>Ga0335072_10000021_pt1 | contig 381438 bp, 348 predicted proteins | sample Lox_Sample_21_FD_206725 | JGI IMG/M metagenome (GOLD analysis project Ga0335072, IMG submission 206725) | Soil microbial communities from Loxahatchee National Wildlife Refuge, Florida, United States - Lox_Sample_2.1 | ecosystem: Environmental > Terrestrial > Soil > Wetlands | place: USA... | reverse complement strand
ACTCGAGGAGAGCACGTTTTCGTGCGCGGGAGACTTCGGGCATGAATTCGAATGCGGAAACGGGCGAGGCCTTCGGTGCACCCGGAATTGCACCGACCTGGACCTCGAGCGACAAGGATTTCGTGACTACTGCGCTCGGCCGCTCGAGGCTCTGGGCCACGATCGGACACGGGATTGTCAACGAGGTGTACTGGCCATCAACGGGGCAGCCGCAGATCCGCGACCTCGGGTTTTACCTCGTTGGCGATGGACGCTGGGTCGATCTGAAGCGGGAGCGCCGTTATCGCCTGCTGACTCCGGGACCGACCCTGCCGGCGCTCACGATCGTGCACGAGGGCGAGGATTACGAGCTCCTGCTCGAGATGCTACCCGATCCGCACCGAGACGCGCTCCTCGTGCGTTTCGCGCTGGCCGGTCCATACCGACTCGCGTTCATTCTCGCGCCCCACCTCGGCAGCACCGGACGCAACAACAGTGCCTGGATCCAATATGGAGTACCTTGCGCGCGCGGCGGCGGCTTTGCGCTCTGTCTCAGAGCGAGCGTGCCGCTCGAGCACTTGAGCTGCGGATTCGTAGGCTTCTCCGACGGCTGGCAGGACCTCGCCCGCAACGCTGAGCTGACCTACGGTTTTCAGTCCGCCACCGACGGCACGGTCGCGATCAGCGGCGAGCTGCGCTCCCCCACGGGCGTGCTCGCGCTCGGCTTTGCGTACTCTGCGTACGGTGCGTACACCCGCGCGCGCACCGCGCTGGCGGCCGACTTCGATGCGCTGCGTACCGACTTTCTGGATGCCTGGCGCGCGTGGAGCGCGACGCTCAGCCTGCCGCGGCCGGATGAGACTCTCGGCGATGCCGCAGCGCTTTCAGCAGCGATCCTCAAGATCCACGAGGACCGTGCCTATCCGGGGGCAGTCGTGGCGAGCCTGTCTGTCCCGTGGGGTAACAGTACCGATTCTCTGGGGGGCTATCACCTCGTGTGGCCACGAGATGCGACGCTCACCGCGTTCGCGCTACTGGCTGCGAATCAGCGGCTCGACGCTCGCCACATCCTTTCGCACCTCATCGCCGTGCAGCGACATGAGGGGCACTGGCCGCAGAACTACTTTCCAAGCGGCGAACCCTACTGGGGCGGCATCCAGCTCGATGAGGGCGCCCTGCCGGTGCTGCTCGCCGCGAAGCTCGCCGAGCTCGGCGAGCCCGAGTTGCCGGGAACTACCGAGATGGTGCGCGCGGCCGTCGGCTTCATCGCGCGCACCGGCCCGAGCAGCCCCCAGGATCGGTGGGAAGAGAATCCCGGCGTGAGCCCGTTCACAATGGCCACCGCCATCGCCGCGCTGGTTGCCGCAACGCCCTGGCTCGAGCCCGCGCAACGCCGCTATGCGCTCAGCATCGCTGAGGACTGGAACGAGCGGCTCGAGTGCTGGTGTTACGTGGAGGACACTGAGCTCGCACGCGAGGTCGGCGTGCGGGGCTATTACGTGAGGATTGCCCCGCTGTCGCCGGCGGGTAAGGGCACCTGTCATGTGCAGCTGCGCAACCGCGAGGGCGAGAGCGTGCTGGCCTCGGCCCATGTGAGCCTGGATTTCTCCTATCTCGTGCGCTTGGGTCTACGCGACGGGCGCGACCCCCGGGTGACGGACACGCTGCGCGTCGTCGATCACGTTCTGAAAGCCGAGACCCCATCTGGACCGCTCTACCATCGCTACAACGGCGACGGCTACGGCGAGCGCGCGGACGGTGGTCCCTTCGAGGGCCTCGGCATCGGCCGCGGCTGGCCGCTGCTCGTCGGGGAGCGCGGTCATCTCGCGCTGCAGTCGGGCGAGGACCCCATGCCCTATCTGCAAACGATGTGGCGCTGCGCGAGTGTAGGCGGACTTCTGCCTGAGCAGGTGTGGGACGGCGCCCCGATTCCCGATCGCGGACTCCTGCCGGGCCGACCTTCGGGGTCCGCCATGCCGCTCGTGTGGGCGCACGCCGAGTTCCTGAAGCTCCTTGTCGCGCGCGAGCAGGGGCGGCCTGTCGAGTGGCTCGAGCGCATCGAGCAGCATTTCGGCCATCGCGCACGCGGCACATCCGGTGAGCGCCGCGTGCAGGGAATCGCCAGTGCAACCGGGGCGACAAGCGTGTGGCACTGGCGCGACGAAGTACCCGTTTTGCAGCTTCCGCACGACAAGTCGGTCGCGATCGAGGATCGAGTGCCGTTCATGCTGCACTTCGGCTTTGATGGCTGGCAGCGCACCGAGGACCGCATCGCGGAGGCCACCCCCTTCGGAACCTGGTCAGTCGCCCTATCCCAGCAAGAGCTCGCGACGGCTCAAGAGCTCAACTTCACACGCCGCCGCGACAGCGGCTGGGAGAACTTCGACCACCGCATCGCACTTGCCAGCAAAGAGACCGCGTGCGCACGCCGTGCTCTGTGGGTCACCTGAGAAGCCGGTTGAGCTTCGTCGATTCAGGCCTAGTCCATACCGGCAACCGGACAGGCGTCATCGAACCTGGGAAGAGCAGTCGCGGCTCGTTGCGCCTCTTCGAGGGCGTGATCGAGCGTCGTCCACAGTTCGTTCCTCGCAGCACAGCGCACGCCGTAGTCGAAAAGCGGGCTCATTTCGGAGGCCTTGAACCGGAGCGCTCCCGCGAACTGGTGATTCATCGGTATGAACGTAAAACGGAACGACATCGACTGACGATGTGCGAATTCCACCGCGAGGTCCAGCGCTCTTCGCGACGAGTGCATCAGCGCGGCGGAGAAGCTGCGGGTGAGCACCGCGATGGGCCGTTCGCGGGTGGTTTGCGGAAAAGTGCTGAGCTGCCCGTTGACGAGCACGAAGACGTGTGCGCCCCTCAGCGGCTCCAGTGTTTGCGGCGCGAGCTGGGCAATCTCCGAGGCGATGAAGAAAGGCACCGTGGTCCCACCGTCCACGTGCATCTCGTCGTAGGATCGACCGTCCCCCTGGACATGGATGATCACCGGCGGAAACACACCGGGAATGCTCGCCGATGCGACCAGCACGTCCCGAAAGAGCGCACGCCCCGTCTGCCCGCCGCGTGCGGCTATCGCGCCCATGTCCCAGATGACCGTTTCCTCTTTGTCGACATCGGTGGTTGCAACGAGGAGCAGCCGGCCCTTCGCTCGCTCGGCAGCGATCTCTCTCAACATCCGATCAGTGACGAACTCGTTCACGAGGTCGACGAGGGGCTGCCGTTTGTAGAACCCGGGACGGAACAGGAACGCGAGGCCCCGCTTGCGCAGAAGGTGCTCGGTCCGTCGCCCGCTGAACGCCTCCTGGAGCTGCGGGTCCCATTCCGACCCGAGAAAGACGAATGGCGAGATCAGAGCACCTGCGCTCACGCCCGTCACGATATGAAACTGCGGGCGATCACCGCGCCGAGTCATTCCGACGAGCGCACCCGCCCCGAATGCGCCACCTGCCCCTCCCCCAGACAGCGCGAGGATGTTGATCGCGCCACCACCTGCCGCAGCCCGGACACCGCGTAGCGCCCGCTCTGCATTTGCGACGAAGGCGTCGCGATCGTTGGCTAAGAAGCGTACCGAAGGTGCGAACCCCGGCGGAACGACCCGAGCGATCAGTGCGGGTGGCGCCGGTCTGCGGGGCGGACCGCTGCACCCGGTCGTCAGCGAAACACCCAGCAGCACAGTGCAGAGCAGCCGCAATCGTTGTCGGCGCTCGCCCCAAGCAACTGCGAGGTCGATCACCGGCTCGCCTCCGCCCCGATCATTGCACCTCGATCGGCAGGCGGCCCGGATCCGGTGGCCTTTCCTTTGCGAATCCGGGGTCGCCCGTCGTGCAGCCAGCTCGCTTCTCTCCGGTTGATAGGCTTCGCCGAAAGGTATCGGTCCCCGAGCCATTCGATGGCCCGCGTTCGCGCGGCACCGTAGTCGACGAGCCACGCGCGCCACTTCTCACCCTCTTCTGTCCATCGCATCGCAAAAAACATCCTGAGAGGAAAGGCTAGATGCGTGGCTTCAGATCAACAACGCCTCGACTCTGAATGCGGCGTTTCGCAGCAAGAAATGGAGATGGCGAATTCACAAAACGGCCTTCCCGCGTCGCCTCAGCGCAACGACCGCGAACCGATACCGGAACGCATCTCCGGCGACTCCCAGCGCGCAAGGTACTGCACCGACCAGCCGGAGGAGGTTCGAACCTCGATCCCGGCCCATGCCGCCCGAACGGAGCTCGCGCGCGACCGCGCGAACCCGAGGCTCCCGGGCGGGCGGCGCGCGCAGCGTCAATGATCCTTGGGAAGATCGCCCGCGCCCGGTCAGTCTCTCGGTCCGCCGGTCGACCGCTCCAGATCCCGGCCGGAATCGAGGTGCCGCGCCGGATGGGTCTTCAGCCATTCGATTCCCGTGACGTTGATCGGAACGACCTCGGCGGACTCGCGCCCGCCCCACTCGAGTTTCACCTCGCGATCGGGCGACCAGGCGGGCCAGTTCACGGCCTTGGTTGATGGATTCCCGGTTGCTGCGAAAGCGACCAGCGCGTCCATCATGAGTCCCGACAGTTCGTAATCGGCCGACCTCCACAGCCGCGTCTTGCGCTGCAGGTTGAAGGCGTCGAGCGTTCCGAACCAGAAGGGGATGTCCCCGGTGTGGTACGCACCGGTCGTCGCCACGTCGTAGTCGGCGATGTGTACACCAGGGGCGAACGCGTGCCGCCTCGAGAACAGGTCGATGTAGGCCTTGGAATGATTGAAGCGGGTCTGCAGCTGTGCACAGGTTCTCGCGTTGTTCTCCAGTCCGCCCTCACGCGCCACCTGCCCACCGACTGCACGGATCTCCGCTGCGCTGCGGACCGGATACAGCGCGAGGAAAGCGTCCGCGTCCGCGCCGTACATCCGCCGGGCGATGTCCCGGTACTCATCGACGCTGCGTGCGCTCATCAATGGACTTATGGACTCATCCTTGTTGAAGCTCGCGATGATCGGTACGTCGGTCATGGCGCGGGCCTCGAGGATCTCGGCTTGTGTTCTCGGCATGAAATAGCCGTCGATAACGGGACCGGCGCGCACGCCCTTCGTGACCTTGACGCCGATCTGGCCTTCGAGCTGCGCGGCGACGATTCGATCGGCTGGTATGTTGCGCAGCTCGGCGAGGTTTGCGGCGCCCAGATACTTCTGGATCTCCACCCCGGTGCGCTCGCCGACGGCGAGCGAGGGAAGGTGGCCCGTCCAGTTGCAGCCGGAGGACATCATCGCCCGCGAGAAAAGTCCCCTCGACAGCGGACTGAACAGCTGATAAGCGACGGAGCCCGCCCCGGCAGACTGGCCGATGATGAGGATGCGAGCCGGATCGCCGCCGAACTTTGCGATATTCTCATGGATCCAGCGCAATGCCAGCGTCTGGTCGAGTAGCCCGTAGTTACCCGAATGCCCGCCCTGCTCACGGGTCAGCTCCGGATGCACGAGAAAGCCGAGCACGCCGATGCGATAATTGAAGTTCACGAACACTACGCCACGTTGCGTGATGATCTCACCGCCGTAGGTCGGAATGCCCGCCGACCCGATCGTGAAGCCGCCGCCGTACAGGTATACGATGACCGGCAGCTTCGATCGCTCATCCGAGCGCGGGGGCGCCCATACATTCAGATAGAGGCAATCCTCCGAGGTCGCCTCTTCTCCGTAGTAATGATTGATGTCGTGTGCCCGCAGGACCTGCGGACACTCGGGCATCTTGCGGTCGGCATTCCACACTCCGCTCCAGTGCAGGGGCTGCGGCGGCTGCCAGCGCAGTGCGCCGGTCGGGGGCTGCGCGAACGGCACACCGAACCAGGCTTTCACGCCCGACGGCAGCACCAGACCCGCCACGCGGCCACCCGTGGTCGTGATCGGCGCCAGAGGCCTCTCCACGGGCAGCGCCCGCGCGATCTCGGCGCTGCTCAGCAATGCCATGCAGACGGTCGCCATTTGGCGGAGTGCGCACCTCATCGTCCCTCCTGTGTGCATTGAACGCCTACGGAGCGGCATGCGCCTGCTCCAGCGGCTGAATCGGCCCTACGACGAAGATCCAGGCGGCCGCGCCGACGAGCGCAACCAGACCCACGAAATACAGCGCGCCCACGAACGAGCCCGTGATCTGGACGATCCCACCGATCACGAGCGGGGTGACGATGCCCGCCAGATTCCCGGAGGCGTTGAACAGACCGCCGATCAGCCCGAGCTGCCCCGCCGGGGCGACCTCCGAGATGACCGCCCAGGAGGAGCCCGACATGCCCTGGGCAAAGAAGGCGATCGCGAGAATCAGCACGATGAGGCCGTTCGACTCCACCCAGTTCGCGGCGATGATGCCGGTGGCGAGCACCAGCCCCGTGATCACCGGTGTCTTGCGGGCGAAGGTAAGCGAGCGGCCACGTGCGAGCAGCCGATCCGACCACCACCCGGCCACCAGAATCCCGCAGAACCCCGCCGCGTAGGGCAGCACCGCGAACAGACCCGCCCGGATCCAGCCGATGTGTCGTGCGGTGACGAGATAGCTCGGAAACCAAGTGAGAAAAAACGTGAGCGTGGAGTGAACCGCGAACTGCCCGAGGCACAGTCCCGAGATTTGCCGGTGTGAGAGAAGCGCACGGACCGCCGGGAGCGTGAAGCGCACAGGCGTCACGCCACGGGGGAGTCCCCCGCCCCGTGCGATGAGCTCGAGCTCGGCGGCGCTCACTGCGGGGTGATCCTGCGGGTCGCGATAGCGCTGCGCGAAGAGCGCGCTGTAGGTGACGCCGATGACTCCGGCCGCCAGAAACAGCGTGCGCCAACCGGCCACGCTCAGTGTCCAGTACAAGATCGGGCTCAAGAAACTCAGACCCACGTATTCGGCGGCGGTATAGAGGCTGACGGCGCGGGCCCGCTCGCCGCTCGGAAACCACTTGGCGAGAATCGTGTTGTTGGCGGGAAAGCAGGGTGCCTCGGCAAGCCCGAGCAACAGACGCAGCCCGAGCAGCGAGCGCAGGCCGCCAGCGACGGCGTGCAGAAGCGTCACCAGGGACCATGCGAAGAGCGCTCCCGAGTACATCCCGCGCACGGCGAGTCGATCGAGCAGCACGCCTGCGGGCACCTGCGCGAGGAAGTACGTCCACGAGAAGGCCGACAGCAGCACGCCCGCCACCGCCGGTACCAGACCGAGCTCACGCTCGAGGCTCGGCAGGCTCACCCCGAGCAGGGCGCGGTCGAGATAGTTGATCGTCACGCACCCACAGAGCAGCGCGAGGATGCCATAGCGGACCGGAAGCGAGCGGCGGACCGTCATCATCTCGTGGATCAGGGCCGCTGCGCGCCCGTATCGTTGAGGTACACCGAATAGATCGACGTGCTGGCGCACACGAGGAGCCGGTTGTGCTTCGGGCCCCCGAAGGTCAGGTTCCCTGGCGTCTCAGGCAGATGGATCTTACCGATCAGATCACCATTCGGGGCGTAACAGCGCACCCCGTCCTCCTGACGATCGCCCCAGCCGTAGGTGCACCAGACATTCCCGTGCACATCCGTTCGGATGCCATCCGTCGAGCCCTTCCCCATATCGGCGAAGACCCGATTGTTCGTCAGTCGCTTGCCGCTCACGTCGAATACCCGGATGTGCGAGGGCCCCCCGAGCGCTGCACCGGCGGAGTCCACGATGTAGAGCTGCTTCTCGTCTGGTGAGAACGCAAGCCCGTTCGGCCTGACGAAGTCGCCCGCGACGACCGTCGCGCGGCCCGAGGTAGGCTCGAGCCGGTAGACGTTGGTCGGCAGCTCGAACGGCCGCTCGGCGGAGGATTCGTAGTTGCTCTGGATGCCGTAGCCCGGATCGGTGAACCAGACGGCGCCGTCGGCCGCGACCACCACATCGTTTGGAGCATTCAGCGGCTTACCCTCAAAGCGGTCGATCAGTACGGTGATGGTGCCGTCATGCTCGGTGCGCGTGACGCGCCGCGTGTCATGCTCGCAGGTGATGAGTCGCCCCTCGCGATCCCGGGTGTTGCCGTTCGCGTAGTTCGAGGGGCGGCGGAAGACGCTGACCGCGCCATCCTCCTCGTTCCAGCGCAGCATCCGGTCGTTCGGGATGTCGCTGAAGATGAGGCAGCGCAGATCGGCGAAGTACACCGGTCCCTCGCACCAGCGGAAACCGCTTGCGAGGCGCTCGATTCCGCCCGTGTGGACATCGAAGCGGAAGCGCTTGTCGAGCGCCTCGATGTCCGCATCCGGATAGTGCGGGAGCGGTCCCCAGTCCCGGGAGGTGGCGGACGCGAGCGTCGGCAACGCCGCAAGCGCCAGCGTCGAGTGAACGAAGGTGCGTCGGTTCATTTGGGTGGCATCAGCACTTCGGTCTTTCATCAGGCCCCCTCGGATCTGAGCGTGGCATCGATTCGGTGGACGGTTCGCGCCGCGGCGGTGGCCTCGAACCCGTCGTGCTCGCCGCCGGCACCGGCCTGAACCGCCGATCCGGCAGACCGGTCACATTCACCCGATAGATGAACACGTCACCGGCGTGCGGCTGTTCACGCAGGGCGGATGCGGAGAGCCCCTCGCGGGCGGATGTGACGAACAGCAGGTCGAGGTGCTTGCCGCCGAATGCGACGCACGTCGGCTGGGTGGCGGGCACTTCGATCGCCGCGCACTCTCTGCCGTCCGGGGCGTAGCAGACGATGCGGCCGGCGCCCCAGTGCGCGATCCAGAGGTGTCCGTCGGCATCCACTGTTGCACCGTCCGGGAATGCTCCTTCGGGCGTACGCGCGAGGAGTCGGCGACCCGAGAGCGCACCGCTCTTCGGATCGATGTCGAAGCGAAAGATGGCGCGGTGCGGTGTATCAGCGAAGTGGAGATGCAGGCCGTCTGGGCTGAAGCATAGGCTGTTGCAGATTGCGATACCGCTCAGATGAATGCGCACCTCGCGTCCGGTGAGACAGTACAGTTTACCGAGCGGGGCTCCCGGACCCTCCGTCATCGAGCCCGCCCAGAAGCGGCCCAGCCGATCGATTCGTCCGTCGTTGAAGCGGACGTTCGCGCCCCCGTGCGCGGGGCGTGCGATCCACTCGATCTCGCATGAGTGCGGGTCATAGAGCGCGAACCCCGATTCAAACGCCGCGATGAGGCGCTCGCTATCCTCGACCAATCCGAATGAGCCGAGCCGCTCGGGCAGCTCGAAACGAGTGAGGGCGCCTCCTTGCACCTCGTAGCGATACAGACGCCGTTCCTGGATGTCGGTCCACCATGCCTGCTCGTGGATCGGATCCCAGGACATCCCCTCGCCGAGCGTGTTGCCGACAGCGATGATATCGATGAGCTCCGCGCGGATGCCGTGAGTCACGCGCCTCACCAGAAGACGACGTAGAACGCGATCACGATCGCGAGCACGATCACGCTCAGCGCCACATCGACCCCGCTCCAGCTCGCGCGGGTGGCGGCGCGCTCCGCCGCTGTCGCGCCATACCAGGTGAACCGTGCCGTACGCGGATCGGGGGGTGCGGTGGCGAAGCTCCCAACGATCATCACCACCGCCGTCACGATGAGCAGGATCTGACTGTAGTAGAGCCAGTGTATGTCCCAGAAGTCAAAGAGCACGCCGTGGCGTGCTCGCACGGGTGCGATCGCCGCCGCATACTGTGCGGGCGTGATCGCGTGGGTGTACAGCTGCTCCTTGAGGCTCGTCACGCGGGTGCCGTCATTGCGCATCGCAAGGTCTGCGGCGAGCCGCGCAAATCCGCCCGCGATGCCGAGGAGGAATGCCCAGAAGGCCGCCGGCGCGCTCGCGCGTCTCCAGAAGACCCCGAGCACGAACAGCACCGCGATTGCCGGCGAGAGGTAGCCCTGAACGCTCTGCAGATAGACATAAAGGTCGGAATGCAGGCTCTTGATGACCAGCACCCAGCAGATGCCGAGACCGACGATCGCTACCGTGGCGAGCCGCCCGACGATCACCTCCGCGCGCCCCGAAGCGTGCGGGAAGCGCTCGCGGAAGAAGTCCATGGTGACGAGCGTCGCCGAGGCATTGAATTTCGAGGCGAGCGAGGCCATCAACGCCACGATCATCGAGCAGGCCACCATGCCGCGCAGGCCATGCGGCAGGATCTGGGCGACGAGTGAGGTGTATGCGGCATCCCCGCTGGTCGTGAATCCGCTGCGCGGGGCCCGGGTGAGTCCGAAGGCGATCATGCCGGGGATGAGGAAGATGAACACCGGCGTGAGCTTCAGGAATGCGGCGAGGATCGTCCCGCGCCGTGACTCACTCTGGTTCTTGCCGGCGAGCACCCGCTGCACGATGTACTGATCCGTGCACCAGTACCAGAAGCCGATGATCGCCGAGCCGGGCAGCACCGCCGCCCACGACCAGTCCGGGTCGCTGAGCGGCCGGATCAGGTGCGCGTTCGCGCCTGCCGCGACGAGCATGGCCCGCCAGCCTTCGAGCAGGCTGCCATGGCCGAGCGCGCGCAGTCCCGTGTAGAGAATGCACAGCGAGCCCAGGATCAGCACGGGCGCCTGGAGCACGGCGGTGTATAGGATGACGCGCAGGCCACCGAGCACGGTGTACAGGCCCGTGGTCAGTGCGAGTCCGAGGGCGATCGCCCAGAAGATGTCCAGGCGCACGCCGAAAAGACTCACGCTGTCGATCCCGAGCAGCGTGCGTACCACCACGTCACCGGCATAGATCGTGACGGCGATCTTCGTGAGGACGAGGCTCGCAATGGTGAGCAAGCTCAGCATATTGCGTGAGCCGCGGCTGAAGCGCAGCTCGAGGAACTCGGGCATGGTGAAGATATTGATGCGGGCATAGAACGGCACGAACACCCACCCAAGCAGCAGGATGAGCCAGGACTGGATCTCCCAGTGCGCCATCGCCATGCCGCTCGCGAATCCCGCGCCCGCAAGGCCCACCAAGTGCTCCGAGCCGATGTTCGAGGAAAAGATCGAGGTGCCGATCTGCACCCAGTTGCTCTGCCGGCCGGCGAGGAAGTAATCCTTGCCCGAACGTGCCTTGCCGCGCATCGCGTAGGCGATGATGGCGAGCATCGCGGCGACGAACACGGCCACGACGAGCCAGTCTTCCCGGTCGAAAACAGAGGGGGTCGCGGGGTGACTCATCCGGTGCTGCCGATTCAGCCCGCGAAGGCTTCCACTGTGACGTGCGTAGCAAGGAGATACAGGTCTGCCACGCAGCGGAGCGGGCGAGCGTCCACCTCTGATTCGCCACGCGCGATCAGTTCGCAGAAGCGTCGATAGATCGCCGCGTATTCGCCGCCGAGGAAGACCTGCGGGGTGGCCGCCCTAGCACCCGCGAGGCGCAGCGTCGCTCCCCCGTCCGCAAGCGTCAGCGGCCCTCGATTCGTGCTGATCTCGATCTCCCACCGCGGCGTTCCCGGATGTCGGAAATCGAACCTGGCCTCGATAGGCACCCCGCTCGCCGTCGCCAGCGTGAGCTCCGCAGCGATCGGCGTCGCGCAGTTCTCCGGCACGTGAAGGCGCGCCGAGCGGGCGAGAAGCGGCTCGGGAATGATGCGCGTGAGGATCGAGAGCGCATTGATGCCCGCGTCGAAGACGCCGAACCCGCCCGCCTCCCACAGCCAGCGCTGCCCGGGATGCCACTCCCGCACGTCCTCCTGCCAGGTCACGCGCACCCGCTTAAGCGTGCGCCCCGAGAGTTCGCGCGCGGCCCGCGCGACGGCGGGTGCCTCCTGCGAGTGCCAGGTCTGATAGAGCGTCCTGCCGGTGGTCTGCGCCAGCGCGCTCAGGTGCTCGAGCCCGGCGACCGACGGACACGGTGGCTTCTCGAGCAGCACGTGCTTGCCGCGTTCGAGCGCCAATCGCGCGGCCTCGTAGCGCACCTGCGGCGGCGTGCAGAGCGCCACGGCGGCAAGTTCCGGGACCCCATCGAGCATGGACTCGAGGCTGGCGAAGCTCACCACTCCCGGCAGCTCGCCGTGCGGACTCGCCGTGGCCGCGAGCACAAATGCGGGGTTGGCCGAGATCGAGGGCACGTGCGCATCGCGCGCGATCTTGCCAACGCCGACTATGCCAATCCGGATCGGTTGCACGAGCGCCTCGCCTCGGATGCCGCCTCCTGATGCCGCCTTGAGTGTGGCGTGCGCCACGATACGGAGCTCACAGCACGCGAACGGACGTGGCTGAAGGCGCTGCCACCACGAGCGGGTTGCGCAGTGGGAGCGTGAACGGAGGCGCTTCGATCTCGAACACATCACCGGCCTGCGGTCGCACCCCGTCGGCGAAGGACAGCGTCGCGGTACCGAAGAAATGCACATGCAGGTCGCCCGCGCGGCGGAACTGGCCGTACTTGAAGTGGTGGTGCTCGAGATTGCGCAGACTGTGCGACATATTGGCCTCGCCGGTCAGGAACACTCGCTCCCAGAGGATCTCTCCGCCGCGCCGGATGCGCACGGCCCCGCGTATGTTCGCCGGCAGCGCACCCACGAGGAGCTCCGGCCCGAGCGCTGCGGGGCGTAGCTTCGAATGGGCCAGATACAGATAGTTCATCCGCTCGGTGACATGGTCAGAGAACTCATTCGCGAGCGTGAACCCGAGCCGGTACGGGGTACCGTCGTCCGCAATCAGATAGATGCCGGCGAGCTCGGCCTCCTCCCCGCCATCGAGCGCGAACGCCGGCATGGCGAGCGGCTGCTCCGGGCCCACGATGCTGCGGCCGTCCCCTTTGTAGAACCACTCCGGCTGCACGCCCGTCTCCCCCGGGGGAGGTTTGCCCCCCTCCACGCCTAGGCGGAACATCTTCAGGGAGTCGCTCGCATCCTGCCCCTGCGCGCGCGCGTGCATCCGATCGCGGGCATCGGCGGAGCCGAGGTGCGTGAGCCCGGTGCCGCTCAGGAGGATACGCGCACCGTCGGGATGATCGACCGGGGCCAGCACCCGCTGCTCGCCGAGCGCGGCGCCCACGTCGATCTCCTCACCGTATCCTGCCTGCTGCACGGCGGCCGCGAGCGTCGTGCCGGCGGCAATCGCCCCCCGAGCAAGCTCAACGACGCTGGAGACCCCGCACACTCGCCGCATGCGTGCACCATCTGCTGCGACCGCCACGACTCGCTCTCCCCGAGGCGTGAGCATCTGGATCAGACGCAGGCTCACGGGTGGGGCCTGGAGCGAGCCCTGCGGCGACTCGCCCGCGAGCGGGCGCGCGCCGGAGCGCGCCTGCTCGGGGTGTCCGAGCGGGCCAGATCGATGAGTCGTCTCATTGCCTTTTCGGCCTTGCGCGGATCGCCCGCGGCAATCGCCTCCAGAACCGCCTCGTGATCGGGCAGTGGATCCCGGCGCAGCGGATGCTCGCGCTGCTTGAAGACGGTCGTGGTACGGATCGCCGCGCTCACGCCCGTGGCAAGCGACAGGAGGAAGGGATTCGCCGTCGCATCGAGCAGCGCCTCGTGGAAATCGAGATCGGCCTCGCGCCCTCCGGGAGTGGCGAGCGTGTGCTTCGCCATGCGCGCGAGCGCGGAGCGCATCGCCTCGAGGTGCCGTCGCGTGCGGCGCCGTGCCGCAAACCCCGCTGCCGCGCACTCGACCACCTTGCGCAGCTCGAAGAGTCTGTTGAGCAGCGTGCGGTCGGGCTCGGACTCGAAGATCCAGTCGAGGACTTCGGGGTCGAGCAGGCTCCATTTGGAGCGCGGATTGACGCGCGTGCCGATCTTCGGCCGCGCATGCACCAGGCCCTTCGCGGCGAGGATGCGCACCGCCTCGCGATAGGCCGTGCGCGAGACTGCGAGCTGCTCGCTGGAGGCGACTTCGCTGTCGAGCAGATCCCCGGGCGCGTAGCGGCCCGAGACGATCGCGATTCCGAGGCGGCGCGCAATCCCCCCGTGCAGCCTCAAGGCTCCCACCGCTCGCGCGCTCCGCACCGGGCGCATCGCGACGTGTGAGCCCGGCGTGCGGGAAAGATCGACTCCGCAATCACTGCGGCTCACGATGCGCTTCTCACTTGCATCACCGACGCTGGAGGACGTCAATCGTATATTCCGGTGTATGCAAACGCAAAGCCCGCCCGATGCGCCAGTGCTGCATCCGATCGCGGTTGACACCCGCCAGGCGTAAAACTCAGACAATATGTTGATCTGGTGGCGCGATTGGCCTATGGTCGACAGACAAGAAATCCGCGTCAAACAAAGCGGAGCGCATAGGAGTCCAATCGATGCGCGAATTTCCGCGTGCCTGCGCGTTCTTCTTTAGCCTCAGCCTACCCCTCCTTACGCTCTGCGCCCGCGCCGATCCGCCGCCGGCGGTCCACGCGGTGGTCCACGCGGATGAGCCTGGACCGCGCATCGACCGGCATCTCTTCGGACAGTTCGCGGAGCATCTCGGCCGCGGGATCTACGAAGGGATCTGGGTTGGGGAGGATTCACCCATCCCGAACACCCGCGGATTCCGCAACGACGTGCTCGCGGCGCTGCGCGAGCTGCATGTCCCGGTGGTGCGCTGGCCCGGCGGCTGCTTCGCCGATGAGTATCACTGGCGCGACGGCATCGGTCCGCGGGCCGGCCGTGCGGTGACGCTCAACACCAACTGGGGCGGCGTGCCCGAGCCCAATACCTTCGGGACCCACGAATTCCTGGATTTCGTGGGACTCATCGGCGCCGAGGCGTACATCGACGGCAACGTCGGCACGGGCTCGCCGCGCGAGATGGCGGAGTGGCTGCAGTACCTGACCTCCGACAAGCCCACGGCGCTCACCGCAGAGCGCGCCCGCAATGGCCACCCCGCGCCCTGGCAGGTCGCGTATTTCGGGGTAGGTAACGAGCTCTGGGGCTGCGGTGGGAACATGCGGCCGGATTACTACGTCGATTTGTTCCGCCGCTTCGCCACCTTTCTCAAGGCACCGCAGGGGGCACGCCCGATCATCATCGCGGCGGGCGGCCACGATGAGGACACGTCCTGGACCGAGGCCTTGATCTCCAAGGCCGCCGATCAGGCGGGAATGATCTCCTTTCACTACTACACCATTCCCGGCGATCAATGGCGCGCCAAGGGTCCGGCACTGCGCTTCAGCGAGGTGCAGTGGATCTCCACCTTCGCGCACACCCTCAAGATGGAGGACTTCATCGCGCGAAACTGCGCTGTCATGGATCGCTACGACCCGCAGAAGAAAGTCGGGTTTGCGATCGATGAGTGGGGCGACTGGTACGACCCGGAGCCGGGGCGCGAGCCGCAGTTCCTGTATCAGCAGAACACGCTGCGCGATGCGCTCGTTGCAGCGCTCAATCTGAACATCTTCATGCGCCACGCCGACCGCGTGCGCATGGCGAACATCGCCCAGATGGTCAATGTGTTGCAGGCGATGATCCTGACGCGCGGACGGGAGATGATCCTGACTCCGACCTATCATGTCTTTCGCCTATACCGGCCCTTTCAGGATGCGACCGCTCTGCCGGTCGAGCTCACCGCCCCGCACTACGCGCTGGGTGCCGTCTCCGTGCCGGATGTAAGCCTGTCCGCTGCCCGCACCGCCCAAGGCGCGCTCGTGCTCTCCCTCGTTCACCTCGATCCGCACAAGCCCGTCCGGCTCGCCCTCGACCTGCGCGGCTTCGCGGCCCGCCGCGTGAGCGGCGATCTTCTCACCGCATCCGCCACCGACGCACACAACACGTTCGCGCAGCCAAAGGCCATCCGGCCGGTGGCCTTCGTCGGCGCCTCGGTAGCGGGCGGCACGCTCACCGTGACCTTGCCGCCGAAGAGCCTCGTCGTGCTGAATCTCGAGTGAGCCGTGCGGCGGGCGCCGCGGGACGCTCAGCGGACGCGGAACCTGAGCACCGTCAGCTCGGAGTACCTCTGACCTGGCCTGAGGATCGTAGAGGGAAAGGAGGCGTGGTTCGGAGAATCCGGAAAGTGCTGCGTCTCCAGGCACATCCCGGTGCGATGCGCGAACACCGTGCCGGTGCCGGCCGGCTTGCCATCTAGGAAATTGCCCGAATAGAACTGCAGGCCCGGCTGCGTCGTGCGCACCTCCACCACGCGCCCGCTCGAGGGCTCCGAGAGCACCGCCGCGAGGCCCATCGCATGCGGTGCAGGCTTGTCGAGCACCCAGTTGTGATCGTAGCCGTGGCCGAGCCGCAGCTGCTCGTCCGCCGCGTCGATGCGGCTACCGATCCTTTGCGGTGAGCGAAAGTCGAATGCGGTGCCGGCGACCGCACGCAGCTCGCCGGTGGGTATGAGCATCGCATCGACGGGCGTGAAGCGGGAGGCCGCGATCATCAGCACGTGACCCAGGATCGTGCGCTGCGGGTCGCCCGTCAGGTTGAAATACGCATGATTGGCGAGATTGACGGGCGTGGGCGCCGTGGTCGTTGCGTCATATTCAATGCTCAACGCATCATCATTCGTCAGACGATACGTGACGCGCGCCGTGAGCGTGCCCGGATAGCCTTCCTCCCCTGCAGCGCTGACGTACGTGAGGCGCAGCGCGGGGCCCGCGGCGGACTCGATCGGCTGCGCGGTCCAGACGCGCTTGTCGAAGCCGCGTGATCCCCCGTGCAGACTGTTGGGGCCATCGTTGAGCGGCAGCTGATACGTCTTTCCGTCGAGGACGAAGCGCCCGTGCGCGATCCGATTGGCATAGCGGCCGACGGTCGCACCGAAGTACGGCACACCGGCAAGATAAGGGGCGAGCGTGTCGAAGCCGAGGACAATGCTCCGCAGCCGGCCCCTCCGATCGGGCGTCTTGAGCGACACGATCGTCGCGCCGTACGTCATGATGCGCGCTTCGATGCCGTGCACGTTGGCGAGGGTGTAGAGCTCGACGCTCTGATCGCCCACGTGCCCGAAGGGGACCTTCGTCATGGCAGGTGCGGCGGCATGGGTCACCGATGCCGTGGCTGCGAGCACATGCGCCCACAGGGCTGTGCGCGCCGCGCGCGGCGCTCGTCGGGCCGCAGTCTCTGGAAGGCTCCGAAAGAAGCTCGCGGACAAACGGCTCTCTCCTCGCAGAGGGTCGCGAGCGCTCATCTTGCCAAGGTCGGAGCCCGCGTGGCAATTTGTCCGAGTTATCGACACCCCGCCATGCGTGGCGGCCTCTCTAAAGCCGATGCGGCCACACACTGGCCGGGACAAACCGCTATGAGCTTCACGCCTCCGGCCCGCCGCCTGCGCTCCCGCGCCTGGTTCGATGATCCCCAGGCCACCGACATGACGGCGTTGTACCTCGAGCGGTACACCAACTACGGGCTCACCCTCGGCGAGCTGCAGTCGGACCGACCGATCGTTGGGATCGCGCAGACCGGCTCGGATCTCTCCCCGTGCAACCGGCATCATCTGACACTCGCGGCACGCATCCGCGACGGCATCCGCGACGCCGGGGGCATCCCGATCGAATTTCCCGTGCATCCGATCCAGGAGACCGGCAAGCGGCCGACCGCGGGGCTGGACCGCAATCTCGCCTACCTGGGTTTGGTCGAGAGCCTCTATGGCTATCCCATCGATGGCGTCGTGCTCACGACGGGGTGCGACAAGACCACGCCGGCGTGCCTCATGGCTGCGGCCACGGTGGACATCCCGGCGATTTCATTGTCGGTGGGCCCCATGCTCAGCGCCTGGGTGGACGGCCAGCGCGCGGGCTCGGGGACGATCGTGTGGAAGGCGCGCGAGCGCCTGGCGGCGGGCGAGATCGATCGGGAGGCCTTCATCAAGCTCGTGGCCTCCGCTGCACCTTCGGTCGGCTATTGCAATACGATGGGTACGGCGACGACCATGAACAGCCTCGCCGAGGCGCTCGGCATGTCCTTGCCCGGCTCCGCGGCGATCCCAGCGCCTCATCGGGATCGGCAGGAATGCGCGTACGAAACGGGCCGCCGCATCGTTGAGATGATCGGGGCCGACCGCAAGCCCTCGGACATTCTCACGCGAGAGTCCTTCGTGAACGCCATCCGCGTCAACTCGGCTCTCGGCGGATCCACCAACGCCCCGATCCATCTGATCGCGCTCGCGCGGCACGCCGGCGTCGAGCTGTCGCTCGAGGACTGGCAGACCTACGGCCTCGAGATCCCGCTCCTCGTGAACCTCCAACCTGCGGGCGAATACCTCGGCGAGGACTTCTATCGCGCCGGCGGAGTTCCAGCGGTCATCGCGCAGCTGATGCTTCACGGTCTCATCTTCGAACACACCCTCACTGTCAACGGGAATACGATCGGGGAGAACTGCCGGGGCGCCCTCATCCGGGACGAAGGTGTGATCCGGCCCTTCGCACGGCCGCTCGCAGCACAGGCTGGTTTTCGGGTGCTGCGCGGGAACGCCTTCGAGTCCGCCATCATGAAGACGAGCGTGATCTCCTCGGAGTTCCGCAAGCGCTACCTGTCCAACCCTGACGATCCAGACGCCTTCGAGGGGCGTGCGGTCGTGTTCGAGGGCCCTGAGGATTATCACGCCCGGATCGATGACATCTCCCTCGAGATCGACGAGCACAGCATTCTCGTCATGAGGGGCACCGGCATGATCGGATACCCAGGTGCCGCGGAGGTCGTGAACATGCGCGCGCCGGCTTACCTGATCGCGCGGGGTATTCGCGTGCTTCCCTGCCTCGGGGACGGGCGGCAGTCCGGCACTTCGGCCTCGCCCTCGATCCTGCATGCGTGCCCGGAGGCTGCGATCGGTGGCGCCCTCGCCTTACTTCAGACGGGCGATCGTATCCGCATCGATCTGCGCAAGGGTGAAGTGAACGCTCAGATCTCGGAGGCGGAACTGATTCGGCGCCGCGCTGCGCTCGAGGCGGCGGGAGGCTACCCCTACCCGGCAAGCCAGACACCGTGGCAGGAGATCCAGCGCGGCACTGCGGGACAGCTCGCGACCGGCGCGGTACTGGAGCTTGCCGTCAAGTACCAGAGGATCGCGCGAACGAAGGGCATTCCGCGTCACAATCACTGACGTCGATCACCCTCCAGCCGGCAGAGTCCTTGTAGCGCGCCCGCGCGGGGGCGACACCCCCCCGCCCCGGACCGTACGGAAAAGGCGCCGAGGAATGCCGCCCCGAGTATCACGAGGGCACACACGCGTGCTCCGTCGAGAAGCGAGCGCCGGCATTCTGTGCTGCTCGACACGCGATCGGCTCGGTGGCGTCGATCCGGAGGCTCGGCCTATTGGATGTTCTTCTTCGCCGTCACCCAGCGCGGATTGACACACAGCCCGCAATCGGACCCCGTGAACAGGCGTGCGGCCTTCTCATCGTGGCGCAACTGCCACAGGAGCCACGCCACGGCGACGCCGCCGAATTCACCGCCGTTCGGCTGCGAGTAGGTTCCACCGTGCGTGACGCCGCGCTCATAGCCGCGGAAGACCGGTAGAGCCGTTTGCGAGAGCCTCCGGTAGTCATCGTTGGAATTCACGAAGGCGATGTCTTCGGAATCCCCGGAGATATAGGCCACGGGACTGTGCAGGGAGCCAAGGTCCTTCTTCGTCAGGGTCTTGCCACCGCCCATCGTCGTCGCCTGCGGAAAGAGCCCACTGTTCCAGATCACGGCCGTCTTGATCCTCGGATCGGCGCCGGCCTCGATGGCTTGGGCGCCTCCGCAGGACTGACCCATCACCGCGATCTCATCGGTGGCCACGCGATCGTGGAACGGGCTGCCCGCCCGTGTGTTCTGTCCGATAGCCCAGTCGATCGCATCCAGAAGGTCCTTCGTGTGCGTCGCCGGCGGTGGGAGCTTGTTGGGTGCGATCCGCGGAATCGGTCCTCGCATCCGGAACTCGATGGGGTCACGCCCGATGGGACCGTTGGCAATGACCAGGAACCCGTACGAGGCGATCTCGCTCAAGAACCAGCGGAACGCCGTTCCGTTGTCGACGCAGGCGCCGTTGCCCCAGGCGACGATGGGCAGCTTCGTGGCGCCGAGCGCCACGAGGTCGCGCGGCCGGTAAATAGTGTGATCGGGTAGCCCAGGATCTTGCTCGATGATGCTCTTGAACGGGCCCGAACCGAGAGGGGTGCCGGGCGGCAACGGCCGCTGGGCGGCCGCGGCGCCCCGCTGAGCGGTAGGGGTGGAATTTGCGGCGAGACTCACCGCCGCTGCACCGATCAGAATCGATGCTGCGCTGAAATGAACGAACCGGCGAATTTTGATCATCACACCCTCCAAGCGCTGGACACCATGCCTGCGACGCCCAAAGACCGTTTGCTACTCAGCATCGCATCAAGGCAGCCCCGACTGGATCATGTCGGCGGTTTCCTGCACAGCCACATGCTGGATGTCGTGGGTGTACGGCATTTCCTCCACCCGCCAACCTTGCCGCTTGCGGAGCCTTTCCGCGAACTTCGTGAAGGTGTCGTTCTCGTAGCCCGTGGCAAGCACATAGGTCTTCTGCGGGATGCGCTCGCGCGCGCCCTTCAGGCGCGCCTTCTCGGTGAAGCAATACACCGATTGCGGCGTCCGCAATTCCTCGTATACCGCGCGCGCCGCGGCGTCCATGTGAGTATTGAATCCCACCGCGTTTCGTCGGGGCGGCGGCACGAGATAACCCTCGGGCTGAGGAGGCAAGTGCGGCGGGCCGGGGACGAGATCGTTGAGGCACTCACCATCCTCGGGCAGAAAGGCATCCATATACATGATCGATTGAATGACGCCCTCCGCGACGAGTTCTGCCGCCGCCGAGATCGCCATGCCGCCATAGGAGTGCCCCACGAGTAGCACGTTCTCGAGCCGCTCGTATTTGATGACGTTCGCAACATCCAGAGCGTGCATGGACAGACAGACCGCAGGGCTTGTGAGGTGCGCGCGCTCGCCAAGGCCAGTGAGCGTCGGCGTAAATACGTGGTGCCCGCGGTCGATCAGCACGTCGGCCACGTGGCGCCAACGCCAACCGCCGACCCATGCGCCGTGAACGATGACGATCGTTGCGCGCTTGTTTGCCATTCTAAGGTCCCTCCCCCTTATCGATCGTCGTGCGCACCCGGTGCGAACTGCCGACTCCGTTCGCTAGCCGAGGACCGCGATCGTGCGGATCTCGTAGCTCATGCGCTTGGGGGACCCGGGCACCGAGGTAGGATCGATGAATGCCGTATGCGCCGTCATGTGTCCGCTTGCATCCTCGGTATCGCAGAGCCGCATCGCGAGTACTTCATTCGAGAGCATGTGCGGATAATAGAACCAGCGGTGTGCGGGGTTGAACGCGAGAACGAACCCCCTCGAGTCGAACCCCGCGGCGAACTCATCGTTGTGCTGCGTCTCGGGCTTGCCGAAGCCCACCTCGAGCAGGTCATCGGGCTCGATGCTGCTCGCATCACACACTGCAAGCGGCATGTTCTCGACGGCTCGAACCGGCGTCCACACGTTGACGTTCACCAGCCGGCCTCGAGAGCGTTCCCCTCCGGCCGCCCCGGCGAGCCTTGCGACCCACGTGCGCAACGTATCGGCGGTGAAATCCACGTGGGCCATGAGCGCCGGACCGCCCGCCTCCTCCTTCTCGCCGCCCCGAAGGATGCCGAGAAAGGGAAAGACCTCGCGCGCCCCGGTCAGCTCCTGAACGAGCCGCCGCACCTGGGGATGCCAGCGACTCTCGATGCTTTCCTTATCCGTGAAGTCGATGTCGGTCGAGCGCTCAAGGAGTGCGAATCCCTGAGTCTGGAAGCGGACGCCCGCGAGGCGCGCATTGCGGATGCGCATGCGGTGGTCCTCGAGCTTGAAGTTGAAGTCCTTGTTGCCCCAGATCCGGCCTCCCCGCGCCGCCCGCTCGGGGTACTTGATGATCGCATCCACGTAGGCCGGAGCTTGCCGCGGGGTCGTCTCAGGCATGGCGATCGCTCCTCATCAGGCGTGCGCATCCGAAGGGCTGAAGTCTTCGGCAAAAGGAACTCGCAGGACCTTGTGCGCCTTGAGTCGCGGCAGCACCTCCGCGCCGATTCGACGGATCTGGTTCAGAAACATCTCCTGCGGCATGTGGCCACGGTTGCAGACCAGCAGCAGGGTCTCCGCGCCGGCCTCGTCGCACTCCGCGATGATTCGCTCGGTCACCTCATCCGCCGTCCCGATCGGCATGTTCTCGGCGGCCCCACGCAGCGTCTCCATCGTCCACGTCGTAAAGATCGTATTGTCTTCGGCAAGAGTGCCTTTCGATCCCATGCGCAGGTGCTCGAATGCCGTCGAGCTGTAATAGCCTCTCGGCACGTCCTTCTGCAGCACCTGACCGTACGCGAGAAGCGTGTTGAACAGGTACAGCAGATAGGGTCCGTACTCCTCGACGGCCTTCGCCTTGGAATCGGCGACGTAGCAGTCGATCATGATGTTCAGCCGATCCGGGGTCACCTTGCGTCCATGACGCGCCTGGCAGCGCGCGTAGTGGCGGATGGTGTCCTCGCGCACGGTTCCGGCGAATACGCCGGGGGTGATCGCGATGTCATGGGCAGCGGCCCATTCGATGGTCTCCCTCGAGCCCGTCGCCGGCACCCACACCGGAGGATGCGGGCGCTGCACGGGGCGTGGCCAGATCGACACATCCCGGTAGGTGTGAAACCGGCCCTCGAACGAGAAGCTCTCCTCGACCCAGGCGCGGCGCATGATCTCGAAGCATTCCTCGAATCGCTCGCGCGACTCGGCCATGGGGACGTTGAAGATCTTGTACTCGCGCGGTGCGCCGCGGCCGACTCCCGCGATCAGCCGTCCGTTCGAGAGGCAGTCGAGCATTGCGAGCTCTTCGGCGAGGCGCAGCGGCTCGTGAAGCGGCAGGAGGTTAGCATAGATCAGGATCTGCAATCGCCGGGTCAGCGTTGCGATCGCTGCGGCGATGAGGTTGGGCGAGTTGCCGAGGCCATAGGGGGTTGCGTGATGCTCGTTGATGGCGATCCCGTCGAAACCCTGCCGCTCGAGCTCCACCCACGCTTGCAGGTGCTGCGAGTAGGTCTCGACGGCGGCCTGCGCATTGAAGTGCGATCTGCCGAGGCGAGGCATCTCGCCGTTCACGCGGAACTTATCGACGTTTTCCGCGTACGCCAGCCAGTCGAACACGAATACCCGCACCGCGCGCTCTCCTGTTCTCGGATCGATCCAGCCTGGCTAAACGTGATCTCGCAGCTCTGGCGGACCTGTGCGGACACTCAGCTCCTCGAGGCGCACAAGACGCGCGTGTCCGTCTTGCTGCCACGGGTCCGCGGCGAGCCGGCGGCGAACCTCGGCTTCGTTCTCCGCACGGAAGAGGAATAGTACGTCATTGGTCTTCTGCAGCAGGCCTGCAAGGACGATGAACCCCGTCGCCTCCAAACTCCCCATGTACTTCGCATGCAGCTCGAAGCCGTCCTGCTCCTGCGGCGGCTTGGCAGGGTCCCATTTCGAGGTCCGCTCGACGATCGCGGCAAAAGTTCGCGTCATGGCGACGGCACCCGCATCCTCAGCGCTCGGCGCGCCCCTCGATTCTGCAGGGGTGACGCGGGTGAAAATAGTGCCGATAATTGCCCGGACAGTCAGGGTAGGCGGCCGAGATCAAGACCGCAACGGGGCTCGAGTGCGATCCCACATGAGCGCGGCAGAGCGCATTTATGCCGCATCGATCAGCGAAGGGGAAGCCGGTTCGCGGCTCGCCTATGGGCTCGCAAAGCGCATCGAGAACGAGATCCTCTCCCGGAATCTGCCTCCGGGAGGGCTGCTCGGATCGCTTCGCGAGCTGTCCCAGCGCTACGCGGCGGGCAGGTCGGTCACCCGCGAGGCTTTTGGCCTCCTCGAGAGACGCGGCCTCGGCAGGATGCGTCCCGGGCCGTGCGGAGGGTTCATCCTCGAGAAGCCACGTGCGGAAGCGATCGGCGAGGAGCTGGCGGATTACTTTCGCTCCACCGGCGTAACACTGCCTCAGCTGATGGATGCGCGCGAGGCGGTCGATGCGATGGCCGCGCGGTTTGCGGCTGCGGCCAGACCCCTCGATTCCGAGCTCGCACGAATGGATGCGTCGAGCGCGCCGGAGGGTCTGTCGGGCCATCTTTCGGCACGTCTCGCGATCGCGCGGCTCGCCGCACAACCGATTCTGGTGCTGTTCGTCGAATGCCTCAATCGTCTCACCGTCGATTTTCGCCGTGCCGGCCATCCAGTGCCGCACGCGAGTCGGCAATTCCGCGGGGAGATGCATCGCGCCTTGCGCGCCGGTGATGCCGAGGCCGCCGCCACCGCGGCGAGGCAAGCTCACGCGGGGCTCGCCGCGTGGCTCGTCGATCGTCACCCCCCGCGTGCCATGGCCACCCCGCCTGCGAGTCGAACGAGCCGGGATCGATCCTTGTCGGCCGTCATCGCGAGCAAGCTGGCAGCCGAAATCGTGGCGCTCAGCCGCGCAGGAGCGCGGCTCGGCTCGGAGTCCGATCTCTGCGAACGCTTCAATGTGAGTCGGCTGACCTTAAGGCAAGCCATCCGCCGACTGCAGGACTGCGGGCTCGTCGAGTGCCGCCGCGGCCGCGGTAACGGCTTGCTCGTTCGCGACCGACGCGCTGCGGGGGCCATTCGGCTGATGCTCGCCTACCTCATCGGCGAAAAGACGGATCCGTTGGTGGCGGGCACGATTCTCTTCCAGATCAATTGCGTCGTGCCGGCGCTCGCGGTCAGCCGTGCCGATGCCGAAGAACGTCGGGATCTCGAGGCCGCGCTCGCCCGAGTCGAATCGTGCGACCCTTTTGACCGTTGCGATCTGCTCAACCTCGTGCAGTGCGTGTCTCGCCTGGCCGAAAGCCCCATCATCGATCTTTTCTCGAGGTGCCTTGCGGCCTACGAAGCGCGGTTTCGGGACTCGCTGGCGGAGCGCCTGCCGGCCAGCGCACAGGCGAACTACTTTCGACTCATCCGGCGATTATTGAAGCGCCTTCCAATGGCTTCTGTCGCGGACGTCGAGCGCGCAAAGTTGGATTCCGCCGCGCTCATGCTCGATATGAGCTACACCCGTCCGATCTAGCTGTCGCGTTGAATCGTACGATTTTACGGAAACTGAGCGCAATGTGGAACGGCGCGCGCTGGAGCCCCGGAAATCGAAGACAGGTGGTGATCAGTTACGCAGGTCGTATGGGCTCGACCCACTGCACGAGGCCGTCGGAATTGCACGACATCGCGCCGACCAATCGGCCGTCCTCGGCGAAGACTCGGATGCGCTCGTAGTGCGCCCGCGAGGCACTGACGCGGAGGATTCGTTCGCCCGGATGAAGTTCCAGCATGCCCGTTTTCCCATCGGAAGAAATGGACCGGTCATATCCCGTCGCTGTGAACCGGTCTCGCCGGTGCGACAGCTCCATGGGTTCCTCATAGCAGTCGGCGATCGCAAGAAACACTAACACCTCGACACGCAACTCGAGCATCGTTATCGATGAGTGGTCGGGATCGAGAGCGTACCGCCATGCGCCTTCTGGCGCCGCACGCATTCGGCCAAAATCCACTCGCGCGCGGACAAGCGTGCAGAGAAGGGAGCCTCACTCGCACCAGAGGATCGTCGCGACGCACATCGCCGACGACACCACAATCTAACTCGTGCTGCGGCGGCGCGCCTGCGCAGCGGTGGACTTCTCGGCGATTGCGCACCCGTGCAAGCGGGCGCAAGATGGATATGTTGGATGGCGAGGCTCGCGAGGGAACGTGGATAAGACCGCGAAGGCGCACTCGAGTTGCGAACGCTCAGAGTCATTCGTCGAAGCTCCCATCGCACGCCTGCAGAGGCTGTCTGGCAGTAACACGTGCCACTGAGGCGTGGCGCCGCAGTTGAGCGAGCTCCGCGAGGGGCCGTGACGGAATCTTCACCGATTGAGCGCGACCATGGTCAGGATCGGTCCAGACGACAAGATCTATTCCGTAAGCCTGCTCGGCTCGATCGTTGATTCGCTGAGGCGAGAGGGGATTGACGAGAGACGGGCGTTAGAAGGCGTCGGCTTCAGCCCTCGTGCCATGCGTTCCGCCGGCACACGTGTGTCCCTGAATCAATTCGTCCAAGTCTGCGCGAACGCCGCAGAGCTGTCAGCGGATCCGCACTTCGCCTATCACGCGGGCCAGAGAGTTCACCTCTCGAGCTATGGAATGTACGGCTTCGCAATCCTCAGCAGCACTTCCTTTCGACAGGCGATCGACTTCGCCATGCGTTACCACCAACTGGCGATGCCCGTCATCGACATCTCCTTCCACGAGGAGCGGGGGCGCGCCATCTGGACTTTCCGTCCGATCGCACACTTGAACGCCGAGCCTCATGTTTTTGACTTTCTCGTTGAGCTTCATCTGAGCATCCTGACCTCATTGCACCGCGATGTGATGGGACCGTCGTTTGTCCTTTTGGAGATCGATTTCGCATCCAGACGGCCCCGAGGCGCCGAGAACTACGAGACCATTTTCGGGTGCCCCGCCCTGTTCGATAAGATGGAAAACAGGCTCATCTACGATGGCAAATTCCTGGATCGCCAGGCGCGGCTGGGCGATGCGATCGCACATCAGGAGACCGTGAAGCTGTGCGAGCAGTTGATGGAGCAGTTTCAGCTGCGCGCGGGACTCGCAGGACGAGTGCGGGAACGGCTACTCAGGGGACGCCTGGCGCCGACGAGCTTCGCCGACATAGCGAAACAGCTTTACATGACCGAACGCACTCTGCGGCGCAAGCTGCACCAAGAGCGCACGTCCTTTAGAGCGCTACTCGATGAGCTGCGGATGCGCATGGCTATCAACTACCTGCGCGATACCGATCTGACCGTTCAAGAAATTGCGCATTCCCTCGGGTTCGGCCAGGCTGCGAGCTTCCGGCATGCATTCCGACGCTGGAAGAAAGCTGCACCGCGGGAGTTCAGGCACCGCCTGAGGAGCAGCACGGGCCGCCGAGCCCGCATCGCCTGAGGCAGTTCACTTCGCAGCTACGACAGGTGCGACTTGCCGCGATGCAAAGGCCCTAATGGCGACCGCTCGGAGCCCCGGCCGCGGCCTGTTTGGCTTTGCCCAGCTCATACTCCCGCCGCAGCTCGGAAGCCCGCGCCTCGAGTGCGACCTTGGCATCGCCCTCCGCCTTCGCTGCGCGGTGCTGCACAGCCTGCACTTTGGCGTCCATCTCCCGCTTGAGCTCCTCGCGCTGCTGTTGCTGGCGTCGCAGCTTTGCTTCCAACTTCGCCTCCAGCTGCTCGATCCTCGACTGCATGCGCTTCTTGCGCTCGGCTTGGGCCTTCGCATGCTCAGCCTTCAATCCGGCGATCTCCGCCCGCGTGGTCGCTTCCTCGCGCGCGATCTGCTCGTGTTCCACACCGCTGCGCGCGGTGCGGTATACGACGCCGCCGAGACTCTCCATGCGCGTATCGACCGGAGTCACCCACTCTTCGCTCACATCGGCGATGACCGCAGACTTGCCCGGTTTGAGCGCCTTCGAAACGTCGTCCAGGAACTCCCCGTCGACCCCCGCAGCGCGAATATCCCCCACAATGCCCGCGAAGCCCCCTGCCGCTGCGCCTATGCCAAGGCCGATCGGACCGCCCAGCAGACCGAGCAGGCTGCCAAGGGCCGTGCCGGCGAACGTACGGATCGGGAAGTCACCATCGGCTTCCTTGACGGTGAGCTTGCCGTCGGTGTTCTTGGAAATCACCGATTCGGCATGGATCGAGATGTTCCCCTCGAGATCCAGCTGATACAGCGCGCGCGAGCCTTCGTATGCCTTCTTCTCATCATCGAAGATCACGACCAGCATCTTTTCCACGACGGACTCCTTGTCAACGAAACGTTGACGATGGGTGTTGAGTGGTCACTGCGCAGCGTTCAAGCAGCCTGGTGCGCCGAGGGACCTGGAAGGTGATGAACCGCGCTGCTAAAGGCGATGAGCGATACCCCCTCGAACACGGCGTCGACGCCGATCGCAAAGCCGATGAACCAGATGCTCGATACCGGCAACTGGATGAGCAGCATCACGCCGAGCGCGAACGACAAAATGCCGGAGAACGCAGACCATCCCCAGCGGGGAAACTGGATCGTCCCGGCGCCGATGGTTCGAAAGAGTCCGCCCACCACAAAGAACGAAGCGAGCACGAGTGTCAGGCTGACCGCCCCGGCGCCTGGGTAGCGAATCAGAAGGTAGCCTGTAAATCCCCGGATCAGCGCGCTCAACACATAGAGCAGCGATCCGCGCCAATTCCCCGCGGTGAAGGCGTGGATCAGTGCGGCAATGCCGCTGATCAGCAGCAGCCAGCCAAAGAAAAAGACCGTGGCAAAGGTGGCGGTGATATCACCGACGATGCAAATCCCGCCGATGACGACGAACACGATTCCCAGGGCAAGAACCCATCCCCACGAGTGACGCAGCTCACCGAGCGGCGACAACGGATCACGTGTGATTGCCATGACGATATCTCCGAAGGTTTTTGTTGATCTACGACCTCTTCACTCGGGCCGGCACGACTCACCAGCTCAGGTATCATCTCAAAGACTGCTTAGAAATATGACAAATGCGAAGCTGGGACTATTCGCATTACTACTGATTGTCGGACGATCGGCTCCGAGCAGGCTCACTGCAACAGCAGCGTGAAGCGTGGCCGTACGCCTTGTCGGAGGACCAATGGCCGATGTTGCCCCACAGAGCGTCGGCTCGACGAGCCCCGCGAGCACGATCGGGCCTGAGATCCAACGTCAGAGCCACCGTGACGGCTGCGACGATCCAGGCGAGCGTGAGCTCCAGGAATCCTCGGCCGCCATCGGTGCGAAGTATTGCGAACAGGTGATGCACGAACGAAGGTTAGCTGCGATGGGTCGGCAGACAGGAAATCCTTCTGGCCAAACTCCGGACCTCTTCGGACACCTGGGTCATAATGAGAGGTAGGCCCGACGTTCCTGCATGGCTGAATCAAGAGGTGGCCCTGGTGAGGGAGATTGCCGACACCACCTGCATCCTCAACGGGGCCTCCGTTCATGCGGAAGCGGCCCGTGCACTCATCGCCCGCATATCGAGCGAGCTCGGCACGCAGTCACGGGTGATCATGACCCGAACCGGCGACGAGCTCGTGCCCCTGGCGAGGCGCGCCCTCGGTGAGAAAAATTCGCGAGTCGCGGCCGGCGGGGGTGATGGAACCGTCAACGCCGTTGCCGGCGCGCTGGTGGGAACTGATGTTGCACTCGGTGTCCTTCCGATGGGAACGCTAAATCACTTTGCCAAGGACGCCGGGATTCCGCTGCAGCTCGAAGACGCAGTCCGCAACTTCTTCACCGGCCGAGTCATTAACGTCGATGTCGGGGAGGTCAATGGCCGTGTGTTTGTGAACAATTCGGGAATCGGCTTTTATCCCCATTTCGTACGCGTGCGCGAAGAACAGCAGCACCGCGGACGCTCCAAGTGGCTCGCTTTCGTTCGCGCCGCCGCCTCGGTGCTGCGGCGTTATACGCGGCTGCGTATCAAACTGCACATTAGTGAAGCGGAAGCGCTCGCGCGAATCGTCCCCTTCCTGTTCGTCGGCAACAATAGATATGAGGTCTCGGGGATTGAGATCGGTCGGCGCATCAGCCTGAACTCTGGGCGGCTATGGGTGTGCATGCCGCCCCGCACCGGTCGCCTGAACCTGATCCGCATGGCTTTCAGGACGCTCATGCGCCGTACGAGCGAGCATGAGCTGAATGCGATCGAGGCCGAGGAGTTCTGGGTGGAGCCCGCAACGCCTTGGGTAAATGTATCAAGGGACGGCGAGGTGAGCCTCATGTCCGCACCGCTTCACTATCGCGTTCGCCCCGGCGCTCTCCGCGTGGTCGTGCCTGCCCGCCCGCTGGGTGCCGGCTAGGCGCGCTCTTATGTGACTCTGTCCTTTCGCGCGGACGGAAAATCCGTATGGCGGATCGATCCAAGAGCTCGGATATCGACCTTAGTCCAGCTGACCCCAGCCGGGCCGCCGGTATTCGAAGAGACGTGCAGCGACGGCGCCGAAGATGAATCCTGCCACGTGCGCGGCGTATGCCACGCCGCCGGGCGACCGCGCGGTGGCCGAATGCAGGCTCAGAAACTGAATGAGGAACCACACTCCGATGAGAATCACCGCGGGGATATACCTTACGCTGACGAACACTAGAATTACCAGGATCGATCGAATCCTGTCGTGCGGGTAAGTGACGAGAAACGCACCCATCACGGCGGCAATTGCGCCGCTTGCTCCGAGAGTGGGCACCGTGGACGCGGGCATCGCCGCCACTTGTGCCATCATCGCGACCAGTCCACCGATGAGGTAGAACGCGAGGTATCGTCCCGGCGTCATCAGATCTTCGACCTCGGGCCCGAAAGCCCACAAGAACACCATGTTGCCGATGATGTGGAGCCAGCCCCCATGCATGAACATGGATGTGACGATCGTTACTAGATGATGTCCGGAGGTGATGTCGGCGGGAACCGCCGACCATCGAAGCACGAACGTGTCACCGAGAGTGAGCTCCAGAACGAAGACCGCGAGGTTGAGTGCGATGATGGACACCGTAACAACCGGGAAGCGGGTTGGCCGTCGCGACGCATCACTCAGTGGAACGATAGCGACCATATGTCGCTTCTCCTCAGGACGCCGACAAAGGGGTCATCGCTCGGCCAACCTTCCCGAAGGTTCGAACAGCCGTGCGGTTACCGCACCGAAGATCATACCGGCGATATGCGCCATGTAGGCCACGCCGCCCGACTGGACGTCAGCGACGGTACCCACGCTCAAAAGCTGGACCAAGAACCAAAGTCCGATGAGGAGCACCGCCGGAACGGCCGTGATTCGCACGAACCAGCCGAATACAAGAAGCGTACGAATGTTGTCGTGCGGAAACGTGACGATGAACGCTCCCATCACGGCCGCGATCGCCCCGCTCGCGCCCAGGCACGGAACTGTGGAGGTCGGACTTGCTGCAATTTGCGCAACCATCGCCACAAAGCCCCCGAGCAGATAGAAGAGCACATACCGCGGAGCTGTCATGGCCTCTTCGATCTCCGGGCCGAATGCCCAGAGGAAGACCATATTGCCGAGTATGTGGGACCAGCTCGCGTGCATGAACATTGCGGTGAGGATGGTGACCCAATGGTGCCCACCAATGATGTCTGCCGGTACAACCGACCAGCGCGTGACGAATGCCTCGCCGCCTGCCAGCTCGAGAACGAATACCAGCGCGTTGATCGCAATGATCAGCGCTGTAATGAGGGGGAAACCTGCCGGTCGCCGCGATTCATCGCGAAGCGGAATCATATGGGAATTGACCTCTGCAGGGCCGGACCGCGCGCGGCCGGTTCATGCGTCAGAGTGCATTTCCGGGCCGCAAACACGTCGAACCCCTGACCTGTTTGCGGCCCGAATGCCGGACGATCACGCGCCGTGCCACCCTTCGGAACGCACGTCAGGCGTGCTGATGGTGCTGATATTCCTCACGCAAACGACTGATTCGTGCCTCCATGGCGGACCTCGCATCGCCTTTCGCATTGTCGGCTTTCTTCTGCAGCGCTTGAACTCTCGCCTGCGTTTCCTTAGCGGCCTGCTCCGATCGCGACCGATCCTGTTCGAGGTGCTTTTCCATGCGTGCTCGGAGCTGATCGATTCGGGCCTGCAATTTGGCCTTTCGATCGCTTTTCGCTTTGGCATGCTCAGCCTTGAGCTCCTCGAGCTCCGCCTTGCGGGCGGCCGCCTCACGCTCGCGACGAGTGTCTTCCACGTCGACTTTGAGGGTGCGGAACACCACTCCGCCGAGGTCTTCCATTCGCTTCTCGAGCGGCGTGATCCGCTCCTCCTCCACGTCCGCAAGTACCGCATAGTGCCCCGGGGTTAGCGCACTCGTCACATCGGCCAAGAAATCGGCGTCCACTTGCGCCGTGCGCAGATCACGGATCACGCCGACCAACCCACCGACGCCCGCACCAACGGCAAAGCCGATGGGTCCTCCCAGTATTCCGATGAGGCTACCGATCGCCGTCCCGGCGAGCGTGCCCGAAGGAGGGGGAAAATCATCGTCGACCCGCTCTGTCACGACCGTGCCGTCGGCGTTCTTCTTGATCACCGCCAGCCGATTGAGCACGATGCTCACTTCATCATCCAGAGTGTGCAGAGCCGAGACTCCTTCATAAGCGGATTTCTCGTCACGAAATACCACCACTATGAGCTTGTCCATTATCTAGTTCCTCATGTAGCAAAGAGTCCGGGTTAGAACATGGCTCAAGAACTGGCGAGCCTTTGGCTGGTGGGGACACGATGTAGAGCCATGCCCACGGCCGCCACTCCAACACCATCGAAGATCAGGTCCACTCCGATGGCGAATCCGATGAACCAGATACTCGAGACGGGCAGTTGCAAGAGCAGCACGATGCCGAGCGCAATGGAGATGACGCCGGACAAGGCTCTCCAACCCCAGTGCGCGAACTGTAGGGCCGCAGAACCAATCGCGCGAACCATGCCACCGACGATGAAGAACGACGCGAGTATCAGCGTTAGGCTCATGGCTCCGGCGAGTGGATAACGGACGAGCAAGAAACCCGTGACGCCGCGCAGCACAGCGCTCATTAGGTGGAGGGGAAAGCTGCTGCGCGCGCGGGTTCGAAAAGCGTGAACCACGGAGATGACCGCTGCGACGAGCAGCAGCCATCCAAAGATCAGAACGGTGACGAGGGTCGCCATCGAGGCGGCCATGATGCAGGCGCCGCCGGTAACGATGAGCGCGATGCCTAGTGCGAGGACCCATCCCCAGGAGTGATGAATCTCATCAAGTCCGGCAGCAATCGGGCCTGGAATCCAGGTACGCTCTGTCATCGCTACGTCCTTTGGGGTAAAGATCCCGAAGAGCATGCATATCAGCCGGTCAACCTGCGATAGAACGTCCTCCGCGCCCACCGGCCGGATTGCGGTCAGGCGCGCTGCTGGATATGAGGGCCGGGGATCTGGTGTATGCAACCCCAGCGGGGGAACCGGAGCATCCCGGCACCAATTGACCGGAACAGGCCGCCGACCACGAAGAATGAGGCGAGCAAAAGAGTGAGGCTCATGGCCCCAGCTCCCGGGTAGCGGAGAAGCAGGTACCCCGTGAATCCCCTCAGGACCGCGCTCAGCACGTACAGCAGCGATCCCTGCCAGCTCCCCGCCGTGAACGAGTGGATCAGCGCGATGATTCCACCGATGAGCAGAAGCCAGCCAAAAAACACCACCGTCGTGAAGGTTGCCGCGACATCACCGAGGATACAGAGAGCGCCAAGCACCACGAAGGCTATCCCGAGCCCAAGCAGCCATCCCCAGGAGCGGCGCAATTCGCCGACAAGCGAAAGCGGATCACGTAGCACGGCAGGCATACGAACCTCGTACCTTTGGGCAAATGTTTCGCGTCAAACCGCAAAACGCGCTCATCGCTTGGCGATAGAACGTGAACACACTCACGCAGATTACGTTGTTCTCATCTTTGGTTCTTCGCCATTCGTACGTTTACCTATCCTCACGCACGCGGCGTCAATTGCTGCATGGGAGCATCGTACCCGCACGGCCTGTTCTACTTTTTCGTCCTATGTGGCGGCGGTCCCATGAGCCCTCCCGATGGGTAGTGCGCTCATCGAAGCCGCAAGACAGACAACCGCGCAGGCGATCATAGCTCTGTGAAACTCCATCACCAGCGAGGAACCGTGCGCCGCGAAGACTGATCCCAGCAAAGCGGTGGCGAGGAGTCCACCGGCGCGCGCGACTGTGCTGTTGAAGCCTGAAGCCACCCCGGTATGGTCGGTACTGACCGAGCTGAGAACCGCAGTCGTCAAGGGAGCAACCGCGGCGGCCATGCCGAGAGACATGACGAGGATGGCCGGAAGCATATGAGTCCAGTAGCTGCTTCCGACCTCAATCCGCACTGCCAATGCGAATCCCGCCGCCACCACCAGCGAGCCGCTCGCGAGCAGCGCTCTTGCGCCCACGCGTCCAGCAAGACCCCCGGCGAGTGGCGAGGTCAGCGCGAGGGTGATCGGCAGAGGAACAAGCGCGCCGGCCGCGCCGACCGCAGAGTACCCATCAGCCTCGATCAGGAAATACGGCACGAGCACGAGCAGGGCCCCGAATGCGCCGTAGAGAAAGAAAGTCAGCAGGTTGAGCCCGATGAATGGCGCGGTTGCGAAAAGTGACAGCGGCAGCATCGCACGCTCGCCGCGTCTGCCTTCCAGTGTGAGGAAAACGATCAGCGCAATGATCGCGAACACCACTCCGCCGAGTGCCGCCGCAGTCCAACCCGCAGAGCCCGAGCCGAGCGTCAGCGCCCAGGTCAGAGAGCCGAGCCCGACCGTTGCGAGCAGGCCCCCTGCCAAGTCCAGCCGCTCGCCCCCCGATGCGGCATCCTCGGGTATGAAGCGCTGAGCGAGCACGATCGCGCCAACGGCTAGCGGGAGGTTGATCAGGAAGATAGCGCGCCAGCTACCCAGGTCGATGAGCCACCCCCCGAGCAGGGGACCGATTACGCCGGCGATGGCCCCTGCGGCAGCCCACAGCCCCACGGCGCGTCCTTTGGCTTCCCCGGCGAAATGTTCGCCCAGAATCGCAAGGCTGTTTGGCAGCAACAGCGCCGCACCCATCCCCTGCATCACTCTTCCAACCAGCAGCAGTTTGAGATCCGGAGCGGCCGCGCACACGATAGAGGACAGGGCGAACACTGCGATTCCGAGGTTCAGATAGCGCCGGCGCCCAAAGCGATCCCCGGTGGCACCGCCCAGCAACAGTAGTGCGCTCAGGGGCAGCAGATAGGCGTTGATGACCCACTGCAGCTCGCTGGCATCGGCCTTGAGATTGTGGCCAATCGCCACCAGCGCGACGTTGACCACGGATCCGTCGATGAATGCGAGGCTGGATGCCAGGATGGTGGCTGCCAGCACCCCGACAGGGTGCTTGACAGCCCCCGTACACCGAGCAGCTTGCGCGGCCGCTCGATCACACGAGGCGTAAAAATAAGCGCTCACCTTGCAATTGTCCCACGCACGTGTGTCGGCGGGGACACGCAAGGTGGCAGCTCGCGATCACCACCTCACGTGCGAGCGCTTTCGCGACCGGAAAGTCCGCTACGGCGCTGCGCGCCGGGTGGCTCGGCGCAGGGTGGTCTACGCCCTGAGCGCCCGGCGGCGGATGCGTGGCATCGCGCCCAGTCCTCCCACGCCGATGAGCAGCAGGGCCCAGGTCGAGGGCTCGGGCACCGCGGCCAACGGAGTCTGGCTGATGCTCCAGTCGAACTGGCCTGTCTCCGAACCGCCCTCGACGATGGGGTCGTCGGAGGAGAAGTAGGGGACCAGCAGGTTGAGCCCGAGGGTGTATTCGCCGGGCGGGAGGCTGACGGTCAGTGCGCCGTTGCCCATCGGCGTGAAGGTGTCATCGACAACGCCCCCCCCATTCGCGAACCCGCTCACGGTCAGCGCCCACCCCTGCATGGGGTCATCGCCGATGGCCGGAGTGCTGCCCGCAACGACGTCATAATCGATTGTCACGGCGCCCGGCTCGTCGGTCTGGAACGCGTATCCCCAGTCGTGCCCGGCCACCAGGCAATTCCATGGGCAAAGCGACGTGAGGCCGAAGCCTACCGGCACCTCCGTCTGCGCCACGAGCAGGTAAGTGTAGTCGAGGCTCACCGCGCCCGAGCTGGGCGAGGCCCATGTCGCCGAGCCCACACCAGCGGCTTCGTTGAAATCCCCCGCCAGTCCGCCCGCTGCCGTGTTGTCGAAGCTCAGGTTCGTCACCGCGCAGCAGGACAAGTGGGCCGCCGGGGTCACGCTCCAGCCGATGATCGGATCGGTGGTGGGATCGGGGCCGGAGACAAACCCCGCGGTCGTCCAGAAGCTCGGAACCTCTCCTGCCGCACCGATGTTGTTTGGATCCTGCGACCACACGAAGGGGTAGTCGTACATCGTCCCGCTTTCGGGGATGACGCCCGCGACCGCCACTCCGGCCAGCGCCGTGGTGGCGGCGGCCGCAGTAACTACGATTCTCATCCAGGAGCCCCGAGGGATAGACCCAGTCCCGCGGCGACCAGAACCTGCAGTCGCACCGAATCTAGACGAAAATTTCCTCATCTCGACAACTCCTCTAGCTTGCGCATCCGACTTCCCCGCCAGTGATCCTCGAAATTTGTGGCCTCACTGTTGTTTGACGGATTTCGAAGACGAAAGGCGACAAGACCGATAGAATTCGTGTCGGTCACTGCGAGCCCCCCAGTACCCCAGTACCCCAGTGCGCTTCGGCAGCACGCCGTGAGGATTGTTCTGTTCGGCGCATCCGGCATGATCGGCGGAGGCGTCCTGCGAGAGTGCCTGGCCGACCCCGGCGTTGACGAGGTGATCTCGATCGTGCGCAGGGCCGGGACCGTGCACCACTCGAAGCTGCGCGAGATCGTGCATGCGGATTTCCACGATTTCTCCTCGATCGCCGGGACGGCGTTCGCCGGAGTGGATGCCGTATTCTTCTGCCTGGGAGTCGCATCCGCCGGGATGAGCGAGGCGGACTACACCCGGATCACCTACGGCATCACCCTCGCCGCCGCACAGACGCTCCTGCAGAGCTCACCAGCTGCCTCCTTTATCTACGTCTCGGGCGTGGGGGCGGACAGCAGCGAGCGCAGCCGCAGGATGTGGGCGCGCGTTCGCGGCCGCACCGAGAATGCTCTGCTGCGCCTACCGCTGAAGACCTTCATCTTCAGGCTCGCATTGATACAGCCTGTGCACGGTGCGGTGTCCCGCACCCCCAGCTACCGACTCTTCTATATGGCGGCTGCTCCCTTGATGCCTCTGTTACGGATGCTCTTCCCCGCATCGGTCACCAATACAGAGCTTGTCGGCCGCGCCATGCTCGAGGTCGCACGCCACGGAGCCCCGCGTCCGCTGCTCGACAGTCGGGATGTCAACGTGCTGGGGCGGTGCAAGTTTGAGCGTACCTCAGCGGCTGGAGCCCCCCGCGTTGCGACCGCGCACCATGCCCCGCTGGGGGCGCTCGCCGGGATCGGGCTGATCATTGCCCTGGCCGCAATCGCCTTTGTGTATACGGCGGGGTGGCTCAGCCCGAACCGTCTGACTCCAGTAGGCATGGTCGATGCCCTGAGCCGGCGCGGTGGCGATCCGCGAGGACATCGGCGCAATCACGCCAAGGGTATCTGCTTCACCGGCGAGTTCGAGGCGAGCGGCGCGGGTGCGAGCATATCCTCCGCGCCCATGCTGGCTGAGGGGAGCTATCCTGTGATCGGGCGCTTTGCAATTGCCACCGGCAATCCGCGGGCCTCGGATGCCACAGCTCGAGTTCGCAGCATGGCGATCCGCATCCTTGCCCATGACGGTGAGGAGTGGCGCAGCGGCATGAACGACTCACCCGTCTTCGCCGTCTCCACGCCGCAGGCGTTCTATGCGATGACGCGGGCCCAGGAGGTCGATCCGGCCACGGGGAAGCCAGACCCTCGGGCGATGCAGCGCTTCTACTCGATGCACCCCGAGAGCAAGGATTTTGCGGCCTGGGCCCGGAGTGCGCCTTGGACGGCAAGCTACGCCGATCAGACCTACAACAGTCTCAATGCCTTCTATTTCATCGACAACGCGGGTCGCTCTCATCTGGTGCGCTGGTCGATGCAGCCGACGCTCTCCCCGCAACCAGTGCCGCAGGCCTCTCTGGCCACTCTGGGGCCGGACTTCCTCGAGCAGGATCTGCTGCGACGACTCGCGCAGGGGTCGCTGGACTGGCATCTCATCGTGACCATGGCCCAGCCCGGGGATCCCTCGAGTGATGCGACCCGCGCCTGGCCTGCCAATCGCCAGCGGGTGGACGTGGGGACGCTCGTGGTGCAGCAGGCGAGCGAGGAGTCCGACGGAGCCTGCCGCGACTATAACTACGACCCGACCATACTCCCCGTGGGCATCCGGCCAAGCGGCGACCCGCTGCTCGCGGCGCGCTCCTCCGCCTATGCCAGGTCCTTCGATCTTCGAACGGCGGAAGCCGCGGACTACCCCCATCGGCCCTCGCACGACGCAAAGCCGCAATGAGCGGCTCGCGATTCACGCCCTTACAGCGGGTTCTTCACTGGACGATGGCCGTCATGGTCATCGCCATGCTGTTCATCGGTGTCGGAATGGTTGCGACGCTGCGTCCGCGGTTCCTGCTCCTGATCGCGATTCACCGGCCCCTCGGCATCTTGATTCTGGTGTTTGCGCTGGTCCGTCTGGGGGTACGATTGCGCCGAGGTGCGCCGCCCCTGCCGGCGGACCTGCCCTGGCCGCAAGTTGCGGCCGCCCGGGGCTCTCACGTGTTGCTCTACGTACTGCTCATCCTCATGCCCCTCATCGGCTGGTCGATGCTCTCCGCGGGCGGTTATCCCATCGTTTTCTACGGACCGATTCACCTGCCCCCGGTCATGCCGCACAACGATGCGCTGTACGCCGTTCTAAGAAGCACTCACACGGCGCTCGCGTATCTTCTGTTTACCGTGATCCTGGCTCACATCGCTGCAGCGCTGTTCCATGCCTGGGTGCGGCGGGACAGCGTATTTCCCAGCATGGCCCCGTGGCGATGAGGTCCCAGTACCGAGGGGATCAGGGTTCTGACCGCGGTGCCGTGAGCGTTCATAGGCCCGTTCCAGCAACGAGTTTTTCCGCGCGCCGCTGCTGCTGCGGCCGCGTTGTGGGCGGCGCCATGAACTCCGGTGATACTGGATCGGTGACGCACCGACGCAGGATCGCATCGATCTCGCGCTGGGTCGCCTCGTCCAGATGCCAGCCCTCGATCTCGCCGATGGGGCGCAGCTGATCCGGGTTTCTCGCACCCCACAGCGCGATCGTGCGCCCCTGATCGAGCACCCAGCGCACGGCAAGGGCGAGGATCGAGCGGCCGAAACGCTCGTGCGCGAGCTTTCCGAGCTCTGCGACGGCGGCGAGATATTGGCCGAAGCGCGCACCCTGGAATTTAGGATCCAGGCGTCGCAGATCGTCTCCACTAAAGGCGGTGTCCGGTCTCATCCGCCCGCTCAGCAATCCGCGGCACAGGGCACCATAGCTCAGCACGGTCAGGCCGGTCCTCTGCGCATACGGCAGTACGTCGGCTTCAATTTCGCGTTCGAACAGATTATACGGCGACTGGATGGACACCAGCGGCGCCACACCTCGAAAGGCTTCCATCTGAGCTGGTGAGAAGTTGCTGACCCCAATGGCCCGGATCTTCCCGTCAAGCAACAGCCCCTCCAGTGCACGAGCTGTCTCCTCCATGGGCGTTTCCAGATCTGGCCAATGCACCTGGTAGAGGTCGATCACGTCGGTACGCAACCGCCTCAGCGAGTCCTCGATCTCGGTGCGAATGCGCTCGCTGCGGCTATCGCGATATGGCTTTCCCTCCTGCCAGTCAAGTCCCACCTTGGTTGCGATCTGCACGTGCTTGCGCAGGCCGCCCTCTGCGAGCGCCTTGCCGAGGATCTCCTCGGAGCGCCCAAATCCGTAAACTGGCGCAGTATCGATGAGGGTCACGCCCTGCTCCACGGCGGCCCGGATCGTCGCGATCGACTGCTTCTCGTCCGTTCCGCCCCACATCCAGCCCCCGATCGCCCACGTCCCCAATCCGATTCTGGATGTCGTGAGTCCCGTGTCGCCGATTGAAATCTGTTCCATGGATCGCCTCGATCGATGATCGGTGGTGTTCGGTAAAGGATCTGCCTGACCTCGGCGTGCGCCCGCCGAGAACTCGATCGCTCGCGGAGATCTGGAAATGATAGCCCAAACTCGCCCAGCTGCCTGTCGGCAGGCTCAGTCACGCTATATCTCGAGAAGAGCTTTCACATCCGGCCAGGACTTCTGGCCGTTGAGGCGCATCTCCTCGGCCAGAGGCTCAGGCATCCAATCCACAAACGACGGCGTGAAGGTCGGGCGGGCGCGCACTCTCTCAAACCAGTCCGCTACCCGGGGCAGACGACCGGCTTCCCAGAGTCCGGGCATCGAAAGTGCGGCGAGCCGATTCACATACGGAGCCATCGCGACGTCGGCCATGGAAAACCGATTGGCGACCAGCCACTCGGAGTCGGCCAGCGCACGCTCCATCCTGTGCAGGTAGCTATCGTAAAGCTTGATCTTATCGGCCGCCCCCGGCGCCTCGATGCCGTGCTGGATCCACTGCCACTTGAGCGTTCGGGCGGCGAGGCCCTCGGTCGCACCTTGCTTCAGAAAGCTCTCGAAATCGGCAAGCCCGCTCCGCAGAATCGTATGTCGGTGGGAGACGATGTAGGTCAGGGCCGAGCAGGCCGGATGGAGCTCCTCGTCAACGGCCTTGGTCCAGTTGCGAACCCGCGCGCGCTCGGGTGCCGAAAGCGGATAAATGGGATTGCGCGGAAAGCACTCCTCCAGGTACTCGCAGATGATCGTTGATTCGGGGATGACAAACCCATCGTGAATCAGGACAGGGACGACCGCCTTCGGGTTTATCGCAAGGAAGTCGGGGCGAAACTGCTCGCCGTTCAAGATGTCGACATAGTGGCTTACCCACTCGAGTTGCTTTTCGGCAAGTGCGAACCGCACCTTGGCGGCGCAGGCCGATGAGCCATGGTGATAGAGCTCCAGCATGTTTGCGTCTCTTGAATTGTGCCTCGTTGCGGTTGTTGTATGTCAAAGAGGCGCCCGGAGTCCAGCGCACCGAAAGGTGGAGGTCAGTCGAGAACGTGCGCGCTTCGTGCGGCGCTGGGATTCTAAGCCGAGGAAAGAGAAGGCCCCGCGAGCGGGGCCTTCCGGTGCGACGCGTGTGCGTCGCGAAACGCGACGGTCAGGCTGCGGCTGCCAGGAGCTTCCAGTCCTTGGGCAGGATGACCGCATCGATCGTGTGGACGATCCCGTTGGTCGCAGCGACATCGGCCTTGGTGACACGAGCCCCGTTGACTCGCACGTCGGATGACGACACCACTGCTGTCAGCGAAGTGCCCTGCAACGTTGTAACTTCTGCCGACTTCATGTCTCTGATCATGAGATAGCCCGAGACGACGTGATAGTTCAGCACTGCCTTGAGCTTGCCCACGTCCTTGAGGAGCGCGTCGTACGCGCCGGACGGCAGTCTCTTGAACGCCTCGTTGGTGGGCGCGAAAACGGTGAACGGCCCTTTGGCCGCGAGCGCATCGCTCAGACCCGCCGTCCTGATTGCGCTGGCGAAGGTGGTGAAATGATCCTCTGCGATCACCGTTTCGACGACGTTCTTTGTGGGTGACGCGGAACTGTTCCCGACGGTTTGACCCGTCGGAATGGTCTTTGATTGATCCATTGATTCAACTCCATATGTGGTCAGCGAGGATTCGCAGACCGACTCAACTCGGATGCGGCTGAGGGCGCGGAGTATGCGCCTTATGTCGAGTGTGTGCGGCGCGCCAGGAAAATAAAAGACTGCGCAGGTTGACCAGGATAGGTCGACAAAATGCGACGCGTCGCGCGCACTATACGCGTGACTACGCTGCGCTGCTTGGCTTTCGGCACCATCTGCCTACCGAGGCGCGCGCGTTTGATTGCATGACGCCAAGCCGTCCCATGCTGTATCGTGTGCTGACGCCGTCGCGTGTCCTTCGATCCTCGAATCGCGCGCTCACGTCGCGAACCGGAGCGCTTCGATGTCAACCAGCTTGGTGGATGCATTTGCTCGATTCGGCGCCAAGCCGAAGAACCCCGTGCGCGGCCGCTCGGCCATTGCCGGCGACGGCGCCCTGGTGCTCAGCTGCTCAATCCCACAGTTTCGGCGTCCCGGTCCCGGCGTGCTGCGTTACGAGGACGCGCTATCGCGCAACTCCCGAGACAGCCCGGGCACGGTGCTCCTCGAGGAGCACCTGACTCTTGCACGCGACGGGCAACTGCCTGTCAGGATGGTTGTCGTTGCCGACGCTCCTGGAGGCAAGGCGCGTCGCAACATCTACGCACGTCCAGATCTGGTCGGTCGACTGACCGAGTTCGACGGCGATCGCTTCACCGTCGACTTCACGCGGGTGGTCGTCGAGGTGAAGCCGCCCGGAGCAGGTGGGAATCGCAAGCGCCGCTCGGCGTAGAGCGGTAATCAGGACCCGGAGCGAACTTCGCTGGCGATGTGATGCGAGACCAGAGGCTCGCTCAAAGTGAGCGCCCGGAGCCGTTCCTGCGCAGCCCGATCCGCATTGGTCACCCGTTGATGCTGGCGGATATGCTCCAGCCAGGAGTCGAGCAAGAAGGTCTCGAGATACCGCGTGCGGTGCGCCGTATCCTGAAACACTCCCCAGGCGTAAGCACCGTCGCGCTTGCGCTCGCGAGCGACTGGCGCGAGAGCCTCGAGAAAAGCCGTGCGATTCTCTGGCGCAACGTGATACTCGATGGTCACCAGAACGGGCCCGGCATCATCGGTTACCTCGTGCTCCATGACCGGCTCCGGCCAATGCATCGACGGTGTCAGATCGGCAGCGGGGCCGCTGCGCAACCTCCAACGCCTGCTGAGCGGGATCGCCAGCAGGGCACCTGCGCAAGCGATGTACTGCGCCGGTGCCAGCCCCAGATGCTGCGCGACCCATCCCCAGAGCGCGCTGCCGACAGTCATCGTCCCGAAGAATACGGTCACATAAGCCGCAAGTCCGCGCCCCCTGACCCAATCCGGGAGTGCCCCCTGGGCCGAGACGTTGAGGGTTGCGAGGACCATGATCCAGGATGCTCCCGCCACGAGACAGGCGAGTACGGCCAGCCACTCATGCTTCGCAAGACCGAACAGCGCGAGCGCGAGCGCCGTGCCCAGCTCCCCAAAAGCGATCAGCTTGTTCGCCTTTGCCTTGGCCTTCAATCTGGGTAGCAACAGGGCGCCGACCACCGCACTTGCTCCGATCGCTCCGAGCAGCACTCCATAGATGCTCGGCCCGCCATGGAGCTGATTGCGGGCGATGAGCGGCAGCAGGGCCCAGTACGCGCTTGCTGAAATGAAAAATGCAACGGCGTGCGCGAGCGTGGCGCGCAGGTATCGATTGTGTCGTGCATAGCGCACCCCGACACGCATCGCGCTCACCAGGCGCTCGGCGGGCAAAGCGTTTGCTGCACGTGCGGTCGGTTTCCACCAGAAGATGACCGCAATCACCCCGACATTGCTGACGGCATCGAGCCAGAAGGGCGCAGCCATGCCAAGAGCGAGAATGGTTGCACCCGCAAGCGCGGGCCCGACTGCCCGACTGATGTTCACGCCGAGGCTATTCGCGGCTACCGCGGACGAAAGCGCGGGCTGCGGCACGAGCTGTGGCACGATGGCTTGCCAGGCGGGTGTCTCGAGCGCGCCAAGGGTGCCGACCAGTACGATGAACAGCAACAGCACAGCCGGCGTGACCACACCGAGGCTGACCAACAAGGCGAAGATTGCCGTGAAGATCGAGGTGAGAATCTCGAGGGTCAGAATGAAGCGGCGCTTGTCGAGCATGTCGGCGAGCGCGCCAGCCGGCAGCGCCAACAAGAACAGCGGAAGACTGTTCGCCGCCTGGACGAGCGACACGATCAGTGGGTCGGCGTTGAGACTGGTCATCAGCCACCCGGAGGCGGCGTTGTACATCCAACCGCCTACGTTGGATGCGACTGTTGCGACCCACAGGTACCGGAATACCGGATATCGCAGTGCGCTCCAGGCCGAAACGGCAGCCGACGGGGAAGCTACCTGAGCGGTCAGCTTGCGATATCCATCGTGCCCTGCGATTCGACCATCATCTGCAGGCGCGCGTTGAGCTTGGTCAGCAGCCGCGTGAGCTCCTGCACTTCGGCAGCGCTGAAATCCTCCAGAGCGTGGTTCAGCAGTTCGAGAACCTCGGGCACGATCGATTCGAGAACCTTGCGCCCCGCCGCGGTCAGCTGCAGCTCCACCTTGCGTCGATCCACATCGCTGCGCAACCGAACGAGCAGACCACGCTCGGCCAGCTGGTCGATCACTCGGGTGAGGGCGCCACTGTCGTGCCGAAACTGAAGGCAGATGTCCTTGGGGTTCACGGCCGCGCTGTCGCGTAGCATCGTAAGGACGAAGTACTGCGCGTACGTGAGCTCGTGTCGCTGCAGGAGCGGCTCCACTGCATCCAGAAGCAGCGAATGGGCACGCTTGGTGAGGTAGCCGACGCTCGAGTGCGAGCAATACGTCGACACCTTGTAATGCTGCTTCGGCACTGTGGTCTCCGCCTAATGCTGCTTCGGCACTAACTGCCGCTGCATTGACTGCTTTTTCATTTACTGCCTTTACATTTACTGCTTGAGCAGGTATGTTACGCGCAAAATCCCGTAAGTGTCAACGAAGCGTCACCGAGCGGGGACGGTGCGGGCGGATACGTCCCGCGGAAGGAAGGAGCCGAATGGATACACTCACTGGCATCAAGGTCTTCCGGCAAGTGGTCGACTCCGGCAGCTTCATGAGGGCTGCCGAGAAGCTCGACATGTCCACCGCCATGGTGAGCAAGCACATCATGCACGCGGAACAGCGCCTGGGCGTGCGGCTGCTCAATCGCAACAGTCGCTCTTTGAGCCTCACGGAGCCCGGAAGGCTCTATTTCGAGCGCTCCAAGAGCATCCTCGAAGAGCTGGAAGCAACCGAGCTGGAGCTGGGCTCACTCGGCCGCACCCCGCGGGGCACCCTGCGCGTCAGCGTGCCCAGCTCGGCTTCCGGACAATGGCTCGCGGATCTTCTCGCGGAATATCGCCGCCGCTACCCGGAGGTTCTGGTTGACCTTTCCTTCGAGGACCGCTTCGTGAATCTCGTAGACGAGGGGTACGACCTTGCGCTGCGAATCACCTCCCGCCGGGACTCCCTCCCGGCAGGCCTCATCGCGCGTCCCCTGCGACCGGCGGTGTTCTGCCTCGCGGCCTCGCACGACTACATCAAGCGCCGTGGCGCGCCGCAGTCGCCCGAGGAGCTGGTGCAGCATGACTTCATCGCGGTGGGCGATGTGCTGGACTCATTGCCGCGACCCGCGGGGACGGAGAAGGGAGAGAATCCCTTCCACGTCGTCCTGCGCTACCGCTCGATGGACGGAGTGGCCAATGCGGTTGCTGCCGGAATCGGCATAGCCCCGGTCCCGGCGGTCCTGCTCGAGGATCCGGCGTTCCGGGAAGCGCTCGCCCCCGTACTTCCGGACTATCCGCTGCAACAGGCGACTCTGTACGTGCTTTACCCGAGCCGCAAGTTCGCCCCACAGAAGCTTCGTACCTTCATCGATTTCATCGTCGAGTCGCTGTCCGTCGAATCCAAGCCGCGCTCCCGTGCAGAGTCGCAGCCGCGGCCGAGCGCTCCGGCGGAGGGGACGTGGGCATCCAATGGGCGTCGGGCCATCGCGGTGTGAGAGCCCTCGCGGGCTGATCGGCTGCAGCCGCGCCGAGCCTGCTCACGGCAGCCTGGCACCAAACCAGGTCGATCCGCCTTCCCCAGTATTCACTCGCGCGAAACGCAGCATCTCCAACGGCCCGATTGTTTCGGGCGTATGCGGCCCGTAGGGTGTAGGCAGGATCGGCGCCAACTGGAGAGTCACGCTATGGCCGCGTGGGAGTTTCGGAGCCGAAACGGAGCAGCAACGATCGCCCTCTCAGGGGATTGGCTCACTCGCTCGGAAGTGCACGCGCCGGAGATCGCGCGTCTGTGCGGCAATCCCGCCATTCGGCAGGTCTCTTTCGACACCGCACGACTTGGCAAATGGGACTCGGTGCTCGTCTCCTTCGTCTGGGACATCAAGCGGGCGGCCACCGCGAACGGCACCATCCTCGATGATTCCGCACTGCCACCCTCGGCGCGGCAACTGCTGAACCTGCTCCCCGGAACATCGCGCAAGCCGCGCACCGCAGCGCCACGACACTTCCGTCCTCTTTTGTGGACCCTGAGCCAGGCCGTTGATTTTCTGATCGAGGTGGGCAGAAGCACCGTTCTGATCGCCGAAACCGCGACCGGGTCGGCGCGGCTGCTCCTCGGCCGGGTCCGCTTTCGTGGGGTCGATCTTCTGTCGGATCTGCTCAATGCAGGACCGCGAGCCGCGGCCATCGTCGGCACGGTCAACTTTCTCGTGGGAGCCATCCTGGCCTTCATTGGCGCAGCGGAGCTGCGTGCCTATGCGGCCGAGACCTACGTTGCCAATCTGGTGGGCGTGGCTTCCGTCCGCGAGCTCTCGAGCGTCGTGACGGCCATCGTGATGGCTGGCCGCACTGGCGGGGCCTATGCCGCACGGATCGCAACCATGCGCGGCAACGACGAGATCGCAGCGCTGCGGGTGCTGGGCATCCCGACCAGCGAGTTTCTCGTCCTACCGTCGGTCATCTCGCTGTGCATCGCGATGCCGATCCTCTACCTCCTCGGCTGCTTCATCTCCATCGCGGGCGGACTTGCAGTCTCGACCTTCTCGCTGGGCTTCACCGCGATGCAGTACCTGCGCGAGACCCTCGATGCGGTCCCCCTCACGGACTTCGTGTTCGGCGCGGTCAAGAGCATCGCCTTCGCGGGGCTCATTGGGATCGTGAGCTGCAGGATGGGACTCAAGGCAGCCCGCAGTGCTCGAGCCGTCGGTGACGCCGCCACCGGTGCGGTAGTTGCGAACATCCTGGGCATCATCGCCCTCGACGCCTTGTTCGCGGTCATCATGGATGCGCGCGGGCAATGAGCGCCATGACGTCATCGCCCAACGGCACTCAGGTGGTGACGAGGCCACTCGGATCCCCACCCCGGTCGCCCGAGGGCGAAGCGATTCTCTCCTTGCGAGGTGTGACGGTCGGATACCCTGACAGGATCGTTCAGCAACAGCTGTCCTTCGAGGTGCGTCGCGGCAGTGTGTTCGCGATCATGGGTGGGAGCGGCGCCGGGAAGAGCACGGTGCTGAGCACCCTCATTGGCCTCACCGAGCCGCAGGGGGGCGTCATGTCGTTCGTGGGGCAGAACTACTGGACGCTCCCCGTTCGCGAGCGCGAACGAATCGGCCGCCGGTTCGGCGTTCTGTTTCAATCGGGTGCTTTGTGGAGCTCCCTCACGGTCGGCCAGAACGTCGCGCTTCCGATGCAGATGTTCACGAATCTGGACAAGCGCACGATGCGGCGTCTGGTGGAGCTGAAGCTTGCCCTGGTCGGTCTTGAAGATGCCAGCGACTTGATGCCTGCTCAGCTCTCGGGCGGCATGGCCAAGCGTGCGGGGCTCGCACGGGCGCTTGCGCTCGACCCGGAGGTTCTGTTTCTGGATGAGCCTTCCGCCGGGCTCGATCCCATGGCCGCAAGGCGCTTGGATGACCTGATCCTCGACCTCCGGGATGCGCTCGGCGCCACGATCATCGTGGTGAGCCACGACTTGCTGAGTCTGTTCGCGATCGCGGACGACGGGGTATTTCTGGACGCGAGCACCCGATCAGCGATCGCTCATGGCTCCGCAGCGAAGCTGCGGGACGAGTCGGAAGACCCGCGAGTGCAGGCGTTCATGCGCCGCGAGTATGCCGGCAGCTCGGGTGCGCATCCCTCCCCTTACCTGACCGACAAGCTATGGCAAGCGCACGGCTCGCGGCGGTAGGGCTCTTCGTTCTCATTGGAGCGGTGCTGGCGTTCGCCACCGTCCTGCTGTTCGGCAAGCTCAACCTCTTCGGCGAGACCCGGGCGGCAGAGATCGTATTCGACGGCTCGGTGAGCGGACTCGGAGTCGGCTCGCCCGTCACGTTCCGCGGAGTACGGGTGGGCGCGGTGTCCTCGGTGGCGATCGCCTTCGATCCGCGGACCCATGAGGCTCACATTCCCGTCAAGATCCAGTTGGCAGAGAGCAAGGTGGTGCTGCCCAAGGGATATGGCGAGACAGGGGCGCCGATCTCGGAATGGGTGGCTGCCGGACTGCGGGCCGAGGTGGTCCCCGTCAGCCTCATCGCCGACGAGAGCGAGATCGATCTCGATTTCGATAGCGCTGTTCCCGCGAAGCTTCATCCACACCTCGTCGACCTGCCGGAGATTCCCGTGAACGGCGCCGCGGGGGGGCAGGTCGCGCAGCAATTGGGTCAGCTGCCGCTCAAGGAAATCGCCGACAACGCGATCCTCGCGCTGCAAAGTGTGCGCAACATGACCGACGCGGTGGGTAAGAGCCTTCCCGCGGTGCTCGAGAGCACGAGGACGAGCTCCGTCAAAGCTGGGCAGGCACTCGATGCGGCACGAGTGGCGATTCAAGACCTGCAAACTCGCATGAACACGACGTTGGCCGGCATCGATCGGCTGACCACGAGCGCCGACCGGCAGTTGAACGGCCGCGGTGCCGACTTGCACACACTCCTCGTCAGCTCGAATCAAGCCATCTTCAATGCTCGCGCCGTTCTGAGTAACTTGCAGGGCATCACCGACGATCGCTCGCCCGATCGAGCCAATCTCGAGTCGGCTCTGAATGACCTCTCGGACGCCTCCGCTGCGCTTCGCGGGTTCGCGAACGATGTCGAGCAGAATCCAAAGCTGCTGCTCACGGGGCGACGACGATGATGCGCGCACCGGAGATCAGACCCGGCATCGCACTGGAGCGAGCCGCTTGGGCCTGCACCGTCCTGGTGCTCGCAGGCTGCGCGGCAGCACCGCCGCTGAACCTCTACACGCTCTCCGATGGCTCCCTACCCCATGAGGGCTCTGTAGCCGCGGCTGACCCTGCGCCGCCCCGCGGCGCTCCAGTCATTGAGATCGCTCGCGTGAGCTTGCCGGAATACCTCGACTCGCGGGACCTCATCCTGCGCCGCGGAGATCTGCTCGAGCGCAGCAATAGCGGCCGCTGGGCGAGCCCCCTGTCCGTTGCTGCGACGGATCTGTTGACCACGCAGCTTGCGATGCACCTGCCCGCAGCGTGGGTCACCGATGAGCCCCCAGCGCAGCCGCCGGACTACCGCCTGCTGGTGCACGTCGATCGCCTGGATATCACCAGCTCCGGAGCCGGAATTGTCGATGCCGACTGGGAGCTCATTCCGCGCAATGCATCCGGAGAGACCCGCCGCCGGACCCACTTCGAGATGACGGGGACGGTCGGCACGGACGAGGCGATCGTGCACTTCGAGCGCGCACTCCTGGATCGGCTGGCGAGCGAGATCGACGATACCCCGTGGCCCGGCCAATCGAAGGCCGTGCGCTGAAAGGCCGGGCGAGATTGCCTGCGGCGAAACGCTTCATCGCCTGCGTACGGCTTGTCGATCCAAATGCACGAAATTAACCTGGGCGCGGATGTGAGGAGATCTGCTCATGCGCGCCCCGCTGCTTCGTCTGGCAATCGGTCTGCCCATCGCGCTGCTCGCCGCAATCGCCTTTCTGATCTACTGGCTGATTCAATGCAGTCGCCCCGCATCGCGAGATGGCGCCCATCCTTCGCACTAAGAAGCGCGAGCTCATCGGGATCGCTCCCCGCGATTCACTGAGGCGAAACGCTGGTTCTATATCGGACCGATTGTTCCTGACCCTCTCTCCCTCTACCGTGCTCCCCGTTGAAGATCATGTGGGGAGACAGCTCGATGACTCGAACGATCGTTCCCGCGCGATGGGCTCTGCGCCGACCTGCGGGGCTCATGGCTCGCCTGCAACCTGCCACTCGCCGTTCGATGCTCGGAATCGGCGCCCTGCTGCTGAGCGCCTGCGCGGGGCACGCCGCCCCGCCGCCCGCTGCGAAACCAACGGTCACTGTCGTCACGCTGCGCGCCTCACCCGTATCGCTCACGACGGAACTTCCGGGCCGTGTATCTGCCTATCGCATCGCCGAGGTGCGACCGCAGGTCAGCGGCGTGATCCTCAGGCGCCTGTTCACCGAAGGCGATCGCGTGAGCGCTGGTCAGCAGCTCTACCAGATCGATCCGGCGCCCTACGAGGCTGCGCTTGCGAGTGCTCAGGCATCGCTTGCCCATGCGCGCGCTGCGGCCACGGTCGCGAAGCTCACCGAGGAGCGCTACAAGTCGCTCGTCCAGGCGCGGGCCGTAAGCCGCGAGGACTACGACAATACCCTCGCCACGCTGCAGCAGGACGAGGCGGACGCGGCCTCGGGGCAGGCAGCCGTTCGTACCGCGGAGATCAACCTCGCCTACACCAAGGTGTACTCCCCGATTAGCGGCCGCACGGGGCGCTCCTCCGTGACTGAAGGCGCGCTGGTCACCGCCAACCAGGCAGCAAGCCTCGTCACCGTCACGCAGCTCGATCCGGTCTACGTCGATGTGACGCAGCCGAGCGCCACCCTTTTGCGCTTCAAGCGCGAGCTGGCAGCGGGAAGCATCGTCGGTGCTGGCGCGAACAAAGCTGCGGCACGCCTGCTCCTCGAAGACGGCACGCCCTACGACGCGGCGGGAAGCCTCCAGTTCTCCGAAGTCACGGTGGATGAGGGAACGGGCTCCGTCACGCTACGAGCGATCTTCCCCAATCCCAACGACCTTCTGTTGCCCGGCATGTTCGTGCACGCGACGATCGAGGAGGGTGTGCGCGAGGGCGCGATCCTCGCCTCGCAGCAGGGCATCAGCCATACCCCGGATGGCACGGCCACGGCGCTGGTCGTGGGCGCCGACGATACGGTTGAGCGACGCACCGTCGAGCTCGAACGGGCCATCGGCGATGAGTGGCTCGTCTCGCGCGGACTCGCAGCAGGCGACCGATTGATCGTCGGTGGTCTGCAGCGGATCAAGCCGGGCATGCAAGTGCAGGTGCGTGACGATGCACCGACCCGCTCCCTGGCGTCCTCGGGGGACGACGCGCACACGCTGGCGCGTATCGCGCGCTGAGCTCGGTCACACCGCCGAGCATCGCCCCTACAACGACGCACCGCCACTTCCGACTGCACGGAGGAGCTCCTGATGTCGCGCTTCTTCATCGACCGACCGATCTTCGCCTGGGCACTCGCGCTCCTGGTGATGCTGGCCGGCGGAATCTCACTCTACAGCCTGCCCGTCGCACAGTTCCCGCCGCTCGCCCCGCCGTCGGTGGCCATCACCGCCACCTATCCGGGCGCCTCCGCCCAGACCGTTGAAAGCACGGTCGTGCAAGTGATCGAGCAGCAGATGAATGCCCTGGACAACTTGATCTACATGACCTCCGAGAGTGACAAGGACGGCAGCTTCACGATCACGCTCACGTTCTCCCAAGGCACCGATCCCAACATCGCTCAAGTGCAGGTGCAGGACAAACTGCAGCTCGCCCTTCCACTCTTGCCGCCGGAGGTGCAGCAGGAGGGGGTCACGGTGAGGAAGGCGGCCAAGAACATCCTGCTCGCCGCAGGCTTCGTCTCCACCGACGACAGCATGAAGAGCGAGGACATCGCCGATTTCGTCGCCTCGCATGTGCAGGACCCGGTGAGCCGCACGCCCGGGGTGGGCGACTTCCAGCTCTATGGCTTTCAGTATGCGATGCGCGTCTGGCTCGATCCCGCCAAGCTCGACAACTACGGACTCACGACCGTCGATGTGCGCAACGCGATCCAGGCGCAAAACGTGCAGGTCGCCTCCGGCGAGCTCGGTGGCCTGCCAGCGGTGTCCGGTCAGCAGCTGAACGCCACGATCATCGGACCCTCCTACCTCCAGACACCCGAGGCGTTCGGCCGGATCCTGCTGCGCGTCGAGCCGGACGGAAGCCAGGTGCGGCTGCGCGATGTGGCCCACATTGCCCTCGGGGCCGAGAACTACTCCCTGCAGGCCAAGTTCAATGGCCACCCGGCCATCGCCCTCTCGGTGAAGCTCGAGCCAGGTGCGAATGCCCTCGACACGATCGCGGCAATCAAGGCGACGATCGCACGCTTGCAGCCGATCTTTCCCCCGGGGCTCAAAGTCGTCTATGCGCTCGACACCGCCCCCTTCATCAAGCACGCCGTATCGGATGTCGTCAGGACTCTGGTCATCGCGGTCGGGCTCGTCTTCCTGGTGATGTTGCTGTTCTTGCAGAACGTGCGCGCGACCCTCATCCCAACGATCGCAGTTCCCGTCGTGCTGCTCGGCACCGGTGCCGTGCTCGCCGCCTTCGGCTATTCCATCAACAGTCTCACGCTCTTCGGCATGGTGCTCGCCATCGGGCTGCTGGTCGACGATGCGATCGTGGTGGTGGAGAACGTCGAGCGAGTGATGCAGGAGGAGCATGTCTCGCCCAAGGAGGCGACGCGCCGATCGATGCAGCAGATCACGGGCGCTCTGGTGGGGATCGCGCTCGTTCTGTCGGCCGTGTTCGTGCCCATGGCCTTCTTCAGCGGCTCCGCCGGTGTCATCTATCGGCAGTTCTCCATCACGATCGTCTCATCGATGCTGCTGTCGGTTCTCGTGGCCCTGATCTTCACGCCCGCACTGTGTGCGACGTTGCTCAAGCCGCCGGTCCCCGGCGTGGTGCACCGGCGCGGAGTCTTCAGCGGATTCAATGCGCTCTACAACCGCCTGCAGGCGGGCTACGGCCTGCGCATGTCGGCAATCACACGCCGCCCTGCGCGAGCGCTCGTCGCGCTCGCGGTCGTCGTCGCGATCATGGCGACCGCCATGCTGCGCCTGCCGACCGGCTACCTCCCCGATGAGGATCTCGGCTTCATGTTCGGCCAGATCACCGCCCCTCCGGGCTCCACGAGCTCGCACGTGCAACGCGCGCTCGATGACTTCGCGCAATACCTGTTGCATCAGGAATCGCAGGCGGTCGAGGGCGTGCTCACGGTGAACGGACAGAGCTTCGGTGGCCACGGACAGACCTCCGGGCTGGTGTTCGTGATGCTCAAGCCCTGGGAGGATCGGCCGGGATTTCGCAATCGCGTACAGCAGATTGCGGCACGCCTCAACCGCCACTTCGCCGGCTACCCCGACGCTGTGATGGTGGGCTTTGCCCCGCCGGCTGCTTTTGAGCTCGGCAACGCCACGGGGTTCGACTTTGAGCTCATCGACAGCGGTGAGCTCGGGCATGCGGCGCTCATGCAGGCGCGCGCACAACTCCTCGGGATGGCGAGCAAGGATCCGCTCCTCGCCGGCGTGCGCCCTAACGGATTGGACGATGAGCCGCAGTACGCACTCTCGATCGACCAGGAGAAGGCAAGTGCCTTCGGACTGACGCTCGCCGACATCAACGACACCGTTGAGGCCGCGTGGGGCTCGGAGTATGTCAACCAGTTCGTCGATCACGGACGCGTGAAGCGCGTGTTCATCCAGGGCAATCCGGCCTCGCGCATGCTGCCGCAGGACCTCGGCGCCTGGTACGTGCGCAACAGCTCGGGGCAGATGGTTCCGTTCTCCGCCTTCGCGCATGGGCACTGGACCTATGGCTCACCGAAGCTCGAGCGTTATGACGGACTGTCCTCGGTGGAGATCCTCGGCATCCCCGCGCCCGGACACAGTACCGGGGAGGCCATGACTGAGATGGAGCGCCTGGCTGCGAAGCTGCCGCGCGGCATCGGGTACGAGTGGACGGGACTCTCCTACGAGGAGAAGGCGACGGGCTCGAAGGCCCTGGCTCTCTACACGGTCTCCCTCGTGGTGGTGTTCCTCTGTCTCGCGGCGCTCTATGAGAGCTGGGCCATTCCGGCCGCGGTGCTGCTCGTGGTACCACTCGGCATCGTCGGCGCCGTGCTCGCAACGCTCCTCCGGGGCCTCGACAACGATGTGTACTTCCAGGTCGGCATGGTCACTGTCATGGGCTTGTCGATCAAGAACGCCATCCTGATCGTGGAATTCGCGAAACAAAACCACGAGCGGGGGCAGAGTCTCATCGAGGCCGCCCTGCATGCGGCGCAGCAGCGGCTACGACCGATCCTCATGACCTCGCTCGCCTTCTTCATGGGTGTCATGCCGCTCGTGGTGGCCTCCGGAGCCGGCTCCGGCGGTCAGAACGCAATCGGCACCGGCGTGGCGGGCGGGATGATCACCGCCACGGTGCTCGCGGTCTTCCTGGTACCGGCGTTCTTTGTGGCGGTCCTGCGGGTCCTCGAGCGTCGCCGCGCCGCGAGCGATCAGACACCGCACTTTCCCGACGCGCAGCACGCAACCGGAGAGGCCCGATGAAGCGCATGATCACCCTCTTCCTGATGACCGCTCTCCTGACCGCGTGCACGCTCGTGCCGCACTACGAGCGTCCCGCATCCCCTGTCCCGAGTGTCTGGCCCTCAGATGCGCGAGCCCCGGCCAGTGCAAGCCTCGCTTCGGCGGATCAGATCGGGTGGCGGGATTTCTTCACCGATCCGCGCCTCGTACGGCTCATCGAGATCGGCCTGCAGAACAACCGCAATCTACGGATTGCGGTGCTCAATGTCGCCGCATCCCAGGCCCAATTCAGGGTTCAGCGGGGTGCCCTCTTCCCGTCGATCTCTGCGACGGGCTCCGAGTTCGTCGAGAAGTTCCCGACGAACGGAGCCTTCCCGCTGAGTGGTCTTGGCGCCTCAGGTGGAGGCAGTACCCTGGTGCCGACAGGCGCCGGGAGCAGCACATTCCGCTACTTCAACGCCGGGATCGGCTTCACGAACTACGAGCTCGATCTCTTCGGCCGGGAACGAAGTCTGACCACCGAGGCTTTCGAGCAATATCTCTCGCAATACGAGTCGCGCCGCAGCACGCAGATCAGCCTGGTCGCCGAGGTGGCCACCGATTACTTCGCAGTGCTTGCGGATCGCGCACTCGTTCGGTTGACCCAAGATACGTTGCAGAACGAAACTGAGTCGTACGAGCTCACCAAGGCAATGTACGACCGTGACACGACGACGCTGCTTGCGCTGCGTCAGGCCGAAAGCGCGGTGGATGCGGCGCGCGCATCCCTGCAACAGTACGAGCGCCAGCTCGCCCAGGACGCACACGCGCTTGCACTCGTGCTGGGCCAGGAGATTCCGGAGGATCTTCCGGATGGACGGGACATCGAGCATGAGGGCTTGCTCGAGGTGCTGCCTGCAGGACTGCCCGCGGATCTGCTCGTGCGCCGGCCCGACATCGCGAGCGCCGAGCACGCCCTGCGTGCAGCAAATGCCGATATCGGCGCGGCGCGCGCCGCGTTTCTCCCGAGCATCCAGCTTACCGGCTCCGGGGGTACCGCCAGCACGCGCCTATCGGCCCTCTTCGGGAAGGGCTCCGGGACCTGGACGTTCGCGCCGACCCTCTCTCTGCCGCTCTTCACCGGCGGACAGAACCGCGCCAATCTCGACCTTGCGCATCTCGAGAAGAACGTTGCGATCGCGCGCTACGAGCTCGTGATCCAGACGGCTTTCCGGGAAGTCTCCGATGCTCTGAGTGCCCGCGGCACCTATGTCGGCCAGCTCGAGGCGCAGCGCTCACTCGTCGACGCCGATGCGGATGCCTACCGTCTTGCTCAGCTGCGCTTTCGCTCGGGAATTGACAGCTACCTCAGCACGCTCGATGCGCAGCGGTCACTCTACGCAGCCCAGCAATCGCTCGTGAGTCTCAGGCAAGCGCAGCTCACCAATCAGGTGACGCTCTACAAAGCGCTCGGTGGGGGTTGGGTGCAGCGTACCGCGGGACACAGCCCGCAATAGCTGAGCGCCGTTCAGAGCACGATCTGAGCGCCACGCACGACCTCACCGGCTGGGCTGCAGAGAAAGCGGATGACCTCCGCAATCTTCTCAGGCGAGATCCACTTCGAAAAGTCGGCCTGGGGCATGGCGCTGCGATTGGCTTCAGTATCGATCGTGCTCGGCAGGATCGAATTGGCCCGGATGGAGGTCGCCGCGAGCTCCGCGCTCAGCGCGGCCATCATCGACAGCGCAGCCGCCTTGGAAGCTGCATAGGCGGCGGCATGGGGCGGATGCGTGATGGCCGCCTTGGCGGCAATGTTGACGATGCACCCTCGATTGCGCTGGAGCATGACCGGCGCAACCGCGCGCACCAGCGTGTGCAGCGCACGCAGGTTGAGCGACAGGAGACGATCGAGCACCGCGCCTTCGGTCTCCCAGCTGCTCACGCCACCAGCATATCCACCGACGGTGTTCACCAGGACGTCAAGGTGCCCGTAACGCTCGACCAGCTGTCCGATGTGCTCGTGCACCGCCGCGTCGTCTGATAGATCAACCGCCCAACCGTCAAGGCGCTCCACGGTCGCACCCAGGCCGGCCCTGAGCGCCTCGAATCTCGCGGCCGAGCGGTAGGTCGTCACCACCCGCGCCCCGTCGCGCAGGAACCCCGCGACCACCGCGCGCCCCAACGCACCCGTTCCACCGGCGACCAGCACGACTGCGTCACTGAAGCGCTCGGGCACCCTGACCTCCGGTCGGTATCAGTTGTACAAGCTTGCCCCAACCTTGTAGATCTGTCCCGTGTGCGCTCCCAGAATGGACCTCTTGTAGGCTTGCGCGGCGGTCGCCGCCGGGACCGGAATGACCCCGGGTACCAGATTCCCGAACTGGGGCATCGACTCTTCGAGGAAATAGGGGCTGACCAGGTTGATCCTCAGGCCACGGGGTAACTCTATCGCCGCAGCGATCACAAAGCCCTCCAAAGCTCGGTTGACCGTGGAGGCGGCGGACCCCATTCGGATCGGGTCTTCACTCAAGAGTCCGCCGATGAGCGTGAAGGATCCACCATCGTTGATGTACGGAAGCGCCTGCTGAACCGCGGAAATCTGGCCTAGCAGCTTGTTGTTGAAGCTGAATTGCCACTGCTCCCGCGTGATTCCGGACAAGGGTCCGAAGGCCACCTCGCCGGCGGCGATCGCAACCGCATCGAAGGGCTTTTGGCTAGCGTAGATCGCGCCCATGCCCTGCGGCGCCGCGAAGTCGGCAATGACATCGCCCGACTTGCGTCCGATCCGTACGATCTGGTGCTCGGAGTCCGAAAGCGCCGCGTCGACCTTGTGTCCCAGAATGCCCGATGCTCCGATCAAGAGTATCTTCACCGAGCGCTCCTCTGATCTCTCAGCCGGCACGCGGCTTCGGCACGCGCTGTGCGGGGTCGAAGAAGAACGTCTCCTCGGCGATGCGCTCCCCCTCCCAACGCTGGTAGGTCAGCTCATCCATCATCACGGTCGCGCCGTTGTGCAACTCGAAGGTAAAGTTCCAGCGGATGACCACCCGATCTCCGTTCACGAAGATCGGACGGACGCATTTCGATGTGAGCGACTTCAGCCGTGCGAGGAAGCGACGCTCGTTTGCAATGTGGGCATCGCGCCCGACTCGAGGCTCCCCTTGGTTCTCGCGCATCGACGAGTTCTCCGTATAGAACTCCTCGACTGCCTCGACGTGGGCGTTGGCTTCCACCCGGGCCACGAATCGATCGAGTGTCTCTGGGCTGGGCATGGGCGATCGCTCGTTACTGAGATGCCCAATCAGGTCCGAGCGATGCGCCTTCTGCATCGGGGTTCAGCCAGCCTCCGGGAGGACTGATCGCTGCCGCCTGGGCCGGGCCCCAGCTGCCCCGCTCGTACAACTCGATCTCGGTACCGGCCTTCAGGATCGGATCGACGATCCGCCAGGCCTCCTCGACGTAGTCCTCACGCGCGAACAGGGTCCTGTCACCGGTCAGCGCATCCGTCAGCACCCGCTCGTAGGCGTCTCGCTCGTTTGCGCCGGCATGCCGGCTCGCGGTGAGCTCGACGATCTCACCTCCGGTCTCCTCCTGGTCCACGACATTCAGGCCGAATGCGATCTCCATCGTCGGGCCGATCCGAAAACGCAGGTAGTTGGGCTTTGCGCCGCCAAAAAGCACGGCGGGTGGCCGCTTCAGCCGCGCCACGACCTCGGTATAAGTCGTGGGAAGCTCCTTGCCAGCGCGGATGAACACGGGAACGCCCTGCCAGCGCCAGTTGTTCACCGACAGGCGCACGGCGGCGAAGGTCTCCACCTGCGAGTTGGGCGCGACACCGGGCTCCTTGCGATAGCCCCGGAATTGCCCGCGCACGACATCACCGGCAGCCAGCGTCACCACCGACTTCAGCACCTTGACCTTCTCATCGCGCATCGACTCGCTGTCGGTGCGCGCGGGAGGCTCCATGAGGACACTCGAGAGGACCTGGAACAGATGGTTCTGGATCACATCGCGGATCGCACCGGTCTGGTCGTAGAACGCCCCGCGTCCCTCGACGCCGAAGGACTCCGCCATCGTGATCTGGATGCTCTCGACGTACTCGCGGCTCCAGAGCGATTCGTGCATGGGGTTCGCAAAGCGGAAGAACACCATGTTGTGCACTGGACGCTTGCCGAGATAGTGGTCGATGCGAAAGATGCGCTCCTCGTCGAAGGTCGCGAGCAGAATCTTGTTGAGCGCGCGTGCCGTATCGAGGCTCCTGCCGAAGGGCTTCTCGACGATCACTCGGGCGCCGGGCGGAGCGCACCCGGCACCGTCGAGCCGCTCGACCACCGCCCCAAACAGAAGCGGAGGAATCGCAAGATAGTGGGCCGGGCGCTGCGCCGGACCGAGCAGCTCCTTGAGCTTCTTGAACGTGGAGACATCCGCATAGTCTCCGTCCACGTAGCGCAAGAGGGCGCTCAGCTTCGCGCTCGCTGCGGCATCGATGCCCCCATGACTTTGCAGGCTCTCACGCATGCGCCCCCGCAGCTGCTCGAGCGTCCAGCCGCTCTTGGCCACCCCGATCACCGGGATGTCCAAGGTTCCCCGCTTCACCATCGCCTGCAGCGCTGGGAAGATCTTCTTGTAGGCGAGATCTCCGGTTGCGCCAAAGAACACCAGGGCATCACAGCTCGATTCGCTCATGGAATGTGCTCCTGCAGCTACGCGGCGGGCTTTTCCTCGTGACCGCCGAACTCGCGTCGCATCGCCGAGAGCAGCTTGCCCTGGAAGAGCGCATCACCGCGCGAGCTGAAGCGCTCGTAGAGCGCCGCACTGAGCACCGGTGTGGGTACCGCCTCGTCGATGGCCGCCTTGATGGTCCAGCGCCCCTCGCCGGAGTCCGAGACGCGCCCGGCGAAACCCTCGAGCTTGGGATCCGCGAGCAGCGCCGCGGCCGTCAGATCGAGAAGCCAGGAGGCAACGACGCTGCCTCGCCGCCACACTTCCGCGACCTCGGCAAGGTCGATATCGAAGTTGTACAGCTCCGGGTCACGCAACGGGGTCGTTTCGGCATCGACCTCGCCCTTGTTGCGGCCCGCGTTTGCGGCGCGCAGCACATCCAGCCCCTCCGCATACGCGGTCATCAGGCCGTACTCGATGCCGTTGTGTACCATCTTGACGAAGTGGCCAGCACCGCTCGTGCCACAATGCAGGTACCCCTGCTCGGCGGTGCTCTGCTTCGCATCCGTGCGCCCCGGGGTACGCTCGATCTCCCCGCGCCCCGGCGCGAGTGCCGCAAAGATCGGATCGAGCCGCCGCACCGTCGGGGCATCTCCCCCGATCATCATGCAATAGCCGCGATCGAGCCCCCAGACCCCGCCGCTCGTGCCGACGTCGAGGTACTGGATGCCACGAGATGCCAGCGCCTTGGAGCGGCGCATGTCATCGATGTAATACGAGTTCCCGCCATCGATCAGTGCATCGCCGGACTCCAGGTACGGCTCGAGCTTCGCAATGGTCTCGTCCACCACGGCTGCCGGCACCATGAGCCACACGGCACGGGGTTTGCGCAGCCGGCGCACCAGATCGGCGAACGACTCGGCGCCCGTTGCCTTCTCCCGCGCGAGCGCCTGCACGGCGGCGGGTGCGGCATCAAAAACGACACATTCATGGTCCTTGCGGATCAGCCGGCGCACCATGTTCGCGCCCATCCGGCCGAGACCGATCATTCCCAGCTGCATACTCGTATCTCCTGACAGTCGGCCGATGAGGTGATCAGCGGCGAGCCGAACCGCCGTTCTGACCCTTGCTTCTTGCGACGCGCCGGATGAGGGCGTTCGTCGAGCTATCGTGGGCGAGCGTCGCCACCGAGTCCGGCTTCAACTGCGGCACGATGGCCTTCGCAAGCACCTTGCCGAGCTCGACGCCCCATTGATCGAACGAGTCGATCTGCCAGATCGTCCCTTGCGTGAACACGCTGTGCTCATAGAGCGCAACCAGGCGTCCGAGGGCCGCCGGAGTCAATTCATCCAGCAGAAGCGTATTGGTGGGGCGGTTGCCTTCGAACGTGCGATGCGGCACGAGCCAGTCCGGGGAACCCTCTGCACTGACCTCTGCCTCGGTCTTGCCGAAGGCCAGCGCTTCCCCTTGGGCCAGCACGTTCGCAAGCAGCAGATCGTGGTGTTGCCCCAAGGGATTGAGGGGACGAAGAAAGGCGATCAGGTCGCAGGGGATCAGGCGCGTGCCCTGGTGGATCAGTTGGTAGAACGAGTGCTGGCCATTGGTCCCCGGCTCACCCCAGTAGATGGGGCCCGTGTCGTAGTCCACGCGGCGACCCTCGAGCGTCACGTGCTTGCCGTTGCTCTCCATCGTGAGCTGCTGCAGATAGGCCGGGAAGCGCTTGAGGTACTGCTCGTAGGGGAACACTGCGCTGGTTTGCGCTCCGAAGAAGTTCGTGTACCAGATGCCGAGCAGACCCATCAGCACGGGCAGGTTGCGTGCAAAGGGCGCCGTGCGGAAATGCTCATCCATTTCGTGAAAGCCGTGGAGCATGGCCGCGAAGTTCTCGGGGCCGATCGCCAGCATGGTGGAGAGCCCGATCGCCGAGTCCATCGAGTAACGCCCGCCCACCCAGTCCCAGAACCCGAACATGTTCGCGGTGTCGATACCGAACTTCTTCACTTCGGCGGCATTGGTGGACACGGCGACGAAGTGACGCGCAACCGACCTCTCATCGCCTGCGAATCCAGCGACCGACCACGCGCGTGCGCTCGCCGCATTGGTCATGGTCTCGAGCGTGGTGAAGGTCTTGGAGGAGACAATGAAGAGGGTCTGCGCCGGCTCCAGGTCGCGAACCGCCTCGGCGAAGTCGGTCCCATCCACGTTCGAGACGAAGCGAAACGTCAGGTCGCGCCGGCTGTAGTGCCGCAGCGCCTCGTAGGCCATGACGGGTCCCAGATCCGAGCCGCCGATTCCGATGTTGATGATGTTGCGAATTGGCTTGCCGCTGTAGCCCAGCCACTTTCCGCTGCGCACCTGCGTACTGAACTCGCCCATCCGATCGAGCACCGCATGCACCTGCGGCACGACGTTCGCCCCATTCACCTCGATCGAGGAGCCGCGCGGGGCGCGCAGGGCGACGTGCAGCACCGCGCGGCGCTCCGATACATTGATGGGCTCGCCGCGGAACATGGCATCGATCCGTGCGCGCAGCCCCGACTGCTCGGCGAGCCGTACGAGGAGCTCGATCGTCTCCCCGGTGATGCGATTCTTCGAGTAATCGAGATAGATGCCGGCGGCCTCGAGCACGAAGCGTTCACCGCGCTTGGGGTCCTCGGCGAACAGCTCCCGAAGGTGCAACGAGGCGAGCGGACCGTAGTGCGCCTGTAACGCACGCCAGGCCGGCCGTTCGAGCAAGGCAGGGATCGGGGTACTCATCGGACGCAGTTCCTTTCTCGCGGAGGCTGGGGGCTGGCGCTAGGATGCCGCTCGACGGGGCTGCGTGCGGATCGAGGAGCTCTTGGTCTCGATCACGCTGAGCAGGTCGTTCCAGGAGGCCACGAAGGAGGCCGCGCCCTCTTCCTGGAGCCGCGTTGCGAGCGCATCGAGATCGATGCCGGCCTTGCGGAAGTCAGCCAGCACGCGCTCGCTGCCTGCCTGGTCCGCGGTCCATTGGGCGTCGAGCTCGCCGTGATCGGCGAAGGCCTTGAGCGTTCCCTCGGGCACCGTATTGACGGTGAGCGGGGCATTGAGTCCCTTCACGTACAGGATGTCGGATGCCTTCGGATCCTTGGTTCCGGTGCTGGCGAAGAGCAGGCGCTGGGGGCGGGCACCTGCATTGAACGCCTGACGCCAGCGATCCGATCCGAGCAGCTTGGAATACGCATGGTAGGTGCTGCGGCCGATGGCGAGCCCGAGCGCGTTGACCAGTTGCGCCGGCACGCGCTCTGCGACCGCCACGTCCCAGCGGCTGATGAACACCGATGCCACGGAGCTGACGTTGGGATTGAGCCCCGCCTGGATCCGCCGCTCCACGCCTCGCAGGTAGGCCTCTGCAGCCGCCACGTACTGCGCAGGTGAGAACAGCAGCGTCACGTTGATCGGGACACCCGCGAAGATTGCCTCCTCGATCGCCGGCAGGCCCTCGGGCGTCCCGGGAATCTTGATGTAGAGGTTCGGCCGGCCGGCACGTGCATGCAACTCTCTCGCCTCCGAGAGCGTCGTGCCGGCATCGCGCGCCAGCAGCGGGGAGACCTCGAGCGAGACCCAGCCGTCGACCCCGGCGGTCCGCTCGTGCAACTCCCGAAACAGATCCGCGGCGGCGGTGAGATCCTGCAACGCGAGCGCAAAGAACAGCTGCTCGCCCGAGAGGCCGGCTGCCAGCTGCTCGCGAATGGCAGTGTCGTAAGCGTTCCCCTTCTTGATGGCGTGGTCGAAGATCGTGGGGTTGGAGGTGAGGCCTTTCACCGCCAGCTCCCGGATATAGCGGGCGAGCGTGCCGCTCGTGAGCAGCTCACGAGTGATGTTGTCGAGCCAGAGACTCTGACCGCTGCGATAAAGACGTTCGGTGGCGTTCATGATGCAGATGGTGCCTCGCTGACGATGTATTGCGCTTGCGCACAGGGCTGCGCACCCCAGATCTCGCTAGCATATTCCTCCACGGCGCGATCGCTCGAGAACTTGCCTGCCTGCGCGACGTTGATGAGGGCCATCCTCGCCCATGCGCCCGGGTTGCGATACAGCTCGACCAGCTTGCGGTCGGCCTCGAGGTACGCATGCAGGTCGGCGAGATGCATGTAATAGTCTCCACCGGTCAGCAGTGCCGCGCGCAGCGGCGCGAACACTCCGGGCTCGTTGCGGCTGAAGTGATTCGAGCAGATGAGGTCGAGTGCCGCGCGGGTCTCGGGCTCGTGCTCGTAGTGCCAGTGCGGGTCGTACCACGCGCGATTCGAGGCCACCTGCTGCGCAGTGAGCCCGAACAGGAACAGATTCTCCTCGCCCGCCTCCTCGGCCATCTCGATCGTCGCACCGTCTCGAGTTCCGAGCGTCAAGGCGCCGTTCATCATGAACTTCATGTTGCTGGTGCCACTCGCCTCGTACCCGGCGGTGGAGATCTGATTGGACACGTCGGCGGCTGCGATCAGGCGCTCCGCGAGCGACACACGATACTCCGGCAGGAACAAGACGCGGATCTTGCCGGTGGCGACCGGATCTGCGTCGATCACTTCCGCGACGTTGTTGATGAGCTTGATGATGAGCTTCGCGAGGTGATAGGCCGGTGCCGCCTTGCCGCTGAAGAGGAACGTCCGCGGCACGACCTCCAGCTGCGGGTTCGTCCGCAGGCGGTTGTACACCGTCACGATTCGCAGGACATTCAGCAACTGCCGCTTGTACTCATGGATCCGCTTGACCTGGCAGTCGAACATCGTGTTCACGTCGAGCTCGACGCCACTCTCCGCGCTCAGCCATTGCGCGAAATCCTGCTTCGCGGCACGCTTGGCCTCGAGGAATGCCCGCTGCAACCTTGGGTCATCCACCAGCGGACGCAGCTTGCGCAGCTGTGCAAGCTCGGTGATCCACTCCGGGCCGATTGCGGCCTCGATCACCCGCGAGAGCCACGGATTGGCAAGCCGCAGCCAGCGCCGCGGGGTCACCCCGTTGGTCTTGTTGTTGAATCGCTCGGGAAAAATCTCGGCGAGGTCGCGGACCGTGCTGGTTCGCAAGAGCTCGCTGTGGATCTTCGCAACACCGTTGGTGCTGTGCGAGCCGACGATGGCCACGTGCGCCATGCGCACATGCTTGCTCGGGCCTTCCTCGATGAGGCTCACCCGCGCGACGCGCGGCTCATCGCCGGGGTAACGCGAGCGGACATCGTCGAGGAATCTTCGGTTGATCTCATAGACGATCTGGAGGAGCCGGGGCACCAGCAGCTCAAACCAAGCCAGCGGCCACTTCTCGAGCGCCTCGGGCAGCAGCGTATGATTCGTATAGGCGAGGGTGCGCCGTGTGATCGCCCACGCCTCGTCCCACCCCAGGTGCGCCTCGTCCAGCAGGATTCGCATCAGCTCGGGCACTGCGAGCGAGGGATGAGTGTCGTTCAGCTGGATCGCGGCCTTCTCGGGCAGGAGATGCCAATCGGCGTTGGAGGCTCGGAACCGACGCGTCAGGTCGGCGAGCGAGCAGGCGACCAGGAAGTACTCCTGCACGAATCGCAGCTCCTGCCCGTAGATCGTGGAGTCGTCCGGGTACAGCACCCTGGTGAGCAGCTGTGCATCGAGGCTGTCGGCGAGCGCGCCCAGGAAATCACCTCTGTCGAAGCGCTGCAGATCGAAGTAGTCGGGCGCGGCAGCCGACCACAAACGCAGCGTGTTGACCGTGTCGCCGCCGTAGCCCACGATCGGCCGGTCGAAAGGCACACCGATCAGACGCGATCCCTGGCCCGGTATCAGCTCCAGGTGCCCATCGCGCAAGCCGAGCGAGCAGCCGAGTCTCACTTCCACGCTCTCATCGGGCCGCGCAATCTCCCAGGGATCCGGGCGGCGCAGCCAGTTGTCGGGCTGCTCCTCCTGATAACCGTTGCTGATCGTCTGGCGGAAGATTCCGTATTCGTATCGCAGCCCGTAACCGACCGCCGGTAGAGCGCGCGTTGCCATCGAGTCGAGATAGCACGCAGCAAGGCGCCCCAGCCCGCCATTGCCCAGCCCCGGGTCGGGCTCGTGCTCGACGAGCCCGATCCAATCGAGATCCGCGCTGTCGGCCAGGCGCGGCATGTGCGGATCGAGGAGCAGGTTGACCACGTTGTTCCCAAGCGAGCGCCCGATCAGAAACTCCATCGAGAGATAGTAGACGCGCTTGGGGTTCGCGCGATCGTAGTTCTCCTGTGTGCGAGCCCACCTCGGCGCGATGATGTCGCGCACCGCCCGCGCGAGCGCCTCGAACCGCTCCCGTGCGGTTGCTCGAGCCACGGCCGCCGCACGATCGGCCAGCAGGTGTTGTCGATAGAGGTCGCGCCCGCTCTGGGCGAGCTCGCGCAGCACCTCATCACGCTCCGGTGCGGTTGCGGGAAGCTCGAGGATACGTGCCTCGGATCGCTGCGTTTGCGGGGTACCCATCATCGCATCACCTCAAGCGTGCTCAGAGGTCGGCGGCGGGCCTCTGTGATTCCATCCTCGAATGACTCGATCCGCTCCGTCGTGGTCATAGCCGAGCACCGAGACCCCGGCCGGATCGAGCACCAGGTTGCGCCCCAATGCGGTGTGGGCCTCGAGCCATCTCGCGGCAAGCACTCGCAACACGTGTCCGCTGGAGAAAACGATGACGTTCCCCTCGAGTGCCGCAAGTCGCGCCACGATCCGATCAGCCCGTCCGGTGATGTCGGCGACCGACTCCCCGCCCGGACATCCGTCGCGGAACAGCTCCCATCCGGGATCCAGGCCGCGGATCTGCGCCAGAGTACGCCCTTCGTAGTCGCCATAGTTCCACTCGACCAGGTCCGCATCGAGCACGGCGCGATCGCCAAATCCCGCAAGCGCACACGTTCTGAGTGCACGCTGCAACGGGCTCGACAAGACGTGCGTGAAGCTCATGCTGTGCAGCCACTCGGCAAGCGCGCGCGCCTGCTCCTCACCCCGCCGCGTGAGTGCCAGATCCGTCAACCCCGTATGCTGACCGGTCAGGCTCCACGCAGTCTCGCCGTGCCGTACGACATAGACATTACCTTGGGCTGGGCTGTGCAAATCGCTCATACGACACCTGACACGAGCATAGGCACTGTCATGGCGCCTGAATTGTCGCCGGGAATCACAAAGGAGTCTCGCAGTGCCACCGGCTAGCCCTCCCCGGCTCGCGTGGGTGCCGCAACAAGCGCTACCACCGAGCGCGGCTCAACCAGGACGGTCGGTGAGCTGACGAGGGGAGCCTCGAGGTCGAAGCAGATATCCTCGGGCGGGGTGCGCGCAGTATCCATGCAGCGCCGCCAGTATGCGTGCCCACCTGCGAGTTGCGGCAGCTCGAATGTCAGGGCTCCCCAGTAGGCATTCAGGAGCAGGTAGAGCACCCTATCCGTGCCCTCGCATTCGATCTGTACCGCAAGGCTATGAGAATCCTCGCTCCAGTCCGGCTGCCCCACGCGCACCCCGTGCCATTGCATGCTGCGTGGAGTCAGCGCGACGGCGGCCTCGCCTAGCAAGGCTCCGCGTGAGGGTGACCTCCCGGTGCGCAAGCCAATCAGCTCGCGCGCAAACCGGTACACCCCTGCGTGGTTGGAGATCGCACCCCAATCGAGTCCGGCCACCTCGGCCTCGAGACAGTAGCCGTTGTTGTTACCAGCCTGGGTGCGCCGCACCTCATCGCCCATCAGGACCATCGGCGTGCCCGCCGCAAGCAGGGTCAATGCGAGAAGATTCTTCACCTGTCGCAGCCGCAACTGGTTCACGGCACCGTCCTGGGTGGGCCCCTCGACACCACAGTTCCAGCTGTAGTTGTCGTTGACGCCGTCGCGGTTGTCCTCACGGTTCACCGCGTTGTGCTTGTGGTTGTACGAAACCAGATCGTTCAGTGTGAATCCGTCGTGACTCGTGACAAAGTTGATGCCGCACGTGGGCGTGCAATGTTGTACGGGGTAGATGTCCGGACTGCCGACCAGGCGGCAGGCGAGCGGGCGCACCGTACCCCAATCGCTCTTGACGAACCGGCGCGCATCGTCCCGGAATCGGCCATTCCACTCGCGCAGTCCCTGATGAGTCATGCGGCCGAGCGCATACAGTCCGGCTGCATCCCATGGCTCGGCGATGAGCTTGATGTCCTGCAATGCGGGGTCGCCCTGGATAGCCCGCAGAACAGGTGCATCGTCGGTGGGGACTCCCTGACTGTCGCGCAGGAGCACAGCCGCCAGATCGAAACGAAACCCGTCGACGTGCATCTGCCTCACCCAGTAGCGCAGGCTGTCGAGGACCAGCCGGGATACGACCGGCGAATTCACGTTCAACGTATTTCCGACGCCGCTGTAGTTCGCATAGGAGCCGTCCGGCGCGAGCATGTAGTAAACCTCGTTCGCGAGCCCCCGGTAGCTCAGCGTCGGACCGTTCACATCGTCTTCGGCCGTGTGGTTGTAGACGACGTCCAGGATCACCTCGATACCCGCCTGGTGGAGCGCCTTGATCATGTCGCGAAACTCATCGAGCACTGCGCCGGTCTCACCGCGCGAGCTGTAGGGGGAATGCGGTGCGAAAAACGACAGCGGCTCGTACCCCCAGACGTTGCGCAAGGTAGGCGGTGCAGCCTGCTCGTCGAAGGCGAATATCGGCATGAGCTCCACGGCGCTGACCCCGAGGTCGATGAGATAGGGAATCTTGTGCGTGACGCCTGCGAATGTCCCGCGCAAACCCTCCGCCAAGCCCGAGCTCGGGTGCCGCGTGAAATTCCCGACGTGCATCTCATAGATGACGGTCCGGCTGTAGGGCACGCGCGGGGGCCGATCGTTCCCCCAATCGTAAGCACTCGAGTCCACGACGACGGACCGCAAGCCGGTTGCGACGGTCTCTCCGCGAGCGCTCGCCGCGCTGCGTGTTCGACCGCGGGGCGACGCCACGCACTGCGCATACGGATCGAGCAGCAGCTTCTCCCGGTCGAAGCGCAAGCCTCGCTGCGGGGCGAACGGGCCGTCGGCACGATATCCGTAGACCTGCCCTGCTCCGACGCCCGCAACGAAGCGATGCCAGTATCGCCCGCAGGAGTGGGGTCGCCGCTCGAGCTCCACCACGTGCGCCGGACGCCCATCATCCACCCGATCGAACAGGACGAGCTCCACCTGCTCGGCGCTGGAGAAGACGTTGAAATGCACGCCGTCGGTTCCGATGACCGTACCCAGCGGCTCGGGCTCGATCGCCGCCGAAGCGGCGCTGCGTGACTCGCTCACTGCGCTATGGACCGGTAAGATGGCACAAGCGTTTGTGCGCTCATCTCCACCAGAACGTACGCTCCGGAGATCTGGCTGCGTAACGGGCAGATCCGCACGTTGACCGCATCGGAGTTCTCCGGCCAACGCTCGAGGCCAGCGCGTAGCGCGTAATCGATGGGGACGCCGGTGCGCAGCGCGCGCCTGACGGCGCAGGTGAAGCGCCGGGGTTGCGGCAAGAAGTGCACGAGCGGCCGGCCGCGGATGCTGGTCAGTTGCAGGGCGAGCAAATCCTGGGCGATTGCATTGGCATAGATCGCACAAAGGTGCTGATCCAGGACAATGATTGCGAACGACAGAGCATCCAGGACGTAGCCGGTGTCGAAATCGGCCAGTACCGAAGGCTCGCGGCTCGCGTGAGTGCCGGGCTGCGCCACGACGGGGCCTGTTTCGAGCGGTCCTGGTGAAGGGGTCTGCGACATCGCCGCTCCATCCTGAAAGAGCGTTTTTGCCAAGGTTCCGCGCCCGGCGCAATATCGCAGCAATAAATGAAGGGTTTCGTGTGCGTAAACGTTGCGCGTCCCGTGCATACCAAAGTATCAGCGCGCTTGCCGCCGGAGTGGCGCATTCTGGCTCCCGTGCCTGAAGACCTTCGAGTGAGCTCCTTGAGCTGCAGATCGGGAACGGCATCGGCCCTCGTCCTGATCGTCGACGACGACGTCTCGGTCCGCGAGTCGCTCGAGACGCTCGTCGCAGCAGCCGGTTGGCGCCCCTCGTGCTTCGCCTCGGCGCAGGCTTTCCTCGATGAGCCCCTGGAGCGGGTGCCGAGCTGCCTGGTACTTGACCTGAGCCTTCCCGATCTCAATGGGCTGGAGTTGCAGCGTCGCATCGCCGTCGATCGAGACCATATTCCCATCATTTTCATCACCGGTCATGGTGATGTCCGCGTGACCGTACAGGCGATGAAGGCCGGAGCCATCGAGTTTCTCACCAAGCCCTTCGGGGCGGAAACGCTGCTGAGTGCGATACGAGGCGCCATTGAGCGAAGCCGAGCGTTGCTCGCCGAGGATGCAGCGTTGCGGACACTTCGAAGTCGATTCGAATCGCTGAGCCCGCGTGAGCGGGAGGTCATGATGCTGGTGGTGCGCGGTCAGCTGAACAAGCAGATTGCCGGAGAGCTCGGCATCAGCGAGATCACCGTCAAGGCACACCGCGGGCGCGTGATGAGCAAGATGCGGGCGGAATCCCTCGCCGCCCTGGTCAGAATCGCTGCCCAGCTGTCACTGCCGACCGCAGGCCGCTGACCTCAGCAGATCGGCCGGAGCTCATTCGAGCCCAAATATCGAGAACAGGCCTCCTGAGTCGCTCCACTGGCGAGCGAGGCTCCACCCGGTCGCGTGCACGAGCTTCCCGAAGTCCTCGCGGTCGTACTTGCGCGAGCTCTCGGTATGAATGGTCTCGTGGGAGTCGAACGCGAATCGTTGCCCGGCCACGACCACGCTGTGGCGGTGACGGCTGACCAGATGCATCTCGATGGCCGACTCCCGAACATTCCAGCGGGCGCTGTGCGCGAATGCATCGAGCGCGAAGTCGGCGTCGAGCTCCCGGTTCATGCGCCGCAGCAGATTGAGATTGAACTCGGCCGTCACACCGGCTGCATCGTCGTACGCAGGTATCAGAAGGCTCAACGGCTTCTTCATGTCCACGCCGATGATGGCGCAGCCGTTCGCGCCGACGTGCCGCCGCATGCATCGCAGAAACTGCAGCGCCTGGGTCGCATCCAGGTTGCCGAGCGTGGAACCGGGAAAGAATGCGACGCGCCGACCCGCGGGAACCCAGGCGGGCAAGCTCGGTAGCGCGGTGAAATCCGCGATGATTCCGCGACTGCGCAGCTGGGAGTACCGCTTGCCCAGCCGAGTGAGGCTTCGATGAAGGAAATCACCCGCAATGTCGATCGGTGCGTAGAACTGCGGCGCCTCGAGCGCCTCGATCAGGATCTCGGTCTTCGTGGCCGCGCCCGCGCCGTATTCGATGAGTACCGCATTCTTGCCGCAAAATACTGCGATCTCCTCGGCGTGCCGCGCAAGGATCGAGATCTCGGTCCGCGTCGGATAGTACTCATCGATCTGCGTGATCTTCTCGAACAGTTCCGATCCGCGATCGTCATACAGCCAGCGGCTTGGAATTGACTTCTGATGGCGACTGAGACCCCAGAGCGCATCCTGGCTGAATGCCCCAGACTCCTGCAAACGTTCATTGAGCGCGATCGACATTCAGGCATCCTCGGCGAGTCGAACGCCGGCGAACTGCCAGCGAGCTGTGGGGGGAAAGAAGTTGCGGTACGTGGGTCGCACGTGACCGGGAGGAGTCACGCAGGAGCCACCCCTGAGCACGTACTGCCCGGACATGAACTTTGCGTTGTACTCGGCGGCCGGACCTTGGGCGCTGCGAAATCCTGGATAGGGCGAGAAGGCGCTGCGCGTCCACTCCCAGACGTCGCCGAACATCTGTCGCAGCCCTGTCGATGGCGCAGTGTCCGGGCGCGGTAGGAGCTCTCCGCTGTCGACGAAGTGCCCTACCGCCGGAAGCTCGGCTGCCGCGCACTCCCACTCGGCTTCCGTGGGCAGTCGGCGCCCCGACCAGGTTGCGAACGCATCGGCCTCGTAATAGCTGACATGAACGACCGGCGCGTCGGGATTCACTCGCTGCGCACCCCGCAGCGTCATGGTCCAGTAGGCATCCTCTGCCTTGCGCCAGTAAAGCGGCGCACGCCAGTCCTCGCTGCGCGCGACTGACCAGCCGTCCGAAAGCCACAGCAGCGGGTCGTCGTATCCGCCATCGAGCATGAACTCCAGCCATTCTCGATTGGTGACCAGACGATCCGCCAGTCGGTATGGGGCCACGTAGACCGGGTGTCGCGGCGTTTCGCAATCGAATGCGAAGCCCTGTCCGGGTGACTGGCCAATCTTGCGCAAACCGCCTTGGAGATACGCGTAGCGCAACGGGGGCGGCCGGGCAACCGTCGAGCCTCGTGGCATGGGCGCCTTGTAGGCCGGCAAAAGTGGGTTGCACGCGAACAGGTGCAGGATGTCGGTCAGGATGAGCTCCTGATGCTGCTGCTCGTGTTGACATCCCAGCTCGACCAGCTCGCGAGCGTCGGCAGAGGCCTCGTCCTCGAGCAGCGCGCTCATGGCTTCATCGACATGCTGCCGGTAGGCATGCACAGTCTCGAGGTCAGGCCGCGTGATCAATCCTCGTCGCGGCCGCGGATGGCGCGGGCCAAGCGACTCGTAGTACGAGTTGAACAGAAGCGCGAAGGCCGGGTCGAAGACCTCGTATCGGGGTGCCAGAGGCTGCAGCACCATCGCCTCGAAGAACCAGGTCGTGTGCGCCAGATGCCACTTTGCAGGACTCGCATCCGGCATGGACTGCACCGTGGCATCGGCGTCGGACAAGGGGGCCACCAGCTCGCCCGTGGAGCGACGAACCTGCTCGTACCGCTTGAGCAGTGCCTGCTCCTGTCCACACGAATGCGCCACCGCCAGTGATGTCATTGCGGCCGGCAATGTCGCCTGGCATCCGCCCGAGCGATTGTCCAAGAGTTCGAGATATGACTGCCCCTGCCCCGAGATCTTTCGAATCAAGTCGCCCCACAGAGCATCGCGGTAAGATGGTTCTGCGAGATCGGAGGACGGGGAGACACTCATGAGCGTTGCGGGCGGTGGGCGCCTCCTGGCGCGGGCGATCGACCGCGAGAGGGACCACGTTCGTGGGGGAGATACGCCGGAGCGCCCGTTGACGCTCTTGTTCTACGGTGACTACCTCTGTCCGTACTGTCGACGGCTTCGTCAGATACTCGAACGACTGCGGCGTGCGCTCGGCGAGCAGCTGGTGTACGTGTTTCGACATTTCCCGAACGAGCGCGCTCACCCCGGCGCCATGCTCATGTCCTTGGGCTCCGAGGCGGCCTGTCGCCAAGGGCGGTTCTGGGAGATGCACGATGCGCTCTACGGGCATCCATTGCCGATCGATGAGAAGGTGCTGCTGGAGATCGCCGCATCGCTGGGCCTGGACATGGAGCGCTTCCGCGCCGACCTGCGCGATCCGGCTCTCCGAGCGCGCATTGACGAGGATGTTGCGGACGGTCACCTGAACGGAGTGAGCGGGACGCCGACCATCTTCATCGACGGCGTGCGGTACGACGGGGCCTGGGATTTCTACTCCATGCTCGAGGCTTTGCAGCCGCCGGTGGCTGCCCAGCTGAAGCGCACCGCACGAGCTTTTGCGAACCTGCCTGCTTCGGCCGGAATCGCGCTGATGATCGCGGCGATTGCTGCGGTGATCTGCGCGAATAGCCCATTGACCGCCGACTACCAGAGCCTCGTCAACACCCCGATCGACATCGGTCCCGCCACGGACCTGCTCTCCCTGAGCTTCGCAGAATGGTGCTCGGAGGGTTTGCTCGCGATCTTCTTCCTCATTCTGGGACTCGAGATCCGTCGCGAGATGACCGCCGGGTCGCTTGCGAGCTGGAAGTCGGCCGCGGCGCCCATGGTGGCGGCGATCGGAGGCATCGTCGTACCTGCGGCACTCTACCTCGCGCTCAATCGCGGCTCCGCCGCCGCCGGATGGTCCGTGCCTGCCGACACCGGCATCGCCTTCACGCTCGGCATCCTTGCGCTGTTTGGCACTCGAGCAGCTGCGGGGCTCAAGGTGTTCGTTGCGACCTACGCGGTCGCCGATGACGTGCTCTCCATCTTGATCCTTGCGGTCTTCTATCCGCGCAGCGTCCATCCAGCGTGGCTGCTTGCGGGTTGCGCCGCCATCGGAGCCCTCGTATTGCTCAATCGCTGGCGCGTTTATGCGATCTGGCCCTACCTCGTAGCAACCGTCGGGTTGTGGCTCGCGCTGCATCTCGCCGGCGTGAGCGGCGCTCTCAGCGGCATCGCTCTGGCCGCCTTCCTCCCCCAGCGACCGGCACCCCTGTCGGGTCCACTGCTGGCGCAGGCCGCCACTGCTCTCGCCGCGCTCGAGCACGCCGAGAACGAGCTCGCTCACCGCGAGGATGCGCGCGAGCGGTTGCAGCAAGAGCCTGTCTGGAGCTGGGCGACGCGAAATCTCTCCGCGGCTGCCGAACGTCTCCGGTCGCCCGCGGAGCGGGCGGAACGCGCTGCGGAGCCCTGGTCCACCTACGTGGTGCTCCCGGTGTTTGCCTTCACTGCCGCCGGGATTCCCCTCGTTGCGGATTTCGCAACCGCCCACGCCTCCACGGTCTTCGCCGGCGTTGTGCTGGGATTCGCGCTCGCCAAGCCGATCGGCATTGCGCTCACCAGCTGGGCCGCAGCCAGGCTCGGATTTGCAGCGCTGCCCGCCGATGCAAGCGCCCCGGCGTTTCTCGGCGCCAGCTTTCTCTGCGGCATCGGAGATCCGCTGTCGTTGCTCATGGCCGATCAGGCGTTTCACGGTGGCGCGTATTCCGCCGTAGCCAAGATCGGTGTGTTGACAGGATCCGCGCTCGCCGCCGTCGTGGGCGGCATATTGCTTTCATTCAGCCCCGCACCCCGCACCAGCGCCAAACAGGCAGCGCCCGCGACCACACTGTCTTGAACGGGATTGCTCCGGATTGAGAGCGTCGCTACCAGCATAGCGACCGATACCAACGTCTCGTTGTTCCTGCTCTCGCCTTCTGGTCAGATCCACCGCGCTTGATGCTCCAACTCCGTCCGACGGCGGTGGCCGTCTTCGAGCTGGTTTGGATATGCAGGAGAAAGGCCCAGTGATTCGCATCACTCCGCACACGATGGGCTTCATCAAACGCTCTGGAGTACTGACAGCAGCGCTCCTGGTCATGGCGGCCTCCTCGGGCTGCGATCGTGGGGTGCTGAATCCTGCCGGTCCGATCGCCGCGGCAGAGCGCACGCTCCTCTTCGATGCGGTGGCCATCATGCTATGCATCGTGATTCCGGTGATCATCGCGACGATCGCGGTCGCCATCCGCTTCAGAGCCTCGAACAAGCGCGCGCCCTTCATGCCTACGCTGGCCTATTCGGGCCGTATCGAGCTCGTCACGTGGTCGATCCCCGTGCTCGTCATCTTCTTCCTCGGGGGCGTCGCCTGGACCAGCTCATTCCTGCTCGATCCGGCGCGACCGCTCGCGCCGCGCACCAGGCCGCTCGAGGTCCAGGTGGTCTCCCTCGATTGGAAATGGCTGTTCATCTATCCCGAGCAACACATCGCGAGCATCAATCGTCTGGTGGTGCCGGTCGGAGTTCCGCTGCGCCTGCGGATGACCTCTGCCAGCGTGTGGAACGTGTTCTGGGTGCCGCAGCTCGGCAGCATGCTCTACTGCATGTACGGCATGGCGGGCACGCTCTATTTGCAGGCGGATCATCCCGGGACCTACCAGGGAGGCTCGGCGATGATCAGCGGCGATGGGTTTGCGGACATGCATTTCGACACTCGGGCCGTGCCCGGCGGCGAATTCGCGCGCTGGGTGAGCGCCACCAAGGCCGCTGGGCCCGTGCTCGATGAGGCCGCATATCGCGGGCTGCTGCGCCAGAGCTCCAACGTGCCCCCGCGAACCTATCGCCAGGTCGAGCCTGGATTGTTCGATGCGATCGTCACTCAGAAGCTGCCGCCCGGCGATGGACCGCAGCAGGATGCGCCGAGCCCGACCGTGGCCGCGGCGCTTCGGAGGTAAACCGTCGTGTTGGGAAAGCTCACCTGGCAGGCAATCCCGTTCAACGAGCCGATTCCGCTCATCAGCGGCTTCGGAGTCTACGCGATCGTGCTCGCGATCCTGGTCTGGGTATGGCGCAAGGGCTACCTGCCGTATCTGTGGCGCGAGTGGATCACGAGCGTGGACCACAAGCGCATCGGCGTCATGTATTGCCTGCTTGGGCTGGTCATGCTGCTGCGTGGCTTCATCGACGCCATGATGATGCGTGCACAGCAAGCCATGGCCTTCCACGGCAACGGCTATCTGCCGGCATCACATTTCGATCAGATCTTCTCGGCGCACGGCACGATCATGATCTTCTTCGTCGCCATGCCGCTGGTGATCGGGCTCATGAACTTCGCGGTACCTCTGCAGCTGGGCGTCCGTGATGTCGCCTTCCCGACTCTCAACTCGGTGAGCTTCTGGCTCACGGCCGTCGGGGCGCTGCTGGTGAACCTTTCGCTCGTCGTCGGTGAGTTCTCGCGCACGGGCTGGCTGCCCTTCCCCCCCCTGTCGGAGCTGCGCTACTCCCCCGGGGTCGGCATCGACTACTACTGCTGGGCGATCCAGCTCTCGGGCATCGGCACGCTCATCACCGGAATCAATTTCGTCACCACGATCCTCAAGATGCGCGCGCCCGGCATGGGCTACATGCGCATGCCGGTATTCTGCTGGACCGCGCTGGCATCGAGCCTGGTGATCGTGGCGGTCTTTCCGATTCTCACAGCCACGCTCGCCATGCTGCTGCTCGACCGCTACCTCGACTTCCATTTCTTCACCGACACGGCGGGCGGCAACTCGATGATGTTCATGAACCTCATCTGGGCTTGGGGCCACCCCGAGGTCTACATCCTGGTCCTGCCTGCGTTCGGGGTCTACTCCGAGGTGGTCGCGACTTTTTCGGGCAAGCCCCTGTTCGGCTACCGATCGATGGTCATCGCCACCATGGCCATCTGCATCGTTTCCATGACCGTGTGGCTGCATCACTTCTTCACGATGGGTGCGGGACCGGAGGTGAACGCCGTGTTTGGCATCGCCAGCATGATCATCGGCGTCCCAACGGGCGTGAAGGTGTTCAACTGGATGTTCACCATGTACGGCGGGCGCGTCCGCTTCACGACCCCCATCCTCTGGTCCATCGGCTTCATGGTGAGCTTCGTGATCGGAGGGCTCACCGGGGTGCTCCTCGCCGTGCCCGCCGCCGATTTTCAGCTCCACAATAGCGAGTTCCTGGTCGCGCACTTCCACAACACCATCATTCCCGGGGTGGTCTTCGGCCTGTTCGCGGGCTACACCTACTGGTTTCCCAAGGCGTTCGGCTTCGTGCTGGACGAGCGGCTCGGCAAGTGGGCGTTCTGGTTGTGGGTCGTGGGCTTCTGGGTGGCGTGGGGTCCGGGATACGTCGCCGGGCTCGAGGGTATGACGCGCCGGCTGCAACACTACGACAACCCCGCCTGGCACCCCTGGATGCTGCTCTCCGCCGTGGGTGTGCTGATCATTCTCGCCGGCATCGCCGCGCAGGTCGCCCAGCTCGTCGTATCCATTCGCACGCGTGCCGCGCGTAGCGATGTGACGGGGGACCCCTGGGATGGGCGCACTCTCGAGTGGGCCACGAGCTCACCGCCCCCCGCCTTCAACTTCGCCAGGCTTGCGAACGTGACCAGTCGGGAAGCCTATTGGGACATGAAACAGCAGGCGCGCACGACGGAGCAGCCGGTCGCACCGGATGTCGACTATGAGCCCATCGAGATGCCGCGCAATACGCCCACGGGATTCGTCACGGCCGCGCTCGCGAGCGTCACCGGCTTCGCGCTCATCTGGCATATCTGGTGGCTGGTGATCCTGGGTCTCATCGGCGCCTATGCCACGTTCGTCGTCTTCGCCTGGCGCGATCGTACGGAGTTCGTGATTCCGGCCGCGGAGGTTGCGCGCCTCGACCGCGCCAATCGCACCGCACGCGCCGAGTACATCGAGGAGCCTGCCTGATGAGTACCGAGATCCTGCGCGCGCCGCTGGACCCCGCTGGGCTGCCTCACGAGGCGGCCTTGGCCGGTGCGCCACCGCGAGTCACCGGCCACGGGGCCGGGGGACCTGCGCCCAAGCGAATCGTGGTCGGCTACGGCTTCTGGGTCTTCCTGCTGTCCGATGTGATCATGTTCTCGAGCTTCTTCGCCGCGTACGCGGTGCTCTTCAAGAACACGGCCGGCGGACCTTCGGCACGGGAGCTCTACGACCTGCACAATACGGCGCTCGAAACGGCCCTTCTGCTCACCTCGACGCTCACCTGCGGGCTTGCGAGCATCGCGGTGGGCCAGCGCAACCTGAAGTGGACACAGATTGCCCTTGCCTGCACGGGTGTGCTGGGGGTCGCATTCCTCACGCTGGAAGTGCGCGAGTTCGCGAGCTTCGTGGCCCGCGGGGCCGGTCCGAGCCGCAGCGCCTTCCTATCCTCGTTCTTCACACTGGTCGGTTGTCACGGTGTCCATGTCACCGCAGGCGTGCTCTGGCTCGGCACCATGATGGCGCAGTTCTACGCGAAGGGTTTCCGCACGGACATCCGCCACCGGTTCCTCTGCTTCACACTGTTCTGGCACGCGCTGGATATCATCTGGGTAGCGATCTTCAGCCTGGTCTACCTGGTCGGCACGCTGCCCCCGGAGTTGCTGCCATGACCGCTGAATCACCCGAGACTCTTAGCGAGTACGACTACACCGCAGGCTCCTACGTCGGCCAGGATCGCCCACGCGGAGCCGGGCCCCCTGCCGGGGGACATCCGCTTCGCGCTGAGGTCAACGGCTATCTGCTCGGATTCGCGATCGCGATCCTGCTCACGATCGCCTCCTTCTGGATGGCGCGCACCGACCTCGTCTACGGGCCGGCGCTCGCCGTTGGTCTTCTGGTCCTTGCCGTCGCCCAGATGGGCGTGCACCTGGTGTTCTTCTTGCACATCACGACCGATCCGGACAACGCCAACAACGTCCTGGCGCTGGCCTTCGGTCTGCTCATGGTGTGTCTCGTGGTGTTCGGATCGATCTGGGTCATGACGCACCTGAACCAGAATATGACGCAGCAATCCATGGACGAACTGATGCGCATGCAGGGCTAGCGCTCGTGCGCATCGTATTTCTGTGGACCTTGTTGGCAATCGGCGTCGGTGTCTTCGTAGCGATGCTCCTTGCCACGTGGCATCACGAGGCCGGTGCGCCAAGGCCGCACCGGCCGAGAGCGACCGCCGAGCTTCTCTGGAGCCTCGTTCCGTGGCTCCTCATCGCCCTCTGTGTGGGTCCGGCCGTCAATCGCGTCCTCGCGAGCGGATGAGCCTCGAGCGCCCGGAGCCTCACATCGTCAGAACGGCACGGAACTGAGCCTTGCCGCTCAACATTCGCTCGTAAGCCTCGGCTGCCTTCTCCAGCGGAAACTTCTCGATCATCGTTCGAACGCCGGCCAGCTGGGCGAACCGCAGCGTATCCTCGGAGTCCGCAGGCGTACCGGCCACCCAGCCCTGAATCGTTCGACTCCCGCCAATGAGCTGCAATGGCGTGACCTCAATCGGATCGGAGCTGACCCCGATCACGATCAGCTTGCCGTTCGCTCGCAGACCGTCCACCAGCTCGGACATGATCCTCGAGTTGGGGGCGGTCGCGAGAATCACCTGTGCGCCGCCCAGCTCCTGTAATGCCTTCGCCGGGCTTGTCACCTTGCCGTCGATGTACGTGCCTGCACCAAGCTTCGTGGCGAGGTCGGTGTCGTTCGAACCGCGCCCGATGGCGACGACTTGGTAGCCGAACTTGCTGGCAAACTGAATTCCAAGGTGGCCCAAACCGCCGATCCCCAGAACGGCAACAACGTCACCGGGCATCGCACCGCTGTGCCGCAATGCGTTATACGTGGTGATTCCCGCGCACAGAAGCGGGGCGCCTTCAAAGCTGTCCAGGCTGTCCGGTACGGCTACCAGCGCCTCGACTGGCGCCAGCATGTATTGGGCGTAACCCCCGTCGTAACTGATGCCCGGAACGCGCACGCTCCGGCAATTGCGAAAATCGCCGCGCCGGCAGAACTCGCAGGTGTTGTCCTGCCCGCCATGCCAGCCGACACCGACACGCTGGCCCTTCCTCCACACCGAGACGCGTGCGCCGAGCTCGTCGATGTGTCCGATCACCTCGTGACCCGGAATGCGCGGATACTCAATCCCCGGCCACGATCCGTCCTTCGTAAAGGCGTCGCTGTGGCACACGCCACACGCCTGGACCTTGATCCGCACCTGTCCGGCGTCGGGCCTCGGAATCGCGCGCTGCACGATGCGCAGGTCCCCGCCAGGAGCAGCTACCTGTGCTGCTCTCATCGTTCCGACTGCTTCGCTCATCGGGGTCGCTCCCAGAGTGTGTCCGACCACGAGCCTACGGTTCACGCCCCGCGCATCCCTAGCGACGGACGGCCTTTTTTTGCTCAGCCGTGCCGTCGTCGAAGGGCTTCTCCAGAGCCATCGCTACTCCCCGCCGGCGATGACGGTACCCGCCGCGGGCCTACGAACGAGCCAACAGGCGGCGATGAGAATGAGAGTGGCGCAGCCGGAGAAATAGAACAGATCCAGGCTGGACAGGAGAAACCCCTGATTGACGACCTCGTGCAGAACATTGGCTGCCGCGCTATGGCTGCTGAATCCGAGATCCCTGATCGAACGTGTGAACTCGCGTAGTTTCGGATCGAAGACGCTGAGCGATTCGACCAGCCGCGATTGATGGAACCTCTCACGCCGGTCCCAGTAGGTCGTCACCAACGAGGTGGCGAATCCCCCGGCGGTGATGCGCAGGAAGTTATTCAGCCCCGAGGCCGCCGGAATCTTCTCGGGCGGCAGTCCATCGAGCGCAATGGTGAAGAGTGCCACGAAGAAGATGCCCATCGCGACACCCTGGACCAGCGCCGGCATGGCGAATACCCAGAAGCTCGCATCCGGGGGATATGCCGCTCGCATGAAGTACGAGACCGCAAAGACGACGAACGATCCCGTCGCGAACCAGCGCGCGTCGTAGCGCGTGATGTATCTTCCGACGAAGGGCGCCACCAGCAAGGCCGTGATGCCGCTCGGGGCGGTCGCAACCCCGGCCCATGTGGCGGTGTAGTCGACGTTATTCTGCAGCCACAAGGGCATGAGCACGAGGTTGCCGAAGAATATGCCATAGACCAGGCATAGCGTCAGCGTGCCGAGCGTGAAGCTGCGTGACTTGAAGAGTGTCAGGTCGACGATGGGGGCGCGCTCGGTCAGCTCCCAGATGATCCATGCTGCGAGAGATACGCCGCAGACGATGCAGAGCGTGACGATCGTGCTGGAATTGAACCAGTCGAGGTCTTTGCCCTGATCCAGCATGACCTGCAGCGACCCGACCCAGGCGATGAGCAGGAACAATCCGATGCGGTCCATCTTCAGCAGTTGCGTCGGGCTCTCGCGCGACTTCAGGAAGCGCCAGGACACGAGCGAGCAGATCAGCCCCACGGGCACGTTGATCAGGAAGATCCAGCCCCAGTGATAGTTGTCCGATATGTAGCCGCCGAGGATCGGCCCACAGATCGGAGCCACCAGCGTCGTTGCCGACCAGATTGCAAGCGCGGTGCCCTTCTTGCTCTCCGGAAAGAGCGTCAGCAGCAGGGCTTGCGAGCCCGGAATCATGGGGCCTGACACCCCGCCCTGCAGCACGCGGAACAGGATCAGCTCGGTCATGTTCTGTGCGATGCCGCACAAGAACGACGCGATCGTGAAGAACAGGATCGAGAGCGCGAAGGTCCGAACGATGCCGAACCGGCGCGTCAGCCATCCGGTGAGAGGTACCGATACACCATTGGCCACGGCGAATGAGGTGATGACCCAGGTTCCCTGATCCGAAGAGACACCGAGGTAGCCGGAGATGGTGGGGATCGACACGTTCGCGATGGTCGTATCGAGCACCTGCATGAATGTGGCCATTGCAAGCGCGACGAGCGTAACGCTGCGAGCCATTCCGACCAGCGGAGGAGGTTGGGGTGCGGCAGAGGCGCTGGCCGGCATCGCTAGCGCTTTCCATATTCCCAGTTTGCGCTCAGCCGGCTGATGCCTGGCGCCCGGCCGAGGTTCTCATCAATGATGTGAGTGATACGCGCCTCCACGGCCGGGTCGTTGGCAAGACTCGGCTGCGAGGGAATCGGCACGCGGCGCACGTCCCTCGAAACGAGCGGTCCCGAGGTGTCACGAATGTCAACGCTCGCCGTCACCGACATCCCGATGCGCAGTGGGTGCGCGCGCAGCTCGGCCGCCTCGAGCTGGATGCGCACCGGCAAACGTTGCACGATCTTGATCCAGTTACCGGACGCATTTTGCGCTGGCAGCAGCGCGAAGGCCGAGCCGGTGCCGGCGGAAAGTCCGACCACTCGGCCGTGGTAGATGGCCTTCCCTCCGTAGACGTCCGCACGCAGCGTGACGGGTTGACCCACCCGCATGTCCCCCAGCTGCACCTCCTTGAAGTTGGCGTTCACCCATACGGCATCGAGCGGCACAACCCCCATGAGCGGTGTGCCGGCCGCAACTTGCTGCCCCACCTGGACCGACCGGCGCGCCACGACGCCGCTCACAGGTGAAGTGACATGCGTTCGTCGCAGCGCCAGCCACGCGTCGCGAACCGCAGCGGCTGCTGCCAGCACCTCCGGGTTGGTCGCAACCGTCGTCCCGTCGATCTGGTCCCGCGTGCCATTGAGCTGCTCGCGAGCCGCCACGAGCGTGGCTCGTATCTCAGTCACGTCCTCCTGGGTGTGCTGCAGTTCCTCGCTCGAGACTGCACCGTCGCTCAGAAGCCCCGTGCGCCGCTGGTAATCTCGCTCGGCGCGCTGGAGTGCAACCTCGCGATCGACAATCTCGGCTTGCAATTGATCGCTTTGCGCGAAGAGCGCCCGCACGGCGCGCACCGCATGGCCAAGATTGGCCTCCGCGCGTCTGACTGCCACCTGCGCGTCGGCAGGATCGAGCTCCAGAAGTGGTTGGTCGCGGGCCACGAACTGAGTGTCGTCGGCGTGCAGCCCAATGACGGTACCCGGCTCTTCGCTGGTGATCTGCACCACATCGCCGTCGACGTAAGCATCGTCCGTGCTTTCGTAGTACCGGCCATCCAGGAACCAATAGGATCCGTAGGCCACTCCGCACAGCAGGACAACGAGCGCCAGCACGGTCAGTCCGCGGCGCCGCGAGGCATTGGGAGGTGCGCTCGCAGCTGGGGGCGGCGCGTGCGCGGCAGGCGCGGGTGGCGCAGCGGGCGCATCATGAGGAGCGCGTGACCCCGGAGCCGCAACTGTGTCGTTCATGGGCGATCTCTCCAAGAGATATGGATCAGCGATCCGCGACGCTCGGTATGGGCCGTGAATTCGGCGCGAAATCGCCGCCCACGTCGATGAGCAGAGCAACGCGTGCGCTCGCGCGCTCCGACTCGAGATCGACACGTTGACGGCGCGCGTCCAGCACCTGCGTCTCGGTGGTCAGCACGGTGAGATAGGTTGTGAGACCCGCCTTGTAGCGTTCCGTGGCCAGGCGGAAAGCCGCCTCGGCGTCATCGAGCGACTGCTGCTGCTGCACGAGGCTGCTGTTCAGAGACGCGATGTCGCTGAGCTGGTCCGCCGTTTCCCGCACGGCCGTCAGCACCGTTTGGTTGTAGCTGCTCACGGCAACGTCCAGATCTGCCCTGCTCGTGCGGTAGTTCGCCCTGAGCCTTCCCGCATCGAAGATCGGGAGGTGAACCGCCGGACCCACACCGTAGGTGGTCGCGTGGCCGTGGAACAGATTGAGAAACTGGCCGACCGCAAGGGTACCCCCGAAGGCAAGCAGATCGACATTCGGGTAAAAGTCAGCCTTCGCGACCGCCACCCCTGCCTGCGCCGACCCGATCCGCAATCGCGCGGCGCGGATATCCGGACGCCGCGCGAGTAAGTCCACCGGCAAGGCGCTCGGCAGCGAGAGCACCGTCTCGGGTTGCAGCTTGGGACGCTCGATCTCGCCGTACTTGTCCGCGCCGTGGCCCGAGAGCGCAGCGAGCAGATGCACGTCCCGGGTGATCGCCGCCTCGTCCGCCAGGCGCTCGACGCGAGCCTGCGGCACTGCACCTGCCGCTTGCCTCAGCTCCACATTTGTGTCCAGCCCCGCGCGGACACGGCGTCGGGTGATATCGAGTATCTGCTGGCGCTGCTGCTCCTCGCGCCGTGCCACATCGGCGAGCTGGTAGGATCTCTGCAGGTCGATATAGCTGCGCACCACCGCCCCGAGAATGGCAAGGCGCGCGGCTGCTGCATCGAGCGCGACTGCGCTTGCCGTGCTTCGCGCCTCGCGTACCATCGATGCCTGGCGCTTCCAGAAGTCCAGCTCCCACGAGAAGTTAACCTGCTCGTCGCTGAGCCACACCGATGAACCGGCAAATTGGGGCGGCAGTGGCGCCCTGGCGCTGATTCGCTCGCGCGTGAGGTCGGCGTCGTACGAGAGGTACGGCCACAGTTGCGCCCACGTCGCGTCGACCACCGCCTGCGCGCTGCGCAGCCGTGCAAGGGCCTCGCTCAGTGTCGGATTGTCGGCGAGTGCCGCCTCCATCAGCCGATCGAGCTGCGGGTCCTCGTATGCTTTCCACCAGGCGGCCTGAGCTGGCGCCGGCGCAGAACCGAGCCCGAGCTGCGCTGGGCGATCGATCAGCTGCGTCGCGGGCGATACCTTCGGGGGCGTGATGCAACCTGCAAGCATCAAGCCGGGGAGCATCGCCAGGGCGCGTCGGGCCCAAGCCTCGACGTTCCACAACGTTTGCATTGTGACTGCCCCTGGACGACGCGGCGGTAAGTCCGCTGCCGAACATCATGCCGAAAGCCGTCAACTGCATTCCATTGCACTTTGGTATTGCCGGTGTCGGATCGCGCGCTCACTCTGCCATTCTTGGAAAAGAGATTCCGTACTTTCATATCTAATCGAGCGCTCCGGGGTGCGTGATAATTCCACTTCGAATGAAGAGCGCGCGAAAAGGTGCATTGATCGCGGTTGTAGACGATGACGACTCGGTCCGCGAATCACTACCGGAGCTACTGCGGATGTTTGGATTTCGCGCCCGGCCTTTCGCATCCGCAGAGGCGTTTCTCCAGTCGGACGCGCTCGCGGATGTTTGCTGCCTGATATCGGACGTATCGATGCCGTCGATGTCGGGGCCTCAGCTCCAACATGAAGTGACTCGTCGCAAGCTGAATATTCCGGTGATCTTCATCACGGGCCGACGTGACCCGGATCTTCGCACTGCCCTTCTCGCTCGAGGTGCGGTTGAGTGCCTGTTCAAGCCGTTCAGCGAGACAGCTCTGCTTTCTGCCCTCGGCGGTGCACTGGCGGCTGCCTAGGCACGGGGCCGATACCTTCGAATCATCGCTCCGGCTGCCCACTCGTGTTCGAGTACGCAACGCAAGGCCCCAGCAGTGCCCCATTTGGACAACATCTTGGTATTCGTCAAGGTCGCTGAGCTCGAGAGCATCAGCCAGGCCGCGCGCTCGCTCGGAATGCCCATCTCGACCGTGAGCCGCAAGCTCTCCGTGCTCGAGTCCGAGCTCGGTGTGTCGCTGGTGCGCCGAACCACACGGCAGCTTACCCTGACGCCACAGGGCAGACAGTATTTCAACGAGTGTCGCGAGCCCCTGGCTACCCTGCAGGAGGCCGAGCGGGTTCTCACGCAAACGCAGAAGCGACCTGAAGGAACACTACGGATATCCGTGCCGATGATCCTCGGTCAGGCGTCGTTCATCGAGCTGCTCTCGAGATTCTCCAAGGACCACGCCGGAATCCGCATCGACCTCTACGTCACCAACCTGTTCCTGAATCTCGTCGCGGACAACATCGACGTTGCGATTCGCTTCGGTGAGCTGCGTGACTCCAGCGTGGTGGCGACCAAGATCGGCAAGAGCGTACGTTACGTCGTCGCAAGCACTGAGTACCTCAAAGGCCGCAAGCTGCCCGCCGAGCCCGAGGACCTGAGGAGCTACGACTGCGTGATGTTCAATGGTAAGAGCAACGAGGCCGACTGGGACCTGGTCAGTGGCCGCAAAAAGGTGCGCGTGCGTGTGTCCGGGTCGGTGTCCACTCGCGACTGCAACTCCGCCAGCGCGTTCGTCTTTCGTGGCAACGGAGTCGGATTGCTCGAGACGTGCTATTGCGAGCAGGCTCTCGCGCGCGGCGAGCTGGTGCGTCTTCTACCTCGATGGACATCGACGGAGACACCGGTCTTTGCCGTATATCCCAGTCGCAAGTTCTTGCCATCGAGAGTGACCGCCTTTCTCGAGGCCCTTGCCGAGTGGAAGTCTCCTCTCTGGATCCGCGAGTGAGCGAGCCGTGCCCGCCTTGCGGCCCCTGCCTACCTGAAGGCATACGCCGTGAAGATGTAATCCCTCGTCGATACGATCGTGTGGCATGCGTAGCCGCATTCCGTGCCCGTCACGGATGGTTTGAGCGTCTTGGAATCCGAGTCGTAGGTGAACTTGGCATACGCCCATCCGTGCGTCTTCGGAAACCTCTTTGAATCCTTCTCGATGAACCCCAGCGTCTTCAGCGCTCCGGGCACCTCTACGAAGTACGGAGACACGGCGTTCTTTTTCTTGGCCCACTCGATCTTCACGATCTTGGAGCCCTCCGGGAATGGCTTCCCATTGGCAGGGATGCCCTGCTTGTATGCTTCGATCATGATCGGATTTGCGAGGATCGCCTTGACGCTACCTTCGGTTTCGCTGACCGCGACGTCCTGCCACGACTCGTATCCTTTGAACTCGGAGAACGCGAGCCCGTCCGGCACTGTCAGTGTGGATCGATCCTGAGTCGCCAGCGCCAGCGCGATGCTTCCCAGGCCGACCACCGCCGTCACGACAATCAGCGGTCCCCAAACCTTGTCCGCGCGCATCTCGAGAGCTCTCGCAGGTGTTACGCAGCGGCTCGCTGCCGGAGAGCATCGAGCAGCAATTTCCCAGGCGACGTCAAGACCATGAGAATCTTCATGCGCTCACTCCTGTCCCAAGCAGCAGGCTCGGGCCGCAATCAGAGCACGGTCGTGTCGGAGCGTCGATTGTACCGAGGTATCGGGTCTGAACCCGCTACAGGTCGATCACCACATCCGCCTGAGGTCGTGAACAGCAGAGGAGTAGATTCCCGTGCGCAGCCGGTTCCAGGGGATCCGGCTCGTAGGTGACGCTTCCGCCAATCAACGCGATCTCGCAGCTGTGGCACACACCGGTACGGCAAGACCAACGAACTGGAACGTCGCATGCCTCGCTCAGCTCGAGCAGGCTCTGGAAGCGTGCGTCCCAGTTGACGGAGAGTCCGGAGCGCGCAAACGAGACACGTGGCCCCGTTCCGGCCCCGCCGCTGGGAGCATGGGGAGGGGGGCGGTGCTCGTTGATCCCCGGGGTCGACGACTCTCCGGAACCGAAGACTTCGGAATGCAGGCGAGTCGATGCGACACCCCAGCTCGAAAGGCCCCGGGTCCAATCCTGTAGAAATGCAACGGGTCCGCACAGGTAGAACTCCGCCTCCGCTGGTACGCGAAGGCGCGTCAACACGTCCAGGGTCAAATGTCCACGGCCATCGAAGCTGCCGTGCGGCAGCTCGCCGGCCGGTGCCTGGCTGTAGGTGACGTACCTGCAGCTGCGGGGAAGCTGGCGTAAGAGCTCTTCGCACTCCTGGGCAAATGGATGCTCGGTGGCGTTGCGCGCCCCGTACAGCCACCAGACCTCGCGCTTCGAGCGCATCGCCGCCAGGGCGTGCAGCATTGCCAGAACCGGAGTGACGCCGACGCCTGCACTGAGGAGCACGGCGGGCCGCTCGTCCGATCCCAGCGTGAACGTGCCTCGCGGCGCGCTCACGTCCACGGAATCTCCCACTCGGATTCGATCATGCAGGTAGCGGCTGGCCGCTCCATGCTCCTCCTTCTTGATGCTGATGCGGTAGTGATCGGCTCCGGGCGCACCGGAAAGGGAGTAGCTGCGCAGCAGCGGCGCTGCGCCCGAGTCGGGACGCAGTCTGACCACCACGTACTGTCCCGGGAGTGGAATCTGCAGTGGGCTGTCATCCATTGGAGCAAGAGTGAATGAGGAGACTGCAACGCTCTCCTGATCGATGCGCGAGACCCGCAGCGTGCGAAAGCCGGACCACGCGGGAGGCGGGCCGCTCTGGGCAGAAAGCCCCGCATTGCCCTCTCCCACCCGACCTTCCGAGCGTTGATTCAGCAGGGCACGGAATGATTCCTGCCACCCGGGACTGAGCGCCGGAATACGCAATGCCCGCTGCAGGTGCTCGCGCCGATGCCCCGGCAGGTAGAGCAGTGCGTTGACCTCGGCGACGCTCATCCGCTCGGGTCCGTCGGTGACCTTGACGATGTCGTCCCCCGCACCGACCTGACCTTCCTCGAGCACACGGAAATAGAAGCCCGGTCTGCCGCTGGATACCAGCAGGGCGGCCATCCGCGGCTCGTCCATTCGCAAACCGAGGCGGTAACAGGTCACCCGCGGCTGGCTGACCTCGAACAACGCTTGCCCGATGCGGTATCGATCGCCAATGCATACGTCGCGGTCGGCCAACCCCTCGACCGTGAAGTTCTCCCCGAACTGGCCGGAGCCGAACTGCGGCCGGCCGAGCTCACGCTCCCAGTAGCGGTAGGATTCGAGTTGATAGACGAGGACGGCACGATGCTCCCCGCCGTGACCCTGCAAGTCGCCCTGCCCGTCGCCGTCGATATTGAGCCGTCGCACCAGCCGCCGCCCGAGGACCGGCTCCTTCCAGACGCCGGTACGTACCACCCGCCCGTGCCAGTCGTGCTCGCGCGGCAGCCCAACATTGACCGAAACCAGGCGCGAGGACATGAGGTGAGCTCCGCTAACCCTCGTGCGCAGGCGATCGCGATTCCCGCCTGAGCTGCCTGTTCCACCCGTGGAAACGCGACAGATCGCCCGCGTTCCAGGCCTCGCGCAGTCCCGGAGCGCTCAGATCCCAGTCGGGGCGAATCTCACGGGTAACGGCGCGCAGGTCGTGCCAAAGATCCGTGATCGACGGCCGGCCCCAGAACCAATAGCCGTTGTAGATGCTGTGGATCACCAGGCGCGGCTTGAGCACGAGCGTATGCGGAATCATCGGGTCGTGCTCCGGGTCGGTGTACTCCTGGATCGCCAGATCCTTCTGAAGGGTCCGCTCGGGATCGGAAAGGAAGGTCCACTCGGCACCGACCGAAGCCCGAAATTCCTGGAGCGTGTGATGATCATCGGTGCTGATCGTGACGACTTGGGTGTACGCCACGGCAATCCTCGGATAGAACGCCGCGAGCTCCAGATGCTGCTGGTGCTCCTTCGGGCAGTAGTGGCCGCGAGCGAGGGTGAGGATCAGCGGATCATCTCCCTGTAGCTCGCTGAGCCTCTGAAGGTTGCCCGTATGGTCGGGCAACTGGCAGTCGGGAAAGGTCCCTCCCGGCACGATGTCAGGGCGCATGGCCGAACTCCTCCGCGAGCATCTCTTCCCTTGCCCGTATGAATAGAGCACCGCGGCGGGTGGCTCCATTGGACGATGGTATTGGATGGCACTCGCCCGACCCGCGACAGAACCGATACCAAAGTGTCAATTTCGCCCTTGCGAATTGGCGCATTCTCTGGTGATGAGCCGTGGGGAGTTGGTGGTGGTCGTTGACGATGACGAATCGGTGCGCGAGTCGTTGCCAGATCTTCTGCGCCAGCTGGGATACGCGGAGCGAGCCTTTGCTTCGGCGGAGGAGTTCCTCGCCTCCGACGCGGTCCAGCAAGCCAAGTGCTTGATTCTCGATATCGGATTACCGGGCATGTCAGGACCGGACCTGCATCGCGAGCTCATCCGGCGCGGGCATCGCACTCCGACGATATTCATCACCGGCCGCTCGGGTGAGAGCATTCCGCGCGGCGTCCTTCAGCAGGGCGGTATTGCGTGCCTGTTCAAGCCGTTCAGCGATCAGGACCTGCAGGCTGCGCTCGACACCGCGCTGCCAGACGACAGCTGACCGACCGACACGCGCCTTGCGCTGCGCGGACCGAGGAGGATAGCCTATGCGTACCGCGACCTCCGTCGATACAGGCGTCGAACCGCGTCCCATGGCAGGCGTGACACCCCTCGTGTACATCGTGGACGACGACGTGTCGGTGCGGGAGGCGATCGCGTGCCTCGTCGAGAATGCCGGCTGGCGTGCGGAAACGTTCGCCTCGGCGCAGGATTTCCTCGGTCGCCCGCGCGCGCAACGCCCCTGCTGTTTGATCCTCGATCTCGGCCTGCCGGATCTCAATGGCCTGGAGGTCCAGGAACGACTCTCCGGCGCCCACGCGGAAATGCCCATCATCTTCGTCACGGGTCGCGGCGATGTTCCGACGACCGTGCGGGCGATGAAGGCCGGGGCGGCCGAGTTTCTCACCAAGCCCTTCGAGCCTGACACGCTCACGCAGGCCATCGAGAGCGCAGTGGAGCGCAGTCGCGCCCTGCTGGAGCAGCGGACCGCTTTGCAGGCTCTCAACGATCACCATCAGGCACTCAGCCGCCGCGAGAAGGAGGTGATGGCGCTGGTGGTCCGTGGTCGGCTCAACAAGCAGATTGCGGCCGAGTTGGGCATCAGCGAGATCACCGTCAAGGCGCACCGCGGACGGATGATGCGCAAGATGAAAGTCCGATCGGTTCCGGAGCTCGTGGGCGTCGCGTCCCGGCTGGGACACGATACCGTGAAGACAAGCTGATCGGACGCCGGCGACTGTTCTTCACGGCGACTCCTGCCAGTTGCCGCCGAGGGCCTTGAAGAGGGAGATATCCGCCAAGCAGCGTGTGAGCGAGCTGCTCACTTGCGCATCCTGCGTCGCGTACAGCTGCTGCTGATCCACGAGCACGGGGAGCAACGCCACCTGACCCCGTTTGTAACGCTCTTGCGACTCCCGTAGCGCTTGACGATCATCCGCAAGCTGTGCGGTCAGCGCTCTGTACCGTATCTCTTCAGCCCTCTGGTTCGAGAGCGCATCCTCGACCTCCTGGAAGGCCTGCAACACCGTCTGCTGGTACGCGAAGAGTGCGGCTTGCTTGCTCGAGCGCGCCGCGTCCACCTCCGCGGTGAGCCTGCCTCCGGTATACAGGCTCTGAGTGCCGTCCAGACCCACGCGCCACAACAGGCTCGCGCTCTGAAACAGCTCGTGGACCTGACTGGCAGTGGGAGTAAGGCTCAACGGAATGGAGAAGTGCGGGTACAGGGCGGCGACTGCTACCCCGACATTTGCGTTCGATTGCGCATACTCCCGCTCCGCCCTCCGGATATCGGGGCGCTGAGCGATCACCTCCGAGGGAAGCGAGGGTGGTAATGCAGGTGGCGCCGGTATCGGCGCGGTGCTGTCCAGCTCGCGCGTCATGAACTGCGCGGGCGCCTGCGCGAGCAGAATCGCGAGGGCATGGGCGAGCTCCTCCGAGTGGGCTTCCAGGGGTGGAATGGTGGCCTCGACTCCATGCACGCGTCCGTCCGCTTCGCTCACATCCAGGTGTGAGCGCTCCCCGGACTCGAAGGCACGATGAGCCAGCCTTTGTGTCTCGCGCGCGACCTCGAGGTTGTCTCGGGCCACCTGCAATCGAAACTGGGTCGCACGAAAGCCCAGATAGTCGCTCGCGACCGCCGCGGTGAGGCTCACCAAAACGTCGCGGCGCGTTTCTACCGCCGCATCGGCGGCCGCCCGCGCAGATTCTCTTCGGCGCTTGACTTGCCCGAACAGATCGAGTTCCCATGAGGCATCGAAGCCCACCGCATAGTAGGGGTATTCGCCATACTTTGTAGGGGGCGGCCAGTCAATTGCCTGCGTCTCCCGCCGGCTCTCGGTGGCGGCTCCAAAACCGATCTGAGGCAATGCAGCCGCCGCGGCGACGCGCACCATGTCCTGCGCTTCGCGGATCCGCTCCGCTGCGATCTTCAGGTCGTAGTTGTTGGCGATCGCTTGCTGGATCAACCGCGTGAGATTGGGGTCGCGAAAGCCCGTCCAAAAGGACCTGAGTGCTTCTGCGGCGCGCGGGGAGCCCGGATTTGCGCTCCACCGCGCGGGAACTGTTGTCGTGGGCGATTGGTAGTTCGGCCCCACGACGCATCCGGCCAGGGCGAGGATCCCCACGAGCGTGAGCCACCTCGTCATGGTCGTATCCGGGACGCGACCGGGTCCCTGCCGGCGCCAAACTCGGCCATCAGCACGACGAGGAGGCAGCTCGCAAAGAGCAACCAGCCCAGAGCGGATAACGTCGAGGAGACTCCGAGAACCGCTGCCTGCCGGTGAGCTGCATTCGCGATGATCTGCAGAGCCTGCGCTCGAGCACCCCTGGGATCGGAAGTGGCATGCGCCATCCGCGCAGCAAGGGTGGCCAGAGAGGTGCCCCGCCCGTCGGGATAGAATCCTGTATTGGCCAGCATCTCGCCGAGCTTGCCTTCACTGTTCAGACGCAGCGAGGTGGTCGCCCACGCGGTCGCGATGGTCCCGGACAAAACTCGGGATAGATTCAAGACGCTCGCCGCTGGCAGGCTCTCTGCAGGTGGCCGCAAGCTGCCCACGAAGATAGCAACCAGCGGCACCGCGATCATCGGCAATCCAATGCCCTGGATCACCTGTCCCGCATACAGCTCGCCCACCTGCCACTCGCTGGTGATTTGCAGGTTGAAGAATGCGCCCATCGCAACGACGGCGAGGCCCACGATGATCATCACGCGGACCTCGATGATCTTGCGGATGAGGATGATGACGCAGGCACTGTACGAGAGCGCTTGCGGCCACAACACGCTCCACAGGGCGGGCGACATCTGCTCGGGTCTGAAGCCCTGCAGCTGCGCCAGAGCCGCCGGCACGAGGGCTCCGGACATGCTGATGGCGAGCCCCAGCGGCAGACCACCGAGTGCAACGAGCGTGATGTTCCACCGCTTGTAGAGATGCGCCCAGACGATGGGGTGTCGCAGCTCGCTCCAGTCCCGCAGAATGAAGATCGCAAGGCAAGCGGCCGACGCCATGAAAAGGATGGGGATCGTCGGAGTTTCAAACCAGCGCATCCGATCGCCCTGACTCATTGCGCAGGCAAAAAGGCCCACCGCGGCTGCCAGCGAGACCAGCCCCGCCAGGTCCGCATGTATCAACGGCCGCCATTGGATTCTTTCGCGGTGCAATCCGATGTAGCCCGCCACGAGCGCAAGGATCCCGGGCGGAAACGCCGCCCAGAGCACGAATGACCAATCGAAATGCTCCACACCCCACGCTCCGATCATCCCACCGAGCTGCAGAGCGGCGGTCGGCGCACAGAGGAACAAGGCGATCCCTAGAGGGGCTCGCGTGGGCCCCCACTCGCGAAGTTGGATGATGATCGCCTGTGGCATGATCGCCCCGCCCGCAAGCCCCGTGACGATGCGCGAGAGCATCAAGGCGTCATAGGTCGGCCATACCAGCGGCACCAGGGTCCCGATCAGGAAGACCGTGACGCCCGAGAGCAACATGCGCCGCAGTGACAGCGCGATCCCGAGCCACGCGCCGATGATCACACCGATGGGCTCGCAGACCGAATAGGCCGTCGAAAGCCACGATCCGGAGTCGACGCCGACACCCAGCGCACCATTGATATCGCTTCCCTGGAGCGCGAAGTAGCGGGTGGCCATGATGACCATCCAGGCGGCGAAGAACGCGGCAGCGCTTGCGAGGATCGTATGCGCGGTGATCGGTGTTGGGCGAGGCGGCTGCTGGTTCACCGCGCGGCACCCCGCCGTGGCCGAATCGCACGCAAGGCGACCGTGACCACGGCCGACATTCCGGGACGCAAACGAGCGATGTCGGCCTGCCCGGGCGCGAGTATCACCTTGACCGCAAATCGCTGTGCGATCTTGGTGAAGTTCCCGGTTGCATTGTCCGGCGGGAGCAATGCCTGCAATGCACCCGATGCGGGCTCGAAGCTGTCGACCAGCCCTCGGAACCGCGTGCCTGGCACGCTATCGACCGTGATCACCGCCGGCTGACCGGGGCTCATGTGCGCGATCTGGGATTCTCTAAAATTGGCGACGACCCAGACGTGCGGCAGCGGCACGACGAGGCCTATTCTCGTCCCCGGAGTCACGTACTCCCCCGTCAACGATGCCCGCTCGGACAGCTGCCCCTCAACCGGGCTCACGATCCGGGTGTAGCCCAGCTCGATGCGCGCAAGGGCGAGCTCCGCCTCCCTCGTCTTGACCGCCTGCTGCGCCTCTAGACGCTGCGCGCGAGTGACCTGCAGCACGCCTCTTGCGGCCTCGAGGTCGGCGATCTTCTCACTGAGAGCTGCGCTCAGACGATCATCGTCCGCCTCGGCAGCTTCCAGCTCGCGCTGCGAGGTCGTCCCATCATCGATCAGCTCGCGCTGCCGTGTGTGCTCCAGCCGCGATTGCTTCAGCTCTGCTTGCGCCGCCCTGACCTCGGCGGATGCGGCCGCGATCCTCCGACTCTGCACCCTGACCATGTCCGACAGGACATCCACCGCCGACTGCGCGACTTCGAACGCCGCCTGCGCGTTCGCCACCTTCGCTCGATAATCATCGTCCTGGATGGTTGCGACCACTTGCCCGAGCTTCACCCTCTCGTTATCCGTGACGGGCACGGACTCCACATAGCCGGCGATGTGGGAGGAGATCGCGATCTGGTCGGCGCGTACATAGGCATCATCCGTGCTTTCACTCCCGGTGATGTCGCCCAGCGTCACGCCCTCACGGAGGGTTGCGAGTCCCACGCCCATGACCAGGGCCACCAGCGCGACGACGATCAGTGTCGATCGCGCATGAAGTCGTCTGACAAAAAGTCGGCCGGCGCGCGCAACTGTGGAGAGCCGGTCGCGCGCGGGAATTGTGGTCTCCATACGGCGTTGCCATCCGTCGCGGTTTTCGCGATCCATTAGGCCAGAGACCTCGGGCGCGATTGTATTGAACGAAGGTATCGATGGGTCCGAGAGCGAAGGCGCGCCGCGCGATCGACACCTTCGTTCTATGGAACCGCGCGAGCTTCTGACGCCTAATGGCGCCGGCCAAAGCGGCCGGCAAAGCGGCGCAGCGCGCCCGGAGAGTCCTCATGATCCGCACGGCACGAGCAGTGTGGCGCGGTACCGGTCGAGACGGCAGCGGGGCTCTATCGTCCGACTCCGGTGTTCTGGAGCAGACCCCCTACTCCTTCCGAACTCGCTTCGAGAATCAGAAGGGTACGAATCCGGAGGAGCTGATTGCCGCCGCGCACGCGGGGTGCTTCACCATGGCGCTGGCGTTTCGGCTGCAAACCGCGGGATTCACCCCGACGGAGCTCAATACCGAGGCTGCAGTCTCTCTGGAGGCCGATGGCAGTGGATTTCGAATCACCCGCTCCGCGCTGAAGCTCAGGGCGCTGGTGCCGGGAATCGATGCGGCGACGTTCGCTCGTCTGGCCGAGGAAGCCGAGCACACGTGCCCGGTTTCGCGGGCTCTACGGGCGGACATCACCCTCGACGCCGCGCTCATCTGACCGGGCAGGTACCTGACTGTGCAACCAGGCTCGGGCGATCGCTCAGCGCGGAGCTCGAGGATCGTCGGATGGATCGATATAGGCAATACCGAGCGGCCCGATCGCACTCACCTGAGTGATGTACTCGCCCGACCTCGCCCAATGAAAGTGCGGTTGCCCGGCCGGCAGGACGAGCACCGTGCCCGGCGCATGTGCGACGAGCTTGCTCTCGTCGAACCTCTCGCCGAGGCCAATGTAGAAAACACCCGAGATTACCGTGTAGATGCGGTCCTCTCGATGGGTATGCGGCATCAACTTCACGCCTCCCGGGATCCTCACACGAATGAGGTAAGGACCCGGTTGGTTCGGCTCACCGGCGAGCACCGCAAGGCGCGCTGTGGGGGGAAACGCAGGGAACGGCCGCCAGTCGATGTCCTCGGAGCGGATTGCTCGGAATCTACCTTCGCCGGGGTTCTGCACGACTGACCCCCTTTCAACCATCCCGAAAGCTCTGGCTCACGAGTTTCATGTCGCATCGCTCCCGAGCTGCCCGACGTGATATCCCAGCCGCGTCTCGACGTCCCCCGGTCTGTGAAAACCGCGCTCGAGCAGCTGCTTGATCCGCAGCTGGGCGGCACGTCGACCGAGGGATGCGATGAACGCGCCCCATTCCGGGGAGATCTCCGAGTCCGCGGGCAGACTGGCCACGTTCACCAGCTGCTTCGTTTCCGAGATGGCTTGCTTGTCGAACGAGGCGATGCGTCGAGCCAGAGTGTCCACGAAGTCGTCGAGCTCTGAGTCTGGGAAAGCACGGTTGACATACCCATAAAGCTCGGCCAGCTCCGCGTTGATGTCATCGGCTCCGAGCAGCACCTCCAGAGCCCGCCCGCGCCCGATCAGCCGCGGGAGCCGTGCCATCGGACCACCACCGGGCACCAGAGCCGCGCCGACCTCCCATTGCGACAGCACCGCCCGCTCGCGACTGGCGAACCGCATGTCGCTGGCCAGCGCAAGCTCGCTACCAACTCCAGTCGCGCGGCCCCGGATGAGGGCGATCGACACCACCGGTGCACGGCTCAGCCGGGCGAGCATGTCCGGTAGCGGCTGAAGCCCCGTCCGTCCGGGAGGAAACCTCGTGGATTCCTCGAGCTTGGCGAGGAAATCGTAATGCGTCAGGAAGAATCCCTCGACTGCGCTGTCGAACACCACGACTTTCACGCGTCGGTCGCCTTCGAGCGCCGCGATCACCGCCTCGAGCTGCGGGATCTGAGCAGGCCCGAAGATATTGAGCGGGGGAAGGTCGAAGGTGACACGCCAGTACGCATCCGTCGCCCTGGTCAGGCGTACACCACTTGCACCGCTCGTTGCGTCCATGGCGATCTCCATGCTCTATGGATCGCATATCCCATCACACCTCGAGCCACCTTTGGATTGGACGAAGGTGTTGCGAGATCGTCGGGACCGTGGCTCGCGCTGCGCTCCGCGCAGTCAAGCGCGGGTTTTTTCATCCAAGTCGATTCCGTGAGCGCTCGCTAACCTCGCAAGCCGTGCGTACGTCACCGCGCGACGCTCGTGCCCCATGGAAGAGATCGTTCAGCCCTCGATAGCCCACCGTCGTGCCTCGGACGGCACGATGTGCATCGAGCTCGGAGGTCAGTGGAACCTTCGGGCCACGCGCGATCAAACCTCCGTCCTTCTGAGCCAGCTCACACAACTGAGCTCGGGCGAAGCACACTGGGATCTCAGCCGGCTGACCGATCTGGACGTGGCCGGAGCTACGCTGTTGTGGCGGACGTGGCAGCAGCGGTGGCCTAGCCACCTGGTTGCAAAGCCGGACGCTGAGCGCGTCCTGAAGCAGCTGGCGGGGCTGCCGCCCGAAGGCCCCGCTCAGGCCTCCAGGCTAGACCTCCTCTCGCTGCTCCTGAGCGTCACGGCTGCCACTCGCGGGCTTCTCGACCACGCCACGGGGATGCTCGAGCTCCTGGGTGAGATCACTCTCTGGACGCTGCGGCTCATGCGAGATCCTGCCGAGATTCCATTCCGGGAAATCTCCGCCGCCGCGTTTCGCAGCGGCGCGCAGGCGCTCCCCATCACAGCCCTGGTCGGCTTTCTCATCGGGATCGTGCTCAGTTACCTCTCCGCGGAGCAGATGCGCGATCTCGGCGCCGACTTCCTCATCGTGAATCTGCTCGGCGTCACGATTCTGCGTGAGCTCGGCCCGCTGCTCGCGGCAATCCTCAATGCGGGCCGCTCGGGCTCCTCGATCACTGCGCAGATCGGCGTCATGCGCGTGACCCACGAGCTCGAGGCGATGGTCGTGCTTGGAATCTCGCCCGCCTTGCGGCTGGCGCTGCCCAAGGTGGTCGGTCAGATGATCGCGCTGCCGCTCGTCGTGCTCTGGACGGACATCCTGGCGCTCGCTGGAGGCATGCTCGGTGCGCGTCTGCAGCTGGGGATTTCTGCGCAAACCTATATTCATCGCCTTCCGCAGGTCGTGTCCCTCACGAGCCTTTGGTTTGGAGTGGGCAAAGGCGCTCTGTTTGGAGGCCTCGTCGCAATCGTCGCTTGCTATTTCGGGCTTCGCGTCCGACCGGACACCGAGGGGTTGGCGGCGGGAACCACCCAATCCGTCGTCACGGCACTGACGCTGGTTCTCTTGGTGGATGCCCTGCTCGCAATCCTGTTCGCTCACGTGGGCCAGTGATCGTGGCCCAGGAGGAGACGGCAATCGAGATCCGGGGCCTATGGACGGTGCTCGGCAGCGCTGTCGTTCACCGCGACGTGGAGCTGCAGGTGCAAGCGGGGGAGGTGCTGGGGCTCATCGGCGCCTCCGGAAGCGGCAAGACCACGCTTCTGCGCGAGATGCTCGGCTTGCTGCGGCCCACGTGCGGACAGGTGAAGGTGCTCGGAACCGACATTCATCGCCTGAGCCGGCGCGAGCGGCTGTTGTGGCCCACGCGCTGCGGCGTGGTGTTTCAGAACGGGGCGCTGTTCAGCGCCCTGTCCTCCTTTGATAACGTGGCTCTTCCGGTCCGAGAGACCGCATGGTGGCCCGAGGATCTGCTGCGAGAGCTCGTTCTGACGACGCTGCAGGCGACGGGGATCGCCCCCGCCCAGGCGACCAAGCTTCCGGCCGAGCTTTCCGGGGGGATGGCCAAGCGCGTTGCCATCGCGCGTGCCCTGATACTCGAGCCGGAGCTGCTCTTCATGGACGAGCCCACCTCGGGTCTGGCTCCGGATCAGCGCCACGCGGTGATCAGCTTGCTGGCTCGCCTGAAGCGGGAGTTCGAGCTCACCCTCGTCATCATCACTCATGACGTGGATGTGCTGATCGCGCTGGCCGACCGGGTCGCTGTGCTCGCGGACCAGCGCATCGTCACGGCGGCACCCCTGGCCGAAGTCGTCGACTTCCCTCACCCCTTCGTCCGCAGCTTCTTCCTCGAGCAGGCGGGGCGCTGCCGGCGGCGGCGCGTGGCCCGATTCCGCTCGCGGCTGGACAGTACCTGCGCCGAACTCGTCACGGAGTAACCCATGGAGAACAGCGCGCACGCCATCGCGACCGGAGTCTTCGTTGTCCTGCTGATCGCCGCCCTGTGCGCGGGTGCGCTTTGGCTCGGCGGCAGTACGATCCGCGGCGAGCCCTACGACCTCATCACCGAGGCCGATGTCGCGGGCCTCAGCGCGGGCGCCACCGTGCGCCTGCGGGGAATCGAGGTCGGGGAGATCCGGAGCATCGACTTCGACCCACTGAATCCGCGACTCGTTCGCGTGCGCGCACTCATCAAGCCCGACGTGCATCTGATGGAGGGTACTCGGGCGACCATCCGCTATCTGGGGCTCTCGGGCACGGGCTACGTCGAGCTCGACTATCCGGCAGGTGCATCCCGCGTGCTCGCAACCTCCACGGCCATGCCCGGCAGGATTCCGATGCGCGACTCGGGATTCGCTCAGCTGACCGACTCGGGGAACGAGCTCATCGCCACGTTCACGAAAACTCTCCAGCGAGTGAACGGGGTGCTGACGCCCGAGACCTCCCGCAACATCTCCCAGCTCATCGCGCGTCTGAACGAGGCCTCGGCCAGCGTGAGTGTCTTGACCCGCGACCTCGAGCCCGCTGCGCGTCACGCCGACAGCGTATTGGTGAACGCCAACGCTCTCATGCATTCCCTGCGCTCCACGGCGCAAGACGCCGACACCCTCCTCGTAGGGGCAGGAGCGCGCGGTGGTGCGATCGATGCGGTTCGCGATGGCCTGCGCCAGACGGGCACGGCAGCTCACGATATCGACACCGCGCTCGTGGAGGACACCCTGCCGCGGATCGATGCGCTCGTGGACCAGCTTTCCCGGGCGTCGGAATCGCTTAATGCGCTTCTGCGGCAGACTCAGAGCGAGCCGCAGAGCCTCATATTTGGGCTCCCCCACAACACCCCCGGACCGGGAGAGCCTGGGTTTCGGAAGGCGGTGAGCAAATGATGCGGCGGACAGGCGTTGGCGCTGGCTTCGCATTGGTCATCTGCGGATGTGTCTCCCAACACGCGATGCCGATGCGCTACGACCTGGATGGCATCCAGGCTCCCCCTCGGATCGTACCCCGGCTGGACGCAACCATCGCGCTTGCTCCGATACAGGCTCCCAGTTGGCTTCGATCCACTGCGCTGGTCTACCGGCTCGACTACACGCCACCCGACAATCCTCGGGCCTATACGCTCAGCGAGTGGACGGCACCTCCGGGCGAGCTGCTGACGCTGCGTCTGCGCGAGCGGATCGCTGCAGCCAACGATGGGTTCACGTTGACGACGCTTCCGGAGGATGCGAACGGATACCGCCTGGACATCGTGCTCGAGAACTTCACCCAGATCTTCTCCTCTCCTGATCACAGCCGGTGTGTCGTGACGCTCGCGGCGACTGTACTTGGACATGAAGACCGGATCGTCGCGCAGCGTACCTTTCGCTCCGAGACCCCCGCGCCGAGTGCGAATGCAGTCGGTGCCGTCGAGGGCTTGGGAGCGGCAGCCGACTCGGATTTCGATCAGATTCTCGCATGGCTGCGTGGGACACTTCCGGTGCGAGAGGCCTCTGCCATCACGGGAGCAGGCTCGCCCGCTCAGTGAGCCAGTGTGTCGGGGCGCACGACACTCACGCACATCCACTTGAAGGCATGCACGAGCAAGTAGCGCATCTCGCTCTGCTCTAAGGTGCATGGGCTGGTGCGGCGCTCCGCGCTGCCGCGGCACGTGCCTTCTCAGTCTCAACCAACTCGAGGATCTCTTCTATGCGTCAGCTGACCGTTTCCATGCTTGCGTGCGCGCTTCTTGGAGGCGCCGCGTTTGCGGACACTTCCGAGACTCATTCAACGACCAACGCGGCCGACGAGCCGAACGCCACGGTTGATTTGACCGCGGGCAGCTTCGCAGCCGGAATTGGTTTCGTGTGGGGCCACGGCGACCTCATCTACAAGGGCTCGAAGCACCGATTCAAGCTCTCCGGCGTGTCGATCGTCGACGTGGGCGCTTCCAAGATCACGGCCAGCGGCGTCGTGTACAACCTCACTACGCTGAGCGATTTCAGCGGCAATTACACTGCCGTCTCGGCCGGACTGACCGTTGCGGGTGGCGGATCGGCTGTCGTGCTGCGGAACGAGCACGGTGTCGTCATCAAGCTGCTCTCGACGGCCGAAGGGTTGCGCTTCAATCTGTCGGCCGACGGCGTGGCCATCAACCTAAGATCCTGAGCCTACCTCTCGACAGCGGATGCCCCCTGCCCCCGAGCGGGCATCGGGGCATCCCCCTCAGGATATCGTGCAAACCTCGCGCCCGCGGCCAAAGCAGCAGAGAGATACCTCTTCCACCGGTCCCCCGGGCAGGAGCCAGGGAACGGCTCCACAGTGGATGACCTTACCGCCAGCCACGCAACAGCGAGCTCCTCAGACACGCGGGCGGGCCGATACCGCCGCGTGGCGGCTCATTGCGACCTTGCTCAGGGCCCGGGGCGCCGCTCCAATCACCTCCACGTTGGTGCGACGCCAGCGCCCCGGGCTCTCGCCGATGATCCTGCGGAACGAGCGGTTCAGATGCGACTGGTCCGCGAATCCGCAAACGAGCGCGATCTCGGTCAGCTGCTGGGGCGTGGAAGTCATCAGGACCTTTGCCCGCTCGATTCTTCGCAGCATCACATACGCCATCGGCGGCAACCCGAGGCTTCGCTTGAATGCGCGAGAGAAGTGGCTCTTGCTGAACGAGACCAGCTCCGCCAGACCCCGCACCTCGAGCTTCGACTCCAGGTTTTCCTCGATGTACGCCATCGCTCGCTTCGCCTGCCAGCGCGCGAGGCCACCGGGGCGAAACGAGCCGCCCACGACCGGCGCGCTCGTGCCGGACTCCTCCGAGGAGGGACCGAGCAGCGCCGATGCATCGTTCAGGCAACGCCAGGCAGCCTGACGATCGCTCTCCAGGAACAGCATCGCGCGCCTGACCAGGCGTCCGATGCGCTCCGACGCCGAGGGCTGGGTGCCTGCCAGGCGCTCGAACTGCCCCGGCGTCATCGACGCGAGGCCCTCCTCGGCGCTCATGTCAACGTGGCTGGAAGGCAGGCTCTCAAGCGCAGTGTCGTCTCTCATCGACCTCCTCCTCTGACAAACCGACGCGCGTCGGATGGCGGCGATTACGACAGAGCAGAAGTCGAGCGGCAATTGAACGATGGTATGTGCATACCTTCGTATGTAGTGGTGCTGCGCCCGGATGCCTCCGGCGCAAGAATCAGAGATTGGCGGCCAGCCTGAGACCGAAGATCACATCGCTCGCGCTCCGAGCGACACCACCCGGCTGCGCGACGTACTGGAAGTTCGGGCGCAGATCGAGCCAGCCCCTGAGGTGAATGTTGTAGAAGACCTCCCCCACCCACTCCGAGGACTGTACGGGCACGGGCTCGTACGCGTACCCCGAGGCCTCCGTCGTCCCGTCGTCGAGCGCGTCCTCCAGCCGCTCCACATCCGCCACCCGCGGGTTCACGTGAGTTTCGCCGGCTGCAAGTCCCAGCTCATCGAGTGGCCGCGAGCGTATCGGACCGGAGTACAGGAGCCCGATGGCCACTTGACTATCGAGCACGGAGGTTCTGCGATCGGCATAGGTCGCATTGGCAAAAACACTCAGTCCACGCGATGAATCACCACCTGACGGAGCCGTGAGCCGCTGCTGAAAGTTGACGTACGCGCCGTACTGTCCATGACGCATGAGGGGCGTGCCGCCCGCAATAGCCAGGGGCTCGCCTCCCACGTTCTCGACGACGTCCGGTGCGGTGGCGGAGCTGTACCAGGCTCCGAGCTTGTAGCTCCCTGCCAGCCCATGAAGGCTCGGCAGCCAGCCGATCTCGAGCGGCGCCAGCACGCCGGTCGTTCCCGCGGGGTTTCCCAGATTAAGCGCGTTGCGCGTCAACAGCAGGCTCGGGTTCACGGCGTAAGCACCCATCTCGATGTAACCGAGCCCCGCGAAGGTCGCCTTCAGCCGGGTTGCAAACTGGCTGACCGGCCAGTTGTACCAGTAGCTCCCGGCGATGTTCCCCGGGGGCGAGCCGCAGAACGTCAGATTCATGAACTCGCAGGAGAACGATCCGAAATCATCGCCCTCGGGCATCCGTCCCACCTTCCAGTCGAGCTTCCCATCGAGATAGCTTTGGTCGTACCAGAACTCTGTCCATCTCCAGGTCTGATTCCGGCCGTATAGCTCCTGCACCTGTTGCAAGGAGCCCAGGTCGGCGTCGGTGCTCAGGTTGCGTCCGTTGCGATCCGTAATCACGATGTTGAACCGCGCCTGCGGAAACCCGAAGAGCTTCTGCAGATCCAGTGCCCCCCAGAACGTCAGCTGATCGGTGTAGCGCCACAGCTGCTGGTCCCCACCCTGCAGATTCGTCGCCGTCTCCGATACGTAACTGAAGCGGAAGTCGACTCCCTGCTGGCGCAGCAAATCCCGCAGATCATCCCAGTCCAGGAACAGCTCGGGGCTGAACGGAGGGGGAGCCCCGGCATGCGCGACGGCGCAGAAGGCGAGCAACGCCCCAGCAACAAGCTCACGTCTGACTTTGGTCACGAGTTGGCCCCGCTGACGTTCCTCATGCACGGGATGCTAAGCATTCGCGCCGCGCCGGCACTTGAACCGCACTGCGACCACAGCGTCCCCATAGCAGTCCCGTTCAGGGAAAGCGCTGCGATCTTTGTCAACCTCTCAGCCGGGGATCGCTTGCGTGGCGACCGCAACGCCTTTGGGGCTGGAGATTGCATCCATGAATACGCGGCTCTCTTCTACTTCAGGGTCCGTCACGCCTCTATCGGGGGCGATGGCCGTGGTGCCGGTGGACTGCGCTCGTGCTGCGGACCGCGATATCACGAATCTGTCGCTGTTTGTTTTTGCGCTCTTCTTCTTCTTCGGGGGAATCACCAGCCTCAATGACGTCATCATCCCGAAGCTGAAGCAACTGTTCACGCTCTCCTACGCCGAGGTCATGACCGTACAGTCGGCGTTCTTCGGCGCGTACCTGATCATCTCTCTGCCAGCTGCGGCCCTCGTGCGCCGCATCGGCTATATGCGTGCCGCCGTCATCGGTCTGACGCTGATGCTGACGGGCTGTCTGTTGTTTGTGCCCGCCTGCTCCTCTGCGCTCTTCCCGACCTTTCTGGTCGCTCTGTTCGTGCTGGCGGCAGGCATCACCGTCGTGCAGGTCGTCGCGAACCCGCTCATCTCGCGGCTCGGCCCGGCGGCCACCGTGCACAGCAGACTGACATTCGCCCAGGCGTTCAACTCTCTGGGAACGATGATCTTTCCGTACATCGGCTCGATGCTGATTCTGGGCACGCTCGCGCGCGGCGACATGGCGACGCTGAGCGGGGCTGCGCTCTCGGGTTACCGAATCCAGGCGACCCGCGTCATCGAGAACACCTACCTGGGACTTGCGGGCTTGCTGCTGGTGCTTGCGATCCTGGTGTTCGCGTACCGCAATCACCTGCGCGAGACGCGCAGCCAGACGAGCAGCCTTGGCGAGGCGTTATCTTTGTTGCGGTTACCTCGGTTCGCGTACGGAGCCGCGTGCATCTTCCTGTACGTCGGCGCCGAAGTGTCGATCGGCTCGCTCATCGTCAACTATCTGATGCAGGCCGATGTGCTGGGCATCGGCCAGCAGGCCGCGGGCAAGCACGTCCCGCTCTACTGGGGGGGCGCGATGATCGGTCGGTTCGTGGGCGCCTACCTGCTGCGGGTGGTCTCCCCGGGACGGGCGCTCGCAACAGCCGCCTCCGGCGTGCTGGTGCTGCTGTTCATGTCCTCGCACTCCGTGGGCGCCCTCTCCGGGTGGTCGCTTCTGGCCATCGGCCTGTGCAACTCGATCATGTTCCCGACGATCTTCTCGCTCGCCTCCGAGGGCCTCGGTCCGCGTGCCGCGTCGGCCTCCGGCCTCATCGGCGTTGCGATCGTGGGCGGCGCGGTCGTTCCTCCGCTGACAGGGCACATGGCCGATCTGGTCGGACTGAAGGCTGCCCTCTTCGTTCCGGCGCTCTGTTACGTCGGAATCCTCGCATACGGCGTCTATGCCCGGCGCCCCGTTCCGCTCGCGCCCCCGAGCACCGGTCCCGCATGAGCCTCGAGGCGGGCGTGGTGTCCAATGTCTTGGTCATCGGCAGCGTCAACATGGACCTCGTGGTCCAGACGGATACGTTTCCGCGACTGGGAGAAACGCTGCTCGGCTCGGACTTCGCGATGCACTCCGGTGGCAAGGGAGCCAATCAGGCGGTCGCCGCTGCGCGGCTCGGGGCCCGTGTAGCGCTCGTAGGCCGCATCGGTCGGGATGCGTTTGGACACGAGCTGAAGATGCGACTCGAGCGAGAGGCGGTGGATACGCGCTGGCTGACCGAGACCCCGGGCGTGCCGACCGGCATCGCTGCGATCACCGTGTGGAAGGCCGACAACGCCATCGTGCTCGTGCGGGGGGCGAACGCCATGCTCGGGCCTGGCGATCTCGACGCGGCGGAAGACGCCTTCGCCGGGAGCGACGTGGTGCTGGCTCAGCTGGAGGTGCCCCTCGCGACCGTTGAGCGCGCCGCGGAGCTGGCTGCTCGGCACGGCAAGCCATTCGTTCTGAACCCAGCACCCGCGGCGCCGCTGCCGGAGTCGCTGCTTGCGAGGTGTGCTCTTCTGACGCCCAACGAGTACGAGCTGCCGATCGTGCTCGGCCGCCCGGGCGCTGCGTGGCACAGCCTTCTTGCCCGGCTGCCGGGACGGGCGCTCGTCACGAGGGGCGCAGAAGGAGCCGACTTCAGTGACGCCTCGGGTGCGTTGCGCCACCAGGCGGCTTTCCATGTGACGCCCGTTGATACGACTGGTGCCGGGGACTGTTTCAACGGTGCGCTCGCTGCGTTCTGGGCACTGGGTCTCCCGGAAGCTGTTCGGCGCGCGTGCGCGGCGGGGGCGCTCTCGGTAACCAAGCCAGGGGCCCAGGAGGGTATGCCGAGCGCCACTGAGCTCGATGCGTTCCTCGAGAGCGCTCGATGAAGCGGCTGGGCCATCTCAATCGCGATATCGCGAGGATACTCGCCCGCATGGGTCATACCGACAGTCTGGTGATTGCGGACTGCGGATTACCGCTCCCGGTGCAGATCGAGTGCATCGATGTATCCCTCGCGCTCGGTGATCCTGGGTTCGGGCACGTTCTTCAGACGGTGCTGGCAGACCTGAAGGTCGAGCGTGCGGTGTTGGCCGAGGAGGCACGCGAGCACAACTGCGCCATCGTCCAGCATGCCTCGAGTCTTGCCGGCCGCGGGATACGCGTGGACTACGTGAGCCACCAGGAGCTCAAGCGCCTGACGCACTCCGCGCGCGCCGTCATCCGCACCGGCGAGGCCACGCCTTATGCGAACGTCATTCTGTACTCCGGCGTGATCTTCGATGCCCCGGAAGGCGCACGACCGTGCAAGTGACGATGCGCGGAATCAGCAAGGCGTACGGACCCGTCCGCGTGCTCGAGCAGGTGGACTTCTCCGTCACGGGCGGCGAGATTCACGCGCTCATGGGGGAGAACGGCGCCGGCAAATCCACCCTGCTGAAGATCCTCTCCGGATCATCGGTCCCGGACTCCGGGGAGATTCTGATCGACGGCGCCGCGGTGAGCATCCGCTCGAGCGGCGATGCTGCATCCCTGGGCATCGCGATCATTCATCAGGAATTGAACCTCATTCCGCAGATGTCGGTGGCCGACAATCTGTTTCTGGGTCGCGAGCCCTCGCGGCTTGGCGTTCTCTCGCGCGCGCGGATGCGCCGTGAGACAGCCGCCTGGCTCGAGAAGGTAGGAGCCTCTCATATCGATCCGGAGCAGCAAGCCGGGACACTCTCGATAGGACGCCAGCAGCTGGTCGAGATCGCCACGGCGCTTTCCAAGGACGCGAAGGTCCTGATCATGGATGAGCCGACCGCATCGCTCACGGAGCACGAGATCGAGGCGCTGTTCTCCATCGTGAAGGACCTGCGGGCCCGCGGAGTGGCGGTCGTCTACGTCTCGCACCGCCTGGAGGAGATCCTCAAGCTGTGCGATCGCATCTCCGTGCTGCGTGACGGCCGCTTCGTCGCTGAGCGGCCGATCGCGCAGACGAGCTTCGATGAGATCGTGAAAATGATGGTCGGCCGGGAGCTTCGCGAGCGCTTTCCGCGGCGCGCGGTGCAACCGGGGGCCGTGCGACTGAAGGTCGAGAATCTCGCCGACGAGGGCAAGATTCGCGACATCGGATTCGAGGTGCGGGCCGGCGAAGTACTCGGTATCGCCGGCCTCATCGGCGCCGGTCGCAGCGAGATCCTGCGAACGCTGTTCGGAGTGAGCCGCCGGACCGCCGGCCAGGTGAGCCTGGATGGCAAACCGCTCTCGGTCCGGCGGCCCGGGGATGCCATCTCCGCCGGGATTGGCTTCGTCACGGAGGATCGCAAGCGATTGGGATTGGTGCAGGAGCTCTCGGTACGCGAGAACACCTCTCTTGTTCACCTCGAGCAGTACGCCCGCGCGGGCGTCGTGCGGCCGCGCGCCGAGCGCACGGCGGTGGAACGACTGATCGAGGAGCTGCGCATTCGCACGCGCGATCCGGAGCTGCAGGTCAGGGCGCTATCCGGTGGCAACCAGCAGAAGGTGGTGTTCGCGAAATGGCTCGCCAAGCCGCCTCGGGTGCTGCTGCTCGATGAGCCCACGCGTGGCGTAGACGTGGGTGGCAAGTTCGAGATCTATCAGATCATCAACAGCCTCACCGCCGGCGGTACCTCGATCGTCATGGTCTCCTCGGAGCTGCCCGAGGTGCTGCAGATGAGTGACCGAATTCTGGTCATGCGCGAGGGCCGCGCGGCAGGCATCTTCGATGCCCGAGACACCAGCCAGGAGCAGATCATGAGGGCTGCAACCGAAGGACTTCGCATCTGACGGCCGCCCCATGACCACCCACCTCAAGGAGACACTTCAGAGACTCGGGCCCTTGCTTGCTCTGCTCGTCCTGTGCGTCGCACTGGCTTTGCTCAGCCCGGATTTTCTCACCGTAGGAAACATACTCGACGTGATGCGTCAGGTATCGATCAACGCGGTGATCTCCTTTGGGATGACGCTCGCGATTCTCCTCGGAGGCATCGATCTTTCGGTCGGGTCCATTCTCGCGGTCTCCTCGGTGCTGATCGCGCTTTTGATCAAGGCGGACTACGCCGCCCCGCTCGCCACACTCGGCGGGATTCTCTGTGGCGCTTTCATGGGCACGCTGAACGGGCTCCTCGTCACGAAGGGGAGAGTGGCTCCGTTCATCGCAACGCTCGGAATGATGACTCTGCTGCGGGGAGCAGCGCTCGTGCTATCCCAGGGTAGCCCGATCAGCGGCTTCTCCAGCGACTTCTTTGCAGCGCTCGGTGGCGGCTACCTCGCGCGGATCGTTCCGCTCCCGGTCGTGTGGATGCTGGCGCTGTTCGCCGTCTTCTGGTTCGTGCTCGACAGGACCGTCTTTGGACGTCACATCTATGCCACCGGCGGCAATGCCGAGGCCGCGCGTCTCTCGGGGATCAAGACCGACCGCGTACAGATTCTGGTCTATACCATCTCGGGCGCCATGGCGGCCGTCGCCGGTGTCATCCTCGCCTCGCGCCTGGATTCCGCACAGCCCACGGCCGGAGCGGGCTACGAGCTCGATGCGATCACCGCCGTTGTACTCGGCGGGACGAGTCTCGCCGGCGGCCGGGGCTGGATCTTCGGCACCCTGGTCGGCGCGCTGCTCATCGGAGTGCTCAATAACGGCCTCAACCTATTGGGTGTCTCCGCCTTCTATCAGCAGGTCATCAAGGGCTCGGTGATTCTGCTCGCGGTCCTTTTGGATAGAGCTCATAAGAATGAATGAGGAGCTCACATGTCCCGAACGCTTGCAATCGGCCTCGGTGCACTGACACTTGGTGCTCTTTTGGGATGCTCGAGACAGGGCGGCGCCCCTGGGGGAGATGCGCCCGGTCGGTTCGCGCCGGGCACCGGCACCACCATCGGTTTGTCGCTCTCGACGTTGAACAACCCGTTCTTCGTTTCGCTCCGCGACGGCGCGCGGTCCGAGGCGGTGGCACTGGGCCTGCATTTGATCACCGTGGACGCCGAGAACGACCCCGCAAAGCAGATCGCAAGCGTCGAGGATCTGATCCAGCAGAGGGTTCCCGTGATTCTGCTCAATCCCACGGACTCCGATGCCGTTGCGAACGTCGTGAAGGAGGCTACCGCAGCGGGGATCAAGGTGATCTCGCTCGACCGAGCCGTCAACGGAGCGGCGGTCAGCTCCCATGTCGCCTCCGACAATGTTGCGGGGGGGAAGATGGCGGCGGAATTTCTACTCAAGAGACTCGGCGGGAAAGGCAATCTGGTCGAGCTCGAGGGTATTCCGGGCTCGAGCGCCGCGCGCGAGCGCGGCGAGGGGTTTGATCAGATCGTCGGGAGCGACCCCGACGTGAAGGTCGTTGCCCGGCAGCCCGCCGACTTCGACCGCGCGAAAGGTCTTGCGGTCATGGAGAACATCCTGCAGAGGAACCGCAACGTTCAGGGCGTATTTGCACAGAACGACGAGATGGCGTTAGGTGCGCAGCGGGCCATCGAGGAGGCCGGCCTGCACGGCATTGCAGTCGTCGGATTCGATGCCACGCCTGACGGACTCGCCGCGGTGAAGGCGGGAAAGCTCGCCGCCACGATACAACAGAAGCCCGAGTTGATTGGCAAGCTGGGCGTCGAGGTGGCCAAGCACTTGATCGACGGACAGCCTGTCGAGGAGCGTATTGCGGTTCCGCTCGTTCTGGTCAGCCAGTGAACCGCTCTTGATCAGGCTGCCACGTCGTTTGCGGCGAGCGCAGCGCCGATGACGCCTGCCTCTCCGACGAAGTGCGCCTGTCGGACCTCCGCTTCGCATCGCAGATAGGGCGCAAACTCCGCGAATCGCTGGCTCACGGCGCCGCCCAGAATGAACAGGTCCGGCCACAGGAAGGCATTCAGGCGCGCAAGATAATCGTTCACGCGCGCGATCCAGGCCGGCCAGTCGAGCTTCAGAGCCGTGCGCACACGCGCGGAAGCCCATTCCTCCGCGTCCATGCCGTGAATCTCCAGATGACCGAGCTCCGTGTTGGGGAACAGCCGGCCCTCGATGAACAGCGCCGTGCCGATGCCCGTTCCGAGGGTGAGCATGACAACCGCTCCGGTCATGCCACGACCTGCGCCCCAGTGCATCTCCGCGATACCGGCCGCGTCCGCATCGTTGAGGAACCTCGCCGAACGCTCCAGGGTCTGGGAGACGAGCTGGGCACCATCCTTGCCGACCCAGGTTGCATTGATGTTGGCTGCAGTTCGCACCCGACCGCGCTTCACGACGCTCGGGAACGCGACGCCGACTGGCCCATCAGCGTGCGGCAGACGCGCTGCGAGGCCCTTCAGCACCTCCATGAGATGCTCCGGCTCGGATGCCTTGGGCGTGGGAGCGGAGATGAGCTCGCCAACGAGTCGCGCATTCTGGATGTCGACCGCACCCGCCTTCACCGCGGAGCCGCCGACATCGATGCCCAGCGCCACCTGACCCATCCGAGAGCCCTTTTATCGCCTCAACGTCTCGATCGCCTCGAGAATGCCCTTCGGATCCAATCCCTGGTATCCCATCTGCTGCCATAAGCCTCCGGCGCCTTCGCGGTTCGTTCCAATGTGGTTGTACCGGCCCTTGAATCCAGCCTGCAGCAGGTAGCTGCCAAACCGACTGCCCAGTCCTGTCTTGACGTTCCAGCCTTCGGTGACCAGCACGAACGGCGCGGCCGCCAACCTCCTCATCATGTCGGGATCCACGACGTTGAGGGTCGATTTGTTGACGAGGTTGACCTTCAAGCCGCGCTCGCGCAGCGTCAGTACGGCATCGAGGGCACGATAGACAGTCTCCCCCATGGCAACGACAAACCCGCTGCCGGCCGGCGCCTCGCGGATCAGATCATCTCTGCCGGGCTCGAAGCTCCTGCCTTGATAGAACGGCCTGCCATCCTCAGCCAGGATGTCCGGCACCGGGGCCCGGGTGGTGAACAGGAACCTCAAGCCCTCGTCGTGGAATATTCGCTTCACACAGGCCGCGAACTGGTGTTGGTCGGCCGGGAAGTAAAGCCGGGTCTTGTCCTCTCCATGCCTCGGCGCCAGGCCGCCGTCGGCGAACATGCTGTTGACGCCGAAATGGCAGGTGTTATCCCCCATATCGTCGACGCCACTGTGTGAGAAGTGGGCCAGTACATTGGAGAAATTCAGCCGCGCCATCGTGATCTCGCTGACGCACATCTCCAGGAATGCGCTGAACGTGGCGTAGATGCCCTGCTTGCCCTTGGCGGCACCGAAGCCCGCGGCGGCGGAAAAGTTACCGCGCTCCATGATGCCGCCCCGAACGAAGACCTCGGGATGCTTCTTGCGGATGTGATGCAACCCGCATGAGCCCTCGAGATCGTTGTCGAAGACGCGCACGCTCTGGAGCCGGGTGTCCTCGTCCATGCCATCCAGAATCTCGTTGATGATCTTGCCGAAGTCGTCCCGGTTCTTGCCGACACCCGAGGAGCCCTTGTACGTAAGCGGGCTCTTGTCCGGCTTCGCCGCCTGCAGCATGGCGATGGCTGCCTCGTATCCACCGCGCTTCTGCAGATAGGCGATCGCGGTTTTCGCCTCGATCACCTCGTGCGCCTTGGGACTGCCCTCCGCACCCTCGATTCCGGGCGCCATCCGACGCTTGATGACGAGCGCATGCGGCCTTTCCTCGGAGAACACTCGGCAAAGATCAACGTAGAGCGCATCGAGGTCCTCACCCATGGTGGTCTCGGTGAGCAGTCCGTACCCGGAAAGCGTACGGGTCAGGTCGTAACCGGGCATGTACTCCTGCGGATGACCTGCGATCGTCACGTTGTTGTCATCGACGAGCACCTTCACGTTCAACTTCTTCGCAACGGACAGGCGGGCAGCTTCGGCATTGTCGCCTTCCATCTCGCTCCCATCGGAGCCGAGCAGCACCACAGCCTTGCCCGGATTGGCCATCGCGACGCCGTTGACGAATGCCCACAGGTGTCCCAGACGGCCGGAGCTGAATTCCACCCCGGGAGTCAGCAGCTTTTCGGGGTGGCCGGGCAGTCCGCTATCGAACTCCCGGTAGTGCAGCAGCTTCTCCGCCGGCATGGCCCCGTTCAAGACGCTGAGCAGATACTGAGTGGCCACGCGGTGCCCTGCTTCGTCGTAGAACACCGGCACGATCGGCGTGCCGCCTGCGATGAACGCCCGAATGATCATGAGCTCCGGCGCCGTGTCGTAGGCTCCGCCGGTGTGCCCGGAGAGGCCCTTGGCGCCCGCCAGCGCGGTGAAGAACACGATCGCATCGCGAGCGAGCCGGATATTGTGCTTGAGCGCAGCCTTTTGATCCTCGGTGAGCGCTGTGCTGGACGGATCGAGCTTGAGCGGCTTCAGGCCTCCCAGATCGATGGGAAAGCGTTCGTTGGACATGCAGGAGCTCCTAGGGGACAGTCAGCCGAAGGGTGTCACGCGTAAAACGAGCCCGAGCAGCTATTGTGCCTGCATCCTGAGCCGGACACAGCATGAGGATACTCGGGGCGCTCTCCCGCGGGCTTGTCTGCTGCGATCCTGCGGTGAAAGTTCGGATCACTCGCTCAGGCGCCCGTGCGCAGCACCTCCGTCGCCGACTCGATCTGTGCTCTCAACCACATGAGCCCCTGGTCCGCTTCGCACTGACGATGCCAGATCGCCTCGACCGCAACCGGATTCGCCTCGAACGGCAATGCCATCGAGATGAGCTCGAACTGGCCGGTGAATCGCTGGGCCAGTCTGCGCGGGACACTCGCCACGAGCTCGGTGCGGAGCAGGATGTCGGGGATGCAGGAGAAGGTGGGTACCCGAACTGCGATTCGCGCCTCGCGGCCCAGCCGCTGCGGCGCCTCGATCGCCGCGAGCTCGATGTGCACCCGGCGTAGAACTCCTCGCTCGGAGAGAAAGCCATCCACGAGTCCCTGGTCCGAGCCCACGTAGTTGACTACAACGTGGCCGTAGCTCAGCACGCGCTCCGCGGTGAGCTCGCCGCTCGCAAGCGGGTGATTCGAGCGCACCACGAGCAAGAACTCCTCCCGCAAAAGGGTGCTGCGCCCAAACCGCTCCGGGACAGCCGCCCACCACCCGGCGGCCACATCGACCACGCACGCATCGAGCTGCTCGATCACATCCTCGCGATTGAGCGGCACGACGCTCAGATCGACGGATCGCGCCACCGAGGCGAGATGCGCCACGAGCAATGGAACCATGGTCGAGCAACAGTAATCGCTGGCCGCGACGACGAATGAACGAGTGGAGACCCGGGGCTCGAAATCCTCGCCGGCGAGCGCGGTATGAATCCGCGCGAGAGCCTTCTGCACGGGACGAGCGAGCTCGAGCGCCTTGGGCGTCGGCCGCATGCCGTTCGCCTCGCGGACGAAGAGCTCATCGCCCACGCTCCGGCGCAGCCGACCCAGGGCGTGGCTGATCGCCGACTGCGACAGATTCAGGCGGGCGCTGGCCGCGGCGATCGTGCGCTCCTTCAGCACGGCATCGAAAACAACCAGCAGGTTCAGATCGAAGTTGCGCAGTTGCATCGTGTTCATGACCGCGCTGCACACAATTCAGCGCACAGCCGCGCCACGCGCCTGAGAATGCGCGGCTTGATTCGGACGGCGTGCGCAGCTTCGCACATGCGCCGGCGTGCTCGGCACGACCACCCAGAGGATAGCGTCGACTGCAGCTTGCTGATTGGACGTCCGCATCGTGACTGGTACATACCGCGCGCACGCGCCTCTGTCGGACTGGGAGAATGATGCTGACGATCATCGCCGACTATCACGATGACCCCTTCGAGCTGGTGGGTCGGCGTGACCGATTTATGGCCCCCGAGTTCTCCTCCATGATCGCCTCCGACGAGCGTAGCGGAAGCGTGTTGCTCATTCCGGAGCGCAGGACCCTGACGGTCAGCAGCTCAGCGCGAGACTACGAGCGAATCCGCATCTTCAACCAGAAAGGAAACCTGCTCGGGACGATGACCTGCTCCACGAGGGGCGTTGTGAGCTGGGTCGAGCCCAGGCGCGCCTGAGACCGTTACTCGGCGGGCTCCGGGGTCCACAGGAGCTCCACCGGGACGCGCGTCTGTCGCAGCAGTGCGCGCACCGGCATGTCCTCGACCGCGCCGGTTGCGCAGGCCTTCACGTATGTTCGAAGCTTTGCCTCACCGAAGAGCAGGATCGCGATCCGCCGCGAGCCGAGCAGCGCGCTGAGATTCAGGCTCACACGGGCGTGCGGGACCGCCGGGGACCACATTGCGATGCAGCCCGGAGCCGCATCCGGATCGATCGCGCTCGCAAGCCGGGGCGATCCCGGGAAAAGCGACGCCGTATGCCCGTCTTCGCCCATGCCGAGTATCACCACGTCGAACGGTCGCGGCAGTCGAGCCAGCGGTTCCCAAGCTGCCGCCGCACCCAGCTCCGGCGATGGCGCGCCATTCTTCAAGCCGATGAAGCGGGCCGCACCCGCCGCCCCGGTGAGTAGAGCATTGCGCACCAGACGCTCATTGCTTCCGGCAACGGTCGGCTCGACCCACCGCTCATCCGCGAGGGTGATGGTCACCTTGTGCCACTCGAGCCGCCGGCTGCGTAATTCTTCAAAGAATCCGACCGGCGAGCGGCCACCCGAGACGACGAGAGTGGCGATCCCGCGTGCTGCGTATGCCTGCGCCAGTTGGCCTGCCACCTCATCGGCAGCCGCCCGAGCCAATGCATGCGCATCGGCAAAGCGCCTCATTTCCACTTTCGAATCACCCATGGGGATAGACTCCAGGCAAAGCACGATCTGCATCCGACAGGAAGGATGCTCGCCGATCCATTGGACGAAGGTATCGACAATCTCCAGGCGCTGCCCTCGATCCAACACCATCGTCCAATGGTGTACCGGTGCCACGCTGTGATGTCCTGCACGTCATGACTTAACTTGCGCAGCGATCCGGGATAGGTGGTGCACGAAGATGGATACACTGACGAGCATCAAGGCGTTTCGCCAGGTTGTCGAATCAGGAAGCTTCGTTGCCGCCGCCGAGCGGCTTGAAGTCTCCACTGCAATGGTCAGCAAGCGAGTCATGCACGTCGAGCAGCGGCTCGGAGTGCGGCTGCTCAACCGCAATAGCCGCAAGGTGAGTCTCACCGAGCCTGGCCGGCTCTACTTCGAGCGCTGCAAGACCATTCTCGAGGACTTGCAGGCGACGGAGATGGAGCTCGGATCGCTGGGCCGCATTCCGCGCGGCACGTTGCGCATCACTTCGCCCAGCTTCAGCTTCGGCGGGCAATGGCCGAATCTGCTCGCAGAATATGGCCGCCGCTATCCGGAGGTCGTGGTCGACGTGTCCTTCGAGGATCGATTCGCGGATCTGGTTGAAGAAGGCTACGACTTGGCGTTGCGATTCGTCTCGAACCCGGAATCCTTGCCGCAAGGCCTCATCGCTCGCCCCATCCGACGCTCGAGGTTCTGCCTCGCTGCCTCTCGTGAGTACCTCGAGCGGCGGGGGACTCCGCGCTCGCTTGCGGATCTCGCCGGGCACGATTTTGTTGCGGTCGGCGACCTCGACTTCCTGCCTCCGCTGTCGCACCCGCCGCGGGTCGCGCTGCGCTATCGCTCGATGGGAGGCGTGGTCAACGCCGTCGCAGCCGGAATCGCCGTCGGGCTCGTTCCCGGAGTCATCTTCGAGGACCCCCTGCTCAAGGATGTCCTGGTTCCCATCCTGCCGGATTGTCCGCTGCAGGAGGCGACGCTCTACATCGTCTATGTCACGCGGAAGTTCGTGCCGCTGAAGATCCGAACATTCGTCGATTTCATCTCGCAATCGCTCTCTGGCGTGGCCGCGAATCAGCTCGCCCCCTCCGCGCCTTGCCGCGGACTCTCGAAGCTTCTCATCGGGTCCGCTGCCGCTCAGGCTGCCGCCGCGCCCTGATGCCGGCGGCCTGCCGCGGCAGCCCTCACCACAGCGGGCTGCCACGGTTCTCGGACACCTCGGATGCGAACACCGGGCCTGCCGCATTGCCCCACGAGGAACGCACGTACGTCAGAGCGTTTGCGATCTGGTCGTCGCTCAGGAACGGGTAATAAGGCGGCATGCCCAAGGGATGCATGTTCCCGCTCGTGCCCGGGGGGAAGCCTCCGAAGAGAACCATCCGGATCGCATCGGTCGTTGAGTGTAGGGTCACCGCGCGGTTGCCGGCCAGGGCCGGCCCGGTCGAAGAGCCCTCACCCTGCTGTCCATGGCAGCCCGCGCATTGCTGCAGATAGATGCTGCGCCCCTCGTCGTACGCGGAATTACTGACGAGCTGGCCTCCCGCGAGGCCGGTATCCCACGACGATTGCACGCGCGGCAGAGACCGCAAGTAGGTCGCCATCGCGCCCAGATCACTCTCGGGAACGTACTGGAGGCTCTCGTAAACGACCTCGGCCATGGGTCCGACCGTCGTGGCACCCGGTACCCCGGGCGAACCCTCAACTCGGCCACTCTGGAGTAGCCTCACGATGTCGTGCTCACTCCAGGCCTGAACTCCAGCCTCGTTGGGGTTCAAGAGCGAGGGGGCGTACCAGTCCAGAACGAGTCCACCGGATGGATTGCCTCCCGCTTGAGGCGCTCCCAGCGCGTTGCGCGGCTCGTGACATGCGTTGCAGTGAGCCAGCCCCTGCACGAGATATGCACCGCGGTTCCATTGGGAATCCCGGGCAGGATCCTCGCGGTAAACACCCGGGCGAAAGTAGAGCGCCCGCCACACCTCGAGCAGCGCACGCTTGTCGTAGGGAAAGTGCAGATCGTGTGCGCGACGGGGCTGCCTGGCCGGTTCCACTGTGCGCAGATATTCGAATATCGCATCCGAGTCGGCGCGCGTGATCTTGGTGTAATTGGGATAGGGGAACGCCGGATATAGCAGCCGACCGTCGCGCGCGTACCCCTCGTGTAGCGCGTGCCACAGGTCATCGGAGCTCCACTGGCCGATGCCGGTGGCCCGGTCGGGCGTGATGTTCGGAGAGTAAAAGGTGCCGAATCGAGTCACGATCGGCCGCCCCCCGGCGAATGGCATCCCGCCCCGCTCGGTGTGGCAGCCCTCGCAATCACCCACAGTGACAAGCTGCCGTCCCCTGAGGAGCATGGGCACCGCAGGCGGTGGGGGCCCTCTCCGGGTCTGCGAGACATTGCCAGCGGCCAGGATGCTGCCGCATTCGAGGGGCGGTGACGTGTCGAACGAGCTGGCAGGTGCCGCATCCGGCGGCACGACCTGCGAGGCCAGCCATGCGGCAGCAGCGGCGATGTCCTCCGGAGGCAGGCGACGCGCGATTATCCGCATGCAATCTGGCGGTTGCGCGGCCCGGGTGCCGCTGCGCCACGCGCCCAGCTGCGCCTGCAGATAATCGGGCGAGAGTCCGAGCAATCCGGGGACCGCCGGCTCTACACCCAACAGATGCGATCCATGGCAAGAGCGACAGGCGGGAACATGGAGCGCGACATCCCCGTCGAAAACGAGTCTGCGACCGCGCTCGAGCGCGTGCGGGCTCACTCTGGGCGGCGCCGGCGCCGCGTACGGCAGTCGCTGGCTCGCGAAGTAGGCTGCGATGTCCGCAAGGTCGGCGCTCTCGCGCAGCTGGGTGAAATACACCATCTGAGGAAATGCGCGCCGGCCGAGGCGGAAGTTGTTCAGCTCGTTGAGGAGGTAGCCGGCCGGCTTGCCCGCGATCCGTGGATAGTAGCCATCCGCCGTCGCGCGGCCGTCTTTGCCGTGACAGACCGTGCAGGGGGCGACACGCTGTACGATGTTTTGCGGCGCGCCGCGTGCGTCATCCGCATCGAATGCCACGAGCGCCACGCAGCACAGCACCGCTGCCTGCAACGCTTGCGATCGTGCGCCGGACATCTGCTACACCGCCACTTCGCGAGGTCCCACCTGCACGCACGTGAGCACCATCGCAAGCCGATCGGTCAGGACGGTTCCAGCCTTGTGCACCATCGCCTGGCATTGACCCAGGCTGTCGAACTGCATCCCAGGCCCGACGATCTGGCTCTCCTCGAGCGGCGTCCCCGTACTGCGATCGACGATGGTCGCAACGATCACCCAGTGAGGATGCTCAATCTTCGGCAACTCCGCAACAGGCTGGCCGGCGAGCATTCCGCAAAGCAGGCCTGTCAGGATCTCGAGCTTCATGCGCGTGTCGCTTGCGCTACCTACCCACCTGCAAGCTAGAGGGAGCGAGCGCCGCTGACAATCGGCATGCGATTAACCTTGGATTTCACGATCGTCAACGCCGCCGCCGCATCTCTTCGTTGACTCGCACGAAACGCAGCATCTTTGCTCACTGGATTGTTCCGGCCGCCGTCTGCCCCTGAAGATGGGGGCTGGCGGGAACTCGCCTCATGGAGAGCTCGGCGCCTTCACGGTGCGGCGGCGCAAAGAAGCGTGCTCACGATCTGCGGTCCATCACTGTTGATCGCCGCGGCCAGCTTGGCTCTGGTCTGCGGCTTGGCCGGCTGTGCGAGCCTGCCGCCCGGCGAGCGGGACCCACGCGACCACGTCGAGCGCTTCAACCGCACGATGTACAAGTTCGACAGCACGCTTGATCGCGCCGTCATACGACCCTTGGCGCGCCGATACGTCAAGGAGACGCCGGCCCCGGTGCGCACGGGGGTCTCCAACTTTCTCACCAACCTCAGCTATACGAGGACCATCGTCAACGATCTCCTCCAGGCTCGCTGCAAGGATTTCGCCAATGACCTCGCACGCCTCATCGTAAACACGACCCTCGGCCTCGGTGGGTTTCTCGATCCCGCAACCAAGCTCCAGCTCGCCAAGCACGACAGAGACTTCGGTCAGACGCTTGGCAAATGGGGCGTTCACTCGGGCTCGTACCTCGTGCTCCCTCTTTTCGGCCCTTCAGACATGCGCGACGCCTTCGCCATACTGCCGGACCGGTTCATGACCATCGACGGCTATGTCCCGGGCGCGGCCCCGGATGCCAGTCTGTTCTCGCTGCATGCCGTGGACACTCGAGCGAACGCGTTGCCCACCGACAGCACCGTCTCAAGCGCCTATGATCCCTATGCCTTCGTCCGCAGCGCCTGGCTTCAGCAGCGCGAGTACAAGATTCACGAAGGCGATCCGCACTACGTCCCTGACCTGCCGCCGCTTGCGATGGAGCCACGTCAGTGAGCGTGTCGGCGCCCGAGCTGGATCATGGGCGCACAACGCGTCGATCCGCGCCCGCGGATCTCGGCTCGCTGATCGGCCACCTGGTGGGCGTCTGCGCCGCGCATGCGCCGCTTGTCTTGGTGGTCGCGATGCTGCTGTGCGTGGCATCGGGTTGGTACGTCCAGGGCCATTTCGCCATGACGACCGACACCTCACAGTTACTGTCGCCGGAGTTGCCCTGGCGGATCCGTCAGGAAGCCTTCGACCACGCCTTCCCCCAGTCCGGCTCGGACCTTGTCGTTGTGATCGACGGGGCCACACCAGAGCTCAGCGAAGGGGCGGCCGCCCGGCTGGCCGCGCGCCTCGGTGCTCAGACGAAGCTCTTCCGCTCGGTCGAGCGCCCGGATGCCGGCTCGTTTTGGACGCACGATGCGTTGCTGTTCGCACCGATCGCAGACGTGCGGAGCGTGACGGCGCAACTGCTCAAATTCCAGCCATTCCTCGGCTCCATGGCCTCCGACCCCTCCTTGCGCGGCTTTGCGAACACAGTGTCTGTCTCGCTGCAAGGCGTGAGCAGCGGTCAAGCCTCGGCCGCGGACCTTCGTGCACCGCTGCGCAATCTGGCGGGTGCATTGCAGGCAGCAACGCTGGGACAGCCCGCCGCGTTTTCTTGGCAAAGCCTGATCACCGGAAGCCCACCGGACCGGCGCGAGCTGCGACACATCCTGCTGATCGACCCGGTGCTCGACTTCTCCCAGCTGCGGGCTGCCAAACTGCCGATCGATGCCATCGACGCCACCGCGAAGCAGCTGCAGCTCGACAGCGCCCATGGCGTGCGAGTCCGCGTGACGGGAACCGTCGCGCTGGAAGATGACGAATTCGCCACCTTGACGCAGCGAGCCGGCTTGATCGCTTGCTTGGCCTGCGCCGCGATCGTCCTGATGCTTTGGTTGGCCGTTCGATCACCCTGGGTGATCGGATGCATTCTGGTGACGACCCTCGCCGGCCTGCTGACCGCCACCGCGATTGGCCTCGCGGTGTTTCACCGGTTCAACGTCATCTCGGTCGCCTTCATCCCCTTGTTCGTCGGGATGGGCATGGATCTCGGAATTCAGTTCAGTGTGCGTTACCGCGCGGAGCGTGCCTCCGGACGGGACGCGGCGCTCGCTCTCGTGGCGGCGGGGGAATCGATGGGCAAGTCTCTGACCCTGGCGGCCGCTGCGATTGGCACGGGCTTTCTGGCGTTCGCGCCCACGGCCTACTATGGCGTGTCGCAGCTGGGGATGATCGCGGGAATTGGGATGTTCGCCGCGCTCGCGCTCAACCTGACGCTGCTGCCGGCCTTGATCCGGCTGACCCGGGCTCCCGGAGCCCCCGTGCGCCGACCGAACATGCGGCTGATATGCATCGACAGCTACACGCTGCGCCACCGGCGCTGGGTGGTCGGCATCGGTGCGTGCGCCGCGTTGATCTCGGCCGTACTGCTGTTGCAGTTGCGCTTCGACTTCAACCCAATACACGTGCGCAGCCCGCGCATGGAGTCGGTTGCGACGCTCCTTGACCTCATGAACGACCCCGAGCGGTCGCCCAACACCTTGGAGGTCATTCGTCCCAACCTGCGCGCGGCCGACAGGCTCGCAGCCACGTTCAGGGCCGACCCCACCGTTTATGGCGTGCGTACTCTTTCGAGTTTCATTCCGGCCCAGCAACCCGAAAAGATCGCAGTGATCGACGATGCGGCAAATCTGCTGGATCTCACACTCGGTCCAGTCGGGGCTGTCGCACAGCCCTCCGACGCGGAGGTCGTCGCGAGCCTCAAGCGCACCGCGGCGAGGCTACGCCAGGCCGCGATAGACGAGCCCTCGCTGCGTGCGGATGCCTCCAGGCTGGCGGTTCAGTTCGACAATCTCGCCTGGGGAGACCCATCGATGCGGGCGCGGGCCACACGGATGCTGGTTCCGAGCTTCCTCACCACATTGGCACGGATAAGAGCCCTGCTGCACCCTCGGCCTGTCAGCATCCAGACGCTGCCGCGCGATATCGTGCGCCATTGGGTGGCCCCCGACGGTCACGCACGCGTCTCGATCCTCCCCAAGGGCGACTCGAACGACAATGCGGTCCTTCGGCGCTTTGTCGCTTCGGGGCTCAAGATTGCGCCGGACGCAACGGGCCCGGCCCTCTACATCCAAGCCTACGGTCGGGCCGTGGTCCAGGCCTTCGTGCAAGCCGGCGTGCTGTCCTTCGTTGCCATCTCCTGCCTGCTTCTCATCGCGCTGCGCCGCGTACGTGATGTCGCGGTCACCATGGCCCCCATCATCCTCACCGGGCTCCTGACGCTGGGCACGTGCGTGCTAATTGGGCAGCCGCTCAACTTTGCCAACATCATCGCGCTGCCGCTGCTGTTCGGAATCGGAGTGGCGTTCCACATCTATTTCGTGATGTCCTGGCGCTCGGGCGGCTCGCACCTGCTCACGTCGAGCCTGGCGCGAGGGGTATTCTTCAGCGCGCTTGCGACGGCTACCGGGTTCGGCAGCCTGTGGGCCTCGAAGGACCCGGGGACGGCCAGCATGGGCGAGCTATTGATGATATCCCTGGTCTGGACGCTCGCATCCGCGCTGCTCTTTCAGCCGGCGCTCATGGGCCTGGTGGGGCAGCGCCGGGAGGCTGCTCAGCCTACCGCAAGAGATCGTCGCTGACCTTGTTCAGATGAGCGATGAGGGCAGGCGCCCCACCAGAGGCCACCGCGCCGGCGAAATCCACTCGATGCAGCGTCAGCTGGCTGATGCCGTCGTAGTACACGTCGACGACCTTCCAGACCCCATCCACCGCGATCATGCGATAGAGCAAGCTCGCAGGCGTGTCTTGGGGCGTGATCAGCTGTGTCCGGACGATCTTCTCCGCCCCGTGAGTCAGCGCGTCGCTGTCGACCTCGAATCTCTGACCGCTGAAGCTGCGAAAGTTGTGAGCATAGTTGGCAATCGTGTAGCGCCTGAAGGCTGCAATCGCGTCCGCCTGCTGCTGGGGCTGAAAGCGCGCCCAATCCGCGCCAACGGACAGACGCGTCATGATCGGCAAGGCGAAGACCTGGTCAATGACCGGCTCCAGACGCCGGTACCGCTCCGCCATGGACACGGCCGGCGCCGCCTGCATCGATTTGAGGAGGGCACTCGCGAGGACCTGCACCTGGGCTACCGCAGAAGCGCTCGCTGAGGCATCCGCGGAGTACCCCGCGATGGGCAGCATCAGCGCGCACAGCAGTGGCGCAAATCTGGTCATCATACGCAGCTCGCCTCAATTCGCCTTGCGCGCCGGCCCTGCCGGCAGGATCGTTCCGATCAGCACCTGTTCGGTGTTCCAGGCTTCCAGATCCATCTGCTCCAGGAACTCCTCCCGCTCCATGACGAGCCAGCCTTCCCGGGTTCCTTCCGTAGCTCTCAATAGGACCACTTCGCGGTACATATCTACCTCCGCTCAACGAAACGACTTCGCCACCTCGAGGCTTCCCCACAGGAACGAGCGCGAGCCGATGCCCGAACGCAGCTCGGGTGACTCCCAGCGCGCGAGGTACTGGATCGACCAGCCCGAATAGGTTCGCATCTCCACCCCGGCCCACGCCTCGCCCAGAACCTGGTTGAGGCTTCCTTCCCCGTATGTCAGATCGCTTTGCCGGAATTGCCCTTGCAGGAACGCGTTGTACGCTCGCAGTTTCGCGCGCGCCCCCGCGAATACGAAAAGCTCGGGAGGAGCATCTGGGGGCAGGGGCGCAGGCACGGGCTGCGTCTCCTGAACGTACATGTTCTCCTCCGGAGCAAAGGACGACCAGGGCGACTCCACCTGACCCCAGCGCGCGTTCACCGCGAGGCTGCCCTCGGTCACCGTTCCCGCGCTCGCTGCCGCCGTCCATTTGGCATCGCCGCGCCAGTCGCCATCGCCGAAGTCCGCCAGCAGCGCCTGTCGTGCGAGGTTGTAGCGAGCCGTCGGCTCCCCACCCGCCGAGATCTGGTGCGTCCACCCGTTTGGATGTGCACTATTGGTCAGGCGATGCAGCGTGCTCTGGACCGCCTCGGCGGCGGGCAGACCCAGCACCCCGACCGTGAGGGTCGTGTCATAGGCGATGTCCTCCTCCGGGGATGTGTAGCGACGCCCGACGCTCACGAAGAACTCGCTCGCGTAGGGGCGGTCGCCGCGCACGACTTCGCGCGCCGCAAGATCCTGCGGCGTGAAGATCAGAAGCCCAGAGGCAAATGCATGAGTCACGTCCCAGTCGTCATTCTCGAAGCGTGAGCGAGGACAGGTGACGCCATCGATGAACCCGAGCGCTTGCTCCAGCGCCCGACCGAGCAACCCTCCGCGCTGACCGGACAGCGTGACCTCCCCGCCCCCGTCATAATCCTCATCGCGCGAGCCATTGGTCAGCACATGCTCGTCGAATACTATTCCCCCGCCCACCGCGTCCGGCTCCGACGCAGAAGGCCGATTGGCCTCCGGTCTTGTCGGCCAGCAGGGCACCGAGCTCTGCTGATAGCTCGGTGAGGCCGTCGAAGACTCATCGGCTCGCGCCACCGCCAAGCACACCAGCGCAACCGTTGCACAGTGAAGAATGATCGAGCGCATGCGGGCAATGATTTGAGAGAGGGCGCCCGCACACAACGCTTGCCGGATTGATACAACGTTTCGTCACAGTAAACCCATTGCAGGTTGCCTCGCGCGACCCGCTACAGACTGCCGGCTCGTTCTCTTCGAATCCAGAATTGCTCGCCGTTCGAGCTCGCGACCGATGCTCGGTTGATGGGCTTCGCCAGAAGATACCGGTCGCCAAGCCATTCGATCGCCTTGGCTCGGGCCGCACTGTAGTCGACGAGCCATGCCCGCCATTTCTCGCCGTCGTTGGTCCATTGCATTTGAAGACTCCTCCTCGAGTTGAAAGCCTAGGTTCACGCGGCCCCGTGAACAACGGCCCTGTCTCGAATGCAGCGTTTCGTGCGCGGAAATTCGGCGCCTTCGCGCCGTTTACGGATATGAAACGCAGCATCAATGGGGTGCGGCTTGTTCCCGCTGCCGGGGACTTCTACAGTGCAGCTCACCGGTGATCTGCACTGCGTGCGTCCACCGGCCCGCGTGTCCCCCCCACGTCGGGATCCTTGTCGGCGGGCCTTCGTGCCCGCCGACCTTCTTCTTTCCGACTGAGCGCGCGTGCGACCGCCCCGCGGAGTGCTTATCTCGGGACTCTACGGATCGTCCGCGCGAGCTGATTCACCCGGCGGGGAAGTTTGAGCCCTCGCCGGGTTCCTGATCGTGCGGCTGCGATCGCCTGGGCGATCAGGCGCGCGTTCACCGCGACGATCACGACGATGAAGGCAATTTCCAGGCCGCGAATGGCGTGCACGAGCACACCGCTGTGTAAGGCCTGTGGCAGGGTATCGGGAAGCATGCGGGCGACTGTAGACCCGCACTCGGACTTCAGTGAACGGCCTGTGGGTTGATGATCGATTTCGACAGAGGAAATGCAATCGCAACGCCGCGTCCCGGAGCCCTCGGGCAGCAATGGCGAGCGGCCCAAGCGCAAGCAACTGCCTCCTCCGGTCAGCTCGCCTGCAGCTTCCAGGGCACGTTCACATGAGGCTCGGGTTCGGATCCGCCGTTCGCATCGAGCAGGACCTGCCGAAGCACCGCAAGATAGGCGACAAAGCGCCTGCGCCCGGATGCGGTCAGGCGGCAGGAGGTCTGCGGGCGATTCTCTTCCATCGTCTTGGCCATCTGAATCAGATGCGCTGACTCGAGAACCTCGAGGTGTCTGCTGAGGTTTCCATCCGTGAGTCCACACAGTTGCTTGATCTGCGAGAACGACAGGCCACGAGGATGTGCCAGCAGACAGGTCAGAACGCCAAGCCGCGCACGCTCGTGCATGGCGCGGTCGAGACCCTCGTAGGCAAAGGGGCGCGCTCGGGAACGCTTAGGCATCGGTTTGCTGGTAGCCAAACTGCAAACTCACTGCAACCAGAAGCTGACCAACGCCAAAGGGGACTCCCATCTCCCAGGGCGAGAACGCCCACGCACCGTGTCCCAATGCGAGACACAGCATACCAGTGGCGAGATACCATACGCCGACCCAAAACACTGCACGCGGCAACAAGCGGCACGAGGCGAACACACCCAGGCTGAACAACATCTGCCACAGCCCCGGCAGCATCCACAGAGCCTCGGGTGCGCATCGCAACAACACCACGGTCAGCAACACGCCTGCCACGATCGGCGGTAAAAACTGCTCGAGCGCAGAGCGGATCATCTCGGGTGCAAATCCCGAATGAATCCGGCGTGCCCGCGCCAATGTCTCGATCAGAATGAGAGTGAGGGCCACTGCAGCGGTGGCGATCCAGAGCGCGAGGTAGGCATTCGCAAGCTGCTCGGCACGTGGCGCCCACACCGCCTGCGCGCCGGCGACCGCAAAGGCGAGGACGCCCGTGGTTCCGACCGTGACGGGACCGTAGCCGCGAAACTGCAGGCACCGAGCGATCTGCCCGCGGATGGTGTCGACTTCAGCGAGCGCCTCGCGCACATCGAGCATGGCTCATATCCGACTGCTCCGCCCGGGCGAAGTGTACCGGCGCGCGCCTCTGGCTCGCCAGTCGATGGAGACTAGAACGTGAACATCACCGAGACGGATAGGAGCCGCGCCCCGTCGGTGTAGGGCATCTCGAAGTGCTCGTACTCGAGCCGCAGGCCGGCGGGCCCATAGTGCACCTGCGCACCGGCTCCCCATGCGAAGCTCGTCCCGTTGCGGTCCAGCGCGAAGAGTGTTCCGCCGGGGCCCTGCAGATTGTCGCTCAGGCTCCAGCGCGCGCCGCCTGCCTTGCCGAACAAATCGACGGGCCCGAGCGGCAGGAACCCGACGCCGAATAGATCGAAGGACCGCGCATCGGCGTGGCCGTACGCGGGCAGCGGTGGCATGCCACCGAGCAATGATTGACTCTGGTGCCCAAGGTCGTCGTAGTCGGCCTCCGCCGCGAAGAAGGGAATCGGCCGGAAGCCCACCAGTGCCTTCCACGCGTTGTCGTCGATCCTGAAGTTGTAATCCGTGGTGCCAAAGACGTTATTCACGCGCGCACGTACGTAGCCGGCTCCGATATAGATTCCGGTATCGGCCTGGGTCTGGGGTGGCGTGGGGTTCGTGCTCGCACTCTGGGCATTCGCCACGGCTGCGCCCGCACCAACGGTCAAGGTGCAGAGCGCCGCAGCGATCCAGCGCGTTGCCCCACGAGGGGTCGACGCCCCGTCTTCCACATGTTGCATGGCCAAATCTCCATATCGGCGCGGACTGCGCCCTTCCATTTGAGGATGCCGCTAGCCAGCAACGTGCCTAAGGAGGCTGGGTCGGGCGGGATTGAGGAGGCTTGGTCGGGCGGGATTGAGGAGGCTTGGTTGGGCGGGATTGAGGAGGCTTGGTCGGGCGGGATTGCAGTCCGGCGGGCGCTGAGCTTCAAGCGCTTGCGTGCGAGCCTGCGTCCTGGGCACTGCGCCGAGACTCGGGGACACGCGGTCCCTCGCCGGTGAGCTTGAGGATCTCACCCCAGAGGGTGCAGTAGATCTGAGCCGCCTCGCTCTTCGGCGCAAAGGCAGGCACCGGTGCGCGCCGCACGGTCATGCGCTCGATCTCGCTCCAGTACGGCACCTCGGTCTGCAGCATCTGCGGGAACTGCTTCCGCAGGCTCACCACGAGCTCTTCGTGCAAGGCACGTCTTCGATCCACCATCGAGAAGAACGGCAGCACAGCGAGGTCCCTCCAGCCCTCCGCGGCAATGAATTCCTGAAGCTGCACCAGCATGCGGATCGAAAGCGGCGTCGGCACGACCGGCACGATGACTACGTCGGCCGCGCGCAGGACGTTTTCCGAAAGCAGCGAGATGCCTGCGGGCGCATCGAGAAACAGCACATCGTAGATCTCGCGCAGCGAACGACTCATCTTGAGCAGCCTCTCCGCGGGGTGGCGCCTGGCGGCGAGCTCCACGGGGAAGTTGCGATACGAGAAATCCGCGGGCAGCAGGTCCAGGCCCGCATAGCTCGTTGCGAAGATGAGCTCCGGGAGCTCGCGCTTGCCGGCGAGCAGCTTCTTCGCCGAGGCTCGTGGCTGGGGCTCCCCGCGCAGCGCGTACGTCGAGCCGCCCTGCGCATCCAGATCCCAGAGCAGCGTGCGACGCCCGCCGCTCGCGCAGAGATAAGCCAGATTCACGGCCGTCGTGGTCTTGCCGACGCCGCCCTTGGTGTTCGTCACCGCGATGATCCGCACACGGCGAGCATACGCCCGCTCATCCCCCTCAGCTACGCTCGTGGGATGGGTCCGCGGCAGGGGAATCGATGAAATCGCGTGCCGTTGCAATCTCCAGCGGGCGGCGATCGGGGTGCGGCGCACGGATGCTCTCGGGAGGAATCTCGCCCAAAAGATCGCCCCGCTCGTCCACCACCTTCAGCCGGCACGGCTCGGGGCCCATCCGCAGCAAGACTTGCATGAGCTCGAAATAGCGCGCTGCAGAGGAGATCCGCGGGATGTACTCGTGCGTGCGCGCCGCCGCACGTTTGCCCTCGTGAATGCGGCCGGAGTAGACCGAGCGCGATTCCAGCAAGCGCGCAACGAATATCGACCCGGCGACCGCGAGCATCGTGGGAGCCATGAGAGTCACCGTGGGGGTGAAAAGCCCGCCCGGGGCACCACTGCCGATGCACGCGGCGGTACAGAGCGGCTTCAGAGCGGTGAGGAGCAGCAGCACGGCCACTGACAGCTCGCCGGTGAAGGCGAGCTGCACGACATCCTTCCCGTTGCCGAGCACCTGGGGCAGCGGAATGCCAATGAGACCCAGTGCGGCAAACACGAGCAGAGGTGCTGAGATCAATCCCCATGAGGTTCGTGGCTCGAACGCATCGACCCACGCGATCAGCCGCACGTACAGCGCCGAGGTAAGCCCTGCGAGAGGCCCAAGCAGGATCGACCAGAGAATGAGCGACAACGAGACGGAATACTGTGGAATGTCGTAGGTAGGATGCCGGGGGAGCATGAGCCATCCGACGGAGGTTGCGATCAGAGCGGTCGCAAGCGCGGGCGCGACCAGCGGCAGCGACAGCGTTCCCAGGAGCACCTCCAGCGCAAAGAGTGAAGCCACCGCATGCCCGCGACGAGGATGCCGGCCACCAGAAGCATCCCGATGCGATGGGCCGCGCTGCTGTCCTGCACGGCCTGCAGGAAGTTGTCCCGGTACCCCGGCCAGGCGAGGCGCTGGACGGCTCTGAGAAGCATCATCAGCAGGCCCGCGGCAAGTCCAGCCGCGACGCCGACGATCGGAATGAGCACCCAGAACTGCCATTTCAGGCCCGCAGTGGCCTCGGGTCCAACGTTCGGTTGAGGTGATTCGCTCAATATCGGTACCCGCTCACCGACCGGGTAAGGGCTGGTCCTTCGGCCAGATGAGCCACTCCCTCCCCGGTTGGCGCATGCGCCCCGCCTGATCCGCCGCTTGCGTTCCCGTTCCCCAGAAGAGATCTGCGCGGACGGGGCCACGAATCGCCCCGCCGGTGTCTTGGGCAAAGGCGAGCCGCTGCAGCGGCAGGCTCGATCCGGGGAATGTCGTCGAGACAAATACCGGAGATCCGAGCGGCACGAACGCGGGATCCACCGCGATCGAGCGGCCGGCCGTGAGCGGGACGCCCAGCGCTCCCGGGGAACCGCGGGCGGGGTCCCCGAGCGGCTCCTCGCGGAAGAACACGACGCTCGGGTCGGCATCGAGCAGTTCCTTCACCCGCGCAGGGTGCTCGAGCGCCCACTGGCGAATACCAGGCAGCGTGGCCTCGCCGAGCTTCAGCTCGCCGTGCTCGACCAGGTAGCGGCCGATCGAGCGGTAGGGCTGCCCGTTCTCGTCCGCGTAGTGCAGGCGGATCGTCTGTCCGTCCGGCAGCTGCACGCGCCCCGAGCCTTGCACCTCCAGGACAAACGCATCGATCGCATCGTCAACCCACACGATCTGATGGCCCTCGAGCGCCGCATCGTGCTCCAGATCCGCGCGGCTGTAGTACGGCACGACCTGATTGCCCTCGAGCCGCGCGCGGACGCGCTTGCCTTTGAGCTCGGGGTAGAGCGAGCCAAGCTCGACGGTGAGCAGATCCGGAGGCGGGGAATACAGTGGGGTAGTGAACTGTGCGGACGGAACCCGATCCCCATGCAGGAGCGGCTCGAAGTAGCCGGTCACGAGCCCGTCGCGGCGCGTGTGCCGTCCGATGGTCTGTTCGATGCGATAGGGGTCGAAGTGGCTCTCGAAGAAGACGCGGACATCCTGCGCGGTGAGCGGATGCATGGTCTCACCCGCCCTGCATACGGCCACCCAGCGCTCGGCCAGCGTGCGGGCGGCGCAGCCTGCCAGAAATGCTGGCCAGGCGTCCTTGAGCTCATCGGCCCTCCAGCCAGGCACATCGCTCCAGGGGACCTTGTGGTAGCTCGCCCGTGCCACCGGCGGTGGCGCCGGCGGGCAGCTCCTCGGCTGCATCGTGCAAGCACCGACGAGCGCCACGCCCGCGAGCATGAGCGGCCAGGAAAGTCTTCCAGGTGCCATCGGGTGCATTCTCCGCTAGGACCCAGGCGAAATTATCTATCATCGCAGCCATGACTCAGCGTCACAGCGCGAGTGTAGCCATCGTCGGGGCCGGGCCCGTGGGCTTGACCCTCGCTTTGGATCTTGCCTGGCGAGGTATCGACGTGGTGCTGGCCGAGCAACGCGCTGCGGCCGAAGTCCCGAGCGTCAAGTGCAACCACATCTCCTCGCGCTCCATGGAGCTCTTTCGCCGACTGGGCATAGCACGCGACATCCGCGCCGTGGGGTTGCCGGACGATTACCCCAACGATGTGGTCTTTCGCACCCGTGCCACCGGCTTCGAGCTCACGCGCATTCCCATTCCCTCCCGCAAGGATCGTTTCACCCGCAGCGGCGGTCCGGACACCTCCTGGCCGACTCCGGAGCCCGCGCACCGCGCAAATCAGATCTTTTTCGAGCCGGTGCTGTTTCGCCATGCCAGTCACACCCGCGGCATCACCCTGCTCAGCCGCACACGCGTGGAGGGCTTCCATCAGCACGACGATCGCGTGGAGATCGATGCGCGCGAGCTCGACTCGGACCGTACTCTCAGGATCGAGGCTCGCTATCTCATCGGGTGCGACGGTGGCCGCTCGGCAGTGCGGCGGCACATTGGCGCCAAGCTCACCGGCGATGAGCTCATCCAGCGCGTCCAATCGAGCTACATTCGCGCTCCACGCCTCATCGAGCTCGTCACCCCGCCGCCTGCGTGGATGAGCTATGTCTACAATCGCGAGCGTGCCGGGAACGTGGTGGCGATCGACGGCCGGGAGCGCTGGCTGATCCACAACTATCTGCGCCCGGAAGAGTCGGATTTCGCTGCCGTCGACCGCGACCGCTGCATCCGCGCGATTCTCGGTGTGGGAGCCGACTTTCAGTACGAGGTGCTGCGCGAGGAAGACTGGATCGGCCGCCGCCTGATCGCCGATCGGTTCCGCAGCGGGCGCGTTTTCCTGTGCGGCGATGCCGCCCATATCTGGGTTCCCTATGCGGGCTATGGCATGAACGCGGGTATCGCCGATGCGGCGAACCTCTCCTGGGTGCTCGCCGCGCACCTCAAAGGCTGGGCGCCGCAGAGCATTCTCGATGCGTACGAGCTCGAGCGCCTCCCGATCACCGAGCAGGTGTCGCGCTTTGCGATGCGGCATGCTGAAGGTGCCATTCGGGAGCGCACGCATCTTCCCCTCGAGCTGGAGGAACGGTCCGCGGCGGGGGCCGCGGCGCGCGCCCAGGTGGGAAGCGCCGCCTACCGGCTTCACGTGCAGCAATTTGCCTGCGCGGGGCTCAACTTCGGCTACTTCTACGAGACCTCGCCGCTCATCGCTTACGATGGCGAGCCGCCGCCCCCGTATACGATGGCGCACTACACGCCCTCGACCGTTCCGGGCTGCCGGACCCCGCATCTGTGGCTCGCCGATGGGCGCTCGCTCTACGATGCCCTTGGCCCGTATTACACGCTGCTGCGCTTCGACCCCAGGGTGGAGATCTCGCCGCTCATTCGAGCGATGCAGCGGCGCGGGGTCCCGCTTGCGGTCCTGGACGTGGAGCCCCGGCACCCGGCGGCAGATGGAACATCCCCCGAGCCCAGACTCGAAACGGCCTATCGTCACAAGCTCCTGCTCAGTCGTTCCGACCAGCACATCGCCTGGCGCGGCGATCGGGTTCCCGAGAATCCAGACACGCTGGTGGAGCGCCTGCGCGGCGCGGGCGCTGATGGCACAATACGCGCATGAAAAGCAAACCCTGTCTCGGCCTGGAGGATGCCCAGAGGATCGTTGCAGCTGCCGCCGCGCATGCGCAAGCGCATCGCTGGGCGGTCTCGATCTGCGTGTGCGACGACGGCGGGCACATCCTGCTGCTGCAACGAGCCGATGGCGCCGCGCCGTTCACGGCCCGCATGGCCATCGCCAAGGGCACCGCTGCGGCGCTCGGGCGGCGCGAATCGAAGGCTTTCGAGGATACGATCAATCAGGGCCGCACCGCCTTCGTCACCGCCCCTCTCGAGGGCATGCTCGAGGGCGGAGTGCCGATCGTGGTGGATGGTCACACCGTCGGGGCAGTCGGGGTGTCGGGCGTCAAGTCCTCGGAAGATGCGGAGATCGCACGCGCAGGAATCGCGGCCCTGGGCTGAGGACCGCAGCCCTTCGACCCCGCGCGCGGAACTTCTGCACCGCCAAAGAATCGTACCGCTGTCGCTGGAGCTTCATGAGGGGGGCACCATCGGTCAACTCGGGGCCCAGCGCTGCGTTACACTGCCATTTCAGACTACAAGTCCACTCGCACGACGCTTTCGCAGCGCTATTGGGGTCTTCATGCGCATGACGCTTGACCGGGGTTCGCTCGTCCTTCGATTGCATGCCACGAGCGTGCTCGCATGCATTGCGGCCCTCACGGGCTGCGGAAACAGCAATCTGTACCAATACAATGCGGCGCAGTCGGTGGTGGTGGCGGACTTCAACGGCAGCGGCTACCCGGGCATTGCCGTGGCCGAAGCCCAGATCAACCAGCTGCGACCGGCCGAGCAGCCCGGCTATGTGGCGGTCGTCTTGCAGAATACCAGCACTCCCGGCTCCTACCAGCCCTCGCTGCACTTCGCGACGCAGGGCAACCCCTCATCCATCGCCGTTGGAGCATTTACCCCTGGCAGTGTCGATCTCGCGGTGACCAACGTGAACGACAACTCGGTATCGGTTCTGCTCCAGAGCGCCCCAAACACGGCGAACTTCAAACCTGCCATGAATATCGCCACCGGTACCCCCCCTTCCGGGGTGAACCTGCTGCCCGAGGATGTGGCCATCTGCGATGTCAACGCGGATGGACACCCGGACATGGTGATCGCGTATCAGCTGCAGAAGGAAACCGACATCACGGGCACCGACAACATCACGCCCATCGGTGGCGGCGTGAATGTGATCCTGCAGAATGCCGCAAGCCCGGGCACTTTTCTCGCCGCGGCGAGCATCGGAACCACCCCGTTTCCAAGCGGATACATGTATCCAAATATCTCCTACGGAGTGACGTGCGGGAACTTGAGCGGAGACAGCACCGCACCGCCGGACATCGTCATGACGAGCTTTTCCGGTTACGACACCGAGGACTACTTCGGTGTGCTCTACAACGAGGGCACCGTCTCGATCTTCTTCCACGATCCCTCCAGCCCCGGCAGCTTCCTCCCGCGTGTGGATCTTTCGGTGCCCGGGGCAATCGGCAAGGTCGTGATCGCCGATGTGAATGGTGACGGGCTTCCCGACATCATCGTCGCGGACGAGGCCGCGGGCGCCGACGGCAACGGCTCCGCAGGCGCCGTCGTGCTGCTGCAGAACAAGCCCGCCACTCCCGGCGCGCAGCCCACCTTCGCCGCGCCGGTGTTCTACGCGACCTATTCAGCCACCGCAATTGCGGTCGGCGATCTGACCGGAAACGGCCTGCCCGATATCGTCGTGGCGAGCTCCCAGCCAAGCGTATCGGAGGGAGGTAGCGGCTCGGTCAATGTCATCTTGAACACCCCGAGCACCCCGGGGGTGTTCTCGACGACACCCACGACCTACGGGGGTCTTGGCAGTCCGGTCGGCGTTGCGATCGGAAATCTCGCGGGCAAAGCCGGCAGCGGTCTTCAGGATCTCGCCCTGGCGGATTCGACGGGTGCGGCGGTCATGCTCAACCAATCCAGCTCACCGGGCACCTTCGCGGCGGAGACTCTGGTCGGGGGCTAGCGTGCTCGCAGACGGCTGTGGCGAACCCCGTAGCCGAAATAGATCGCCATGCCGATCACCGACCAGATGACCAGCCGGCTCCAGGTGGCGCTCGAGAGAAACAGAGTCATGCCGAGGCACACGAGCGCCCCGAGGACACAGGTGAAGGGCGCCCATGGGACGCGAAACGGCCGCGGCGCATCCGGCCGCGTGCGCCGCAGGACGAGCACCCCGATGCACACGACCGCAAAGGCCAGCAGGATGCCGATCGAGATCAGATCGGCGAGCACATCGAGCGGGAACACGCCCGCGATGAGAGCCGCGGCGGCGCCGGTCCAGAGGGTTGCAACGTGGGGAGTCTTGAATCGCGGATGACAGCGGCTGATCGATGGGGGCAGCAGTCCATCGTCCGCCATCGCAAGCAGGATGCGCGGCTGACCCAGAAGCGAGGTCAGGATGACCGAGGTCATCCCTGCAATGGCGCCGATCTTGACCAGGGTGCCGAGCCAGGAGAGCTGCGGGTGCGCATCGAGCGCCACCGCCACGGGAGCCGCTACGTTGAGCTTCGTGTATGACACCATCCCCGTGATCGTGGCCGACATCACCACGTACAGCACCGCCGAGATCACGAGCGCGCTCAAGATGCCAAGTGGCAGATCCCTCTGGGGGTTGCGGGCCTCGAGTGCCGTCGTCGAGGCAGTATCGAATCCGACGTACGAGAAAAAGATGATGCCCGCTCCCTGAAGCACCCCGCTCCACCCGAAGTGTCCGAACTTGCCGGTGTTGTGCGGGATGTAGGGATGCCAGTTCGCGGGCGTCACGTAGGCCACGCCCGCCACGACGAACACGATGATCACGCCGACCTTCAGAAACACCATGAACGTGTTTGCGCTGGCGGACTCACGCACCCCCACGTAGAGGATCGCGGTCATCAGCGCGACGACCAGGACCGCCGGCACATTGATCAGCGCGCCCGTCACGACCAGATGCTCGTTTGCGTCGGTCCCAAGCGGTGCGTTCACCAGCGCATCTGGCAGATGAATGTGCGCATCCGCCAGTAAATTCACGACGTAACCCGACCAGCTCACGGCGACGGCGGATGCGGACATGCCGTACTCGAGCAGCAGATTCCATCCGATGAACCACGCCATCGCCTCGCCGAGCGTCGCATACGTATAGCTGTACGCGCTGCCGGGCACCGGCAGGAATGCCGCGAACTCTGCGTAACACAGCGCCGCAAGCCCGCTGCCGAAGGCAGCGATCATCAGCGATAGCGTGACGGCCGGACCGGATTGATTCGCGGCGACCGTGCCCGTCAGCACGAAGATGCCCGTGCCGATCGTCGCGCCCAGACCGATGGCCGTGAGGGCCGGCACCGTCAGTACTTGCTTCAGCCGCTGGGCGCCGCTGGCCGCCCCGCCTCCCTCCACGGGATGAACGGCAAGCATCTGCCGCAGGATCGGTGTCAAGCAGACACCGACCGCAGGCCGACGCGTCGTGAAGACCCCCGGATCTCGAGCATGTGCCCGCCATCATCGCCGTTTGCGGGCGCCGAGCTCAAGAGGGATGGGCGTTGGAGCGATCTACCCGGTCACCGAGCTGCGGCGGAGCTCGCCGAGCAGCACGCTCGGGTCGCACCCCTTGGTCACGAAAGCCGCGGCCCCGCGATGGAGGATCTCGCGGGCGAGCACATCGTTGCTCAGGCCGCTGAACACGACGATCCGCAGCTGCGGCACCCTCGAGGTGAGCCCCTCGATCAGCTCGAAGCCGCTACCGCCCTGCAGTCCCAGATCGAGAACCAGGACGTTGGCACCCGAGCCCTGCACGGCCGGCAGCACGGCGGCCGCCGAGGCCACCTGGCCCACGCAGTGCATGTCCGGCTCCGAGTCGATGATCTGGGCGAGCGTCTCGCTGAGATCGGCGTGGTTCTCGGCGATCAGAACCCGCAGGGGCTTCCCGAGGCGGATATTCTCGACTCCCACGGCTTGTGTTTCCCCCAATCGATGGTGATTCCGAGGGGCCTCAAGCGCCCGGCGGAGCACAAAAGCAAGCATCGTGCCCGCTGGAGCCCTGCCGGGCTCGAAACCGCGGGGGGACGACGCCCGTGCGCCTCAGTCGCCGAGAAATCGCAGCAGCTCGTCGGTCTTCTCGAGCATCAACTCGCGATTGCCGCGGGACTCGACATTCAAGCGAACCAGCGGCTCGGTGTTCGAGGCACGCAGGTTGAAGCGCCAGTCGGCAAACTCCATCGACAGTCCGTCGGTGAGATCGATGGAAAGAGCGCCCCGCTCGTAACGGCTGCGCGAGCGCTGCAGAACCGAGGCCGCCTCGCCTTCGAGGTGCCGATTGATCTCCCCGCTGGCCGGGTACAGTCGCATGCGCTCCCCGACCAGAGCCGAGAGCGGCTGGCCGCGCTCGCAGATCACCTGCAGGACGAGCAGCCACGGAATCATGCCGCTGTCGCAGTAGTAGAACTCGCGGAAGTAGTGGTGCGCGCTCATCTCCCCGCCGTAGACCGCATCCACTTCGCGCATCTTCTGCTTGATGAACGCATGACCGGACTTGCACAGCACCGGCTGTCCGCCGTTGGAACTGACGATATCGATCGTGTTCCACGTCAGGCGCGGATCGTGAACGATGCGGCCGCCGCGCTCGTGGCGCAGGAACACCTCGGCGAGCAGGCCGACGAGGTAGTAGCCCTCGATGAACTGGCCTTGCTCGTCGAAGAAGAAGCAGCGGTCGTAATCCCCATCCCATGCAAGGCCTACGTCGGCGCCCGAGCTCTGCACCGCGCGGCTCGTCACCGCCCGGTTTTCCTCGAGCATCGGATTCGGCACGCCGTTCGGAAAGTGCCCATCGGGCTGGTGTTGGAGCTTCACCAGCTCGAAAGGCAGGTGCGGCTCGAGCTGGTCGAGGATCAGTCCGGCGCCCCCGTTGCCCGGGTTCACGACCACCTTGAGCGGCTTGAGCTTGCCGCGGTCGATGTAATGCAGCAGATGCTCGATGTAGCGCTTGCGCACATCGAGCGCATGCTCGCTCCCGGGCTTGGGGGCGGCGCCCGCGAGCCGTCCCTCCTCGATCAGGGAGCGGATGTCCTTCAGGCCCGTGTCGGCGCTGATCGGACGCGATTCGGCGCGCACCAGCTTCATGCCGTTGTAGTCCGGCGGATTGTGGCTGGCCGTGACCATGATGCCACCGCCCAGCTGCTCGGCGGCCGTTGCGAAGTAGATGCCCTCGGTTCCCCACAGCCCGATGTCGAGGACATCGACGCCGCACTCGATGAGTCCCCGCTTGAGCGCAGCTGCAAGGCCCGGGCTCGAGAGGCGGATGTCGTAGCCGACCGCGACGTTCGCCGGCTGGACGAACTGCGCATACGCTCGGCCGATATCGTAGGCGAGGCCTTCGTTGATCTCATCGGGGATGCGGCCGCGGATATCGTAGGCCTTGAACGCCGTCAGCTTTGGCATGTGCGTCAGGTCGTCGTGCCTTCGCGCCCGTAGCGATCCTCGAACCGCACGATGTCGTCCTCCCCGAGGTAGGACCCCGACTGCACCTCGATGATGTGCAGCGGAATCTTGCCGGGATTGTTGATGCGATGCTTCACCCCGACCGGGATGTAGGTGGACTGATTCTCCTCGAGCAGGAAGACCTCATCCCCGCGTGTGATGCGCGCGGTGCCCGACACGACGATCCAGTGCTCCGCGCGATGATGATGCATCTGCAGCGAAAGCGTCGCGCCCGGCTTGATCTTCAGCCGCTTGACCTGGAAGCGCGGTCCATTCTCGATACTGTCGTAGCTCCCCCACGGCCGGAATACCTCGCGATGCAGCGAGTGCTCGTAGCGGCCCCGCTCCTTCAGCCGGAAGACGAGCTTCTTCACGTCCTGCACCTGGCTCTTGGGTGCGACGAGCACGGCGTCCTTGGTCTCGATCACGACATGATCCTTGAGCCCCACGGCTGCGACCAGGCGGCTCTCGGAGTAGAGATAGCACCCCTGGGAGTCCTCGCAGATCACATCGCCCCGGGCGACGTTACCGTGGCTGTCGGCCTCGCTCGCCTCGTGCAGCGCCGCCCAGGACCCCACATCGCTCCAGCCCGCATCGAGCGGCACCACGACGGCGCCCGAGGTCTTCTCCATCACGGCGTAGTCGATCGAATCGGCCGGACAGCGGCCGAACACCTCCGCATCGATGCGCGTGAAGTCGAGGTCGGACTTCGCGCCGCGATAGGCCGCATCGCATGCCGCGGCGATCTCGGGCGCGAACCGCTCGAGCTCCGCAAGGTAGCGCCGCGCCCCGAACATGAACATGCCGCTGTTCCAGTAGTACTCCCCGGAGGCGACGAACTCGCGCGCTCGCTCCACGGAGGGCTTCTCCACGAACCGCTCGATCCGATTAACCTCCCCGATCGCCGCACCGCGCTGGATGTAGCCGTAACCGGTCTCGGGTGAGCTCGGGACGATCCCAAAGGTCACGAGGTGTCCCTGCTCGGCTGCTGCGAGCGCCGCGTGGACCGCGCGATGGAAGACCGGCACGTCGTGGATGACGTGATCGGCCGGCAGCACGAGCAGAATGGGGTCGGGACCTTCCGGTGCTGCACGCGAGCCGGGTGCGGAGGAGGCTCCGGCGGTGGCCAGTGCCGCGTGCGCCGCCAGGGCGATCGCAGGTGCGGTGTTGCGTCCGCTCGGCTCGAGCAGCATCGCGCGAGGCTCGATGCCGATCTGTCGCAGCTGCTCGGCCACCAGAAAGCGATGCGCCTCGTTGCAGACGATCACCGGCGAACCCGCACCGAGGCCCTCCAGTCTCAATGCCGTTTGCTGCAGCATCGTGCGCTCGCCCGTGAGCGCAAGAAGCTGTTTGGGATAGAGCTCGCGCGAGAGCGGCCACAGGCGCGTGCCGGCACCGCCGGACAGGATCACAGGTATCAGCATGATCCAAACAGTATGCCATATTGAGCGTGAGCCGCCGTGACCCAGGATGACGTCCGAAAATGGCGAGTCCCGGCGTCTCTCCCCGTGTATCGTTGTGACATATGCAGGATGACAGCGCCCTGGACCGACGAGCCCTCGAGCGAGCGCGGATCAGTCGCGATCCTCGATTCGACGGTCGATTCTTCGTCGCGGTGACAACGACCGGCATCTACTGCCGTCCGGTGTGCCCGGCGCCCGCGCCGAAGAGCGCACACGTGCGCTATTACTCGAGCGCCGCAGCGGCTGCCGAGGCCGGTTTCAGGCCCTGCCTGCGCTGCCGTCCCGAGGCTGCGCCCGGCACACCCGCATGGCTCGGCACGTCCGCCGTCGTGCGACGCGCGCTGCGCCTCATCGAGCAAGGCGCGCTCGATCGATCGTCGATCGATGAGTTTGCAGCCCGCATCGGCATCGGTCCGCGGCATTTGAATCGGCTGTTCGTGCAGCACGTCGGCGCATCGCCCATCTGCGTCGCGCAAACGCGGCGGCTGCACTTTGCAAAGCAGCTCATCGACCAGACGAGCCTCCCCATGACGCAGATCGCGCTCGCCGCGGGCTTTGGCAGCTTGCGCCGCTTCAACGATGCGTTCCGCGGCGCGTACGCGCGCGCCCCGCGCGACATTCGCCGCGCGACCGGCCCGGTGGGCGGGCCCACGGAGCAGACGAGCCTGCGCCTTGCGTATCGGCCACCCTATGACTGGCGCTGGGTCGAGGACTTTCTCGCTGCGCGTGCCTTGCAAGGCGTCGAGCGCGTCGATGAGCAAGGCTATGCGCGCACCATTGCGCTTGCCGGGGGGCCGGCCCTCATCTGCGTGCGCCCGATACCTCAACGCAACGAGCTCGAGCTGATCGTGCGCGGTGCGCCCGCGGCAAGCCTCCTGCAGATCTCGCTCGCCGCCCGGCGCACGTTCGACCTGGCCGCCGACCCGGCGCTGACCGCGCGAGCCTTCAAGGCCGACCCGGTGCTCGGACCCCTGGTGCGCCGCCGACCGGGCCTGCGCATCCCCGGGGTGTGGGATGCGTTCGAATGCGCCGTGCGAGCCGTACTCGGCCAGCAGGTGAGCGTTGCGGCGGGGCGTACCCTCACCCGTCGCGTGGTGGAGCGCGCCGGCGCGCAAGCTCCCGCGAACAGCGAGGGTTTGACGCATGTCTTCCCCAGCCCCGAGGCGCTCCTCGCGACGCCCCTGGAGGGGCTCGGGATCACGGGCGCCCGGATTGCCTGCCTACAGGGGCTTGCCCGCGCAGTGCTCGAGCGCAAGGTCAGCTTCGATGCGCCGGCAGCGGATGTCGTCGCAGCGCTCGAGAGCCTGCCGGGCATCGGACCGTGGACCGCCCAGTACATCGCGCTGCGGGCGCTCGGCGAGCCCGATGCGCTGCCTGCCGCGGACCTGGTTCTCAGGCGCATGGCCGGCTGCGACGGGCGCTCGCTCGCGCAACGCGCCGAAGCCTGGCGTCCATGGCGCAGCTACGCGGTGATGCACCTGTGGTGCGCCGCGGGCGAGCCTGCGCTCCGGGCCGCCTGAGGCGTCAGATCAACCAAGCAACGCCCCCCCTGCGGCGAGGATCCCCATCATGATGTACTGGCACGAGATTGACTCTCCCGTGGGCAAGCTGCTTCTGGCGGGAGATGCCGCCGGGGGCTTGACCCTGGTGCATTTCCAGTCAGGTCGGCGGCCACGCTCGGTGCCGGCGGACTGGGTCGCGGACCCGGCGCCGTTTGCGCCCGCCATCGCTCAATTGCGCGAATACTTCGCGGGCCGGCGCCGCGCGTTCGACCTGCCCCTGGCCCCGCGGGGCACACCCTTTCAGCGCACGGTGTGGGATGCGCTGACGCGGATTCCTTACGGGAAGACTGTGTCCTACGGAGAGCTCGCGCGCGGGATCGGCAGGCCCCAAGCCTCACGCGCCGTGGGCCTTGCCAACGGGGCCAATCCGCTTCCAATCCTCGTGCCCTGTCACCGCGTGATCGGCGCCGATGGATCCCTCACGGGCTTCGGTGGAGGTCTGGAGGTCAAGCGGCGTCTGCTCGCGCTCGAGCGCGCGCAGACCGGAGCCAGCGATTGCTTTCACGGGTTTGCCACCGACTTGCCGCGCCCGACGCCGTAGTACGTGAACCCGAATCGAGCGAGCACCGCCGGGTCGTAGAGGTTGCGGCCATCGAAGATCAGCGGATCCTTCAGCAGCTCCTTTAGACGGTCGAAATCGGGGCTGCGAAACTCCTGCCATTCCGTGGCGATGAGCAGCGCGTCGGCGCCCTCCACCGCCTCGTACGCGCTGCGGCACAGCGTCAGCTCGGTCACCCGCTCGCCGTAGATCCGGCGCGCTTCGTCCATTGCCACGGGATCGTACGCCCGCACACGCACGCCGATCTTCACCAGCATGTCGATGATGGTACGCGAGGGCGCCTCGCGCATGTCGTCGGTGTTTGGCTTGAAAGCAAGCCCCCATAGCGCGACGGTGCGGCCCTTCAACTGCTCGCCGAAGTGCCCCTGCATCTTGTGCACGAGCACCTCCCGCTGCCGCTTGTTGACCGACTCGACGGCCGAGAGGACCTCCGGCTGATGGCCCGCCTGGCGCGCCGAGCGGATGAGAGCCTGCACATCCTTCGGAAAGCACGAGCCGCCATAGCCGGTACCCGGGTAGATGAAGCTGTAGCCGATGCGCGGGTCGGATCCGATCCCCACCCGCACCTTCTCGATATCCGCACCGACCCGCTCCGCAACGTTCGCCAGCTCGTTCATGAAGCTGATCTTCGTGGCCAGCATCGCGTTTGCCGCATACTTCGTCAGCTCCGAGGAACGCACGTCCATCACGATGAAGCGCTCGTGATTGCGGGTGAACGGCTCGTAGAGCATGCGCATGAGCTCCACCGTGCGCGGGTTGTCAGTGCCGATGATCACGCGGTCCGGCTTCATGAAATCCTGAACGGCCGCCCCCTCCTTCAGGAATTCGGGATTGGAGACCACGTCGAACTCGACGCCCCCGCCGCGCGCGTGCAGCGCCCTCTCGACCTCCTGGCGCACCCGGTCCGCCGTACCCACCGGAACGGTGGACTTGGTCACGACGATGGCGTAGCGGTTGAGGTGTGCGCCGATCGTGCGCGCGACCGCGAGCACATAACGCATGTCGGCCGAGCCGTCCTCGTCCTGAGGAGTGCCCACCGCGATGAGCTGGAAGAGCCCGTGCTCGACACCCTTTGCGGCATCGGTCGTGAACTCGAGCCGTCCCGCCTCCATGTTGCGCTTGATGACCGTGTCGAGCCCCGGCTCGTGGATCGGAACCTCTCCACGGCCCAGGCGCGCCACCTTCTCCGCATCGACATCGACGCCGATCACGTGATTGCCGGCCTCGGCGAGGCAGGCCCCGGTCACGAGCCCAACGTACCCAGAGCCGAATATGGTGACGCGCATCGTCTAAGTGCTTGAGGGGAAAGAGCGCCGCAGCCTAGCCGAACCCCCCAGGATGCTCAAGGTCAGCGCCGCCCGGATCGCCCCATTTTGTGATTGAAGGTCGAAAACTCAATGTTTTCGGCACATTAGCCTCGGCAGCGGTGCTCGGCATCCGATAGGCTTATGATCCATATCGGTGCAAGCTGATTCGCTCGAAATTCTCGAAGAGGCTGGCGTGCCATCCCCGCAGGCGCGGGCGATCGTGCGGGCAATCGAGATCGAGCTCGATGGAGCGAAGGACACCTTGGCAACGAAGCACGACGTGCTTGCGCTGCGGCAAGAGATGAGCGAAGTACGTCACGGCCTGGAGATCAGGATCGAGACGCTACGAGGCGAATTGCGCAGTGCGATCCATGCGAGCGCCGCCAGTACCACACGGCAGATGTACGCGGCATTGCTGGGCCAGATGGCCGTGCTGCTGGGGATCGCTTACTTCTTTGTCTCGGATCTGACGCGCTGAGGTCAGCGCCAGCCATCGGACTTACCCCGTCCGAGCCAGCCACTCCACGTAGCGCCGCACACCGCTCCCCACATCGGCAAACTCCACGTCGCATCCCGCGGCCCGCAGCTGGGTCAGATCCGCCTGCGTGCGGCACTGATACTTGCCGACGAGCGCATCCGGGAAGGGCACGTAGCGCACCAGACCCTCGGTGACTTGCTGCCTCAATCCGAGCCCCGGCTGCCCCCGCTCGGCTCGGCAGGCATTCACGACCGCCTCGGCCACGTCGTTGAAGGGCTGCGCGCGTCCACTACCCACGTTGAAGATTCCGCTGCGCTCGGGATGCTCGAGAAACCACAGGTTCACGGCCACCACATCCTCGACGTACACGAAGTCGCGCAGCTGCTCTCCGGGGGCAAAACCTCCGTACTCCCCGAACAGCTCGACGGCGCCCGTGCTCTGGTACTGCTCGAACTGGTGGAATGCGACCGAGGCCATGCGGCCCTTGTGCTGCTCTCGGGGACCGTAGACGTTGAAGTAGCGGAGTCCCACGACCTGAGGGGTCGCCGCCCGCAGCATTCTGCGCACCACCTGGTCGAAGAGCAGCTTCGAATAGCCGTAGACGTTGAGGGGTTGCTCGCAGGATGCTTCCTCCCGAAAGGTCGAGCTGGCTCCGTACACGGCCGCGGAGGATGCATAGAGCAGGCGCGTGCCCCGCGCCTGACAGGCATCGAGCAGGTCCTTCGAGCAGCGATAGTTCGTCTCGAGCATGAAGCGCCCGTCGTGCTGCATGGTGTCGGAGCAGGCGCCCTGGTGGAATACCACGTCCACCTGGCCGAACTCCCCACGCGCGAAGCGCCCATAGAACTCGCTACGGTCGAGATAATCACTCAGCTGCGCACCGAGCAGATTGCGATACTTGGAGCCCTCGGTGAGGTCATCGACCGCAATGACATCCTCGATCCCCGCACAATTCAGGCCATGCACGAGATTGCTGCCGATCATGCCGGCGGCGCCGGTGACCACCACTTTCATGTCAGCCCGAGCGCCTGTTCGATCAGCGCGCACAGCGCGTGACCGATGAAGATGTGCGCCTCCTGGATGCGTGCCGTCGTGCGACTGGGCACGACGATCGGAACATCGCACAGCTTGAGCAACTCCCCGCCGTCTCGGCCGAGCAAGCCGATGGTGTGGATGCCGCCGGCGCGGGCGGCTTCTGCCGCGCGGATCACATTGCGCGAGTTCCCGGAGGTGGAGATCGCCACGAGGCAGTCCCCGGGCTGACCCAGCCCTGTCACCTGGCGGGCGAAGATATCCTCGAATCCGTAGTCGTTCGCGATCGCGGTGAGCGCCGACGTGTCAGTCGTGAGCGCAATCGCCGGAAGGGACTTCCGGTCCTTCACGAATCGGCCGATGAGCTCCGCGGCGATGTGCTGACTGTCGGCCGCCGAGCCGCCGTTGCCGCAGAGCATCACCTTGTGGCCCGAGGCGAGCGTCGCGGTTGCAAGAGCCGCAGCCCGGGCGATGCCCGGCGTGAGTGCATCCAGCCCTCGAAAGAGCTCCAGATGCTCGCGCAGCTGGTCCCGCAATGCCGCGCTCACCTCAACCTCCCTCACGTGCGCAGATGCCCCAGATTCTCCAGGAACCAGCGGTACGTGTCCGTGAGCCCGTCGACGAGTGGAATCCTGGCCTTCCAGCCCAGCGCCGTGAGTCGTGATACGTCGAGCAGCTTACGGGGAGTGCCGTCGGGCTTGGAGGTGTCGAACCTCATCGGGCCATCGTACCCCACGGTCTTGGCCACCAGGCTTGCGAGCTCGGCGATGGAGACATCCTCCCCCCACCCCACGTTCAGCCACATCTCCCCGCCGTAGCCCCGCATGAGAAACAGGCATGCATCGGCCAGATCATCGACGTGCAGGAACTCGCGGTGTGGAGTTCCCGTGCCCCATATCTCTACCTCCGGCGCGCGCGAGACCTTCGCTTCGTGGAACTTACGGAGCAAAGCAGGCACTACATGAGAGTCCTGCAGATTGAAGTTATCGCCTGGACCATAGACGTTCGTCGGCATCACGCAGATCGCATCGAATCCGTACTGGCGCCGATACGCCTGGCATAGCTTCAGACCGGCGATCTTAGCGATGGCATACCACTCGTTCGTCGGCTCCAGCGGACCGGTGAGGAGACAGTCCTCCGTCATCGGTTGTGGGGCGTGTTTCGGGTAGATGCAGCTCGAGCCGAGGAAGAGAAGCTTGCGCACGCCATGGCGCCGTGCGGAGTCGATCACATTGGACTCGATGAGCAGGTTGTCGCGTAAGAACTCGGCGGGATGGGAATTATTCGCGAGAATGCCTCCGACTCGAGCTGCAGCCAGGAACACGAACTGAGGTCTCTCGCGCGCGAAGAAGCTCTCGACGGCATGCTGATCGCGCAGATCGAGCTCGGCTCTCGAGCGCAGGACCAGATTCCGGAAACCTGCGGCCCGCAGCTTGCGCACGATGGCCGACCCCACGAGACCAGTGTGCCCGGCCACGAAAATCGGGGCATCCGGGGTCACTCGTGATACCGATAGGTCTTGAATCCCTCGCGAGCGATCGCAGCGTCGCGCTTGGCCAGCTGCAAGTCCTCCGCGATCATCTCCTCGATGAGCTGGGCGAAGGAGTGCTCCGGCTTCCAGCCCAGCTTGGTACGGGCCTTGGTAGCATCTCCGAGGAGTGTCTCGACCTCGGTGGGCCGGAAGTAACGGCCATCGACCTTTACGACCGTCTCCCCGGTCTTGCTGTCGATCCCGCGCTCATCCACACCCCGCCCCTGCCATTCGATCGCCATCCCCAGACACTGTCCGGCCTGCTGCACAAACTCACGCACCGAGTGCTGCTCCCCCGTGGCAATCACGAAATCCTCCGGTGAGGTTTGCTGGAGCATCAGCCATTGCGCACGAACGAAGTCCCGGGCATGCCCCCAGTCGCGCAGCGAGTCGAGATTGCCGAGATAGAGGCACCTCTCCAGGCCTTGGTGGATGCGAGCCAGCCCGCGGGTGATCTTGCGAGTCACGAAGGTCTCCCCGCGGATCGGGGACTCGTGGTTGAAGAGAATGCCACTGCAGGCGTACATGCCGTAGGCTTCCCGGTAATTGACCGTGATCCAGTGCGCATACACCTTGGCCGCGCCATAGGGGGATCGGGGATAGAACGGCGTCGTCTCGCGCTGGGGAGTCTCGAGAACCTTGCCGAACATCTCGGACGTGGACGCCTGGTAGAAGCGCACCCGTTCGACCAAGCCGAGGATGCGAATGGCCTCCAGCAGGCGCAGCGTCCCCAAGGCATCCGCGTTGGCGGTGTACTCCGGGGTTTCGAACGAAACCGCGACATGGCTCTGCGCCGCGAGGTTGTAGATCTCATCGGGCTGGACCTGCTGGACGATGCGAATGAGATTCGTTGCATCCGTGAGATCCCCGTAGTGCAGCTGCATGCGCACGCCGCGCTCGTGGGGGTCCTGGTACAGGTGGTCGATCCGATCGGTGTTGAAGGAGGAAGCCCGGCGCTTGACGCCGTGCACCTCGTATCCCTTCTCGAGAAGGAGCTCTGCGAGGTACGCGCCGTCCTGTCCCGTAATGCCGGTGATCAAGGCCCGCGTCATTGCGGTGCCCCCCTATCGAGAACTCGGTTTTGGAACTGATCCGACCTAAGGGTCCGGGATACCGACGAAGCCGAGCACGGACCGAGTGCGCTCAGAAAAGCCGGTCAGTAGGCCCCGCCGCCGCCCAGCACCACCCGGGTCGTCTTCAAGAGGATATACAAGTCCAGTAACAGATTCTGCTTCCGGACGTAATACACATCCAGAGCGACCCGCCGCCGGTAGTCCGTGTCGTTGCGTCCGGTGACCTGCCAGAGGCCAGTTATTCCGGGTTTCGCTGAGAGATAAACAGGCAAGCTCCGGCCATACCGCATGAGCTCCTCCCGCACCACCGGCCGGGGCCCCACGAGACTCATCTCGCCCCGGAGGACGTTCCAGAGCTGAGGCAGCTCATCCAGGCTTGTGCGTCGCAGGAAGCGCCCGAGGGCCGTGACGCGCGGATCTCCCCTGAGCTTGTGGTCACGAACCCATTCGGCCTTCAGCTCTGGCTGCCGCTCGAGGAGCTCGCGGAGCACGCGGTCGGCATCAGGCACCATGCTGCGGAATTTCAGACACTCGAACGCCCGACCGTCCCGACCGATCCGGCGGTGCCTATAGATCGCTGGGCCGCCCTCTCTGCCGAGCAGCACAACGATGACAAGCATCAATGGAAGAAAGACGAGACCCAGAACGATCGCACCGAGAATATCCAGGAGCCTCTTGAGGGTCGCACCCAAGGACCAGCTGCGAGTGATCTCCGCAGGGTCGCTGCCGTCGGCGCGCCAGGAGACCTTTTGACCCAATACGCCCACCAATCGTGGTGCGCGATCCTGAGTCACCTCGCGCAGACTCCAACTCTCGGCCTCGGCCTCCCGTTGGGACCACCGGCCCCTACTCACTAAGTGAGGTCGCACGGTTGCCGCGGCTCCAACCTTAGGCAACCTGGGATCGGATGCGTCACTTACGTGTTGGGCAGGCAATGCAAATCTCCTCCACGAGCCACCTGAGGCTCTGTCGCCATCTGGCGACAACGCATGAAAAAGCTACGGCTGCCTTGTTGAGCCTGTGTCCGAGCAACGCCGTGGGTGTCGCATGGTTGACACGAGCCCATTCGCAGTCCGCTGCAGCTTTCGTACCTGTTCCGACACAGGCAAATCGGCGCAGCAAACCATGGACCCGAACGTATCGGCGAACATCGACGGTCATGCCGGCGCCGGTATGCAAGACGCTCACTTGTAAACGCAGGTATGTGGGACCCGCATTCGAGAAAGTTCATTCTCAACGGTGATCCGCTAGAGCGACCAACAGCCATGCGCCTGCGCGCGAGGCATCTATCCTCCGGCACCCGGACGAGACCGTGCGCCCGAAAATGTGCGGGCCGCCGAACGCCTTTGGCGAAGGGAGTATACCTGATCACTTTACGGTGAACAGCTCAGCTTGTGTCACGTTTTGCAACATCCTTGTGCGGCAAGCGAGGCGCACTTCACTCACTTGACCGACCGACTGCGGTTGCCGTGTACTGCCGCGCGGCAAGCGCGAGGTGAAGATGCGGTTGCATCAACCGTGTGCATCCCTGCTACAACAGTGTGCAAGGCAAAGATAGAGTGATGATCGTGCTTCCCGAAGGCGGATACGATGTCGTTGGCTCGGTCGTTGTGTTCAAGACCGATCCCTGCGAGCTCGCGCAGGCCGTGGCCCAATTCCTGGCTGTCCCGCTGAAGACTCACCTTTGCATCATCGACAACTCGCCGTCGCCGGCGGCCAGACCCGATTGGGATCCCGCACGGGTCTCGTACCACTTCGCGGCGAAGAACCTGGGCTATGGTCGTGCACACAATCTAGCCTTGGCTGCCGCGTCGGGTAGGTCCCGTTACAGTCTGGTCATGAATACCGACATCCGCTACTCACCGGATGTGGTCTGTCGTCTGGTTGACTTTCTCGAGCGCCACCGCGACGCCGGATTGGCGGCACCTAAGATCCGCTACCCGGACGGCTCCCTGCAGTACGTCTGTCGACTCCTACCTACGCCCCTGAATCTCTTCTTACGCAGGTTTCTGCCCCGAGCCACTTGGACACTGCGCGCCGACGCGCTGTACGAGCTACGATGGTGGGATCACGAGCACGTCGCGAACCTACCTTACTTTCAAGGCTCGTTTATGATGCTGCGCACCAGCGTCTGCAATGAGATCGGCGGCTTCGATGAGCGCTTCTTTCTATATGGCGAGGACATCGATCTCACCCGGCGAATGCATGCCGTCGCCCAGACACTTTACGTCCCACACGTTCAGATTACCCACGAATACCGTAGGTACAGCAGAAAGTCACTCGTGGGCACCTGGTATGGGATCCAGAACAACTGTCGCTACTTCAACAAGTGGGGATGGTTCTTCGATCGGGATCGCAAGCGAATTAATCGGCGGGTAGTCGCCCAGCTGTCCAACCGTACAGTCCCCATCGCGTCCTGACCGGAGCGTAAACCATGCAAGTCGCGCTGTATCCCGAACGCTCCGCGAGCGTCCACGACCGGCCGAAGCCCCAAAGCGACGACGTGACGCTCGAGGACGTACTCGGCGTCCTTCGCCGCGGTCGGTGGCTCGCTATTGCATTCATTGCAGTGACAACGCTGGCAGCGACCGTGGGCGCGATGATGGTTCCCAAGAGCTACAAGGCGACCGTCGTCATTGGTGCAAGCGAGAACGAGTCCGACACGAGCCATCTGTCAGGCAGCCTCGGCTCGCTGGCCTCTACGTTCGGAGGACTCGCATCCCTCGCAGGGGTATCTCTTCCAGAGGATATGCAGAGGTGGCAATACATCGAGGTACTCAAGTCCGAAGCTCTGACCGAAAGGTACATTCGAGAGAACAATCTCCTTCCGGTGCTGTTCTACCGGCGATGGGATGCACAGAAATCGCGCTGGAAAGTCAGCGATCCCAAAAAGATACCCACGTTATGGAAGGCCAACCGCCTCTTTCAGAATGACATCCGCAACGTCACGGTCGACAACAAGACGAGCATCATTCGGATGACCATCACGTGGCGGGATCCCGTGCTGGCGGCAAAATGGGCCAACGACCTGGTTCGCCTGACGAACGAATACCTCCGCAACAAGGCGATCACGGAGGCCGAGCGCGATATTGCCTATCTCAATGACCAGGCTTCGAAGACGAACCTGGTCGAGGCCCAGCATGCAATCGATGCGCTCCTCGAGACAGAACTGGATAAGGCGATGGTCGCTCGAGGCAATGACGAGTATGCGTTCGATGTGCTTGACCCGGCAGAACCACCCGAGAAGCCCTCGTCGTTGCCCACGTGGGCGTGGAGCGCCATCGCGTTTGCGGCCGGTTTGGTGGTCGCGTTCTTGGTGGCGTTCCTGAAGGCAAGCTGGCACAAACGCTGAGAGGGACAGTTGGCAGCTCGGCGGACGCTGAGGCCACCGACGAGCTCAGTCGCGAGAATGAGACCGCTAGTCGCACCACGAGTGGCGCTGCATCGGCAGGTGGACGGGAGAGTGGTCATGCGACTTCAGAATGCGCTACGACTCCGGTACGTCATAGTCGCCATATCCCTGAGCGCATGCGGTGGCGGCAACGGTGGCTCACGGTCCGGGCCCCCCATCCCGCCCTCGGGACTGAGCTACAACAATCCCTCGCCCGTGTTCAATGTGAGCCAACCGATCCAGCCCCTCCTGCCGACCGTCACGGGCACCGTCACCGCCTATGCGGTCAGTGCCCAGCTGCCCGCAGGACTCGCGCTCAACACCGCGACAGGCGTGATCTCGGGCACCCCCACTCAGGCAACCCCCAAGACCACCTACACGGTCAGCGCAAGCAATTCAGCCGGCTCGACCTCGACACAAATCTCAATCGCCGTGAACGCCGTGATGACCGTCGCCTACCCGAGCGAGTATTACTCGTTCACCAAGGGTATGCCAGCCACGATGATCGGGTTTCCTGGGGCTCCGAGCGCCTCGTTTAGCGTCAATCCACCACTTCCGCCGGGTCTCACGCTAGATCCGACCACCGGTGTGCTTAGCGGCACACCGACACAGTCGTCGCCGCCGACGAGCTACACAATCACGGCTTCCGGCGCGACCGTTCAGTCCGCTGCGCTGACTATGGCCGTGAGTCCAGGCCCCGTGCTGGACCTGGGACAGACGTCATTAGCTCAGCTGCGTCTGTCGAACGGCGTGGCCCTGAGCGAGGATCAGGCCGGAGCGTGGGTGCTATGGAACTACGCCTCGGCGGCGCAGATCGCAAGTGGAGTCTCGACCGCGCCGGTCACCCTCGGTAGCGGCGCTGATCTGGAGGGGCCGACCGCCGTGATCCAGACGGCGAGCGCGGCGGGGGCAGCGCTGGAGGTCCTGTCCGCCGCCAGCGGGCAGGTACTCACGAACATTTCTGTGCCGGATCTTGCTAGCGGTTGGTGGAAGCTTGCCTCTGATGGCAGTTACGTTTGCGCCGGGACGTCTACGGGACTTACGGCCTGGACGCCTTCCGGCAGCGTGCTCGTGTCGCTGGCGGGCGACTATTCCAAAGCGAAGGTTTATGCGGGGCCCGGTGAGATCCATATTGCACTAGGCCCCGCCGGCCCGGGCGTCGTCCAGGTGATCACCACTGAGACGGGTGCGTCGCAGGTCAGCTCCGCATTCCAGGGGCAATTCCTGTCCTGGTTCCAGGATGGCAGCGCGTTCTTCACCAGCGTCAACAGCAACGTATGGATCTATTCGAGCAGCGTGACAGAGCTTGAATTCATCACGCTGACCAACACCGCCGTCAGTGGGGGACTCGGCCAGTGGTTCTGGACTCTCGATGAGCTCGGTAATTTCGCGCTCTATGATGTCGGTGGGTCTGCTACACCCGTCGCCACGTACTCTGGAGTGAGTGCGGCGATCCCGGCTTCGTCCGCAATGACCCTGGCGTTGATTGGGGCCCCACCCTTAGTCGTGCTGAACCTCTCAGGACCCACTCTTGTCGCAACCACTTACACGTCGCCAATCTCGGTCTCTGACTACACGGCTAGCTCGACAGTGACATGGCTCGTGGGCAACTCCGACAACGGCCTCATCCTCGATGGCGCGAGCCTTGGTGGAACGCCGCGTTACTTCGATTACGGACGTGTCGTGAGCATTGCAGGCGGAACTGACTATTTCGCAGTCGCGACAGCGTCGGGCCGCATCTTATATTTCGATGCCGTGACGGATGCCATCGTGGGCACGATCGAATTTCCCGCCACCAGTCTGGCCATGTCCGCCGCGGGTACAGTGTTGGCCGCTCTGTCTGTCAACGAGCCGACGCAAACCTCACCGTCTACCGTCAATGTTTATTCATTACCGAGTGCGGCGATCACCTACACCGGCTCCGCTGGCTTTGGCCTCAGCATGTTTCTCAATGGCTCCGGAACCGCGCTCGGCCTCTGGCAGTCGAGCTCCGCGCAGGCCTGCGCCAGCGAAGCCATTGCCATTCCGGGTGGCAGTTCGATTTGGTGCGACAATAGCGGTACGATCGCCGAGGTGATGCCCTCGCCCGACAGCTCGCTGGTCGCCGCGTCCACCGGTATCGGTGGCGGATCTGAAGTCACGATCTATCAAGGCTCCAACGTGCAGACGGTCCTGGCGGGCTGGCTGTCGACGTGGATCGACACCACGACGCTGTTGACGAGCACCTACACGTATTTCGATGGGGGAGCATACAGCTATGAGGACAGTACGCTCGACTCCTCGAGTGGCGCCCTTATCCGTACCCTGACTTTCCCCGAGGTTGGGAACGCGCAGCCGATCAGCAGTAGCTCCGTCTACTCGTCATTGGCGAACGCCATCTTTTCCCTGACCAATAGCGCCACGTTGTGGACTAGCGATACATCGCTCGGGTCAGCCCCACGCACCGGCGCCGTCGCTGGGTCCAACGTCATTTTCCCGGCAAGCCGGTATGTCCTGGCGGAACCCTACACGCCCGCGCAGTAGCGCGCGTTCGTATGCGGATACTCATCATCGGTGGCTCTGGCTTCATGGGCTCGCACATCGTGGATACTTTTCTGCGTCACGAGCACGACGTGACGGTCTACGACCTTCATCCCGAGCAATTTCGTCGCACGCCCGAGCGATCATCGCTCGTCGTCGGAAACTTCGGCAACGCCGGCGCGCTGGACGATCTGATTGCCACGGGGTTCGACGTGGTGATCCACTGTGTCAGCACGACCACTCCGAAGACCTCCAACGAATCGCCCATCTTCGACGTACAGTCGAACGTCGTCGGTACGCTCAACCTGCTGGACATCTGTGTCGCACACAAGGTCGGCAAGGTCGTATTCATGTCATCCGGCGGGACGATCTATGGCGCCATAGGCGATCTACCCAAGGTCGATGAACTGCGGGCGCCGAACCCGATGTGCTCATATGCGGTCTCGAAGGTCGCCATCGAGCACTACCTCGAGGTGTACAAGCATTTGCGAGGGCTCGACTACGTCTCGCTGCGCGTCTCGAACCCTTACGGCGAGCGGCAAAATCCACTACGCGCGCTCGGCGCTCTCACCGTCTTTCTGCACCGCACGATCAGGCGGCAGGAGATCGAGGTGTGGGGAGACGGCAGCGTGACACGCGATTTTATTTATGTGGGCGATGTCGCGCACGCCGTCTATCTCGCTGCAGCGAGCTCGATATCGGGGATCTTCAATGTCGGCTCTGGGGTAGGGCTCTCGCTGCGCGACATTCTCTCCAAGATCAGCGAGGTGACGGGCCTGGAGCCCACGGTGAGATGGCTGCCGGCGCGCGCATTTGATGTTCCACGGATCGTGTTGGACACCTCCAAGCTACGGAACTCCACCTCGTGGCATTGCCGCACATCCTTGTCGGACGGAATAGCCAAGACGGCAGATTGGCTGAGGGACACTCGCATCTGAGCTACGCTCCAACCAACCTCCCGCCGTTGTCTTACTTGACATGCAGGCGGCCTGTGTAGTCGATCCTGTGCAGAAAGATGTGCTCGTCACGTTGACGAAAGTACTCGTCGACGGCCTGCTTCGCCCCTTGCCAATGGCCATAGTCGTCGATGATCAGAATCCCTTTGGGCTGAAGCAGTGGGTAGAGATGAATCAGCTCGTGCCTTGTTGACTCATACCAATCCGTGTCGAGCCTCAAAAGTGCGAGGCTCGATGGCATCGTGCGCGGGATCGTTTGCTCCACCTTCCCCTTGATCAGGTGTACTCTTTGCTCCGGATAGCCGGTCGACAGCACGTTCGTGCGCACGTCATCGTAGCTCGCGTAGCACCACGCTCCGGTGCCATGAGGGTCCGTACGCAGTTGCTCTGCGGCGGAGATGCCAAACACGCTCTTGTCGGCTGCCGTCGGCTCGGACATCCCCTCGAAGGTGTCGTACAGGTGGAGCGATCTGTCGCGATCGCCGAGGGAAAGCAATGTCAGCGCAATGACCATCATGCTGCCGCCGCGCCACACCCCGCATTCTGCGATGTCTCCAGGAATGGAATTCTCGGAAATGTAAGTCACGGCGTTGATCAGCGCGGCCATCCGTTCGGCACTCGTCATCGTAAATGGCATCGCGGTAGAGATGATCTTGCGTTGGGACTCCGTGAGATCCATCAATCCAGACAGTTCGCCGCGACCGTCCCCGCGCCGCACGATTTCGTAGCCGAGGCTCCCGAGAATGCGCTTGAGCGTTCGTTTCATGGGGCAATCATGGCTGATTGTCGAGGTCAGCTTTTCGTTTCGGAGAGGTCGTCACGATGAACCGCCAGCGCTTCGCCTTCGTAGGGGTGCTGCAGCGACAACCGGCGGCAAAGGCCGTTCCTCACGACGTACCCGAGGGCCTGCAATTGCCCCTCGAGGTCCCGCGTCGAGCCGTGGAAGTTGCGCAAGAGCGTATTCGAGCACTCGAAAAAGAGAATCGGCTTGTCGCGAATGAGAATCTCCCTGGCGCCACGAAAGACGAGTTGCTCCGCCCCTTCCGTGTCCACGAATATCAGAGCGACGCGCTCCCGTCCCATGATCGACCCCAGCGAGGAGATCTTCACCCGCCCGGTCACTTGGCGCTCGCCCGCCACCCTCGGATGAGCAATGTGCCCTATCGACGAATACTCGGACATGCCTTCAACAAGCGAGAAGTCCACCAAGCCTTCGGAATCACCGATACACATCTGCAGCGGCTCCACCCGTCCTGAGAGACCGTTACGGCGTATGTTGCTTTCGAGTTGCCTAAAGGCCTCCGGGTTTGGCTCGATCGCCAGAACCTTCTTGCAGTCAACGAATCGCCGCGCCAGATAGGCGGCATAGAAGCCGACGTTGGCCCCCACGTTGACGATCGTGCCCTCCTTCAGCTGCAGATCCTCCAGTGCGGTGGTCACGTCGGGCTCGTAGTAGCCGCTGACAACCACGCGACAGGCGATATCGGATGTCGCACTGATCTCGAACTCGCCAGATATGTTCTTGGGAGCCACCACGACGGTTCCGCCCCTTACGCACGCGCGGTAACGTACGGCCGCCATGTCGCGGTCGATGAACTGCAACCTCCGAACCCTGCGCGCGACGGGTGCGAGCACCGCCCGTAGATACCTGCTATGCCTCACGTACTCTCTGATCATACGATGATTAACGGACACCGCTGGACGGCTGCAACTCAGAAGTCACGTGGACTCTCGTCCCCTGCTGCGTGCGCGGCATCGCCACTCCGTGTAGCGCCGAAAGCAGGTGATGGCAAAGTCGCGCAGGGTGATGAGCGCGTACGATGTGAGCCTATTGAAGGCAAACACCATACGAGCTTCCCCGATCGGACGCCAGAAGTAGATCAGGCTGTCCCGCCTCCTCCTGGAGTACCAGAGGAACTGGCGGGGGTGGTCGTGCGGACCGCCATGCCCGCAGTACTTCAGCTCATTGCGGAGCACGAGACTGGCGCCGAAATGCTTCCTAAATGCGAGGTTGAACAGGGTCTGGTCTGCGCGAAAGCATTCGCAGTCCCGCACGACACTGCGGTCATAAGCACGCCGCGTCTCTCCTGGCGAGCAACCCAGAGTCCATCCTTCGATCGTCCTTTCCAGCACCTCCCGTATCGCAGTGTTCGCGCGTGTGTCGCGGTCGAATCCCATCAATCCCGCCCCGAAGGTTGGAGCATCGGAGAATTCCTCCAGGCGTCCACCGAACAGCTCCCAATAGCCCGGCGGAGTGGTCTGGCATAATCGCTGACCGTTCTCGAAAAGGAGGTAACCCTGGCGAGCGATGATGCGAAACCACAGAGCCAGCGAGCGAAATAGCACGATATTCGAGGCGTCGAAGTAGAAAACATAGCGTTGCGGAACCTGCAGCAGAATGTACGGCTTCCATGACCAATTGCGCTTCCAATGAGACACAAACGGTTCGATGGAACGAACACGCGCCCAGTCAACGCGTGACAGCTCCTGCTTCTGAGAGCCGCTCATGCCCAGATCGAATATCTCCAGGCACGGGTGCTCCGGGAACCGCTCATGAATCGATGCCATCGCATTGAAAAGGTAGGGCGCATGACGACTATCCGTAGCCGTGACGAGTGCACAATCACCGCGGACCTGAAGGTATTCGCGGTGCAGAGCGGCGCGTCGGTTTGCGATGCGACGCACATCCGGTGTCGCGCTCACGTTGCACGAACCGACGGGTGCAGCCGAGTTGAGAACAACCATCTGAGCCGTAGCGGGTACGTCCAAGCCGTAAAGCATAGCGGGCCGAGGCACATGGCGGCCAGCATCCCACTGATACCATAGCGGCCGAGCAGCCATGAGCTGTTGACCAGCATCATGACCGAACCGAGAAAGTACCATCCTGCGGCATACCAGAAGCAGCCGATGCCAATGAGGAAGCTGTAGTTGATCTGCTCCCAGGCGAGCAGCAGAAAGTAGGCCCCGAGGAACAATCTAGATGCGCCTTCCACCGTGAGTTGCGTGTGCACCCAGAGATGAATGATTCGGTCTCCTGCGACGGTCGCCGTCACCGCCGCGAGCGCCACGTAGATCATCAGGAATTTGGTCGTGCGCAGGTATGCAGTGCTCACCCACGTGAAATCTGCGCGAACGGTGGCGTCGCGTACCGCCGGCCACAGCGATTGCGTGAACATCATCAGAGTGCTGCCCAGCGCGCCGAGCACAGTGATAAAGACCGACATCTGCGTCGCAAATAGAGGGCCACCCCATCTCCCGACCAGATATACGGTCAGGCTTTGGTAGCAGAAACTCGCGATGCTCGTGAGAAGAAACGCGGAACCTGTCCGGACCATCAGCGCAATTGACGAGAGGTCGAGTCCCCTCATGCCGGAGAACAAATACGGCCGCGACCAAAGAACCTGAACGAAACTGAGCGCGCGCGCGAGCAGCTGGCCCGAGTAAACGGCGACAATCATGTTGAAGATAGAAGGTTTGGCCCTCACCAATGTGAGGACGGCGACGATCGTCACCACGTTGCCTAGCGTCAGAAACAGATTGTGCAAGTACTGCTTCTGGTAACCAGCCTGGGCGCCCTCCGCGACGCTCAGCACGAGATTCATCAGCACGAAGAAGCTGAAGAGGTTCAAGCTCCTCCAGAGGTCCGGTGCAACCGGCGTAGGCACGTGGCCAAACATCCGCGCCAGGCCTATCAAATGAAAAGCAACCTGAACCGCGCCGAACAGCAGCACGGCCAGAAGCGAGGAGAACAGCAGGCCGGTGCCGATCGCCTTTCCCTCGTCGCGCCGATCGGAGCGCGCGCGGGCGCCGATGAGCTGGATCGTCAGGCCGGGGGTTATCGTGACGCTCGCGATGGCCATCCAGTTCAGCAGAGCCGCGAGCATTGCGTACAGACCGTACTTCTCTTGGCCGAGAGCGCTGATCGCGATCGGCAGCGCAGCGAGCTGCACGATCGTCGAGATTCCCTTGCCGGCGAAGTTGGTGACGAGCGCTAGCGTGAATCCCCGCCGCCGAACAGCAACCGCGTCTTGGTCGGTGCATGCGGTTGAGTCACTGTCTGTCATGGGGGTGGCTCGGACCTTCGGCTTTACCGCGGGAGCTTGGCAGAGCATTTGCTGAGCTCCGCCGAAGCCGCCTCGTCAGGCATTCAGGCGCGGATGATTCCGACAGGATGCAAACGCTCGCGCTTGCCCACCCATCCCTGCAACAGCTCGAGGCTCACCTGTGCGCCGGGACGAAGCTGTCGGATGTTCACGGCGATCTCGTAAAAGGTACGCCGCATAGCGGCGTGACCAAGGTCGTCCCAGATGAGGGCAACCGGACCATCGCACAGCAGCTCGAGTTGCAAGATTCTCTCCCACTCCGTCGCCAGACCCTGCGGGCTGTGAAACGCGTCCGAAAATATGACGTTGAACTTCCGGCCGACGAGTCGATTCCAGGTGCTCCGATCGAATAGGTCCCCCGCGATGTAGTCGATTCGATTGCTCTCCAGCGTGTAGGTTGTCTGTGTCGAGCGCTCCGTGCGTATGGAGTCGCGTGCGGACTCCCATTCCTCTCGCCCTACGAATGTGAGCTGCCTCTCCAGCACAGGATTGATGTTCTCGATATCGATCGCGACCAGCTCAGCGTTGCTGACCGCCTTTGCGACCTGGAAGAAATTCTTGCCCACGGATGGACCCAGCTCGAGATAACGAACGTGACCCATCTGCATGGCTAGGTGGACGATGAGGTCACTGTAGCTGGGCGATTCGTCGATGGGGTCGTCGATGAAGGGCCGAATGTGTGGCGGTAAGCCGTAGCGGAAAACCGAGGCTTGGTAGACATCCTCATCTATCCAGCTGGACACTGCCGCCAGAGCCCTGCGGTTCCTTCGGACGGCGCTTTCCAGGGGAAGTCTAAGCCGCGTCACCTTGACTGGTGCGCTCAATGTGTAATACCAGCGCCGTAATGCCGGCAAATCCTTGACCGCCTGGAGCATGATCGGCCCGCGTTGCTCGGAACGTGAGATTATAGCGGTGCTCTCACGACGGCGGTGCTCGTGCTGTATTCCTGGCAATCTATAGCCTCGAAACGCGGAAGCGCCCGGTGCTCATGGCGCGCACGCGATAGCCGATCGTGGCCGACACGACTTCCGTGGAAGTCGCATCGTCGCCCGCGAACGATGCTTCCCATGTCACGGCGGCGTCGCCCCCGCGGAACGAGCCCGACGCTGAAGCCTGGAGTGACATCGGCCCCAGCCGTCGCCCGCTCGCGGGACCGAGGTCCACCGCGTCGCCGAGCGAGTAAGTGTAGGCCTGAGGCCCAGTTCCGTCATCGGTCACGAACGCGTGGAACCTTTGGCGCCGTGCGCATCGTGCGCCTGCCTCGTGATAGGGCGAATCGTCCCACGCGAACAGCTCCACGTCGAGCAGGAGATTTCGCGTACCGCGCGGAGTCCCCTCGGCCTCGAACACCACACCGAAGAGGGGGGTCGCCATGCCACGCCGAACCTGCGATCGGAACCCGAATTCATCCGCCGCCAGAAGCGGCATCCCACTTCGATCGTCCTGTCCGCTGCTCGAAAGGATGTTCTCTCGACGCCGAAGACCGGCGCTTGAGCACTGAATGTCCACACTCGCGAGAGCCGTGCTACCCCTGAAGTCCAGCCTCGGTACGATGTTTCCGCCCCGCCATGTGATGCATGGCGCACCGGCGCCTGGCGGATGCGTAACCGTCATGGCCAGGTCCGCGTAACTGTCGTTGTCGCTTCCCTGTAGGTTCTGGCACCATTTGAAGACGATCTCGTTCGAGCCGCCGCTGGAGAAAAAATGATTCATGTGAAGTCGCACGTCGCGGCAAACCCGACCGAGGATATGGGGGACGTGATTCACCTCGAACCAGCACCCATCGATGATCGTGCCCACGGCTCCCTGACCCGTTGCGTCAGCGTCGAGAATGATGCCTGCCGTCCCGGAGGGCGGTGCGCCCTGGAACGTGCAATCCCTGATGCGTGTGAGGAATGCGCCTTTGATCCATAGAAAATTGGAGCAGACGAAGAACTTACACCGCTCGAAGATTACCTCGTTGCTAGCCGCCGCTGCGCTGTGCGAATCGAGCATACATCCAGTGCTTGCGCCCGAGTGTCCACATGGACCGAATTCGCAGGACCAGAACTCGCTGTACTGACCATACATCGAGTAGAAGGCCGCCAGCCTCCCGTACTGGAAAGTGCAGTTGTAGAACGTGGCAGATGACCCATCGAGATAGACGGTGTAATCGATGTCGCCCCTTGTATCGGAGCCCCACAGGCGCCCGATGAAATTGCAGTTATTGAACTGCACGTCCGTTCCGCGGAAGCGCTCCGGCAGGAGAGAATTGTCCGCGTAGACGACGGCTGACCCTGCAGAGCCGCCCGATGCTGGTCGGAATGTGGAGCCATTGCCCTCCACAATCACGATTGCGCCACCACTTCCGGAAACATCGAGATGGAAGGACCAGTCCCCGCCAGGAAAGGTAATACGCCCACCGCCCCTGCGCATCATTTGCATGACTTTGCCCAGGACGGCGGTATTGTCGACCGCGCCTTGCGGCCCATTCGGCGCCGCACCGTAGCGCCGGACATCCCCGGGCGGATACTGCAAATTCGGAAGCGGGATGTCCGATTCGCGCTCGGCCTGACTCGGCGCAAAAGTGAGCGCCGATGACCCCGACGCGAGCGAACTCTGCACGTTCAGCGCTCGAGCGCCCACGGCGCCCAGCAGGAGACTCGACAGGTTCCGGCGGCCCAACATAGGTCGCCACTCACGCGGCGCCATAAGCCTCTCCCACCTTCTGAATGTAAAAAGACCCCGGCTCGCGGTCGGGGCGCACGTACGGACATACTCGTCGCAGGGCATCGAAATGACGATGCTTGAGCAGGTTCAGGGCGGCGAGCACCTTCCAGGCCCGATTGTCGGAGAGGAATGCTTCCAGCAGATACTGCTCATTCCACAACCAGATTCGGTCCCGTCGCCACTCGTCAGGGTAATCCCGCGGCGAAAAAATGTCGTGAACGTGCACGATGACCCCGTTTTGCAGAGTCGGAAGGATCTCGAGGTACTCCACGAGCACGTCGCCCTGCGGTCTGATCACATGCGACGAATCGATGAACAACAGATCGCCGGCTTCGAGTTCGCGAAAGATCCCGGAGTCCACCTCCTCCAGACGTCGGCGCAGAATCGTCACGTCGGCGCCCTCCAACCACTTCGCTTCAAACGGCTCGATGCAGGTATGCTGACAGATCGCGTCGGGACTCTCCTCGAGATTCCTTTTCGTGGCATCGCAAGCAATGAGCGTTGAGTGCCCGCTGCCAATCTCGATGATCCGCCGCGGCTTGGTCTTGCGGATCAATTGATAAAGAAATTCCGCATCTCCGGACTCGAACGCACCATTACCGAGTCTAAAGTCCAGCCGGCTGTGCCTAGGAGCAAGGAGGTAATCGAGCTCGTCCGCGTGCTGCATGCCGGCAAGCAGCCCGAGCTGCTGCTCGATGTTCCAGTCGATGCCCGGAAGGTATCGCTCCTCAGATGCTGGCCTGAGCCGTCTGGGGTCCACGAAAGGCTCGTAGTAATGCTTGCGGACGGGGAGAATCCCGACGCGCAACAGCACGCTGCGGCAAAGTCGTAGCCGATGCAAGCCCACGCGGCGCACGATCCACAGGAGCAGCGAGGCGGGCACTACGAACGGGAAAAGCAGCACATCCAAAACAGGCCCAGCGATCGTCGCGAGCCGAGACCTTGTCATGTGTGGCAGCCTTGTTCGGAGCCGGTCGAGACGCGCACCGCATCGCCCTGCGCTCGCGCTCTCTCAAGCGTCAAAGTAAGCACCGCCAATGAGAGGATCGCGGGCTGGTATCCGTACTGATCCTGTGAGAGCCAGAAGCCGACGCCTCCGATAGCACTCAGCGCCGCGTACAACAGAAACGGCGAGCTCCCGACCGATCGTGCGGCGCGCACGATGGGGCGCAGAATGACCCCTCCGAGCAAAAGCGCCATCGGGAGGCCGAATTCGGTCAGGAGTCGCACGAACAGGTTGAACGTGGACGCTCGGTACTTTCCAAGACCGAATGCGTACGAGGCGACCTCGGCGCTGCCCATGGCGAAAGCAGGGACGTACTGGCCAAAGAAGTAGCTGAATTGGCCGATCCCGGTTCCCACCCACGGGTAGTCCAAGAACAGGTCGAACCCAGCCACGGTGTAGCCGAACCTCGCGACTTCGGAGCTGTTGGGACTCATGTCGGTGAGCGACATCAGGCGATCCCACACGACAATGAGCGACACTGCAAGGCACAGCGAGGCCACGATCAAGGCTCGAATGACACCCCCGAACGCGTGCTGTTGTCGCAGCTTCGTGTAGCCGAAGAAGGCGACCTGGAGGATGAAAATCACGATGCCGGTACGCGCATTGCTCAAGTAGGCGCTCACCGCAAGCACGATCGCAAGCAAGGCAGCCAGTACGCGACCACGCGCCGTGCGCCCTCGCGCGGCAATGAACAGTACAATCGGCCAGATGAAAGTCACCCACGCCGTGTAGGTCGATGGTTCGTTCGAGAAACCCGAAGGACGCAGATCCCCTTTGACTCGAAATGGGTCGAGGATGGACTTCATGACCCCCGAGGGGTCGGCATATTCCAACATGAAAGCCAGTAGCGGAAGAACCGCGGAGGCCGCGAGCAAGCGCGCGTAGGATTGCTCCCCGACCGAGCTCAGCAGGCGCTTCCACGTGAAGTAGCTCGTCACTCCCCATGCAAGCATTAGAAACTGGCGTATCCACGCACTCGCCACGGTTGCCGCATCCGGACCCGATCGCGTGAGCGCAATCCATAGATTCAGGAGCGAGACGCACAACAGCACACACGCAATGAAGAGTGTCCTCCACAGCCTGAGCGAGACACCACGCCACTTTCCGAAGTCGAGCAGGCATATGGCGCACACGGCCGCCGCCAGCAAGAAGTTGACGGGCCGCGCTCCGAACTCGCGCAGAATCTCGATTCCGGGCCCGAATGAATCCACGACGAGCGTCGTGAACAACACAAATAATAGAAAATTGAGAGACAAATGTCTCTCGCCTTGCGACAGCTCCTCTGCCGCGGCGCTCGGCGGAAGCTCGATTGCGTTCATCTAGGCTTGGGTGTCTGGCATGACCGCAGGTTCCTCACGCCCCGCGAAACGCGCGCGCGATCTTGGACTTGAGAAGCAACATGAGATAAGAGGTGTGTGCTGCAAAGCTCGATACGCCGGCTTCGATCAGATTCTCCCGCAGCTCCTGAAAGCCCTGCTGAACCCTTCTGTCGCTCACGCCGCCGAGCGAGTGCTCGGCGACCAAATCATCGATCGCGTAGAACGCGTCGGGACCGAAGCGACGCATTACACGCAGCATGAATTGATGGTCCATCGCAATCCGCCGGGCACGGTCGTAGCCGCCGACGGCCTCCCATGCCTCCTTGCGCACCAGCGCGCCCATGTGAGGCACCGACATCTTCTGCATGAGTTTCGCCGGTTCGGGTAAGAACATGCGACAAAGTCTTCCTTGATCCATGACGGCGACTCTCCCACAGACGACCTGAGCGGCCGAATGAGCCACTGCGGCGTCCGCCAGCTTCGCTAGCGACTCGGGTAACAAGACGTCATCTGCGTGTGCAATTATGTGATACTCGCCTTCGCTCAGTGCGATGGCCTTGTTGAGGGCGTCGGAGATACCTTCATCCGGCTCGCTGATGAGCTTGTCGATGCGGCCGCGATGGCGCTCGAGCAGCTCCAGCGTGCCGTCAGTCGAGCCACCATCCACCACCACATGCTCGAGCGCAGCGTAGCCACAGGCCGCTACGCCGGCGAGGGTGCGCTCGATGGTCGCGGCTGCATTCTTGCAAATGGTCACAACGCTGACGAAGGGCAAAGCCGGCATCGGAATCTTCCAGTCAGTGGCCGCGGGAGTACTCGGTAATGAGCTCGGTGGCCTGCAGCAGGCCCCGCTTCAGCCGGAACCGCTCCGCCGTCGAGACGGCAGCGCGGCGCATGAGCGCATACTGTTCAGGATTGCGGAGCAGCGCTGCCGTCTCCTCCACCACCTGAGTCTCGTTCTCCACGTAGATCGCGTTCACTCCGGCCTGCACGTAGACATCAGGGCCCCCGCAGCGGAACAGGACCGGGGGGACACCACGCGCCATGGCCTCAAGCGGTGGGAGGGAAAACCCCTCTCGGTAGCTCGTGGATAGCAGCACTTCCGAGGAGTCGATGCAATCGATGAGCTCGTCGTCGCCCTGCGGCTTGCAGCAGGTCACCGCTGGATCGACCACTGCATTGAATAGTTTCTCATTCTGAGATACGCAGAGGAACGTCAAACGTCCGCCGGAGATCGCGAGCAGTCGCTGAAAGCGGTCGAGCCCCTTCCATTGTTCCTCGCGGAGGAAATAGATCACGTTGAATCTCTTCGGCACGCGCACCGGCCGGTAATAAAAGATCTCGGAAGGACCGATATCGATCGATCTCGAATTGCAATGAAACCGCTGCCGGAGCGTTTCGCGCAGATAGGAATTCGCAGCGAGGATGTGCTGATCCCGATACGTGAGGTTACACAGCGCGTTGAGCACTGTGCCGCGGAGCCCCATGTACTTGGACTCGATGTCCTGCACGAAGTACAGGTAGGGGCGTCTGCGAATCGCAGCGGCGAGCCTGACGGAGTAGTAAGTGACGAAGAATGTCGCCATGAAAATCGAGCGCCGAGGAAGACGAAACGGCAGGAGCAGCAGAAAGGCAATGTAATTGAGTGCCTTCCACGGGGTGACGAACCCGATTCGCCTCACAACGACCCGCTCGCTGATGAGAAAGGGAGTGACCACGCGCGACGACACGATGAACACCTCGTGCCCCTCCTGAGCGAGGAAATTCGCAAGCTCCACGAGGACACGGGTACCGCCATGCCAGGAGAGATTAACAATGGGAATGCAGATACGCACCGGAGTTCGCTGATTGCCGCGAGGAAGGAGTCCGCGCTGCGGTGGTCCTTGGAGGGTGTCCGGCCGCTACGGTTCGCGGCGATAATAATGGGGGTTGTTTCTGATTCCCTTTGGGAACAGCATTCGAATGTGCATGCGTAGCCAGATATCGCCGCGCAAGACCCAATCGCGTAACCGCTGCTCCGGTCGCCCCCGGAAGCTGGTGACGTGGAAGTAATCGCTTTCGCCGACCGGACGATGTGAGAAGTAATAGTTCGAAACGCAGCAGCGGTCCTCCTTCGCATTGCTTCGCGACACCGAGTGCCAGGAGCCCTGATGCGTGACCATCACGACGAGGCGGTTGAATTCGCTCACGATCGTTAGCGGCTGCTTCGAGGGACCCGCAGGCCACAGCTCGAGATTCCCGCCGTTGTCCTCGCGCCAGTCCGGGGATACGTAGTAAAGGAGGTTCAGCACGCGGTAGCGCTCGCGGAACTTGTCGTGGGAATTGTCCACGTGAGGATTCAGGAAATGCCCCGAGGACATCAGGGAGATGCCACCAGCGTACAGAAGTGAGTCCGGTTCCAGCTCCTTCAGGCCAGTGATGGATTCGATTTCTCTCACAATCTCTGGATCCTGGAACGCATACACGGCTTCCTCCAGGAGCGGCGCGAAGCGGTTCATCTGGGCGGTGACATACTTCAATTCACGCAGGCTGCGCTTGAGCGTCATCGAATCCGGGCTCGGAAACGACGCACGAATGGCGAGCGCCCAGGCCTCCGGAAGCAAGTTATCGAGCACAAAATGATTGATCGGCCCCGTTGCCGACCACTGTGCACGCACGCGCACCGAATGCGCCGCGAGTTGGCGGGAAATGTGCTGAGCGAGATCTCGGCGGTCCAGCTTCATGAGACGAGGATGCTCCGCATTTTCCGTGGAGCCTAGCATTCTACCGATCCTGCGCCCGTGAATGAGGCCGGTGCTTCCGATCACTGTGTAGCATTGTGACCGGTGAGCTGCCTGCTCCCCGGGCCGTGCGGCTCCGGGGTACACGGCGGCACCTGTGTACTGTATGCTCAAGCGTGCCCCGTCGGGGGCCGTTGCGTGGCCCGCGACTCTCGCAGGCGCCACGCATGAATTGTAATTCAGCGAGCACATCGGGGGCGCCCGAAGGATGATCGAAGAGTTCGCCGATATGAAGCTGTGGCCAGCCTGTCTCAGCGCCGCCCAGCCTGTATTCGTCCTCCTGGGACTCGCTCTGCCCATCGATTTTCTGATGACTTTGGAGTCCTATCTCCACTATCTGAGGCCCGGGGAGTTGCTGCCCACGTTCGCGACCGCCTGGATCTTCCTTGCGGCGCCCCTGCTCCCGGTCTGGGTCCTTATAGCGGGCCTGATCGCGGCATCGAATGCCCATCCCCGAGCCAGGACGTTTCGGGCGCTCCTGTTGATGGTGGTGACCAGCGCAACTGCGGCTGCGATCCTCGCGTCGCTTATTTCCGGTGCGCTCGCCTGGTTTCGCGCGGCGGGATGGCTTGTGACCGCGCAGTTCAGTCATTACATGGTTTACTTCTCTGTGCTGATTGGCGCGCTCGCGGCTCCCACATCCCTGGGCCGCGCGGCCATCAAGCGATTTGTTGCGGGTGCGACCGTGGTCTCGGTCCTGGGATCCCTGACACTCGTCACGATTCCCTTCTACGGCTGGAAATCGGCAAGCGCTGCGCTTCCGAACCCCCTTTCGTCGAGCGCCCCCCCGGCGATCGACCGCGCATTCGACCGGGGTCCCGGGACCGATCTGCGCCCTGCTGCGGATGTGGGTACGTCACACGATGGCAACGCGGGTCCGAGGCCTCATATCCTGCTGTTGACGATGGATGCGCTCTCGGCGGATCACATGTCGCTGTATGGGTACGGACGCCAAACCACCCCGATGCTGAGCGAGTTTGCGCGCGGGGCTACCGTCTTCGCGGCGGCGTACGCGAATGCCAACCTGACCACGACCGGCGTTGCGTCGATTCTGACGGGCACGCGGCCCTGGACGCATCGCGCGCTACAGCTGCCGTCGTGGCCATTGGGTGCTGCACGCGCAGAGTCGTTGCCGGCGCTGCTGAAGGCTCAGGGCTATCAAACGGCAAGCGTAGCGACGAATCCCTACGCCGCTGTGGGACGCAATGGCTTCGGCCCCTATTTTGAATTTGCGGCAAGGGATCGCGTCCGGGGCTGGTGGGGGCTCTGCTCCGCGACCTTCTCCTCGATGCTGCGATACGCGTGCGCCGCGGCTCAAGTCCCCGTCCTGCTCGAGCTACAAAACTGGACCGGGTTGCTACAGCCGGACGATGAGAATGTGTTCAGGGATCCAAGCCTCGCCACGAGGTCTGCGCTCGCATGGCTGCGCAGCGCAGATCGCAGCAGGCCCATATTCCTCTGGGTTCATCTTTTCCCGCCCCACTCTCCGTACGCCGCTCCGAGCCCTTGGATCGGTACCTTCGATGGATCCGACGAGGACCGCCTCTCGAGCAACTCCACGCCTGAATGGGGCTACCGCACGGCCCGACTCTCGAGTCGGCAGGTCAGTACGCTCGAGGCGCGTTACGACGAATCTGTCCTGTACGTCGATGACTACGCGGGTCGATTTCTCCAAGCTGCGCTGAAGCTCCTCGGCCGCAATACCGTAGTCGTGGTCACTGCCGACCACGGCGAGAGCTTCGGACACGATTACGGAGGCCACACCGGCCCCGGTCTGTTCGACGACATCATCCACGTGCCGCTCATCATCAAGTTCCCGAATCAAACGCACAGAGTGGACAGCGCAGTTCCTGCTGAACAAGTCGATATCGCACCGACTCTGGCGGAACTCGCTGGCATCGCCATACCTCCCAGCTGGGAGGGCCGATCCCTGACATGTGCGCTGCCGGAACCCGGCGTCGCCTGTTCCGGTCCCTGGGGCCCCGTCTTCAGTATGAACTTCGAGCAAAGCTACCGCTACGGGACGCTAAAGAATGGCTCTGTCGCCGCAATCGACGGCAACTGGAAGCTCATCCACTACATGGGAACGTTGCGTTATCCATTCATGCCGAGGGTTCATGATGAGCTTTACGACCTGTCGGTCGACCGCGCAGAGCTCCGCGACGTGGCCGCAGCTCATCCGAGCGAAGTGCGAAAGCTGCGCGCAAGCATCAACGCGGAGCTGGCCGCTCACGGTAACGCACCGGCTGGCTGAACCAGCCTTACGAGTCGCCCGGCGCAGAGGCGCCATCACGTCCCTTCCCATACTGAGCATCCATCCACCGCATGTAGCTCCCGTCCATCACCGCGCGCCACCACGGCTCGTTGCCCAGATACCAGGCGAGGGTGTTGCGCAAGCCCTGCTCCAGCTTTACCGAGGCCGCATAGCCCAGCTCTCGCTCGATCTTCGTGCAATTGATCGCGTAGCGGCGGTCGTGGCCCGGTCGATCCTTCACAAATGTGATCAGGCTCGAGGCGACGGCACCACGAGCGGGCGGGGATTCGGAAAAGCGTCGGCAAAGCTCGGGACGCTCTCGGAAAAGCGTGTCGAGCTCCCCGCACAACATCTGCACCAGGCGCAGGTTTTCACACTCGGAGCGCCCTCCGATGTTGTAGACGGCGCCCGCGGGAGCCCGCGCGATGATGAGGTCGAGCCCACGGCAATGATCATTCACATGCAGCCAGTCGCGAACGTTGCCTCCGTCGCCGTAGATGGGCAGCGCTCGTCCATGAAGAATGTTCACGATGACCAGGGGAATCAGCTTTTCGGGGAAATGGTAGGGCCCGTAATTGTTCGAGCAATTGCTCGTCGTCACTTCGAGTCCGTAGGTGTGGTGGTACGCACGCACGAGGTGATCGGCGGCTGCCTTGCTGGCGGAATACGGCGAGTTGGGGGCGTAGGGCGTAGCTTCGTCGAACGGCGGATCCTCGGGCTGGAGCGAACCGTAGACCTCATCCGTGGAGACATGATGGAACCGGTGACGCTCGACCAGACGCTCCTGCAGCCATACCTTGCGCGCGGCCTCCAGGAGACAGTGCGTGCCAAGAACATTCGTCTCGATGAACGCGCGAGGCCCGACGATTGATCGGTCTACGTGGGATTCTGCTGCGAAGTGCACGACCGTATCCAAACGTTCCTCGCGCAGCAGGTGCTCGACCAAGGGACCGTCACAGATGTTGCCGTGCACGAACCGCAGCTCGGGTCGAGCCCTCAACGAGGCGAGACTCGCGAGGTTGCCCGCATACGTGAGCGCATCGAGCACGACTACGCGCTCCCCCGGATGCTCGTTCAGCCAGTAGTGAACGAAGTTTGAGCCGATGAAGCCGGCTCCGCCCGTCACCAGCAATCTACGCATGCCCGATCTCGTGGATCACTTCGCGGAGATTCTTGCGCCAGTGAGCCGGCACGATTCCCAGCGCGTCCAAAAGTGAGCTCCGATCGAGCACGGAGTAGCTCGGACGGCGAGCTCGCGTCGGATACTGGGCCGTTGAAATGGGCACCACATCGACCTCCGCGGCAAGAAGTCCGGCCGCGAGGCCCTCCTCGGCGATCGCCACCCCGAAATCGTACCAGCTGGCGACCCCGGAATCCGTCCAGTGATGAATGCCCACAAGCTCGGGACGTGCCACGATCCACCATAGGGCTCTGGCCACCGAGTGCGCCGAAGTGGGCGAGCCGACCTGATCGGCCACCACGCGCACACGGCCATTCAACGTCATCAGACGCAACATCGTGCGCAGAAAGTTGCGCCCCTGTGCCGCGTATACCCAGGCCGTGCGCACGATCGTGGAACGTGTGGGCAACACGTCGAGCACTGCTTGCTCGCCTGCACGCTTCGTCATTCCGTACACGCTGAGTGGCGCGGTGGACGCCTCGGGCCGATACGGCACCGAGGAGGTACCGTCAAAGACGAAGTCGGTAGACAAGTGGATGAGCCGCGCTCCCCTCCTTCGTGCGGCCTCCGCCAGATACCGGGGCCCTTGAGCGTTCACCTGGGCGGCAATCTCCGGCTCATCCTCGGCGCGATCCACGGCCGTGTATGCAGCCGCATTGATGACTACATCCGGCCGGTGAGCCTCGAGCCAGCTCCCGACGGCATGCTCGTCAGCGACGTTCAGCTCGCGACGAGACAGCGTCGCAACCGTGAGGTCATCCGGCGCGCTGGCACTGAGCGCGTGGCCAATCTGGCCCCCGCCGCCGGTGATCAATACTTTCATGGATAATAATCTGCATCGTGGAAACGCCCGGCGCTCCCATCCTTCTGGGAGACGAGGGGCGTAACTCCCGCCGGAAGCGGCCATCCAATGTCGAGATCAGGATCGCTCCAGAGAATCGTACGTTCGTGAGCGGGAGCCCAGAAGTCGGTGACGCGATACAGAAAGTCCGCCGACTCGCTCAGCACCAGAAAGCCGTGGGCGAACCCCGGGGGCACCCAGAGCATGTGACGATTCTCTTCCGAGAGGGTCACCCCGACCCACTTCCCAAAGGTCGGTGAGCGGCGGCGCAGATCGACGACCACATCGAACACCGCTCCCGTTGCCACGCGAACGAGCTTTCCCTGGGCTTGCTCGATCTGGTAGTGCAATCCGCGCAGAGTGTTACGAACGGAGCGACTATGATTATCCTGCACGAACTTAGCGGCGATCCCGGCCGCAGCAAACTTCCGCTCCTCCCAGGATTCGAAGAAGAACCCGCGCGGGTCGCTGAAAATGCGCGGTCGAATGAGCACTACGTCCCGAATCTGCGTCGGCTCGAATTCCATGTCATTTGGGCCCGCGGGCAATCTCGAGCAGGTAAGCGCCGTAGCCGGTCTTGCCCAGCTTGAGCGCCAGTCGCTCGAGCTGGGCGCAATCAATGTACCCTTCCCGAAACGCTATCTCCTCGGGGCAGCAGACCTTCAGACCCTGGCGGCTCTCGATCGCCTCGATGAACATCGCCGCCTGCAGCAGCGACTCGTGAGTGCCGGTATCGAGCCAGGCGATGCCCCGTCCGAGCAACTCCACGTGCAAGACGCCGCTCGAGAGATAGGCTCGATTTACGTCCGTAATCTCGAACTCACCCCGGGCCGAGGGGCTTAGGTCGGCAGCGATACGCAACACGTCGTTATCGTAAAAATAAAGTCCCGTGACAGCAAAGTGAGACTTTGGAGCAGTAGGCTTCTCCTCGATGTCGAGCGCGCGTCCCGCAGCGTCGAAGCTCACGACGCCGTAGCGTTCCGGATCGCGCACGCGATAAGCAAACACGGTGGATCCGTGATGGCGCTCGGCGGCTGCCCGCAGCTGCTCGGGCAGCCCATGACCGTAGAAAATATTATCCCCGAGAACCAGCGCCACCCGGTCTTCTGCCACGAATCGCCTTCCGATGACGAACGCCTGCGCCAGTCCTTCCGGTCGAGGTTGCTCGGCATAAGTGAGGGCTATACCCCACTGGCTCCCGTCACCGAGGAGACGCTGAAAATAGGGCAAGTCGACGGGCGTTGAAATGAGCAGAATGTCGCGTATCCCCGCGAGCATCAGCGTCGCGAGGGGGTAATACACCATGGGCTTGTCGTAGATAGGCAACAATTGCTTGCTCACGCCGAGCGTGACCGGGTGCAGCCGCGTACCAGCTCCGCCCGCCAGAACGATTCCCTTCAAGCTCATACGCCCACTGCGTGGATCGCGGCAGCGCCGATAGCGAGGTTGTAAATGATCCCCGTGATCGCCTGCCATTCCGGCAGCGGTGGCAGCTGCTGCGTGTTCATGGGTACGACGATCGTATCTCCCGGTCTGATGGTCACGCCCGATGATCCAACGCGGAAGAAGTGCGCGGACCTTCCGGGGACCACGCTTCCATTCGCGCGCACGATGTAGATCTTGCCTGCATCGGCATGTTGCGTCATTCCCCCGCTCAGATTGATGTAATCATCGCGGGTGAGATTGCTGCGATAGAGCAGCGAGGTGTTGCTCTGTACCTCACCTATCACGGTGACCTCCTGCTGGTACCTCGGGACGATGAGCTGGTCCCCGCTGCGCAGGATCACGTCGTCCTGGGAGTCGGACGGTTCACGCAGCAGCCGGGGCAGATCGATGACCAAACGCCCCACTGCTTTCGTCGCTCTGAGCTGCGCCAGCAGCCCCTGACCGATCGTCAACGCATTTCCGCCGGCCGACCCGCCGCCGCCGCCATTGATCGCGCTGCCCGCCACCGCTTCGAGCGCCATGGCAGTAATATCCGCCTGCGTGCGCTGCGCGAGCATGTCTAGCTGCTGCTGCTCGCGCTGCTTGAGCTCCACCCGCGTGAATACGCTTCCTTCTGGAAAGGCATAGACGGTTAGACCGCCGGCGCGCTGCAGCACGGACTTCAAAGTCTCGCCCTCCCGGATGGTGTAGATGCCGGGGAAGCGCACCTGTCCGAGGAGCGTCACCTGGCTCTGCTCACCCCAGAACGACAGCTGCTTGATCGACAGCGTATCGAAGGGCTCGAGGCTGATATTCGCCTTCGGGTCCCCTCGTAGCACGGCATTCAGATCGATTGGGATGAGTTGGATCTGGCGCTCTTCTCCGTTCACGACGGCATACCGTGCAAGCTCTGCCTGGCCGCCGTAGGCCGCGTCCGTGAGATCCCCGCCCGCCCGCAGCAGATCACTCACGCGCATTCCGGGCTCGAGCGGGTACTCCCCGGGCACTTTCACACGCCCCTGCACTTGTACCACCTCAGTGGGGCGGTCGAAGTGGGATTGCAGCCGCAGCTCCTCGAGAAGCGGTTGAATGATGCGATCCCGCCCTGACCCGAGATCGAACACGATGACGCGGTCGCGCGGCATGAGCGGGATATCGGCCGAACCGCGTGGCGCAGCGAGGGCCGCACCGAGATCCGCGGAGAAGACCTCGACTCTGCGGTCTGGCGGCAACTCACGCCGAATGAGCACGTAGTGCAGGTCTGCGTTGGGCCTGAGCTCATCGACCGACCCGATGACATCGGTGAGTGTCATACCCTGTCTGAAAGCCACGGGACCCGGGGTGTATACATGCCCCTGCAACGTCACCCCGGAGTCCAATGTCGGGATGAGCTGCGTCACCCGCAGCTGGTCGCCATCGTGCAGCGGCTGGCTGCGCCCGCTCACGGAGGACAGGTCCACGCGCAGCACGGTGCGAAGACCCCGTGCGTCGATGCGCGTGAGCCATGCGGTAGGCTCCGCATCATTGGTGAGTCCACCCGCAAGGCCCACCAGGTCTCCGAGGGTCGTCTCATGCTTGATTTCATAGATCGCGGGTCGATGCACCTCCCCTTCCACACTCGCCGTGGGACCGACCGGGGGTACGAATACTGCATCCCCCGGTAGCAGTTTCGCATCGTCCGTGGTGTCCCCACGGATGAGAAGGTCGTACAAGTCCAGATGACGGACGATTTTCCCGTCGCGCTTGAGCTGAACGTCCCGCAACGAGCCGATGGTTTTTACGCCGCCTGCCGCATACAGCGCCGAAGTGATCGTCGCGAACCCGCTCACCGCGTACGTGCCCGACTCTCGGGCCTCTCCTAGCACAAAGATCCGGATCGTGCGCGTCTCACCCATTGACACGCTCGCCTTGACCCCGATCATCTGGCTGGCCACGCGCTTCTCGATGTCCTGCTTCACGTCGAGGAAACGCTGTCCGGCAACGCTGACGGGCCCAATCTCGGGGAGATTCACGCGCCCGTCATTTCCGACCTGCAGCGTCAAGAATCGGTCCCGCTGATTTCCGTAGAGTTGAACCTGCAGGACGTCGCCTGTTCCGATGACGTAGTCGGCCGGGACCGGCACATTGGTCACTGGTGCGAAGGTGGACGGTGGGTTCTCAAAGAGGTCATATCCGAAGGGCTTCAGGCTGGCGACACCCGATTTGGTGAGCGTCAGCTTGGTCACTCGAAAGTGCAGGCCGCGAAGTTCCGGCTCGACCTCCAGCCTCAATGTCGCCTGCACGTCGCTCAAGCCCGCCAGGTGAATTCCCGTGAAACCGGGCAGGTTCAGAACGCCTTCGGAAGTGAGCTGATAGGGATTCTTGGAGCGAATGAGCGCGACCATCCGCGAAAGGTCCTGAATGTCGCGAGGTGCCATCAGGCCAGGGGGCCCGAACTGCCATCCACCGGTTGGGGCAGGGTTCACCTGTCCAGCGGATTGACCTGCGGCCTGTGACTGCTGTTCCGTGCCGGCCTGCCCGCCGGCCTGCGGCTGCGACTGCTGCTGCTGCTGCTGCTGCATCAGAAGCTGGTACTGCTGCAGCTGCGTCGGAGAGAGTTGCGAGGCTACCTGAGGGGATACGGGCGCGCCGGAAAACTGGCCAAGCGCCGCGGGCGACCCCAGCAGCGACGTGGAGTTCCCACCATACAGTGTCGAGCCAGTGTAAGGATACACACCGGTGGGGGTGCCATAAATCAGAGAACGGTAGAGCGCTTCGGATGTATCCGTCGGTCGAGGAAGCAGCGGCACCGTATCCACTTCTACGACGATCCAATCCTCGGGGCGCAGGACCGGGAGCCGCTCTTCGAGTTCCGCTCGCTGCTGCAGGTACTGACGATAGCGCATCGCGTCGAGGTCCTGTTGCAGGGCCTGCTGCTGAGACGGCACGCCCGAGGTTCCGGTGCTCGTTCCACCGAACCCTTGCCCGCCCATGCCCAGCTGCTGCATCACCTGTTGCTGCTGATCCGGCGACATCGAGCGGAAAACGTCCATGACGTCGGTGCCCGAGCCTCCCATCTGGGCGTGAACCAGGGGCGCCAACACCACGCACGCCAGCACCCAAAATCGCCACGAGCGAAGCGCTTGTCCCATCGATTTCATACAGTTCCAGTACACCCGTCGTGATGATTTCGCGGCCTAGAGCGCCCTGCTCCAGGCGAGATAACCGAATCCCCGTCCATTGCCGATCTCCTCCGCGGGCCTCTGCCGTTCGGCTCCCACCTGCACGAACAAGTCGCCCCCGAAGACGGGGCGGCGATACTCGGCCTGCACGGAATCGTAGAGGCTCGCCCCGTAAGGGCTCACGAGGTCGTACGGGCCGGCAACGTTTCCACGGTTGAAATGCCCGCTTTGGAACTTCATTTGCCACTCATCGCCTGCGCTCCGGTCCCAACGCAATCCCACCGTTCTGAGGATGGAGTCGGCATCAGCGGTGTCACCAATATTGAGACCACGATAGCGGTAGCCAGCGAGGAAGACGCTGTTGGTATAGGCGCACAGGGTGGCATTGGGAGGAGTGCCGATGTAAAACTCGGGCGGATTGCGCTCGGCGCCGCACGTGGAGTCGGTGTACTCGGCAAATCCCTTGATCGTGTCGCCATTGGCGAGATTGAGCCAACTCTCGATTCCTTGCTGCTTCATCAGCCGGGCAGGTAAGCGATGTATCTCATCGTTGCCGATCTCCTGCACGTACACGGCGAGCGGAATGAAGGTCCAGGGCGAGTTCAATCGCGCCTCGTACCCGGCCTGCGCATGCCCGGGCTTCGCGCCGGTGACCCCGGCGTACTGGGTCGTGTCGTTGCCAACGATGACGTTCTTCAGCATCGTGAGGTTGCAGTCGCGGTGCGACTCATCCTCCACCACGGGATTCGCGTAATGACCACACCACTGCGTGGTGAGCTCCGCACCGACCTCGAGGAATCTGAGTGGACGCCACGACAGCCTGGTGCCATAGAAGAGAGAATCATCCACGTCCGGACGGTGCTCCTCCGCCGCGGCGAAGTACATGATGAAGCGCCACGGTCCCAGCCAGCGCAGCACCGGCAGATCAATGGGCGCAGAGGTGGCCCGATCGAGCTCGATCGCCGGCATCGGACGGGCGTTGTCGGACAGGATCAGGCTGGTCTCGTAGCTCGGTCCCCACCACTTGTCGAGCGTGTTGAGACTCAGGAGCCAGTTGCCGAATCGGAACGTCAAATTCGAGTCGTCCATGCGAAAGGGTTGACCGTCCCGGGGATCCACCGCATACGTCAAATTCAGCTCCGCCGCCCACCGGTAGCCATAGTCGACCACCTCCGCCGACAGATCCCCATCCTCCCGCGCAGGCGTATCGTAGTCGCGCAGCAAACTCGGATGTCCAGCTGCGAGATCCACCTCCGCGACGTGCAGACCATTCTCGTTGGTCGGCCGAATGGCGTTCTCGATGCGGTCATACGCCGCTCGCAGCGCGGGTGCTTTCAGTTTCTCGCGATCAACCTTGCTCATCACCCGATCGATATCTGCGATCGGGATGGGCCAATCGTTGAGCGGGAGGTCAACGACACCGGAGTCGGCGAGCAACTCGATGTCCGACCGGAACCGCCCGTCGCCTACCTCGGCCCAGACCTGGCTCGGTGCCGCGTATGCGGCCGTGCACACCATCGCCGCCGCGCAGGCCGCGGCCCAAAGGCCCACACTGCGATTCAAACGATCACCTTACTGTTCGAACGACCGTGTCCTGGCGCGGTCAGCCAGCGCGCCATTTTCTGATCTGGGACAGGAAGCCCCACTGATCGAACGCATTGATTCCCCAGACCCCACTTTGCGTGAATACCCCGTGTTCGTAAAGCGCGATCAGCCCGCCCGGTCGGGCGAAGCGCGGTAGAAGCTGGTGATGCTGTCCACCACATACTGCATCTGGTGTTCGCTGAGCTCCGGATAGATCGGCAACGCGAGCGTTTCACGCGCCGCCCGCTCGGAGTGCGGGAAGTCTCCCACTCGGTGCTCGAGATAAGCAAAGCACGTTTGCAAGTGTAGCGGCACGGGGTAGTAGATCTCGGTGCCGACCCCTTGTTCCGCAAGATGCTCGCGCAGGCGATCGCGCTCGCGCACGCGCACCACGTACTGGTTGTAGATGTGGCGCGCGCCGGGATTCGATGGCGGCCTCTGGAGGGCCTCCCCCATACTTTGCGCCGCAAAGGCCTGATTGTAATAAGCCGCATTGCGCTGCCGCGCGCCGGTCCAATCATCGAGGTGCGGCAGCTTGACGTTGAGGACTGCCGCCTGCAGCTCATCCAGGCGGAAGTTCCCGCCGATGACCTGGTGATGGTACTTCGGCTTTCCGCCATGCACCCGCAGCACGTCCAGGCGCTCGGCGAGCGCCGCATCGTTCGTCACGCACATGCCTGCGTCCCCGAACGCACCGAGGTTCTTGGTGGGGAAAAAGGAGAGGCAGCCGATATCGCCGAACGTGCAGGCGCGCCGGCCCCGGGCGTCGTCCGCGCCGATCGACTGGGCGGCATCCTCGATCACCTTGAGGCCATGCTCGCGCGCGATGCCCATGAGCGGGTCCATGTCGGCCACCTGCCCGTAGAGGTGGACCGGCATGAGGGCCTTTACGGTCCCGCCGGTGCGTCGATTGCGCAGCGCGGCATTGCCGGTCTCGCAATGCTCCCCGATGAAGGCGCGAACTGCCTCGGGCGCGAGGTTGAAGGTGCGCGGATCGATGTCGCAGAACAGGGGTCGCGCGCCCGCACGGGCGATCGTCCCCGCGGTTGCGAAAAACGTGTAGGGGCTGGTGATCACCTCATCTCCCGCCCCGATTCCGAGCGCCATCAGCGCGATGAGCAAGGCATCGGTGCCGGAGGAGACCCCGATGCCGAACCGGCACCCGCTGTATGCGGCGACCCGCTGCTCGAGCTCCTTCACGGCCGGGCCCAGAATGAACTGCTGACTGGCGCAAACGCGCTCGATCGCAGCCTGGATCTGGGACCGCAGGGCCTGATATTGGGGCTTCAGGTCGAGCAGCGGCACCTGCATTCGCGGGGTCTGCTGCGGCTGCGCGAGGGCCATGGGAATCCCGGGTTCGGTACGAGGTGGCGAAGTGTAGCGGGGATGCGCACGGGTCTGCACATCGGACGAGCCTGAGCTTGGCGTTGCTAGCGCTGGTGCCCGTAGTACTCGCAGAACCAGTCGACGAAGCGCCGCACCCCCACCTCGACGGGTGTCGCTGGACGGTAACCCACCTCGCGCGTGAGATCCTCGATGTCGGCGCAGGTCTCCGGTACGTCTCCAGGCTGCAATGGGAGGAAGTTCTTCCGAGCCTTGCGCCCCAGGCACTCCTCGATCAGCTCGATGTAGCGCAGCAGCTCGATGGGGCGATTGTTACCAATGTTGTAGATACGGAAGGGCGCGCTGCTGGTCGCGGGGTCCGGGTGATCGCTGTTCCAGCCCGGATCGGGCCGGGCAGGCTTATCGAGGGTGCGCACGACTCCTTCGACGATATCATCGACGTACGTGAAGTCGCGCTTGTGGTGTCCGTGATTGAAGACATCGATGGGCTTGTCTTGCAGGATGTGGCTCGTGAACAGGAACAGCGCCATGTCCGGACGGCCCCACGGCCCATACACCGTGAAGAACCGCAGCCCGGTCGTTGGGATCCCGAAGAGCGATGAGTAGTTGTGCGCCATCAGCTCGTTCGCGCGCTTGGTGCTCGCATAGAGCGACAGCGGGTGATCGACCCCTGCGTGCTCCGAGAATGGCAAGTGGGTATTGGCACCGTACACCGAGCTCGTGGACGCGTACACGAGGTGCTCCACTCCGTAGTGGCGGCACCCTTCCAGGATGTTGAGGGTACCCGCGACGTTGCTGGCGACGTAGAGGTGCGGCGCCTCGAGCGAGTAGCGCACACCCGCCTGCGCCGCCAGGTGCACCACGCGCTGGAATCTCTCGCGCGCGAACAGGCCGGCGATGGCGGCAGCGTCGGCGAGGTCGAGCTGAGCGAAGCCGAAGCCGGGCTGGCGTGTGAGCTGACCGAGTCGCGCTTTCTTGAGCGTTACGTCGTAGTACTCGTTGAGATTATCGAGGCCGACAACCTCGTCACCGCGTGCGAGCAGGCGATTTGCGGTGTGAAAGCCGATGAACCCCGCAGCGCCGGTGACCAGAATCTTCACGATGTGGATCCGGCCGCGACGGCCGGCGGACTCTCGGGCACCTCAAAAGTCCTCCACAGAGCGCCCTGGGAGCGGCAGGCCCTGGCGATCACGTCGAGGAAGCTCTCGTGTGCGCGCACCTCCTCGTCCGTGGCGAGGATGACCCGCAGCGGCACCGGCACGCGCACAAGCGCGCGCACCGGCCGGGGATCGTTCGGTCGCGGTGCACCAACCACCTGTCCCAGCTCGAGGGCACCCTGCCCTCCGGTCATCGCCAGGTACACCTCGGCCAGCAGCTGCGCATCGAGCAACGCCCCGTGCAGCTCGCGCCGCGAGTTGTCCACGCTGTAGCGCCTGCAGAGCGCATCGAGGCTGTTGCGCTGGCCGGGATGCATGGCACGCGCCAGCGCGAGCGAATCGCGCACCTGACAGATCGAGCCGATCGTGCGCGGCGCGCCCGGCAGGCGCCCGAGCTCGCAGTCGAGGAAAGCTACGTCGAATGCGGCGTTGTGGATGATGAGCTCGGCTCCCGAGAGGAACTCGAGGAGCTCCTCGGCAACGTCGGCGAAGCGCGGCTCGCGCGCAAGGTCTGCTCGCGTGAGCCCGTGCACCGCAAGTGCACCCTCGTCGATGTCGCGCTCGGGATTGAGATAGCGGTGGAAGCGACGACCGGTCGGGCGGCGGTTGACGATCTCGACGCAGCCGATCTCGATGATCCGGTGATCGAGGCTGGGCTCGAGCCCGGTGGTCTCCGTGTCGAGAACGATCTGCCGCATTGGCCGGCGATTCTACCTCAGCGCGTGAGCGCGTCGATCGCCTGGTTCGCGAGCCGATCCACCCGCTCGTTGCCCGGCACACCGGCATGCCCGGGCACCCAGTGCCATTCCACGCGATGGGCCGCTGCGAGCTTGTCGAGCTCGACCCACAGGTCCTGGTTCTTCACCGGCTTTCGATCGGCGGTGCGCCAGCCGCGAGCCTTCCAGCTCGGGACCCATTCCGTGATGCCGCGGCGAACGTACTGGGAATCGGTGAAAACACGGGCCTGAGCGGGCTTCTTGAGCGCCTCGAGCGCCCGGATGACGGCGGTGAGCTCCATGCGATTGTTGGTCGTCAGCGCCTCGGCGCCGGCGAGCTCCTTCTCGCGCCCCTCGCACGAGAGCAGCGCAGCCCACCCTCCAGGGCCCGGATTGCCGCGGCAGGCTCCATCGGTGTAGATCTCGACGATCCCCGTCAAGAGGGCTGCCGCGTGGTCGGCTTGACGAGGCCGCCGAGCACGGCGGGCTTCTCCTTGAAGCGCGGCCGCACCGGAGTCAACGTGTACACGCGCTTGCGCGCCTTGAGCAGGTAGGCCCCCGCGGGGAACGGATTGAGCAATCCACGACGCAGCAGCCGGGTCTGTGCCTCGTTCGCATCGCGGGCGGTGCGCCACGGGTTGCAGTAGAGATAGCGCCGGGACGCCACGACCTCGTAGCCCAGGAGCACGAGCCAATCGCGGATGCGCCGCTCCGAGAGAATGCGACGCATGCCGGGTGGAAAGCCGCTGCGGGTCCCGCGGGCTCGCAAGCCCCACAGGCTCAAGGGCCGAAAAGCCAGCACGATGAGCTGCCCCTCGCCCACCAGCACCCGATCCACTTCGCGCACGATCGCATAGGGGTCGGCTGCGAACTCGAGCGTGTGAGGAAGGAGTGCGGCATCTACGGAGTCGCTGACGACCGGCAACTGTGACGGGCGTCCGATTATGTCGGCCCCTGCGGAGAGTGCCCCGGGAGCCACGATGGCCTGCCGTCGCGTGCGTGCTCCGGCGAGCAGCTCGCGGTCTGCGCCCCAAGCGCCGATCTGCAGAAATTCCCACCCGAACACGTCCTCGAGCGCCTCGCCGAGCAGCTCGGACTCGGCAGCGACCACCGCGCGCCCGAGCCCGCCGCTCCACCAGGTGCGCAGCGCAACGTTGCGATCGAGCGCAGCCGTGGAATTAAGATTCGGAGAGGTCACCGCAAAAGAGTAGCAATTCTGTGAAGCCACCGGGTACATTCCCGATCGCAAACAAGTAAGTTGGGCACAAAAGAGCAGCCGCCTTTCAGGGGTGCGCATTTTGATCACGGATCACTTGCGGTGGACGCAGTCGGGAGTAGTACTGAGCGCTCTGCTGGCGCTCGCCGCGTGCGCACATGCGCCCGGCACCCGCCCTGCCACCGCACCTCAGGTGATCACCGCCACGGGGACATCCGGCGCGGCCAGCGCCTCTGCGACAACCCCCGGCACTGCAGCCGCGTCCACCGACTCCACCAGCTCGAGCGTAGCGCAAAGCGGCGCTGACTCTACCGACTCATCGGCCGAGCAAGGTGAGCTGCCGCAGGTCGCCGGCATCAATCCCGACGACTACGCCGATCTCTTCGACCGCATGCGTGCGGGCTTCAAGCTGGGTGATGTCGATCGGCCCGCGGTGCAACAGCAGCTCCAGTGGTTCGTGGACAACCCGGATTATGTTCAGCGCTCATTTCGACGTTCCGAGCTCTACCTGTATCACATCGTCAAGCAGCTCGAATCGCGCGGCATGCCGCTCGAGCTGGCGCTCCTTCCGGTCATCGAGAGCGCCTACGAGCCTTATGCCTATTCGCGCGCGCGAGCCATGGGGCTGTGGCAGTTCATTCCCGGAACCGGCTCGCGCTTCGGGCTGAAGCAGAACTGGTGGTACGACGGACGCCGCGACGTGATCGAATCCACGCGCGCGGCGCTCGATTATCTGCAGTATCTGCACGATGAGTTCCACGGCGACTGGCTGCTCGCCATCGCCGGCTACAACTGTGGCGAGGCCGCGATCGTCCAGGCGATTGCGGTCAATCAGGCGCATGGCCGGCCGATCGATTTCTGGAGCCTGCGGCTCCCGGCCGAAACGCGCGCGTACGTCCCGAAGCTGCTCGCGATGAAGCGACTGGTCGCCGCACCCGAGAACTACAGTCTCACGTTCTCCCCGATTCCCAATCGCCCCTACTTCGTGAGCGTCGAGACCTTCGGGCAGATCGACCTGCGAGTCGCGGCAGAGATCGCCGGGGTCTCACCCGAGGTGCTCTACGAGCTCAACCCGGCCTTCCATCGCTGGGCGACGGACCCCTCGGGCCCCTATAGCCTGCTGCTGCCGACCGATGCCGCCGATGTCTTCCGCGCCAATATCACCCAGCTGAACCCCGATGAGCGCATGCGAGTGACCCAGTACGTCGTGCGCCGCGGGGACTCGATGGCCGCACTCGCCCGCCACTTCGGCACGACCCCTCAGGTCGTGCGCGAGCTCAACGACCTGCCGAGCGGTGCCCTCGTGATTGGCACGGAGCTGCGAGTGCCCTCGGACGTGAGCGAGCTGCCGCCCAAGGTGCTGCAAGCCGCCGCTCTGTTCGATGCGCATGGCCGCCATCGCCTGCTCCGCCCGCGTATGCGCGTCGTGGTGCACCGTGGGGACTCCCTCTGGGCGATTGCGCGCCGCCATGGGGTTGACGTGCACGCCCTCGCCCTGCTCAACGGGCTGCAGCCCGGGGACACGCTGCGCGCGGGGCAGCGACTGATGCTCACCCCCGCCGCCGTGCGCACGAGCGATGCCTCAGGCACATCCAGTCATTCGCACGCCACGCGGCGCGTGACCTATATCGTCCGCGCCGGGGACACCCTTTATGGCATCGCCCGCGTGTTCCAGGTGACCGTCTCCCAGATCGTGAGCTGGAACCGGCTGGCGCACCGCGCGCTGTCCCCCGGGCAGCACCTGCTCATCCGCCTGGCACGCGGCGGCGGCAGCCTCGCTGCGGAGTAGCCTCCTCCCCTTCGGGCCCGCACGGACCCGCTCCTTGGCAGACGGGCTTGCTCCCGAGTAACCTCGCTGCCCAGCATGGGCTTTCTGACCGGCAAACGCGCACTCATCGTCGGCGTCGCGACCGAACGCTCGATCGCATGGGGCATCGCTCAGGCGATGCATCGTGAAGGCGCCGAGCTTGCCCTCTCGTACCAGAACGAGAGGCTGAAGGAGCGCGTCCAACCGCTCGCCGAATCGGTCGGCTCCCACCTCACGGTACCCCTTGATGTGGAGAGCGACGAGCAGATCGATCTCGCGTTCAAGACGCTCGGGAGCCACTGGGGGCAACTCGATATCGTGGTGCATGCAGTCGCCTACGCCCCACGCGAGGCACTCACCGGAGGGTTCCTCGACAGCGCATCGCGCGAGAGCTTTCGCATCGCGCACGAGATCTCCAGTTACAGCTTCACTGCGCTGGCGCGCGCGTCCCGACCGCTCATGCAGGGTCGCACCGGAGCCCTGCTCACTCTTTCCTACCTCGGAGCGGTGCGGTCCATTCCGAGCTACAACGTCATGGGACTGGCAAAGGCGAGTCTCGAGGCGAATGTGCGCTTCCTCGCGGCCGACCTCGGTCCGATCGGCATTCGCGTGAACGGAATCTCCGCAGGTCCCATCAAGACGCTCGCCGCCGCCGGGATTGCCGGGTTTCGCCGGATGCTCGGACGGGTGGCCGAGGTGGCCCCGTTACGGCGCAACGTGACCCTCGAGGACGTGGGTAATGCCGCCGCGTTCCTGTGCTCGGATCTGGCCGCCGGAATCACCGGCGAGATCCTCTACGTGGATAACGGCTTCAACACGGTTGGGATGAGCTTTCCGCAGGAGTCGGAGACCTGACTCGCCCGGCTGCGCAGCTGCTCCTCGGCAGTCGAGCGCTCGCGGACTGGATACTCGGCGGTGGACCCCTTCCACGGCGGCACCTGCGCAGCTCGGCGCGGCTGAGGTGGCACGCGTACTGGTTCGAGCAGAACTGGGGCACCGAGGTCAAGCGCCTGGCTGGCATCGCCCTCCCCCAAGCCCCCACATTCATCGTCGGATTGTGGCGATCCGGGACCACCGCACTGCACGAGTCGCTCGCCGCATGCACCGGCTGGACGACCCCGCGAACGTGGCAATGCTTTGGGCCCTCAACGTGCTTTCTAGCCGGCCCGCCGCGCGACGAGGCGGTCGTCTACCGACCGATGGACCAAGGCCGGATCACGACCCTCACGCCCCAGGAAGACGAATTCGCGCTCCTGCTGCTCGGGGAGCCCTCGCTCTACCGCGGGTTCATCGATCCGCGACGCTTGCGTGATTGCGGAGAGCAACTGTGGTCCGGTCACGAGGGGACGCTCGAGCGTTGGCAATACTTCGTGCGCGGACTTGCCGCCAGCGCGCCGGGCTTGCCTGTCCTGCTCAAATCGCCGAACCACACCTTCCGTCTGCCGCTGCTGCGCAGCCTTTTCCCCGGCGCACGGTTCATCTGGCTCGGCCGCCACACGGGTGAGGTGCTCGCATCCAACGAGAGAATGTGGCGCGCGATGATGGAGGTTTATGGGCTCTGGGACTGTCCCGCAGGCGCGCTCGAGGGTTTTCTGCAAGACATGGTGCGTGCAGCCGCCGCAACGATCGGAAGATGCCTGGAGGAGATGCCGCGCGAGAGAATGCTGTGGGTGGACTTCGAGCAGCTGCGCCTGAACCCGAAGGAGACGCTGCTTCGCATTCTGAGCTTCCTGGAGGCGAGGTCCAGCTCGGGCGCACCCATCGGCCCCGAGCAAGTCGAGGATGCTCTCGCTCGAGTTCCGATCCATCCAGGCTCGCGGGCGAGCTTGCCTGAGGATGCAAGCGTCGCCTCCCTCGAGAACCTGATGCGCGCCGCGGGTCATCGATTTGGCCCAACCGCACGTTGTTAAGGACTGTGAGCACCGGCTTTGCCGAAGGATCGCTCCACCCGTATGATGGTCGGGGCTTGCCCGTAAGACGGTTGGGGCTCGCGCCCCGAGGTTAGACAATCCGGGCTTGCTCTCCGGGCTTGCTCTCGAACGCCAAAAGCAGTTCAGGCGTCGCCAATCACCGACCGTGGAACTTAAAGGCTCGATGGAGGTTCGCATTCAGTATGAGCACGATCAAGCGCACTGGTCTTGTCGGACTGCTCCTGTGGGTGGTGGTGCTTGCTGTCGCACCGGTGCGGCCGGCACACGCCTACATCGATCCCAACTCGGCCGGGCCTCTCTATCAGCTTCTGTTTCCGCTGTTGATCGCTGTGGGCTCGGCCATCGCCGTGATGCGGCGCGCGATCGTGCGCGCCTGGAATCGGGTGACGAGCGCCGTAGTGTCCATGGTGCGCGGCCAGCGCGCGGGTCCGTAGCTCAGCCTTTCCGGCTGAAGCCGAGCCAGCCGTGCAGGGCAATTCGAGCGACACCTCGGCGGCCTACTCGGCATGGCGCATTGCCGCGCTGCCCGCCCTGGCTGTCCTGGGAATCGTTCTGCCTCTCACCTTTCCGGGCCTGCTCGATCAGTACCTGTACTACTTCCGCCCGCTGGATCTGCTGCCGATCTATGCCACTGCCTGGGTGATCCTGGCCGCGCTCGCTCTTCCTCTGTGGGCGCTCGCCGCTCTTGCGCTGAAAGCTCTGGAGAGCACGGCAGCCGCTCCCCTGCCGCAGGTCGCGCGAGGGCTGCGCATCGTGCTGCTCGCGGCTGCGGCCGCAGTGACAATCGAAACCCTTCTTTACAGCTCGGCCACCTGGCTGCAAACGTTCGGAATCCACTGGGCAGATCCTGCAGGCACGCCGTGGATGCTCATCGCCGCTGCGGCCGCTCTCGCGGTCGCGCTGCTGCCACGCGGCCGTCGCCTCATCGCGAGCGTGGGCGTCCTGGCCTTGACCGTGTCGGTTATCGGAGCCCTCACTCTGGTGAGCCTGCCGGTCTTTGCGTGGCGGTACGATTCGCAACTGCCCATCTCGGATGCGATCTCGCCCTCGTCAACACACCCCTCCCGGCCGAACGTGATTCTGCTGACGATCGATGCGCTCTCGGCCCCGCACATGTCCCTCTACGGCGCCGCACGCCCGACCACCCCCATGCTCGCTCGCTTTGCGCAGGGGGCGACAACGTTCGACCGGGCGTACGCCAACGGGAACTTCACCACCCCAGGGGTCGCCTCGATCCTCACGGGCACCCGGCCGTGGACGCATCGCGCCCTGCAGCTTCCGGTCTGGCCTCGAGACTCCACACGCCGCGATTCCCTGCCCGCGCTGCTCAGCCGCAGCGGCTATCAGATGGGCTATGTGTCCACCAACGCCCACGCCGGAGCTGGCGCTCAGGGCTTCCGCGGCTACTTCCAGTTCGCCCGCACCGATCGCACGCGCGATCTCAGCGTGTGCACCGACGGCCTTGCATCGCTGCTCCGCTACGTGTGTGCTGCGGAGGAGGTCCCCCTGATCTCCGGGATCGAGACGCTCGCCGATCGGGTGCGCGGTGGTCCCGACAACCGCCACTTCGACCCGCGTCTGGCCACCCGTCCGGCGCTTGCCTGGCTTCGCAACGTGGACAAGAGCAAGCCCGTGTTCCTGTGGGTGCACCTGTTCCCACCTCATTCACCCTACGCGGCACCGCAGCCCTGGATCGGGCGCTTCGATGCCTCAGCGAGCGCACGCGACATCGCGAGTACGCAGCCGCACTGGGCCTACCTGCAGTCCGCGGTGCCCGCTGCCGAGGCTCGCACGCTGCAGGCGCGCTATGACGAGTCGGTCGCCTACGTGGACCACTACGCCGGGGAGTTCCTGCAGCACGCCCTGCAGTTGCTCGGCGCCAACACGATGGTCATTGTCACCGCCGATCACGGCGAGAGCTTCGCGCACGGTTATGGCGCGCACACCGGCCCGGGCCTGTACGAGGAGATCATTCACGTTCCGCTCATTATCAAGCTGCCGGGCCAAAGTGTCGGCAGGCGCAGCCCTTTGCTGGCGGAGCAGGTGGACATCGCGCCAACGCTTGCGGAAGCCGCAGGCCTTGCGGCCCCCTCATCCTGGGAAGGTCGCTCGCTCCTTGGGGCGTGCGCGGCGACCGGGGATGCTCCGCACGAGTCGGCCAAGCCGGTCTTCAGCATGAATTTCGAGCAGAATCCGCGGCACGACGCGCTCAAGACCGGCTCGGTGGCCGTGATCGAGGGACCATGGAAGCTCGTGCACTACATGGGTCGGCTGCATTATCCGCTCATGCCCCGGCTGCACGATGAGCTTTATGACCTGGCGAGCGACCCCAAGGAGTCGCGGGACCTCTCGAGGGAGAATCCTCAGGAGGTCGCGCATCTTCGCAGCCTGATCGAGGCCGAGCTCGCCCAGCACGGGGCGGCGCTGCCTTGAGACCCGTGCTCATGGGCAGCGCAGCCTGCGCGCCGGCACGCTACTGCTCGAAGACCTGCGGATTCTTCTGAACCTTCGCCGTCATGCGCAACTGCTCGACGTAGTTGTTCGCCGCCTCGGTTCCGTAGTCGGCTGATTGCTGCTGGCGCGTCTGCGCGAGCACTGCGGGGTCGGAGGTCGGGTCCTCCCGCACTTCCGTGACTGCCACGAGCGCAGCCCCGCCCCCGTTGAGTGCCACTGCGCGAAACACACCCTTGCCCGGGGCGGGCCTGGGCAGGGTGAAGAGCGCATCGCGCAGGGTAGCTGGCACCGAGGGATCGGTGCGCCCAACGAAGTGCGGCGGCTCGGCTGTGACTCCCAGGTCGTGGACCACCGTGTCGAACGGGACACCCGAATCGAGCCGCTGCGCCGCTGCCTGCGCGGCAGCGAGCGCCGCCTGATTGGCTCGCTCGGTGCGCAGCGCCGCCACGATCCGATCGCGAACCTCCGCGAGCGGCTTGGGAGAGGCCGCGTGATGATCCAGCGCTCGCACCAGCACCAGGCGGTCGTCACCGATCAGCACCGGGCCCCCGATGTGATGCTCGGCGAGCACCGGGTCGCTGAACACTGCATCCTGCAGCTCACGGGAATTTCCGAGCGCGCCGCCGCCGGTCCCACGCACGAACTGCGACACCTCCCCGGTTTCCATGCCGAACTGTTTGGCAAGGCCCTCGAGCGTCGGCGTACCCTGGTCGAGCTGCTGCTGAATCTGCTCCTGGATGTCACCGAAGCGATCGGCTGCGCGGTCGCGTCGCAGCTGCGCCTCGATCTCGGGACGCGCCTGATCGAAGGCCTTGGAATGACCCGGCTGGATGCCCTCGAGCTGGATGATGTGATAGCCGAATTGCGTCTTGACGGGGCCTGCGATCTCGTTCGGCTTCATCGAGAAAAGTGCATCGGCAAAGGGCGCAACGAAACTCGTGCGGTCCGACCAGCCCAGCTCGCCGCCCTGCTGGGCGGAGCCCGGATCGTCCGAGTATTGCTTGGCGAGGGATGCGAAGTTCGCTCCGGCCTTGGCCTTGGCCAGCACCTCCTGGGCACGCTTGAGCGCTGCGGCATCGTTTCGGCCCGGATTCACGGCGATGAGAATGTGGCGCGCCTGGCGCCGCTCGGGCTCGACGTAGCGGTCCTTGTGCTTGTCGTAGTAGTCGCGCAGGTCGGCATCGCTCAGCTGGACGGTCGAGGCCACCTGGGCCAGCCGCAGCTGCGCGTACCGCACGTGAACGAACTCCGGGCTCATGAAGTCGGCTCGGTGCGCGTCGTAGTACGCCTGCACGCTCTTGTCATCCGGAGCCGCCGTGCTCGCATACTTCGCCGCAGGCAAAACGGCGTACTGCACCTTGCGCTGCTCGCTCTGCAGGGCGCGGATCTGCTGCAGCTCCGCAGGTGTGAGAAAGTCCGAGTCGCGAATGCCGTTCTCCAGCTCCGCGGCGCGAAGCGCCTGACGCAGATCCTCCTCGAACGCCTCCTCGGTGATGCCCGCCTGCTGCAGGCGCATCCGCGCCACATCGGCGGAATATCGACCCTCGAGCTGGAAGGCAGGCTCGCTGCGCACCGCGGCGCCCAGCTGCGCATCGGTCACCCGATAGCCCAGCTCGCGCGTGTGCTGCGCCATGAGCGTGCTGCGCACGAAGCGCTCGAGCAGCTCATCCTCCAGGCGAGCCTTCACCTGCGCGGGCATCTCTCCGCCGACGCGCTGCTGCCAATCGGACTGCTGCTGCAGCCAGGCCTGGTGCACCTCATCGTAGGGGATGGTCTCCCCATTCACCTTGGCTGCGTTCGTGCTGCCGCCGAACTGCAGCGTTGCGATACCGTAGGCGCCCCACGCGGCGAAGATGATGGCGAGCGCTCCGAAGAGCACGTAGGTGAGCCATTTGCGGGTGGTGAGCGCGTCACCGATTCTCTGAAGCATGGATCGATAGGGGGTTGTAGAGGGGCGGACGAACCGTTGGACTCGACGCTAACCCCATGAGTTCACGAGGATGTGCTTGACTGGCGGAGCGGACGGGACTCGAACCCGCGACCCCCGGCGTGACAGGCCGGTATTCTAACCAGCTGAACTACCGCTCCGTTGGGAAAAGGCGAATTGTACGGGCGCGGCTCGCTTTTGTGTACCGTGGTGGGTGCTGAGGGACTCGAACCCCCGACATTCGCCGTGTAAGAGCGACGCTCTACCAGCTGAGCTAAGCACCCTGTTCCATGCCGGAACGCGACTCAGTGTGCCGGGACGGGCTTGAGCGTTCTGCGACCGTTACGCCGCCCGCGCTTGGCTTCTACCGCCACGGCCGCCGCCGGCATTGCAGTGGCGGTGCCCGCTCCAGCCTGCGCGTCGGTGACGGTGGGGGTGGGCTGATGCACCAGTGCGAGCTGCAGCACCTCGTCGATCCATTTGACGGGCTTGATCTCCAGCCGCCCCTTGATGTTGTCGGGAATCTCGGCGAGATCCTTCACGTTCTCGCTCGGGATGAGCACCGTCTTGATGCCGCCCCGATGCGCCGCGAGCAACTTCTCCTTCAGGCCCCCGATCGGGAGCACCTCGCCCCGCAGCGTGATCTCTCCGGTCATCGCCACATCCGAGCGCACCGGAATCTTCGTCAGCGCCGAGACGATGGCGGTGCACATGCCGATGCCTGCGCTCGGTCCGTCCTTCGGTGTCGCGCCCTCGGGCATGTGCAGATGCATGTCGTGCTTCTGATAGAACTCGGGCTCCAGGCCCAGGACCTGCGCGCGGCTGCGCACCACGGTCATCGCGGCGTGGATCGACTCCTGCATCACCTCGCCGAGCTGCCCGGTGTGCAGCAGCTTGCCCTTGCCGGGCACGATCGCAGCCTCGATCGTGAGCAGCTCACCACCCACCTCGGTCCAGGCAAGTCCGGTCACCTGGCCCACCCGATCGAGATCCTCGGCCTTGCCATAGCGGAAGCGGCGCACGCCCAGGAACTTGTCGAGCGTGCGCGGGGTGACCGCCACGGCTTTGTGATCCTTCTCGTGCAGCAGTGCCTTCACGGCCTTGCGGCTGATCTTCGCGATCTCGCGCTCGAAGTTGCGCACGCCCGCCTCGCGCGTGTAGTACCGCACGATATCGAGGAGCGCGGCGTCGGAGACCTTGAGCTCATCGGGCTTCAGGCCGTTCGCCTTCATCTGCTTCGGCACGAGGTAGCGCCGGCCGATGTTCATCTTCTCGTCCTCGGTATAGCCGGGGAGCCGGATGACCTCCATGCGATCGAGCAACGGACCGGGAATGTTCAGGCTGTTCGCGGTGCACACGAACATCACCTCGGAGAGATCGAGGTCGACCTCGAGGTAGTGATCGTTGAACGTCGAGTTCTGCTCGGGGTCGAGCACCTCCAGCAGCGCCGCCGAGGGGTCGCCGCGGAAGTCCATCGACATCTTGTCGACCTCGTCGAGCAGGAAAAGCGGATTGTGGACGGCCGACTTGGCCAGATTTTGCACGATCTTCCCGGGCATCGAGCCGATGTACGTGCGCCGGTGGCCGCGGATCTCGGCCTCGTCGCGCACCCCGCCGAGCGACATGCGCACGAACTTGCGATTGGTGGCGCGCGCCATGCTCTGCCCGAGTGAGGTCTTACCCACCCCGGGCGGCCCGACCAGGCACAGGATCGGACCCTTGAGCTTCTCCACGCGCAGCTGCACGGCAAGATACTCGACGATGCGCTCCTTCACCTTCTCGAGCCCGTAGTGGTCCTCATCCAGGACCTGCTCGGCGCGCGTGATGTCCTTCAGGATCTTGGTGCGCTTCTTCCAGGGGACCTTCACGAGCCAATCGATGTAGTTGCGCACGACCGTCGCCTCGGCCGACATCGGCGACATCATCTTGAGCTTGTTCAGCTCGTTGGTGGCCTTCTCGCGCGCCTCCTTCGGCATGCCCGCCTTGGCGATGCGCTGCTCGAGCTCGGAGATCTCGTTACCGCCCTCGTCCATCTCCCCGAGCTCTTTCTGGATCGCCTTCATCTGCTCGTTGAGGTAGTACTCGCGCTGGCTCTTCTCCATCTGCGCCTTCACGCGGCCGCGAATGCGCTTCTCGATCTGCAGCACGTCCATCTCGCCCTCGATGGCGACCAGGATGTGCTCCAGGCGCTTGCGCACATCGAGGATCTCGAGAACCTTCTGCTTCTCGGGAAGCTTCAAGGACATGTGCGCGGCGACGGTGTCGGCCAGACGGCCTGCATGCTCGATGCCCTGCAGCGCGGTGAGCACCTCGGGCGGGACCTTCTTGTTGAGCTTCACGTACTGCTCGAACTGCGAGATGACCGAGCGGCCGAGCACGTCCATCTCGCGCTCGTCGTAGGCTTCGGTATCGGGCAACGGAGTCACATCGGCGGAGTAATGCTCACCGGTGTGCAGGCGCTCGATGCGCGCCCGATCCACACCCTCGACCAGCACCTTCACCGTGCCGTCGGGGAGCTTCAGCAGCTGCAGGATCGAGGCGACCGTGCCGATCCGGTACAGGTCATCGACCTTGGGGTCGTCCACATCGGCCTGCTTCTGGGCGATGAGCATGATGCGCTTGTCGCCGCGCATCGCCACGTCGAGGGCCTGGATCGACTTCTCGCGTCCGACGAACAGTGGAATCACCATGTGCGGATAGACCACCACGTCGCGCAGCGGCAGCACCGGCACGCTCTCGATGGGGGCGGTGGACTTCGGGTGAGTGCTGGGTGCGGAATCGGACACGATCAAGCCCTCGCTGGCTCTAGTTCGACGCGGACGCCGCCGGTACACCGGCGACACCCCCCGGGAGACGTTACGACAAATATAGTCTGAATGAAGCAGGAAATGGGGGCCTGCACCGTGCTTTCAACCGTGGAGTGAGACGCCGGGCGCATGCGGCGCGGTGAAAATGTGCGCTTTCGCTCGCAGGGGGTAGGGCCAGAACTGCTCAGCGCCCGGCACGTTCCCGAGCCTCGGCTCCGGGCAGGCAGAAGTGACCTAATGCGTGGTCCCGGAGACCCGGCGCGGCTCGTCTTCGGAGCGGTACACCACGTAAGGCTTGGAGTGGCCGTCGATCACGGTCTCGTCGATGACGACCTTTTGCACGTTGCGCATGGAGGGCAGCTCGTACATGGTGTCGAGCAGCACGGTTTCGAGGATGGTCCGTAACCCCCGCGCGCCGGTCTTGCGCTGCATGGCGCGATGCGCCACGGCCTTGAGAGCCTCATCACGGAACTCGAGGTCGGCCCCCTCCATCTCGAAGAGCCGTCGGTACTGCTTGGTCAGCGCATTCTTAGGCTCGGTGAGGATCGACACCAGCGCGGCCTCGTCCAGCTCATCCAGCGTGGCCACGACCGGCAGGCGCCCCACGAACTCCGGAATGAGGCCGTACTTGATCAGGTCCTCGGGCTCCACGTCGTGGAACAGATCGTTGCCATGCGGGCGCGCATTGATCTCGCGCACGTCGGAGGTGAAGCCGATGCCGCCCTTCTGCGTGCGGTTGAGGATGATCTTTTCCAGTCCGGAAAATGCCCCTCCGCAGATGAATAGGATATTGGTCGTATCGACCTGCAGGAACTCCTGCTGAGGATGCTTGCGGCCGCCCTGCGGCGGCACGGAGGCGACCGTACCCTCGATCAACTTGAGCAATGCCTGCTGGACACCCTCGCCCGAGACATCGCGGGTGATCGAGGGGTTGTCGGACTTGCGGGAGATCTTGTCGATCTCGTCGATGTACACGATGCCGGTCTGCGCCTTCTCCACATCGTAGTCGCACTTCTGGAGAAGCTTCTGGATGATGTTCTCCACATCCTCGCCGACGTAGCCTGCCTCGGTGAGCGTGGTGGCATCGGCGATCGTGAACGGCACGTTCAGCAGCCGGGCGAGAGTCTCGGCGAGGAGCGTCTTGCCGCAGCCGGTCGGGCCGATGAGCAGGATGTTGCTCTTGGCGATCTCGACATCCTCTTTCGCCCGGGTGGTGCTCGCCGTGCGGGTTTGCAGGCGCTTGTAGTGGTTGTAGACGGCCACCGAGAGCACCTTCTTGGCGCGCTCCTGGCCGATCACATACTCATCGAGAACTTTCTTGATCTCGTGGGGCTTGGGGAGCTTGTCGCGCGCGCGCTCGGCGCGATCCTCCAGCTCCTCGCGAATGATGTCGTTGCAAAGCTCGACACATTCGTCGCAGACGAAGACCGATGGACCCGCGATCAGCTTTCGGACTTCGTGCTGGCTCTTCCCGCAGAACGAGCAATACAACAGCTTGCCGTCATCGTGACGGCCGCGGGAATCATCGCTCATCTAGGGTCCTCGTACTGCACATATCGCGCGACGGCTGGAAGCCGAGGTGCCAGTCCTTATAGCATGCGGTGGGCCCGCCAGGCAAAGACGCACCGCCCAAGCTCGAGCGTGCGGCAAGAGGTGCGCTTTGGGGCCTGCTCACGGACTATTTGGCGCCGCTGTTTGGCATCTCCACGCGCTTCTCCAGCACGCGATCGATGAGGCCATATTCGAGCGCTTCCTTCCAATCCATGAAGTTGTCGCGGTCGGTATCGTGCTTGATGCGATCGACATTCTGTCCGGTGTGCTTGGCGAGGATCAGGTTCAGCCGATCGCGCACCTCGAGCATCTCGCGTGCATGGATCTCCATGTCCGCGGCCTGTCCCTGGAAGCCCCCGAGGGGCTGATGGATCATGATGCGCGCGTGGGGCAGGCAGTAGCGCTTACCCTTCGTGCCACCTGCGAGCAGGATCGCGCCCATGCTCGCCGCCTGTCCTGTGCAGATCGTGCTCACGTCGGGCTTGATGAACTGCATCGTGTCGTAGATGGCGAGGCCGGAGGTCACCACCCCGCCCGGAGAATTGATGTACAGGTGAATGTCCTTCTCCGGGTTCTCGGACTCGAGATACAGCATCTGCGCGATGACGATGTTGGCCGTCAGGTCATCGATCGGACCCACGACGAAGACCAGCCGCTCCTTCAGCAAACGCGAATAGATGTCGTACGCCCGCTCCCCGCGCGCGGTTTGCTCCACGACGATCGGGACCAGGTTCAAGGCGCGCTCGTTCATGATGTTGTCTCTCCAAATCCTGTGAGCTCCCGGAAGCTCGTTTCTCGCTCGGTGATCTGCGCCCGCGCCAGCACGGCATCGAGCACTTCATCCTCGAGCACGGCAGACTCGATCTCGCGCATCGCCTCGGGGCTTTGCAAATAGGCGCGGCGCGCCTCCTCCGGCTTGGGGTAACTCGCCGCGAGGCTCTCCAGGCGAGTTTGCACCTTCGCGCGATCCACCTGCAGGCCCTCGGCGCGCACGATCTCCCCGACGATGACGCCGAGGGCAACCCTGCGACGCGCCGGCTCCTCGAACACCTCTCGCGGTGGCAGCTGGCTCACATCGCGTGCGCCCATGCGCTGGGCTGTTTCAACCTGCAAACGCTCCACCGTCTGCGCCACCAGGGCGCGCGGGACATCGACGGGATTGTCGCGGTAGAGCGCATCCATGACCTGGGAGCGCAGACGCTTGCGGATGAGCTCCTGCAGCTCGTGCTCCATGCTCTTGCGTACCTCGGACCTCAGCGCGTCGATTCCACCTTGTTCGACTCCGAACAGGCGACAAAATTCCTCATCGACCGCCGGTAAGCTCTGCTCCTGAACCTTCTTCACATGCACCGTGAACTCGGCGGTGCGGCCGGCCAGCTCCTGGTTCGCGTGCGTCGCGGGATAGTGCACGGTTGCGGTGCGGGTCTCCCCGGCGGAGGCCCCCGTCACCGCAGCTTCCAGCTCCGTCAGCAGTCGGCTGGCCCCGAGCACGAACGCCGCATCGCGTCCCTCGCTCCCCTCGAACGATCGCCCATCGATGCGTCCGTCGTAATCGAGGATCACCCGGTCGCTGGCGCGCGCGGGGCGCTCCACATCGCTGAACACCGGCCGCTGGCGACGCATGCTCTCGAGCATCGCATCGATGTCGCTCTCGGCAACGGAGGCGACGGGGCGCTCGACGGCGATGGTGTCGAGCGGTTTGACCTTGATCTCCGGCAACACCTCGAAGACCGCCGCATACTTGAGGTCGGCGCCCGGCGTGAGCGCGATCGGCTCGATCCTGGGTCCGGTCGCAGGCTTCAAATGCTCCTGCGTGACCGCCTCGGCGAGGCTGCTGCGCATGAGCTCGCCCACCACCTCGGCGTGCACCTGCTCACCGAACTGCTGCCGCACGATGGCAAAGGGAGCCTTCCCCGGCCGAAAGCCCTTCAGCCGCGCGGTACGCGACAGCCTTTTTAGCCGCTGATCGACCTCGCGCTGCACCTGATCGGCGGGTACGGCCACTTCCAGCCGGCGCTCGAGGCCGCTTGCGGTCACTGAAACCTGCATGATCCTGATCTTTCTCTTCGAACGGTGGGCAGCGCTGGTGCGAAAGGAGGGACTCGAACCCTCACGGGGTTGCCCCACTGGATTCTAAGTCCAGCGCGTCTACCAGTTCCGCCACTTTCGCACGCGCGACGCTGGCCGTTGGGAAGCGGGATTATAGCGGGATTCACCACGCGACGCGTCCGATGAGCCCGGGCACCCCGAGGGCAGCCCGGCACGCTATGTAACCTTCGGGCACGTGCCTTGCCGCCGAGCCTGGCTGCACGATGACCTCGGTGGCGAGCCCGTGCGTGGGATCCTGTAGATGCTACAAACGAGCGCACCACAATCGACGATCCCGGGTGGCCCCGCAAGGCCAGACCACCCCGGCGAGGCATCCACGGGCACCGAGAGACGACCCTCGACCCCGGAGGATCTCGAACGCGAGCATCTCCTCGCCCGGCTGCTCGAATCACTCCCGGTCGTCGTGTTCAGACTCGATCGCGACCTGCGTCATGTTTACATCAACAACGCGGTCCGGGATGTGCTCGGGTGGGGACCTGAGCGCCTGCTCGGCAAGCGCGCCCTGCAGGCCGGGCTCGAACCCGACGTGGCCGCGGGGTTTGAGGCTGCCTGCCGCGAGGTCCTCGAGACCGGCGAGGCCCGCCGCTACGACTTCCAGGTCGACTCGGGGCGCGGCCTGCGCTTCCTCGAGGCACAGCTACTGCCCGAGTTCGACGCGGAGGGCAGACTCCAGTCCCTCGTCGGCATCACGACCGACTGGTCCGAGCGCAAGCAGGTGCAGGATGACCTGCAGGCGAGCGAGGAGCGTTACCGGGCGCTCATCGCACAGGTGCGCAACTACGCGATCTTCGCGGTGGATCTGCACGGTCACGCCACCACCTGGAACGAAGGAGTCGAGCGCGTGCTCGGCTGGTCGCGTGAGGAATTCATCGGACTGCCGATCGAGAACCTGTTCGCGCCGGAGGACATCGCCCGCGGCATGCATCGGCGCGAGCTGCAGCGCGCCGCCCAGGAAGGCGGCGCCACGAGCGACGAGTGGCTGCGGCGCAAGGACGGCTCTGCGTTTTTCGCCACCGGCATGACCAGTCGCGTGGTCGACGCGCAGGGTCACGTCGTGGGCTTCAGCAAGGTCCTGCGCGACCGAACGGCCTGGAAGCTCGCGCAGGACGAGCGCGACAAGCTGCTCGACAGCGAGCGCAAGGCGCGTCAGGACGCCGAGGCCGCGAATCGCCTGAAGGATGAGTTCCTCGCCACCCTCTCGCACGAGCTACGCTCGCCGCTCAACGCCGTTCTCGGGTGGGTTCACGTGCTGCGCCGGCATGCCGAGGCAAGCCCGGAAGTCGCGCGCGGGCTCGAGGTGATCGAGCGCAATGCGCGAGCGCAGGCGCAGATCGTCAACGATCTACTCGACATGAGCCGCATCATGACCGGGAAGGTGCGCCTGAGCACGCGCATGGTCAGCCTCCAGAGAACGGTTGCAGCTGCGCTCGATGCCATCCGCGCAGCCGCTGAAGCCAAGGGTATCCGCCTGGCAGCCGAGATCGATCCGAGCGCCGATCGCGTGCGTGGCGATGCCAATCGACTGCAGCAGGTGCTGTGGAACTTGCTCACTAACGCGGTGAAGTTCACCCCCGCGGGAGGCAGCGTGCGCGTGACCTGCGTGCGCGAGGACTCGCACGTCGAGCTGAGCGTGCACGACACCGGCGTAGGCATTCCAAGCACTTTCCTGCCCTTCGTGTTCGATCGCTTCAGGCAGGCCGACGGCTCGACCACGCGTACGTTCGGCGGGCTCGGGCTGGGGCTGTCGATCGTCAAGAACCTGGTCGAGTTGCATGGGGGTAGCGTTCGCGGAACCAGCCCGGGTGAGGGACAAGGGTCAACTTTCATCATCCGCCTGCCGCTGCCGCCTGCAGATGCTGCCGAAGGTCCGGCCGGGCGCGCGACATTGCTGCCACCCACACCGCTCGAGTCGCTGCCGAAGCTCACCGGGGTCACCACGCTCGTGGTGGACGACGAGGCGGACTCGCTCGTGTTCTGTGGCCGATTGCTCGAGGAGTGCGGCGCTCGGGTGCTGCTCGCGGTGGATGCGCAGCAGGCGCTCGATGCGCTGCGCACGGATCAGGTGGACATCCTGGTGAGCGATATCGGCATGGCGAACGAGGATGGCTACTGCCTCATCGCGCAGGTACGCGCGCTGCCCGATGCTCGCACGGCCCGCATTCCGGCGATCGCCGTGACGGCTTACGCGCGACCCGAGGACCGGCAGCGGCTACTGCTTGCGGGATTTCAGATGCACATCGGAAAGCCGATCGAGCCGCAGGAGCTCATCGCGGGCGTTGCAAGCCTCGTCGGCGTGATGAGCCGCAGGGACAGCATCGCAAACGCCTCGGATGCCGCCTGAGCGATCCGCGCGGAGCTGCCTACCGTGCTCAAGCCCTGGGACGGCGAGCGGGTCGGCACAGCCGCAACGAGCAAATCGCCCTCATCGCTGCACCGAGTTTGCTTCTTCCGCCGGTAGCGCGGGTGGCATCAGGAATCGCCAGGGATCGGCCTCCGAGCCCCGTGGCACGGGAATCTCGATCAGCCAGGGCCGGCGCTCGGGGAGTGCTCGCTCCAGCGCTGCTCGCAACGCGTGCGGCGAATCCACCCGCGTGCTCGCAACACCGAATGCTTCGGCGAGCTTCATGAAGTCCGGGTTCACCAGCTCGCAGCCGAGCAGACGGCCCTCGAACTGGCGCTGTTGATCGCGCCGGACATTTCCGAATGCCTCGTTGTTGAACACCAGGGCGACGACGGCAATGCCGTATTGGACCGCGGTCGCAAGCTCCTCCACGGTGAACATGAATCCGCCATCTCCGCAGATGGCAACGACCGGTCGCTCCGGATGAGCCACTTTGGCCCCGAGCGCCGTGGCATAACCGGACCCGAGAGTCCCCTGATAGCCCGATGGGATGAACGTTCGCGGCGAGTAGACCGGAAAGCCGTACCAGGACGCAAAGCCCACCTGACAGATCTCATCCGTCACGATGCCCTCGGGAGGAAGCGCGGCTCGCAGCGCCCGAAGGTAGCCGACCTGAGGCTGGATCGCCTGGATCGCAACCTCGGCCGCCTGGCGCGCCTGCAACGCAGCTGCGCGCCACGCCGGTCGGGCCCGGCCTTGCTTGCGCAGCTGCGCGAGCAGCAAACGCGTGGCTTCACAAGCATCCGCGAGCACGAAGTCCGTCGCGGCGAAGCGATCCCGCTCCGCCGGATCGATGTCGATGCGAATGGATTTGAGTCCCGGCGCACGAGCCGGCCAGCGCCAAAGCGGCGCCTCGAGTCGCGTGCCGATGCCGACCATCAGATCCGTTTGAGACCACAGCCGGTAGCCGGCAGCGACCGTGAGTGAGAGCTCGTGTGTATCGCTCAGCACGCCTCGCCCGCTGCGAAATGCCACCACGGGTGCGTCGAGGAGCTCGGCGAGTTCGCGCACCTCCTCCGTCGCACCGAGCGCGCCTCCACCGACGAAGATCATCGGCGCGCGGCTTTCGCTGATGAGCCGCACGGCCTGATCAATGCGCTGCGCATCCGCGGGCGGCGGTGCCAGGGGCGCAAGCGGGGTGCAGGACTCGACCTCGCACTTCATCGTGAACACGTCCCAGGGCATCTCGATAGCGGCGGGGCCCCTGCGGCCCGACATCATCTGCTGGAAGGCGCGCGCCACAGCCGCCGGGGCCAGCGCGGGATCCACCACCCGCTCCGCCCATTTGGTGAACCCGCGCAGCGTCGCAAGCTGATCGGGCATCTCGTGCAGCTGCCCGCGCCCCCGGTCCAGAAAGTCGAGCGGGACCTGGCCTGTCAGGCAGAGCACCGGCTGGTTGCCTCCGAGCGCCGTCAAGAGACCAGTGCCGGCGTTGAGCACACCCGGCCCCGGGACGACCGTGCACACCGCCGGTCGTCCCGTCGAGCGGGCATAGCCGAGCGCCATCAAGCTGCATGCCTGCTCGTGACGCGCGCCGATCACACGGATGTGCGGCCGAGCCCGATACAGCGCATCGAAGAGCCCGTACGTTTGAGCGCCCGGCAGCCCGAAAACCGTGTCGATCCCGTGAGCCAGCAGGCCATCGACCAGGGCTTCCCCCCCGGTCCTCACTTGCAAGCGAACGCCTTCCGAGCTCATCTGCCGAACAGCCAAGCTCAGGACACGGCGATTGATCGCACGACGCCGTAGAACGCACCGAGCACCAGCAGCACCTCGGTCATGGCTGTCAGAACCGCACCGGGCCCGCGCTGCTCCGGCGAGCCGATATAAGCCACTCCGTAGATGACTCTCGCGACCAGAAAGAGCGCTCCGACAGCAGCCGCCCCGGTGGCACTGACGTACAAGCCGAAGAGCCACACTGCGGGGATGAAGATGATGAGCTGCTCGAGCGAGTTCTGGTGCACCCGAAAGTAGCGCTCGAACAGAGGATGACCGGTCACCGCGGGAGCCGCCACTGCGTACGTACCGCGCGCCCGGCCGACGAGCGCGCCGAACACGATGTACTCGACCAAGGAAAGCAGGACGACCCCGGCAACCCAGTTCATTGTGTTTCTCCGACGCGCAGGACAAGCGCGGCTGCGGTGGAATCTTACCCCTCCGGGGCTTTGCCCGCCTTGCCCCCGATCGACGAGAATGCAGCGGCCATGTCGAGCACCAAGCCGTCCGCGAGCACCGTGCAGCCCGATCCAGCGCTGTTTCCGAGCGCTGCAGTACGGCAACGGGTGGATGACTCCCTCACCCGCGGGCTTGCGCAGGCGCAAGCCCGCGTTGCAGCCGGCGCGGCGACTCCGACGATCGACATGGCTGCGTTCCGGCGCGAGCTGGCGAGCTTCGACTTCAGCGTCCCGCGTCCCCTGCCCGAGCTTCTCGAATGGAGCATCGGCGTGCTCGAGCGCGGCGTTGTCCATCTGACGAACCCGCGGTACTTTGGACTGTTCAATCCCGCGCCGTGCTTTCCAGCAGAGTGCGCGGATCGCATCGTCAGCTCGTTCAACCCACAGCTTGCAAGCTCCGGTACCTCTCCGGCAGCTGTCGCGCTCGAGGCGCACGTGATTGGGAAGGTCGCGCAGCGCGCAGGGCTGCCCGAGGGAGCCGGGGGGCACTTCACCTCTGGGGGCTCGGAGGCCAATTGCGCGGCGCTGCTCTGCGCGCTCACGCGCGCGCACCCCTCCTATGCGACCCAGGGCGCGCGAGCGTTCAGCGGCGCTCCGGTTTTCTATGCATCGAAGGACTCTCACCGCGGCTGGGTAAAGATCGCACATCAGGTGGGGATCGGCCGATCCGCCGCACGGCTGGTAGACACCGACGGTGACGGACGCATGGCTCCTCAGGCGCTCCTCGATGCGATCGCTGCGGATCTTGCGCAGGACTGCGTGCCGGTGCTGGTCGTCGCCTCGGCCGGCTCGACCCCGGCAGGCATGATCGATCCGCTACCCGCCTGCGCCGACATCGCGCAGCGCTACGGGCTCTGGTACCACGTGGACGCCGCCTGGGGAGGCGCAGCGATCGCATCCGAGCGCCTGCGGCCGGTGCTGAGTGGCATCGAGCGGGCGGACTCGATCACCATCGATGCCCATAAGTGGTTCGCTGCCACGATGGGCTGCGGGATGTTTCTGGTGCGCGACGCGGCTGCACCGTCTGCGGTGTTTCACGTCTCGGCGAGCTTCATGCAATCGCGCGAAGCGGCCGTGGATCCTTACATGAACTCGGCGCAATGGTCGCGCCGCTTTCTCGGGCTGCGACTCTTTCTATCGCTCGCCGCGGCAGGCTGGTCGGGTCACGCGGCTCACATCGAGCGCGCCGTGGCGCAAGCCGCCTGGATCCGGCAGGCGCTCGAGGCGCGCGGCTGGGTCATCGCCAACGACTCGCCGCTCGCGGTGCTCGCGGCCGTTCCACCGGCTGCGCTCGGGGATCCGCGCACCATCGTCGCAAGGGTGCTCGCATCGGGGCGTGCCTGGGTCTCGGTTGCACGATTCGAGGAGCGCGAGGTCATCCGCATCTGCATCACGCATGGGGAGACCTCGGATGAGGACCTTGCTGCGCTCGTCGCCGCGTTGCATGTGAGTTGATGCGAACAATGAGTGCGGCGGTTCGCGCGGCGGTGCTGACGCTCAGCTCACCGTGGGTGACCTCGCGTATTTGCGGGCACTGCATTCACTCGACCTCGAGAGGCGCAGCAACATCGAGAATGCGACGTTCAGCAAGGCGACGACACGACGCGCCTTCGAACAGAACTAGGCTACAAGGAGGTGGTCCCCCGGCAAGTCGCATTGGCGCGCACTCTGGAAAGCGAGAGGCATGCTGACGCCTAGAGACGTCGAAACTCCCCCGATCGTCGATCTGCCAGCTGCCGGCCACGAGCCGCCGTGCGCGCCGGGAGGTTGCGATTATCGATAGCGGTCAGCGACGGAGGCGCGAAAGGCGCGGTCGACTTCACGTGCAAGGCGCTATTGCGAGGTAACTCACAGTCAACCGCAGTGACTGTCGGATATACACGCTCGTCCGGTATAGATTCGGGTTCTAATCGATCATCAGAAACTCTGCAATCTAGGCGGCGTACTTGTATAGCGGGTACGCCTGTCCGCGTCGCACCTGCACTAGTCATGAAGGAATTGGTCGGCCGTCTGATCGGCTACGTATTTGTCGGAAGCTTTTGCATTGCAGGGCCGGTGTTGTTAATCCTGGCTCTCTGCACGGCTGTGCAACGCTGCGCGTTGGTGATCTCTGGGGCCCGAGCGGAAGCTACGGTGATCGGTGCCGTGCGAGCAAGCGGATCGACAGGTGCCAGCTATGCGCCGGTGTTTCGATTCACGGCAAGGGACGCGCGCAGCTATACCATCAGCTCGGATGTCTACGGTAAAGAATCCGCGATCCGATATGGACAGCGGCTGCGAGTTCTTTACTCGCCGAATCATCCGGAATCAGCACGCATGGATGCATTTGCATCGCTCTGGACTATGCCGCTAGTCGTCGGTGCCGTAGGCGCGGCCTTCTGCGTCGTGCCTGCCGTCATGTTGGTGGCCTGGGTAAGGCGGCGGGCGGACGTTGCCGAACCAGACAAGAGGAAAGCGGCGCACAGCGCGGCCGACGCGGTGAGCCGCCGGCTACGTCGGGCGCTCGGTTTAGTCCTCATCGGGGCCGGAAGTGTCCTCCTGGCCATTGGCCTTGGGGTCGTCTCGACCGATTCGAGCGTCAATGGCTCGCGCATGCTGCCAGCGATCCTGGGTCTTCTCCTGATTGCGTCCGGTGTGCAGGTTGGTCAGTGGGTGGGTGGGGACGGTCGCGTCTCAGATATCCTTGGCAGTGTCGTGGCAGCCTGCATGGCGGTCATGTTCGGGTGGGTGGCAATTTATGGGGACGCGGCGAATTTTCATGGCGGCATGAGCGTCGGCCCCGTGTCCGTCGCCTTGAATGGGCCTGCCGCGCTTGCCCGAATGCTGTTTGCCGTAGTAGCGACCCTTGCCGGGCTGTACGCATTGTGGATATGGAAGCGGGTCTTCCGGTCGCGCTGATCGCCTCCTGTGGAGCAATTTCACAGGAGCCCTCGAAATAGGGTGAAGACGTGAAATCTAGGCTCAACCCATCGGAGACCCAGCCTACCGGGCTACGGCTACCAAGCGGCAGCGATATATTTACGTATTGAAGGGTAAGGCCCATTTCAGTATCGGCCTGAGCGGGCGAAGCGATGCACAGCTGCTTAACCTTGCCAGCGCTGCGGCGTGAGGCATTTGATCTGCGCAAGCGCAAGCGGCGTAGATCGATCTGATTCCGAGTGAAGCTACTTTGAGCGCATCAAATGTGAGGCTCCGCAAAGCGGACAGTGGCGAATGACTCGCAAGGGTCACTTTGTGAGATTTCACGCGCGAAGAATCAACATCGGAACTGCTCTGGCGAGCAGATTGTGCTATATCGCCTTCGGCCTCACCCCTTGGAATCAGGCCTTCGGCCATTGCAAAATTCAACTATTCGATCTGCCAGTTGCCGTTGTACACAATCGAGCCCTTCTGAGCGGTGAGATTAACGGTCAGCCGATCAAGATATTTGTAGATACCGGGTCGGTGACCAGCTTCATCTGGCGCTCGGAGACCAACCGCCTCGGCTTGGCGGTCTTAGACTCGCCCAATATCGCGATGGCAGCAGGCGGCAGCGTTCATGTGCAACACGCCCTAGTCAAGCAACTGGCACTCGGCAAGCTCACGGCAGCCGGTGTCGACCTCATTGTGGTCGATCGAGAAAAGCCACGACATGGTGTTTACCTACGTGGGGGGGCCGGTGTTTCAGACGATTCACAAGGAATCGGTTCCCGATGAGGAAGCCACTCCGCCTTGGTCACAATCCCCGGACGGCGCAAGCACACCCTAGCGACACACAGCCAGGCGTGAGTAGCGCTTGACCGAGGCGAGCATCTTGTGGCCAGGCACCTCGGCGATTTCTCCTTTGCGATGCCCGGTTTGACACGGGTGCTTCGGGACCTACGAGCCGCCGGGATTCGTGGAATCCCGTTGTGTGGAGTGAGTGCTGTCGGTGTCATCACACCGGAGGAAACCTTGATCCTCACGGACGGCGGCAGAGTGCGGCACATCCATACGGCCGGAAGACGAGGCGCGCCAATGCAGCAGGATGAAGCGCCGGACAGACGTAACTAGTTATTTTTATTATCTATTCTTATTGGTGGGCCATATAGGACTCGAACCTATAACCAACGGATTAAGAGTCCGCTGCTCTACCAATTGAGCTAATGGCCCTAGTTGGGGTGGACGATGGGACTCGAACCCACGACAGCCGGGATCACAACCCGGGGCTCTACCAACTGAGCTACGTCCACCGTCGATACTCGCTCGTCCCCGCCCGAGCCCGATCACCAGGCCCCGTGGCGCGCCCGGCAGGACTCGAACCTGCGACCCTCGGCTTAGAAGGCCGATGCTCTATCCGCCTGAGCTACGGGCGCGCCGACTCGTCGAAGGGCGGCCCGTGATGGTCGGGGCAGAGGGATTTGAACCCCCGACCCTCTGCTCCCAAAGCAGATGCGCTACCAGACTGCGCCATGCCCCGTCCCATGCCCTCCACGGGGGGCGCGAATCATACGGAACCCCCCCGTGGAGCGTCAATTTACAGGGTATGACGCGCCCGCGGCCACGTCACCCGGCGCCGCCGGCCCCTCAAGGCGCCGGGACCTTGGACAGGAGCTCCTCCACGCACCCCTGGGCGGTGACCCCGCGAGCCTGGGCGGCGTAGTCGAGCAGGAGCCTGTGCCGCAGCGCATCGGGTGCGATGGCCTGCACGTCCTCGGGGCTCACGTACCCGCGCCCGTCGAGCCAGGCCAGCGCGCGGGCGCCCCGCTCCATCGCAATCGCGGCGCGCGGGCTGGCCCCCCAGCGGACCCATTCGCGCAGCGCGGCGCTGTAATGCTCGGGGTGACGCGTGGCATCGACCAGCGCGGCGATGTACTCCGCGACGGGCTCGGACAGGATGAGCCCCCAGACCTCGCCCCGAGCGGCAAAGACGGCTTCCTGGGTCACGCGGGTGGCAGGCGGAGGCAGCTCGCGGCGCGTCATGGCCTCGCGACGCGCCAGTGCCATGATCTCCAGGGTCCGTGCCCGGTCCGGATAGTCCACGCGCGTGTGCAGCATGAACCGGTCGAGCTGCGCCTCGGGCAATGGATAGGTGCCCTCCTGCTCGATCGGATTCTGAGTCGCCATGACGAGGAACAGCGCAGGCAGTGCGTAGCTCGCCTTGCCCACGCTGATCTGACGCTCGGCCATCGCCTCGAGCAGCGCGGATTGCACCTTGGCGGGTGCGCGGTTGACCTCATCCGCGAGAATCAAGTTGTGGAACAGCGGCCCACGCTGGAAGCGAAAGCTCCCCTCCTCCGGACGATAGATGTCCGAGCCCGTCAGGTCCGCCGGAAGCAGATCCGGCGTGAACTGCACGCGCTGGAAATCGCACTCCAGCGCATGTGCGAGTGCCTTGATCGCGCGGGTCTTCGCAAGCCCCGGCGGACCCTCGACGAGGAGATGCCCGTCGGAGAGCAGCGCGACCAGCAGCCGCTCGATCAGGGTGTCCTGGCCGATGATCTGGCTCGCCAGATACACGCGAAGTCCGACGAAGGCCTCGCGGGCAGGGCTTGCAGCCGGCGCCTCCTGCCCGGTCAGAGTTTCAGCTCCGGCCGTCATGCCGAGAGCTCTTTGCGATGCATCGCTCTCACGCTCGCCTCCAGAGAGTCTTTCCCCCGGGCTTGTCCTCCAGGATCACTCCGGCCTTCTCGAGCTCGGTGCGAATTCGATCGGCCTCGGCCCAGTGCTTCGCGCCCCGCGCGGCCGCGCGAGCCGCGATGCGCTGCTCGATCTGCGCATCGCTCATCACCGCGCCAGCAGCCGCCGTGCCGTGCAAACCTGCGGCGGCCTCTCCCGCACCAGCGCCCGTCGACTCGGGGGCGCTCTCGGAGGGTGCAGAGGACGGCCGGGCGCGCTTGAACCACTGCTCAGCCGGCAACGTCACGATTCCGAGCACGCTTCCCAGGGAGCGCAGCTGTGCACCCAGCGTCGCGGCGTGCGTGTCTCGCCCGGCTGCCCGGGCAGAGTTGATCTCGCGCGCGAGGGTCTGCAGGACCGCGAGCGCCTCGGGAGTATTGAAGTCATCATCCATCGCCGCCGCGAAGCCCTCGGTGTGCGGCTCCGTCGCTACCGGTCTCGCCGGATTCTCGCCGGCGGGCAGGTCCCGCAGCGCCGTGTACAGGCGCTGGAGCGCCGCATCGGCCTGGTCGAGCAGATCCGCGGAGTAGTTGACGGGTCCGCGATAGTGACTGGACAGCACGAAGTAGCGGATCACCTCCGGATCGCGCACCCGCCTCAACGCCTCTCGAATGGGAAAGATGTTACCGAGCGATTTCGACATCTTGGTGTTGTCGAGCGTGAGGAAGCCGTTGTGCATCCACACCTGGGCGAAGTCCTCGCCGCTTGCCGCGCAGGACTGCGCGATCTCGTTCTCGTGGTGGGGGAATTTCAGATCCAGCCCGCCCCCGTGAATGTCGAAGCGCGTGCCCAGAAGCGATTGGGACATCACCGAGCATTCGATGTGCCAGCCCGGACGACCCGGGCCCCAGGGAGAGGGCCACCAGGGCTCCCCGGGCTTGGCCCGCTTCCACAGCACGAAGTCGAGTGGATCGCGCTTGGCTTCCTGCACTTCCACCCGCTCGCCGGCGCGCAGCTCGCTCAGGCGCTCCCCGGAGAGCCTGCCGTATGCCGGAAAGCTTCCGACCGAGTACATGACATCGCCATTGGAGGCCACGTACGCGTAGCCCTTCTCGAGCAGCGTCTGCGTCATCTCGATCATGCCCGGGACGTACTGCGTCGCCCGAGGCTCGTGGTCGGGACGCAGGATCCCGAGCGCATCGTAATCGCGGTGCATCTCGCGAATGAAGTGCTCGGTGAACTCGCCGATCGGCTTGCCCTGCTCGGCTGCGCGCTGAATGATGCGATCGTCGATATCGGTGATGTTACGGACGAAGGTCACCTCGAGCCCGCGATACGCAAGGTACCGGCGCACCACATCGAACACGATCTTCGAGCGCGCATGGCCCATGTGGCAGAGGTCATAGACGGTATCCCCGCACACGTACATGCCGATGCGCCCGGGACGCAAGGGCGCGAGCGGCTCCTTGCGCGAGGTCAGGGAATTGTAGATGTGCACTGTCATGCGTCTTGGACCCCGAGGCTCACGCAAACCTCGCCAGGCGCTCGCGCACCGCTCCGCTCGGCATGACCTTCAAGAGCGGCGCGAGCTCGGGCCCGTGAGTGAGCCCGGTGAGCGCAACGCGCAGCGGAGCGTAGAGCGCTGCACCCTTGCGGCCGGTGGCCGTGCGAACCGCCCCGGCGATCGCGGGCAGGTCGTTGCCGCTTGCCTCCGCCGCATGCAGCGCAGCGAGGAAGTATTCGCGGCCCGCCTCGCGGACGAGCTCGCGCTCGGCCCCATCAAGGTGCGGGGCGGCGCCAAACACGACCTCGGCCCAGACACGTGCGTCCGCCGGCAGCACGACGTTTGGGAGGACGGCGCCCACGAATGAGCCCGCCGAGCGCTCATCGAGCTGCGGGGGCAGCACCGGGCGCAGCCAGCGCAGCGCCTCGTGGGGCGCCAGGCGACTCACGCACTCCTTCTGCCACCCTCGCAGCTGCTGCTCGTCGAAGTGCGCGGGCGCGCGACCGAGATGCGTCACATCGAATCGCTGCGCCATCTCATCCAGCTCGAGCAGCGCGTGCTCCGGGGTGGAATGCCCGAGACGGAACAAGTGATTGAGCACCGCGTGAGGCAGAAAGCCCCGCTCACGATAGTGTCGCAGGCTTGCCGCATCTGCTCGCTTGGAGAGCTTGGCGCCGTCCACTCCGAGCAGCAGCGCCAGATGCCCGTAAGCCGGAGCCTCCAGACGGAGGGCCTCGAGGATCAGGAGCTGGCGCGGTGTGTTTGCCAGGTGGTCCTCGCCACGCAACACGTGCGTGACGCCCATGCGCGCATCGTCCACCGCGTTGCTGAAGAAGAACGCAGCCGAGCCGTCCGCGCGCCGCACGACGAAATCGCCGATGTCCTCGCTCCAGAAGCTCTGCGGACCGTGCACCAGGTCGAGGAAATCGATGCGCCTTGCGGGGGGCACCCGAAAACGCAGCGTCGGTGAGATGCCCTGTGCTCGCAGGCGTGTCTGCTGCTCGCTCGAGAGCGCGCGGCAGGTTCCTGCGTAGCGCGGCGCTTTGTGCTGGGCACGCTGAGCTCGGCGCGACATCTCCAGCTCGAGCGGCGAGCAGAAGCACGGATAGAGCTGCCCCGCCTCCTCGAGCTGCTCGAAGTAGTGCGCATAGAGCGACCCACGCAAGGCCTGCCGGTAGGGACCGCGCTCGTCCTCCCGATCCGGCCCCGCGTCCCACTCCAAACCGAGCCAACGCAGGTCCTCGAGCTGGCGCTCGCGATACTCATCGCGGCTGCGCTCCGCGTCGGTATCCTCCACGCGCAGCACGAAGCGACCCGCGGCTCGCCGTGCGAGCAGCAGATTGAAGAGCGCGGTGCGCGCGTTGCCCAGGTGCAAATCACCCGTCGGACTCGGCGCAAACCGCGTGACGACGGGCGAGCTGGCAGCACCGGTGAGTCCTGTCGAGTCGCTGACTTCCACCGCAACAATGTTACCATCCGTCAGATCCGTCCAGCGGGACGAGGGGTCGCTGTAAAGAAATGTCACCCTACGCACGATGCAGGAACGAAAGCTGGCTCGCCTCTGCGGCGCTGTCGGCATCGATCACCATGATGCTCGCCACCCTCGCTCTGGGAGCGATGGCGGCGGCCAGAGCCGCCGAAGCGCCCGCATCGTCTGCACCTGCACCTGCACCTGCACCGGCGCCGGTGTCTTCCTCGCTCGGGTGCGCAGCGCCGACGCTGCCCGAGAACGCCCCCAATCCGCGGATGCGCGTGACTACCAATCTGGGCAGCTTCGTGATCGAGCTGTACCGGGATCGGGCGCCCTTCACGGTGTACAACTTTTGCAAGTACGTGCACGACGGGCACTACACCAACACCCTGATCCATCGCGTGATCGCGAACTTCGTCATCCAGGGCGGTGGCCACGACGCCAGCCCGCCCGGCTACGTGCTGAAGCCTACGCGGCCTCCGATCCCCAACGAGTCGGGCAACGGGTTGAAGAACCTGCGCGGCACGATTGGCATGGCGCGCGCCGGGGCGCCTCACTCGGGCAACGCTCAGTTCTACATCAACCTGGTCGATAACGCCGAGCTCGATCCGCTGCCCACGCGCTGGGGCTATGCGGTGTTCGGCAAAGTGATCGAGGGAATGGACGTGGTCGATCGGATCGGCGTCACTCCGACCGGCAGCTGCGAGGAGGAGAGGCCGAGCAGCGGCTTCGCGTGCAGCCCGGATGCGCAGCGTGCATTCAAGGAAGACTGGCCGTTGACTCCGGTCGTGATCCAGAAGATCGAGGAGCTTGCGCCCGGAACCGTCTTGCAGGAGGGACCGGCGGGCCCCGCCCCCAACTCCACCACACCTCCCGTGCTCGCTCCGAAGTAGTCGGGAGCACGCTCGCTGCGTCGTGGCGCGTCTCTTCGTCTCGGATCTGCACCTGGATGGGCTCGCCCCCCAGGCGATCGAGCAGTTCCTGTCCTTTCTCGATGAGCACGCAGCCCGTGCCGAGGCTCTCTACATCCTCGGCGATCTGTTCGAGGCGTGGATCGGCGATGACGATCCCGAGCCGCACAAGGAGCGCGTGTGTGCGGGACTGCAAGCGCTGACCAGCCGCGGCGTCGCATGCTTCGTGATGCACGGAAACAGGGACTTTCTCCTCGGAGATGGATTCTGCGCTCGCACGGGTTGCGTCCTGCTGCCCGATCCGGTCATCGTCGAGCTGCAGGGCGAGCGCGTGTTGCTCACACACGGGGATGCGCTCTGCACCGATGACCACGCTTATCAGGAGCTGCGCAGCACGGTGCGCGAGCTCATCTGGCAGCGGCGCTTCCTCGAGCTGCCGCTCTCCGTGCGCGCGGGTCTTGCAGCGCAAGCGCGCGCCGGCAGCCGTGCCCACACCTCGCGAGCCGTCCCGTATGTCATGGATGTGAACGCCGCAGCAGTGGCTGCGGCGCATCGCGCGACGGCCGCCCGCCGGATCATTCACGGTCACACACACCGTCCCGGCATTCACCAGACGCAGATCGACGGGCAAGCTGCCTATCGCGTGGTGCTCGGCGCGTGGTACGAGGAGGGCAGCTACCTGCACTACGACGCAGGCCGCTACGAGCTGCGCGAGCTCAAGCGCGCTTGACGCGCGGCAGCGTCAGTACCGCCTCGAGCCCGCGCTCGGGCAGGTTGCGCAAGATGAGCGAGCCTCCGTGTGCCTGGGCGATGTCCCGTGCGATGCTCAAGCCAAGGCCCGTGCCACCGGTGTCGCGATTGCGCGAGGACTCCACGCGGTAGAACGGCTCGAAGACACGCTCGAGCTCCGCAGCGGGGATCCCGGGTCCCTCGTCCCTCACCCGCAGCGTGAGTGCGACGCCGTCCTCGACGAGGATCGTGGCGCGCGCGCCGAAATTCACCGCATTGGACAGGAGGTTCGTGAGACAGCGCTTGAGCGCCTGCGGCTTGCCGACGAAGGCGCCCCGAGCCCGGCCCCGAATGTGCACGCTCGCGCCAAACTCGGCGAATTCCGCCTGCAGCGTCACGAGGAGGGCGTTCACATCCACTGCCACGGCTGCCTCGTCGTCGCTCAGGTTCTTCAGCAGCGCAAGCGCGCCGCGCACCATGCTTTCCATCTCGTCCAGATCGCGCCCGAAGCGCTCCTGAGCCTCGGGATCTGCGAGCGTCTCGACTCGCAGACGCAGGCGCGTGAGCGGGGTCTTCAGATCGTGCGACATGGCCGCGAGCACGCGCGTGCGGCTGTCCACGTACCGGTGCATGCGCTCGTGCATGGTGTTGAAGGCGCGCGCCGCCTCGCGTAGCTCCTGCGCCCCGCGCTCCCTGAGCGGCGGCTGGTTCACGTCCCTGCCCACCGCTTCGGCCGCGCGCACAAGCTCCGACAGCGGACGGGTGATGCTGCGTGCCACCACGTACAGCACGATCGCCGTTGCGATGGTGAGCATCAAGAGATTGAGCACCAGGTTGCGCGGCAGAAGTGGACCGCGCCGGCCCTGCGCCACGCGGAAATTGAGGTTGTCCCCGTCGGGCAACCTCACGCTCACATCGTAGAGCCCACCGCCCAGCTCGTAGCCCTCGGGCGGCCGGCGAGTGACCGAGATTGCCCGTGCGGCGACGCGCGCGGTGGGGCTCACGGCGACGCGATAGTCCGGGCCGAGCTGCAGCTGCACCTGCTCCTCGAGCGCCCGCGGGAAGTTGGCGGCCGAGAGCGGCGCCATCGCGGGCCCTTCCCGCAGTCGTGATTCCTCGGGTGGAGGCGGGGGAGGCAGCCGCAGGCGCCCCTCGAGCGGCGAGCGCTCGAGGCGCGCACGTGCGAGCGCGCGCTCCTCGGGGCTCAGATCCTCGAGCGCATAGGTGAGATCGACAATGCGGCGCGACCACTCCCGAACGTTGCCCTCGGTGACGAACCGATTGCGCTCGCGCGCGACCAGGGCAAAGGCGAGCGCCTGGGCAAGAAACACGGCCGCGAGGACCGAGATGAGCAGCTTGCCGAAGAGAGAACGCGGCCAGAGCCTCCAACGTCCCCAGCGGAGCGTGCGCGGGCTCGAATCGGGCTGCGCCGGATCGTCAATACGATTCGACGCCGACGCCGACGACATAGCCCTCTCCGTACACGGTCTTGATGATCTGCGGCGCGCGGGCGTCGTCGCCGAGGATCTGGCGCAGACGGCTGACGCGGACATCGATGCTGCGGTCGAGCGGATCGGCCTCGCGGCCGCGGAGCAGCTCGGTGAGCTGCGAGCGCGAGAGCACGCGGTTGGCCGAGCCGAGCAGCACGGCGAGCAGCCGATACTCGGCTCCGGAGAGCGGGACAGTGGCCCCCGATTGGTCGGTCAACGCGCGGCTCGTCGTATCGAGGTGCCAGCCCGCGAACTTGAAGCCGCGGATGGAGGCCGGATCCGGATCGCGGGGTGCGTGCGAGGCGCGGCGCAAGACCGCCTTCACGCGCCCGAGCAGCTCGCGCGGATTGAATGGCTTGGGCACGTAATCGTCCGCGCCGACCTCGAGCCCGACGATGCGATCGACATCGTCGCCACGCGCGGTGAGCATGATGATCGGCATCTGCGAGCGGGTGCGCAGCTCGCGACAGATGGCAAGCCCATCCTCCCCCGGAAGCATCAGGTCGAGCACCAGCAGGTCCACGTGCGATTGCTGCAAGACCTTGCGCATGGACTTGCCGTCGGGCGCGACGGAAGTGCGGTAACCATGCGTCTCGAAATACTGACCGAGCAGCGTGCGGATCTCGCGATCGTCATCGACGATGAGCAGATGGGGGCGGTCGTTCATGAATGATGAGACTAAAACCTGGCGTTGAAGTCGTGTTGTAAGGAATTGTCTAGAGCGGAACGCCGGAGTGAAAGCGCAGCTGGCTGTCCGCGGAGGTGGCAAGCTCGGCCTCGCGTGCTGCGAGCACCTGCAGCCGGGCGCGCCATTGCTCCTGCCCTGCCAGCCGCGCGAAGTGAATGTAACGCTCGAAGTGGCGCGCCTCGGAGCGCTCGAGCTGCGCATACAGTGCCCCGAGGGCTCCCGGAAGACGCGGCCCCAGCAGCCGAAAGCGCTCGCAGGAGCGCGCCTCGATCAAAGCCGCCGCGAGCAGCAGATCGAGCTTGCGACCGGGGTCGGCCGTGCGCAGCAGCGCGCGCAGGCCGGTCGCATAGCGGCTGGGCGTCTGGCGCCGGAACGGCACCCCGAGCGCCTGCATGAGCGATTGCACCTGCTCGAAATGCCGCAGCTCCTCGCGCGCGAGCTTCGCGAGCGCGGCCCCGAGCGGACGGTCCTCGGGGTAGGTGAACATCAGCGCCAGCGCGGTGGAGGCCGCCTTCTTCTCGCAGCTGGCATGATCGAGCAACAGCTCGGGCCAGCGCTCAACTGCCGCCTCGACCCAGGCGGGCGGGGTGGGGAGGAGCAGAATCTCATCCAGCTGCAGCGCAGCCCCGCAAGCGTCGCCACTCACGCGGCGATCCCCGCGGAGTCGAATTCCTGCAGGACCTGACGCAGCTCGGCCGCGGCGGCCATTGCGCTCTCGAAGCGGTCCTCGGGACGCTTGGCGAGCAGGCGGTGCACCAGGGGCTGCAGCACCGCGAGCCGCTGTGGAAGCGGGGGCAGCGGCGCATTGCGATGCAGGTAGACGATGCCCATCGGGTCGTCGGCGCTATAAGGCTTCTGACCGCTCAGCATCTCGTACAGTATGACGCCGAGGCTGTAAAGATCGCTGCGCGCATCGATCGGCTCTCCGTGCCCCTGCTCCGGGCTCATGTAGGCCGGAGTGCCGGAGATCACGTTCGAGCTTGCGGTGGGGGCGAGTCCTGCGTGCTCAGCGAGCCCGAAGTCGATCACGACGAGCGTGTCGTCCTCGCGCAGCATGACGTTGCCAGGCTTCAAATCCCGGTGGATCACACCTGCCGCGTGAATCGGCTGCAACGCAAGCGCAAGCTGCAGGGCAAGCTTCAAGGCCTCCGCGGGTCTCACGCCGCCGCGCATGCGCCGGCGCAGGTCGCCGGCCCGGAAGTACTCCATCACGAGGTAGGCGCGCTGCTCACTCACTCCGATCTCGTACAGGCGCATGACACGAGGATGTCGGATGCGCTGCACGATCTCGTGTTCCTGCGCGAAGCGCTGGAATGACAGATCGAGCTTGTCTTCCTTCAGCCGCTCGCGCGCGACCTTGATGGCCACGAGCCCTGGCTCGAGCTCGCTCTCGGCCACGTACAGCTCGGAGATGCGGCTGGTGGTCAGGCGGCGCACCCGACGGTAGCCCGGGATGCGCGCGCCGCTGAAGCGGTACGACTCGAAGCCCTGCGCCTCGCGCGCCAGGCGCGCCTCGGCCTGCTGGTCTGCGGCGGCGGCAATCGCCGCAACCAGTGCATCGTGCTCGATCTTCTCCGAGACGAACACGGCGCTCGCCCCGAGCGCCTGCGCGCGCCGCACGCTACCCTCGCTTGCACGGGGACTCACGAAGATGAGCGGCGCGAATCCGGGACGCTGAGCGAGGTCCTCGAGCCAATCGATCCTGTCGGGACCGCCGAGCAGGACCGCATCGAACCCGTGGGCGCGAATCTCGGGCACGAGCGGCCCGCGGGTGGCCGGGTCGTATTCCACGCAAACCGCGTGCGGCCAGCGACACGTCGCGTGATGCTTGAGCAGCGCTGCAATGGCTGCATCCTCGGCGATGATCAGAAGGCGCAGCGGCCGCTCGCCCGCAGCCGGCGCGACACCGCTGCCCGAGGTGGGCGTGAGCTCACGGGCCCGGCCGGGCATGCAACCACTCCAGAGCTTCGGTCTGCGATAACTTGAGGCCCACGACCAGGTCGCCCACGTTGGTCCCGGTGGGACCGGTGTGCACCAGGTCGCCCGCCGCGGCGAGCGCGGTGCCCGAATCGGCTCGCCGCAGGCAATCGTCCACGTCGAGCCCGGCGCAGGCCACCCGGGCGCACGTCTCCCCGTCCACGATGCCGCCGGCATCCGCGGTCGGGCCATCGGTGCCATCCGTACCCGCCGCGAGCAAGAACAGATCGTGTCCGGCGATCAGCCGCGCCACCGCCAGCGCAAGGTGTTGGTTGCGACCGCCGCGTCCAGGACGCGTGGGCAGCTCGAGCGCGGACTCCCCGCCCCAGGCCTCGAGCTGCGCGCCGCCCAAGGCGAGCTCATGCGCGAAGCGAACGGCGAGCCGCTCGGCGGGACCGTCGAAGAGCTGCGAATGGATGTGCACCGAGAGCCCTCCGGCGCGCGCCCGCAGGGCCTCCAGGGCTTGAGTGATCGAGGCGACGACGAGCCGCTCGATGTCGTCGGGCGCCCCCGCGGCAGTGCTGGCGCCGGTGCCCGCGGCGGGCCCGAGAAGCCCCGAGCCAATCACTGCGGGATCGTCCAGCGGCACATCGGAGATGAACAGCGCGATCGCTCCGCGTCCTTCGAGCAGCGGCGCGAGGCGGCCCCCCTTCAGTTGCGAGATCTCCCGACGCCGGGCGTTCAGTGCGTCGATCGACAGGCCGCTCGCGAGCCCCGTGCGATTGAGCTGCTGCAGATCGGCGAGGCTCGCTCCGGGGATCAAGCTCTCCACGAGACTCGATGCGCCGCCCGAGACGAGGCACAAAGGCCGCACGCCGCGCGGCATCTCCTGGATGAACCGCAACAGGCGCGCCCCGGCATCGAGCGAGCGCTGATCTGGCACGGGATGCGCGCTCTCCCACAATTCCAGGCCGGGCAGCTGCCGCGCCTCCGCATCGACGTGTCCGTCCTTGGTGATGAGCAGCACTCGCTCGAGCGATGCGCCAAGCACATCGCTTGCCCCGAGCGCCATGCCCGCCGCGGCCTTGCCCACGGCTGCAACCCAGAAGGGGCTCGCCTGAGCGATGCGCTCGGCCAGGCGCCTGGAGCGCAGCGCCTGGGAAGTGCAGCGCCGGCCGTCGACAGCTGCCAGTGCCGCGCGCAACAGCTCGAGCAGCACGCGGCGGCGCGGCTCGGCTTCGTCCATCGCGTGACGTTGTGAGGCTTCGGTGCGTGCGCCGTGCCTCACGAGCCGCGCACGACGCGCAAGGCAGCGCGAGGTCCGTCGCGCCGCAGCGCCTTGGCCTCATCCGAGCGCTCGCGCTGCAGCCGCTCGAGATACTCGCCCGTCACATCCCCCGTGACGTACTCCCCCGAGAAGCATGACGTATCGAACTCGGTGATCCTCGCGTCCTCGTGCCGGCAGGCGGCCACCAGATCGTCGAGGTCCTGATAGACGAGCCAGTCCGCCCCGATGAAGCGGCGCACCTCCTCCACACTGCGCTCGCTTGCGATGAGCTCGCTCACCGCAGGCATATCGATGCCGTAGACGTTCGGGAAGCGCACCGGCGGGGCTGCGGAGGCGAAGCCGACCTTCCGCGCGCCAGCCTCGCGCGCCAGCTCGACGATCTGCGCGGAGGTCGTTCCGCGCACGATCGAATCGTCGATCAGCAAGACGTTCTTGCCTCGAAACTCCAGGCCGATCGCATTGAGCTTGCGCCGCACCGAGCGCTCCCTCATCTCCTGTCCGGGCATGATGAAGGTCCGCCCGATGTAGCGGTTCTTGGTGAATCCCTCGCGGTATTTCACGCCCAGGCGCTGGGCGAGCTGCAGTGCGCTCGTGCGGCTGGTGTCGGGAATGGGGATGACCACGTCGATCTCGTGATCGGGGCGCTCGCGCAGGATCTTCTCGGCCAGCCGATCGCCCATGCGCATGCGCGCGCGATACACCGAGATGTTGTCGAGCACCGAATCGGGGCGGGCGAAGTAGACGTATTCGAAGATGCAGGGCGTGTGACGCTGCGTGGGGACGCACTGATGGGAGTGGAGCCTGCCCTGCTCGTCGATGAAGATCGCCTCGCCCGGACCGATGTCGCGAACCAGCCGAAACGAGAGCATGTCGAGCGCGACGCTTTCGGAGGCGAGCATCCACTCCGGACCGCGCGGGGTATCGCGCTGCCCAAGCACCAGGGGACGGATGCCATGCGGATCGCGAAAGCCGAGGACGCCGTGGCCGATGATGAGGGCGACCACCGCGAAGCCTCCGCGGCAGCGACGATAGACCGCATCCGCCGCGGCGAACACATCCGCCGGAGCCACGCGCTGCGTGCCCACGCGCTGCAGCTCGGAGGCAAATACGTTCAGCAGCACCTCCGAGTCGGAGCTGGTGTTCAGATGCCGCCGGTCCTCGCGCGTGAGTACCTCCGCAAGCTCACGGGCGTTGGTCAGATTGCCGTTGTGAGCGAGGCAAATCCCGTACGGAGCGTTCACGTAGAAGGGCTGCGCCTCGGGGGCGCCGTCGCAGCCGGCGGTGGGATAGCGAACGTGGCCAATGCCGATATCGCCCCGCAGCTCGAGCATGTGATGCTGCTGGAACACATCGCGCACCAGGCCACTGCCCTTGCGCACGTTGAGCTCCCCGTCGCTCACCGTGACGATCCCCGCGGCATCCTGTCCGCGATGCTGCAGCACCGTCAGCGCATCGTAGAGGCGCTGGTTGACAGGACTCGTTCCGACGATACCGACAATTCCACACATGGCCGCCCCCTACGTCGCCGCGACGAAGGCACCGCCCACGAGCAGGCGGATCACCCCTGCCATGTGCTCCCCATACGGGATGAGCAGCGAGTGGTGCCACCAGCCCTCCCTGTCGAGCCGCACCATCTGGCACAGGAGCACCAGGATGCCAAGGACCACGAGGCCGCGCAGTAAACCGAACACGAAGCCTAGCAACCGATCCATGCCGCTGAAGATCGACAGCCGCACGAGGTGCACGATGATCGCGCCGACTCCCGCGCCAACCAGCAGCACCGCGATGAGTAAAATGGTGCGCGCGACCCAGGAGCGCACCTGGGGGCCGCTCAGCATGGTGCCAAGATAGGGCTCGAGCACCGCGGAGAAGTGCCAGGCGATGAGCAGGGCTGCGATCCAGGTGATCAGGGCGATCACCTCGCGCAGGAGGCCGCGCACCAGCCCGACGACGGCGGAAATCACGACCAGAGCGATGATCAGATAATCGACTAGGATCATGCAGCGGTGTAGCGGCCCATATCCTTGCGCGGCGCGGATTGTACTAGAGCGTGGCCGAGCCCGCCCGTGCGCCGGTGCGCAGCTTCTACGGCGGAACGATCGTTCCGGTGTGCCCCGCCGACTGCAGCCGGAGGACCATGGCCCGCGCGGCCACTCGGTCCCGCTCGGGGCCCACCCGCACGCGATACCATTTTCGGCCATGACTCACGCTCTCGGAGATGAATGCCGCAAAGCCAGCCGCCCGCAGCCGCTGGACGAATCGATCCGCCCGCTCGCGACTCTCGAAGCTTCCGACCTGCACCGACCAGCCCGCGGATGCGGACGTGTGCGCGTGCGCGGCTGCCGGCGCATGCGTCGCAGCGTGCGACTCCGCTCGAGTCACGCGGTGCGCGCGCGCCGGGGATGCTGGCTGCGGCGGCACCGCTGCGGGCGTCGCAGCCTCGCTCGAGGCGCTCTGTGCCGACCGCGCGGGTTCGCTTGCGGCGGGAACCACGGGCGCGGGCATCAGAGCCGCACGCGGCGCGGCGGAAAGATCTCCGCCATCGGTCCGTGCTCCAGGGGTCGATCGCGTCTCGTCCCCGAGGTCCAGCGTCACCGAGCGAAGCGGCGGCTCGTCTGCGACCCCTGGGGTCTCCGTTGCGCGCCGCGCCGGTCCGGACAACAGCTCCGGCACGACCAGGACGATGAGCGCCACCAGGATCACCGCCCCGGTCAATCGCTCTTTCACTCGAGTATCCACGTAATCCGCGGAATGATCCTCAACGTAAGGGTGCGAACCGATTTCTCAAGCGTACTCACGGAGGGGGCGTGGCCGCGCGTCGATATCAGTATAGCCCACCCACTCGAGGGTCGACCCGACGGTCGCGAAGGAGCCGAAGGCGACCACGCGATCGCCGGGGCGCGCTTGCGCGCGCGCGAGCTCACAACCTTCCCGCACCGATGCCGCCAGATGCGGCGCCGGAGTGGCCACCGCCATGCGCCCGGCGAGCTCCGCTGCGCTCGAGCCGCGTGCACCGGGCAGGCCGCACAGGATCCATTCGTCGATCAGATCCTGTAGCTCACGGCCGATGGCCTCGGCATCCTTGTCGCGCAAGATGCCGCAGATCGCGTGAGTCTTCCCCGCCACCGGCCGGGCTCGCAGATTTGCCGCCAGCACGCGCGCCGCGGGCTCGTTGTGCGCCACATCGAGGATCCACTCCACCGTTTCGGCTTGACCGGGAGCGGGCAAGCGGATGATCTGAAACCGGCCGGGGACATGCACGCTGCGCAGCGCGGCGCTGGCAGCCGCAGCGGTCAGCTCGCGCGCGTCCGGCAGGGATTCATAGGCCGCGAAAGCGGTCGCGGCGTTGCCGTACTGCACGGCCCCTTCCAGTGCGGGCCGGGGCAGCTCCGCGAGCTGTGCCTGCACGCCGTGATAGCTCCAGCCCTCAGCTGCAACCGTCCAGGTGAAATCACGCTGCGCGATGAGCGGGTGAGCCGCCAGACGCTCGATGGTCGCATACACCGTCGCGGGCATCTCGGGAGTGCCCAGCACCGCGGGCCGGCCCGCGCGAAAGATGCCCGCCTTCTCCGTCCCGATCGACTCGAGTGTGTCGCCGAGCCAATCGCGATGATCGAGCCCCACCGAGCACAGCACCGCCACATCGGGATCGACCACGTTGGTTGCATCCAGGCGCCCACCGAGACCGACTTCGAGCACGGCCACATCTACCGCGCAGTCGGCGAAGACCAGCAGCCCCGCAAGCGCGTTGTACTCGAAGAAGGTGAGCGTCGTGCGTCCGCGTGCCTGCTCGATGCGCTCGAACGCGCTCACGAGCGCCGCATCGCTCGCCTGCGCCCCATCGATCCGCACACGCTCGTTGTAGCGCAGCAGGTGTGGGGAGGTGAGCGCGCCGGTGCGGTAGCCCGAGGCTCTCAAGACCGAGTCGAGCCACGCGACCGTGGAGCCCTTGCCGTTGGTGCCGGCCACCGTCACGACGCGAAACGGCGGTCGATCGATCTCGAGCGCGCGAGCCACCCGTGCGACGCGCTCGAGCCCCAGGTCGATGCTGCGCGCGTGCACCGACTCCTGTCGCTCGAGCCACTCCGCGAGGGTCACGCTTCGACCGGGCGGGAGAGCTTCAACAGCAAGCGCAGCACTGCGGCGATCCGGTCGCGCATGTCGCGGCGGTCCACAATCATGTCCAGCGCGCCGTGCTCGAGCAGGAACTCGCTGCGCTGAAAACCCTCGGGTAGCGTCTCGCGCATGGTTTGCTGGATGACGCGCGGGCCGGTGAAGCCGATGAGCGCGCGCGGCTCTGCGAGATTCAGGTCGCCGAGCATCGCAAGGCTCGCGGATACCCCGCCCATCGTCGGATCCGTCAGCACCGAGATGTAGGGTAAATGCGCCTGCGCGAGCTGTGCGAGCGCTGCACTGGTCTTGGCCATCTGCTGGAGCGAGTACAGACCCTCCTGCATGCGCGCACCGCCGCTCGAGGAGAAGCAGATGAGCGGACAGCGATGCGCGATGCAGTGATCCACGCCCCGCTTGAAGCGCTCCCCGACGACCGAGGCCATCGTGCCGCCGAGGAACTGGAACTCGAAGGCGCAGGCCACGACCGGCAGTGCGTCAAGCTTGCCGCTGAGCACCACCAGGGCCTCCCTCTCGCCCGTGGATTTCTGGTTCTGCGTCAGGCGGTCCTTGTAGCGCTTGCTGTCGCGGAATTTGAGTGGATCCTCGGGCAGGATCCCAGCGCCGATCTCGAGGTTGTCGCCGGGGTCGAGGAAGTACGTCAAGCGCTTGCGCGCGCCGATGCGCATGTGGTTGCTGCATTTCGGGCAAACGTAGAGATTGCGCTCGAGCTCGGCCCGGTACAGGACCGCATCGCAGGCGGGGCACTTGAACCACAAGCCCTCGGGAACCGACCGCTTGCGGCGCTCGGTCTTGATGCGCGACGGCATGATCTTCTCAAACCACGACATGCGAGCTTCCAGTGGGGGAGGTGAAATCGGGCAAGCCTGGAATCATAGCCCAGCAGGAGGCCGGGGCATGCGCGGGCAAATCGAACACCGCCGGATAGCGTACGCCCCAGAGATAAAGCCCGTCGGCAGGCGCGGTGGCCGCACCGCGCGTGCGGTCGCGGGACTCGAGCACCTCCGAGGCCCAGTCGGGGGATGCCTTGCCCTGTCCGACGCAGATCAGAAGGCCGGCGATATTGCGCACCATGTGGTGCAGAAAGGCGTTGGCGGTCGCCGAGATGAGGAGCCAGTCCCCGCGTCTGTCGACCTCCAGGGTCTCCAGGCGACGTACCGGTGTGCGCGCCTGGCACTCGGCGGCGCGGAACGCGCTGAAATCGTGCTCCCCGATGAGCAGCGCAGCCGCCTGGGCCATGCGCTCAGCATCGAGGGGCGCGTGGATGAGCGTGGCTCGTCCGGCGGCCAGCGCCGAGCGAGCGGGGCGGTTCGCGATCAGGTAGCGGTACGCGCGCGCCTGCGCGCTGTGACGGGCGTGGAAGTGCTCGGGCACCTGCTGCGCCCAGCTCAGGCTCACGTCCGGGGGAAGATGCGTGTTCGCCCCGAGAGTCCAGCCTCGAGCCGTGCGGATGGCGGCTGTATCGAAATGCGCGACCTGCCCAGCGGCGTGCACGCCCGCATCGGTGCGCCCGGCGCAAGCCAAGTGAATGGGCTCAGCGGCGACCTGGCCAATGGCCTCCTGCAGCACGCCCTGGAGCGTTCTCAGGCCCTGCTGGAGCTGCCAGCCCGCATAGTTCGCACCGTGGTACTCGAGCCCGACCGCGATCCGCGGCATCAGCCGGGCAACGACGCGATGAGGCGCTCAGCCTCCTGCTTCTGCGCGACGGAACCCTCGGTGAGGACCTCTTCCAGGATGTTGCGCGCACCCTCCGGATCGCCCATGTCCATGTAGGCACGGGCCAGGTCGAGCTTCGTCCCGACCTCGCTCATGGTCACCGGATCCAGATCCGGCAACGCAAGGTCGTCCGCGCCCAGACGCTGTGTCTTGGTGTAGGCGGCATCCGGCACCGTCGCGGTGCCCACGTCCATGTCGAGGCCTTCGGCCTCGCCGTTGGCGTGCGCGTGCTCGGCGTGCGCGTCGCCCACCTCAAAATCGACGGTCCCCGAGCTCTTGACTGCTGCGAGCCCGGCGGCCTGCGTGTGCACCGTCTCGGAGCTGGCTGCCTGGCCGTTGTTCGCGAAGGGGTCCTCGTCGAAATGCCAGGTCCCCGATTCGGAGATCTTCAGCTCGCCATCCTTCGAGGATTCCATGGAGCGACGGGCGTGGTCGTCGAGATTCGCCACGAGCGTCGGTGAGTCGGGCGTCGACACGAGCTCTGTCCGGTCATGACTGCCGGTTGCGGACTGCGGGTCGGACTCGAGCGCATCGAGCTCGAGGCCCAGATCATCGATCGCCACCTCCGTCGTATGCTCGCTCGAGCCCTGACGCAGCGCCTGCTCGACCTTCCGGCGGATGTTCGGCGTCGGCTGTGTCTGCAGGGCAGGCTGCTCGACGGTCGGCACCTCGGCGCCGTTGCTCTTTGATTGCCATGACTCGCCGCGCTCGAGCGTGGCGGTCATCTCACGGGTGGCCTGGGTCATCTCGCGCGTCGCGCCCAGCTCGCGAGTGTTGGCCGTGAGCTCGCGCGTCGTCTGCGTCATCTCGCGAGTGCGCATGGTCATCTCGCGCGTGCTGCCCAGTCCGGTGTCGATCCGCGCCGTCATCTGCCGCGTGGGTGTGATCACTTCGCGCTCGGCGGTCGTGTCCTCCGAGAGGACCACGCTGTCATCGAGCGCAAGATTCTTGTCGGTCGCCTGGTGGGCAGCGCCTTCCGCCTTCGGATCGCGCTCGCCGATGGCGGTGCCGATATCGAGGTCCACGCCTTCGGAGGTATTTGCGATCGGCTCGCCCAGCAAATCGAAATCCACCCGGTGCTGTCCACCCTCCAGATCGAGGTCCACGCCGCCCGCGGCCGCACCGCTCACGGCGCCGCTGGATGCAAAGAGCGGATCCTCGGGGGCGAGCTGCTTGCCCATGATCACGATCTTTTCCCACTCACCGGGTGCTGCCTGCTCGCGCGTCTCGGCCAGCTCGCGCGCGGTCTGCAGGAACTGCTCCTTGTTGCCCCACACGAAGAACACTTCGAGCAGCTTGAGCTTCAGGTCGCGCCGCGCCGGATCGCGCTGAATGGCGATCCGGACCAGATCGGCCGCCTGATCGTACAGGCCATAGGCCATGTGGAAATCGGCCTCGGCGAGCGGATCGCCCTGATCGAGGTTGATCGCCGTCTCGGCGCTGATGGTTTCGTCGGCCTCGACACGCCGTGGAGCCGCCGCTCCGCCGCCTGCGATGCGCGGGCGCTCGTGAGTGCCGGACTCCTCGACGAGGAAATTGCTCTCGCGCGCCGCGACCTGCGGCTCGGTCTCCTCGAAGGACGGCTCACGCGGGCGTCCTGCACCGGCTTCGGCCAGCCGGCCGAGCGAGTCGTCGAATCCCGCCTTGCGGCGCGCGGTCCAGGTGCGAAACCCGAAGTAGCCGGCGACCGCGACCAGCCCGAGCAGGAGCACCCACCAGAGACCCAGGAGAGAGTCGAGCCATGATCCCTCAGGCGTCGTCCGCCGCACTCTGACCGAGTGCACGGGAGTCTTGTGATGCGCAGCCGGACCGGGCGCTACGATCGGCGCGGGCGCAGCGCTCGAGGACTGCAGCGGCTGAGCCTGGGCGGCTGATGACTGGGAGGCACTTGCGAGTGCAGCCTGGGAGGCACTGGAGGCCGCCGCGGCCGCAGAGGCGCTCTGACTCGCGGCGCTTTCCTGCGGCGGCGCGGATGAGGCCTCGTTGCCGGCCACTGCGCCCGACTGGCGCGCGGCAAGCTGAGCCCGCAGTTGCGCGAGCTCTGCGTTCTGCACATCCAGACGCCGGTGCGCATCGCTCAGCTGCGACTGCAAATCCTGAACCTGGCTCTCGAGGGCCTTGTTCCCCGTGCCGGTACCGCCGGCAGCCTCAGCCCCGGTGGCAGCAGGCGCCGATGCTTCGCTCGGGGCGACCAAACGCAAATGACCCGGCTCGGTGCCTGCGGCGGCCGGCTGCGCAGCCCCGCGCCACGCCACGTACTGGCGATGCACCTCGGCAGAGGCTTCGGAGGCGGTGACCGCATCGACCGCGGAGGCGCTCGGCACCCGCAGCACCGCGCCCGCGTGCAGCACATTCATGTTGTGCTGGAAGGCGCTGAGGTTGGCTTGATAGGCGGCAACCATCCAGCGCCGCTGGTCAGCGCGGCCCGAGCCGGCAAAGCGCTGGGCGATACGCGAGAGCGTGTCCCCGCGCTGCACGTCGTACGAATCGGGCGATGAGGTGCTCTCGGGGGCGGCCTTGGCTGCGGACTCTGCCGGAGCGGGTGCGCTCGCGGCGGATGTGGCGGGAGTCTCCGCCTGCGAGGCGGGACTTGCGGGCCGCTCGATCGACCCCTGATGAACGTCGGAGCCCGAGACGGGTGCTGCAACGGGCGCCGCGGCGACTTGCGATCCCTGGTTGGGCGTATAGACCGGAGGATCGAGCAGCACGTCGTATTCGTGGACCAGCCGACCTCGATCCCAGTCGACCTCGACGAGCAAAGTGACGAACGGCTCGGTGATCGGCTCGCTCGACTGGAGTTTGATCACGTCACGGCCGTCGGGCGTGTGCACCGCGCGCAGCGTGACGTTCGACAAGGCCTCCGTCCAATCCAGGCCGTGCTGTGCAAACATCTCGCGGGAAGCGATCTGCGGCTTCAGGCTCGAGAGCTCATCGGGCGTTGCTCCGATCAGCTCGATCTCGGCATTGAGCGGCGCATCGAGCGTGGAGAGCAGATGGATGTCTCCGAGCCCCAAAGCGAGCGCCGCTGTTGGACATGCGGCGAGCCCAGCCAGGGCCCAGCGTACGGATTTGGCAACCATCACGACACCCCGAACTGACTTGGTTGTCCAAAAATTATAGTCAAAACAAGCCCTTGTGTATCAATACGTCCGTCCGTCTCACGGACGGCAATATAACTTATAAACGAGCGCGACCCAAATGAACCCGGCTGCCCAAGCCCTTGCGCAAGGTGCGAAAGGCGCTTCAAATGTCACGCAGCGGGTCTCGGCCTCGCCCTCCGCGACATATCTTCACGTATCCGTCCGACATAAACTGTGTCGCGGTTCGCTGCCTCAAGCCCCGCGCGGACTCGAAAAAGCGCGGGCGGTGCCTGCACGGGAGCTCAAGTGTGACGTCCCGCGCACCTGCGCGGATCACCGCGAGCCGATGACCGGAGTCGAGGTCTTCACATCTGCGTTCTGAGCGCGATGGCGCAGATAGTGGTCCATCAGCACCAGAGCGAGCATTGCCTCGCCGATCGGCACGGCTCTCAGGCCCACGCAGGGATCGTGACGGCCGGTGGTCACGATCTCCACTGCGCGTCCGCTCAGGTCGACGGTCTTGCCGGGCACTTGGATGCTCGAGGTGGGCTTGAGCGAGGCGTGCACGATGATGTCCTGCCCCGAGGAGATGCCCCCGAGCACCCCGCCCGCGTGATTGCTGGTGAAGCCCGTGGGCGTGAGCTCATCGCGATGCTCGCTGCCTTTCTGCTCGGTGGCGCGAGCTCCCGCGCCGATCTCGACCGCCTTCACGGCATTGATGCTCATGAGCGCATGCGCGATATCCGCATCGAGCCGATCGAACACCGGCTCGCCGAGCCCCGGAGGCACACCCGTCGCAATCACGGTGATGCGCGCGCCGATCGAATCGCCTTCGCTGCGTAGCTTCCAGATGAGGGCCTCGAGCTCTGGCACTCGCGCGGGGTCGGGGCAGAAGAACGGATTCTGATCGGCAAAATCGAGAGCGACGGGCTCGAGCCGCAGGCTTCCGACCTGGCTCAGATAACCGCGGATGCGCACGCCCAGACGATGCGCGAGGTACTTGCGCGCGATCGCACCCGCGGCAACGCGCATCACGGTCTCGCGCGCGGAGGAGCGGCCGCCGCCGCGATAGTCTCGGGTTCCGTATTTCTGCTGATAGGTGTAGTCGGCATGACCGGGACGAAAGCGGTCTTTGATCTTCTCGTAGTCGCGCGAGCGCGCATCCGTGTTCTCGATCAGGATGCCGATCGGCGTGCCGGCCGTCGCCCCCTCGAACACGCCCGACAGGATGCGCACCCGATCGCTTTCGCGGCGCTGGCTCACGAAATGGGAGGTGCCGGTGCGGCGGCGATCGACGTCCGCTTGCAGGTCCTCCTCGCTGAGCGGCAGACCGGGCGGACAGCCATCGACGATGCACCCCATCGCGGGGCCGTGGCTCTCGCCGAACGTCGTGACCGTGAAGAGCTTGCCTAGCGTATTTCCGGACATTGCGCGCTCACTGCGAAGGTCTCAAACGAGCTGCTCGGCCGTCAACAGAAAGACCCCGCCCCCGCCGCGCGCGAATTGCAGCCAGGTGAAGGGCATCCGCGGGAACGCGCGCCGCACCGCCCGCTCGGTATTACCCACCTCGACGACCAGGATGCCACGGGGCAGCAGGTGCCTCCCCGCCTCGCGCAGGATGATGCGGATCGAGGTGAGGCCGTCGCGCCCTGCCGCCAGCGCCAAGGTGGGCTCGTGCGCATACTCGGGCGGCAGGCTCTTCAGCTCGCGCGCGCTCACATAGGGCGGATTGCTCACGATGATATCGTAGCGGCGGCCGGCCAGGGCACGGAAGTGATCGGATTTGACGAGGCTCACACGCCTTTGCAGCCGGTGCTTGCGCACGTTGATGGCGGCCACGGCAAGCGCCTCCGCGGAGATGTCGGTGGCATCCACGCGGGCGCGAGGAAAAGCCTTGGCGCACGCCACGGCGATGCAGCCGCTCCCGGTTCCAAGGTCGAGCAGGCGGTGCACCCGGGGCGGGTGTACCCACGGCACGAAGCGGCGCTCGATGAGCTCGGCAATCGGCGAGCGCGGTACCAGCACGCGAGGGTCGATGCAGATCTGGTGTCCTGCGAACCAGGTGCGCCCCGTGAGATAGACCGCCGGAATGCGCATCGAGAGGCGCTGCTCGATGAGCTTGCGAGCTCGCTCGGCACCTGCCCGAGCGACACGGCGCCGGTACCATCGTGCCGGAAGCTGCTGCGGCAGCTCCAGTGCATGCAGAACCAGAGCAGCCGATTCGTCCCATGCATTGTCGGTGCCGTGCCCGAGGTGCACTCGCGCACGTGCGAGTCGCCGTGCCCCCGACTCGATCAGCCCGCCCACGGTCCACGAGGCATGCGCCGGCCCCCGCCGGTTGCTATGGGATAATGCAGTCATGCCCGTACGCGCTTGCTGGCTTCCCGGCGGAGACTACACGATCGATCACTTGGCCGTCGTGCGCCGGCGCGCAACGAATCCCACATGACCCTCGCTGCGCGGCTGTTCATCGCGCTGCAGCGCGTGTTGCCACAGCATGCGCTGTCGCGACTGGTGCATCGGATCGCGCGCAGCCGCCTGCCGCTGGCGAAGAATGTGCTGATCCGGGCCTTCGTGCGCACCTTCAAGCCGGACATGGACGGGGCGCGCGAGCCCCACGCGCTGCACTACCCGAGCTTCAATGCGTTCTTCACGCGTGCGCTCGAGCCGCAGGCACGTCCGATCGACCCGGACGCCCGCGCCGTCGTATCGCCCGTGGACGGCACCGTCAGCCAGATCGGCTATCTGACGGGGGGTAGCATCCTGCAGGCCAAAGGCCGCACCTACGGCCTCGATGCATTGCTGTGCAACCATCGATCGTGGGTGGAGCGCCTCGCCGGGGGCGCCTTTGCGACGCTGTATCTGGCGCCGCGCAACTACCATCGAATCCACATGCCGCTCGCCGCGGAGCTGCACGCCGCGTGGTACACGCCGGGGCGTCTGTTCAGCGTGAACGAGACCACCGCGAGTGGGGTCTCCGGGCTCTTTGCACGCAACGAGCGGGTGGTGTGCGCATTCGAGACCGCAAGCGGCCTGCCATTCGTCATGGTGCTGGTCGGAGCGCTCTTCGTCGGCAGCATCCACACGCGCTGGCACGGGGATGTCACCCCGTGCAGCCCGCGGCAAGCGCAGGATCTCGCGGTGCCCGGCGCCCCAGCCCCACTGCAGAAGGGTGCGGAGATGGGTCGTTTCAACATGGGCTCGACCGTCGTGCTGCTGTTTCCTCCAACCAGCGTTTCGTGGCTCCCCGAGCTCGCCGCCGGGAGCCGCATCCGCGTGGGTCAGCGCCTGGCGCTGCTCTCGGCTGCGTGAAGCCGGCAGACCCCACGGCCGAGGACTGGCGCCCTACGGCGAGCCGGGCGATGCTCGAGTGCCGCGCGTCGCTGCTCGCTGGCACGCGCGCGTTCTTTGCCGACCGGGGCGTACTGGAGGTGGACACCCCGCTGCTCGTCAACGCCACCGTCACCGATGTGCACATTCACTCGGCGCGCGTGCAGCTCGAGCCTCCCTCGTGCGCGCATTTCCTGCACACCTCGCCCGAGTACGCCATGAAGCGCCTGCTGGCCGCAGGAGTGGGCGACATCTTTCAGATCTGTCACGTCATACGTGCGGGCGAGCGCAGCCGCCTGCACAACCCCGAGTTCACGCTCATCGAGTGGTACCGCGCCGGCTTTTCGCTCGCAACTCTGATGAGCGAGGTGGAGCAGCTCGTGCGCGCGCTGCTCGGTACGAGCGGTGAGCAGCGCACCTGCGAGCATCTCAGCTACCGCGACGCGTTCCTGCGCGAGCTCGGGCTGGACCCTCTCACGGCCAGTCTCGCAGACCTCGCGCGCCTCACCCGCACGATCGGCTACCAAGCGGAGCATTCCCCCCGGCCTTCGCTCTCGGCCGAGCGCGATGAGCACCTCGAGCTCCTCATGGGCGCGCTCGTCGGCCCGAAGCTCGGCCGCGGCGCGCTCACGTTCGTGGACCGCTATCCCGCCTCGCAGGCGGCGCTCGCGCAGCTCGATCCGCACGATGCGCGTGTGGCGTTGCGCTTCGAGCTGTACTGCGATGGGATCGAGCTTGCAAACGGCTTCCAGGAGCTCGCCTCGGCAGCCGAGCAGCGCGCACGCTTTCAGCACGATCTGCAGGAGCGAGGCGCTCGCGGACTGCCCGCCCTGGACATCGACGAGCGGCTGCTCGCCGCCCTGGCAGCTGGACTGCCGGCGTGTGCGGGGGTGGCCCTGGGATTCGATCGCCTGGTGATGCTCGCCACCGGCGCGCATCACATCGATGAGGTGCTTACCTTTCCCACGTCGCGCGCCTGAGGGCCCCGCGGGGAGTGTCCCTTGCCCGCCTCACTGCCTCGCGCGTGAGATGTACTCTCCGGTGCGGGTGTCCACGCGGATGCTCTCCCCTTCGTTGATGAAGAGCGGTACGCGCACCACGGCTCCGGTCTCGAGCTTCGCGGGCTTCTGACCGCCGGTGGCGGTATCCCCCCGCAGGCCGGGGTCGGTCTCGACCACCTTCAGCTCGATGTGCGGCGGCGGGGTGACGACCAGAGGCACGTTATTGAAGAGCGTCACGATGCAGACCGTTCCGTCCTTGAGCCACAGTGAGTTGTCGCCGACAGCCGCCTTGCCGGCGGTGTACTGCTCGAACGAGTCGGGCACCATGAAATGCCAGAAATCCCCGTCCTGATACAGGTACTGCATGTCCATCTCGACCACGTCGGCCCCCTCGACCGACTCGCCGGACTTGAAGGTGCGCTCGATCACTCGACCGGTCTTGAGATTGCGGACCCGCACGCGGTTGAAGGCCTGCCCCTTGCCGGGCTTGACCATCTCGTTCTCGATGATGGTGTAGGGATCGCCGTCGAGCAGGATCTTGACGCCGGCGCGAAATTCGTTCGTGCTGATGCTTGCCATTTATTTCACCCCGACGTAGCCGACGAATGATACTGGCATCGAATCTAGCCTGCCAGCCGAGCCAGTCTGGAGCGATGCGGAAGTCCGGGCAGCCTGCATGGAGCTACGCCACACGGGCGCCACGCTTCTCAATCAATCCGTGTTGCTGAAGGGGGTCAACGACGACTCGGCGATATTGGCCGAGCTCTCCACGCAGGTGAGCTCACGGCGGCGCGACCGGGCTATCTCGTCCCTCGACTGGTCCGCGAATGCGCCGGCGCGCCGGCGCAGGTGCCCCTCGCGCCCCTACTGTGAGAGGCTTCGCACGCGAGCACCGCCGAAGCGGCTATGATCGGGCACGGCGGAGGTGTCGCTTCCCTGCCGCCGCACCGAGGGCATTGCAGTTTTTCCGTGAGGAGTTTGCGTTGTCCGAGCAGAGCGCCGTTCCCCTCATCGTGCTGAGCGCCTCGCGGGAACCGGCCGAGGTGGTGAACAGCATTCTTCGCCGTGCCGGTCATCCGGTCCACTGCACGTGGATTCCCGCATTGCCGGACCTGGCTGACGCGCTGACGCAGATCAACCCCGAGATCCTCCTCGTCGCCGAGCCCGGGGACACCGAGCTTGCAACGATCGCCGGCATTCGCGACCAGATCGCACCCGCCGTCCCGCTCGTGGTGATCGCCGACGAGGTGGACGAGACGCGCATGGCGCTTGCGATGCAGCGGGGCGCGCGCGACGTGGTGACACTCTCGAGTCCCGCTCGATTGCAAGCGGTCATGGCCCGCGAGCTGCGAGCGCATCGGCTCGAGCGTGCGCTCAACAGCACGCTGAAGTCTGCACGCGAGGCGCGACGCCAGCTCGAATCGGTGCTGCAGCAGTCCGCGGACGCCATCGCTCAGGTCCAGGAGGGCATCGTGGTCGATGCGAACTCGGCCTGGCTCGAGCTGTTTGGCTTCGAGCGCGCCGCCATCGTCGGCCAGCCGATCATGGATGTGTTCGACGAGTCCACGCACGCGGCCCTCAAGGGGGCTCTGGCAGCCTGTCTGCAGGGCCGATGGAGCGACCATACGCTGAGCGCGAACGGCTATTTTGCCGACGGATCGCGCCGCAACATCGCCCTGCAGCTCACCCTCGGCGAGCACGATGGCGAGACCTGTGTGCGGCTGACCATCCCGGCCCGCCAGCAGGATGACACCAAGCTCGCACAAGAGCTCGAGGATGCCGTCAAGCGCGATCCATCAACCGGCATGCTCTACCGCCGGCCTCTGCTCGAGGCGGCGCACGAGAAGGTGCAAACCCCGACCCCCGGCGGTGTGCGATACGTCGCAGTGATGCGACCGGACAAGTTCTCCTCGATCGAGCGCGATGTGGGCATCGTTGCGAGCGAGGAGGTGCTCGTCGAGGTCGCAAAGCTCCTGCAGGCGCAGCTGAGCCCCCACGATCTCGCGGGGCGGCTCGGCGGGATCGCGTTTCTCGTGCTGCTCGAGCGTGGCAATGCACACGATGTCGAGGTCTGGTGCGAGGAACTGGTGGCGCGCGCCGCCAAGCTGGTTCTCAAGATCGGCGAGCGATCCTTCTCGCTGACCTGCACGGTCGGCTTGAGTCCGGTGCCACCGGCAGCGACCTCTCCGGATGCGGCGATCGCCGATGCGATCGATGCCTGTCGCAAGGCGCAGCGGCGCGGGGGCAACGAGGTCGCGGCCTCGCATCGCGCCGACGAGGACAGCCGCGTCAAGTCGTACGATGCGATCTGGGTGAAGCACATCAAGGCGGCGCTGATGGAGAACCGCTTCCGCCTGGTGCAGCAGCCGATCGCAAGCCTGCACGGCGCCGACCCGGGCATGACGGATGTGCTGGTGCGCATGCTCGATACGCACGGCAAGGAGGTTCTCCCCGGGGAGTTTCTGCCGGCCGCCGAGCGCAACGATCTCCTGAAGAACATCGATCGCTGGGTCGTCGGCGCCTCGCTGTCGTTCGCAGCGCAGCGCAAGCCCGGGTGCCTCTTCGTGCGACTCTCGAAGGACACCTTGAGGGACGGCTCCTTCCTGGGATGGCTCGACAACCAGATCCGCGCCTCGCGCGCCGAGCCGGCACGGCTTTGCTTCCAGATTCCCGAGGACGTAGCCGAAAGTCAGCTCGCCGATTTTCAGGAGCTCGCGGCAGAGGTCCATCAGCGCGGCGTGCGCTGCGCGCTCGAGCGCTTCGGCTCGGGGCGCGACCCGCTGGCGTTGCTGGCGGCAGCGCCGCTCAACTTCGTGAAGATCGACGGTGCGCTCGTGCAGAGCCTCACCCGCGACCCAGAGCTGCAGCAGCGCGTGCGCCGCCTGGTGGAGGAGGCCAAGCGCCGCAACGTCGATACGATCGCCGAGCGCGTGGAGGACGCCAACACGATGGCGGTGCTCTGGCAGCTGGGCGTGCACTACATCCAGGGCTACTTCGTCCACACCCCCGAGGAGGTGGTGCTGCGCGCGGAGGCCTGAGCCCGCGGGTCGGCGGCGGCGCTGCGCTCGGATCGCGCGCGCGGGCCCTTCAGGCGCTGAGCTGCCAGTCCCGCTCGCGCCACCAGCGAAGGATCTTCGCCTCGAGCGTCGGCGCATCGAGGCCCGCGGCGTTGATGCAGTCATCGCGGGAGCCGTGCTCGATGAAGCAGTCGGGAATCCCGCAATGCAGGATCGGCAGGCACACGCGCGCCGTGGCCAGCAATTCGGCAACCGCACTCCCGGCGCCACCGGCGATGACGTTCTCCTCGAGCGTGACGATGGCCCGGTGCCGTCCGGCGATGCTCAGCACCGTCGCCTCGTCGATCGGTTTGATGAATCGCATGTTGACGAGCGTCATGTCGTGGCGCTCGGCGATGACCTGCGCAGGAGTCACCATGGTGCCGAAGGCGAGCAGCGCGATCCCATGGCGTCCGGACCTGCGAATCTCTGCGCGCCCGATCGGCAACGCGGTCATCTCCTGCGAGACGGGTACTCCGGGGCCCTGACCACGCGGGTAGCGCACCGCTGCGGGTCCTTCGTGCTGCACCGCCGTGCAAAGCATCTGACGGCATTCGTTCTCGTCGGCGGGCGCCATCACGACCATGTTCGGAATGCACCGTAGATACGTCAGGTCGAAGTTGCCCTGATGCGTGGCGCCATCGCCCCCCACGAGCCCGGCGCGATCGATCGCAAAGGCGACCGGCAGGTTCTGCAAGGCTACGTCGTGGATCAGCTGATCGTAGGCTCGCTGCAGGAAGGTCGAGTAGATGGCCACCACGGGCCGCAATCCCTCGCAGGCCAGCCCCGCGGCGAGGGTCACCGCGTGCTGTTCGGCGATGGCCACGTCGAAGTAACGATCGGGGAAGCGCTTGGAGTACTCGACCAGCCCCGAGCCCTCGCGCATCGCGGGAGTGATGCCGACGATGCGTGGATCGCGCTCGGCCATGTCGCACAGCCACTGGCCGAAGACCTGCGTATAGGTCGGTCCCGAGGCCTTCTCCTTGTAGACCACGCCGGTGGCCGGATCGAACGGCCCGGGTCCGTGCCACTTGATGGGATCGGCCTCCGCAGGGGCATAGCCCTTACCCTTGCGCGTGACCACGTGCAGGAGCTGCGGGCCCCTCAGGTTGCGCACGTTGCGCAGTGTCGTGACGAGCGCGTGGATGTCGTGGCCGTCGATGGGTCCGATGTAGTTGAAGCCCATCTCCTCGAAGATCGTCCCCGGAAGCACCATGCCCTTCATGTGCTCCTCGGAGCGGCGCGCGAGCTCGAGCGCGGTGGGCACCCGGCGCAGCACGCGCTTGCCACCTTCGCGCAGGTTCGAGTACAGCTTTCCCGACAGCAGCCGCGCCAGATAATTGGAGAACGCCCCGACCGCCTCGGAGATCGACATGTCGTTGTCGTTCAGCACGACGAGCAGGTCGGCATCGAGCGAGCCGGCATGGTTGAGCGCCTCGAAGGCGATGCCCGCGCTCATTGCGCCATCGCCCACGATCGCCGCAACCCTGCGATCGGTCCGCGACTGCGCCGCGGCGATCGCCATCCCGAGCGCAGCACTGATCGAGGTGCTCGAGTGTCCGACACCGAAGGCGTCGTATTCGCTTTCTTGACGGCACGGGAACGGCGCCAGGCCCTGATTCAACTTGATCGTGTGCAGGCGGTTGCGCCGTCCGGTCAGGACCTTGTGCGGATACGCCTGATGGCCCACATCCCAGACGAGCCGGTCGTAGGGGGTATTGAAGACGTAGTGCAGCGCGATGGTGAGCTCGACGGTGCCGAGCCCCGCCGCAAAGTGACCGCCGCGGGTGCTGACGCTCTGGATGAGGAAGGCGCGCAACTCGGCCGCCAGAGCGAGCAGCTGCGCGGGCTGCAGGTTACGCAGGTCCGCGGGGGAGTCGATCCCGGAGAGCAACGGAAAGGTATTCACGGGGCTGGAGGGCTCCACTCAGTACCGCCTGGTCAGCAACCACTCGGACAGCAAGCGCAATGGCTCGGCGCGCGGACCAAACGGTGCGAGCGCATCGAGCGCCTCGGCGTGCAAACGCCGCAGCTGCGACTGCGAGGCCGCAACGCCTGCGATCGCCGGATAGGTCGGCTTGGCGCGCTCCCGATCCGCGCCCGTCGCCTTGCCGAGCTCTGCGGAATCGCCGATGACATCGAGCAGGTCGTCCCGGATCTGAAAGGCAAGGCCGATCGCGGCTGCAAACCTGCCGAGGCACTCGCGCAGCCGAGGCTCGAGCGATGGGGCGCAGGCGGCGGCCATCGAGACCGAGGCTCGGATCAGTGCGCCGGTCTTGCGGGAATGCAGATCCTCGACCTGGGGGAGGGAGAGCTGCTTGCCCTGCACTTCGAGGTCGATCGCCTGACCGCCGGCCATCCCCAGGCTGCCGCTCGCCTGCGCGAGCAGCGCCACGAGCTTCAGCCGAATCTCGGGCGCCGCGGGCAACCCACGGTCGGTCGCGAGAAGCTCGAAGGCCAGGGGCTGCAGGCCATCGCCCACCAGGATCGCGGTGGCTTCGTCGTAGGCACGATGGCAGGTCGGCCGGCCACGTCGCAGGTCGTCGTTGTCCATCGCCGGCAAGTCATCGTGCACGAGCGAATAGGCGTGCACCAGCTCGATCGCGCAGGCGGCGCCTTCGACCTCGGCCTCGCTCAACCCCACGGTCCGTGCGGTCGCAAACACGAGCGCCGCGCGAATGCGCTTGCCCCCGCCGAGCACGCTGTAACGCATCGCCTCGTGCAGGCGTGCGGGCTCGGTCGCGGGACTGGGAAGCCGCTCGGCGAGCGCCCGCTCCATTCGAGTACGCCAGGCCTCCAGCTGGGTACTGAAGGTCTCCCCGAGCTGAGGCGCACTTTGGGCACCGGCGCGGCGCCCGGCCGTGTCGTTCACGCAACCTTCCCCGCGCGCTGTGCGGCTACGCTCACTGAGGTCTCGCAGCGGGCTCGCCACCTGAGCTTTCTGCGGACGAGTCCTCGCCCTTTCGGCTCGCAACCTTCACGGCGCTGACGGGGATTCGCACCGTCTGGACGGGTGCGGAGGCGGCCTCGTCGGCGCGGTACAGGACGGGCAGCTCGGGCGCCATCGGGCCGCGGGTGCGCGGGCCGCGCACACTCGTGATGAGCGCCTTGATCGGCCGTGCGAAGGCGTCGTTGACGGCTGTGCCCTCGAAGCCGCAATGGGCCATGCAGTTGTTGCAGCGGGGGTTGCGCCCAACGCCGTACTGCTCCCAGCGGGTCTCCTCGATGAGCGAGCGGAAAGTCGGCGCGTAACCCTCATCGGAGAGCAGGTAGCACGGGCGCTGCCACCCGAAGATGTTGTAGGTGGGATTGCTCCAGGGCGTGCACTGATACGACTGGTTGCCCGCCAGAAAATCCAGAAATAGCGAGGAGTGGTTGAACTGCCAGCGGCCGGTGCGGCCCTCGCCCTGCTTGAAGATCTCGCGAAACAGGCGCTTGCTCGCGCTGCGCTCCAGAAACACGTCCTGCCGCGGCGCGTGCGAATAGCTGTAGCCGGGGGAGACCGTGATCCCCTCGATCCCAAGGCCCATCGCAGTGTCGAAGAAGCCCGCAACTCGCTCCGGATCCTCGCCGTTGAAGAGCGTGCAGTTCACGGTCACGCGGAAGCCTCTTGCACGCGCGAGCCGAATGGCGTCCACGGCCTTCTCGTATACGCCCTCCTGGCACACGGACTCGTCGTGACGCTCCCGATCGCCGTCGAGATGCACCGAGAACGTGAGATAGGGCGAGGGCGTGTACTCGTCCATGTGCCTGACGAGCAGGATGGCATTGGTGCAGAGGTAGACGAATTTCTTGCGCGCGACGATGCCGGCCACGATCTGCGGCATCCCCTTGTGGATGAGCGGCTCGCCCCCGGGGATGGACACGATCGGCGCACCGCATTCGTCCACGGCGCGCAGCGCATCCTCGACGCTCATGCGCTTCTGCAGGATCTCCTTCGGATAGTCGATCTTGCCGCAGCCTGCGCACGCGAGGTTGCACTGAAAGAGCGGCTCGAGCATGAGCACGAGCGGATAGCGCTTGTCACCCTTGAGCTTGCGCCCCGCGATGTAACGAGCGACGCGGTACTTCTGCAACAGCGGAATGCCCATGATCAACCCACCTGAGTTTTCGCGGCTTCGAGCTCGATGCGGTGATCGCTCCAGATGCGGTCCCACTCGAGCTTGAACCAGGGTGTGAAGTGGGAAGCCTTGCTGCCGGCCATCTCATCCTGCACGGCCTCGGCCGAAGCCCAGCGCCAGCTGTCGATCTCGTGGCGGTTGACCTTCAGAGCACCGACGTAGCGGCCCACATAAACCGAGCACAGCTCGTGCTCGGCGCCCGCCGAGCCATACTGCGCCTGGTACTGGAACTTGAACAGGTAGCGAAGCGGGCAGCGGATGCCGAGCTCCTCGTGGAGCCTGCGGTGAATGGCCCCTTCGATCGGCTCGTTGCGCCGCGGATGGCTACAGCAGCTGTTCGACCAGAAGAGCGGCCACAGCCGCTTGGTGGCCGCGCGCCGCTGCAGCAGCAACTCGCCCTGCTCGTTGAAAATAAGCAGCGAGAAGGCCCGGTGCAGAACGCCCCGCCCCGCGTGGCAGAGTGCTTTGCTCAGATGCCCCAGCTCGCGGTCGCTTTCGTCCACCAGGATGAGCGGTTCCGAGTCGGCTGAGATATCGGTACAGCTGCTGGCCAGCCTCGCCCGAACGTTGTCCATCGACACATTATCTCCTGCTACGGCACGCGGACCGACTCGCGATGCGTTGAGGCGCGCGGAGTGCGCAAGATGGCCGACTGTGTTGCAATCCGCATGCCCATGATAGCTGTGAGCCAAACCTCCGCGCCAGCGCCCATCCTTCCGGCGTGGCGCAAAGCCCACACCCCCCGTGCCGCGCGAAAGCCGACCCTGAGGAGCCCCTTGCAGCGATGTTGAGCTCGGCGGCTCATCTGTGGCTGACCGGATGTGGCATGGCTGTCACAGCTACGGCCATGGCTTACACCATTATAGCTACGGTGGCGGCTGTGGTGTGGACGCGGCGCTGGCGTAACGCGAGCGCGACCACTCTGACAAGCACCGCCGGGGCAGTCTTGGATGCTCGTGCGGTCACGGTCCTCAAGCCGCTTTGCGGCGCCGAGCCCGACCTGTACCTCGCGCTGCGCTCGTTCTGCGAGCAGGACTATCCCGGCTTTCAGATCGTCTTCGGCATCCGTGATGCCAGCGACCCTGCGGCTCATGTCGTGCGCCGCCTGCAGCGCGAGTTTCCCAAGCTGGCGCTCGAGCTGGTGGTCGATGCGCGCACACACGGCCGCAGCCTCAAGGTGAGCAATCTCATCAACATGATGGGGGCAGCCGCGCACGAGTGCATCGTCCTCGCCGACAGCGACGTGAGAGTTCCGCGCGACTACCTCGCCCGGGTGGTGGCCCCGCTTGCCGATCCGTCCGTCGGAATCGTGACCTGCCCGTACCGGGCGGTCGCCCGCGGTGGGGCCTGGTCGGTGTTGCTCGCCGCCTTCGTCAACGACTGGTTCATGCCCTCGGTGCTCGTTGCGGCCTCCTTCGGCTCCCGAGCCTTCGCCTTCGGTGCAACCATTGCGATGCGCCGCGAGGTGCTGCGGGCGATCGGCGGGTTCAAGACGATCGCGGACCAGCTCGCCGATGATTACCGGCTTGGAGAGCTCACGCGCCGCAATGGGCTGCGCACGGTACTTTCAGACGTGGTGGTTGAGACATACGTGGATGAGCCGAGCGCCCCGGCGCTGGTGCGGCACGAGCTGCGCTGGTTGCGCACCATACGCACCGTGCGCCCCGCCGGGTACCTGTTCTCGCTTCCGAGCTTTGGCTGGCCGGTGGCCGCACTGGGCTGCCTGCTCGCCGCGGGGGCCCATGCGGCGCTCCTCATGCTCGCCATCACCGGGGGTGCGCGAGTCCTGCTACACTTTGCTGTTCGCAGCACCGGTTCCGCGTTGTTCCAGCTCTGGGTATTGCCACTCAATGACTTACTCGCCTTCCTCCTGTGGGCGTGGGGGTTCGTCTCGCGCCGGGTGCACTGGCGCGCAGCGCGCTACCGGGTGGCGCGCGATGGCTCCGTGCAGCCGCTTGCCTGAGCGGCACCAATCGCCCCTCTACTGTGAGAAACCACGGTGAAGACTCTATTCCTGCATCCTCCCTCGTTCGATGGATTCGATGGCGGCGCCGGCTCGCGCTATCAGGCCAAGCGCGAGATCCGCTCGTTCTGGTATCCGACCTGGCTCGCGCAGCCCGCGGCGCTCGTGCCCGGCAGCAAGCTGCTCGATGCCCCCGCCGACGGCCGCTCGCTCGAGGAGGTCACACGACTTGCGCGCGATTACGACCTGGTGGTCCTGCACACGAGCTCCCCCTCGTTTCCCACGGATGCGCACGTGGCCGAGCGGCTCAAGGCGGAGAACCCTCGGCTGATGATCGGTATGGTCGGCGCGAAGGTCGCGGTCGATCCGGAGGCCTCTCTGCGGGCATCGGGCGCGATCGATTTTGTCGCCCGCGAGGAGTTTGACTACACCTGCAAAGAGGTGGCCGAGGGACGCCCTCTCGCAAGCACGCTCGGCTTGAGCTATCGAGCGCCCAACGGGGCCATTCGCCACAACGATGCGCGCCCCATGATCCCCGACATGGACGCGCTGCCGTGGGTCTCACCGATCTATCAGCGCGACCTGACGATCGAGAACTACTTCATCGGCTATCTGCAGCACCCCTACGTCTCGTTCTACACCGGTCGCGGGTGCCGCTCCAAGTGCACGTTCTGCCTGTGGCCGCAGACGGTCGGCGGCCACAAGTACCGGGTGCGCAGCCCCGCGAGCGTCGTGGAGGAGGTGCGCTGGATCAAGGAGAACATGCCGCAGGTGAAGGAGATCTTCTTCGATGACGACACCTTCACCGACTTCAAGCCCCGGGCCGAGGAGATTGCGCGCGGCCTGGGCAAGCTCGGGGTCACCTGGTCGTGCAATGCGAAGGCGAACGTCCCGTATGACACATTGAAGGTGATGAAGGACAACGGGCTGCGGTTGTTGCTCGTGGGGTACGAATCCGGGAACGATCAGATCCTGCACAACATCCGCAAGGGCTTGCGCACGGACATCGCGCGCCGCTTCACGAGCGACTGTCGCAAGCTCGGCATCACCATTCACGGCACCTTCATTCTCGGCCTGCCGGGAGAGACCGCAGAGACCATCCGGGAGACCATCCGCTTTGCGGTGGAGATCAACCCGCACACGATCCAGGTCTCTCTCGCCGCCCCCTACCCCGGCACCCAGCTCTACCGCGAAGCGGTCGAGAACGGCTGGCTCCAGGAGAATGCGAATCTGAATCTCGTCAATGCGCAGGGCGTCCAGCTCTCGCCCATCAGCTACCCCCATCTGCCCGCCGACCAGATCTACGGCGCGGTGGAGACCTTCTATCGGCGCTTCTACTTTCGGCCTCGCAAGATCATCGAGCTCACCACCGAGATGATGGGGAGCTGGGAGATGACCAAGCGCCGGCTGCGCGAAGGGGTGGAGTTCTTCCGGTTCCTCCACGCACGCGAGGCCTGAGCAGGGATCCGACGCGGTGAAGGGCGCCGGCGGCAGGCCTGCGCGCAAGTTCCTGATCGTCACCGCGGACGATTTCGGACTGCACGAAGCCGTGAACGAGGCGGTCGAGCAGGCCGCGCGCGCCGGAGCTCTCACGACAGCGAGCCTCATGGTTGCAGCTCCGGCTGCCGCCGATGCGGTGCTGCGCGCCCGCGCGCTTCCGCAGCTGCGGGTCGGGCTGCATCTCACGCTCGCGGATGGCGGCGCGCAGCTGCCCCGCTGCGATATCCCGCACCTCGTCGATGCGCATGGCCGCTTCGACGATCGCCTGGTGCGCGAGGGCTGGCGCTACTTTGCGCTGCCACGCGTGCGCCGCCAGCTCGAAGCGGAGATCCGTGCGCAGTTCGCAGCCTTCGTGCGCACCGGCCTCGCACTCGATCACGTGAACGCACACAAGCACCTGCACCTGCATCCAACCGTGCTGGGCCTGCTGATCGAGGTCGGTCGCGACTTTGGCGCACCCCCCGTACGAGTGCCTGCCGAGCCCCTGTGGTTTGCTAAGCGCACCTCCACGACGGCGCTGCTTGCCGCAGCCGGGCTGCGTGCGTGGGTCGCCCTGATGAGGCGTCGCCTGGACTCCGCCGGCATCGTTCACAACGATCATGTCTTTGGCATTGCGGCGAGCGGATCGATGGACGAGGCGCGACTGCTCGAGATCCTGGCCAGGCTGCCGCAGGGGGCGACCGAGATCTATCTGCATCCGGCGCTCACCTCGGGGCAGGCGATCAGCCCATCCATGCGGGCGTACCGCCACGCCGACGAGCTTGCGGCATTGCTCTCGAACAGGGTCAAGCAGGCGATCCTCGCAAGCGGCGCCGCCTGCGGCGGCTTTCGCGACCTCGCGAGCGCCTCTGCCAGCCGGGCCGCATGAAACTCGTTCTGCGCACCGCCCTGGTGCTCGGCCTCGCCGTCATGATCGTGCTCGTCGTGCGCGAGGGCGGGCCCCCGATCCTCACGCTCCTCTCGAGCGCCGGATGGATACTGCTGCTCCTGGTCCCCCTGCATGCGCTACCGCTGCTGCTCGATGTACTGGGCTGGCGGCTCTTGATCCAGCGCATGGCGCACACGCCATCGCTCGCGGTGCTGTTCTGGATCGCGAGCATTCGCGAGGCGATCGACCGGCTGCTCCCGGTTGCGAACGTCGGCGGCGAGATCGCCGGCATTCGCCTCCTGAGTGCGACCGGCATCGAAGGGACGGCCGCAGCCGCAACGGTCGTGTTCGAGCTGCTGCTGACGCTGGTCAGCCAGTATCTGTTCATCACCCTCGGCATCGTCCTTGCGCTGCGCTCGACCCACAGCTCAGAGCCCCTGGGCGGGCTGCTGCTCGGGCTCGGCTGTGGACTCGTGCTCATCGCGTTGCTGGCCGCGCTGCTGCGCTACGGTTCGGTCTTCGAGCGGCTCGAAGCGTTCCTGCACCGCCTGCTGCGCATGTCGCGCGGCGCGCTGCCGAGCGGTTGGGCGCTCGCGGACGGCCCGGACGCCGCGGGAAGCTGGAAGCAGCTCGACGCCAACATTCACCGGCTGTATGAGACCCGGGCGCGCCTCGCGGTCACCGTCTTCTGGCAGCTCTGCGGACTGACGTGCGGCACTTTCGAGACCTGGCTGGCGTTACGCTGGTTGGGACATCCAGTCGATTTCGACGACTGCGTTGCGCTCGAGAGCATCGCCCAGGCCATCCGCCAGCTGATCTTCCTGGTACCGGCCGGTCTCGGAGTGCAGGAGGCCGGGCTCATCGGCCTGGGCGATGTACTGGGGCTTGCTCCGGATGTTGCGATCACTCTGTCGCTCGTCAAGCGAATGCGCGAGATCCTGTTCGGCGTGCCGGCACTGATCAGCTGGCAGTGGGTCGAGGGCTGGCGCGGGCTACCCAGGAAGACCTAAACGAAGGGACAATGGCGCGCGGACCGCGTGCTGGTCAAAAATGGAGTGGAAGGTCGCCATGCGTGCAGCTGCAGCCACCATCGAGATGGGATCCATGGAGCACCGCGAGGTGCTTGCACGGTTCTTTCTCGAGACTCACGTGCAATACGTCCCGGAGGCCATCCACTGGCCCGCGCTGACGGGCGATGCGTTGCTCAGGCTCACGCGACTGCCGTTCTGGAACGAGGCGGTCGCCACCGAGCATGTCACCTCGCGCACGGTTGCCGCCGCTGCAGCGCTCGAGCGCGATCCGCTCATTCGCCGGGCCATCGAGATGCAAGGGCTCGAGGAGCACCGCCATGCCCGCCTGCTCGCGGCGCTGACGGGTCATTACCGCATCCACGTCGACCAGCCGCCGCCCTTCCAGCCGCGATCGCTCGAGCACGATTTCCTCTTCGCGGGCTTCGGGGAGTGCTTCGACTCGTTCTTCGCCTTTGGGCTCTTCGAGCTTGCCCGTAAGTCGGGCTTCTTCGCACCCGAGCTGCTGGCGATCTTCGAGCCGATCGTCCAGGAAGAAGCGCGCCACATTCTGTTCTTCGTGAACTGGGTGAAGTATCGCCGCTCGCAGCTGCCGCTGTGGAGGCGGCCACTGTACCGGTTGCGGTGTGGATGGATCATCCTCAAGCAGGTTGCGAGCCGCATCAAGACCGCGCGCACCATGAGCAACGGCAGCAGCGATTCGGCCGAGAATTTCACCCTGAGTGCGCACCAGGACATCGGGGCGGACGTGACGCTGCACCACCTGCTCGGGATCTGTCTCGCGGAGAACGAGCGCCGTATGGCCGACTACGACTCGCGGCTCGCCCGGCCGCGGCTGGTGCCCTCGCTGGCGCGTCTGATGTATCGCGCGCTACCGGCGAGCATCTGAAGGATCGCCCGGCGAGCAGCCTCGGCTCACCTCAACGCAGATAGCCGTTCTCGGCGAACCAGCGCACGGCCTCGGCGATCGCTTCCCGTGCCGGACGTGCGCGGTAACCGAGCTCGCGCTCGGCCTTGGCGCTCGAGAAGAACATGCGCTTGCGAGCCATGCGCACGCCCTCGACCGTCACGCGGGTGGGGCGTCCGGTGAGCCTCGTGTAGCCTTGCGCGAGATAGGCAATCGGCATCACCGCCGCGTGCGGCAGGCGAATGCGCGGCGGCGCTCGGCCGACCTGGCCGGTGACCTGCGTCAGAATCTCGCGCAGCGATAGATTCTCACCGCCGAGGATATAGCGCTCCCCGCACCGACCACGCTCGAGGGCCAGCAGATGGCCGCCGGCCACGTCGTCCACGTGCACCACGTTGAGTCCCGTGTCCACGTATGCAGGGGTGCGTCCACGGGCGGCATCCACCAGGATCTGCCCCGTCGGGGTCGGCTTCGCATCGCCGGGCCCCATCGGGGTGGAGGGATTGACGATCACGGCATGTCCTCCGCCGGATACCCACTCGCACACGAGCCGCTCGGCCAGGAACTTCGAGCGCTTGTAATGGCCGATCATGTCCGCGAGGCTGACGGGTGTGGCCTCATCGCCGGGCGATCCGTCGGGCGGCAGGCCGATGGTCGCCACACTGCTCGTATACACGACGCGCTCCACGCCAGCGCGCTCGGCGGCCGCGAGGATGTTGCGTGTTCCGTCGACGTTCGCTCGATAGAGCGGTGCCGGGTCGAGCACGCCCAGGCGATAGTCCGCGGCCACGTGAAACAGCACCTGACAGCCGTTGAGTGCGCGCTCGAGCGAGGGGCTGTCCACGAGATCCCCCACCGCCCACTCGACCCCCAGGCCCTGCAGATGTTGGCGCTTGGAGCTCTCGCGTACCAGGCAGCGCACGTCCCAGCCGCGCGCGCTCAGCGCCCGGGCGACCGCAGCGCCGACGAACCCCGAGGCGCCGGTGACCAGCGCCTTCATCCGCTCGAGAACGCAAGGAGCGCGCCGCTGGCCGCGACGCCCCGCAGCGAGCGCTGGGCAGCGCGATAGCAGCGCGCCAGGCGCGCGACCTTTGTCAGGCTCGAGGGTTCGGCGAGCAGCCGCAGGAGAAGTCTCCCGATCGCGAGGTCCCCGGATGGGCGAGCGACTCCCTCGAGGGCGTGGGGCACCTCGTCCGTGGCCCGATCGACGATGACGCGGACGGCCAGAAAATCGAGTCCGTGCGCGTGCGCCACCTCGGCCACCGCGAAGCTCTCCATGTCCACTGCCGCGGCGCCCGATTCCCTGAACGCGGTGGCCTTGTCGGCTGCTGCCGCGAGCGGTCGAGCGCTCGTGAGGAGGACGCCATGCTCGAGCGGCCGATGGGCCGCGATCGCGCACAGCACCCGCTCGCGCCAGCCTGGGCTCGCTCGCAGCCGACGCCCGCTGCTCTGGAGGACCACCTCCTCCGGTACGAGGATCGCACCTGGGGCGAGTGCCGGATCGAGCGCGCCCGCAAGCCCCCAGCTCAGGAGCGCCCGGCATCCGGCGGCCGCAAGCTGGCGTGCGCCCTGCGCGGCAGCCTCGCAGCCCATGCCCGTCACGGCGAGAAGGGCTCCGTCGCGGAGGCTCGACAGCGAGGCACCCCGGCGCCTTGCGGCTCCCAGCGCGCGGGCCTCTGCCGTGAGGGCCGCGACGATTCCGAGCGCAGCCACCTCAGCTGCCGCTGCGAGCGCGATTTCGATGGGCGGCGAGTGCCCAGAGAGGAAAGTAGGCGCTGTAGCCGTGATATTTGAGATAGAACACGCGCGGGAAGCCCGGCGCGGTGAAGGTCGGGTGGCTCCAGAGCCCGTCGGCGGCCTGAGTGCGCAGCAGGAACTCGATGCCCCGGTGCACGGGCTCCGTGCCCTCCTCACCCGAGGCTATCAGCGCAAGCAGCGCCCACGCGGTCTGGTACGGGTTGCTTTCGGTCGGACCGCCGGCGAGCGAGCGGTCGGCGTAGCTATCGTTGCTCTCGCCCCATCCACCGTCGGGATTTTGCTTCGCCAGCAGCCAGCTCACGGCACGCCGCACGGCCGGATCGTCGGCGCCGATACCCGCTTGCGGGAGGGCGGTGAGCACCGACCAGGTGCCGTAGATATAGTTCGTTCCCCAGCGTCCGAACCAGGGGCCATCGGGCTCCTGCTCGGCGCGCAGATAGGCGATCGCGCGCTCCAAGGCCTGGCGGTCCTGTGGGCGGCCGGTACGTCCGAGCACCGCAACCACCCGCGCCGTCACGTCGCTCGTCGGCGGATCGAGCAGCGCGCCGTGATCGGCGAAGGGAATCTCGTTGAGATAGTAGTGAGTGTTGTCGGCATCGAAGGACGCGAACCCGCCGTTGGCGCTTTGCATTCCGACCAGCCAATCGAGCGCACGCCGCATGCATTCCCCATAGCGCTCCGGGCGATGAGCGCTGTCCATGGCCCAGCCAACCGCTGCCGTATCGTCGAGGTCGGGATAGTGGCCGTTCAGGAACTGGAACGGCCATCCGCCGCCTGCGAGCCCTGGGCGGCGCACCTGCCAATCCCCCGAGCCGGTCAGCTGCAACGGCTTGAGCCAGTCGAGCGCGCGTGCCGCTGCCGCCCGGGCACCGGCGCTCCCCTCCTCGTACATCGCCAGAGCCGCGAGCGCCGTGTCCCAGACCGGCGAGACACAGGGCTGGCAGTAGGCGACCGCACCTTGCACCACGAGCAGCTTCTCGATGGCATGCTTGGCGGTCACGCGACGCGGGTCGTTCGCGGGATAGCCGAGGACCACGAGCATCTCGAGCGCGTTGACCATGGCAGGGAAGATCGCTCCGAGTCCTCCCTCACCGTTCAGGCGCTCGAGCACCCAGCTTTCTGCGTGTGCGATTGCGCGGCTGCGCATGGCGCGCGGAACGAAGGGATCAGCGATACGCCCGAGCCGGTCGAGCACGAGGAACGCACGATTGAGCCAGCCCGTGCGGCGGAAGTAATGGCGCTCCTCCTCGGGAGCGGTGGTGAACAGCTCACGGATGTCCACGCGTCGCGGATTCTTCGCGCGGGGCTTGAGCGTCGTGAGGACGAACAGCGGCACCATCACCGTGCGCGACCAGTAGGAGACCTTGTGCAGGTGGAACGGGAACCACCGCGGCAGCAGCACGATCTCGACCGGAATATAGGGCACGCCGCGCCAGGGAATCTGGCCGAACAGTGCGAGTGCGATGCGTGTGAAGACGTTCGCGCGCGCGGCCCCGCCGCGCTGGAGAATGGCGGTGCGTGCCCGAACCATGTGGGGCGCATCCGCAGCATCGCCGGCGAGCTTCAGCGCGTAGTAGGCCTTGACGGTGCAGCTGAGGTCGAGCTCGCCGCCGTAGTAGAGCGGCCAGCCCCCATGGGCGCACTGGTGGCTGCGCAGATAGCTCGCGAGCTTCGCTTCCAGGACCGAGTCGATCTCGTCCAGGAAGTGCATCATCATGATGTACTCGGCCGGTATGGTGCAGTCGGCCTCGAGCTCGAACAGCCAGTACCCTTCCGCGCTCTGCGCCGCAATCAGCGCTTCGCGCGCCGAAGCGATGGCGCGCTCGAGCATCGAGCCGCGCGACGAGCGCACTGCGGTGCCCATGCCCGTGCCCTGCACCAGGGCCTCCTCGCGTGCATCCAGCGCCGGGGAGCCCTGCTTCATGGGGCGGCGCTCCCATCGGAGCGGAAAGGCACCCGGCCGAATCGCATGGAGACGACTTCGGCCTCGGGTGGGTGCTCCATGACGGCCTGAAACTCCTGGGCAGCGATGCTCGCCGCGCGACTGTGGCGGCTGGCCTCGTTGGGCGCCGCCGCCGGCAGATCCCTCCCCGCCCACTCGAACAGCCGTACCAGCGTGCGATCGCTGCGCGCGAACACACTGGTCGCAAGCCGGGTGACCGCCACGGCTGCATGCGACACTTTCACGTCGGCCCCCGAGGTGAACTCGGGGCGCCGGGCGATACTGCGCAGCGTGAGCACTGCAAGCCCGATCGACCAGAGACAGAAGCGGCGGATACCCGGCTGGTCGCGCGGTATGAGCAACGTGAAGGCCAGCGCATTGCGCAGATGCGCATGTGCGATCCCGACCAGCTCCTTGAGGGCGGCGCCGAAGCGCGGGTCGAATGGCAGCGGTTGCAGCCCCGACAGATCGATCCCGTGGCGGGCAAAGACCTCACGCGGCAGCCAGCACGCCCCGCGGCTGCGATCGTCCCAGAGATCCTTGAGGATGTTGGTCATCTGCAGACCCTGGCCGAACGAGGTGGCCAGCTCGCGCAGCGATCCGCGGTGCTCGGCGGCCCCCGCCGAGTGGCTGCAGAACAGCTCCGTCAGCATCTCCCCGACGACCCCGGCCACGTAGTAGCAGTAGCTGTCCAGATCGGCCAGGCGCCCGAGGCCGCTCAGGCTGGCCGTGCGTTGGAAATGGTGCATGCCGTAGCACATGAGATTGATGCACCGGCGGACGGCCGTCCGCTGCTCGGGCCCGAGCCGCCCCGTCATGCGGATCACACGCTCCATGTTGCGCACCAGATCCCGCTCCGCCGGCAGGGTCTGCTCGGAGAGGTGGGCGGCGACCTCGCGCGCAAGCGGCGCTGGATCCTCGTGGCCCGCGACGACCGCGGCAAAGCGCTTGAGATAGCGATAGGTATCCTCGGCGCAGAGCGCAGGCTCGTCCTCGATCGTGTCGGCGATGCGGCACAACAGGTAGGCGCTGGTCACGGCGCGCCGCAGCTGCGGCGGCAACTCCGGAATGGTCAGGGCGAACGTACGCGATACGTGAGGAAGGATGCGCTCCTGGTAGGCCTCATCGGAGATGTCCGCAAGGATGGTGAAGGTGCTGCGTGGCATCGCTCAGTCACGGAGGACGACTACGGGATCGACCTTCATGCTCGAGGGTCGGGAACTAATACTTAACAAATGTGGCAGTTCCACCGGGGTTGACCTCGCCCAAGCCTGGCCATTCGGGCGGTAATGTTGCCCTATCTGGGCGGCCGGAAACTAGACCGTTCGGGCTGTTCACGCCTGGGGGCCGGATTGCGCCGCTCATGGCCCGGCCCCACGCCCGCGCTTCAGGCTCAGATCTCCGCCACGGCAGGCCGCAATGCCTCGAGACTGTCGATCTTGCGCCAGCCCCGCGGCAAGACCACTCCACGCTGCGCGCGCTCCCCTCGGTAGGATGCGAGATCCTTCCAGGAGAGCTCCTTGCGCTCGCTCCCCGCCCACAGGATCAGCGTGCCTCCGGGGGGTACGACCGACATGCCCATGAGAAACTCCTGCCGAGCGGCCGCGCGCTTGCCGGGGATGTCGTACAGCTTGAGCCCCTTCCCCCGCGGCAGCTCCGGAACCTCCGCGGCGGGAAAGGCAAGCATCTTGCCCTCGCTACCTGCGACAACGACCCAGGAGTCGGCCGTGGGAACCCAGGCCGGCGGCAACACCTGCGCTCGCTCGGGCACGCTCAGGACCGTCTTCCCCGCGCGCCGGTCGGTGACCAGCTCCTTCAGGCGCACGGTGAAGCCGTACCCCGCATCGGTTGCCAGGAGCCAGAGGTCCTCGGGCTCCCCCAGCAGGCAGCCGACGAACCGCGCACCGTCGGGCGGGTTCAGCCGGCTGGTGAGCGGCTCGCCCAGGCCGCGCGCCGAGGGCAGCGAATGCGCGGGCACGCTATAGGTGCGACCCGTGCTATCGATGAGCACCACCGCCTGCAGGCTGCGGCCGCGCGCCGCGGCCTGGAAGGCATCGCCCGATTTGTACGAGAGCGAGCGCGGATCGATATCGTGGCCCTTGGCCGAGCGCACCCAGCCGCCGGTGGACAGCACGACCGTGACCGGCTCGTTGGGAATGAGCGCCGTCTCGGCGATCGCCTCTGCGGCCTCCCGCTCGACGATCTGCGTGCGCCTGGGGTCACCGTACTGATCCGCATCGTCCTGGATCTCTTGCGCGACGCGCTTCCTCAGTCTTGCCTTGCTCTTGAGCAGACCCTCCAGCTCGCCCCGCTCGACCTCGAGCGTCTTGCGCTCCTCGCGGATCTTCATCTCCTCGAGCCGGGCGAGATGACGCAAGCGGGTGTTGAGGATCTCCTCGGCCTGCTCGTCGGAGAGCTTGAAGCGCTTGATCAGCACCGGCTTCGGCTCATCCTCCCGGCGGATGATGCGAATCACCTCATCGAGGTTCAGGTAGACGATCAAGAGGCCGTCGAGGATGTGCAGACGCTTGGAGACCCTCTCCAGGCGATGCTGCAAACGGCGGGTGACGGTTGCGATGCGAAACTCGAGCCATTCGGTGAGGATCGCCTTCAATCCCATCACGCGGGGGCGGCCGTCGAGCCCGATGACGTTGAGATTCACGCGGTAGTTGCGCTCCAGATCGGTCGTGGCGAACAGGTGATTCATCACCTCGACCATGTCCACCCGGTTGGAGCGCGGGACGATCACCAGGCGCGTCGGGTGCTCGTGATCGGACTCATCGCGCAAGTCCTCGATCATCGGCAGCTTCTTGGCGCGCATCTGCTCGGCGATCTGCTCCTGCACGCGGCCCCCGGAGACCTGGTAGGGGAAGGCGGTGATGACCGCATTACCCTCTTCGATCCGATACGTGGCGCGCGCCTTGAAGCTGCCGACGCCCTTCTCGTAGAACTCCTTCAGATCCGCACGCGGGGAGACGATCTCCGCGCCGGTCGGCAGATCCGGTCCCTTCACGTGCTTCATCAGCGCGGCAGTGGTCGCCTCCGGCTCCTCGAGCAGGTGAATGCAGGCGGCCGCCACCTCGCGCAGATTGTGCGGCGGGATGTCGGTGGCCATGCCGACCGCAATGCCCGAGGTGCCGTTGAGCAGCAGATTGGGCAGCCGCGCGGGCAGCACCACCGGCTCCTCGAGCGTGCCATCGAAATTCGGCTGCCAGTCAACGGTGCCGTGTGCGAGCTCGCCCAGCAGCACCTCGGCATACCTGGTGAGCTTCGCTTCGGTGTAGCGCATCGCTGCGAACGACTTCGGATCGTCCTGCGAGCCCCAGTTGCCCTGTCCGTCCACGATCGGATAGCGGTAAGCGAACGGCTGCGCCATGAGCACCATGGCCTCGTAGCAGGCCGCATCCCCGTGGGGATGGAACTTGCCGATCACATCGCCGACGGTACGCGCCGATTTCTTGTGCTTGTTGCCCGCGGCGAGCCCCAGCTCGCTCATCGAGTAGATGATGCGGCGCTGAACGGGCTTCAGCCCATCCCCGAGCGCAGGCAGGGCGCGGTCGAGGATCACGTACATCGAGTAGTCGAGATACGCCTTCTCGGTGAAGACCTTGAGCGCGCGGCGCTCGATACCCTCGAAGTTGAGCTCCTGGTCCTGCATGCCTCAGACCTGCACCTCGGCGAGGTTGCCCTTCGCCTCGAGCCACTCGCGACGGTCGGCGGCGCGCTTCTTCGCAAGCAGCATGTCGAGCAACTGATCGGCATTGTCGTTGCCGTCGATCGTGAGCTGCACCAGGCGGCGGGTGCGCGGGTCGATCGTCGTCTCGCGCAGCTGCGTCGGATTCATCTCCCCGAGACCCTTGAAGCGCGTCACGGTCGGGCGCGTGCGCGGACTTTCCTTCTCGATCCTCTTGAGCAGCTGATCACGCTCGGGCTCATCGAGCGCGTAGTGGATTTGCTTGCCCGCGTCGATGCGAAAGAGCGGCGGCATCGCCACGTACACGTGGCCGTTCGCCACGAGCGGACGGAAGTGCCGCAGGAACAGCGCGCACAGGAGGGTCGCGATGTGCTGCCCGTCGGAATCGGCGTCGGCGAGGATGCAGACCTTGTGGTAGCGCAGCTGCGACAGGTCGGTCGAGCCCGGCTCCACGCCGAGCGCGACGCTGATGTCGTGCACCTCCTGCGAGGAGGCGATCTCGGTGGGCTCGAGCTCCCAGGTGTTCAGAATCTTGCCCCTGAGCGGCATGATCGCCTGGAAGTCCTTCTCGCGCGCCTGCTTCGCGGATCCTCCGGCGGAGTCGCCCTCGACGAGGAACAGCTCCGAGCGCGCCGGATCCTGCGAGGCGCAGTCGGCAAGCTTGCCCGGTAGAGCCGGCCCGGCCGCCACGCGCTTGCGCACCACGCGCTGTGCGGCCTTCAACCGCTCCTGCGCATTGGCGATGGCGAACTGCGCGATGCGCTCGCCCGCATCCGGATGACGATGCAGCCACAGGGAGAGCGAATCACGCGCGAAGGACTCCACCAGCGGGGCGGCATCGCGCGAGCCGAGCCGCTCCTTCATCTGCCCGCCGAACTGCGGCTCGTGAATCTTCACCGACAGCACGAAGTTCGCCTTGACCCACACGTCCTCGGGCGTCAGGCGCACGCCGCGCGGGATGATGCTGCGATTCTCGGAGAATTCACGCACCGCCTGCGCCACGCCGGAGCGCAAGCCGTTCACGTGGGTGCCGCCCTCCGAGGTGGGAATGAGATTCACGTAGCTCTCGCTGAGGGTCTGCTCGGCATCCGGGGTCCACACCAGGGCGTACTCGATGGGGCTGTCCTCGCCCTCGCGCTTGCCGGTGATCGGCTCTGTGGGCAAGCGCTCGTTCTGGCCCAGCTCCTCGATGAGATACGCTCCGAGATCTCCCGAATAGAACCACTCATCCGTCTCGCCCGTCGCCTCGTTACGGAATCGCACGCGCAGGCCCGGACACAGGACCGCCTTGGCCTTCAGGGTGTGCTTGAGCTGTGGGACGGAGAACTTGTCGGAATCGAAGAACTTCGGATCGGGCCAGAACCGCACGGTCGTGCCGGTATTGCGCTGCCCGACGCTGCCGACGACCTCGAGCTTCGATGCGACCTTCCCATCACGGAAGCCGATGTTGTATTCCTGGCCTCCGCGCCTGATCCAGCACTCGAGCTTCTTCGACAGCGCGTTCACGACCGAGACACCCACGCCGTGCAGGCCGCCCGAGAACCGGTAGTTCTTGTCCGAGAACTTGGCGCCGGCGTGCAGGCGCGTGAGGATGAGTTCCACCCCGCTCACCTTCTCGCCCGGATGGATATCGACCGGCATGCCGCGCCCGTCATCGGCCACCTCGAGCGAGCCGTCCTTGTGGAGCGTGACGCTGATCTGCTTGCAATAGCCCTCGAGCGCCTCGTCGACGCTGTTGTCGATCACCTCGTGCGCGAGGTGATTGGGGCGCGAGGTATGGGTATACATACCCGGCCTGCGCCGCACGGGCTCGAGCCCGCTCAGGACTTCGATGTCGGAGGCGGTGTAGGAGCGGTTCATCCGCGATTGGAGTTCAGAATCGAGTGAAACGCGCGGGGCCGCGCGGCGCGCATCTTACCAAAGCCGTCAGCCGAAATCCGCGACCAGCGCGCGGCGCACCGGCTCGGGCACCGGCTCGACCGAGTAGCGGTACTCCTCGTGCTCGATGCCGACCGCAAGTGGCGCACCGCGCTCGAGCGCGCCGATCATTGCAGCAGAAAGCTCGAAGCGCAGGAAATGCACCGAGGAGGTCTTCTCCTCGTTCTCGCGCTCGAGGTCCTCGTCCGCAATCGCGAACACGGGCTCGCAATCCTGCACGCGCACCCAGCAGCGCCGCTCGATTCCCTTCAGCGATCTGAGCCTCTCTTGCCGCTCCTGCGGGTCGGGGAACTCGATGAGCAGCGTTACCTTCCAGTTCCGCCCATCAGGGATCAGGGGATTGTAGGCCCCGAGCTCCTCGGCGATGCCCTCGGGCTCGAAGATGCGCTCCGCGCGCAGCATCTCCTGCACCTGATACTGGATCGTCAGGCGGTCCTCGAAGCACCAGGTCGTGCTCGGGCCCACTGCGAGCTGGCGGCTGCCCTTGTGCGCAAGCACCCGGGCACGAAATTCGTTGCGCTGACGCGCGTACTGCTCGAGCGAGAGCAGATCGCCGGGTGCGAGCTTGTTCATCGGACGTCCCTCCCTGGGCTCAAATCCCGTACGCAGCCCGGAGCAGGCCGAGCGGGTGCTCGGGCTCCTGGGCAGAGGGCGCGGCACCGAGCAGGCTCTGGATCTGCCGGGCCGCCATCGGGCAGTCGCTGCAGTAGTGCTCGGCCGCGGCGCGACCCACTCGCTCGGCTACGGGGGAGCCGATCTTCACCGAGGCCGCGCGGAACTCCTGCTTGACCCCGTAGGTTCCATCGTGCCCCGAGCAGCGCTCGATCACCTCGACGGTCGTGCCGGGCACGAGCCTGAGTACGTCGCGAGTCTTCAGGCCGATATTCTGCACACGCAGGTGACAGGGGACGTGGTAGCTCACCTTCCCCAGCGCCTGCTTGAAGTCCGTGCGCAGGAGCCCCGCGCGGTGGCGCAGCATCAAATACTCGAACGGATCGAAGATGCGTGCACGGACGGCCTGCACATCCGCGTCATCCGGAAACATCAGCGGCAGCTCCTGCTTGAACATGAGCACGCAGGAGGGAATGGGCGCAACCAGGTCGTAGCCCGAGTCCACCAGGCCCTTGAGCTCGGGGATGTTCTGGTCCTTCAGGCGCGCCACGCCCTGGAGGTCCCCGAGCTCGAGCCGCGGCATGCCACAGCAGCGCTCCCGATCGAGCAGGCGCACGGGGATCGAGTTGTGCTCGAAGACCGCGGCGAGATCCTCGGCGAGTTGCGGCTCGTTGCGATTCGCGTAGCACGTCGTGAAGAGCACCACCTGTCCGCGAGTTGCATCGGTCGGCGTGGGCGGCGCAGGTGAGGGCGAGCGTCTGGCGAGGCGTTTGCGCGCGGTGCGCGAGTGATAGGCCGGCACCGGCGCCCGAGGATCCACGCCCAGTGTCTTCGCGAGCAGCGCCCGGCCGGCCGATGAGCGGTTCACCGCGTTGACCACTTCGGCAACGACGGGAATCCCCGCGATTCTGCCCACGAGGTCGGTCGAGGCGAGCACCCGATCGCGCAGGTGCATGCCGTCGCGGTGCGTGCGCAGCGCCTTGGCTCGCAGCATGAGGTGAGGGAAGTCCACGTTCCAGGGGTGAGGGGGAACGTACGGACACTTCGTCATGAAGCACAGGTCGCAGAGATAGCAATGATCTACGACCTCCCAGTAGATGCGCTTCTCGACGCTCTGCAGCTCACCGGTGGCCGTCGCGTCGATGGCGTCGAACAGCGTGGGGAAGGCGTTGCACAGGCTGAAGCAGCGCCGGCAGCCATGGCAGATCTCGAACACTCGCTCGAGCTCGCGGGTGAGCGCCGGCTCGTCGTAGAACTCGGGGTTGCGCCAGTCGATCGGATGACGTGCCGGGGCTTCGAGGCTGCCCTCGCGGCCGTCCTTCACTCCGGATGCAGGCATACGGGCTGTGAGCTCCCCTGCGGTCGAGTCGCGCCGCGACCGCAGGAGAGCCCGTCGCTATGGGCCGTCAGATCGAGTCCAGAGCCTTCTGGAAGCGGTTGGCGTGCGAGCGCTCGGCCTTGGCGAGCGTCTCGAACCAGTCGGCGATCTCGGTGAAGCCTTCCTGGCGGGCCGACTTGGCCATGCCCGGATACATATCGGTGTACTCGTGAGTCTCGCCGGCGATGGCGGCCTTCAGGTTGAGCTTGGTCTCACCGATCGGCAGCCCGGTTGCGGGGTCGCCGACCTGCTCCAGGTACTCGAGGTGTCCGTGCGCGTGGCCGGTCTCCCCTTCCGCCGTGGAGCGAAACACGGCCGACACGTCGTTGTACCCTTCGACGTCGGCCTTGGCTGCGAAGTACAGGTATCGCCGGTTCGCCTGGGACTCGCCCGCAAATGCGGCCTTGAGGTTCTCTTCGGTCTTGCTGCCTTTAAGGTTCACGACGCTCTCCTTAAGAGGGATGGTCCAACTCGAGCCCGTGCGGGTAGAATTAGACCGTGTCTAAGCGGGCGATGACTCTATGCCCTCCGACGGGGATCGTCAACCTGCGGTGCGGTATCGAACGGTGTATGGTGACGGCGTGACGCGCAGCGGAGCACCCGTGGCGAACGATTCCAAACCCCCCGAATTCGAGCAAGCGCTCGCAGAGCTCGAGCGGCTCGTCGAGCGGCTCGAGCGCGGGGATCTGCCCCTCGAGGAAGCGTTGCGGAGCTTCGAGCGTGGAGTCGAGCTCACCCGCGGCTGCCAGGGGGCGCTGAAGGCGGCTCAGCAGCGGGTCGAGGTCCTGTTGCGACGCGATGGACCCCCGAGTCCTTTCGCGGTCTCCGAGGAGGAGCCCGGTGCAGAGTCCGTCGGGGAGCCCGGATGACCGTCGCCGTAAAAGATCCGAACGTCATTGCCATCGAGGACGTGCAGGGGCGCGCCGACACGCGTCGCATCCCCATCAATCGAGTGGGCATCAAGGACGTGAGCCATCCGGTGCGGGTCAAGGACCGTACCGCGGGCGAACAGCACACCATCGCAACGTTCAACATGTACGTGAGCCTGCCGCACGACTTCAAGGGCACGCACATGTCGCGGTTCGTCGAGATCCTGCACGATCACGAGCGCGAGATCTCGGTGGACTCCCTGCGGGCCATGCTCGAGGAGATGACCGAGCGCCTGCAGGCCGACGTGGGGCACATCGAGATGAGCTTCCCGTTCTTCGTCATGAAGCGGGCGCCGGTCTCGGGCGTCGAGAGCATGATGGACTACCGCGCGACGCTCGTCGGCGAGCGGCGCGACGGGCGCTCCGAGATGTGGATCCGGGTGGTGGTTCCGGTGACGAGCCTGTGTCCGTGCTCGAAGGAGATCTCTGCGCGCGGGGCGCACAACCAGCGCTCGCACGTGACGATCGCCGTCAAGGCGGCGAGCCACATCTGGATCGAGGAGGTCATCGACCTGGCCGAGTCGGAGGCCTCATGCGAGCTCTACGGGATCTTGAAGCGTGCCGACGAGAAGCACGTGACCGAGCGCGCCTACGACAACCCGAAGTTCGTCGAGGACCTGGTGCGCGACATTGCGGTGCGCTTGAACCGCGATGAGCGGGTGGCTGGGTACGTGGTGGAAGCCGAGAACTTCGAGTCGATCCACAATCACTCGGCGTACGCCCGCATCGAGCGCGACAAGCCCTAGCGCTTACGCCGACGGATCCCCGCTCTGCAGCCGTCCGATGAGCGTGCTCAGGAACACGCGATTGAAGCGCAGCTGACACGAAGTCGAGACCTGCTCGAGCAGCGTCGAGCTCACCTTGAGGACCGTGACCGCAGTGACCGCGCGAATGGTCGCGGTGCGCTTGGCTCCCGGCACGTAGCTCGCCTCCCCGAAGCAGTCGCCGGTCTCGAGCAAACCCAGCCTCTGGCCATGGCGCTCCACCGCGCAGGTACCCGACACGATGATGTAGAAGCGATCGTCCATCTCGCCTTCCTTGACGATCTCCCCGTCCGATGAGTAGTTCTGCCAGTGACTCGCGCGCAGCACCTCCCAGATCTCGGCATGCGAGAACTCGTGGAAGAATTTCAGCCGCCGCAGCACTCCGAACTGCTCCTGGCGATCGATGCGCGCGTTCTGCTCGCGCAGCTTCTGGTGCACGCGGGTGAGCTCGGCGGCGAAGTCGAGTCCGCTCTTGTAGCGCTTCGCCGGATCCTTCTGCAGCGCCACGGCCACGACATTCTCGAGCTCCTCGGGGACATCCTTCTGCAGCGTGTGGATGGGCGGGGGCGTCGCATAGACGATCTGGTGAAGAAGCTTCTGCAGATTGCCCGCCCGGAACGGCCGCGAGCCGGTGAGCAGCTCGTACATCACGCAGCCGAGGGAGTACAGATCGGAGCGGTTGGTGAGCTCCTGGCTCTGAACCTGCTCGGGCGACATGTACGAGGGGCTTCCGGCGATGCCCTCGATGCGCGAGATGTCCGAGTCGGCAACCAGCGCGATGCCGAAATCGATGATGCGCACGTCGCGGTCCTGCGTGAGCATGATGTTCGAGGGCTTCACGTCGCGATGGATGACCCCGCGCGAGTGCGCGTAGTGCAGCGCCTTCGCGCACTTGTAGATGATCTCCACCGTGTCGTCGACGCGCAGCAGGTTGTCCGCGCGGCAATAGGTAGCGAGCGTGCGCGCCCCGTGCACATGCTCGGTCACCACGTAGCAGTACCCGTTCTCCTCGCCGGCATCGTAGATCGGAAGGATGTTGGGGTGCTGGAGCATGCCCACCAGATGCGCCTCGGAGAGGAACATCTTGCGTGCCGTGCGCGCGCGCTCCTCGTCACCGCCGGCATCGATGTTGTAGACCTTGATCGCAACGTCGCGCCCATAGTACTCATCGTGCGAGAGATACACGATGCCGGTGCTGCCGCGCCCGACTTCCTTGATGACCTCGTACTTGCCGATCTTCTCGGGAATCTTGCGTGCAGCGGGAACGGAGCGGGCCTGTAGCGACATGATGTCCAGGGGGCTGTGGGACAGGCCACGGCAGAATACGGAGCGGCGTGCGAGGTGACTGTGATGCAGCCCTCACCCACCGAGCAGGGGGGTGTGCGGCACGGCGTGCTTCGCTCATCACCGCACGGCGAAATGATCGAACCCGCAATGCGAGAACTCGATCACAGACCCATTGCGCATGACGCGCGCGCCCGGCTCACTCTGCAGCATCCCAACGCGCTGGTAGCTCCACTCATCCGGAGCGAGCTCGCGGAGCATCGTTGCGATGCGCGCCGCGGGGACGCTGAATAGCAGCTCGTAATCGTCCCCGCCGGTGAGCGCCATCTGGTGCGCACGCTCGGCACCGACCGCGCGCAGCAGCGCGGGCGACAGCGGCAATTGATCATAATCGAGCGCCGCGCCACAGCCGCTTGCGCTCGCGAGCTTGCCCACATCGGCGAGCATGCCGTCCGACACATCGATGCACGCGCTAGCGTAGTCCCTGAGGCGGCGCCCGAGCGCGACCCGCGGACACGGGAACAAGAAGCGCTCGCGCAGCGCGCGCTCGTCGCGCGCATCTGGCAGCGCCAGGTGCGACTGCTCGAGCTCGAGGCCCGCGGCGGCATCTCCCGGGCTGCCGCTCACGAAGAGCACGTCACCGGCCGCGCCGCCCGCACGCCGGAGCGCCGTGCCGCGCTCGACCGACCCCAGCACTTCCACGGTGACGCACAGAGGGCCGCGCGTGGTGTCCCCGCCCACGAGGGCTACACGGAAGCTGCTCGCGAGCGTTGCGAACCCGCGGCTGAACTCCGCGAGCCAGTGCTCATCGACGCGCGGCAGCGTGAGTGCAAGCAACGCCCAGGCGGGCTCCGCGCCCATCGCGGCAAGGTCGCTCAGGTTCACCGCCAGCGCGCGATGACCGATCGAGGCGGGCGCCGAGCCCGGCGGAAAATGGACGCCCTCGACCAGGGTATCCGTCGCCGCGACGAGGTGCCGATCCGCCGGACACTCGAGCAGCGCCGCATCGTCGCCCACGCCGAGGCGCACGTCGGAGCGCGCCGCGCCCAGGCGATGGAAGTACCGCTCGATGAGCTCGAATTCGTTGAGCGGCATGACGCGCGGTGCGGCGAATCAGTGCTCGTGCTCGCGCAGCTCTCGGGCGGCGCGATCGAGCACTGCGTTCACGAACTTGTGGCCATCGGTGGCGCCGAAGCGCCGCGCAAGATTCACGGCCTCGTTGATGACCACGCGATACGGCACCTCGGGTCGCGCCCTGAGCTCGTGAACTCCGATGAGCAGCACGGCGTGCTCGATCGGGTCGAGCTGCTGTGCCGGCCGGTCGATCCACGCGGCAAGCACGGCATCGAGCTCGGCATGCGAGCCGCACACCCCCTCTACGAGCTCGCGAAAGTAGTCGCGATCTGCGCGCACCATGTCCTCCGCGTCCGCGAACTCCTGCACGAGATCCTGCCACGGACCTTGATTGAGCTGCCATCGATACAGTGCCTGCAGCGCAAGCTTGCGCGCGACCGAGCGCGCGCTCGAGGCCGAGAGGGTCGAGGCGTTGCGCTGCATGGCAATGGGGAGAGCCGGGGCGGCTACTCTAGCCGCGCAAGGAGACCCGCCATCTCGAGCGCGGTGCGCATCGCCTCGGCCCCCTTGTTGGCGCCCGTGGTGGCAGCCCGCTCGAGCGCCTGCTCGGCGGTGTTCACCGTGAGAACCCCGAAGGCGATTGGCACTCCGGTCTCGAGGCTTGCAAGCTGCAGGCCGCGTGCGCACGCGCCGGCGACGTACTCGAAGTGCGGCGTGTCCCCGCGTATGACGCACCCGAGCGCCACCAGCGCATCGTAACGGCGGCTGGCACCGAGCTTGCGCGCGACGACCGGCAGCTCGAAGGCGCCCGGCACGCGCGCCACCAGCAAATTCCCGGGCGCCCCACCGTGCTCACGCCAAGCCTCGGTCGCCCCCTTGAGCAAGCTCGTCACGATGAAATCGTTGAAGCGGGCGGCCACGATCGCCACGCGCCTGCCCTGCGCGCTCGGCTCGGCCTCCACCACCCGGACCTCGCTCATTCCTTTGAATCCTCATCGACGTACGACTCGATCTCGAGATCGAACGCCGAGATGCCGTGCATCTGCTTGGGAGCCGAGAGCACGCGCATGCGCCGCACGCCCAGATCCTTGAGAATCTGCGCTCCCACACCGTACGTGCGTAGCACGGGCCGGCGGCTCGCTTGCGCCGCATCGCTCGTGGGGGATGCAGCGCTGCCGGCTGCGCTCCCCGGCGCACGCAGCGCCTCGAGCAGATCACCGGGGGCGTGCTGCTCGCGCAGCACGACGACCACGCCGTTCTGCGCTCGTGCAACGCGCTCCAGTGCGGCACGCAGCGTCCAGGCGCGCGGATCCGCGCGCACCCCGAGCACGTCGCGCAGCGTATCCGCAACATGCACGCGCACCAGAGGCGTCTCGGGGCCGTCCGGGCGGCCGCGCACCATGGCCACGTGCACCAAGCCCTCCACACGATCGCGATAGGCGCACAGGCGAAACTCCCCAAGGTCGGTCTGCACGAGCTGGTCGGCGATACGCTCGATCGAGCGCTCGGTGCGCAGCCTGTGGCGGATGAGGTCGGCAATGGTCCCGAACTTCAGGCGATGCTGACGTGCGAATGCCTCGATCTGGGGCCTGCGCGCCATGGTGCCGTCATCGTTCATCAGCTCGCAAAGCACGCCGACGGGCTGCAGCCCCGCCATGACACACAGGTCGACGGCCGCCTCGGTGTGCCCTGCGCGTATGAGCACGCCGCCACGGCGCGGGCGCAGCGGAAAGATGTGCCCGGGCCGAGCGAAGTCGGAGGCCAGCGAGCGCGGATTGGCGAGCGCCCGGATGGTCGCCGCACGGTCGGCGGACGACACGCCGGTGGTGGTGCCATGGCGATAGTCGACCGAGACGGTGAAGGCGGTACGCTGGCTCTCGGTATTGGCCGGCACCATCTGCGGCAGATCAAGCCGTGCCAGGCGCTCCTCCTCCATCGGCACGCAGATGATCCCGCTCGTGTGGCGGATCATGAACGCGACGGCTTCGGGCGTTGCGTGCTCCGCCGCCATGATCAGGTCGCCCTCGTTCTCGCGATCCTCGTCATCGAGGACCAGAACCATGCGCCCGGCCGCGAGCTCGGCCGCGATCTCCTCGATGCTGCTCGCCTCCGGGCGTGCCGGCTCGTCACCTCCCGAGCGGGGCGGCAAGGATATGATCTTTGACATGGGCGTTGGCCTCGAGGTATCCGACTTCATGGTACTCGGACCGCAGCGGGCTGTCCTCAGCGCTCCCCGATCAGCCGCTCGACATAGCGCGCGATGGGGTCCACCTCCAGATTCACTCGCGTGTCGGCGCGCAGGCCTCCCAAGGTCGTGACCGAGAGGGTGTGCGGGATCAGATTCACCCCGAAGCGCGCGCCATCGATCTCGTTCACCGTCAAACTCACACCGTCCACCGCAACGGAGCCCTTGCGCGCGATGTAGCGCGCCAGCTCGGGCGGCGCCTCGATCACCACGCGCCACGAGCGCGCGTCCTCGGCGATCGCCACCACGCGCGCGATGCCATCGACGTGACCCGAGACGAGATGGCCGCCGAGCGGCTCACCGGCACGCAGGGAGGGCTCGAGGTTGACGCGCGCGCCGGGCCGCAGCTCGCCGAGCGTCGTGAGCGCGAGCGTCTCGCGCGACAGATCGGCCCGGAAGCTCTGGCCGGCGACCTGCACGACCGTCAAACAGCACCCCTGGACACAGATGCTGTCCCCGATGGCCATGCGTCCCACCTCGAGCCGGTCAGCTTCGATGGACAGACGCGTGTCCCCTGCGCACGGCTCGATCGAGAGCACTCTTCCCAGGTCCTGCACGATACCCGTGAACATGCGTGAGTTCCTCTCAGCGTCGGCTGGGTTCGCCCTGCGAAACCGTTCGCAGACGCATTCTCAGGTCAGGACCGATCTGACACGACTCGATGAGCTCCAGGCGCGGTGCTGCCTGCAGGTCCGCCAGCTGCGGCAGCTCGACGAGCGGCCTGCCCTGCGGACCCACGAGAATCGGCGCGATGTACAGCAGAAGCTCATCGGCCAGACCGGCGCGGAGCAGGCCGCCGGCGAGCGTCGCTCCCGCCTCGACCTGCACCTCGTTGATCTCCGCCTCGGCAAGCCGTGCGAGCACTCCTTGCAAGTCGAGGCGGCGGCCCGGCGCGAGCGAGCGTAGCTCCGCGTCCATCGGCTCGACGCGCGCCCCGCTTGCCTGCAGCGCTGCGCGCTTGGCGCCATCGCTCGACAGCGTGAAGATCCACACCGGCCCATCGCTCGCGAATAGCCGTGCGCCGGGCGGGGTACGCAGCTCGCTGTCGAGCACGATGCGCAGCGGCTGGCGTGGCCGCGCCGCTTCCACTCGCACGTTGAGCTGCGGGTCGTCGGCGAGCACGGTGCCGATACCGGTGAGCAGTGCGGAGCTGCGCGCCCGCCAGAGCTGCACGTCCGCTCGCGCTGCCTCACCGCTGATCCACGCGCTTTTGCCGCTCGCAAGCGCCGTGCGCCCATCGAGGCTCATCGCGAGCTTCACGCGCACCCAGGGCCGACCCTGCCCCATGCGTTTGATGAACCCCGCGTTCAGCTCCGTCGCCTCGTGCTGCAACAGGCCGCCCTGCACCTCGAGACCGGCGCTGCGCAGCCGCTGCGCCCCCTGCCCGCTGACCTTGGGATTGGGATCCTCGATCGCAAAGACCACGCGGCGCACGCCCGCGGCGATCAGCGCATCCACACAGGGCGGGGTCCGCCCGAAGTGGCAGCAGGGCTCGAGAGTCACGTAGGCGCTCGCCCCGGCGGCATGCTCGCCGGCAGCGCGCAGCGCCATGATCTCGGCGTGCGACTCGCCGGGCCACTCGTGCCAACCTTCCCCCACCGTGCGATCCGCCTGCACGATCACGCAGCCCACGCGCGGGTTGGGATGCGTGGTGTTCAGGCCGCGCGCGGCGAGCTCGAGCGCACGGCGCATCGCAGCGCGGTCGGGCTCGGTGAAGCTCTCGGGGCTCACTTCTTGCGCTCCGCCGGCCCAGCGCGCCCCGCGTCCGGCAGCAGCGGCAGCTGATCGTCGCTGGGCTCCCGGCGCCGCCCGTGGCGACGCAACCGCTCGATCTCGTCGCGGAACGCCTCGAGATCCTGGAAGCTGCGATACACCGAGGCGAAGCGCACGTACGCCACCTCATCGAGCTGACGCAGCTCGCTCATCACCAGCTCCCCGAGCTTGCGCGAGGACACCTCGCGCTCGCCCAGGCCGCGCACCTGGTGGGCGATGCGGCTCACGGCCTCCTCGATCGCCTCGCGGCTCACGGGGCGCTTCTCGAGCGCCTTTCCCATGCCGGCTCGCAGCTTCGTCTCGTCGAACGGCTCGCGCGTGCGATCGGTCTTCACGACCATCGGCATCACCAGCTCCGCCGTCTCGAACGTGGTGAAGCGCTCGCCGCAGGAGAGGCATTCGCGCCGGCGCCGGATCTGCCGACCCTCACCCGCCAGGCGTGAGTCGATGACCTTGGTCTCGGCGTGGCCGCAAAAAGGACAGTGCATGCGGGATCATGATCCGTACACCGGATGCTGCCGGCACAGCTCGAGCACCTCGGTGCGCACGCGCGCGATCACGCGCTCCTCACCCTTGGCCTCGAGCACCTCGCAGATGAGATCGGCCACACGCTCGATCTCGCGCTCTTTGAAGCCGCGCGTGGTCGATGCGGGCGTGCCGATGCGCAGACCGCTCGCAACGGCGGGCGGTAGGGGATCGTTGGGCACCGCGTTCTTGTTGACGGTGATATTGGCGTGACCGAGCGCGGCGTCGGCCTCCTTGCCGGTGATGCCGCGCCGGCGCAGATCGAGCAGAAAGAGGTGATCGTCGGTACCCCCGGAGACGATGTCGATGCCGCGCGCGCTGAAGCGCGCGCACATCGCCCGCGCATTGGCGAGCACCTGCCTCTGATAGACCGCGAACTCCGGTTGCAGGGCCTCGAGCAGCGCGACTGCCTTCGCCGCAATCACATGCATCAGAGGTCCGCCCTGGGTGCCGGGAAAAACCATCGAGTTCAACTTGCGTGCGATCTCCTCGTTCGCCCGTGCGAGGATCAGTCCGCCGCGCGGGCCGCGCAGCGTCTTGTGAGTCGTCGTCGTGACAACGTCGGCATGAGGCAGCGGATCGGGATACAGGCCGGTTGCGACGAGACCTGCGACGTGCGCCATGTCCACCACGAAGTACGCTCCGACGCTGCGCGCGATCGCGGCAAACCGCGCCCAGTCGATCGCGCGCGAATAGGCCGAGAACCCGGCGATGACGAGCTTCGGGCGCTCCTTCTCCGCGAGGCGCTGCACTTCATCGTAGTCGATGAGACCGGTATCCGGGCGCACGCCGTACTGCACGGCGCGAAACAGCTTGCCCGAGACGTTCACGCGCGCGCCGTGAGTCAGATGACCCCCATGGTCGAGGCTCATTCCGAGCAGCGTGTCGCCGGGCTGGATCAGGGCCAGATAGACGGCTATGTTCGCCTGAACCCCGGAGTGCGGTTGCACGTTGGCGAACGCAGCACCGAAGAGACGCTTGGCCCGGTCGATCGCGAGCTGCTCGACCACGTCCACGAACTCGCACCCGCCGTAGTAGCGACGGCCCGGATAGCCCTCGGCGTACTTGTTCGTGAGCACCGAGCCCTGGGCCTCGAGCACACGGGGGCTCACGTAGTTCTCCGAGGCAATGAGCTCGATGTGCTCCTCCTGGCGGCGCCGCTCGCCCTTGAGAGCCGCGGCGAGCTCCGGGTCGAAGCTCTCGATGTTCAGGGTCTTCGGGAACATGTGTCGGTTGCCTCTCCTGCGGCGCCGAGACCCTCGACGACCGCGCACCAGGCGTGGCTCAGGTTCTCGCGATTGTAGCCGCCGCCCCCGAGTGCCAGCACGCGGCCGTGGCCCAAGCTTTCGGCGAGCGCGGCCAGCTCGCGTGCCGCCCGACCGTGCGCTCGCGGCGAGTAGCTCATATGCGTGATCGGATCCCCGTGCACGCTGTCCGCGCCGCACTGCAGGATGATGAGCTCCGGCTCGAAGCGCTCCACGTGCTCGAGCACCTGGGGCCACACGCGCGCAAACGTGCGATCGTCGGCGCCGGCCGGGACCGGAATGTTGAGCTTGGTGCCTTCGGCGGCTCCGCGGCCCGTCTCGCCTGCGGCGCCGGTGCCTGGGTAGAGCGTGCGGCCATCCTCATGAATGTCCGCGAAGATCACTCCCGGGTCCTCCTCGAAAGCGTAGAAGACCCCATCGCCGTGATGCGCGTCGATATCGACGTAGCCGACACGGGCGAGGCCGTGGCGCCGGCGCAGCAGCTCGATCACGACTCCGCAATCGTTGAACACGCAGAAGCCTGCGGCGTGGTCGCGCGCGGCGTGGTGCAGGCCCGCGATCGGCACGAAGCCGCGACGCACGACTCCCGTCATGATTGCTTCGGCCGCCCGCAGCGAGGCGCCGACCACCGTGGCCGCCGCCTCGTACACGCCACGGAACGCCGGGGTGTCGCCGGTGTCGAGAAAGCCCTGGCCGCTCTGGGAGCGCTCGCGCACGAAATCCACGTACCCGGGCGTGTGGAACGCGAGCAGCTCATCGTACGAGGCCTCGCGCGGCTCGAGCGCGTGCACACGCCCCGCCAGGCCGCGCGCCTGCAGCTCGCGCGTGAATGCATCGTGGCGATCGGCTCCAAAGGGATGGCCGTCCGGGAACCCATAGCGCGCCAGACGCTCGCCTGTAACGACCGCTACCTCAGTGCTCATGCCGCCTGTACACTCGCGCGACCCCCGGGGGAGCCACTGCCTTATGTCGTGGCGAAGCCTAGCACAGGGGGCCCCGGAAGCTATTCCCGATACTAGAACGCATGGCTCAATACATTTTCACGATGAATCGCGTGTCGAAGGTGGTTCCCCCGAAGCGGGTGATCCTCCGCGACATCAGCCTATCCTTCTTTCCGGGCGCCAAGATCGGCGTGCTCGGTTTGAACGGCTCCGGCAAGTCCACGCTGCTCAGGATCATGGGCGGTCTGGACACCGACTTCGATGGCGAAGCGCGACCCCAGGCGGGCATTCGCGTGGGCTATCTGCCCCAGGAGCCGCAGCTCGACCCCGACAAGGACGTTCGCGGGGTCGTGGTCGAGGGGATCGGCGAGACGCTCTCGCTCATCGAGCGCTTCAATCAGGTGAGTGAGCGCTTCGGCGAGCCGCTCGAGGACAATGAGATGAGCACGCTGCTCGAGGAGCAAGCGCGGCTTCAGGATGCGATCGATGCCGCGGGCGGCTGGGAGCTGGAGCGCAAACTCGACATCGCCGCGGACGCGCTGCGGCTGCCGCCGTGGGACGCACGAGTGGCGACGCTCTCCGGAGGCGAGCGGCGTCGCGTGGCGCTGTGCCGCTTGCTGCTCAGCGCACCGGACATGCTCCTGCTCGACGAGCCGACCAACCACCTCGATGCCGAATCGATTGCCTGGCTCGAGCGCTACTTGGAGCAATATCCAAGCACGGTCATCGCAGTGACGCATGACCGCTACTTTCTCGATAACGTCGCCGAGTGGATTCTCGAGCTCGACCGCGGGCACGGAATCCCGTGGCACGGCAACTACTCCTCGTGGCTCGAGCAGAAGGAACAGCGCCTGGCGGTCGAGGAGCGCGAGCGGGAGGCCCTGCGCAAGACACTGCAGCACGAGCTCGAATGGGTCCGCCAGGGCGCAAAGGCGCAGCAGGCGAAGAGCAAGGCACGGCTGCAGCGCTATGAGGAGCTCGCCGCGCGCGAGTTCCAGACGCGCAACGAGACCAACGAGATCTATATCCCACCCGGAGAGCGGCTCGGCGATCTCGTGGTCGAGGCGAAGAGCCTGCGCAAGGGCTACGGGTCGCGGCTGCTCATCGAGGATCTCTCATTCAATCTGCCGCGTGGCGGGATCGCCGGCATCATCGGGCCCAACGGCGCCGGCAAGACCACGCTGTTTCGCATGCTGACGGGCGCCGAGAAGCCCGACGGCGGTGAGATCCGCATCGGACCGAGCGTGAAGCTTGCTTACGTGGACCAGGACCGACAGACGCTCGATCCGCGCAAGACCGTGTGGGAGGAGATCTCCGGCGGCCTCGATGCGATCAAGGTCGGCGCTTACGAGACCTCCTCGCGCGGCTACGTCGGCCGCTTCAATTTCAAAGGCACGCAGCAGCAGCAGCTGATCGGGGAGCTCTCCGGCGGCGAGCGCAATCGTGTGCACCTCGCCAAGGTGCTGAAGTCCGGCGGCAATGTGCTGCTGCTCGATGAGCCCACGAACGACCTCGACGTCGAGACGCTGCGCGCGCTCGAGGAGGCGCTGCTCAACTTTCCCGGTTGCGCAGTCGTCGTCTCGCACGATCGTTGGTTTCTCGATCGGATCGCCACGCACATCCTGGCTTTCGAAGGCAACTCCGAGGTGGTCTGGTTCGAGGGCAACTACCGCGAGTACGTCGAGGATTTCAAACGGCGGCGCGGGGACGATGCGGCACAACCCCACCGAGTCCGGTACAAGCCGCTCACACGTTGAGGTGAACCGGGCCGGATCGGAGCCGCGGCGCAGGCCTCGGCCCCCGGTGTGGCTCGGACCGGCGGCCGCGCTCGCCGCGCTGGTGGCCGTCGCCTACCTGCTGCAACGTGAGCTTGCCCACCTGCACGTGCGAGCGGTGCTCGCACAGCTGCACGCCGTCTCACGCCATGCCCTGGAAGCCGGCTTTGCGCTCACCGCGGGCAGCTACTGCGCGCTGTGCGCCTACGATGTGCTCGCGCTGCGCTACCTGCGCAAGCGCGTGTCGTGGGCCCGCGTGCTGTCGGCGAGCTTCATCGCCAATGCCTTCGGGCACAACCTCGGCTTTGGCGCGTTCACGGGCGGAGCGTTCCGGCTGCGCCTTTATGCCTCCTCGTGCCTGACGGCAACGGACGTTGCCCTGGTCACGGGGTACTCAAGCCTCACGACCGTGCTCGGGCTCGCGGTGCTTGCCGGACTCTCCTTCCTGGTCGATCCCTCCCGTGCGGCGAGTGCGCTGCACCTGGTGCCGAGCCTCTGCCTCACGATCGCGGGCGGACTGCTCGTCGCGGTGGCGGCCTACGTCCTGTGGTGCTGCTCGCCGCGCGTGCGGCTCGAGATCCGGGGATGGCTGCTGCGCCCGCCCGGGGCTGCGCTCGGGCTGCTTCAGGTCGCGCTCGGCACGCTCGATCTTGGATGCACGGCTGCGGTGCTCTGGGTCCTGCTGCCATCCTCGGCCGGCCTTGGCTACCTGAGCTTCCTCGGGCTGTTCGCCGCGGCCATTGCCGCCGGTCTCATCACGCACCTGCCTGGTGGGATCGGAGCGTTCGAAGCAGTGATGGTATTTGCGCTCCCGCAGGTCCCGACCGACACGCTCCTCGGCTCCCTGCTTGCATACCGCTTCGTCTACTTCCTCGTCCCGCTCTTGGTCGCCGCGCTGCTGTTCGGCGCCGAGGAGCTCAGCGCGCAGCGTGCGCGGCTGGCGCAGGCGCGCCAGCAGGCCGCGGCATTCATCGCGCCCGTGGTGCCCGCCGTCGTCGGAGCGCTGACCTTCATCGCGGGCGCCGTCCTGCTCGCCTCGGGCGCCACCCCCGAGCTCGATACGCGTCTTGCGCCCCTCGAGAGTCTCTTGCCGCTTGCAGTCGTGGAGCTATCCCACCTTGCAGGAAGCATCATCGGCGTGGCACTGCTCATCCTGGCGCGCGCGCTGTTCCGGCGGATCCGCGCTGCCTATCACCTGACGTTCTGGCTGCTCGTCGCAGGTGGCGCCGTATCCCTTCTCAAGGGTTTCGACTACGAGGAGGCAATCATGCTCGGCATCGTGCTGATCGTGCTTGCCCTGGGACGCAACGCTTTCCATCGCCGCGCCTCGATTCTGGAGCAGCGCTTCACGCCCACCTGGGCGGCAAGCCTGGTCGGAGTGGTTGCGGCGAGCGTGTGGATCGGCCTCACCACTTACCGCCACGTCGAGTACTCCGCCGACCTGTGGTGGACGTTTGCCTTCGACGCCAACGCGCCGCGGATGCTGCGCGCATCGCTGGTCGCCTCGATAGTCACCGCCGCCTATCTGTCGCTCAATCTCCTGCGGCCCTCGGCGCGCAGACCCTCGGCACGCGCCGCCGCAGGAGTTCCCGAGATGCTGCGCGTCATCGAGCGTTCCGACTCGACCCTGGCCTGCGCTGCGCTGGCCGGCGACAAGCGCCTGCTGTTCAGCGACTCCGGCGAATCATTCGTCATGTACCAGGTCCAGGGTCGCAGCTGGATCGCCCTCGGCGATCCGGTCGGGCCGAAGCATGAGGCCGAGGAGCTGGTGTGGCGCTTCAGCGAGCTGTCCGACCGGCATGGCGGGCGAGTCGTGTTCTTCGAGACCAGCGCCGCCTGCCTGTCCCTGTATCTGGATCTGGGTCTCGCGGCGCTCAAGATCGGCGAGGAGGCCCGCGTACCCCTTGCAAGGTTCGGCCTCGCGAGCGGCACCGCCCCGCAGCTCGTGCGGGAGATCCGGCGGTGCGCCCAGCGCGACGGGGTCAGCTTCGAGGTGCTGCCGCGCGAGAGCGTCCCCGCGATGCTACCGGTGCTGCATCGGATCTCTCAGGCCTGGCTCGAGCGGCAGGCCGCGCCCGAGAAGCGCTTCTCGGTCGGCTGCTTCTCCGAGGCCTACCTTCCGCACTTTCCTCTCGCGCTGCTGCGCAAGGACGGCGCACCCGTTGCATTCGCCACGCTGTGGATCACGAGCGCAGCGCAGGAGATCGCAGTGGACGTGCTGCGCTTTGGGCAGGAGGCCCCGAACTGGGCAATGGACTGTCTTCTTCTCGAGCTCATGCTCTGGGCCCGGAGCGCGGGTCTGCGCTGGTTCAATCTCGGCGTGGCGCCGCTTGCCGGGCTCGAGCGCCATCCCCTCGCGCCTGCATGGCGGCGAATCGGTCATCTCGTCTTTCGGCATGGCGAGCATTTCGAGGACTTCGAGAGCCTGCGACGCCACAGAGCAAAATTTCACCCCGTCTGGGAGCCCAAGTACCTGGTCGCGCGCGGGGGCCTGGCGCTGCCGCTCGTCCTGCTCGATGTCTCGGCCCTCATCGCGGGAGGCCTGAAGGAGCTCATCGCGTGACATAACGCGCCGCCCGCGCCGCCGCTTGCCCTCGAGCGCCGCGTTGAGCGTGAACGCCGCCCACCGACTGAGTTAGAATCGCCCAGACGCGCTGCACTTCAAAGAGCAACAAGGCGCCCCTGGGGCATGTCGGTTTACATCGATTCGACGAGCCGGTTGGTGCACGAGCAGGAGCGCGCGCTCGCGCTCACGTGCCCGCACTGCGAGGTGACCGCGCACCTCACCCCGACCGCGGTGCCGCGCTTCGAGGATCTGCAAGCGGTCAAGCCGGCCGCCGTGGGAGTCGTGTACCGGTGCGACGCCTGCAATGCGCCGGTATTCCTGCGCTATCCGGTGCGCATGTACCGCGCCAACCGCATCGAGCTTGCAACGCAGTTCGTCGAGGTGGAGCGGCCGCGCGAGAAGTTCACCTTCACACACCTGCCGGATGAGGTGGAGCTGCTCTTTCGGGAGGCGCTCACCTGCTTCTCCAACGGAGCCTACAACGCGTTCGCCTCGATGTGCAGGCGCACCGCACAAGCGGCCTTCATCGATCTGGGGGAGGCCGGCAAGCTGCGGCTCTTCGATGAGCTCAACGAGGTCCGCGACATGGCCGATATCGACGCCCGGACGTTCACGACCATCAAAAGTGTGATCTTCGGCACGCAGGCCGACTCGCGCGCCGACCCGCCGCATCTGGAGGCGACGAGCGCCGCCGTCGTCCTGGAGGTGATGAAAGACCTGTTGTACGAGGCCTACGTCCGCAAAGGACGGCTGCAGCAGGCCTTGATGGTGCGGCGTTACTTTGCCGAGGAATCCGCCGACGATCTCGCACCGATTCTGGCATCATCGCCCTTGAAGAAGTCTTCCGATCGGGATTCGGCCTCCTCGGTGCCTCCCGTCGCGTAAGGCGGCGTGACCGCCGGGGCGCTCGAGGATCTGGGGCTCAAGTTCGCAGCGCGAGCGGCCGTTAACCTTTCGGGAGATTGCGCTCGGGGCGATGAGCCCGTGCAGCGCATCGGAAGCTCGTATGTTCGACGGCGCAGACACAATAGTTCTGTACGAGGAGCTCGCTTATCAGGACGTTCTTCCCGTTCTGTGGCGCGCGCTGCCCGGCCCTGTCGACCAGGCGGTCGCCGCAAGCTTCACGGATCGTAACCTGCGGGTGCTGCAGGCTTGCGCCGCGATCGAGGATCACGCCAAGAGCGAGAAGCCGGACGAGGACTCCCCGGAGCTGCAGCGCCTGGATTTCAAGATCAACCTGCTGCTCGATCTGGTCGGCCAGCTGGTGGTCGCCAACCGTCCGCGTCCACCGGTCGTACCCATTCGGTTCAATGCGCTCGGAGCAGTTTGGCGCAGCTCGCCACCGCTGCCGGAAGCCGGCACCCAGGGCGTCGCCGAGATCTACCTGCGCGATTTTCTGGCCGAGCCGCTGCGTCTCATCGGACGGATCACCAACGTTTCGCCGGACGGTCAGATCAAGGCGCGCTTCAATCCGACCGGCGAGACCATCGCGGACTTGATCGAGAAGCTCACCTTCCGGCGCCACCGCCGCCAGATCGCCGAGAGCCGTCAGCGCGCTCCGGAGACGCGCTGAGGGCCGGGCAGGCTTTGTGATTCGGATCACGCCGCGCGCCGCCAGCTCCATTCGAGTTACGAGGCGCTTCACAATATTCCCGCCCAGGTTCAGTCGACAATAGCTGGATGTCGGCAACTGAAATGGCGGTCGCCTCTCCCGCAGAGCGGAGCGAGCGGCGTGTGGACCGGCCGAGCATCGTCAAGGGCGACGAGCGCGCACGGGTACGTCTGCCGACGGGCACCTCGGCCGCAATCCGCGGCGTGATCGCCCTCATCCGCCAGGTTGCCGATCACGACTCCACCGTGCTCGTGCTGGGCGAGTCCGGCACCGGCAAGGAAGTCATCGCGCGTGCCGTACACGATCTGAGCCCGCGCCGCCCCCGCCCCTTCGTCGCCGTGAACTGCGGTGCGATCCCCGCCGAGCTGCTCGAGTCGGAGCTCTTCGGACACGAGAAGGGCGCATTCACCGGCGCAGTGGCGGCTCGCAAGGGCCGGTTCGAGATCGCCGAGGGCGGCACGCTCTTTCTGGACGAGATCGGGGACATGAGCCCCACCATGCAGGTGAAGCTGCTGCGCGTGCTGCAGGAGCGCGTCTTCGAGCGCGTGGGCAACCACGTTCCCATCCGCTGCAACGTGCGCATCATTGCAGCGACTCACCGCAATCTCGAGGAGGCGATTGCCGGCTCCGCCTTCCGCGAGGACCTCTTTCACCGCCTGAACGTCTTCCCCATCGAGATGCCGCCACTGCGGGAGCGGATCGAGGATCTGCCACTGCTGGTGCGCGACTTCATCGCGCACAACATCGCCGAGGGGCGCGGCCACGTCGAGCTGTCCCCGCCCGCGCTCGCCGCACTCGGGCTGCATCGCTGGCCGGGCAACGTGCGCGAGCTCGGCAACCTCATCGAGCGCCTCTCGATCGTCTCGGCCGGCCGCATCGCCGGTGTCGGCGATCTGCCGGCCAGATACCGCCCGCCCGACTGGAAGCCCAGTCAGGCCCTCGAGCAGCCGCGCACCGACCGCGACGAATCGCACGTTCCTCCGGAGCTCGAGAGCGCGCTGCGCGAGGAATTTGCCTGTACCGATCCAGAGGACTCCGCCACCGAGACGCAGGAGCTGCGCGCCGGCGCCGCTCTGGCAGCGCAACACCCGGTCGGCCCCGAGGCAGGCGCGGCGGGCGCGAGCGAAGCCGTGCTGCCCGGCGCGGGGATCGATCTGCGGGCGCACCTCGCAGCGATCGAGCGTCGCCTGATCGAGCAAGCCCTCGAGCGCACCGGCGGCATCGTGGCTCATGCCGCACGGCTGCTGAATCTGAGACGCACCACGCTCGTCGAGAAGATGCGCAAGCTCGGCATGGCCGAGCCCGCGACGGAAGATTGACGGCGTGGCGGCAGCAGTCTGCCGCCGCGTGTGACCCCCTTCACGCTTTCAGGCCGGTTTTCGGCTCGGCACAGCTCTTGCACCTGAACCCGTGCGCCACCAAGGCGCCGCACGGGGCATTGAATGAGCGAGGCTGCCGAGTCAACACGCGTCGGTGCAACCACAGGTACCACCGCGCAGCGCGTTCGCGACGAGATCGATCCCATCGGCTGCGCAGCGAGCTCCCAGCGCCTCCTCGAGCTTGCGCGCCGCGTCGCGGCCACGGACTGCACGGTGCTCATCGTGGGAGAGTCGGGCACGGGCAAGGAAGTGATGGCGCGCTTCATTCACCGACATTCACCTCGCGCTCGAGCCCCGTTCGTGGCGGTCAACTGCGCCGCGATTCCCGAGAACATGCTCGAAGCGGTGCTGTTCGGTTACGAGCGCGGCGCATTCACCGGCGCGGTGGCCGCCCACCCGGGCAAATTCGAGCAGGCGCAGGGCGGGACCTTGTTGCTCGATGAGATCAGCGAGATGCCGCTCGGCTTGCAGGCGAAGCTGCTGCGCGTACTGCAGGAGCGAGAGGTGGAGCGTCTGGGCGGGCGCGTGCCGCTCGCCCTCGATGTGCGCGTGCTTGCGACGACCAACCGCAGGCTGCGCGAGGAGGTGGCCGCAGGGCGCTTCCGCGAGGACCTCTACTATCGTCTGAACGTCTTTCCGCTCGGTATGGCTCCGCTGCGCGCACGCCGCGACGACATCCTGCCCATCGCGATGCAGCTCCTGGGCCGGCGCTGCCGCCCGGGGGAGCGCATTCCGGCTCTGTCGGCCGACGCAGCGCATCTGCTGCTCACCTATCCCTGGCCGGGAAACGTGCGCGAGCTCGACAATCTTCTGCAGCGCGCGCTGATCCTGGTGAGCGGGCCCGTGATCGGGCCGCAGCACATCCAGTTCGAGCTGCCCGGCGAGCCGGGAGAGCGATCCGCGGGCCCGGTGACATCCCCGCCGAGCACCCTTGCCGACTCGCTCGGTCAGGCCGAGCGCGACCTGATCATGGACGCGCTGCGCGCCGGCAGTGGCAGCCGCCGCGAGGCGGCCGAGCGGCTGGGCATCAGCGCGCGGACATTACGCTACAAGCTCGCGCGGCTGCGAGCGGCGGGTTTCGATGTGAATCGCGACGGTGAGTTCAATGGCGCAACCGCGCCCGAGCGCCGGGAGTAACCCATGAGCCAGTTGCAGATCGATCAAGTGCTAGCCCAGATTCGCGCCCTGTCCTCGCAGGTGCAGGCCCCGGCGGCAGCGAGCGCGCCCGCGGCGGACGGACTGTCGTCGTTCGCCAATCTGCTGCGCAGTAGCATCGATCAGGTGAACCAGAGCGAGCAGCGCGCGAGCGCTCTGGCAACCTCGTTCCAGCGCGGCACTCCGGGGGTGGATCTGCCCCAGGTGATGCTCGAGATGCAGAAGGCGAGCGTGTCCTTCAGGGCACTCGCCGAGGTACGCAACCGCCTGGTGAGCGCATACCAGGACATCATGAACATGCAGATGTGAGCCCTTCAATGATTGAGAGCGATCGATGAACGCGGTCGTGACGCCCGGTTACACGCGGCTGGCCTCGGGGTTGAGGCCAGTGCTGCTGCTCGTCGGAATCGCAGCTGCGGTCGCGGCGGGCGTCGCCGTCGTGCTGTGGTCGCGCGGACCCAACTACAGTTTGCTGTACGCCAATCTCGCGACCGAGGATCAGGCGCAGGTCACCCAGGCGCTCGATGCCGCGGGCATTCCCTATCGGCTTGCCGCCGGGTCGAACGCCATCGAGGTCCCGAGCGAGCGCGTGAGCGATGCACGGCTGAAGCTGGCGGGCCAAGGCCTACCCGAGGGCGATGGCGAATTCGCACTGATGACGAAGGACTCCGGGTTCGGCGTGAGCCAGCTCATGGAGAACGCGCGCTATCAGCACGCGCTCGAGCTGGAGCTCGCGCACACCATCGCGAGCCTGCGTCCGGTCGATGGCGCACGGGTACACATCGCAGCACCGCCGGACTCGGCGTTCGTGCGCGATCAACGCCCGGCAAGCGCCTCGGTCTTCGTGCAGCTCAAGGCCGGACGCCTCCTCTCGCAGGAGCAGGTGCAGGCGATCGTCAACCTCGTCGCCTCCAGCGTGCCGAATCTGCAGGCCAACGAGGTGACGGTCGTGGATCAGCAGGGACAGCTCCTCTCCGCGCCCCAGGGCACGGATGAGTTCGCGCAACGCGACGAGCACTTCGAGCAGGTGCACCGCCTCGAGGACGATTACGTACAGCGCATCGAGGAGCTGCTCACGCCGCTCGTGGGTCCGGGCCACGTACGGGCGCAGGTCGTAGCCTCGATTGACACTTCCGTGAGCGAGGAGGCGCGCGAGCAATACACTCCGAACAGCCAGATCGTTCGCAGCGAGCAGCTCTCGGAGCAGACCAGCCGCGACGGCAGCGCTGCGGTGGGCGGGGTCCCCGGCGCGCTGACCAATCAACCACCACCGGCCGGAGTGGCGCAGCCACCGCCGACCGCCTCCGCAAGCAGTGCCTCGAGCTCCTCGGCGGGCGCCGCGGGAGCGGCGGCCGGCGCCGCGGCAGGCGGCGCCGCCAAGCCCGGCGCACCGCCCAGCGCGCAACCACCCCAGAGCGTCTCCACCGAGAGCACGCGCAACTACGAGATCGACCGCACCCTCGATTACACGCGTCAGCCGTCGGGACGGCTCAAGCGACTGACCGTAGCGGTCCTCATCGACAACGTTCACGAGGTGGGCAAGGACGGCAAACCGGTCGACCGGCCCATGAGCTCCGCCGAGCTGGCCCATGTCACCCAGCTCGTCAAGGACGCCGTCGGCTTCGATGCCTCGCGAGGCGACAGCGTGAATGTCGTGAATTCTTCGTTCCAGACCGAGGCCACGCCGCCCGATACGCAGCTCGAGTCGGTCCCGCTGTGGGAGCGACCGCTCTTCACCGAGCTTGCAAAGCTGGGCGCGGGACTGATCGTTCTGCTGGTGCTCTCCTTGGCGGTGCTGCGTCCGCTCGTGCGCGGACTCATCGCTCCGGCGCGCGCCGCGCTCGCCGCGCCCGCGCCGGCTGCCGAGCAAGCCCTCGCCGCACCGGCCGCCAAGGCAGCCGCGACCACTCCACAGCCCTACGAGCAGCAGGTCTCGAGCGCCCGCGCGCTCGTGAACCAGGATCCCAAGCGCGTAGCGCAGGTCGTACGCACGTGGGTCGCGACCGATGAGTGAGCGCGCCGAGAAGCGCTCCGAGAAGCGCACCGGCACCGAGCGCGCCGCCATTTTCCTGCTCACTCTCGGAGAGCAGGAGGCCGCTCAGGTGCTCAAGCATATGGACGCCAAGGAGGTCCAGCGAATCGGCGCGGCGATGGCCCACCTGGCCGACGTCTCGCGCGACGAGGTGCGCACGATTCTCACGGACTTCTCGGCGGGCGTGGAAAGTCACACCTCCGTGGGCGTGGGCGTGGATGAGTTTCTGCGCAAGGTGCTGGTCGATGCGCTCGGCCAGGAAAAGGCGACGAGCGTCATCGACCGCATCAATATCGGCCAATCGAGCAAGGGCCTCGAGGCGCTCAAGTGGATGGACTCCCGAGCGGTTGCCGAGCTCATCCGGCTCGAGCATCCGCAGATCATCGCAATCGTACTCGCCTATCTCGAGCCTGATCAGTCGGCCGAGATCCTGCAGCAGCTGCCGAACGTGCTGCGCGCCGAGGTGGTGATGCGGATCGCGCAGCTCGAGGGCGTGCAGCCGAGCGCACTCTCGGAGCTGGACGATGTGATGGAGAAGCAGTTTGCCGGCAAGTCGGCCGGCAAGACCTCGGTGCTGGGCGGCGCGAAGGCTGCGGCGGAGATCGTCAACCTTCTGGGTCCGAGTCTGGAGTCGGCGCTGATGGAGCAGATCACAGCGGCCGACGAGGCGCTCGCTACGCGCATCCAGGACCTCATCTTCGTGTTCGACAATCTCATCGATCTTGACGATCGCAGCATGCAGGAGCTCCTGAGGCAGGTCCCGAGCGACAAGCTGCTGATTGCGCTCAAGGGCACCGACGAGTCGCTCAAGCAGAAGATCTTCAAGAACATGTCGCAGCGTGCGGCCGAGATGCTGCGCGACGACCTGGAGGCGCGCGGGCCGGTGCGCCTGTCCGAGGTCGAGGCGGCACAGAAGGAGATTCTCGCGACTGCGCGCAAGCTTTCCGAGGCGGGCACGATTGCCATCGCGGGCAAGGGTGAAGAGTATGTCTGAGACCGCAGGCAGGCTGCGCGCGATCGCGGCCGCAGCCGAGCGCTGGCCCCTGCCCAAGGTCGAGGGACCGATCGTCGGCGTTCGCAACGACCCTGCCGCAAGAGGCGGCGAGGCCGAGACGGCCGCGCAGGCGCAGCGCACCCGGGGCTACGAGGCCGGGCTCGCCAGCGGGCGCGCCGAGGCGCAGCGCCTCGCGACCGAGCTCGCATCGCGTATCAAACGACTCGACTCCATCCTCACGCAGCTCGCCCGGCCTTTCGCCGACGCGGACGAGCAGACGATGAAGCAGCTGCTGATTCTTGCGCTATCGATCGGCAAGCAGCTCGCGCGCCGCGAGATCAAGGCGAACCCCACGGAGATCATCGGGCTCATACGCGAGTGCATCGGGCGTCTGCCCACAGCCTCGCGCGAGGTGCGCGTGCACCTGCATCCCGAGGATGCCGCGCTGGTGCGCGAGCAGCTCGCGACCCCGGCCGCCGAAGGCGCGTGGTCGCTGGTCGAGGATCCGACGCAGGCGCGCGGCGGCTGCCTGGTGCGCACCGAGGGCTCGCAGATCGACGCGCGCTTCGAGAGTCGGGTGCAGGGAATCGTGAGCGCCCTGCTGGGCGATGAGCGGGCGAGCGAGCGCGCAGCAGATGAGCCTCCCGGCAGCCTCGCCGGCGGCCCCTGAAGGACGGCGCGTGGTCGCGGAGCGCAATCGGGCATGGAGCGAGCAGCTGGCGCGTTGCACGCGCCAGGTCGAGCACTTGCAACTCTCTCCGGTCGAGGGCCAGCTCACGCGCATGGTCGGCCTTGCGCTCGAGGCCGTCGGCTGTCGCGCAGCGATCGGGGATGCCTGCGATGTGCTCACCGGCGACGGCCGCCGAATCGAGGCCGAAGTGGTGGGATTCGCGGGTGATCGGCTGTATCTCATGCCGGCAGGCGACTCCCACGGGCTCGGCCCGAACGCTCGCGTGGTGCCCCGCGAGCGCGCGGGCACGGTCAACGTGGGTCCGCAACTGCTTGGCCGGATCGTGGATGGCGCCGCGCAGCCGCTCGATGGTCTGGGGCCGCTCGAATGCGATCACCGGGTGCGCCTGCTCGCAACGCCGATGAACCCCTTGAGCCGTCAGCCGATCAGCGAGCCGCTCGATGTCGGCGTCCGCGCCATCAACGCGCTGCTCACCGTCGGGCGGGGCCAGCGCATCGGACTGTTCGCGGGCAGCGGGGTCGGCAAGAGCGTGCTGCTCGGCATGATGGCTCGCTACACCAGCGCCGATGTGATCGTGGTTGGACTGATCGGTGAGCGTGGCCGCGAGGTCAAGGAATTCGTGGAGCGGATCCTGGGTCCGCGGGATCGCGCGCGCGCAGTCGTCGTCGCAACGCCCGCGGACACTCCCCCGCTCATGCGCCTGCACGGCGCATGGCTCGCGAGCGCGATCGCGGAGTACTTCCGCGATCGAGGTGCGAACGTCCTGCTCATCATGGACTCCCTCACGCGCTTTGCGCAGGCGCAGCGCGAGATCGGACTCGCCATCGGCGAGGCACCCGCCACCAAAGGCTATCCCCCCTCGGTGTTCGCGCGCATGCCACAGCTGGTCGAGCGTGCGGGCAACGGCCCGCAGGGGAGCGGCTCGATCACCGCCTTTTACACCGTCCTCGTCGAGGGCGATGATCAGAACGACCCGATCGCCGATGCCGCGCGCGCCATTCTCGACGGCCACGTGGTGCTATCGCGCCGCATCGCCGAGAGCGGTCACTACCCCGCGATCGACGTGGAAGCCTCCGTGAGCCGCGCCATGCACGAGATCGCCACGGCCGATCACATCGAGCTCGCGCGGCGCTTCCGGCAGCTGGTCACGGCCTACGAGCACAACCGTGATCTCATCTCCATCGGAGCCTACCAGCGCGGCGGCGATCCGCGAGTGGATGCCGCGATTGCGCTGTGGCCGCGCGTGACGAAATTCCTGCAGCAGGACATGCGCGAGCGTGTGGACTTCGGCACGAGCCTCGGCGCGCTCAAGACGTTGCTCGCCGAGAGCGGCGCGCCGGCCTGAGCCTGCAAGCGGAAGCCTCTGCAATGTCGAGCAAGCAGCTCCAGGTGGCTCAAAGGGTGATGAACGCGCAGGAGCGGCGCGAAGCCGAGCGGCTCGCCGCGCACGAGCGGCGGGTCGTCGAATCCGAAGCGAAGCTCGCCGAGCTGCAGGGCTATCAGAAAGGCTACGCGCGGGATTTCGCCGAGCGTGCCGGACGCGGCATGGATGGCGCGCGACTGCGCGCGTTTCAAACCTTTCTGGCGCGACTGGGCGAGGCCGTGCGCCAGCAGTTCGAGATTGTCGAGCGCGCGCGCGTCGAGCGCGATGCCGAGCGCGAGAGCTGGCGGCGTGCCGCGCAGCGCGCGGACATGGTCGAGCACGTCGTGAAGCGACGCCAGGGCGAGGAGCGGCAGGCACTCGATCGGCAAGAGCAGCGCGAGTCCGACGAGCGCAGCCTGCGCAAGTACCACTCCCGCCGGGAGTAGAGGAGCATCTCCGTGGCGAGAACAACCAGTGCAACTTCGGCCCCCTCAGCCGCCTCTTCCCTGCTCTCGGTTCGCACCGCCGGGAGCGGTGGGTCCTCCGGTAGCGAAGCACACGCCGGCCCGGCGTCGGCGAACGCTGCGGCCACGAGCGATGTGTCCCATGGCAACTCCTCAGCCAGCGGCTCATCCTCGGGTGATTCATCCTCCGGCGACCCCGCGTCGTCGGATCGTGCGGCGGGCGGGCCTTCTACCTCGAGTCGCGCGCCCGCGCATCGCACCTCGCACGGCTCACCGGCGAAGGGCACGAGCACCGAAGACTCTACCCGGTCGGGCACCACGGCCCATCCGCCCAGCCCGACGCAGAGCCCGACGCAGAGCCCGGCGCAGACAGAGCCGCGTTCTGCGAGCACTCCCTCGCCTGCGAGCTCGGAGGGAGCTGGCGCCGCGGGGGCCGCACAGTTTTCTCTGCTGCTCGCACGCGAGCCGGATCCCCCGGCGGCATCTTCCCTCGATTCTCAGGCCACGACTGCGGAGACTCCAGCCCCGCAAGGCCGCGACGCGAGCGAGGACTTGAGCACGTGGGTCGCGCGTCTGATGCCATCGCTCGCCGCATCGATGCCGGCCACCGCGCCCGCTGCGGCTGCCTCCGCAGCATCCGCTGCGGCTGATGTGACTGACGCGTCTGATCCGTCTGATGCGTCTGATGCGCTTGCGCAGGTGGGCGGGGCGACAGGAGCGCCTGCGCGCTCGAGCGGCGCGCAACACGCCCTGCAGATGCTGCTGGCGCAGGCCGGACAGGGCGAGAGGCCAGCCATCACCACCCCGGCTGGCTCGCCTGGTTCCACCCCGGCCGCCCCCGCCCAGTCGATGGACCTTTCCACTCCGAGTAGCGGGAGCGTCCGCCTCGAGCCTCAGGCGGGCGGAAGCGGTGGCGTCCCGGCTGGCGATGGCACCGGCAGTCCGGGCGTTGCCCCGCCCAGTGCACCTGCAGCCGCAAACGTGCTCGTCACCTCGAGCACTCTCGATGCCATGAACGCCGCGAATGCGGCCAGCACCGCCATGGCCGACCCGACTCGCACCGCGGCGGCCGCCTCGCATGCGGCCTCTGCCGGCGCCGCGAACACCATGCTCTCCCTGCAGACCCAGTTGCGCGCCCCGCTGGGCACCCTCGAGTGGACCGACGACCTGGGCTCCCAGCTCATCTGGATGGCGCACCATGGCATCGGATCTGCCTCTCTGCAGGTCTCCCCGCCCGATCTCGGTCCGATCCAGGTCCGCATCGCCATGCACGGCAGCGCAGCGAGCGTGTGGTTCGGCGCCGCGCAAGCCGACACCCGCGCGGCGCTCGAGCAAGCGCTCCCGCGGCTGCATGAGCTGTTCGGGGCGCAAGGTCTGGCGCTCGCAGACGCCAATGTGTCGCGCGAGCAGCCGGGCGAGCAGCGCGAGGGCGGCGCGGCCGTGTGGGGCGGCGGGTCGGGGGGCTCGCAGCAGTCCACCGACCAGGGCGCACAGGGCGCAACGGCGTTGCAGCGTCTGGGTCTCGTCGATCTTTACGCCTGAGGCATCCGCGCCAACTTTCTGACGCGCGCGTGCTCTGAGACGCGCTTCACACAGCCTGCATTGCCGGAAATTCCTTGCTGGTAGGTCACTTAGGCGCGTCTGGCCGCCCGTGGCATACGCGTTGCACTTCCATATCGCTGAAGTGACCTGCAGGTAATGTGATGGCTGACATCCCGACTCTGGAGCCCGCGGCGGATGTGCCGCTCGCGGACGACGCTTCCAAACCGCGAAAAGGTCTGCGGCTCATCATCATGGGTGCGTGCGCCGCCGTGCTGCTCGCGGGCGCAGGCGTGGGCGGATGGCTCTGGCTTTCGCATCCGGCCAAACCCAAGTCGAGCGCGGCGAGCGCGCCGGCGGTCCCCTCGGGCCCCCCACTGTACATCGCGCTCGATCCACCCTTCGTCACCAACTTCGAGGCTGAGCAGGTGGTTCGGTTCCTGCAGATCTCGGTGCAGGTCCTCACGCATGACCCCTCCACCTCCGACCTCATCAAGGCCAACGACCCCGTGATCCGCAACGACCTGCTGCTGCTGTTCGGCAATCAGAAATACGCGGACATCTCCACGCGGGAGGGCAAGGAACGGCTGCGTCGGGAAGCGCTCGATGCGGTGCGCAAGGACGTCGCGGCGAACGGCGGCAAGCCCGAGCGCGTCGACGCCGTCTATTTCACGAGCTTCGTGATGCAGTAAACCCGAATGGAAGCACCCGTGACCGCCGAAAAGATTCTGAGCCAGGACGAGATCGACGCGCTGATTCACGGCATCGATGCCGGAGCGGTCGACACCGAGCCCGCCCCCGCCCCCGGGGAGGTGCGCGGCTTCGACTTTCGCAATCAGGTGCGCATCGTGCGCGGCCGCCTGCCGACTCTCGACATGATCAACGAGCGCTTTGCGCGGCGCTTTCGCGTCGGGCTCTACAACCTGCTGCGCCGCGCCCCCGAGATCGGCGTGAGCCCTGTGCAGATGAAGAAGTTCTCCGAGTACGCGCACACCCTGCAAGTACCCACCAGCCTGAACCTCGTGAAGATCAACCCGCTGCGCGGCACGGCGCTGGTCGTGCTCGACCCCAAGCTCGTCTTCACGCTGGTGGACAACTTCTTCGGCGGCAATGGGCGCGTCATGAAGATCGAGGGGCGCGACTTCACCGCGACCGAGCAGCGCATCATCCACATGCTCCTGCGCAACGCCTTCGCCGACCTGCGAGAGGCCTGGTCGCACGTCGCCGCGATCGAGATCGAATACCTGCAGTCGGAGATCAACCCCCACTTCGCCAACATCGTGAGCCCCTCGGAGATCGTCGTGGTGACCTCGTTTCACATCGAGCTCGACGGCGGCGGAGGCGATCTGCACATCACCATGCCGTACTCGATGATCGAGCCGCTGCGCGAAGTGCTCGATGCGGGCGTGCAGAGCGATCGCGCGGATCACGACGAGCGCTGGCTGAACTCGATGCGTGAGGAGATCAACGATGCCGAGATCGAGATCTCGAGCCAGCTCGGGCACGCCTCGCTCACGCTCGCAGAGCTGGTGAACTTGAAGCCCGGAGACGTCATTCCGTGTGACTTCATGGGCAAGGTCACGTTACTCGCCGAGTCGGTGCCGCTGTTTCGCGGCCCGTTCGGAATTTCCCGCGGTCAGCAGGCAGTGAAGATCGACGAGCGCCTCCGGCGCCACAAGCCTGCCGCGGAGTCCCTAGCGGCCAAGAAAGTCTGAGGGTCCTTCGATGACAGCCAATGCAACCGAGGCGCGCGCCGCCGAGTTCGACAACCTTCGCGAGGAGCAGGCCGGCGAGGCGAACCAGGAAGTGAACCTGGAATTCATCCTCGACGTGCCCGTCACTCTGTCGATGGAGGTGGGGCGCACACGCATCCCCATTCGCAACCTGCTCCAGCTGAATCAGGGCTCCGTCGTCGAGCTCGACCGCGAAGCGGGCGAGCCCCTCGATGTGTTCGTCAACGGGACACTGATCGCGCACGGGGAGGTGGTGGTGGTGAACGAGAAGTTCGGCATTCGACTGACCGATGTGATCAGTCCGGCGGAGCGGATCCGGAAACTCAAATGATTCGCGCAGCGTCCATCATGGCTGCGGTGCTGGCGGCCCGCGTGGCCGGAGCAGCCACCGCGGGCGCGACGGCGCTGCCGGCTACGCGGCCGTTTGCCTCCCCCGAGATCGCAGGCGGACCGCCTGCCGCCGCGATCGGCGGACTGGGGGAGGTGACTCTGGCCCTCGCAGTGGTGCTGGCGGCGATCTTCGCCCTGGCCTGGGTCGCACGGCGCCTGCGGGTGGTTGCCGGCCGCGGCGGCCCGCTCGCGGTGCTCGCCGAGGTGCGCCTCGGCCCCAAGGAGCGCGCGGTGCTGGTCAAGGTCGGCGCCGCACAGCTGCTGGTCGGCGTGGCGCAGGGCCAGGTCAACACCCTGCACGTGCTTGCGGAGCCCGTGGATGTGACGGGAGGCGGTGCGCGCCAGATCACCGAGCGCCCGAGCTTCCGTGCCGCGCTGCTCAAGAGCCTGGGCAAGTCATGACGAAGCACGCCTGCAGCAGCTCGCTTCTCGCGATCGGGCTTGCGCTGCTGCCGGGCGCTGCGCTCGCCGACCCCGGCATTGCGGCGCTCACCGTGCACGGCGCACCCGGCGGCGGTCAGACATACGACCTGACGCTGCAGGTGTTGCTGCTCATGACGGCAGTGACGCTGCTGCCGGCGATCCTGCTCATGATGACGGCGTTCACGCGCATCATCATCGTGTTGTCCATCCTGCGGCAGGCCCTCGGCGCGGGACAGACTCCGCCCAATCAGGTGCTGCTCGGCATCGCGCTCTTCCTCACTCTGTTCGTGATGGCACCGGTCGTGGACCGCATCAACGAGCAGGCGGTGAAGCCCTACCAGGCCGGCACGATCGACGCGACCACCGCGCTGCAGAAGGCCGCCGCGCCCCTCAAGACGTTCATGCTCAACCAGACTCGCGAGAGTGACATCGCGACCTTCGTGCGCATCTCGGGCGGGAAGGGGTATGCGACCCCGCAGGATGTGCCGCTCACGGTGCTGGTGCCCTCCTTTGTCACGAGCGAGCTGAAGACCGCCTTCATCATCGGATTTCTGATCTTCATTCCGTTCGTGATCATCGATCTGGTCGTGGCGAGCGTGCTCATGTCGATGGGCATGATGATGCTCTCGCCGGTGCTCATTTCCCTGCCCTTCAAACTGATGCTATTCGTGCTCGTGGACGGCTGGTCGCTGGTCATGGGCACGCTCGCAGCGAGCTTCTACCCATGACTCCAGAAACCGTGATGACCATCGGCCAGCGCGCGCTCGAGATCACCCTGCTGCTCGCAGCGCCGCTGCTGCTCACTGCGCTCGCGACGGGCCTGATCGTCGGCGCATTCCAGGCCGCCACGCAGATCAACGAGATGACGCTGTCGTTCATTCCCAAGCTGCTGGCACTCTCCCTCGCGCTCGTCGTCGCCGGACCGTGGATGCTGAAGGTCATCGTGAGCTACACGCGCGAGCTGATCGGCAGCATCCCCGGACTCATCAACTAGCGCACGCGAGGCAACCGGACCTTGGCAGATTCAGCCTCCATGATCACGCTCTCGACCGGACAGCTCGCCGGCTGGCTCGGGCAGCTGTTCTGGCCGTTCGTGCGCATCGGGGCCTGCCTCATGGTCGCCCCGGCATTCTCGGCCGCCGGGGTGCCGGCGCGCATTCGCATCGTGCTTGCCGGAGCGATCGCGCTGATCGTCGCGCCCCTCGTGCCCGAGCCTGCCGGCATCACCCCGCTCTCCGCCGCCGGCGTGATGGTCACCGTGCAGCAGGTCGTGATCGGCGTTGCGCTCGGGTTTTGCCTGCAGATCATCTTCGATGCAGTCGAGCTCGGCGGTCAGATCATCGCGAGCAGCATGGGACTGTCTTTTGCCTACAACATCGATCCGTTGCACGGCACCGAGACGCCCGTCGTCGGCCAGCTCTACGGGATTCTCGTGCTCCTCACGTATCTGGCGCTCAACGGCCACCTGCGCCTGATCGAGACGCTCGCGGATGGCTTTCATACGCTGCCCGTGGGCACGGCCGGCCTCGGCACCGGCGGACTGTGGCAGCTCATCGAGTGGGGTACGCAGATCTTTGCGGCTGCGCTTGCCATCGCTTTGCCGGGTGTGGCCGCCCTCACGATCGTGCACATCTCCTTCGGTGTCATGAGCCGTGCTGCCCCGCAGCTGAATCTGTTCGCGGTCGGCTTTCCGATCTCGCTGCTGCTCGGACTCGCGATCGTGCTCGCGAGCCTGCCAATGCTGCAGTCGAGCTTCGTGCGGTTGATCACCGAGGCCTTCGCCCTGGTGCGTGCGCTCCTCGGAGCGGGAGTCTGAGCTCATGGCAGAGCCCGCCCAGGAACGCACCGAGCAACCGACAGCCAAGCGCCTGGAGGAGGCGCGCCGTCACGGGCAGGTACCGCGCTCGCCGGAGCTCACCACGGCGGCAGTCGTGCTCGTCGCGGGCATCGGGCTCAGGTACTTCGGCAGCCATGCTGCGGAGGCACTGCGCGCCCTGATGCAGTCGGATCTGTCTTTGGCGCGCAGCCAGGTCCTGGACCCTGCAGCGCTCATCCCGAGCTTCGCGACCAGTGTCTCCCAAGCGCTGCAGGCGATAACGCCCATTCTCGGCTTGACGCTGGTCGCGGCGCTGGTCGCGCCGCTTACCCTCGGGGGCTGGAACTTCTCCTTCGAGGCGCTGGTGCCGGATGTCTCGCGCCTCTCACCGCTCGGCGGCCTGCAGCGCATCTTCTCCGTGCGCAGCGTCGTCGAGCTTCTCAAGGCGTTCGCCAAGTTCCTCATCGTCGCAACCGTTGCCGTCACGTTTCTGTGGAAGAACACGGGCGCGCTGCTCGCCCTCGGCGCCGAGCCGCTGCGCGCCGGCATCGCCGATGCGGCGGCGCTGGGATCTCGCGCGCTGCTCTCGCTGGCGGCCTCGCTCGTCGTGATCGCGGGCATCGATGTCCCCTGGCAGCTGTGGAGCTACAAGCAGCGACTGCGCATGACCCGCCAGGAGGTGCGCCAGGAACTGCGCGAGCACGAAGGCTCGCCCGAGATGAAGGGGCGCATCCGCAGGGCCCAGCAGGAGGTCGCCAAGCGCCGCATGATCCAGGAGGTTCCGAAGGCCGACGTGGTCGTCGTGAACCCCACACACTTCGCCGTGGCGCTGCGCTATGACGAGCAGCGCATGCGCGCACCGATCGTCGTGGCCAAGGGACTGGACGAGGTGGCGGCGCGCATTCGCGAGGTGGCCGTCGAGCACGGCGTGCCGATCTTCGAGGCGCCGCCGCTCGCCCGGGCCCTGCATCGCGCAGTGCCGCTCGGCGGGGAGATTCCGGTGCCGCTCTACGTCGCGATGGCGCAGGTGCTCACGTACGTGTACCAGCTGCGCACCGCGCGGCAGACGGGTGCCGCTCCGCCCAATCCGCCGCGCATCGATCCAGGGGTCGAGGCTGCGGCGGACCCGGGCGCCCCCGCCGATGCGCCTGATGCGCCCGATGCGCCCGATGCGCCCGATGCGAGGCACTGATCGTGGCTGAAGCCGAGATCGCAAGCTCCGCCCTGCCCTCACTGCGCGATCTGCTGCGTGCGGGCATCGGCGTGCCCGCCGGAGTGCTGGCCGTGCTCGCCATGGTCGTGCTACCGCTGCCTCCGCTCGCGCTCGATGTGCTCTTCAGCTTCAATATCGCGCTCTCCATCATGATCGTGGTTGCGGTGTTCTACGTGCCGCGGCCCATCGATTTCGGCGTCTTCCCGACCGTGCTGCTCCTTGCGACCTTGCTGCGACTGGCGCTCAACGTTGCCTCGACCCGCGTGGTGCTGCTGCACGGTCACGCCGGGCCCGGCGCCGCGGGCAAGGTCATTCAATCCTTCGGCGAGTTCGTGATCGGTGGCAACTTCGCGGTCGGCGTGGTCGTGTTCATCATCCTCACCATCATCAACTTCGTCGTGGTCACACGCGGCTCGGGGCGCATCTCCGAAGTGAGCGCGCGATTCACCCTCGATGCGATGCCCGGCAAGCAGATGGCGATCGATGCGGATCTGAACGCGGGCCTGATCAAGCAGGACGAAGCGCGCCAGCGACGCGCCGAGGTGCGGGCCGAGGCGGATTTCTACGGCTCCATGGACGGTGCCAGCCGCTTCGTGCGTGGCGATGCCATTGCAGGCATCCTGATTCTCTTCATCAACATCATCGGCGGGCTCGGCATCGGCGTGCTCGGACACGGACTTGCGTTCGCCGATGCAGCGCGCACGTACACGCTGCTGACGATCGGCGACGGACTCGTCGCGCAGCTCCCCTCGCTGCTGCTCTCGACCTCCGTGGCCATCATCGTCACGCGCATGTCGGGCAAGCAGGACATGGGCGGGGAGCTCAACCGTCAGCTCTTCGGCCACCCGCGCACTCTCGGGGTCGCCGCCGGACTGCTCGCCATCATGGGTTTGATTCCCGGCATGCCGAATCTTGCATTCCTCACGATCTCGAGCCTGTGTGGCGGGGCCGCTTACGCGATCCGCAAGCGGCGCGAGACTGCGGCAGCTGCCAAGGCAGCAGCCCCGCGGGCGCCCGCTGCCACGCCCGAGCAGCGCGAGCTCAGCTGGGAGGATGTGCAATCGGTCGACGTGCTTGGGCTCGAGGTCGGGTACCGCCTCGTGACCCTCGTGAACCGCGGGCAGACGGGTGATCTCACGGCGCGCGTGCGCGGGGTGCGCCGCAAGCTCTCGCAGGAGCTCGGGTTCCTCATCCCGCCGGTGCACATCCGCGACAACCTCGATCTGCCGCCGAACGCCTACCGCATCAAGCTCAGCGGCGTGCCGCTCGGGGAGGGAGTGATCCACCCCGACCGCGATCTCGCGATCAATCCGGGGCGCGTCTTCGGCCCCATGAAGGGCATCGCCACGCGCGATCCGGCCTTCGGCATGGAGGCCATCTGGATCGAGCCCAAGGAGCGCGATCACGCGCAATCGCTCGGCTATACCGTGGTCGATGCGAGCACGGTCATCGCGACTCATTTGAGTCACATCATCCAGTCCCATGCACACGATCTGCTCGGTCACGAGGAGGCGCAGCACCTGCTGAACACACTGGCGAAGAGCGCGCCGAAGCTCGTGGAAGACCTGGTGCCGCGGGTGCTGTCGATGGCGGTTGTCGTGAAGGTCCTGCAGTCGCTGCTGGCCGAGCGCGTTCCGATCCGCAACATGCGCACGATCATCGAGACGCTGGCCGAGCATGCGCCGCGCACGCCCGAGCCGGCCGCGCTCACCTCTGCCGTACGCATCGCCCTCGGGCGGCAGATCGTCCAGGACATCGCCGGCATGAGCAACGAGCTGCCGGTCATGACGCTCGAGCCCGAGCTCGAGCGCTTGCTCCAGGGCTCACTTGGCGCGGCCAACGGCTCCGGCGCGGCACTCGAGCCCGGACTTGCCGAGCGCCTGCAGCAACGCCTGGCGCAGAGCGCGCAGCGCCAGGAGCTCATCGGCGAGCCCGCCGTGCTGCTCGTGCCGCCACAGCTACGCCAGCCACTCGCGCGCTTCGCCCGCGCCGGTGTACCGAACATGCACGTGCTTGCATGGAACGAGATTCCAGACAATCGCAAGGTCCGCCTCGTGACGGCGGTGGGACGTTGATATGAAGATCACCCGACACGCAGCGCCCGATATGCGCCAGGCACTCCGAGCGGTCCGCGACCAGCTCGGGCCGGACGCCGTCATCCTTGCCTCGCGACGTACCTCGACGGGCGTAGAGGTGACGGCCGCCATCGACTTCGAGTCGGATGGTCACGCGCCGGAGCAGCCGGCCGCGCACGCGGCGCCCCCGCAAGCGATCGAGCCTCCTGTCGCCGTCGCGACGCCTCCAGAGGTGCAATCCGCCGGAGCGCGGATGGCGCCTCCCGAAGCGCCGCCGGCACCCGATGTCGCGTCCCCGCCCGCACTGCCATCCACGACGATGGAGAGCGAGCTCAAGACCTTGAGGCGCATGCTCGAGACCCAGCTGGCGCGACTTGCATGGAGCGACCTGGTCAAGCGCGCACCCATTCACACGGAGATGCTTCGCGAGCTGACCGAGGTCGGCCTCGCCACCGATCTTGCGGCCGAGGTGGTCAGCGCGCTTCCCGCGGGAGCCGAGCTCATCCTCGCGCGGCGCCTGGCCATTGCCACCGTCGCTCAGAAGCTGCTCGTCACGGGAGACCGCTGGCTGCAGGAGGGCGGCCGCATAGCGCTCGTCGGACCGACGGGAGTCGGCAAGACGACGGTGCTCGCCAAGCTCGCCGTGCGCTGGGCACTGCTGCACGGCACCCGCGACCTCGCCCTGATCTCGGCAGACTCGCTGCGGATTGGCGCGCACGAGCAGATGCAATCCCTCGGACAGCTGCTTGGCGCGCCGGTCCACGTGCTGGAGGACTGCGCCGAGCTGCCGCAGCTGCTGGGCCGGCTCGCGCAGCGCCGCCTGGTCTTGATCGACACCGCCGGGTCGAGTCAGCGCGACACGCAACTGGGTGCAAGACTCACGGCGCTCGCGAGCGCCGGATGCGGGCTCGAGACGGCCCTCGTTCTCGCGGCCAGCACCCAGGCCGGCGCGGTGGGGGAGGCCGTCGCCCGCTTTGCCCCGGCACAGCCGGCGAGCTGCGTGCTGACGAAGGTGGACGAGGCCGCGAGCCTCGGCGGCACACTCTCGGTGCTGGCGCGCGCAAGGCTACCCATCTCGTACGTGAGTGAGGGTCAACGCGTACCCGAGGATTTGCGGCCCGCTCGGGCACTCGAGCTGGTCTCGAGCGCGGTGCAGCTGGCTCAAACGAGCGGCGCCGTCGCCGACGAGGACTTGTTGAAGCGCCGCTTCGGAGGAGTTGCACATGCTATCGCCTGAGAAGACTCTGCTCGAGAAGGCGAAGCTCGCCGGGCTCCCCGGACCAGTGCAGGTGATCGCAGTGACCGGGGGCAAGGGCGGCGTCGGCAAGACGAGCGTCGCCGTGAATCTCGCCGCGGCGCTGGCCGCGGCCGAGCGCAAGGTGGTCCTGCTCGACGGGGACCTCGGACTTGCGAACGTGGATGTATTCCTCGGGCTGTCCCCGCGCTACACGCTCGCGCACGTCCTGTCCGGGGAGCGCACTCTCGATGAGATCATGCTGGCCACACCGCACGGATTCCACATCGTGCCCGCCGCCTCGGGAATCGCAAGCCTGGCGAACCTGGATGCGGCCGCGCATCTGGCGCTCGTCCAGTCCTTCAGCGCGCTCGCCGCTCGGCTCGATGTGCTGATCGTCGACACTGCGGCCGGCATCGCCCACGGTGTGACGCAGTTCTCACAGGCCGCCCAGCAAGTCCTGGTCGTGATCTGCGATGAGCCGGCCTCCCTCACCGACGCGTATGCTTTGGTGAAGGTATTGAGCCGGCACCACGGAGTACGCCGCTTTCGCGTGCTCGCCAACATGGTCCGCTCGGTCGGGGCTGGGGAGGATCTCTTCCGGCGCTTCGAGCGCGTCACCGGGCGGTTCCTCGAGGTCACGCTCGACTTCGTCGGCGAGATCCCGGATGACGAATATCTGCGGCGCGCCGTGCGCGGCCAGCGTCCGGTGACCGAGGCCTATCCTTCGAGCCCCGCGGCGCGGGCTTTCAAGAAACTCGCGGCCCGAGCCGATAAATGGCCCATACCGGCCGGTCCGCGCGGCAATCTGGAGTTCTTCGTGGAGCGGCTGGTGCAAAGGCCAGCCGTGCGACTGGAGGTCGTACCGTGAGCGCCATGGGCGCGTATGCAGCCGCGCGCTCGGCCGATGCGACCGACGCGCTCGTGACGCGGCACGCAGAGCTGGTCAAGCGCATCGCCTACCATTTGGCCGGACGTCTGCCGCCTTCGGTGGATGTCGCCGATCTGATCCAGGCCGGGATGCTGGGCCTGCTCGAGGCCGCCGCGAACTACACCGCCAATCGGGGTGCGAGCTTCGAGACATACGCCGGCATCCGGATTCGCGGAGCGATGATCGATGCGCTGCGCAAACTCGATTGGGCGCCCCGCTCGGTGCATCGCAAGGCGCGAGCCGTGGCAGCGGTGATGCGCGACATCGAGAAGGAGACCGGTCGCGACGCGCGCGACGGCGAGATTGCCGAGCGCATGGGCGTGACGCTCGAGGAGTACTACTCGATCGTTCAGGACGCGGCGAGCTGCCGCCTGGCGAGTCTCGACGATGTGACGGCAGCGGCTGCGCCCGATTCCGCCGACCCGTTTCGCGAGACCGCCGAAGCGGACTTCCGCGGCGCGCTTGCACAGGCGATCGAGGCGCTGCCGGAGCGCGAGAAGCTCGTGATGTCGCTGTACTACAGCGACGAGCTCAATCTGAAGGAGATCGGCGCCGTCCTGAAGGTGACCGAATCGAGAGTCTGCCAGTTGCATGGGCAGGCATTGATGCGTCTGAAGGCGCGACTCGCGGCGTGGAGCGACCCGCGGGGCGCCGAGGGTGCACGAGGCGCAGGAGAGCGAGCGTGAGCAAAACCTTGAAGTTCCTTGTCGTCGATGATTTCTCGACCATGCGTCGCATCGTCAAGAATCTTCTGAACGACCTCGGCTACCAGAACGTCGTCGAGGCCGACGACGGCAACACCGCGCTGCCGATCCTGCAGCAAGGCGATATCGACTGCCTCATCACGGACTGGAACATGCCCGGCATGCACGGGCTCGAGCTGCTCAAGGCGGTGCGCAGCGACGCCAAGCTCGCCAAGCTTCCGGTCCTGATGCTGACGGCCGAAGCCAAGCGCGAGCAGATCGTCGAGGCGGCGCAAGCGGGCGTCAGCGGGTATGTGATCAAGCCGTTCACCGCCGAGATCTTGAAGGAGAAGCTCGAGAAGATCCTGGGCGTCGCTGTTGGACCGAGCGTGGCGAAGTCGGCATGAGCGCAAGCGACTCGACTTCGTTGAAGAGATTGTACGGCCCGCGCGTACAGGCCCTCGCGGCCGCCCTGGACAGTGGGGACGACTCTGGGTTCCTGTCCACGCTCGATGATGTGCTGCGCACGCGCAAGCCCGAGCTGCTCGAGGATCTGCGGGACGTCACGGTCAATCTGAAAGGAGCGCTCGAGCGATTTCGGCTCGACGCGCGCCTGGCCGACTTCGCGGAGCGTGAGATGCCCGATGCGCGCCAGCGCCTGGCGCACGTCATCAAGATGACCGACCAGGCGGCGCATCGTACGCTCGACCTGGTCGAGCAATCCGGACCTCCCGCGGAGCGCACGGCCAAGGCGGCCGAGTCGCTCGGCGCGTCGTGGACCAAATTCCGGGCTCGCCAGATCCAGACCCGCGAGTTCCACGAGCTGCTGAAGCTCATGGACAAGTTCCTGCCGGCTGCGCGCGCCGATTGCGAGCTCATTCGGCGCAATCTGGGCGAGGTGCTTCTCACGCAGGCCTACCAGGATCTCTCGGGCCAGATCCTTCGCGGGGTGATCGCCCTGGTGCACGAGCTGGAATCCGCGCTCGCCGAGCTCGCGCGACTGTCGGACGCCGCCCCCGCATCCGAAGCGCCTGCGGGCGGGCAGGTCTCGCACGGCTACGGACCGGCGGTGCCGGGGGTCGGCGACGGCGGGGACGTGGCCATTGGACAGCAGGACGTGGATGCGCTGCTGTCGGGCCTCGGAATCTAGCCCCGACCGCAACGCCCAGAGGAACACCCGTTGGACATTCTGAGCGTCGTAGGGCTGGTGCTGGCGTTCTTCGCGCTGGTCGGCGGCGCGATCATGCGCGGCGCCGGCGCGATGGCGCTGGTATCGGTCGAGGCGTTCATCATCGTCGGGATCGGGACCGTCGCCGCCATCTGTGTCCAGACGCCGCTTGCGGTGATGAAGCATGCCCTGTCGATCTTCATGTGGGCCGTCAAGCCCCCACCCCTGCATCCGGAGAATCTGATCAAGAGGATGGTCGAGTGGAGCAACATCGCTCGCAAGCAAGGACTCCTCGGCCTCGAGCCCGTGCTCAACCAGGAGCCCGACGATTTCGTGCGCAAGGCACTGCAGCTGGTTGTTGACGGCAGCGAGCCCGATGCCATCCGCAGCATCATGGAAGTCGAGCTGGGAACGCGCGAGCACGCCGACACACTCGGTGCGAAGGTGTTCGAAGGGATGGGCGTGTATTCCCCAACGCTCGGCATCATCGGCGCCGTGCTCGGACTCATCTCGGTGATGCAAAATCTGGCCGATCCCTCCAAGCTCGGCCCGGGCATCGCCTCTGCATTCACGGCGACGATCTACGGCGTGTCGTTCGCGAACCTCTTCTTCCTGCCGGTGTCCGCGAAACTCAAGGTCGCAATCGCCGCACAGACTCAGGTACGCGAGATGGTCATCGAAGGGATGATCTCGATCGCGCAGGGCGAGAACCCGCGCGCCATCGAATCGAAACTGCAGGGCTACCTGCACTAGAGGCGAGGGACGGCCCCATGTCGCGCAAGCGCAAGAACAAGCACGAGGAGCACACCAACCACGAGGCGTGGGCCATACCCTACGCCGATCTGATCACCCTGTTGCTCGCTTTCTTCGTGGTGATGTACGCAATCTCCTCCGTCAACGAGGGCAAGTACCGCGTGCTGTCGGACTCGCTGGTCGCCGCGTTTCGCGGCACGCCTCGAACTCTGGAGCCCGTGCAGGTTGGCGAGAAGGAGGTCGGCTCCGGCGCGGACATCAAGACGACTCTCGTTCAGCAGAGCATCATCGAGGGGCAGCCGCGCTCGCTGCTCACTCCGGTGCCCGTGAAGATCGCGCTGCCGAAGCCCGCCGAGCAAGCGTTGCGGCCCGGCGAGTTCGAGGCGGCCCAGCGCGCCGCCGCGGCGACCGCCGTGCTGGAGCGGGTCGCCGACAAGGTCATGCGGGCGATGGACGAGCTGGTGAAGGCGAATCTCGTATTCGTGCGCCGCAAGACCTCGCTCATCGAGGTGGAGATCCGCACCGACATCCTGTTTCCGAGCGGCAGCGCCACGCTCTCACCGGGCGCGGTTCCCGTCATCGATCGGCTCGCAAACGTGCTCAAGCCCTTCCAGAATCCCGTCCGCGTGGAGGGCCACACCGACAACCGGCCCATCAAGACGGCGGCCTTCCCCACCAACTGGGAGCTCTCCGCCGCGCGCGCCGCGAGCGTCGTGCGGCTCTTCGCGCAGGATGGCATCGATCCCGTGCGCCTATCCGTCATCGGCAAGGGGGAGTTTCAGCCGGCTCAGTCCAATGCCACGGCGGAGGGCCGCAACGCCAACCGCCGCGTCGTGATCGTGATCCTGTCCACCGACGGCTCCACTCCAGAGGGAATCCCGGCCGATGCGGCGGCGCAACCGAGCACGCCGCCGGCGAGTGTGCCCAATGCCGCGACCACACCCGCAACCCCCACGGCGAGTACGGTCGCCGTCCCTGCTGGCACGGTTTCTGCACCTTGAACCTGCGGGGGCCGATCGCGACGGAATTTTGCCGCGCATCAGAGCCTGGACTTCCGGCCCTCAGCGCGAGGGTCCTATGGTTACGATTCAATCGCTGATATCTCGATTGCCCGGGTCGCTACCGCTCGAGGACCTGCTCCTCGCGGGGCGAGCGGCATTTCTGGTGTTCTTCTTCGTGCTCGCGGCATTCACCTTCGCGCGCTGGAGACGCGCGGCCGAGCGCACCTCCGCGCACGCCGCCGAGCAGCTGACGCGCGTGCTCGAGCGTCTCGAGAGCCTCGAGGCGCGCTTCGCGCAGCTCGAGCCTCGCTTGAGCGTGCTCGGCGAGCAGATCGAGGCCTCCTCCAAGGCGGCAGCAACCGGTGGCGGCGCTACGGCGCACAACTACCCGGTTGCCATCCGTCTGGCGCGCGCCGGTGCGCAGCCGGACGAGCTGGTTGCAAACTGTGGGCTCAATCGCCAGGAAGCCGAGCTCGTCGCGCGGTTGCACGGGCGCGACCGGGACGCTCAGAGGCCTGCGCGCGGAGCCGCCCGCAGCCATCCTGCGGCCGCATGAGTATTCCTCCTACAGGAAAGAGACGCAGCTCACATTGGCCCGTTCCGAGGGTTCAAGTCGGTTACCGCCGGGCCGATTAGAGGTTTGGGTACCGCCACGAGCGCTACACGACGACCTCTGTTGCCTGGCCGATGAAGAAACGAGCCCATATCACCCGCGCGGGCAGCACGCGCCCTGCCGTGCGACGCGCGCCATGCGCGCCGCGCAGTGCTGCCGCACGGCGCCCGCGCGTGCTGGCATTGCCGGCCGAATGCACCCTCGCGCACGCCCAGACCCTCAAGGCGCGCCTGGCGATGCTGCTTAGGATCGCGAACTGCGTCACAATCGATGTGGCGCTCGTGCAGCGCATCGATACGGCCAGCCTGCAGCTACTCGTGGCCTTCGTACATGCTCGGCAGGCGGGCGCGCTCGCTCTGTCCATCCGGGGCGAATCCCGGGCGTTCGCGCAGGCTACGCAGCTGCTCGGGCTCGGCGGCATCTTGCATCCTGCTTCGGGCGCAGCGCCCGGCGATGCGTGAGGGGCCGGCTCGCATGTCGCTCGATCTCACGCAATTCCACGACGCCTTCTTCGAGGAGAGCTTCGAGGCGCTCGACGCCATGGAAGCGGCACTTCTGAAGCTCGACATCGCCGCTCCCGACCAGGAGATCATTCACACGATCTTCCGGGTCGCCCATTCGATCAAGGGGGGCAGTGCGACCTTCGGTTTCGCAGAGATCGCCTCCTTCACTCACAGTCTCGAGACGCTCCTCGAGGAGGTGCGCGCACACCGCCTGGCCGTATCCATCGCGATATCCGATTTGCTGCTCAAATCGATCGACGCGATTCGCGACATGCTGCGCAGGGTGCAGAGCGGCCGGCCGGTCGACGCGCAGCGCATCGCGGATCTGCAGTTCGAGCTCGAGCTCGCCATCGCGAAGAAAGGCGCGCCTGAGTCTCGGGCGCCGCAACCCTGCGCCGCAGCGCACGAGGCGCGGCCGATGCACTGGCGAATCGAGTTTCGTCCCGAGCCGCAGTTCTTCGTGCGCGGCAACGATCCGTTGCGCATGCTGCGCGAGCTCGCGGCGCTCGGCCGGATGGAGGTCACGAGCGACCACGCGTCTCTCCCCTCCTTTGCCGAGCTCGATCCGGAGGCGTGCTACCTCGCATGGGTCATCGAGCTCACCGGGGATGTGACCGAGGAGACCATCCGCGAGGTCTTCGATTGGGCCGTGGGCGAATGCGCCCTGGAGATCCGGGGCGCGCCCTGCCAGGCCGAGCCGCTCGCCCCCACCGACTCGCCCGCAGAGGCTGGCGAGCGCCGCGTGCAGGATCCCCCGGGCGAAGCGGTTCGGGCCGAAGCGCCGCATACCGAGACGCCGCGCGCGGAGGCTCCGACGAGCCTCAGCGCCATAGCCGACTCGGGCTCGATCCGGGTGAGCGTCGAGAAGATCGACGAGCTCATGAACACCGTCGGCGAGCTCGTCATCACGCAGGCCATGTTGAGCCAGATCGGCCGCAACCTCGAGGGACCCGTGGCGGATCCCTTCCGATCCGGCCTCGCCCAGCTCGAGCGGAACATGCGCGAGCTGCAAGAGAGCGTGATGCGCGTTCGCATGCTGCCGATCAGCTTCGTCTTCAGTCGCTTTCCGCGCATGGTGCGCGACCTCGCTCAACGGCTCGAGAAGCGGATCGAGCTGAAGGTGACGGGCGAGCAGACCGAGCTTGACAAGACCGTGCTCGAGAAGATTGGCGATCCGCTCGTGCACCTGGTGCGCAACAGCATCGATCACGGCATCGAGAAGCCCGATGCACGGCGAGCCGCGGACAAGCCACCGGTCGGCGTCATCCACCTCGACGCCTCGCACCGCGGCGGCAACATCGCCGTGGAAGTGAGCGACGATGGTCGCGGCCTCGACCGCGATCGCATTCTCGCGCGGGCTCGCGAGCGCGGACTGGTCTCCGGATCCGATCCTCTGAGCGATGAGCAAATCTACGAGCTCATCTTCCTACCCGGATTCTCCACCGCGGTCGAGACGACCGATCTGTCCGGGCGTGGGGTCGGCATGGACATCGTGCGGCGTAACATCAATGAGCTCGGTGGCAAGATCGAGGTGCACACCGAGCGCGGCCGCGGCTGCCGCTTTCTCATCACCTTGCCTCTCACGCTCGCCATCGTCGATGGCCAGTCCGTGACCGTCGGCAGCGAGACCTACATCGTGCCGCTCACCTCGATCATCGAATCACTGCAGCTCAAGCCCGCAAGCATCAATCGTCTTGCCGGTCGAGGCGAGGTGTTCGCGTTCCGCGGCAATTACCTGCCCGTCATCCGCCTGCACGAGCTGTTCGGCATCGAAGGGCGGGCCCGCGAGCTGCACGAGGGTCTCGTCGTGGTCGTGGAGGGCGAGGGAGGCCGCGCCGGGCTATTCGTGGATGACCTCCTTGGCCAGCAGCAGGTCGTCATCAAGTCGCTCGATGCGAATTATGGTCACGTGGAGGGCGTATCGGGTGCGACCATCCTCGGGGACGGCTCCGTCGCGCTCATTCTCGATCTACCCGGCCTGATGCGAATCACCAAGATGCGAGCGGCGGCATGAGCGATTCGGCTCCGCACCAGGTGCTCACCTTCGTGCTCGGCGGCGAGACCTACGGGGTGGACATCCTGCGCGTGCAGGAGATCCGCGGCTGGTCCGCGGTCACCAAGATTCCTCAGTCGCCGCCCCACGTGCTCGGTGTGCTCAATCTGCGCGGCGCGATCGTACCGATCGTCGACTTGAGAACGCGCTTCGAGCTCGAGCGCGCCGAGTACACCCCGGTCACGGTGATCATCGTGCTCTCGGTGCTGTCCGCCTCGGGTCGGCGCGACTTCGGCGTCGTGGTCGACGGGGTCTCGGATGTCGTGGACGTGAATACCACCGACGTGCGGCCGCCGCCCGAGATCGGAGCCGCGGGCGCGACCGGCTATATCCGCGGACTGGTGACCATCGCCGAGCGCATGGTGGTGCTGCTCGACATCGATCGACTGATCGGCGCCGAGCTGGCGGGGCTCGGCGCGCCGGGCCGGGCGGCATAGCGCGGTGCGCAGTCGGGAGGAACGGAAATGAGCGTGCTCAAGGGATTGCGCCTGTGGCAGAAGCTTGCAGTGCTCGTCGCGGCAATGGCGGTACCGACCGCCTTGCTCGCATTCTTCTACCTGCAGGAGACCGACGGGATCGTGCGCAGCGCTCGCAGCGAGCTCGACGGCGCGCGCTACCTGCAGTCGCTCGGATCGGCGCTCACCCTGCTCGTCAATCACCGCAGCCGCTCTCACGCGGTGCTCACCGGCGATGCAAGCCGCAAGAACGAGATGTACGCCACCGCGGCGATGATCGACAAGCAGTTCGTGGAGGTGGACGAGCTCGACGCGCAGCTCGGCCGGCGCTTCGAGTCGAGCGCCGACTGGGGCACCATCAAGACGGGCTGGACGGCGCTCAAGGCGCAGCTCGAGAAATCGACCCCGGAGGACAACCTGCATCGGCACGACGCCCTCATAGAGCAGATCGAGCATCTGATGAGCGCCGTGTCGATGAGCTCGGGCCTGGCGCTCGATCCCGATGCGGTGACCGCGACGTTGATCGACGCCACGCATCAGGCGGGCGATGCCCTGATCGCCATGAGCCGGCTGAACGAGCACGCGATCGGCGCCGCCGTGAAGGGCTATCTGGGCGGCGACGATCGCATCGCGATCGACATCTACGCGGGCGAGGTTTCCCGCGACCTGGACACTCTGCAGACGCAGCTGCAATGGACCTCGCAGGATGCCAAGTCGGCGGTCCTGCCGGCGCTGCAGTCGGTCACCCGCGAGTTCGGCCTGTTCCGCGACACGGTCAACACGAAGCTGGTGAATGCCCAGAAGATGGACATCACGGCATCGCAGGTGTTCGACGCGGCGGTGCCCGCGGTGAGCGACCTGCAGAACCTCTCGGTAGTGAGCTATGCCTCCATGAAGGCGGCCCTCGCCTCGCGTGCCGCGAGGGCTGCCAATACGCGCGACATCACCGCGAGTATCGTTGCCGGCGTGCTGGCACTGGCCCTCGCGCTGAGCTGGCTCATCACCCGCGCGCTCACCAGGCCGATGGCCTACGCCGTGCGGGTGTTCGGGGCGATCGCGGCCGGCCACTACCACAACCGGATCGAGGTGGAGAGTCACGACGAAGCCGGCCAGGTGCTCCGGGCACTGAACGACATGCAGGAAAGGCTGCGTGAGCAGATCGAAGCCGAGCGCGCGCAGGCCGCCGAGAACGCGCGCATCCGGCAGGCACTCGACAAGGTATCCACGAGCGTCGTGCTCGCCGATGCAACCCACAAGATCATCTATCTCAACGAGACGGCGGAGTCGACCTTCGCGCGCACCCAGACGGAGATCAGGAAGACCCTGCCCGGGTTCGTCGCCCGGGAATTGCTCGGTGACTCGCTCGATGTACTGAGCCCGGAGCCCCTGGTGCAGCGACGCGTACTCGAGACACTCTCCGGCGGGGACATCGAGGAGCGGGCGCTCGGCGGGTGCACGTTCCGGATGGTGGCCAATCCGGTCGTGAGCCGCGAGGGCGAGCGCATCGGGACCGTCATGGAATGGACCGACCGCACACCGGAGGTCGCCGTCGAGAAGGAGATGCAAGGAATGCTCGCAGCAGTCCTGGGGGGTGATCTGCGGCAACGCATCTCGCTCGAGGGGAAAGCTGGATTCTTCGCAGCTCTCGCGCACGCCGTCAACCAGCTGGCCGACAACATGGCCGAGATCGTCGCGCGGGTGAAGCATGCTGCGGGCGAGGTGTACCGGGGCGCAGAGGAGATCTCGCAGGGCAATGCGAACCTCTCGCAGCGCACCGAGGAGCAATCCTCATCGCTCGAGGAGACGGCCTCCTCGATGGAGGAGATGACCTCGACCGTCAAGCAGAATGCGGATAACGCCGGGCAGGCCAACCAGCTCGCCATCGCCGCGCGCGAGCAGGCGGAGAAGGGAGGCACGGTGGTCGCGAGGGCCGTCCGCGCCATGGCCGATATCAACGAGTCTTCGAAGAAGATCGCCGACATCATCGGCGTGATCGACGAGATCGCATTTCAGACCAACCTGCTCGCGCTGAATGCCGCGGTCGAGGCCGCGCGCGCCGGGGAGCAGGGACGCGGCTTCGCCGTGGTTGCGAGCGAGGTCAGAAATCTCGCCGGGCGCTCGGCGACCGCTGCCAAGGAGATCAAGGAGCTCATCCAGGACTCCGTCAAGAAGGTCGGGGACGGCTCGGTGCTGGTCACCCAGTCGGGTCAAACGCTCGAGCAGATCGTGGCCGCCGTGAAGAAGGTCTCCGACATCGTCGCCGAGATCGCCGCCGCCTCGCGCGAGCAGTCTTCGGGAATCGAGCAGGTCAATCGCGCCGTCATGCAGATGGACGAGCTGACCCAGCAGAACGCTGCGCTCGTCGAGCAGGCGACGGCGGCCTCGCAGGCGATGGCACAGCAGGCAGGCGAGCTCAATCAGATGATGGTGCGATACGAGCTGGCCGAGGCGCTCGCGCGCGCGCACTCCGACCGCACCGCGGGCAGAGCTCCCACGGGCGCGGGCGGAGCCGCCGCTCAGCGCGAGCGCCGCCGCCCCAGCCGCCCTTGGAGCGCAGCAAAGCGCAAGGCCACGGGCTCGGGCGGAGCAGCGCGTTCCGAGGCACCCTCGAGCGGCAGCGACTCGGACTGGCAAGAATTCTAGGAGAACGACGATGGCTCGAATACTAGCCGTAGACGATTCGGCGGCGATGCGCCAGATGGTCGGCATCACACTCACCGGCGCCGGTCACGAGGTCCAGCAGGCATCGGACGGGCGCGAGGCGCTACAGATCGCCGAGCGCGAGAAGTTCGACCTGATCATCACCGACGTGAACATGCCGGTGATGGACGGACTCACGCTCGTGCGTCATCTGCGAAGCCTTCCGGGGTATCGCGGCATACCGCTGCTCATCCTCACGACGGAGGCGACCACGGAGAAGAAGCTCGAGGGCAAGGCGGCGGGCGCCACGGGTTGGCTCGTCAAGCCGTTCAATCCGGATCGCCTGCTCGCGACCGTCGCCAAGGTTCTGAGCTAGGAATGGAGCATGACCGTGCGAAACAAGTCATCTGCGCCGACGAGTCTCGGCACGATCGCGACGCTGGCCGGCGCGTTCACGCTGCTTGCGACCTTCGCACCCGCGCCGGCGCGGGCCGACTGTCTGCTGCCGCCCCCGCCCAGCAAGGTTCCAGACGGGGCGAGCGCGAGCCAGCAGGAGATGATCACGGCGATGCAAACGCTGAAACAATACGACGGCGATGTGAGCATCTACCTCAAGTGTCTCGATTACGAGTCCAGGGAGAATCGGCTCGCGCCGACTGAACGAGACTTGAAGCACGATGCCGCCGTCAATCGGCTGCAGCAGGTCGTGGACAAGTTCAACGAGCAGGTACGCGTCTTCAAGTCCAAGCACGGCTGAGTGAGCGCGAGCGGATCGCCGCGGATCGAGCCTGCATGAGCCCCATTGACCGAACGACTGAGGAGCTTGCGACGGAGGTGGAGTCTGCCGCGCGCCTGCTCGCACGCGCGATGCGCGACTCCCACGGGCCGGTGAGCGTTCTGGCCGGTGCGCTCGAGCGCATGGCGACGGCGGTGGCGCGCTGCGCCCGGGCCGGTGATCCCGCCCATGCGGAGGCGCCGGCAGTTCGCGACCAGTCCGCGGCGCTCGAGGCGCTCGGTCGCGAGATCGCCCTGTGCATCGAGAGTCTGCAGTTTCACGATCGCCTGATTCAGCGCCTGGAGCGCGTGCGGGGCTGCCTGACAGGCATCACCGGGGAGCATCGCGCAATGGAGGCTCCGAGCGCAGGCGGCTCGCCCGAGGGCAGTGTCGAGCTGTTCGAGTGAGCGTCAGCATGAGTGCGCTCACGATCGATACCAAGAGCCTGCAGCGGCTGCGCGAATTCCCGTTCGGCAACGAGGACTTCGAGGCGCTGCGGCGGCTGGTGAAGTCGCTCACCGGAATCAATCTTTCGGACCAGAAGCGCGAGTTGATCTACGCGCGCCTCTCGCGGCGGTTGCGGGCATTGCGGCTGAAGAGCTTTCGGGAGTATCGCGACCTGCTCGCGGGCGATCCGCAGGAGCTCATTCAGCTCACCAACGCGATCACGACCAATCTCACCTCGTTCTTCCGCGAGCGCCACCACTTCGACTACCTGCGAGATGAGGTGCTCAAGCCGCTGGCGGCCAATCCGCACGGCAGCCGGCGGGTGCGCATCTGGTCGGCGGGTTGCTCGAGCGGGGAGGAGCCCTACTCGATCGCCATGATGGTTCACGAGGCCGTGCCGGATCTTGGCTGCTGGGACATCAAGATCCTCGCGACCGACCTCGACTCGGAGGTGCTCGCACGGGCACGTGCAGGTGTATACGGCGCCGAGCGCCTGCGCTCGGTCGAGCCGGAGCGGCTGGCGCGCTTCTTCACGGAGCAGTGGGACGAGACCGGGCTGCTTTACCGCGTAGCACCCGAGCTTGCGGCGCTTGTTACCTTCAAGCAGCTCAATCTGATGGATCCTTGGCCGATGAAGGGACCGCTGGATGTGATTTTCTGCCGCAACACCGTGATCTACTTCGACAAGGACACTCAGCGGGAGCTCTTCACCCGCATTGCTGCACTGCAGCGCCGCGGTGCCCAGCTGCTGCTCGGGCACTCGGAAAGCCTGTTCCAGGTCTCCACGGAGTACACGCTCGTGGGCAGGACCGTGTACCGGCGTAGCTGATATGCCTTCGTTGCTTCCAAGCGTCGCTCGGGGCGAGCAGCCTCCCGCACTGCGGGGCTTCGAGCACCTGCAGCGCTTCTTCGAGCCCGAGACCGGACGCTGGACCGCGAAGATCCTGGCCGGTGAGTATTACGTCACCTGCCACGACGAGGCGATCACGACGGTCCTCGGATCGTGTATTTCCGCCTGCGTGCGCGACCCCGAGCGGCGCGTCGGGGGCATGAACCATTTCATGCTTCCCCGTGACGCCCCCAACACCGACAGCTGGCTCGACACCGCCGTGAGGCCCGCCACGCGCTACGGCTCCTACGCCATGGAAAGCCTGATCAACGATCTGATGAAGCTCGGCGCGGCGCGCGAGCGCCTGGAGTTCAAGCTGTTCGGCGGCGGGCGCATCCTCACCTCGATGACTGATGTGGGCGCTCGCAACATCGACTTCGTGCACAGCTTCATCAAGATCGAGGGCTACAAGGTCGCCGCAGAAGACCTGGGGGGCATGCAGCCGCGCAAGATCATCTATTTCCCGTCAGTCGGACGGGTCAAGGTGCGGCGCCTGCGCGCGATCGAGAACCGTAGCATTGCCGACCGCGAGCAAATCTACCTCGCGAGCTTGGAGAAGCACGGCGATGGTGGCGAGATCGAGCTGTTCGACCGGACATAGGAGCCAGGCTTGGCCGCGATTGCACCACCGTTTGACCGCCGCGAGCTCACTCGTCGCATTCGCGTGCTCGTGGTCGACGATTCGGCGCTCGCTCGCCAGATCCTCACCGAGATGCTGGCGCGCGATCCCGGCATCGAGGTCGTCGGCACGGCCGGGGATGCGCACATCGCTCGCGAGAAGATCAAGCAGCTCAATCCCGACGTACTGACACTCGACGTCGAGATGCCCAAGATGGACGGACTCACGTTCCTGCGCAATCTCATGCGCCTGCGTCCGATGCCCGTGGTGATGGTTTCCTCGCTCGCCGAGCATGGCGCCGAGGTCACCCTGGACGCGCTTGCGCTGGGCGCGGTCGATTACCTGCCGAAACCGCGGCTCGATATCGCGGCCAAGCTTCCGGATTACTGCGACGAGCTCATCCAGAAGGTGAAGGTGGCGGCGAGCGCAAGCGTGCGAGCGCTCGACTCTCCGCAGCGCAGCTCGCCCTACGGCGCGCCCCGCCCCATGAGCGGTGCCCGCGCTGCCTCGGATCGGTTGATCGGGATCGGCGCCTCGACCGGGGGAACCGAGGCGATCAAGGAGGTCCTGTGTGGCTTGCCGCCCGACAGCCCGGGAGTCCTCATCGCGCAACACATCCCGAAGGCCTTCAGCACTCCATTCGCGCGACGCTTGAACGACTCCTGCGCGCTGCAGGTGTGCGAGGCCGAAGACGGGCAGCAGATCCTCGCCGGCCATGCCTATCTCGCACCCGGCGACCGCCATCTGCGCCTCGCCCGGGACGGCAGCCGCTACGTATGCCGGATCGAGGACGGCGCACCGGTCAACCGGCACAAGCCCTCCGTGGATGTTCTGTTCCTCTCGATGGCGCAGAATGCGGGGCGTAATGCGATCGCGCTCCTGCTGACCGGCATGGGCAAGGACGGTGCTCGCGGCCTGCTCGACATTCGCAACGCCGGCGGCCACACGCTCGCTCAGGACGAGGCGACGAGCGTGGTCTGGGGGATGCCTGGGGAGGCCGTCTCGCTCGGGGCGGCGCAGCACGTATTACCCCTGGGTGAGATCGCGGCGGCCGCGTGCGAGCTGGCCGCGATGCGTGATGCGCGCGGGGCTCGCCCGGCCTGAGAAAACGACATGCAACTGGAGACACTATGAGCAGCAAGGTCCCCGCCGGCAAAGGCAAACCGGCTCCGCCCAGTGGGCCGAGCGATCCGGCTGCGTTTGCCTTCGTGCAATCGCTCGCGGGGGAGCTCTCGAGCGGCAAGGTGGACCTGCCCAGCTTCCCCGACATCGCCATGCGCGTTCGTAACGTGCTCGCGGACGACAACGTCACGCCGGACAAGGTCGTTCGGGTGGTGAGCGCCGAGCCCGCCCTCGCGGCGCGGCTGATGCAGATGGCCAATTCGGCGGCGCTCAATTTCAGCGGCCGGGCCGTCACCGACCTGCGCACGGCCGTTGCGCGCATGGGCTTCAACATGGTGCGCAGCGCCGCCATTGCCTTTGCAATGTCGCAGCTGAAGAACGTCGAGTCGCTCAAGGGACTCGAGAAGCCCCTCGAGGTGCTCTGGAAGCGCAGCGCATCGGTCGCCGCGATGTCGCATGTGGTCGCGCGGCGGTTGTCGAAAGTAAATCCCGACACGGCGCTGCTCGCCGGGCTGCTCCACGGCGTGGGTGAGCTCTACATCCTCACGCGAGCAAAGCAGCATCCGCTGCTGCTCGCCAACAGCGCTGCCTTCCACTCGATCGTTCGCGACTGGCATTCGAGCATCGCAAAGGCTTTGCTCGAGAACTGGGATCTCGCCGAGGAGATCGTGACGGCCGTGGAAACCTTCGAGGACTACGAGCGGGATCATCGGGGACCCGCCGATCTCACCGACGTGCTGACGGTCGCATATCTCCTCGCCTCCTACCAGGGGCAGCCCGAGACGGTGGAGCTCAACATGCAAGGTGTTGCGGCATGCCGGCGGATGCAATTGGACAATGATGCCTACCGCAGGCTCATCGGCGAGTCGGCCGACGAGATCCGCGCCATGCAGCAGGCGCTGGGACACTGATGGCCGCGGTCGCCGGAGCGCTCCCCAGGTGAACGCCGCGCAGCCGCAGCACGAGCCGGGCGCACCCGATGTGGTCACCGCGCAACCCACCGCGGGGACCGCGACCGGCACACACGATGCGTTTGTGTTCGTGCGGGCGCTGGCGACCGAGCTGTCGAGCGGCGAGGTCGATCTCCCCGGATTTCCCGAAGTCGTGCTGCGCGTGCGACGCGCGCTGGCCGACGACAACGTCTCGGCCGAGAAGGTGGCGCGCATCGTGGGTGCCGAGCCTGTCCTGAGCGCTCGGCTGCTGAGGATGGCCAACTCGGCGGCGCTCAATCCGTCCGGCAAGACGATCGCGGACTTGCGCACGGCCATCATGCGCGTGGGCCTGAACGTCGTGCGTAGCACGACGATCGCCTTTGCAGTGAAGCAGCTGCGCTCGGCCCCCGAGCTTCGCGGCCTCGAGAAACCGCTCGATTCTCTCTGGCGCCGCAGCGTTCTGGTGGCGAGCTTCGCGTATGTCATCGCGCGCCGGTACGAGTATCCGAGCCCCGATACGGCGCTGCTCGCCGGGGTGCTGCACGGAATCGGCCGCCTGTACATCCTCACGCGGGCCAGCCGCCACCCCGCCCTCTTCGCCGATGTAGCCACCTACCAGGCGATCGAGCGCGATTGGCACCTGTCGATCGCCTGCGCGCTGCTCGAGCACTGGGGGATTGCCGAGGAGGTGGTGCAAGCCATCCGCGAGTCCGAGGACTTTGCGCGCGAGCCTCGCGGCCCTGTGGCACTCGGGGACGTCCTGCTGGCGGCGACGCTCATCGCGGTCAACCGCGAGCAGCCGGACCTCCTGGATGCGCGCTTGAGCAGCGTGCGCCCCGTCGCGAGACTTCAGCTGAATCGCACCGTCCGCGAGGCGCTCATGACGGAATCGGCGCAGGAGCTCGCCGAGCTGCAGGAAGCGCTACGATAGGCGCGTCGGGCAAGCTGCCCTACGCGAGGCGCCTAGGCGTTCCCGAACGAGCGCTCCAGCTGTAGCAGCTGATCGGCAATATGGCTTGCGGAGATCGTGTAAGTGCCCTGCTCGATCGAGCTGGCCACGGCCGCCACGCGAGCCTCGTTGACGGCGGGCAACGCCTGGGCGGCTTGTTCCAGCTGTGCGAGCTGACTTGCCGCGTCCGTGATGTGGATGCTCCCGGGGGGAGCTGAGCTTGACGATGGCGTGCCGGCGGACTGCGAACGCTGCGAAACGCCGCCCGCACCGACCACAGAGGGTCCGCCTCCGTCCAGACTGTTGATTTGATTGCCCACTCGAAGCTCTCCTTCGACCTCTGCAGGGCTTATATCGGCGGCAACCGACCGAACTTTAGGCCCTCGGATGACATACTCAGACCTGGATCTTGACCACGTGCCCAACGCCCGTCATGGCGTATGCGCCGCGCGGGCCATAGCTCACTGCCTCGCCGCGGCCCCTGAACAGGGCGGCCAGCCGCGCCTGAACGTGCCTTAGGCGGGCGCTTGCCAGCGCGCTGTTGCGGTCATTGAGCGCCCTGCAGTTCCCCGCGGCGGCGCGGCAGCGAGCCCACGCCGTTGCGAGCGACCCCCCGGTGTCGCACCAGCGCAGGATCTGCTCGATGCCCCCGGCGTCCGCCGCGTGTCCGAGCTGACGGCACAGGCCTGCGCGTTGCTCCTCCGCCCGCACCACACGGCCGATCGCGCGCTGGCGCTCGCGAATGACGCTCTCGAGCGCGCCCACCTCGTTCGCCGAGAGATGTGCGTGCTCGCGGTCCAGGAAGCTCGCCAGCTCGATGAGAGCCGCCTCCTCTTCCGCGAGAATCGTCCCGAGCTCTCCCCGGCAGGCTTGCGCTTCCATAGGCATCAGTCCGCCACTCGAACGGTATCGGACGACTCGGCGACCCCTTCGATCACTTTATCGGAGCTCAGATTTTGCACCTTGAGGCGACCTCCCGCCGGGGCATCCTGCAGGGCGCGACCCGCCGCCCGCACTTCGATACCAGCTGACTGGACGACCAGTGTCACGTCCTGGCCGCGACGCACGATCAGATCGGGCTCGAACATATCCACCGTCAACGATGTTCCAGCCGGGAGCGTGCGCTCCAGACGTCGCCCGTTGAGCTCTGGCGTGCTGCCGAGAAAGGCGGCGGTGATCCCCGTCGCAGTGCGTGTCTCCACGGTCACGTCATCGGCGGTGAGGCGTGCGAAGCGCGCCACCGCATGGCGCAGCACCAGCACGGGTATGCGCCGCACCACGGTGACCGGAACATAGACTGTCCAGCGCACCGGGCCCGCGCAACTCACGCCGACCGTCGATCGCGACAGCGCGGCAGAGCTCGCCGCTGACTCCACCCGTGGACCAGTGGCGCAACGGGCCAGCCGCAAGCGGTGATCGAGCTCCCCGGCAGTGATCTCCGTCACGCCGGAGTCGGCCGGAAGCTCGGATCGAACGTATGCGACCGCTGCGGCGCGCACGGCCGCGAGCGGCTCTACGCGAGCATCCTCGGATCTGTCCTCCCCGGCGCACAGTGCCGCACCGAATACTGCGTACGCCGCGAGGCCGATCGCCATGCGCCCGCGGGCGCGTCGATTTACCGTCATGTCGTGCTCCTCGCCCAGGGTAGCTGCAAGTTGCACGCCAGGGCATGGCTACGTTCGCGGCGAGCCTGCGAGCCGGCCCGCGTTTGAGACGAGCCGCACAAGCTGCGTCCGCGACTCGATGCTGCCGAAAGCGGCAAGAGCTTGCCGCCCGGCCGGAATCCCGTCACGCAGGCGACGGCCCGGCGCACCGCCGGCACGCGCTTGCGCACATTGGCATGCGTATTGCTGTTTGCAGGGCGGCGAGTCGTTCTTTTGACGCTCGTTTGATAGGACCGACTGGACTGACGTATGGCATTCGACATCGATAGCTATCTCGGGATTCATCCCGAAGCGTTGCAGCTTCAGGCGCGCCGCATGGAGGTGCTCGCAGATAATCTCGCGAACGTCGACACGCCCAATTACAAGGCGCGCGATCTCGACTTCCAGGCAGCGCTCGCAGCGGCTAGCGGCCAGGCAGGCGCAACCGGCGGCCCCTCCGTGGCTCCGGTGAGCCTCACGACCACCGACCCGCAGCACATCGGGGCGGATCCGACGGCACCGGGCTCCCCCGAGCTCAAATACCGAGTCCCGCTCGCACCTTCGCTCGACGGCAACACGGTGGATTCGCAGCTCGAGCAGGCGGCGTTCGCCGAGAACACGGTGCGCTACCAGGCGACACTCACCTTCATCTCTTCGAGCTTGCGCAGCCTCATGACCGCCATCACCGGCTCGTAAGGCCACTGGAGCACGATACATGTCCTCCTTCAAGATCTTCGACATCGCAGGCTCGGGCCTGTCGGCCGAGTCGGTGCGACTCAACACCATCGCGAGCAATCTCGCCAACGCGGACAGCGCGAGCGGCGATCCCACCACGGTCTACAAGGCGCGCCATCCCGTCTTTCAGGCCGTTCAGGCGGCGGCCATGACCTCCTTCAGCACCGACTCCGACAGCGCCTCGGGAGCCGCGGTCCGCGTGAGCGGCATCGTCGAGAGCAACGCTCCGCCGACCGTGACGCATGATCCCGGCAATCCGCTGGCCGACGCGCAGGGCGATGTCTATTCGCCCAACGTGAACGTCATCGAGGAGATGACCGACATGATCTCCGCATCGCGTGCCTACCAGGACAACGTCGAGATCATGAACACCTCCAAGGACCTCATGCTCGATACCCTGAAGCTCGGACAATCCTAGGCGGCTGATGCCGCGACACGCCGCTGCTCGCACGGTCTCGACACCCTAACGTCCCACACTCTCAATCCAGGAATGCCATGACGACCCCCACGGTGAATCCACTGCTGAGCAGCAACTCGAGCGCGGGGAGCGCGGCCTCATCCTCGAGCCCCATCCCGGCGAACATGCAGATCAGCGAGGCGGGCTTCCTGCAGCTCATCTCCACACAGCTGCAGAACCAGGATCCTCTGAATCCGACCGATCCGAGCGAGTTTCTCTCGCAGATCGAAGGGTTGAGCGAGGTCTCGAGCCTGCAGGGCATGCAAACGACGCTGCAGGCGCAGCAGCTCACGAGCGGCGCGGCCCTGCTCGGACAGAACGTGCTCGCGCCCTCGACCACGGCAACCCTCGCATCCGGCGGGTCCGTGAATGGCGCAGTGCAGGCGCCCACCGGCGCCACGAACCTCACGGTGAGCATCGCAAGCGCGAGCGGCGCGACCGTGAGCTCCTTCCAGGTGACGCCACAGTCCTCGGGCCTCACCCCGTTCACCTGGAATGGGACGACGAGCACGGGAGCGGCCGCTCCGGCGGGAACCTACACCGTCAGTGTATCGGCCACGGTCGCCGGCTCCAGCCAATCGGTGAGTCCCTACATCGAAAGTCAGGTCCAGAGCGTCACGATCGACCCGACGACCCAGGCGCTCGATGTGAACACGAACAACGGCTCGGTGCCGCTCAGCTCCGTGGTGAGCATCCTCTAGTCGCACCGCCCGGCAGGTCACCCCCTTTTCACGCTTCAGGAGAGATCGATCCATGTCTTTCAACATCGCACTGACTGGCCTCAACGCCGCGAACGAGGACCTCTCGGTCACCTCGAACAATCTTGCCAACTCCGCGACCGTCGGTTTCAAGACCTCCACGACGGAGTTCTCCAGCCTGTTCGCCTCGAGCCCCACCGGCGTGAGCGCCACGGCCGCGGGAAACGGCGTTGCGGTCGGCGAGGTTGCCCAGCAGTTCACCGAGGGTGACATCGAGACGACGGGCAACAGCCTCGATATGGCGATCGACGGCAACGGATTCTTCATCATGAGCGACAACGGAGCGCTCAGCTACACGCAGGACGGGGAGTTCCAGCTCAACAGCCAGAACCAGGTCGTGAACGATCAGGGGCAGGTGCTGCAGGGCTATCCGCCGCTCTCCAACGGCACTTTCAACACCGGCGCGCTGCAGGACCTCACGCTCAGCACGAGCGAGAGCGCACCGCTCGCAACCACGGCTGTCCAGCTCACCGCCAACCTTCCGGCTGACTCATCGGCACCGGCCGACGCGCCCTTCAGCCCGACCAATCCGGACAGCTACACGGACACCACCTCGCTCAGCGTCTACGACTCCGAGGGCGCAGCGCACACCTCCACGCTGTACTTCGCCGCCACGGCCACGCCGGGCACCTGGGACGTGTACGAATACATCGACGGCAACGCCGTGAACGCCACGCCGGCGACGCTGACCTACAACTCGAGCGGGCAGCTGACCTCGGCGACCAACGCCAGCGGCTCGGCGGCCGCCGGCGGCACGGTGAGCTTCGGTACCTACACGCCCACGGGTACGGGCGCTGCGGCCATGAACATGACGTTCAATTTCAGCCAGGTGAGCCAGTACGGTGGCAGCTTCGGCGTCACGGCCGTGAATCAGAATGGCTACACCACGGGGCAGTTGACCGGCATCAGTGTGAGCCAGACGGGCGTCGTGCAGGCGCAGTACACGAACGGCAATTCGGTGAACCTGGGCCAGGTGGCGCTCGCGAACTTCGCCAACACGGAAGGCTTGCAGCAGGATGGCAACCAGACCTGGTCGGCCACGCAAACCTCCGGCCCCGCGGTCAACGGCGTCGCGGGCGGCTCGGGCTTCGGCACGATTCAGTCCGGCTCGCTCGAGGAGTCGAACGTCGACACGACCTCCGCGCTGGTCGAGATGATCACCGCCGAGCGCGCCTTCCAGGCGAACGCGCAGATGATTCAGACCGAGGACCAGGTCACTCAGTCGATCATCCAGATCGATCAGAACGGCTGATGCGGACCGCCTCGATGCTCCTTCGATGCGCAGGTGACCGATGGACAAGCTGATCTACGTCGCGATGTCGGGTGCCGCGGAGACGCTCAATGCGCAGGCCGCGAACAACTACAATCTCGCCAACGCGAGCACGGCGGGCTTCAAGGCCAATTTGTCCACGTTTCAGACCCGCTCCGTGACCGGGCCCGGCTATGCCTCGCGCGCCTACGCAACCGACTCGTCGGTGGGGTGGGACCCCACGACCGGCGTGGAGGTCACGACCGGAAACCCGCTCGACGTGGCCGTGCAAGGCTCCGGATTCATCGCGGTGCAGGATGCGAGCGGCGCCGAGGCGTACACCCGGGCGGGGGACCTGCACATCGATCCGAGCGGGCAGCTCATGACCGCGACGGGTCATCAGGTCATCGGCGAGGACGGCCCGATCAGTATTCCACCGGCGGCGACCACGACCATCGGCGCGGACGGCTCCATCTCCATCGTGCCGATGGGACAGACCCCGCTCACCATTGCGAAGCTCGCCCAGATCAAGCTGGTCAATCCGCCGGCCGGATCGCTGCAGAAGGGTGCCGACGGCCTGTACCGCATGGCGGACGGCACGACCCCCGCGGCGGACGCGAACACGACTCTGGCCTCCGGTGTGCTGGAGTCGAGCAACGTCAACCTGCCGAGCTGTCTGGTGAACATGATCGAGCTGTCGCGCCGCTTCGAGTTGCAAATCAAGTCGCTGCACACCGCCGAGGACGACAGCAATTCCTCGGCGAAGCTCCTGCAATCGAGCTGAGCTCGCTAGCGCCGCAACGAGCCGCCGAGCCACACCACACACCGGAATCACACTGAAGAGGACACCATGGAACCCGCCCTTTGGGCCGCCAAGACCGGCCTCGACGCACAGCAGACTCAGATGACGGTGACGGCGAACAATCTCGCCAACGTGAATACCACCGGATTCAAGGGCAGCCGCGCCGTGTTCGACGACCTGCTCTACCAGAATCAGTCCCAGGTGGGCGCCGACACCTCGCAGACCACGATGTCCCCGACCGGCCTCAACGTGGGCACGGGCGTTCGCGTTGTCTCCACGGAGAAGACCTACACCCAGGGCAGCATCAACAACACCGGCAATAACCTGGACATCGCAATCCAGGGACTCGGGTTTTTCCAGGTGCTGCAGCCGAACGGCACGATCGGCTACACGCGCGACGGCAGCTTCCAGCTCAATGCGCAGGGGCAGCTGGTCACCTCCAACGGCTATCCGGTGCAGCCTGCCATCACCATCCCGACGGGAGCGCAGTCCGTCACGATCGGCGCGGATGGGACGGTGACCGTACAGCTCGCCGGGCAGGCGACCCCGAGCACGGTCGGGTCGTTGCAGCTTGCGAATTTCATCAATCCCGCCGGACTGCAGGACATCGGCGGCAATCTCGCCGTCGAGAGCGCATCGAGCGGGCCCGCCACGATCGGCACACCTGGATTGAGCGGCCTCGGGACCCTCATTCAGGGCTCGGTCGAAGGCTCGAACGTCGATGTGGTGGAGGAGCTCGTCAACATGATCCAGACACAAGAGGCGTACGAGATGGACTCGCGCGCGGTGGAGAGCACCGACCAGATGCTCTCCTACGGCACTCAGAACATGTAAGGCAAGGGTGAGGCAAGCAGCAATGCGATTGATCGGCATCACTCTGTGCGCGGCTGTGGCGCTCGCGAGCGCGAGCGGCTGCCATGCATCCCGCCCTCCCAAGCAGGACGACGGGCTCGCGTGGACCCAGGAGAAGGTCGCGCCTCCGACCGAAGGCGCGATCTATCAGGCGAATCGCGAGCTGGAGCTCGCCTCCAATCCCATCGCCCGTCATGTGGGCGACATCGTGACGATCGTCTTGGATGAGAACACGGCGGCGCAGAAATCGGCGACCACCGACACGGCCAAGCAGACGAGCGACTCGCTTCCCGGCCCCACTCTCCTCGGGAAGTCCGTCACCTTCCACGGCAATCCGATCCTGAGCAACAGCATCGACAACCAGTCCAAGTTCACTGGCTCGGGCGACAGCTCGCAAAGCAACAGCCTGACCGGCTATCTCGCCGTGACGGTGATCAAGGTGCTGCCGAACGGCTACCTTCTCGTCTCGGGGCAGAAGCAGATTGGTCTCAATCAGGGCCAGGAATACATCCGCGTGACCGGTGTCGTGCGCCCGATCGATCTGTCCTCGGACGACTCGGTCCCCTCGTATCGCGTTGCCAATGCGCGCATCAGCTACAGCGGCAAGGGTGCTGTCGCCGATGCGAACGCGCAGAGCTGGCTGGCGCGCTTCTTCAACTCACCGTGGGCGCCCTTCTGATGTCGATCAATTCCATTGGCAAAAAGATGGCAAGCGGCGCGTGCGCGGCGCTGTTCGGTGCGTTGCTGCTGCTCGCCGTGGGCGCCCCGGCACACGCCGAGCGCATCAAGGATATCGCGCGCGTGGCCGGCGTGCGCACCAACCAGCTGGTCGGCTACGGGCTCGTCGTCGGACTGAACGGCACCGGCGATCAGACGACCATGACGCCCTTCACCCTGCAGAGCATCGAGAACCTGCTGCTGCAATTCGGGGTCACCATCCCCCCCAACACCAATCCGATGGTGAACAACGTCGCGGCGGTGACCGTCACGGCCGAGCTGCCACCCTTCTCAAAGCCGGGACAGACGATCGATGTGACCGTCGCCTCGATCGGAGATGCCGCGAGTCTGCGCGGCGGGGAGCTGCTGATGACCTCGCTGCGCGGCGCCGACGGGCAGGTCTATGCCGTCGCCCAGGGCAGCGTGCTCGTGAGCGGCTTCGGAGTGAACGGCAAGGACGGCTCCAAGATCACGCTCAACGTGCCGAGCAGCGGGCGCATACCCAACGGAGCCACCGTCGAGCGCGAGGTATCCATGCATTTCGCCTCCGAGCCGCATCTCGTGCTCAATCTGAACACTCCCGATTTCACCACTTCCGCACGGGTTGCCGCCGCCATCAACAAGCTGCTCGGCTCCGGAACCGCCGAGGCGCTCGATGCCGTCTCCATCCGCGTGGCCGCTCCGGTCAATCCCGATCAGCGCATCGCCTACGTGGCGACGCTGGAGGATATTCAGGTCGATCCGGGGATCGCCCCCGCGCGCGTCATCGTCAACTCACGCACCGGCACCGTGGTCATCAGCTCGGAGGTGCGCGTGATGGCTGCGGCCGTCGCGCATGGCTCGCTTGCCGTGACCATCACCGAGCGCCAGGACGTGAGCCAGCCGGGACCCCTGTCGCAGGGCACGACCACCGTGACACCACGCAGCACGATCGATGTGAAGCAGGCGGATGCGCACATGTTCGTGTTCCAGGCCGGCGTCAATCTCGATGAGATCGTGCGCGCGGTGAATCAGGTCGGAGCGGCCCCCGGGGACCTGGTCGCCATTCTCGAGGCGCTGCAGCAGGCCGGCGCGCTGCGCGCTCAACTCATCGTTCTGTAGCCTGTCATGACGGCGCCGGTCCCCGATGTGCGCACGTACGGCGATTTCGCCGGACTCGAGTCGCTGAAGAAGGCGGCGCACGGCAACGATCCGACGGCCGTCCGCGAGGTCGCGCGCCAGTTCGAGAGCCTGTTCGCGCGCATGCTGATCAAGAGCATGCGCGATGCAATCGGGCGCGATCCGATCTTCGGCAGCGACCAGGAAGAGACCTATCAGGGAATGTTCGACGATCAGCTGTCGCTGCAGCTCACGCGCGGCCACGGCCTCGGACTCGCCGACATGCTGGTGCGCCAGCTGCAGCGCCGGGGTCTGGCCACTGCCGGCGCAAGCTCCCAGAGCTCCACTGCAGGTACCGGTGCCAAGGCGGGCGCGACCGGCGCGACCGGCGTGACGGGCGCCGCCGGCAGCTCAGGCGGCAGCGCGGCCTCGGGGCTTGCGCCGGTCTCGAAGGCGGACCAGACGAGCTTCATCCGCGATGTGTGGCCGCAAGCTCAGCAGGCCGGCGCGCAGCTCGGGGTGGCCCCGGCGAGCCTCGTTGCGCAGGCAGCGCTCGAGTCGGACTGGGGCCGCAGCATCCCTCGAGATGCGGACGGGCGCTCCAGCCACAACCTCTTCGGCATCAAGGCCGCGGGCAGCTGGAACGGAGCGAGCGTCACTGCGGGCACGCAGGAGGTCGAGGGCGGCGTGGCGCATGCGACCGCGGCGCAGTTTCGCGCCTACTCCAGCCGGGCCGAGGGATTCCAGGATTATGTCGCGCTGCTGCAGAACGAGCCTCGCTATGCACAGGCGCTCAATACCGGCGGTGACGCCCATGCGTTCGCCAGCGCGCTGCAGCGCGGGGGCTATGCGACCGATCCCGACTACGCCCGCAAGGTGAGCGCGGTGGCCGGCAGCGTCGCGAGCCTTGCGCAGCCGCTCAAGTTTGCGAGTGCCGCGCCGATCAACGCTAAGACGGATAGCCTCTAGCAGGACGTCACGGAATGGCTGACATACTCGCGACCGCCTCCTCGGGCCTCATTGCCTTCCAGCAAGCGCTCGATGTGACGAGCAACAACGTCGCCAACGTCTCCACGCCTGGCTACGACGCCGAAACGGCCAACTTCACGGAAGCCCCGGGCGAGGGAACCTCGATCGGCTACATCGGCAGCGGTGTCGACGTCTCGAGCATCACGCGCGCCTACAACGCGCTGCTTGCCCAGCAGGCGAACGCCTCGCAGTCGAGCTACACGAGCTTCAACACGCTCGCGACCTGGGCGGCACAGATCGACAATATGTTGAGCTCCTCGAGCACCGGCCTCACGACGAGCTTGCAGAGCTTCGTCAACTCCCTGCAGACGCTGGCGAGCTCGCCGACCTCCACTGCCTCAGGCCAGGCGGTGCTCAGTCAAGCACAGGCGCTCGCGCAGCAACTGCAGTCCTACAGCTCGCAGGTGTCGCAAGCGCAGTCGCAGGTCGAATCGCAGATCCAGGGCAACGTCTCCGAGATCAACACGCTCGCGAGCAACATCGCCGCGGTCAACGGCGAGATCGCCCACGCGGCCGGCGCCGACCCCGGGCAGACCCCGAATCAGCTCCTCGATCAGCTCGACGGCCTCGTCAGTCAGCTCAGCCAGTACGTCACGGTCAACACCGTCGGCGGAAGCAATGGCGAGTTGAACGTATACATCGGGACCGGACAGGCGCTCGTGCTCGGAAGCAGCACACAGCAGCTCACGGCGACGCCGAATGCGTATGACGCCACGCAGTACGACATTGGACTCACGAGCGGCAGCAACACCGTCGATATCACCTCGGAGGTGACCGGCGGCTCCCTCGGAGGACTGCTGGGCACGGTCAGCCAGGTCCTGCAACCGACCCAGAATGCGCTGGGGCAGATCTCGGTGGGCCTCGCAACGCTTGTGAACCAGCAGCAAGCCGCGGGGATGGATCTCACTGGCGCGCAGGGCCAGGCGATGTTCGCCGTTGGCGGTGTCCAGGTCTTCGGCGACACGAACAACACCGGCACCGCCTCGCTCGATGTCACCCGCACCAGCCTGAGCGCGCTCACGACCGATGACTACACCCTTCAGTACACGGGCACCGGCTCGAACGGCGGCTGGCAGCTGCTGGATCAGACGACCGGGCAGACGGTCTCCATGACCGGCACGGGCACGAGCGCCGATCCGCTGCTGGCCGCAGGCATGTCGATCATTGCAAGCGGAACCCCGGCAACCGACGACAGCTTCCTCATCCAGCCGACGGCCGGCGCCGCGCAAGGCCTCTCCGTGCAGCTGACGAATCCCTCGCAAATCGCCTCTGCCTCGCTCGTGCAGGCGAGCGCATCCACGAGCAACACCGGGACTGGCAGCATCTCCTCGGCCGGTGTTACCGATCCGAGTACCTGGCTCGCCAATGCAGGCACGTACACGCTCTCGTTCTCGAGCCCCACTGCATACGTGGTGACGAACTCCGCGGGAACGCAGGTCGGCTCCGGAACCTACACGAGCGGTAGCGCGATCGACATCGAAGGTGCCCAGGTAACCCTCACCGGCACTCCGGCTGCGAACGATACCTTCACGCTAGGCAGCAATTCACCCGCCAACACGGGCGACAACAGCAACCTGCTCGCGATGATCGGCGCCCTGTCTGCCGCGGCGCTCAGCGGCGGCACGACCTCGCTCAGCGGCGCGGCTAACAGCCTCGTCACGCAGGTCGGTACGCTCACGCAACAGGCGCAGTCGAACGCCTCCGCGGAGCAATCGGTGAACCAATCGGCAACGACCGCGCTGAGCAACGCATCGGGCGTGAACCTCGATGAGGAGGCGGCGCTCATGGTGCAGTACGAGCAGGCCTATCAGGCCTGCGCGCAGATGATCTCCGCCTCCACCACGATGTTCGACTCACTCATCACCGCGATGACCTACGGCTGATCGCAACATGACCATCTCGACCGTCACCTTCCAGAACGATGCCCTCTACGCCATCGACGCGCTCGACACCCAGGTGGCGCAGACGCAGAACCAGCTCTCCACCGGTCTCACGCTGCAGAATGCCGCGGACAATCCCGTGGCGATGTCGCAGGTGAACGAGCTGGACAACCAGCTCTCGGCGTCCCAGCAATATGTCACCAACGGCAACGGCGCAACCACCAATCTGCAGCTCGAGGAGCAGGCTCTGACGAATGCGACCAATGTTCTGCAGAGCGCGCAGAGCCTTGCCACCGAGGCCAACAACGGGGCTTTGAACGGCTCGCAGCGCCAGGACATCGCAACCCAGCTGCAGCAGCTTCTCCAGCAGCTGGTGTCGGTAGCCAACAGCACTGACAGCAATGGGAACTACCTCTTCGCCGGCACCGCCAGTGCCACGCAGCCCTTCGCCCAGTCCGGCAGCTCCGTCGCATACTCCGGCAGCGACACGGTGAACCAGGTCGAGGTGGCACCCAATCAGTTCATCTCTCAGGGCGACACGGGCAGCTCGGTGTTCATGAGCATTCCCGCCGGGAATGGGACCTTCGTGACCGGTGCGGCGGCGGGCAACACCGGCTCGGCCTCGATCGATACCGGGAGCGTCACCGATCCGGGGACGTGGGCGTCGAATGCGGGCGCTTACACCATCTCGTTCGTGAGCCCGACGCAGTACGAGGTGACGAACAGCGCGGGCGCGGTGGTGGTGAACCCCACCAGCTACACCAGCGGCGATGCGATCGCATTCGAGGGCGTCCAGGTGACCGTCAGCGGCACGCCTGCGACGGGCGATGAGTTCACCGTCGCACCGGCCGGCACGGCGAGCGCATTCAGCACCCTTTCGAGCCTCGTCACGACGCTCAACTCGACGACGCTCACTTCCGCACAGATCACCACCCAGGTCGGCACTGCACTGCAGCAGCTCGGCAATGCCGTGACGAATCTCGACAATGTGCAGGCCTCGGTTGGCGCACGGATCGACGCCGTGAGCACTGCCAAGACGACCGCCACGAGCGACCAGACGACGATACAGAGCACCGTATCGCAGCTCTCCGACACCGACTACGCGGCCGCGACGACGCAGCTCAGCACCGAGGAGATCGCGCTGCAGGCCGCCGAGGAGTCGTACGCGTCCATCTCGAAGCTTTCTCTCTTCAACTACCTTGGCTGAGCCGGGGCGACCCGATCGGCCGCACAAGTGTGACCCAAGTCCCATTGTGAACCGCTCATCAGATTCACCGACTGAGACCCCGATGATTCAAGTTCCGCCGTGTTGCACCGATAAACAGGTCAGACAGGAAGCGGCAAAGGGCCGCAACGGGTGGCAGAGCGACGGACCGGTGTCCGGCGCCTGACCTAAACATCAGGAGTCACGGCAATGGCACTAGTTCTCAACACCAACATCAGCTCGCTCGTCGCGCAGAACGCCCTCACGACGTCGGGGAATCAGCTCTCGACGTCGCTCGAGCAGCTCTCCACGGGCTTGCGCATCAACACGGCCGCGGACGACGCAGCCGGCTACGCGATCGTGCAGGGCATGACCTCGCAGATCAACGGCATGGGCCAGGCTGAGCAGAATGCGAACGACGGCGTGTCGCTCGTACAGACGGCCTCGGGTGCGCTGCAGGAGATCACCAACGACTTGCAGAGCATGCGCAGCCTCGCGGTGGAGTCACTGAACGCCACCAACAGCGGTACCGACCGGGCTGACCTCAACACCCAGTTCTCCCAGCTCCTTCAGGACATCGACAGCGTCGCCGCGAACACCCAGTTCAACGGCGTGAACCTGCTCGACGGCTCGTTCCAGGGCGCAAGCTTCCAGATCGGCGCCAATGTGGGACAGAGCATTCAGGTCAACCAGATCGCCGACATGCACACGAATTCGCTCGGCGCATACACCGCAACCTCGACCGCGCCCGGGGCTCCTGCGGCGCTCGTCGCCGGCGATGTGACGCTGACGACCAATGGCCAGACTTACTCGGTCGGCGCCTCCACGGCCGGTGCCTCGGGCGGCCAGGATTCCGACAGCGCCTTCGCGATCGCGGCCGCCATCAACGGGGCCGATTCCGGCATCACCGCCACGGCGACCAATTCGTTCGCCTCCACCACGGCGCCGACCGGTGGCACGAACGTCATGGCCGGCTCCTTCACGCTCAACGGCGCCACGGTGGACATCAGCGCGGGCATGCTCGGCAATGCCGGCACCACCGATGCGACCAACGTCGCCGACGCCATCAATGACCAGAGCGCGACCACCGGCGTCACGGCCTCGGTGAATGCGACCACTGGAAAGATCACCCTGACCACGGCGGACGGGCGCAACATCGACTTTGGCACGGTCACCTCGACCGGCACCGGGACGTTGACCTACGCGACGCTCGGCTTGACCGGCGGCGTGCTTGGCGCCGGCGGTGCGGCCGCGGACGGCGATGCCGTCGGAACGGTGCAGCTCACCAGCCCGTCAAGCTTCACGATCGGCGGCACCTCGCCGACGACGGCGGGGCTCACGGCCGCCACGTACGACACCATCAACAGCACGGTCGCGACCATGGACGTGTCCACGGTGGCCGACGCGAACACTGCGCTCACGACGATCTCGTCCGCGCTGCAGCAGGTGGCCACCCTGAGCGCGGAGCTCGGTGCATATCAGAACCGCTTCCAGTCGGCGGCCACCGGTCTTGCGACCGACGTGACGAACCTCACGAGCGCCCGCAGCAACATTCAGGATACGGACTACGCGGCAGCGACTTCCCAGCTGTCGCAGGCCCAGATCCTGCAGCAGGCGGGTACGGCGATGGTGGCGCAGGCCAACACGATTCCGCAGAACGTGCTGACCCTGCTCCAGCATCTCCCGTAAGGGATGAGTGACCTACGGGTCCGAATAGGCTCGTAAGTACCGAGGGCGGGCTCCACCAGGTGCCCGCCCTCGTGCCTTTGCAGAGCCGGGAAGGCGAGATGGAAGAGCACGATGACAACTAGCAGCATCTCATCGAACACGGGCACGGGCTCCACGTCGCAGCCGATCGTCTCGGTCGCGGGCAGTAGCAGCGCTGCGGCGGCCGGCGGCTCCGTCATCGATGTGAGCGAGCTGGTCTCCGAGCTGGTCGCCGCGGCGCAGGCGCCGCAGGAATCTGTCATCGCCAATCAAACCACGGCGGTCACCACGCAGATCTCCTCGCTCGGAACACTGCAAAGCGCGCTATCGACCTTCCAGTCCGCGCTGAGCGCGCTCGACACGCCGAGCGCCTTCAACACACAGGCCGCGAGCAGCAGCGATCAGTCGGTGTTCACCGCGACTGCGAGCCCGGATGCGAGCGCGGGCACCTATAGCGTGTCGATCACGCAGCTCGCAAGCGCCCAGCAGTTGCTCTCGGGAGCGTTCGCCGGAGGCGGCACGGCCACTGTTGGCACCGGCACGCTCTCGCTGACACTGGGCGGAACGAGCTTCAGCGTCGCCATCGACAGCTCCAACGACACGCTCGATGGCATCGCGTCGGCCATCAACTCGGCGACGGGTAACCCGGGCATCACGGCCACCGTGCTGCAGGGAACGGGGGGGGCGTACCTGGTCCTCTCCTCCTCGCTCACCGGAGCGGCCAATACGATCCAGGTCACCGAGACCGACGCGGGCACCGGGCTTGCGGCGCTCACCTATGGAACGGGAAACACCGCCAACTACACGCAGCAGTCCCAGGCGCTGGATGCGAGCTTCAGCATCGCGGGTGTTGCCGCGACCAGCGCGAGCAATACCGTCACCGACGCGCTCGGTGGGGTGACGCTCGACCTGCTCGCGCCCACGACATCGCCGGCGACGCTGACCGTCGCGAGCGACACCACGACGGTCGAGAGCAATATCGAGGCGTTCGTATCGGCCTACAACACATTGCTCGGTACCTTCAACCAGCTGGGTAGCTACGACAGCGCGACGGGCGCGGCCGGGCCGATGATGGGGAGCGGACTGCTCGAGAATATCCAGAACCAGGTGAGCAACGCGCTTTACAACGTCGTGGACACCGGCTCTTCGATCTATAACTCGCTCGCAAGCGTCGGTGTCACCACCAACAGCGACGGCACGCTGAGCGTGGATAGCTCGACGCTCGGCAATGCTCTGGCGACGAACTTCAGCGCGGTGAGCGCGCTCTTCAGCGGCACGGGAGGAATCGCCTCGACGCTGAACACTCAGATGACGGCCGCGCTCGCCACCGGCGGGCCGATCAGCGACGAGAGCCAAACGCTGACCGACCAGGAGAACGCGCTGACCACGCAGAGCAACAATCTCGACACGCAGATGGCGGCGCTGCAGGCGAGTCTCACGCAGCAATACGCAGCGCTCAATACGCTGCTCTCCTCATTGCAGACCACTTCGGCCTATCTCACGCAGCAATTCGACTCGCTCCCGAAGGTGCAAAGTCAGTCGAGCGCGTGAGGCGCGCACTCAAGTTCCGGCAGCGTGGGCCGCTACAGCAGTCATAGGGATTTGGACGGAGCAGCGCGACGTGAACGCCCAGAAGTCGAGACTTGCGGCCTACGAGAGCGTCTCAGTGCAGGGCGGCGTGGCGGCCGCGGACCCGCACGGACTCATCGTACTCCTGATGGATGGTGCCATGGAGCGCATGGCCACCGCGCGCGGTTGCATCGAGCATCGCGAGATCGTTCGCAAGGCGAAGCTGTTGCACAGCGCCGTGCGCATCATCGCAGAGCTGCGCGGGGTCTTGAATCTCGCGCAAGGCGGCGCCATCGCTCAGAACCTGAGCGACCTGTACGATTACATGGCACGCCGCCTGATCCTCGCAAATGCCCAGAATGACGTGGGTTGCATCAACGAGGTGATGAGCCTGCTCGGTGAGATCCGCGGAGCATGGGTCGCCATCGGTCCTCAGGTGCGTCAAGCCAGCGCACCGGGCGCTCTGGGCGGGGGGATGCTTCCCTCCACATCGCCGGCTCCGGCCGCCTGACCTGCGGCATCACACTCGTGAAGGCCGCATCGAGAGCTGCGGGTCCCATGAGTCTCGCTTCCCCAAAGCGCCGCCGGAGTCACCGTGGCCTCGCCCTTTGATCCAGTGACCGGCACCCCTGCGCTCACGCCCTCGTCCAATATTCAGACGGGCACCAGCGCTACGGGCAGATTTCGCGCGCCGGCGTATGCGGCGCCCCCCGTGCCACGCGCCGTCGCGGCCGTTCAGGCGGCGGTGGAGCAGATCCGCGAGAGCCTCGCGAGCGCCAGCCGCAGGCTCGAATTCCAGGCCGATTCCGTCACGGGGCTGGTCGTCGTCACGATCAAGGATGCCGAAACGGGGCAGGTCATCCATCAGCTGCCGGGACACTCGGTGCTTGCATTCGCCGGGGCCCTCACCCCGAGAATCGACGGTCCTCGGGGTCTCATCGACCTGACGGCCTAAGAGGCCGACGGCACTCTCATCCCACGAAGCGCCGCGCGTTGCGGAACACCCGCATCCACCCGCTCCATTCTCCCGCCTGTTCCGGCCGCCACGAGTTCTGCGCATAGCGCGTGGAGCGCTCGGGATGAGGCATCGTGATGCTCACGCGCCCATCATCGTTCGCGAGAGCTGCAATGCCCAGAGGTGAGCCGCTCGGGTTGAACGGATAGCTCTGCGTGGGGCGTCGATGATGATCGACGTACCTGAAGCTCACCAGACCGCGTTGCATGCACGAGCGGGCCGCCGTCTCGGATTCGAACTCTGCCCGGCCCTCTCCATGAGAGACCGCGATCGGCAGGAACGAGCCGCCCATGCCTTCGAACAGGACGGCGGGAGAGTCCAGAATCTCCACGAGCGAGAAGCGCGCCTCGAACTGCTCCACTCGATTGCGCACGAAGCGCGGCCAGTGGCTGGTTCCGGGAATCAGCTCCTTCAGCGCCGCGAACATCTGACAGCCATTGCAGATCCCGAGCGCGAAGGTGTCCGGACGAGCAAAGAAGGCGGCCAGCTCGCTGCGTGTCCGCTCGTGAAAGAGCACGGACTTCGCCCAGCCCTCCCCCGCACCCAGGACGTCTCCGTACGAGAAGCCCCCGCAGGCGACCAGCCCCTTGAATGCCTGCAGGCTACGCCTGCCGGTCAGCAGGTCGCTCATGTGCACGTCCACGGGCTCGAAGCCTGCATGCGCGAACATGGCTGCGGTCTCGACCTGGCTGTTCACGCCCTGCTCGCGCAGGATGGCCACGGCGGGTCGTACGCCCCGCGCGATGTAGGGTGCAGCCAGGTCATCCTCTGGATCGAAGCTCAAGGTGACGCCGAGCCCCGGGTCGTTCTCCGCGATCTGGGAAGCAAGCTCCTCCTCGGCGCACTGTGGATCGTCGCGGAGCCGGCGCATGTGGTAGGAGGTCTCCGACCACGCGCGGCGCAGGTCGCACCAGGACTCATCGAAGACACCTCTGGAGCCTGCCTTCACGCGCACGCGCAAGGCCGCCGAAGGGGCTCCGAGACGCTGCAGGTGGGCTGCGAGGCCATGGCGGGCGAGCACCTCGCTCAGCCGCGACTCATCGGCCGCGCGCACCTGAATGATTGCGCCCAGCTCCTCGCAGAAAAGCTGCGGCAGTGGCGGCCCCGCGGATAACTCCAGGTCGAGCCCACAATGCCCGGCGAAGGCCATCTCCGTCAGACTCACGAACAAACCCCCGTCCGAGCGATCGTGGTAAGCCAGCACGATGCCCAGCGCTTTGAGCTCGGTGAGCGCTGCGAAGAACTGGATGAGCAACCGCGGATCGTCCAGATCGGCCGGCTCGCTGCCGAGCTCGCCGTACACTTGCGTCAGCACCGATGCGCCCAGGCGCTGGCGCCCGCCGCCCAGGTCGATCAGCCACAACGAAGTCGGCCCCACATCGGTGCGCAGCACCGGCGTGAGCGTGCGACGCACATCCTTCACCGGCGCGAAGGCCGAGACAATCAGGGAGACGGGCGCAATGACCGCCCGCTCGCCACTTCTTCCGCGCCAGCGAGTCTTCATCGAGAGCGAGTCCTTACCCACCGGAATCGCGATCCCGAGCGCAGGACAGAGCTCTTTGGCGACCGCCTGCACGGTCGCGTAGAGAGCGGCGTCCTCGCCAGGCTCCCCGGACGCTGCCATCCAGTTCGCCGAGAGCCGAATGTCGCTCAACGAGGCCACATCCGCCGCAAGCAGGTTCATGAGAGCCTCGCCGACGGCGAGCCGCCCCGATGCGGGCGCATCGAGGACTGCCACCGGCGTGCGCTCGCCCATCGCCATGGCCTCACCGCCGTGACCCGTGTAGTCGGCGAGCGTCACGGCGACATCGCTCACGGGGACCTGCCACGGCCCGACCATCTGGTCGCGGCTCACGAGGCCGCCGACCGTACGGTCACCGATGCTGATCAGAAAGGTCTTGTCGGCGACCGCCGGAAAACGCAGCACGCGATAGGCCGCCTCGCGCAGCTCGAGCGCCGCGGTGGAGAACGGGTTGCGGGGGTGGGGGGCGCTCGTGCAACGGCGCACCAGACGCGGAGGCTTGCCGAGCAACATCTCGAGCGGCATGTCGATCGGGGAGTTCTGGAAGAGCTCATCGTGCACGTGCAACCGACCGCTCGCATCGAGCGTGCCGATCACGGCAAACGGACAGCGCTCGCGCTCGGCAATGGCTGCGAACCGCTCCACATCGGCTGCGCCAATCACCAGCACGTAGCGCTCTTGAGCTTCGTTGCACCACAGCTCGAGCGGTGACATCCCGGGCTCGGCGCTCGGAATCGCGCGCAGATCCAGGTGGCCGCCGCAGCCGCTCTGTGCGAGCGCCTCGGGCACCGCATTCGACAATCCACCCGCGCCCACATCGTGAATCAGCAGAATCGGGTTCTCGGGCCCGAGCCCCCAGCAGGCATCGATGACCTCCTGTGCGCGCCGCTCGATCTCGGCGTTACCCCGCTGGACCGAGGCGAAGTCGAGATCGGCGCTCATCGCACCGCTGGTGACGGACGAGGCGGCTCCACCGCCCAGACCGATCAGCATCGCGGGGCCACCGAGCACGATGAGCCGCGCACCCGGCGCCGCGGACAGCTTCTCGATGTGGGTGCGGCGGATGCTCCCGAGCCCTCCCGCGATCATGATGGGCTTGTGATAGCCGCGAATGAGCCCTTGCGATGCATCGAGGGGGCGTTCCTGGAACGTGCGGAAGTAGCCGCACACGTTGGGTCGCCCGAACTCGTTATTGAAGGACGCAGCGCCGATCGGCCCCTCGAGCATGATGTCGAGCGCGGATGCGATCCGCTCCGGCCGCCCGACGCCATGCTCCCAGGGGTGGCTGAAGCCCGGGATCTCCAGGTGCGAGACCGTGAATCCTGTCAGGCCGGCCTTCGGCTTGCCGCCACGACCGGTCGCGCCCTCGTCCCGGATCTCTCCGCCGGCGCCGGTTGCTGCGCCCGGGAACGGAGAGATCGCCGTCGGATGATTGTGCGTCTCGACCTTGATCAGGATGTCGATCGGCTCGCGCTCGCTGCGATACGCGCCCGTGCGCGGGTCTGCAAAGTAACGCGCGCCCAACCCTCCTTCGATCACCGCAGCATTGTCGCGATAGGCCGAGAGCACCCCGCGCGGGCTTGCGGCGTGCGTCGAGCGGATCATCGCAAACAGCGAGTCCGCCTGCTCGCGCCCGTCGATGATCCAGCGTGCATTGAAGATCTTGTGCCGGCAGTGCTCGGAGTTCGCCTGCGCGAACATCATCAGCTCGGCATCCGTCGGATCGCGCCCGAGCGTCTGGAAGCTCGCGACCAGGTAATCGATCTCCTCCGCCGAGAGCGCAAGCCCGAGCTCGTGGTTCGCGGTCTCGATCCCGTTGCGATCGCGGCCCAGGGGGACCTTCCGCAGCGGCCGCGGCACGGCATGCTCGAAGAGCACCGCGGCCCCCGCCGTATCGAGCAGTGCCATCTCCGTCATGCGATCGAAAAGCGCCCCCGCGAGGCGCAGCAAAGTGGCAGGCTCGAGCGCTTGCGAGGCGCGCACCCGATAAGCGATGCCGCGCTCGATCCGCCGTACGGCATCCAGTCCGCACACGCGCGCGATGTCGGTCGCCTTGCTCGACCATGGCGAGACGGTACCGGTCCGGGGCACGATGAGCATCAGCTGACCTGCCGTCTCGTCCGGAGCGGACCCCGGCATCCGTGGCCCGTAGCTCAAGAGCCGCTCGAGCAGGCGGGCTTCGGGGCTTGCGAGCTTGCGTGCAGTATCGACGAAATGGACGAAACGAGAGTTCAGCCCGGATACGGCGGGGTCGAGGGCGCTCAGTCGGCTGACGAGTTTCGCGAGGCGAAAAGGCAGCAGAGCGGGCGCGCCAGGCAGAACGAGCATTACTATTTCTGACCGCCAGGCGGCTCACCTTGCGGAGCCGAATATACGGGCATGGGGAACTGGGCCACGTTGCTCGCCCCCTCGAGCGTGGTGATCTTGCTGACCCCCTGCTTTCGCACCTCATCGATGCGCAGAACGGAATGCAGGGGCAGATAGCTGCGTTTGACTCCGCTGAATTCGTTCTTGATGCGCTCCTCCGCGGGATCCACCACCACCGTGGAGCGCTCCCCGAACACCAGCTCCTCGACCTCGATGAACCCGAAGAGGCTTCCGTGACTCACCTTGCGGGCGTAAACCTCGTAAACCTTGCCCTGGTTCACAAAGAGCACCTTGAAAATGTGACTGGCTGCCATGGGATTATTGCGGCGCGTTGCTACTTTCCCACGAGATTATATTCTTCGCGCCCGGGGAAAGGCGTGCCGTGCGAAAGCGCAGGCGCCTTCTTGAGCGCTTCTCGCCGGGGAACCCATGGCGCTGCGACTGCGCGTGATCAGTAATCAACGACGGCTGCTCGGGGAACGAAGCACGATGAGCTTCGGCGCCGCGGGCGGCTCGATCGGTCGCTCCGCCGACAACGACTGGGTCCTCCCCGATCCCGAGCGTTACGTCTCGGCGCATCACGCGCGCATCTCGTTCACCGACGGGCAGTTCATGCTGGAGGACACCAGCACCAACGGCGTATTCGTGAACGACGACGAGCGGGCGGTGAGCACCTACGGTCCGTACCCGCTCAAAAGCGGGGACGTCTTGCGGGTCGGGGAGTATCAGCTGGTCGTCGCGCTCGATCGTCAGCCGAACGAGCCGCACGCCGTGGCTGATCCCGCTCCAACGCACGTTGACGTGCTCGAGAGCGTCGGCCGCCTCAGCCAGACCGATCTCGGCGCATCCTTGAACCTCGACGAGCTTCTGATGAGCGACGCCTCGACCGAAAGCCCCTCCGGAGCCAGGCTGCGGCCCGTCAATGCGTACGGGCAGGCCGTCGCGGCGCATCCCAAGCCCCCTGCCGCGGAGATCGGCGATTCCGAAGAGGAGGCCGTCGCCCGGCGCATCGAGCGCCTCGCGCGGGCCGCGGCCAAGGCGCGCGATGCGCGCTCCGCCGAGCTGCCTTCGCTTTACGATGTGCATACCGGCCTGCAGACCTTCTGTCGCGGTGCCGGCATCGAGCCGGACCAGCTGCCCGCCGATGCGCAAACGCGGCTCTTGCACCTGGTCGGCCAGCTGTTTCGCGAGATTCTCGTCGGCGTGAAAGACCTCGAGCGCGCACGCACGGATATCCGCAATCGCTTCCGCATCGAGCTGCCGGTCGACCCGGAGGACACCCGTCCCTCCCTGCTGCGCTCGAACGTGGAGGAGCTTCTGGTGCAGCTCCTGGTGCAGCACGACAGTCGCAAGCTCGACGCCGTGCAGTGGTTGCGCGAGATCGTTGAAGCCGCCAAGGCGCACGAGCGGGCGGTCGCCGAGGCCTTCCGCAAGGCGTTCATCGAGTTTGTCGACCGCTTCGACCCGGCCGAGCTCGAAGCGCGCTTCCAGCGCACGGCCAAGCGCGGCCGGTTCTCGGGAAATGGCGAGTCGAGCTACTGGTCGTTGTTCACCGATTTCTATCGCAATCTCACGGAGATGCCCGCGGATCACCTGCCGCACACCTTCGTGGAAGCCTTCGCACAGGCCTACAAGCAAGCCCTTCTCCCACCCAAGACGACGAATTGAGCTGCCGCTAGCGCCGCGCCTGCCTTAGGGCCGGCACGGGCTCGACGGAGCCCTGGGTCAGCGCCAGCACCGCATAGGCGGTGGCGGCATCGCTCATGAAGCGTCCTTTCGGTGTCGTCCAGCTCATGCGCTGATTGATGGAGTAAGCAGGCCAGAATCCCTCGGGCTGCTGGTGGTGCACGAGCCAGGAGAGTCCGCGCTGCAGCCGGGGATCGCCCCGTGGGACCCCCGCGCGCTCGAGGACGAAGGTGACGAAGCCCGTGGCGTAGCCATCGCTCCACAGCCGCAGAATCCGCGCAAAGCGCCGATAGCTGGGCGCGAGCGCATAAAGACTCCACCCACCATCGGCGTGCTGGGCGCGAAACGCGGCGTCGATGATCGCCTGACGGCGCGCGGGCGCGATGAGCTGCGGCAGCGAGCTCGCCGCCCAAAGGAGAGCCAGCCTCTGGTGAAGAGGCTGCGCATCGTAGTTGCGGTCGAGGTATGCGGTCAGCCGTTGCAGGGGCCCCTGGATCGTTGCCGTCGATCGGTAGTTCTCTGGCGCCGTCCCGACGGCCAGGGCCGCCATCGCGGCTCCGAAGTATTGTGCGTCGCGGGTTTCCCAGGGCTGAAGGTCAAAGTCGAGCCATGCCCAGGCACCTGAGGAATCACCCGTGAGCTCCTGAGTCTCCCACATGTGTTCGAGGGCACTCTTCGTGTCGGGGCTCAAACGGCCCGTTCGGGCGTCCTCGCTCACCAGGATCAGGGCATTCAGAACCGCCTCCGTGCCCCGAGACTGCACCGACTTCGGCCGCCCGTTCCTCTGGTCCGTGTAGTAGGGCAGCGTCTGGTTCCAGAGCCGCACACGCTTGACGACATCGGCTCGCAGCCGGCTCTCCTGCGGACTCGCTGGCCGACCATCGAGGGGACCGTCGAGCTGCGCCCTCCCCAGGGCGTACGGGAGGACTGTGTGGCAGGAGATGCAGAAGGTTGCGTGGTCGCGCGCCGAGCCCGGCCAGCGCACCCACCAGTCCTGTCGCTGGTCCAGATAGACGGCAGCGGCACCAGGGTCCCAGCTGCCCGATCGGCCGTCCGGCCGGGGGGAGCAACCGGCAATCCAGACAGCCAAGGCGGAGACCAGAAGGGCGTGGGTGCGCATTCAGGGTCGTCTCCTGGGGGGAGTCCCTCCCCAGGGCGGCAAGCGACGAGCCCGGCTTGCGCCGGGCCCAGTCATTTGGCGGAGAGGGTGGGATTCGAACCCACGTGCCGGTTTTGCCCGACCATCCGATTTCGAGTCGGCGCCGTTATGACCGCTTCGGTACCTCTCCGACGGGATCATCATCACCAGGCGACTGCAGTGCAGCAGCCGTCGCGGAACGCAAATCTAATACTCAGCTCACAATCCTGCCGGCGGGGAGTGACCTCGTAACATACTAATTTTCAAGAAAAAATCTCCACATCTGCGGAGATTTGACTTATCTAGCCGGGATTCTGTCTAGAGCCGAGACCCTGTAGCCCCCGGCACTGGTATTCTAACGAACTAGGAGGTGGGGATGCACCGGCGCCTAAGACATGCTTTCGGGGTGGGCCGGCCAACTGGGCTGCTACGCCCGCCACTGGCGATCGCCGTGCTGGCTCTGGTGGGCAGCTGCACTCCACGGCCACCGGCGGATGACTCTTCCCACTCGAGCGCCGAGCTGCGGGTGGTCACGCTCAACACCCCGACCTCATACTACCTGGGACCCAGCCGCGCCGAAGGACTGGAATTCGAGCTTGCGAGCCAGTTCGCACGGCGGTCGGGACGTACCCTCTACATGTATCCGGTGGCCAGCGCACAGGCGATGCAGGCCGAGCTTGCCGCCGGACGCGCCGATATTGCTGCAGCGCAAATCACGGCGGACTCGAGCTGGCGGGAGGTCGGAGAGCCGGCGGATGTCTACGAGCATATTCCACAGCTGGTCGTGTATCGGGTGGGAGCCCCCCGCCCGAGAGATACGCTGCAGCTCGAATCTGCACGATTGTCGGTCCGTGCGGGCAGCCCTCAGGAGCGTCTCCTCGAGAGGTTGAAGCACACCGTGGCGCCCTCTCTGGCCTGGATCGAGACGGCTCCTCGAGCCGCCGATCCGGTCGAGGACGTGGAGAACGGTGAAGCCGACTATGCGATCGTCGACGAGCGCGAGTTCTCGTTCTCGCACCACCTGTACCCGGACGTGGCGGTCGGGTTCGCTCTTGCCGATGACCGCCCTGTCCAGTGGATCGTGCGAAGCGGGGCGGCACGACTGTACGACTCCGTGAACCAGTTTTTCCGGGAGATGAGTGAGTCCGGCGAGCTCACCTCGCTGATCGCGCTCAGCTCGGGGGATGAGCGACGGTTCCAGTACGAGGAGTCCCGCAAGTTCGAGGAGCTCGCCGTGTCGCGTCTGCCGCGCTACAGGATGTGGTTCGAGCAGGCTGAAATGGCGACCGGGATCGACTGGAGGCTGCTGGCGGCGATTGCCTACCAGGAGTCGCAGTGGGATCCGGCGGCGCACTCACCCACTGGTGCGTCCGGGCTGATGATGCTCACGACGGCCACGGCGCAGTCGCTGGGTGTTGGAGATCGTGCGGATGCTCGCCTGAACATCCTGGCCGGCGCCAAGTACTTCCTCGAGGTGCTGGGGAAGATGCCGGACCACATTCCGCAACCCGATCGGACCTGGTTTGCCGTGGCTGCCTACAACGTAGGGTTCGGCCATCTCGAGGACGCCCGTGTGCTCGCCCAAAGCCGCGGCAAGAACCCGGACTCGTGGGTGGATGTGCGACAGGAGCTCCCGAGGCTCGCGGAGGAGCAGTGGTACGAGCGCGCCAGGCGGGGCTTCTGCCGGGGGTGGGAGCCGGTGCAATACGTGGATCGCATCCAGAGCTACTTGAAGCTGCTCGAGTGGCAGTCGCCGACCACTATCGCGGGGGCGGCGACCCGGGTATCACCGCGCGCCTGATCCGCGCCGCTCCGCAAAGAATCTCTGCAGCATCGCTCCGCATTCCTCCGCAAGGACTCCGCCGAAGACATCGACGCGGTGGTTCAGTCCGGGCAAGGCGAACACATCGACCAGACTCCCCGCGCCTCCCGCCCGCGGGTCCCATGCGCCGAAAACGAGCCGGCGCACGCGCGCATGCACAAGGGCTGCGGCGCACATGACACACGGCTCCAGGGTAACGTAGAGCGTCGTGTCGGTAAGCCGATAGCTCTCGAGCAGTCTTCCGGCGGCACGCAGAGCCTCCATCTCGGCGTGCGCCGTGGGGTCACGCAGCTCGATCGGCCGGTTGACCCCTTCTGAGATCACGGCGCCCTCGCGAACGAGCAGCGCGCCGACGGGTACCTCGCCGCGAGCCTGCGTCGCCAGGGCGAGCTCGAGCGCGCGCCTCATGAAATCGATGTCCGAGGGTGAGCGCATCCGCTCAGCATGTCTCAAGTTCACGCAGGGCGCACCTTGCGCCGTGGATGGTCGCTGCGGATGACCCCGCGCCGGCAATTGCTTAGAGTAGAAGCGTGAGCACCGAGATCGAGCTCAAACTGGAGCTTCCTGCAACCGAGGCGGATAAGGTTCGCCGGCTCGATTGGCTGCGCGAGCTCAGCGGTCCGGCGAGATGTCAGCAGCTCGTGACCGTGTACTTCGACACACCGAAATTCAAGCTCAGGGACCGCGGCCTTGCCATCCGCGTGCGCCGCGCCGGCCGGCGTCGCCTGCAAGCGATCAAGGCAATCAATAGAAGCAATGGTGCGTTTGCTCGCGACGAGTGGGAACAGGAGATCAGCGGCGATGCGCCCGACCTGAGGCTCGCGCGCGGTACCCCGGTCGCGCCACTGGCGCGCAAGCGGCTCGGACGCAAGCTCAGGCCGATCTTCGAGACGGTGATCGAGCGCACGACCTTCCCGATTCATTCAGAGCGGGCGGACCTCGAGCTGGCGCTCGACCGCGGGCACATCAAGGTTCATGGCGGGCGCGAACGCGAGCCGATCAGCGAGCTCGAGATCGAGGTAAAGCGTGGCGATTCCCTCGAGCTGGCCAAGATCGCGCGCCGCCTGGCGCGCTCGCTTTCGGTCGGCTACGCGCCACGCTCGAAGGCAGAGCGCGGCTACGCGCTCAGTGCGAATCAGGCGGACGATGCGGTGCGGGGCGCCGAGATCGTTCTCGACCGTACGGTATCTGCCGGGGATGCTCTGCGGATCATCGGTCTTTCGTGTCTGGATCACGCCGTGGCGAATGAAAGGGCAACTCGCCAGGGCAACACGGAGGGAATTCATCAGATGCGGGTGGGCCTGCGCCGGCTGCGCACCGCACTCTCGCTCTTCAAGGAGCTGGTGCACGGTCCCGAGACGGAGGCGATCAAGGCCGAGCTCAAGTGGCTGTCCGAGCAGCTTGCTGCCGCGCGCGACCTGGATGTGCTGATCGAGAAGCGGGTGCGCCCGCTGCGCGCCGCGGCCCCGATTGGCCCTGCCGCGGCCGTGCTCAAACAGGACCTGGATGCACGGCGCGCCGCCGCGCTGGCCAAGGCGAGGGCCGCCGTTGAGAGTGACCGCTATCGCAGCATCGGGCTGCGTACGGCACTGTGGCTCGCCGATGGCAGCTGGTCGCGCGGCGAGGACCCACTCCTGTCCAGCCGGCGTGCACGGCCGGCGGCCGAGCTCGCCGCGGAGGCGCTCTCCACGCGAACCAAGAAGGTGCTGAAAAGGCTGCGGCGGGTTGAGAAGCTCGACGCTCACGGGCGGCACAAGCTGCGCATCGCCGTCAAGAAGCTGCGCTACGCGTGCGAGTTCTTTGGCGGCCTGTGCAGCACTGCAAAGCACACCGCACGCCGCAAGCGCTTCTGCAAGACGCTGAAGGGCTTGCAGCAGCTCCTCGGGACGCTCAACGACTTCGAGGTGCACAAGGGAATGGCGGCGCGAATCGCGCGGCCGCGCAAGGATACGCGGGCGCAGGTACGCAAGGCGCTCGCAATGGGATTCATCACGGGGCAGGAGCAGAAGCAGTTCACCTCGTGCCTCAGAGCGATCAGGGTTGCCGGCGCGCGCTTGTCGAAGCTGCCGGTCTTCTGGAGATAGAGCCGTAAGGACTGACGCGCGCGAGGCTCGCGCAGAGGAGACGATGGGCTCCCCTCCGCGCGCCCCCGCCCGTGATCAGCCGCGTACCCAGTGACCCGGCACGAAGTGGTAGCGCCCGTGACGGGGAATCCACGCCTCGGGTACCCAGTGAAAGCCGCGACGCTCGCGCATCCAGTGTCCATCCACCCAGACGTGACGATAGCCGTCCCAGCGCCAGAACCCCGGCGCCCAAACCCAGCCCGGACGCGGCGGCGGGGCAACCAGGATGCGCGGTGCAGGCGGGGCGATCTGAATGTCGATGCCGACCTGCGCGTGGACCGGTGACATCGCGCCGAGGAACAGCGCGGCTGCCGCGGCCGGCAGAATGAGCGCATATGCTCGCACGCGTTTGCGTGCGCACACCGGGCCGGTTCGAGGCCCTGTGACAGCAGGGAATGAGCTTTTCAAAGCAACCTCCATTGGTGACTGACCAAAGTCCCACAGCCTGATCAACGATGAGGCGCCGCATGGGGTTGACGGCGCTCACCGACGGTCAAAATGCTATGCAAAGCACGCGCTTGCTGGCGGGGAGGCGCGCACACAATTACGCGCTCGTCCGTCCCCTACGGGCGTCTGCAAATGGCGACACCCACCTCACAGCGGCTGGGCGGGAGAGCCGGGGTCTGGGGGAAGCGGGATCCACTCGCGATCGTCGTGATACGGAAGCTTCATGCGGCCGTTGCGCCAATCGCTCTTGGCCTGCTCGATGCGCTCGCGCGATGAGGAGACGAAATTCCATTCGATGAAACGCTCACCGACGGGCTCACCGCCCAGCAGCATGACGATCGAGGGCTCAAGAGCTGTGAACAGCACGGGCTTGCCTGCAGCAAAGACGGCCATCCGGCCGTGCTCGATTCGCTCGCGGTCCACCTCGACCGACCCCGCCGCCACATAGGCGGCGCGCTCCGGGTATTCCGCGGGAAGCTGTGCCTGCACTCCCGCGGCCAATCGCCAGTGCACGTAGAACAGGGGCGAGAGCGTCTTGACCTTCGCGTGCGCGCCAAACGCCGCGCCTGCGATCAATCTCGCCCACAGGCCGCCTGCCTCGTAGGTGGGCAGATCCTCGGCGCCGTGATGTGAGAAAGACGGCTCCGCCTCTTCGGCTTCCTTGGGTAACGCTACCCACGACTGGATGCCGTGGACGCGATCGCCCGCGGCGCGCGCACGCTCGAATCGTTCGGAATGTGTGATGCCGCGACCGGCCGTCATCCAGTTGACCTCGCCGGGCGAGATCCGCTGTTCCGTTCCGACGCTGTCGCGGTGGGTGATCTCCCCGTCGAACAGGTACGTCACCGTGGAGAGCCCAATGTGGGGGTGAGGCCGCACATCGACCGATTGCGGGATGTGGGGCGGAAAATCCACCGGTCCCATGTGATCGAAGAAGATGAATGGACCCACCATGCGGTGCGTGGCAAACGGCAGCACGCGCCCGACCTCGAATCCGCCGAGATCCCGACGCCGCTGCTCGATGATGAGGTCGATCACGACAACTCTCCGGCTGATCCGCGGTAGCTCGCCTTCAATGTATCAGGTGTCCTGGAGGGCAACCTGAATACGCAGGCCCCGGGCGACTATAGGCCCGGATGCCGCAAAGCAACATGAGCTCGCTGCGATTTCGCGACTCGCGATCGGCGAGCCTTCAACCGATCGGCCACCTGCGCAAGCGATGTTCAGTGTCAATTCAAGGGTGTACAGTTCGCGCGGGGGCTTCGCCAGTCCATCCCCTCAGTTCAGGGAGCCAACAATGAAAAGATTCCGCACCTCGGGTCGGTGCCGGGTGGCGCTCACGCTCATCACGATCCCGACCATCCTCGTAGCAACCAGTGCCTGGGCAGGCTCCGATCAGCCACCGCAGATACCGACGTGCGCCAAGAAGATCGGCACGCTTGCCGTGCACGAGCCTCAAGAGCAATGGTGGGTCGGCATGAATCTGGATTCACCGGCCGCGCTCATCAAGGTCTATGTCGCGCAGTCGAAGTGCTTCACGCTCGTCGATCGCGGCCAGGGATTGCAGGCCGCGCAGGCGGAGCGCGCGCTCGCGGCGAGCGGTGAGGAGCGAGGGGGCTCGAACGTCGGTAAGGGACAGATGAAGGCTGCCGACTACGTGCTGGTCCCCGACATCGCCAATCGCAACGCCCACGCGGGCGGGACCAACGTGGGTGGTCTGGTTGGGGGGTTCTTGCCGCACGGCTTCGGCGCGCTGGTGGGCGGTGTGAGCTTGAAAAGCAAGACGGCTGACGTCGTGCTCACACTCACGGATATCAGATCCACCGAGCAGGTCGCACTCGAGCAGGGCCACGCGAAGAAGACCGACCTCGGCTGGGGGGCCGGAGGCGGCGGCGGGTTCTTCGGCGGCTTCGCCGCAGGGGGCGCCAGCAGCTACGCGAATACCGAGATCGGCCAGGTCGTTGCCATGGCCTACCTCGATGCGTACACCAAGATGGTCGCCGAACTGCAAGCCAATGCACCCGATGCGAAGGCAGACAACGTGCAGCAGTCGGTCACGATGTCCAAGCCCGGGAAGATGTATTCGCAGGCGGACCTGCACTCCGCAGTAGTCCGTGATCTCGACCCTGGGATGACGCTCTACCCGACCGGCGACAAGATGGGCATTTGGTGGAAGGTCACCGACGAGCTCGGGAATGCAGGCTGGGTCGTATCGACGTATTTCCAGCTCGCCAAGTGAGCTAAGGGGACGCCGTGGATACCGCCAGGATCGTCGCCCGGGCGCGAGCGACGCTGCTCACGCCCAAGACCGAGTGGCCGGTGATCGCCGCGGAGTCGGATACCGTCGGCCATCTATACTCGGACTACATCCTCGTGATGGCGGCCATACCAGCCGTCATCCGCTTCCTCTCCCTGGCAGTATTCGGCGTGCGGGTCCCGTTTCTCGGTACCTACCGCGTTGGAATCGTCAATGGGCTTTCCAGCGCGATCGTCACGTATGTGCTCGCACTGCTCGGGGTGTACATCGTGGCGCTGATCGTCGATGCGCTGGCCCCCTCCTTTCAGGGTGAGAAGAATCAAGTCCAGGCGCTGAAGACGGTTGCGTACGCGTACACGGCAAGCTGGGTCGCCTCGATTCTCGGCATCATCCCAGGGCTTACACTGATCGCAGCGCTTGCCGGTCTCGTATACGCGGTCTATCTGCTGCGCATCGGGCTGCCCTTCACGATGAAGTGCCCCGACCACAGCGCAACGGGCTATACCGCCGTGACCATCATTGTCGCGGTCGTCGTGGCAGTGGTGCTCGGCCTCGTGACAAACAGGCTCCTGGGACCGCAATTCTCGTTCAACCCTCGAGCGGGCGGACTGCCCACGTCGGGGTCGGCTCTGCAGAGGAGTCTCGTGGCGGCCGGGCAGCGCATGCAGGAGGCGCAGCAATCCGGAGATTCGGCGGCCCAGGCGAGCGCCGCACAGCAGGCCATCGGTGCCGCACTCGGTGCCTCCGGCAAGGTCGAGTCTCTACCGACCGATCGCTTGAAGTCCTTCATTCCCGACTCGCTGGGCGGACTCAAGCGCACTGAGCTCTCCGCGACACGCAGTGGCGCGCTGGGCATGCAGGTCTCCACGGCCCGGGGCTCCTATTCGGACGGCGCCGGACGCAACCTGCAGGTGGAGATCACCGACACCGGCTCCCTCAGAGGGGTCGTGGGACTTGCCGCGAGCTGGGCGGGGGTCGAGCAGGATAACGAGACCGACTCCGGCTACGACAAGACCTATCAGAAGGACGGGCAGCTCGTGCACGAGAAGTGGAACCGCAACTCCCATCAGGGCGAGTACGGAATCATCGTCGCCCGCCGCTTCGCGGTCGCCGTCACGGGCACTGCGCCGGATATGAACGATCTGAAGAGCGCTGCGGCGAGCTTGAACCTCGCGGGGCTCGCGGCGCTGCAGAATGCAGGGGTTCAGCCGAATTAGGCTACCTTCGCACGCCCCTCGGCCTCCGATCCGCAAAGTAATTCTGCAGCGTACTCAGGCCGGCTCAACGGCGATCCCCAGCCCTTTCGCAGCTTGGCGCACGCGCTCATCGAGACTTAACAGTCTGAGGCCGACGACCGCGGAACGCGCGACGAGCAGCGATGCGAGGTGAATGGCATCGAGTGTCCGAATTGGGTCACCGGGAAAAGGCTGACGCGCGCGATCAACAACCTCGGCCGCGATTCTCAGGACTTGCCAATGAGCAGCAGCCGCGGTGAGGTGCGCTCGCCGGTCGGCTGCTTCGGCCTCCGTCAGTTCCTTGAGCGCCATCGCCCTCAGCAACACGCGGTCACACTCGATCAGGGTCAGGTCGGAGGCGACGATGACCTCAGCCTCGGCGAGCAGCCGGCGCACCGCAGGTGCAGTCGGCTCGCCAAGCAGCCATGCCAGCACCGCACTTGACTCGGCGTAGAGGTTCAACGGGTGCCACGCTCCTCGTCGAGCAACTGGGCGGCGCTCCTACGACGTGGGCCTTGATTGCGTAGCAACGCGGGATACAGGTCCGCTCCAGCCGGAGCACCCAGGGTCAGGAGGCCTCGCCTAGCCAGCGCCTGGAGTCCTGCCGGCACCGACGGATCGCCCGACCCCTGCCCCGGTGGCAGGAGCTCAGCCACGACCTCTCCCCGATCGGTGACCAGGACGCCCTCGCCCAGACGCACGCGGCGAAGGTATTCGCTTAGCTTGTTCTTGAGGTCACGCACACCGACGGTTTTCATACGAATATTGTAGCCACAAGTAGCTACATCGTCAAAACGGGATCATCGTGCTGAACAAGCTCGAAGCGCGCACTCCCGGTCTTATCTAGACAGCCTCGTTGCCACGCAACCGCCGCAGACTCTCGACGGAGGGCACGAAATAATAGGAGCCGGTCAATGGTTGCGTAAAGCGTGTGAGCGCATCGCGCGTGCCGGTGGCAAGGCCCGCCATGCTATCGAGCATTCTGGAGAGCCGCTGCTGGTCTGCGCTGAATCCAACGAACATGGTGCCATGGTCCGCGACGCATCCGTAGGGCATGTTGCGACGAAAGATGTTCCCGAACTCGTCCTGATCTGTGCGAGCGACATGCGAATCCGATGGCTTGTTCTCGAGCTCGATGCTGGCAAGCTTGCTACGCCCGATGATGCGCTCCTGCTGATCGATCGGCAAAGCCTCCCACTCAACTACCTGGTGCTTCCACTTTTGAAGCAGCAGGATGGTGCCGGCAGCACCCGGCGCGCCTTCGGGCACGAGCGCTGCGATAGGGGCGTCGAGCAGCGTTGGATTCTCCGAGCCATCGATGAAGCCGGTCAGATCGCGATCGTGCTGATAAGACCAACTCGAGGTTTCTGCGGCGAGCGATGCCTGGCCTGCGAGATCATGCACGACCGAGCGGGCCATATCGAAGACAACGTCATACGCGCTGCCGGATAGCCACACCAGCGCATCGTGCTGAGTGCTTGGCATGACAAATCCTTCTGTGCCCCGAATCTCCTCATTGAACCCTGCTACCCCCGCAGGGGCCTCATCCGGAACGACATCGCGCCAGAGCTCCGGCCGAAAGCCGATGACGAAGTTCACACCGCCCGTGGTGGTTCTTGGCTCACGGATTGCGCAGATCCTGGAGGCGAACTGCCCGCATTTCTGCGCGTCCAGAAGATCGATGTACTCATTGCCGGTCTGGGACTCACGACCATGCGAATCGGGGCAGTGGGCCAGCATCGTCATGACCCCGGATTCCAGGATTGGTATCGACATCGGCGGCGGAGCGCCTTGTGGGCGGCCCCGCTACTGCTTCTCGCAGCAGGACTGGCCTACGTGTCCGTGTACTTGACGCTGGGGATTTTCGCGATCTTCGCGATCGGTTTCATTGCTACGTTCTAAGTTTTCGCTACTACTCCCACTCGATCGTCGCCGGCGGCTTGCCCGAGATGTCGTACACCACGCGTGAGATCCCCTGCACCTCGTTGACGATGCGTCGGGAGACGTGGTCCAGGAAATCGTACGGCAGCCGTGCCCAGTGCGCCGTCATGAAGTCGACGGTTTCCACGGCACGCAGGGCGATCACGTAGTCGTAGCGGCGCCCGTCGCCCATCACCGCGACGGAGCGCACCGGAAGAAACACTGCGAATGCCTGACTCGTGCGGTCGTACAGATCGTGCTTGCGCAGCTCCTCGATGTAGATGGCATCGGCCTTGCGCAGCAGCTGCGCATACTCCTCGCGCACCTCCCCGAGGATGCGCACGCCGAGACCCGGCCCCGGAAAGGGATGCCGGTAGACCATCTCGCGCGGGAGCCCGAGCTCGAGGCCCAAGCGCCGCACCTCGTCCTTGAACAGCTCGCGCAGCGGCTCGACGAGCTTCAGATGCATGTCGGGTGGAAGCCCGCCGACGTTGTGATGCGACTTGATGACGTGCGCCTTGCCCGTGCGCGCGCCGGCCGACTCGATCACATCGGGATAGATCGTGCCTTGCGCGAGAAACGCGATGCCCTCGAGCTTGCGGGCCTGCTCCTCGAAGACCTCGATGAAGACACGCCCGATGATCTTGCGCTTCGCCTCTGGATCGGCAACTCCGGCGAGCGCTCGCAGGAAGCGCGCAGCTGCATCCACGCGGATCACCTTCACGCCGAGATGACCTGCGAAGGTCTGCATCACCTGGTCGGCCTCGCCCAGCCGCAAGAGGCCGTGGTCGACGAACACGCAGACCAGCTGGCTGCCGATCGCGCGGTGCAGGAGCGCCGCCACGACCGATGAGTCCACCCCGCCCGAGAGTCCGAGCAGCACACGCCCGGTGCCAACCTGCGACCGCACGCGCTCGATCGCATCGTCGATGATGTTGCCCACGCTCCATCGAGCATCGCACCCGCAGATCTCGCGCACGAAGCGCTCCAGAATGCGCGCGCCCTGCCTCGTATGGGTCACCTCGGGATGGAACTGCACACCGTAGAAGCGGCGCGCCTCGTCGCTCATGGCTGCAAGCGGCGCATGCCCGGTCGCTGCGGCGGCGCTGAAGCCCGGAGGAAGCAGCTCGACGCGATCACCATGGCTCATCCAGACATCGAGCACACGGCGGCCTGCATCGTCGCGGCGGTCCTCGATCTCATCGAGGAGTCTGCACGTTCCGGTCGCCGTGACCTCGGCGTATCCGAACTCGCGCGCGGTGGCGGGCGCCACTCGTCCGCCGAGCTGCTGTGCCATCGTCTGCATGCCATAGCAAATGCCGAGCACGGGCACCCCGAGGGTAAAGACTACGGCCGGTGCGCGCGGGGGCTCCTGATCGGTCACCGATTCGGGGCCGCCCGAGAGCACGATCCCACGGGGCGCGAACGCGCGCACCTGCTCCTCGCGCAAGTCCCAGGGGTGGATCTCGCAGTAGACCCCGCATTCGCGAACGCGACGCGCGATGAGCTGCGTGTATTGCGCGCCAAAATCGAGGATCAGAATTCGATCGGCGTGGATGTCGGGACGCGGAGCCGGCGTCTGCGAATGCGAGGCAGGCAGCTGCTGCGGGGCGGCGCTGGCCATGACTTCACGAGGCTGAATAATTCGGCGCCTCTTTGGTGATCGTCACGTCGTGCACATGGCTCTCGCGCACGCCGGCCGTGGTGACGCGCACGAAGGTTGGACGGGTGCGCATCGCTTCGATGTCGTTGCTGCCGGTATAGCCCATGGCCGCCCGCAAACCGCCGGCGAGCTGCTGCAGGATCGCAACGAGGCTTCCCTTGTAAGGCACGCGCCCCTCGACGCCTTCGGGCACGAGCTTGTCCAGCTCGGTGGTCGTATCCTGAAAATAGCGGTCCGCCGAGCCGTAGCGATCCGCCATGGCCCCAAGCGACCCCATGCCGCGGTAAGTCTTGTACGAGGCGCCCTGGTAGAGCTCGACGTCGCCCGGGGACTCCTCCGTTCCTGCAAAGAGGCTGCCGATCATCACCGAATGCGCACCGGCTGCGATCGCCTTGGCGATGTCCCCGGAGAAACGAATGCCACCGTCGGCGATCACCGGCACGTCGGAGCCCTTGAGCGACTCGGCGACATTTGCGATGGCCGAGATCTGCGGAACGCCCACTCCGGCCACCACGCGTGTGGTGCAGATCGAGCCCGGGCCGATCCCGACCTTGACACCATCCGCACCGGACTCGATGAGTGCGCGCGCTGCCTCGGGTGTGACGATGTTGCCGGCAATCACCTGCTGGTCCGACCAGCGATGCTTGATGCGTGCAACCATCTCGATCACCCCGCGCGAGTGCCCGTGGGAGGTGTCCACGACGATCACGTCGGTACCCGCATCGCGCAGCGCCGCCACACGATCGAGAGTGTCGGGACTGGTGCCCACGGCCGCGCCCACGCGCAATCGGCCGCCCTCGTCCTTGCACGCGCGCGGAAACTCGGTGGCTTTCTGGAAATCCTTGACGGTGATCATGCCCTTCAGCTCGTGATCCCCGTTGATCACCAGCACCTTCTCGATGCGGTGACGGTGCAAGAGCGCGAGGACCTCGTGCTTCGGGGCATTCTCGCGCACCGTGATCAGGCGCTCCTTGGGAGTCATGACACTCGAGACCGGCGCATCGAGCTTCTCCTCGAAGCGCATGTCCCGATGGGTGACAATCCCGACGACCTTCTTCCCCAGGACGACCGGTACACCGGAGATGCCGCGCGAGCGCGTGAGCTCGAGTACCTGCCGGATGGTCGTCTCCGGCGACACGGTGATCGGATCCTTGATGACCCCGCTTTCGAACTTCTTGACGCGCCCCACCTCGGCTGCCTGCGCCTCGATCGACATGCTCTTGTGAATGATGCCGATGCCGCCTTCCTGTGCGATCGTGATTGCAAGCCGCGCCTCGGTGACGGTGTCCATGGCCGCGGCGACGATCGGGAGGTTGAGGCGGATGCGCCGGCTCAGCTGTGTGGAGAGATCGACCTCGCGCGGCAGCACTTCCGAATAGGCCGGAACCAAGAGGACGTCATCGAAGGTCAGAGCCTCTTGCAGAATGCGCATCGGTGGCCCGCGCTCGCTGGCAATGGGCCAGCGATTTAAAACCGCGCATTTTACGCTGCGTCCAGTCGTTGGTAAACTGCGCGCCCGTTTCCCACGCGGCGGGCCCATGAAACCGCATCGCTGCAGACTCCTCGCGCTTGCGCTGATCAGCGTCGCTCTGGCTGGCGCCCCACCCCGCGGCGCGACGGCGCCCGCCGATGCGACGGTGCCGGGCGGTGCCCAGGCATCGGTGCTCGAGCTGCACGCCCTTTTCGATCGCGAATGGGCGCGCGAGGTGCGCGAGGAGCCCCTTGCCGCCTCGCTCCGCGGCGATCGTCACTATAACGACCGCTGGCCGGACCGCAGCTTCGCGGCGATCGAGGCCTCGCATCGTGCTGACATGCGCGCGCTCGAGGATCTCGGGCACATCGATCGCAGCACCCTGCCTGCCGAGGAGCAGATCAACTACGACCTGTTTCGCTGGAACTACCAGGACCGCCTCGAATCCTGGCACTTCCACGAGTATCTCTTCCCGCTCAATCAGCTCGATGGCATCCAGACCTCCGGCGACCTGACGCAATCGCTGCGCTTCTCGAGGTTGAAGGACTACCAGGACTGGGTCGGACGGCTGCAGCGCTTCGGCACGTTCATGGATCAGACGATTGCCTTGCTGCAGCAGGGCGTTGCTGAAAAGCGCACGCTGCCCAGGGTCGTCGCCGAGCGAATCACTCCGCAGATCGCCTTCAACATCGTCGGCGATCCGACCCGCAGCACCTTCTACGAGCCGTTCCACAGCCTGCCCGCATCGATCGATGCCACGACGGCCGCGCAGCTTCGAGCACAGGCGCAAGCGGCCATCGGCTCGGTCGTGATCCCGGCCTTTCGGCGGCTCCAGCAATTCTGGGCCGCCACCTACCTGCCGAACGCGCGCACGGCGCTGGCCGTCACGACGCTGCCCGAGGGTCGCGAGTACTACGACTACCTCGTGCGTCACTTCACGACCACCTCGATGACTCCCGAGCAAGTGCATGCGCTCGGCCTGAGGAGGATCGCCGAGATCCGCGGGCAGATGCTTCAGGCGATCCACGACGCCGGCTTTCATGGAACCCTGCAGGACTTTCTGCACTTCCTCAGGACCGATCCGCGGTTCCATTACAACTCGGCCGCCGACCTCCTGGAGGCCTACAAGGCCCAAGCCAAGACCATCGATCCGCTGCTGGTGAAGGAATTCGGAGTGTTGCCCCGCATCCCCTGGGGCGTGAAGCCGATTCCCGCCGACCAGGCTCCCAATACGTATCCGGCCTACTCCGAGGCGCCGGCCGGCGATGGCAGCCGCCCGGCCTACATGGCGGTCAATCTCTACAAGCCCGAGACGCGGCCGATCTACGAGATCCCCGTGCTCACCTGCCACGAGGGTCGACCGGGGCATGCACTCCAACTTTCGCTCGCCGCCGAGCGTCACGATCTGCCGACTTTCCGGCGCTTCGTCTACTACAACGCATATGGCGAGGGCTGGGCACTCTACACCGAGCTGCTGTGCGGGGAGATGGGCGTCTATAACGACCCTTACAAGCGATTCGGGGCACTCTCGTACCAGATGTGGCGCGCCGTGCGGCTCGTGGTGGATACCGGAATTCATCGGTATGGCATGACGCGCGAACAGGCCGTGGATCTGCTCCGGCAGAACACCGCGCTTGCGCAGCAGAACATCGAGACCGAGGTGGACCGGTACATCGCCTGGCCCGGTCAAGCCCTTTCGTACATGATTGGCGAGATGAGGATCCAGGAGCTGCGGGCACGGGCCGAGGCTCGGCTCGGACCGCGCTTCGACATCAGAGCATTCCATGACGTGGTCCTCCACGGAGGCACCTTGCCGCTCGATGTCTTGCAAACGGTCGTCGATGGGTGGATTCAACAGCAAGCCGCTCTGCCCGAGCCCGCGAGCGCCGAGTAACACTCGCCCGATCGGCACCGTCGGATGTCCCAGGCACCTCACTCCAGCGAGCGCGTCGTCTACAGTGTCTCGCGGCTCAACCGCGACGTGCGCATACTGCTCGAGCGGCGCGTCCCGGTGATCTGGATCGAAGGAGAGCTGTCCAATCTCTCCCAGCCCGCCTCCGGGCACTGGTACTTCTCGCTCAAGGATCGCCAGGCGAGCATCCGCTGCGCAATGTTTCGGACGCGAACGCTCGGGATCGGATTCTCCCCGCGCGCGGGCCAGCAGGTGCTGGCACGCGGCCGCGTGAGTCTCTACGAGGCGCGCGGGGAATTTCAGCTGATCGTCGAGCACCTGGAGGAAGCCGGGCTCGGAGCATTGCAACGCGAGTTCGAGCGTCTGAAGGCAAAGCTCGCGGCCGAGGGACTCTTTGCGGAGGAGCGCAAGCGCCGCTGGCCGCGCTTTCCCGCGCGCATCGGGGTGGTCACCTCGCCCACCGGAGCGGCCGTGCGGGACATCCTGCACGTGCTGCGTCGCCGGTTTCCTCCAGCGGCCGTGCTGGTGTATCCGACGCCCGTGCAGGGCGCCGCCGCCGCACCGGCGATCGTCGATGCGCTCGCGCTCGCATCCACGCGCGCCGAATGCGACGTCCTGGTCCTGGCCCGGGGAGGAGGCTCGCTCGAGGATCTCTGGGCCTTCAACGACGAGCGCGTGGCCCGGGCCATTCGCCACTCGGCGATTCCGGTCGTCGCGGGCATCGGGCACGAGATCGATTTCACCATCGCCGACTTTGCAGCGGATGCGCGCGCACCGACGCCTTCGGGTGCGGCCGAGCTTGTCACGCCGGATCGCCTCGAGCTTGCGCAACTGCTCTCGCATGCGGCCGAGCGGCTCGCGCGCAGCACCCGGCGCGAGCTGCGTACCCTGGCGGGGCGAGTGGCTCACGCCGCAGCACGTTTGCACGTTGCGCACCCGGGTGCGCGCCTGCGCCAGCAGGCGCAACGGCTCGACGATCTGGAGCAACGTCTCGCCGGGGCGCTCCGCAGCACCGTGGATCGCAAGACACATCGACTGAGCGATGCGTTTGGGAGCCTGGTGCGTCGCTCACCCGAGCATCAAATCCGCGAATATGGCATGCGCCAGACCGCCCTCACCGCACGGCTGCAGCATGCCACCCTGCGCCGGCTCGCGAGCGTCGAGCATCGCCTGAGTCTCGCGGCACGGGCGCTCGATGCGGTAAGTCCGCTCAAGACTCTCGAGCGCGGCTTCGCCATCGTCACGCGCGCCTCGGATGGCAGCGTGGTCACACAGGCACAGGCCATCGAGGTGGGCGAGAGCATCGAGGCCAGGCTGGCTCACGGACGCCTGCGCGCCATCGTGACGGGGCGAGATGGCGCCAAGCCTTAGTCGCTTCGTGCTGGCCGCGGGTCTTGCGGTCGTGGCCGGCGCCGCATTCGACTCGCCCCTCGAGCTGCCCGTGCAGAGCCTGGTTCCCGGAGGGGTTCTCGAGCAGGCACTCGCCGGCTCCGCAAGCGCTGCGCCCGTTGCGAGCTTCGATGGCAAGCGCGTGATGGTGCTCCGGTCGCACGATCGCTGGCTCGCAATCGTCGGCATCCCTCTATCGGCACCGCCGGGCAAGGCGTTGCTCCTCGTTCGCAAGCCCGGGGGCGGGCCGCCCGCACCCGTCACTTTCGAGATTCGCGACAAGCATTACGTCGTGCAGCGCTTGCGAGTTGCTCCGCGGCAGGTGGATCTGTCCGCGGCGGACCTCGCGCGCTACCAGCGGGAGCGCCCCCGGATCGAGCGCGACGTCGCCACCTTCTCGCCCCAGACACCCCTCACATTGCGGCTACGGCAGCCCGTGCCGGGTGTGCGCTCGAGCTCGTACGGGATGCGGCGCGTCTTCAACGGTGAGCCTCGCAACCCGCACACCGGCATGGATATCGCCGCGCCGGTGGGCACGCCCGTCGCAGCGGCCGCCGACGGTCGTGTCATCGATACCGGTGCCTTCTTCTTCAATGGCAACACCGTGTTTCTCGATCACGGCGCGGGCCTCGTCACGATGTACTGCCATCTGAGCCGGATCGCCGTAAAGACTGGAGCACGCGTCAAGGCGGGCGACATCATCGGACGCGTCGGCCGGACCGGGCGCGTGACGGGACCGCACCTCCACTTCGGGGTTGCGCTGAATGCGACCTTCGTCGATCCGGCGCTGTTCCTGCCGCCCTCCTAGCTACGGGCGCCGGCCCCGCGGCAGGCGGGCGTTGCGCCTGGAGCGGCGGCGCGCCGAAGCTGCCGAGTACGGATTCGCATCGGTACGGAACTCGAGCACCACGGGTGTCGCAAACAGGTCGTAGGCCTTGCGAAAGACGTTGCCGAGATAGCGACTGTAGGCATCCGGAACGGCGCCCGTTTGATTTCCGTGAACGATGATGCGCGGCGGGTTCTTCCCACCCTGATGGGCGAACTTCAACTTGATGCGCCGACCTCTCACGAGCGGCGGCGGCTGCGCAGCGATTGCCTGCTCGAGAGTCCTGGTGAGCGCGGGTGTCGGCATCTCGCGCATGGCGGCATCGTAGGCGCGAACGGCCGCACCGATCAGCTCGCCCACCCCCGTCCCGTGGCGGGCGGAGATGAAATGCAGCGGCACGAACTGGGCGAAGTCGAGCCTCAGGGCGAGCTGGCGGCGAATCTCCTCGCGCTGCTCGGGCGGGATCCCATCCCATTTGTTAACGGCGATGAGCAGTGCGCGGCCGCGCTCGAGCGCGATGCCCAGGACGCTCGCGTCCTGCTCGGCGACCGTGTCGTGCGCATCGAGCACCAGCACCACCACGTGCGCCTCGCCGATCGCCTGGAGTGTCTTGGCGACGCTGACGCGCTCCACGGCATCCTCGATGCGGGCACGGCGGCGCACGCCGGCGGTATCGATGAGCAGGAAATCCCGCTCGTCGCGGCGAAATGGAACCAGGATGCGATCGCGCGTGGTGCCCGGCTCCGCGCTTGCGATCACGCGCTCCTCGCCGAGCAGGCGATTGACGAGCGTGGACTTGCCAACATTCGGACGGCCGATGATCGCAATACGGATGGCGCCCGTCGCGCTGTCGTCACCCGCGTCGTGAGCCTCGAGGCCGCGCAACGCGTGCTCCAGCAGCTCCTCGACACCGGAGCGGTGACTCGCGGCGATCGCAACCGGCTCGCCCAGGGCGAGCGCATGGAACTCCGCGGCCACCCCCTCGGGATCGAGCCCTTCGGATTTGTTCACCGCGAGCGTGATCGGCTTGCCGCTGCGACGCAGCTCGCGCGCGATCAGCTCATCTTGTGGCGTGAGACCGCTGCGCGCATCGGTCATGAGAATGATCCGATCGGCCTCGAAGACGGCACGCTCGGTTTGTGCACGCATCTGCGCTTCGAGGCCGGTCGGCTTCTCGACGAGGCCGCCGGTGTCGATCACGACGTAGGGAATCGGACCGGTACGCCCGAAACCGTACTGCCGGTCACGCGTGACCCCGGGCACGTCCGACACGATCGCGTCGCGCGTCCCGGTGAGCACGTTGAACAGCGTCGATTTGCCGACATTCGGCCGCCCGACGAGAGCGACGATCGGGACCACCGGACCTCCTCACTTGCCCCCCTTGACGCCTCCATCGCGGTTGGCGAGCCGGGGAGTCGCAAGTGGAGTCGGGCGCAATGCGCTGATCTTGCCGGTGTCGTCGATGACGAGCAGCAGACCCCCGGCAGCCACCGGGGTCGTGTTGATGGGGTGCTTACCGGTGCGTATCCGTCCGATCAGGGCGCCCGTCTTGGGGTCGAGAAAGTGCACATAGCCCTGGAAATCAGCCACCGCGATCGCATTGTCCGAGACGGCAGGCGCCGAGAGCTGCCGGTGCAGCAGTGCCTTCTGCCGCCACATCTCGAGCCCGTTGTTACGGTGCATGGCGATCACCTGGCCGTCTGCGGTTGCAACGTACAGTGCATCGTTGTCGATGGCCATGCCGCGATAGCTCGACATCTCGTGAGACCACCAGACCTGCCCGCTGTCGAGTGCCAGCATGGCAACCTTGCCCTGGAACTGCGCCACGTAAACATCGTTGCCATCGATGCGTGGCGTCGCATCCACATCGTTCAGGCGCGCGATCTCGTTGCTCCCGTGGGGTGGGGCAATCACCTGCTCCCAGGCGCTCGAGCCGTCCGTCAAATTCGCAGCGATCACCTTGCCGTTGTCGAAGCCGCAGATCGCGAAGTCCCCAACCACGGTAGGCTGGGAGGTGCCTCGCAGCGAGAGACTCGGCACGGGCTGCTGCACCTGCCAGAGCTCGTGACCGTCCGCGGCCGCAAGGGCGTGAAGCTTCCCGTCCACGGCGCGCACCACCACCAGGCGCGGCGTGATGGCCGCAGCGGACAGGATCTCGCCCGCAATGTTGGCGTGCCAGAGCGGCGTACCGTCCGCCGCACGCAGCGCAAAGACATCCCCCGCGTTCGAGCCCACGACGACCATGGCGCGACTGGCACCCGGGCCGCCCGAGAGGGCGGCCTTCTCACGATGCGCCCAGATCCTGCGACCCGTGCCAAGATCGAAGGCGGCCACATCGCCGGTGTGCCCGGCCGCATAGACTCTGTCACCTTCCACGACGAGATCCAAACCGAGCCTCAGTGGCTTCTTCGTGCCACCGACGGAGGCCGACCAGGCGCGGGTGACTCGCAGGCTTGCGGAGAACGGCACGAGCTGCTTGGGTTTGTCCGCATCCTTGGTCTTGGAACACCCGGTGAAGAGCGCAAGCAGCCCAAGAAGCGCGAGCGGCACGAGCGCGGCACGATGGAGGCCATTCGGACGCATGGCTAGTGGGCCGCCGGCGACGGGCGCGGGGCAGCATCCGTCGAAGCGTGGGGCGGCGTGATCTCACCCGCCAGATCGTTGATCTTCAGATTGAGCACGTCGTTCTCCGCGAGGGATGGGCCGGCCGCGAGCAGCGCCTCGCGATATTCCGTGAGCGCCGCAGCCTTGTCGCCCTTGGCATAGTAGGCATCCCCGCGAATCTCGTGGTACCTGGATGCGAACGCGCCGGTCTGCGGGGTACCGAGAGTCGTGAGCGCGGTATCGGGTTTGCCGAGCGCGATCTGCACGCGAGCGAGCCGCAGCCGCGCAATCGTCACGAGCTCCGGATCGCGGGAGTCGCGCACGACGCTCGTCAGCCGCTCGGCGGCCTGATCGAGCTCGTTGGAATCGACGAACATGCGGGCCATGGCGAGATTTGCCTGGTCCACGTAGGGTGAGCGCGGGTGCTCGTGCTGCAGCTCATCGATCAGCTCGAGTCCTCGGGAACGGTCGCCCTGGTTCAAGGCGCGCAGGATCTGCTCGTAGCGGGCGTTCGCATCGAGCTCGAGCCGATCGGTGCGTGCCTGCCACCAGCGCCAGCCCCCGATCGCGAGCGCCCCGACCGCCACGCCGGCGATGATCCAGGCGCCATTCTCCCGGAACCACGCCTTGACTCGCTCCAGCTGCTCTCTTTCGGAAAGATACTCGTCCACCCAAATCCCCCGACCCTCAGGTCATTCTAACGCCGCGCGGATGCGAGCCGGCAGCTCCTCGAGCCGGCACTCGCTTTGACCAGCATCCTGGCGCAAAGGTTTCAAGGCTGCCGCTCCCCGGCCGAGCTCGTCGTCGCCGATGATGACTGCCAGCTGCGCTCCGCTGCGGTCGGCACGCCGGAACTGGCTCTTGAAGTTCCCGCCGCCGAGGCCCATCTCGAACCGCAGCTGCGGCAGCGCATCGCGCAGCATCTCGATCGCACGAAATCCAGCCGCCGCGGCACGCTCGCCGCTGACGATCACATACACATCGGCGGGTCGCGCCTGGGTGGGCTCCCCGGCCAGCCGTAGCAGCTCGATCGTGCGCTCCATGCCGAGCGCAAAACCGACCGCCGGCGTCGCCTCCCCTCCGAGCTGCGGGATCAGCCCGTCGTACCGGCCGCCGGCGCACACCGCATCCTGAGCGCCGAGCGCATCGGTGATCCATTCAAATACGCTGCGGCTATAGTAGTCGAGCCCACGCACCAGGCGCGGATTCACGGCGAATTCGATCCCCATCGAGGCAAGCGCGGCGCACAGCCCATCGAAGTGCTCGCGTGATGCTGCATCGAGATGCTCGGTGAGCAGCGGTGCTTGCGCAATGAGCCCCCGCATCTCGGGGTTCTTGCTGTCGAGAATGCGCAGCGGATTGACTTCGAGTCTGCGACGGCTATCGGCATCGAGCTGCGATTCGTGGTCACGGAAGTAGCTGGTGAGCTTCGAGCGGTACAGGCGCCGCGACTCCGGGGTACCGAGGGAGTTGACGTGCAGCTTGACGCTCGTGATCCCGAGGCGCTGCCACAGTCGGGCGAGGAGCGCGATGAGCTCTGCGTCCACGTCCGGCCCGGGAAAGCCGATCGCTTCCGCGTCGATCTGGTGGAACTGGCGAAATCGACCTTTCTGCGGCTTCTCGTGCCGGAACATCGCTCCCGTGCACCACAGCTTGTGACGCTGCCCCCGCAGCATGCCGTTCTCGATCACGGCCCGAACGATGCCGGCCGTCGCCTCCGGGCGCAGCGTGAGACTCTCCCCACCCTGATCGGTGAAGGTGTACATCTCCTTCTCGACCACGTCGGTGTACTCGCCGATGGCACGCTGGAAGAGCTCGGTGCGCTCGAGAATCGGAACCCGGATCTCGGCGTAACCGTACCCTTCGAGAAGCTCTTTGGCGACGGCCTCGAGGCGCTGCCACAGGCCGATATCGGCCGGCAGCGCGTCGTTCATGCCGCGCACGGCCTGGATCTGTGCGGTCAACTGCCGTTCCCTGTTCTGCCTCAGTCTCGTCCGGGGTCTTTCTGCACGGCACGTGCATCGACCGCGGCGAGGCGCGCGGGAGCGACGCGCCCGGACCGATTGATTTGAAACTCGATGCTCACGTTGCGAGTGGCGCTCTCCGGCACACTCACGGGCCGCCCGTTAAGCTCGAGCGCGACCCCGGTCGGATTGCCGAGCACCACGCGCAGCGGCGCCATCCCGCTGACCGTTCGCGTAGAGTCCGCCGGCCCCACGTCGAAGAGCAGACGCTCACCGCGCGCATCGTACACCTCGGCCCAGCTGTCCTCGCTGAAGTGCAGCTGGAGTGCCGAAGCGCTCGCGTGTGCCTCGGCGCTTCGCCGCCCGGGACCCGCACCGGGGACGCCCGGACCGCTCTCGGTCGAGGCGACAGCGATGGGATGCGTGCCGCCGGGCCCCAAGTCCACTGGCGGGTGGGTTGCAGGCGGCTGCGTGATGGGCGCGGCCCGTGCGCTGGCCTGCCCGACAAAGACGGGGGCCTGCACGGGACCGATCTGCTGGGCCTTGGATGGCGCATGCAGACTGCCGGCGATCCACCAGGCAAAGCCGATCACCGCGACCGCGGCCACGATTGCAATCCCCGGCACGATGGGCGCGGGCGATGCGGTGGCACCGCCTACGTGGGGCATCTTCGTGAGATCCGGTGCACGCACGACGTGGCTGCTGCCCGCATACAGCGCCTGCAGCTCCGCCGGGGACTCCCCCACCAGCTGTGCGTAATGGCCGAGGTGCCCGCGCACGTAGACCGATGCGCCGAACTCCTCGAATCTTTCGGCCTCGAGCGATTCGACCGCGCGCGAATCGACGTGCAGCCGCTCCGCTGCTTCGATCACCGACAATCCGCTGCGCTCGCGCGCCTCCTTCAAGCGTGCGCCGATGCCAGCGCTGCCGTCACTTGCCTGCATCTGAGCGCTCACGGCCGCCTCAGCCCGCACCCGGGCTTGCCTGAGTGAGCGCATGGGTTTGCGGCGACTCCGGGAAGTCCGTGCGTAGCCGCTGCTCGTAGCGGTGCTCGCCGAAGGGATCGTGCAGCGCCCGAGAGATGCGCATGCCCAGGGCGAGCAAATCCGGAGTCGCCTGATAGGTCTCCACATAGCGATCGATGCGCGTGCGTGCCTCGCGCGCGTGCCCCTCCTGCACCTCGAGCGTTGCGAGCTGCAGCACCGCTTCGCCGAAGCTCGGACGCAGCGCAATGGCGCGCAGCAGTGCGGCCTTCGCCTCCGCATCGCGATGCACCGAGCGCAGGCAGACCGCGGCATTCGTGTAGGCGGCCTCCGGGGTCTCGTAAAGCGGGTTATGCGCGGTCTGCAGCAGCAGCTTCACGCCCTCGTCGATGCGGTGAGTGCCACAGAGATACACGGCGTAGTTGTTGGCGAGCTTGGGATCCTGCGGGGCGAGCTTCATCGCCGTGTGGAACTCGCGATCGGCATCGTTCGGCTGCTCGAGCCGCTCGTACAGCAGCGCGAGCGCGCTGTGCACCATCGGATCGTGCGGTGCTTCCTTCTCGGCGCGATCGAGCCGGTCCTTCGCCAGCGCCAGGTCGCCGCGGTCCATGTAGGCAATCCCGAGCTCCACGTTGTATTTGGCGGCCTCGGGGAGATCGGCCCTGGTCGTCTGGCGCTCCTGGACCGGCAGGGTCACCTTCGGCTTGCCCGCGCAGCCTGCAAGCGCGCCCACCGCGAGCAGCGCGAGCAGCGCCAATGCGAGCCCAGCGCTGAGGCTCCCTGCACCCGGCCGCATCTTCACGGCTGGACCACCAAGCTGACCACACTCTTGCCCAGGCGGGCCGCGGGCTTGCCGCCGAGTCGCGCCGTGACGCGGTCGATCACGCGGCCGGCCAGCTGACCGCAGGCGGCATCGATGTCATCGCCCCGCGTACGGCGAATGGTCGCGATGAGGCCGTGGGCGTTGAGCTCGTCACGGAAGCGCAGGATCCTCGGAGCCGGAGAGCAGCGATAACGTGTGCCCGGAAAGGGATTGAAAGGGATGAGATTGATCTTGGCGGGATGGCCCGCAAGCAGGCGCGCGAGCCGGCGCGCTTGCTCGGTCGAGTCGTTCACCCCATCCAGCATCACGTATTCGAAAGTGACGCTGCGGCCGTTCTGCTCATCGAGATAGTGCCAGCAGGCCTCGAGCAGCTCCGCAATCGGATGCTTGCGATTGATCGGCACGAGCTGGCTGCGCAGCGCATCGTCGGGCGCGTGCAACGACACCGCGAGCGCGACGTTGACCTCCTCTGCCAGCCGATGGATCTGGGGCGCAAGTCCGGAGGTGGAGAGTGTCACTCGCCGGCGCGACAGGTCGAAGGCGTGATCGTCGAGCAGGATCTTCAGGGCAGGCACCACATTGCGCAGGTTCGCAAGCGGCTCACCCATACCCATCAGCACGACGTTGGTCACCGGCCTTCCCGCCGAGCCCTCGCCCAGCCGCGCACCCCCATCCGAGGCGGTGAGCTCGCGGTTTGCGAGCCATACCTGGCCGACGATCTCGGCGGTCGTGAGATTGCGGTTGAAGCCTTGCTGTGCGGTCGAGCAGAACGAGCAATCGAGCGCGCAGCCGACTTGCGAGGAGATGCAAAGAGTGCCTCGATCCTCCTCGGGAATGAACACCATCTCGAAGGCCTGCGAGGCATCGGCTTCGAGCAGCCACTTGCGCGTGCCGTCGCGCGAGCGCTGCGCCTCCACGATCTGGGGAGCGCGCACCTCGGCGCGATCGGTGAGGAGCGCGCGAAAGTGCTTCGCCAGATCGGTCATCTGCTCGATGCGTCTCTCGCCCCGCTTGTAGATCCAATGTGCGAGCTGGCGAGCGCGAAACGCCTTGTCCCCGAGCTCCGTCACGTACGTCTCGAGGGCAGGCAGCGTGAGGCCCAACAGGTTCAGGCGTTCGCCTGCTTCACAAGTGCCGCCGGGCTCACTCAAGGGAAATCAGTCCCGAGGGAAGATTTGCGTCGCCGCAAAAAAGTATCCGATCTCGAAGGCCGCAGTCTCCGGGGAATCGGATCCATGGACCACATTCTGCTCGATGCTGGTGGCAAGGTCTGCCCGAATTGTACCCTTCGCGGCCTTCTTCGGGTCCGTGGCGCCCATCAGCTCGCGATTCCTCGCGATAGCGTTGTCTCCCTGCAACACCTGCACCAGCACAGGACCGGAGGTCATGTAGCGCACGAGATCCCGGAAGAAGGGGCGCTCGCGGTGAACGGCGTAGAAGCCCTCCGCCTCGCGCTGCGACAGATGAACCATGCGCGCGGCGATGATGGCGAGGCCGGCCTGCTCAAAGCGGCGATACACATCGCCGATCAGATTGCGGCTGACGCCGTCGGGCTTGACGATCGACAGGGTGCGCTCCAGCGCCATTCGATTAGGCCTCCAGGTGGAAGGGACACTCGATCCCGGCTCGAAGCAGGTGCTTGCCGCGCCTGCCCGGGCCCCCTCGAGCGCGCGGCAGTCTACCGCGGAGCGCGGGTCCGCGCCTATGGAGAGCGGATGCACCCCTCGGGTGCACCCCGAGGGCTCAGACGCTGAAGCTTTCCCCGCAACCGCACTCCCCCTTCACGTTGGGATTGCGGAAGCGAAAGGCCTCATTCAGGCCCTGCTTGACGAAATCGACGATCGTGCCGTCGATCAACGTCAGGCTCGAGGGATCGACGAAGACCTTCACTCCGCGATCCTCGAACACCACATCGTCCGGTCGGGCCTCATCCGCGTAATTCACGACGTACGCAAAGCCCGAACACCCGGTCCGCCGTATGGCGAGCCTCAATCCCAGCCCGTGTCCGCGCGATGCCAGGAAGGACCGAACGCGCGTTGCAGCCGAATCGGTAAGAGATATTGCCATGCTGATCAGATCACCCTCATCAAGGCCAGCTCCGTAACGACGCATTCAATGCATCTTCGATCACGAGCAGCCTGCCGAGTTTCTCGACGGGAACCCCCAGGACACGGGCCCAGGCCTCGGGGCCTGCGCACAGCGCCTGGTCGCGGCGCCGGCCTCGAAGCTCGCCGCTGAGCCAAGCCGCCGTGGCAAGAGTATGCGGGCACCCGCGAGCCTCAAAGCGTGCGTCCTTCACAGTGTCTCCCTCCACCAGCAGGTGGAAGCGCACCCACGCCTCCTCGCCCGGGCCGCCGGCCTCCCCGTGGAGCACCCTCCCGGCGCCCTCGTGGATGACCCCGGCACCCGGAAGCTGCCGGAAGAGGCGCTCGAGCCGGCTCTCCGACTCCGCCTCTCCAGGCGCAAGCTGCGCCTCCCCGCCGGGGGGTGACCATTCGGGGTCCCATGCCACCCCACCCGCGCGCGAGGTTCCCGGCACTGCCTTCATGGGGTCGCCCGCGGGGGCATCAAGCTCGCCCTGGGCGGGGTGGGCCGCCTGCGGGGAGGCGGCGCGCAGCCGCGCGATCTCGCAGCGGACCTCCCGAACCGCGTAATCGACCTCCTCCGAGGTGGTGTAGCGCCCGAGACTGAAGCGGAGCGAGCTCTCGGCCAGGCGATGCCCCCGTCCGAGTGCACGCAGGACGTAGGATCCTTCCCCCGTCGTGGACTGGCACGCGGAGCCCGTCGAGAGGGCAAGGGAAGGTACGGCCGCGACCAAGCTCTCGCCCTCCACGTCCTCGACCGAGACGCTGAGGATGTGCGGGACGCGCGGTGCGCGCTCCCCGTTGAGAATGATTCCTCCGGCATCCGCCAAGCCGCTCCACAGCCGGTCACGCAGGGCGGCCAGGCGCCCGCTTTCGCGAGGGAGGCTCTCCGCGGCAAGCTCGGCCGCCACGCCGAAGCCGACGATCTGATGCGTCGGCAGCGTCCCGGGGCGCAATCCTCCTTCCTGGCCGCCACCGAAGGTCTGCGGCTTCAGGAGCGCCCGCGCGGAGCGGCGCACGTAGAGCGCCCCGATGCCCTTCGGGCCATAGATCTTGTGTCCCGTGAGGGAGAGCAGGTCGACCGGCAGCTCCCGCAGGTCGAGGTCCACTCGACCTGCGCTCTGTGCCGCATCGGTGTGGAACGGCACTCCCCGAGCGCGGCAGATGGCCCCGATCGCAGCGATGTCCTCGATGACTCCGATCTCGTTATTCACATGCATGACCGACACCAGGATCGTGTCCTCTCGCAGGGCCTCGGCCACGCTCGCCGGATCGAGTCGCCCGGTCGCATCGGGTGTCAGATAGCTCACGCGGAAGCCTTCCCGCTCGAGCCGCCGGCAGGGGTCCAGCACGGCTTTGTGCTCGATGCGCGAGGTCACGATGTGTCGTCCGCGATCGGCATTGGCGCGGGCCACGCCGAGCACGGCGAGGTTGTTCGACTCGGTGGCGCCGGAGGTGAAGACGATCTCCTCGGCCTCGGCGCCGACCAGGGAGGCCACTTGGGCGCGCGCGTGCTCGATGAGCACGGCCGCGGCGCGTCCCGGAGAATGGCCGGAGGACGGATTGGCAAAGGCCCCATCCGTGGTCAGGCATCGCATCATCGCCTGTGCCACCGCCGGATCGACCGGCGTGGTGGCCGCATAGTCGAGATAGATCGGGGCTCTCATGCTCGCGCTCCCGTGCGCTCGCTGCCCGCCGGCCGGCGACGCTTCTGTACGGCCGTGAGCAGTCCGCGCAATATGTTCACCTCGTTCTGGTCGAGCTCCGCACGCTGCAGGAAGCGCCGGATGCGAGTCATCAGATTCGTCCCGCTCTGCGTGCGATCTCGAAACTCCACCTCATCCATAACCTCGGCGAGGTGTGCGTACAGTCGCTCCATCTCCTCGGGACTTGCAAGCGGCGCCGCCCCGGAAGGCCGTCCGAGCGTGAACGCCGGCACATCCGGCCGAGCACGGTAGAGCTCGTAGGCGAGCACCTGCACGGCCATCGCCAGATTGAGCGAGGGGTAGGCGGCATCGGCCGGGATGCGCACCAGCGCGTGGCTCTGCTGCAGATCCTCGTTCGTAAGCCCCGTGCGCTCGGCCCCGAACAGCACGGCTGCGGGCGCATGCTGTGCCTCGGCAACGATGCGCAATGCCGCCTGGCGCACCTCCAGCACCCGGAAGTTCTGGTCGCGATCGCGCGAGGTGGTCGCCGCGACGTAGCCGCAGCCGGCGAGTGCCTCCGCTACCGTCGAGACGACCCGTGCGCCTGCCAGCACCGACTCGGCCCCGGAGGCGCGCGCTTTGGCCTCGGGGTGCGGAAACTCCTGCGGTCGCACGAGCACGAGCCTATCGAGTCCCATGTTCTTCATGGCCCGCGCGACTGCGCCGATGTTCCCCGGGTGCGAAGGCTCCACGAGAACGACTCGCACATCGATCATGATCTAATATACACCGTGCACGCACTGCTCAATATCGGGGTCCGCGCCGCCCGCCGCGCGGGCGAGCTGATCGTCCGTAGCCTCACGCGGATCGAAGGCATCGAGGTCGCCGCCAAGGGTCACAACGATTTCGTGACCGAGATCGATCGTGCCGCCGAGCGCGAGATCATCGCGGTCATCCGCCGCTCCTACCCGCACCACGCCTTCCTCGCGGAGGAAAGCGGCGCGAGCGGGTCGGACGATACGGTCTGGATCATCGATCCGCTCGATGGCACGACCAATTTCCTGCACGGTTTTCCGGTGTTCGCCGTCTCCATCGCCTGTCAGCAGAAGGGCCGGCTGGAGCATGCCGTCGTCTACGATCCGCTGCGCCAGGAGCTGTTCACCGCCTCGCGAGGCGCCGGCGCGCATCTCGACAATCACCGCATGCGGGTCAGCCGGCAACGGACGCTCGAGTCCGCGCTGGTGTCCACCGGCTTCCCCTATCGCGCCAACCTCAAGTATCTCGATGTGTACCTTGCGATGCTCAAGGATGTGATGCAGGTCGCGGCTGGTGTCCGGCGCCCCGGCTCCGCCGCGCTCGATCTCGCGTACGTCGCGGCCGGGCGCGTGGATGCTTTCTGGGAGATTGGCCTCGGCGCCTGGGATACGGCCGCGGGAACGTTGCTGATTCAGGAAGCCGGCGGCCGCATCGGCACTCTGGTCGGTGGAGACTACCGACAAGGCGGCAACGTCGTGGCGGGCACGCCGAAGGTGTACGACGCGCTGCTGGAAGCTCTGGCGCCTCACATCCCGGAAGATCTCCGCGAGCGCTGAGCGCGCCCACGCACCCGCACCCGCACCCGCACCCGCGCAATCAACTCGCGTGGTTGAACGCTCGCGTGAGCAGGTCCGCGGGGTGGCCGTTCGCTTTCGCCGGGGGCCTTGTGTACAGTCGCCCAAACCAAACGGGGGTTGTATGCGAAGCCAGCTCTTTGCGACCAAGTCCATTGCCGAGCTGCACGAGTCCGATCGCGGGGGGCGCGAGTTACGTCGCGTGCTGGGTCCGGTCACCCTCACGATGCTCGGCATCGGCGGCATCATCGGCGCGGGCATTTTCGTACTGACGGGCACGGCCGCCGCAGATCACGCAGGCCCTGCCCTGGTGCTGTCGTTCATCGTCGCCGGCATCGGCTGCACGCTCGCCGGCATGTGCTACTCCGAATTCGCGGCGATGATTCCGGTCTCGGGAAGTGCTTACTCCTACTCCTATGCCACGCTGGGTGAAGGCGTCGCATGGTTCATTGGCTGGAACCTGATCCTCGAATACCTGTTCGCCGTCGCGACGGTATCGACCGCCTGGTCGGGCTATGTGCTGAGTCTTCTCGAGCAGTTTCACCTCCACATTCCCGATGCCCTCTCGCATGCCCCGTTCGACCAAGGCAAGACCGCGCTGTCCATCGTGACCACCGGCGCCGTTCTCAACGTGCCGGCAGTGGCGATCGTCGCAGCCATCGCCACCGTCTGCTACATCGGCATCAAGCAATCCTCGACCTTCAATGCGGTCATCGTCGCGATCAAGGTCGCCGTCGTCGTGATGTTCATCGTCATCGGCGTGGGCTACATTCAGCCGCAGAACTGGCATCCGTTCATTCCACCCAATACCGGAGAGTTCGGCCATTTCGGCTGGAGCGGCGTGATGGGCGCGGCGGGCGTCATCTTCTTCGCCTACATCGGCTTCGACGCCGTATCCACCGCCGCGCAGGAAACGCGCAACCCCCAACGTGACATGCCGATCGGGATCCTCACGAGCCTCGTCATCTGCACGGTGCTGTACGTCGTGGTCGCCGCGATATTGACCGGCATGGTGAACTACACGAAGCTGAGCGTTCCGGCTCCGGTTGCCCTGGCGATCGATCAGTACCCGACACTGCGCTGGTTGGGTTTGCCCATCAAGATCGGCGCCATCGCGGGCCTCACATCCGTGATGCTGGTGATGACGATCGCGCAGGCGCGCATCTTCTTTGCCATGGCGCAGGACGGGCTGCTCTGGTCCTTCTTCGGGCGCGTGCACCCACGATTCCGCACACCTTCGACGGCCACCGCGGTTACGGGAGTGTGTGCGGCCCTGATCGGCGGTCTTCTTCCGGTCAAGCTCCTGGGTGAGCTGGTCTCGATTGGAACGCTCGCTGCCTTCGTGACCGTGTGCCTCGGGGTGCTCGTGCTGCGGCGTACTCGGCCCGATCTGCCGCGCCCCTTCCGCACCCCTGCCCCGTGGTTCACCTGTATCGCCGGTGCCCTGGTCTGCGCGGCGATGATGCTCTCGCTCGGCCTTGCGACTTGGCTGCGGCTCGTCGGCTGGACGGTGATCGGCGTACTCGTCTACGTCTTCTACGGCTATCGCCACAGCCGCCTGCACGCGAGCGGCAGCGCGGTCAAGCCGAGCACGGCCGCCACGCGAGGCTGATCGGCCGCGGCCCTTTCAGGGCATGTGGTCGACCGCGGTCTTCTTCACTGTCGGGAAGATGTGCTCTGCGGTGAGCCCGCAGTCGAGCGCAATGGCGCTCGAGATATAGATCGAGGAGTACGTGCCCGCGATGATGCCGATGAGCAGGGCCTCCGAGAATCCTCGCAGCACCGGACCGCCGAACACGAGCAACGCCACCACGACGATCGCCGTGACCACCTTCGTCATGATCGTGCGTGAGAGAGTCTGGTTGATCGACTGATCCAGAACCGCTGCCGGCGCCATGCGGCGGCTGACGTGGAAGCGCTCGCGGATGCGATCGAACACCACGACGGTGTCGTTGAGCGAGTACCCCACCACGGCGAGCACGGCCGCAACCACCGCCAGATCGAAGGACGTGCGGTCGATCGAGAAGACCCCGAGCACCAGCACCGGGTCGTGAATGACGGCGACGATCGCGCCGAGGGAAAGCCGCCAGGTGTTGAACCGGAACGCGATGTAACCAAAGATCAGCAGGAGCGTGAACGTCAGGGCCCAGGCGGCGCTGCGCTCGAGCTCGCCGCCCACCTGCGGGCCCACCACGTCGAGGCTGCGGATCTCGGCGCCGGGATCCACGGCCTTCAAGGCGGGCTCGACCTTCGCGCTGATCTCGGCGCTGGTCTCACCTCCCTGCGGAGGCAGCCGGATCATGATGTCGCGCGATGAGCCGAAGTTCTGCACCTGTGGATCGCGAAAGCCGGCAGCGGCCAGGCGTGCGCGCACGGCATCGGTATTGGCAGTTTGCGGGAATGCCGCCTCGACCGTGACGCCGCCCGTGAAATCGATCGCGAGGTTCAGCCCGCGCGTGGCAAGCGAGGCGATCGAGACGACCATCAGGACGATCGAGAGCCCGTACCACACCTTGCGTGTGGCCATGAACGGGAAACTGGTCGGCTTGTGGAAGAACTCCAACGCTACCCCCTAACGGTCAAACGGCGCCCTAGATCGGCAGGCGAGCGATCTTGCGCCGGCCGCCGTACAGCAGCGTGACGAGCGCTCGGCTCCCCATGAGCGCAGTGAACATCGAGGTGGCGATGCCCAGTGTCAGCACCACCGCGAATCCGCGGATGGGTCCGGTCCCGAGCACCCAGAGCACCACACCGGCAAACAGCGCCGTGATGTTCGAATCGGCAATCGCCGAGAGCGCCTTGTCGAAGCCGGCGCGAATCGCCGCCTGCGGAGACACCCCGTTGCGCAGCTCCTCGCGAATGCGCTCGTAGATCAGCACGTTGGCATCGACTGCCATGCCGACGGTGAGGATGATGCCGGCGATGCCCGGCAGCGACAGCGCGGAGTGGAACATCGCAAGGAGCGCCGTGAGCAGCACGACGTTGGCGAGCAGCACGAGGTCGGCGACCACACCGAACACGCGATAGTAGATGGCCATGAAGACGAACACACCCGCCATGCCGATGACGAGCGCGTCGATGCCCTTGTCGATGTTGTCCTGACCGAGACTGGGGCCTACGACCTGCTCCTCGACAGGGTAGAGCGGCACCGCGAGCGAGCCCGACCTCAGAAGCAGCGCCAGATCGCGCGCCTCCCCGGCGTTCATGCCCGTGATGTCGAAGGTGTTCGAGAACACACCGCGGATCGTGGCATCGCTGATGACCTTCTCGTCCGTGACGAGCTGGGTGACCTTCTTGCCATCCACTTCCTTGGTCTCGGGACGCTTCTCGATGTACACCACCGCCATGGGACGGTTCAAGTTGTTGCGCGTGGTCTCGAGCATGCGCTCGCCGGCACGCGCATCGAGTCTCACGTTGACCGTGGGGCCCTGCTGCGTGGTGGCGTAGCTCGCCGTGGTGAGCTCATCACCGGTTGCGATGATCTCGCGCTTGAGGAGGATCGGCTGACCGGTGTCCTTCATGTGATAGAGCTTGGTCCCCGCCGGGGCATGGCCCGTCTGCTGCGCCTCGAACGGATTGCCGTTGACATCGACCAGCCGGAACTCGAGCGTCGCAACCTTCCCGAGAAGATCCTTCACCTCGGCCGAGTTCTGCACGCCGGGCAGCTGCACGTTGATGCGGTCCAGTCCCTGACGCTGCACGATGGGCTCGGCGACGCCGAGCTCGTTCACCCGATTGCGCAGCGTCGTGAGGTTCTGCTCGAGCGCATAATCCTCCCGCTCACGCACCTTCGCCGGGGGCAGCACGCCCTGCACCGCCGACCCGCTCGGCAGCGTGAGGATGCTCACCTGGAAATCCGGAACGGTCTTGGCGACCACGTCGCGTACCGCGCTCGCGTTCGTCCCCGCGGGCAGGCTCACGCGAATGCCATTCTGCTGCGGGCTGTCGTTGGCAGCGACCAGCGTCACATCCGTGAAGGACAGGTTCGCGCCGGTGAGCGCGCGGCGAACATCCTGGCTGTACCCCTCGAGCAGCTGGTGGACGGCGCTTTGCACGTCGACCTGGTACAGGAGGTACAGGCCCCCACGCAGATCGAGCCCCAGGGGCATCGGCTTCAGCCCCAGCATTCGCAGCGCCGCAGGCACGCGCGGCGCAAAGGACAATGCGATGAGGTACTGGTCGCTGAACTTCGAGGTCACCGCGTCGCGGCCCTTCAATTGCTCCGCCACGCTCGGAAATCGAATCATCAGGCGCCCATTGTCCAGATAGGTCTTGGTGTAATGGACGCTGCGCTCGCTCAGGAACTGCTCGACCGAGTGCTCCGTCGCGACGCTGATCGGGGTGTGATCCCGCATCACCATCTGGATCGCAGGGTCCTCTCCGAAAACGGTCGGCAGCGCGAACAGCACCGCGAGCGCGAGGACCGCGGCGATCAGGATGTATTTCCAGCGCGCGTATTCGAGCATGGTCAGGCGTTCTTGAGAGTGCCCTTGGGCATCAGGGAGCTCACCTGCCCCTTCTGGACCTTGATGCGGACGCTATCGGCAATCTCCAGCGTCACGAACGTATCCCCCACGTCGGTCACCCGGCCCAGGATGCCCCCTGAGGTTACGACCTCGTCCCCGACCGACAGTTTCGAGATCATCGCCTGATGGTCCTTGGCCTTCTTCTGCTGCGGGCGGATGAGCAGAAAGTAAAAGATGGCGATGAACACGACCATCATCAAGAGCGGCGCCAGCTGGCTCGAGGAGGAGGAAGCGCCGCCCGCCTGAGCCCAGGCTGAAGAGATCACTGCATTCATGAGCTACCTAACGAGTCATCGCGCAGCGGCGACCCGACGTGGGTCGGTCGCTGCCGCGAAGGGCGGGCATTATGCCACAGGGCTACTTCGCGGCCGGGGATAGGCCGCTGCAAAACCCTGGAAGGTGCCCTGGGCAATGCTGGCGCGGATGGCGCGCATCTGCTCCAGGTAGAAATGCAGGTTATGAATCGTATTGAGGCGGCTCCCGAGGATCTCGTTGCAGCGGTCCAGGTGCCTCAGATACGCGCGCGAGTAGTGCCGGCAGGTATAGCAGGTGCACCCGGGGTCGATCGGGGAGAGCTCGCGCGCATGGGCACTGTTGCGGATATTGATCACCCCGCCGGGCACGAACAGGTGGCCGTTGCGGGCGTGTCGCGTCGGGATCACGCAGTCGAACAGGTCGATCCCGCGCAGGACCCCCTGGAGGAGGTCCTCGGGGAAGCCCACGCCCATGAGGTACCGGGGCCGATCGGACGGCATGTGCGGCACGAGCTCTTCGAGAACCCTCAGACGCTCCTGCTCGGGCTCCCCGACCGCGAGGCCTCCGATGGCAAGCCCGGGCCAATCGAGCTGCAGGAGCTTCTCGAGCGATGCCAGGCGCAGCTGAGGATACGTGCCCCCTTGGACGATGCCGAACAGACCCCCCGGGGGCTGAGCGAGGTAATAGCGGGCGTGGCTGCGGGCAGCCCAGCGCATCGAGCGCTCCATGGAGTTGCGCGCCTCGAGCTCGGTGGCCGGATATGGGGTGCAATCATCGAGCGCCATGGCAATGTCGGAGGCGAGCGCTAGCTGTACGCTCATCGAGTCCTCCGGCGTCAGCTGCGCCTCTGCGCCATCGACCGGCGAGCGAAACCGCACGCCATCCTCCGTGATGCTGCGCAGGCTCTTCAGGCTGAAGACCTGGAACCCCCCCGAATCGGTCAGGATCGGTCGCTGCCAGTGCATGAACCCGTGCAACCCGCCGTGCAGGGCCACGACCTCCGCACCGGGACGCAGCATCAGATGAAAGGTGTTGCCCAGGATGATCTGGGCGCCCAGCCCCTCGAGCTCCTCGGGGGTCATCGCTTTGACCGTGCCGTAGGTCCCGACGGGCATGAACGCGGGCGTATCGATCGTGCCGTGAGCGGTGGTGAGCCGGCCCAGGCGCGCCGCCCCGCTCAGTGCGAGCACCTCAAAGCGTGGATTCATGCGCCGTGGAGCGTCGGGCCGGCAGGATGAGCATGGCGTCCCCGTAGCTGAAGAAGCGATAGCGCGAGCGTACCGCATGCGCGTATGCGGCGAGCACGCGCTCGCGCCCGGCGAGTGCGCACACGAGCATCAGCAGGGTCGATCCCGGCAGATGAAAGTTCGTGAGCAGCCCATCGACGATCCGGAAGCGAAAGCCAGGAAGAATGAAGAGCTGAGTCTCGCCCGACCAGCTCTCGTGCACCCCGATCCGAGCGGCCGATTCCAGCGCCCGCACGACTGTCGTGCCCACGGCGATCACACGGCCTCCACGGGCGCGAGCCCGCGCAATCGCCGCCCAGGTCTCCGCGCTGACGAGGGCTCGCTCGGCGTGCATCACGTGCGCGCTCAGCTCCTCGGTGCGCACGGGCTGAAACGTGCCGGCCCCCACGTGCAGCGTGACGAAGGCACGGCCTATGCCACCTCTCTCGAGCGACTCAAGAAGCGTGTGATCGAAATGCAGGCTGGCAGTCGGCGCGGCGACTGCCCCCGCGGTACGCGCGAAGACGCTCTGATAACGCTCTCGATCGACATCACCGGCCGCTCGTCGGATATAGGGAGGCAGAGGTACCTCACCCCAGCGCTCGAAGAATTCAAGCGCCGCTCCAGGGACCCTGACACGCCACAGGTCGTCCTCGCGCGCCAGCACCTGGAGGTCTCCGCCCGCGGTGTGAATCGCAACTCCCGGGCGGACCGGCTTGCTCGCCTTCATCTGCACCAGCGCCGTATCGCGCTCGAGTGCCCGCTCGAGAAGCAGCTCCACGCGGCCGCCGCTCGCTTTGGATCCGAGCAATCGCGCCGCCACGACCCTGGTGTCGTTGAAGACGAGAAGGTCGCCTGCCGAGAGCAGTTGCGGCAGCTGACGCATGCAGGCATCTCGCTGCTGAGGAGCCTCCCCGGGGTCGAGCACGAGCAGGCGGCTGGCGGATCGCTCCGGCAGCGGCTCTTGGGCAATCAGCTCCGGGGGAAGCTCGTACTGGAAGTCACTCAGCTGCACCCGGCAGGATGTTACAGATCCTGCGATTCCGTGCGAGGCTGCCCGTGCCGCTGCGGTGCGGGGGCTTGCGGCAAGGTCACCTTGAGGTCCATGGCGCGCCTCTGGCGCATGATCTTCAGATCGATCGGCTCGCCCGGCTGGTAGGAGCGGAGAATTCGCGTGAGATGTGACCCGCTCTGTGGCTCACGCCCGTCGATCGAGAGAATCACATCGCCATCCTTGAGCCCGAAGGTGCCGTTCTGCGGGGCTCGCAGCACCAGGACCCCGTTCGAGGTGCCGAAATACCATCCGAGCTGCGGCGTCAAGCTCGCAAGCTCCATCCCCTCGGTCTCGTCGGTCAGGATGTGCAGGTAGCGAAATCCGGAAACATCCGGGATCTCGATCGGCGGCATGGGTGGTATGGGTGGCATGACCACCGGACCGGGCCCATCATCGAAGCCGAAGGCAACCACATACGCGGGGCGTGTGGTGAGCTGCAGCTCCTGCACCTTGCCATCCCGCTTGATGCTGAGCTTTACCTTGGCATCGGGCGGGACGCGTCGCATCTGCTCGATGACCTGTCGGGCGCTGTCCCGGCCCGAGATCGGGGCTCCATTCAGCCCGACGATCACATCTCCCGGACGGACCCCGGCTTCCGCGGCCGGACCGGCCGGACTGACCTCCACGACGCGCGCCCCGTCGGGACCGCTCGCCGGGTCGAGCTGCAGACCGATCACGCCGCGTCTGAAGCGCTGCTCGACCTGCAGGGCGCGCCTCCTGGCGTCTGCACCGAGCTGGGCGGAGAGCTCGGCAACCTCTCGGGCGGAGTCCTCCAGGCGTTTGCGAGCCTCCGCGAGCTTGGCCTCCAGATCTCGCTCCTGGGCGTGCTCCCGGGCACGCTCCTGTGCTTGCTCCTGCGTGCCTTGGCTGCTGGAGCTTGCGTCCTGAGCGAAGCTCACCGGTGCAACCAGCCCGGTCAAAGCGATCGCTGTGGAGATCCCAATTCCCGTTCGCTTCATGGTCCTGCTCCTCATCACGGCACCTCGGAGGCGAGCAGCTCCGCGTACCGAACCTGTGCCAGCGAATCGACCAGCTGCGCACGCTGCAGCTGCAGGGCTCGTACGCGGGCTCCTTGCCGATTGCCCAGCCGCTCGGCGCTGAGCTGATCGTCCACGGAGGCGATCCGATCCTCGAGCGCCGTCACCGCGAGGTAGGTGCTGACCTGCACGACCGGCTCGTCGTCGGGCTCGCTCGCGAGCCAACGCTCCGCCGCGCTGGCACGCTGCAGAAGTGGCTCGGAATCGCGCGCCTTCCCTGGCGCCCGAGGCTCGCCAGGCGTTGACACTGGAACGCCGCTCTGCGTGACAGTCGGGAGGTCACGGTGCGGGGGCTCATCAATCATGCCCACGAAGCGACCGAGGAGCATCGCGGCGGCCACAATCGAGGCGAGCCCTGCTGCCAGAAGCACCGCGCGCCGCGCGAGAGGGTATGCCGCCCCTCTACGAGGTCGCAGATCGCCCCTGGGGGGCAGACCCGTACGGCGCTGCAGCTCGTTCCAGTCGAAGGGCGGCTGCAGCTCCGGGGGCAGCTCGCGCAGCCGCCGCGCGATGTCCGCGCTCGTTGCATCCGGCTCACGCATGGCCTGTGTCCAGGGTCGAAGGCCTTGTTTGACAGCTCACTAGAGCACCCACGACTGTCCCTCACTCTGGGGCTCGAACCATTCGCGCAGACGCCGGTGCGCCCGCGCGAGCTGGGATTTGGAGAAGCTCACGGTCCGCCCGAACGCCTGTGCGATCTCCTGGTGTGAGTAGCCCTCCACCTCGTAGAGCCACACCACGGCGCGCGCCGTTGGAGAGAGCGTGGCGAGCGCACGCTCCACATCCAGGCACTCCGGAGGACGTGCCTGCACCACGGCGGAGGGCAAACTCTCGAGGTCGCTTTCGTTGTCGGCTGCAAGCCGAAGGCGGGCTCGATGCCACGGCGAGCGCAGGTACATCAGACATTTGGACACTGCAATCCGTCGGACCCAGCCTCCGAAGGGTCCTTCCCCGCGAAAGGCATCGAGCTGCTCGTAAATCGTCATCATCGTGTCCTGGAACAGATCCTCCGCGACGGCTTGGGTGCCTACCAAGCGGCGGATCAGGCCAAACGTCGTGGGTGCCAGGGCGACATAAAGCCGGGCACGCGCGCCCTCGACGCCCTCTCGCGCACTGGCGATCAACCCTTCCGGCACGTCGATGTCGGCTAGCTTGGCCACGCTCACCTTAGATGCGCGGACCCGGCAAAAGGTCGCATCCGGCGTCTTATCGCCCGAGACAGCGGGGACCTCTATACTGCGCATCGGATGCCCGAGTGGCGGAATTGGTAGACGCAGCGGACTCAGTCGAGACAATTTGAGCCCTCCCGGAGAAATCTGCGAGGTGTAGCCCGTCAAATTCGGTGAAAGCCCTGAGCGCGTGCTCGAGCCCACGCCGAGCCAAGCCCGGACCACTGCCGGGAAGGTGTAGAGAGCAGACGGCGGGCACCTAAGGCCGCAAGGCTACGGTGAAGGCGTGCTCCAGACCACGCACCCGAGCGCAAGGCGCGCGGGACGGCGAAAGCCGGAGTGGGACGAAAATCCGCCGCCCTTAAAAGCGTGTCGGTTCGACTCCGACCTCGGGCACCATCCGCACAGCTGATCGAGGGCAAGGCGCTCGACTGATCAGTCCATCGTCACGTCGCGGGCGTGATCGGATCTGCCCTCCTCCCAGGTGCTCCATCCGGAGTTCATCCCGTAGGGACAGCGCTGCAGCAGCGCCTCGATCTTGTGGATCTTCCCGTTCTGCACCTTGAAGAGCTCGGCGATCTCCCACGTCCAGGGCTGGACGGGGCCGGCAGTCACGATGCGCCCATCCGGCACCCTGAAGGTGCGGGTGGAGCCGCCCGAATGATCGAAGAATCCGAATGCGAACACGATGCCGCGCTCCTGATCCACCGCCACGAAGCGCCGATCACGAATGCGCGTGACGAAGTGGATCAGACCCGACTTGAACTGCTCCATGCAGCTCCACTGCGCCGAGTAGACCAGGGAGGTCTTCGGATCCGGGCGACTCTGTCCGGGAGGGGTCGGTAGATTCGTGGACTGGCCGCCATTCTCGATGCGATTGCAATCGTCCGCGAAGGGGTAGTCTCCCTTGCCGTCGTTCTGCTGCATGCCTGTGAAGTATTTGTTCGCGGTCTCGATCATGTCCGCACGGGACATGCGCTCCTGCGGCGGCACCGTCTGCAGATAGATCGGGTTGACCGTGAGCGCGTCCACGCGCTTGCCGGCGCCCTCCTCGCGGATGACGATCTGCTCGATCTCGGTGATCTGGTGGTTGTGGACCTTGAGGCGCAGCGCAAGGGCAGCCGGGGTGCCCTTCGTGGGGTCGCGATTGTCCTCCTCGATCGAGCCGAAGAAGGCGACCTGGCCCGCCGGTACGTCCGTGACGAATAGCCGGTAGCGGCCCTTGGAACGCATGGTGCGCCACAGGCCATCACCGATGACCAGCTGCTGACCATCCTCGGTGAACCTCACTCCAGGGGCGAGCGGCACTCGCGTGGGTTGATGCGCGACGAGCGCATCGAGGTAGTGGTCGACGTAGCTCTCCAGACAGGCCCGGTTGCAGCTCTCATCGGCTCGGGCTTGCGCCCCGACCACCCACAGTGCCGCGAGAGCCACGGTCCCGCACCGCCACGACTTTCTCATGCCGATCCCCTCATCGCGAGTTGCGCCCCGCCGCAATCATAGCTCGCTGGCGCCGCGTGTACTTGGCCGCGTGCCTTGAGCGCCACGGTGCCGCAGTCCGCACCTCTGCCCCCTCGGAACCGGCGCCCACCTTGGCGCGTTTCGCCGCAGTCCAAGCGGAGCCATGTCATGGCGGCGATCTTCACGCGCAGGGCGAACCTGTTCATGCAAGTCGGTCTCGCCAGCGTGGCGGTGCTCGCGATCGGCTTCGTGATTGCCGTCTGGGGCGTCCCCCTCATGAACTACAACACGCAGGTCAGCTTCACTCCACCGCAACCGGTCCCGTTCAGTCACAAGCATCACGTCAGCGGACTCGGGATCGACTGCCGCTACTGTCACGACTCCGTCGAGTTCTCGAAGAACGCGGGCATGCCCCCCACGGAGACCTGCATGAGTTGCCACTCGCAGATCTGGACCCACGCGGCGATTCTCGCCCCGGTGCGCCGCAGCCTCGCCGAGGGCACACGGCTGCGCTGGGAGGCCGTGTACGTCCTGCCCGACTACGTCTACTTCGATCACAGCATCCACATCGCCAAGGGCGTGGGCTGCACGGAGTGCCACGGACCGATCGGCGACATGCCGCTCACCTACAAGGCCAGCACGCTCTACATGAGCTGGTGTCTCGACTGTCATCGCAATCCGGCTGAGCATCTGCGCCCGCGCGCGGCGGTGTTCGATCCGCACTGGCACCGCACGGCCGCAACGCCCTCGGGCGCCGCGCTGATGGCCGCCTACCACATCCATCCGCAAACCCTCACCGACTGCTCCGTGTGCCACCGATGAGCGACGACCCCGAGGGATCGAGCCGCGACTTCGCAGTCCTGCGCCGCCGCCTCATGCAGCGTCGCGGCCCGCTCTACTGGCGCAGTCTCGAGGAGCTCGCGGAGTCGCCCGAGTTCCTCGCGCGCGCACGCGCGGAGTTTCCCGGCTTCGCGGCCGCAGCCGAGCACTCGTACGACCGGCGCCGCTTCCTGCAGCTCACGGCCGCCTCGATGGCGCTCATGGGCCTCGCCGCGTGCGGACCCGAGGAGCGACCTCGCGACCGCGTGCCCTACGTCGAGCAGCCCGTCGGACTCGTGCCAGGCCGGCCGCGCTACTACGCCACAGCCACCGCACATGATGGATACGGTACCGGCGTTCTCATCGAGCATCTGATGGGACGCCCAATCAAGGTCGAGGGCAACCCCGACCATCCTGCGAGCCTCGGCGCGACGAGCGCGATGGGACAGGCGTCCATCCTCGGACTCTACGATCCCTTCCGCGCCCAGACCGTCAGCCAGGATGGGAGCATCGTGAGCTGGCCAGCCCTTGCGACGGCGGTGATCGACAAGCGCACCAGCCTCCTCGCGCAGCACGGCCGAGGCCTTGCGCTGCTGACAGGCACGGTCACCTCCCCCACACTCATCGATCAGATCGCACGACTGCGCCGGCAGTACCCTGAGCTTCGCTGGTTTCAGTGGGAAGGCATCCATCGCAGTCAGGTTCGGGCGGGTGCCGAGCGCGCGTTCGGCCGCCCGCTCGAGGTGCTGCCGAACTTCGCCGCAGCCGATGTGATCGTCGCGGTCGACAGCGATTTCTTGGACACCGCGCCTGGAGCGCTGCGCTTCGCCCGCGAGTTCGCCTCGCGGCGCCGAGCTGCCGAGGTCAAGCAGCGCATGAGTCGCCTGTACGCGCTCGAGAGCACCCCGACCCTTGCCGGCGCCAAGGCAGACCATCGCCTGCTGATGACACCTGCGCAGACGCAGGCCGCGCTGCGCCGGCTCGCCGGGGCGCTCGAGGCGGGACCCCGGGACTGGGCACAAGCACCCGCGCCCAACGCCGCCGCGCTCGATGCAATCGCGCAGGATCTGCGCAGTGCGCACGGCCGAGCGATCGTGCACGCGGGGGCCTCGCAAAGCGTCGCCACTCACGCCTTGGTCCATGCGATCAACCACGCGCTCGGCGCGTTCGGTACGACGCTGGCCGCGATCGAGCCCGTGGGCGCGGAACCTACGGATGAGAGCGCCTCGATCCTCGCGCTCACCGAGGCCATGCACCGCGGCGAGGTCGACACGCTCGTCGTGCTGACGTGGAACCCGGTGTTCACCGCACCGGCCGACCTCGAATTCGAGCACGCGCTGCGAACGGTTCCGTTCTCGATCTATCTCGGTGAGTACGCCGACGAGACCGCTGCGGCCGTGCACTGGCACGTCGCACGAGCGCACGAGTACGAGGCCTGGAGCGATGTGCGCGCCTACGACGGCACCGTCACCATTCAGCAACCGCAGATTCGCTTCGATGCCGATCGGCATTCTGCGCACGAGCTGCTCGAGCTGTTCTTCGGCGAGACCACGACCCCCGAGGGCCTGAGCATCGTGCGCGGGTACTGGCAGGGCCCTGCCGGGATGTCTGTCGGCCAGGATCCGCTCTGGAACGAGACGCTGCGCGCGGGTGTCGTGCGCGGATCGGCAGCGCCACACGTTCCCGTCTCGCTCAGGCCCGATGCCGCGCTCGGTGCCTGCGCGGCACCGGACGCCTGCACGGCGCCAGGCGCAGGCACGGCGCCAGGTGCAGGCACGGCCGACGCCTCGGTCGTGACCCTGCTTTTTCGCCCCGACCCCTTCCTGTGGGATGGGCGCTTCGCGGACAACGGCTGGATGCAGGAGCTTGGGCGTCCCTTCACGCGCCTCACCTGGGACAATGCCGCCCTCATCGCACCGCGCACCGCGGAGCAGCTTCACCTTGCGACCTCGGACTTGGTCGAGATCGCACTCGGTGCGCGCAAGGTTCGAGCCCCGGTCTGGGTGCTGCCGGGGCAGGCCGAGGGCTGCATGACGCTCGCTCTCGGCTACGGTCGGCGGCTCACCGGTCCTGTGGGCACCGGCGTCGGCTTCGATGCCTATGCCCTGCGCTCGCGCGATGCGCCGTGGCACGTCTCGGGCGCCACACTTGCCAAGGTCGGCGATGGATACATCTTTGCGACCATCCAGCGGGAGCTGCGCACGCACGATCGCGACGTCGTGCACGAGGGAACGCTCGCCGAGTTCTTGAAGAATCCCGACTTCCAGCGCTCTGCGCCGGCTCCCGAGTCGCTCTATGCCGGCTACGAGTACGTCGGGATCGCGTGGGGCATGAGTATCAATCTCGACGCGTGCGTCGGCTGCCAGGCGTGCGTTGCCGCCTGCCAGGCGGAGAACAACAGTCCGGTCGTGGGCAAGACCGAGGTGTGGCGCGGGCGCGAGATGCACTGGCTGCGCATCGATCGGTACTACGAAGGCTCGCTCGATGAGCCGCGGACCGTGTTCCAGCCCGTGCCGTGCATGCACTGCGAGAACGCACCCTGCGAGGTCGTCTGCCCGGTGCATGCGACGGTGCACGACTCCGAGGGCCTGAACGTCATGATCTATAACCGCTGCGTCGGCACGCGGTTCTGCTCGAACAACTGTCCGTACAAGGTCCGCCGCTTCAACTTCTACGATTACACCACCTCGGAGCCGAGGCCCGCGGAGTCCTGGAACCCGGAAGTGACCGTGCGTGGTCGCGGTGTCATGGAGAAGTGCACCTACTGCATCCAGCGCACGCGCGCCGCCATGATCGATGCGGACCGGGAGAACCGGCGCGTCCGCGATGGCGAGGTGGTGACGGCCTGCCAGCAGGCCTGCCCCACGCAGGCAATCGTATTCGGCGATCGCAACGATCCGCAGAGCGCGGTCGCCAAGCGCAAGGCAAGCCCGCTCGACTACGCCATGCTCGCGGCGCTGAACACCCGCCCGCGGACGACCTACGAGGCGTTGATTCGCAATCCCAATCCCGACTTCCCCCATGGCTAGCACCACGATCGAGGAAGGCGGCTGGGGCGCTCCGGTCATCGGTGGGGAGCAGAATTTCTCCTCCGTGAGTGCGACGTTGAGCAATCTCGTGCTCACGCCCCGCACGCCGCTGTGGTGGTACGTGGGCGCCGGCATCTCCGGCGCATTCCTGCTTCTGTTCCTGATCGCCTCGATCTGGACGTTCACGGTCGGAGTGGGGGCCTGGGGCGTGAACATCCCGGTCGCCTGGGGTCTCGCGCTCGCGAATTACACCTGGTGGATTGGCATCGCGAGCGGGGGGACGTTCATCTCCTCGCTCTTCTACATCGTGGGTGCGGACTGGCGCAACGGCGTCAACCGCACTGCCGAGTCGCTCACCCTGTTTGCCGCCGCCGCAGCGGGCATGATGCCGGTGCTGCACCTGGGACGGCAGGGACTGTTCTACTGGCTGTTTCCGTATTCGACGGTGATGGGTGTCTGGCCGCAGTTCCTGAGCCCGCTCATCTGGGACTTCGCGGCGCTGCTCTGCTACATCCTGAACTCGATCGTCTTCTGGTACATCGGCCTCATCCCGGACTGCGCGACGCTCCGCGACCGCGCCACCACGCGCAGCCAGCGTCTGCTCTACGGGATCCTCGCGCTGGGCTGGCGCGGCTCGGCGCGCGACTGGCGCAGCTACAAAGCGGCGTACCTCGTCATGGCCGGCGTCATGGCTCCGATGGTGGTCTCGGTCCACAGCATCGTCGGGCTCGACTTCGCCGCGGGACTCGTCGCAGGTTGGCACTCGACGCAGTGGCCGCCCTACTTCTTCATCGGCGCGCTCTACTCGGGCTGGGCAGTCGTGCTCTGCCTCATCATTCCGCTGCGGCGCCTGTACCACCTCGAGCGGATCATCACCGAGCGGCATCTCGATGTGATCGGCAAGCTCATGCTCACGACCGGGCTGCTGCTCGCCTACTGCTATCTCATGGAGGTCATGGATCCGCTCTACTCGGGCGACCCCGCCAAGGTCACCGAGTTCTACGCGAGCGCGTTCGGGCACTACGGTGCGACGTACTGGGCGCGCAACACGCTCAACATCTTCATTCCACAGCTGCTGTGGTTTCCCGCCGTGCGGCGCAACAAGGTCGCCCTCGGCCTGATCGCGCTCGGCGTCGTGACCGGGATGTGGCTCGAGCGGTACAACTTCGTCGTGAGCGCGCTCGCGCAGGACTACATGCCCTCGGAATGGCGCTTCTATGGGGCAACGTTCTGGGACTGGGCGATCCTGTTGGGCTCGGCGGGGCTCGTGATGGGCGGCTTCTTCTTGGCCATCCGCTTCCTGCCCATCGTCTCGATGTTCGAGATCCGCGAGCTCATCCATCGCCGCTCGAATACCGAGGGCACCGCGGGGCCCCACGCCCCAGGTGCAGTCGAACGGCCTTCGTCTGCGGGGAGAGCGCTGTGAGCGCAAGCCCCGCCGAGCTGCACGGACTGGTCGCAGAGTTTTGCACGGCCGAGCAGGTCACGGCCGCCGCCCGGCAGCTCGCGAACGAGGGATATGCGAGCTGGGACGTCTATGGCCCCGCCCCGATCGATGAGCTCGATGAGCTCGTACCGCCCGGGCGTGGGCGCCTGATCACCGCCGTCATGGTGGCAGCCGGGGCAGCCGGCGCTTGCATCGGCTACTTCTATCAGTACTGGGACGCCGTGCTCAGCTACCCGATCAATGTGGCCGGTCATCCCTTCAACGGCTGGCCCGGATTTGTGCCCTGCGCCTGGGAGATCTGCGCGCTCTTCACGGTGTATGCGGGATTCTTCGCATTCTGCATCGCCTGTGGCCTCTCGCGCCTGTACCACCCCATCTTTGCCGCGCCGGACTTCGAGCGCGCCTCGCAGGATCGCTTCTTCATCTGTGTCGAGACCCGCCCGAGCTCAGAGGGCACCCAGCACCTGCGGGCGCTCTTCGAGCGTCATGGAGCCGAGCGCACGGCGGAGCTCGAGGCATGAGCTGCGGAATGCACACCGGGCGCATCGCCGACGCGCGGCGCCCGAGGCACCCGGGGCGCCTTGCGAGCGTGGCGCTCGCGATGCTGCTGCTTGCCGGCTGCGACAACATGGCAAACCAGCCCAAGGTGCTGCCCTACGAGACCTACCGTGCGCTGCCCTCGGGCCCTGCGCTCTGGCAGGAGCCCCCAGGAGTCGTCTCGCGCGACTGGCGCCCGGCTCCCACGCCACCTCCCGTGACGCTGGCGCTGCTCGAGCGTGGCCAGCAGCGCTTCGACATCTACTGCGCCGTATGCCACGGCCTCACGGGGTATGGCGACGGCCGGATCGTGCAGCGCGGATTTCCTGCGCCCCCCTCGTACCACATCGCACGGCTGATGGAATCCGGCAATCAGCACTTCTATGACGTGATCACGCAGGGGTACGGCGTCATGTTCTCGTACGCGCAACGCGTTGCACCGGCGGATCGCTGGGCCATCGTCGCCTATATCCGGGTGCTGCAGGCGAGTCAGAACGTGCCGGTTGCGACGCTCGACGCCGCGGAGCGGGCGAAGCTGCGATGACCATCGAGCGCATATGCGCGCATAGCGTGCGCATCGGTGTGATCGCGGTGCTCGCCGGCGGCGGTGCCTCCCTCTGGGGCGCTCTGGTGGATCCGCGCGCGTTCTTCCCGGCATGGGTGGCCGCGTTCTACTTCTGGCTTGCAATGCCGCTCGGGGCGCTCGCGCTGCTCTTCATCTGGGACCTGACCGGGGGCCGGTGGGAGCCCCTCGCACGCCTGCCCCTGGGGGCGATGGCGGCCACGTTCCCGCTGTTCGTGCTGCTCTTCTTGCCCATTCTCGCCGGGCTCGCCGTGCTTTATCCCTGGACGCGATCCCACATCGCCCCATCCCTGCCCAATCATTGGTATCTCAACCCGACGTTCTTCTACGTACGTGCCGGGCTGTACTTCTCGCTCTGGAACGGCGCTGCGGCCTGGCGGTTGCGTCGGCCGGGCGCGCGCGCAGGCATCGCACCGCGTCGCGAGCAGTGGGTGAGCGGCATCTGCCTCATGCTGCTTGGCTACACGGTCACATTCGCCAGCATCGACTGGATCATGTCGACCGAGCCGCATTGGTTCTCCTCGATCTATGGGATGAACGTCGGCGCGTCGCAGTTCATCATCTCGCTCTCGTTCCTGCTGCTCATGCTCTCGCTCGGGGCGCCCCGGCCGGCTGCGCGCGGCACGGAGTTCTCCGGTGCGCTCGCGACGCTTTGCACCATCCTGCTCGCCGTGGTGATCTTCTGGGCATACACCGCGTTCTGCCAGTGGCTCATCATCTGGGAAGAGAATCTGCACACCGAGATTCACTGGTTCATTCTGCGCTGGCGCGGTGCGTGGAGCTCGGTGATCTATGCGCTCTGCGGGGCGTGCTTCGCCGTCCCCTTCGGCTGCCTGGTGTGGACGCCGGCCAAGCGCAAGCCGCTCCTGGTCGGCGCCGTCGCGCTGCTGCTGCTCGTTGGACACATGGTCTTCGTGTGGTGGCTGCTACTCCCGGGATTTCGCGACATCGGATTCTCCTGGCTCGATCCGGCCGTGATGCTCGGGATCGGGGGCGCGTGGCTGCTCGCCTTTGCGGCGGCGTTGCGGCTGATGCGCGCTCAGCCGGTCGCGAGCGAGCGGCAAGCGGAGCACCTGCTGCATGGCTGAGCCGCGCGAGGTGATCCAGGCCAATCCGGAGGTGCAGTACGAGCATCGCGACCTGCCGCTCGCACCGCTTGCCTGGGCAGGGCTCGGATTCCTCGTATTCGTCGGACTCGCGCCACTCATCATTCTCGCCGGATTCTCGAGCACCGCCGGCGATGTCTCCCGGCAGCTGACCATCCATCCGCCCGCACCGCGCCTGGAGACCAACCCGCGGGCGGACTTGGACGCCTATCTGGCGAGCCAGCGCGAGCGGCGCGACTCCTACGGCTGGGTCGATCGTGCGCACGGTATCGCACACGTGCCGGTGGCGGTCGCGATGCAGCGTCTGGCGCGCGATGGCATTGCGGGCTTTCCCCGCGCTGCGCGGCCGACCCCCGAGGGCATTGAGGAGACCACACCGTGAAATCCATGCCGTACGTGCTGCTCGGGCTTGCCCTCTGCCTCTGCTCCCCCGCAGCACTCGCGCACGAGCCTCACTCCATGCTTCAGCCCTCGCAAACGGTCGAGCTCGTCTTCCATCAGCACATGGGTGCCGAGCTGCCGCTCGGAACGCAACTCCGCGACGGCCTCGGCCACAGCGTCCGGCTCGGGGATTACTTTCACGGCGAGCCGGTTGTCCTGGTGCTCGAGTACCTGCGCTGCCGAACTCTGTGCGGCGTGGTGATGCAGGATGCGGCGCGCGCGCTCCTCAACACTCCCCTCGTCGCCGGGCGCGACTACCAGGTCATCGCCCTGAGCATCGATCCGCGCGACGGGCCCGCCGACGTGCGCGCCGCGCGGGCGAAATACCTCGCCTCCTGGAGTGCCGAGGCCGCTCGCAGCTGGCATTTTCTGACCGGAAGCGCCGCTGCGGTCCACGCCGTTGCGAGCGTGGTCGGCTTTTCCTACCGCTACGACCCCCAGCTCGACCAGTACGCCCACCCGGCGGGTATCACCATCCTGACGCCTCGCGGCAGCATCGCCCGCTACATCCTGGGGGTGGGCTATCGCCCGCTCGACGTGCGCCTTGCCGTGACCGAGGCTGCGCAGGGGCGCATCTCCTCGCCCGTCGCGGATCTGCTGCTGCTGTGCTACTGCTACGACCCCGGTACCGGGCGCTACAGCTTCGCCATCCGCAACACGACCGACGTGCTCTGCGGAGCGACGGTGCTCGGGATCGCCCTGCTCATGATCCGCCTCACGAGAAGCTCATCGAGGCGGGATGCGGATGCGCCCGCCGCCCCTGCTGCGCCACCCATGAGAGACACGCGGCGGAGCTGAGATGCACGAGTGGGTGCCCTTCTGGCCGCGCAACGCCGCACTCTCGGCGAGCATCATCGATACCATCAATATCGGCGAGTTCGCGCTGATCGCACTCATTCTCGTCTTCGTGTTCGGGATGATGATCACCTTCGGCGTGCGCTACCGGCACGGCAGTGCGCGCCCGCGCACGGCCGTCGCGGAGCGCAGCTGGCGCTTCGAGATCGGCTGGACCTCCGCGACGATCGCCGCCTTCTTCGTGCTGTTCGTGCTCGGCGCGAACGCTTACCTCTTCCTCTACGAAGCTCCCCGGCATCAGGACCTCGAGCTCTACGTGGTGGGCAAGCAGTGGATGTGGAAGATCGAGCACCCGGGCGGGCAGCGCGAGATCGATGCCATGCACGTCCCGCTCGGGAGCACCGTGCGGGTGGTACTCGCCTCCGAGGATGTGATTCACAGCCTCTTCATCCCGGCGTTCCGCCTGAAGCACGACGTGGTTCCGGGGCAGTTCGAGACGTTCTGGTTCCGCGCGACGCGCACCGGCAGCTACCAGCTCGAGTGCTCGGAGTTTTGCGGCACCCAGCACGCGCACATGCGCGGCACCGTGACCGTCATGAGGCCCGCGGCCTATGCGCGCTGGCTCACCGATCAGGGCGTCGCCGAATCCCTCGCGCAGCGGGGGTTTGCGCTGTTCCGCAAGTACGGCTGCAGCGGTTGCCATGGCACCGGGAGCGACGTTCACGCGCCCTCGCTCGCCGGACTCTACGGCAGTATTGCCCATCTCGCCGACGGCCGCGCCGTGCGCGCCGACGAGCGTTACATCCGCGACTGCATCCTCATCCCCCAGACGCAGCGCGTGGCGGGCTATCCGCCGGTGATGCCCTCCTTCCAGGGCCAGCTGAGCGAGGAGGATCTCATCAATCTGCTCGCGTACATCCAGTCCCTCTCGGAGGGCCCCCGCCCATGAGCACCGCCGCCGCCGATCTCCTCCAGACCTATCTCGGTGAGGAGCATACGATCTCGTCCTGGCTCCTGACGCACGACCACAAGCGCATCGCGCTCATGTTCTTCGGCTCCGTGACGCTGTTCTTCTTCGTCGGCGGGTCGGCCGCAACGCTCATACGGCTGCACCTGGTGAATCCCGCGGGGACGCTTCTGCAGCCGGAGATGTACAACCGGCTGTTCACCATGCACGGGATCGTGATGGTGTGGTTCTTCCTCATCCCATCCATCCCCGCGACACTCGGAAATTTCCTGATCCCGATGATGATCGGTGCCCGCGATCTCGCCTTTCCGCGTCTGAACCTGTTCAGCTGGTACCTGTTCAACGTATCGGGCCTGGTCGCGCTGTACTTCCTGTTCGTCGGCGGCGTCGACACCGGTTGGACGTTCTACACGCCCTACTCCACGCTGTTCGCCAACGGGCACGTCATCGCGGCCGCGGTCGCGGTGTTCATCAACGGCTTCTCGACCATCGCCACCGCGCTCAACTTCGTCGTGACGACACACAAGCTGCGCGCGCCCGGGATGACGTGGTTCCGGTTGCCGCTGTTCGTGTGGGCGATCTACGTCACGAGCATCATCATGCTGCTCGCAACACCGGTGCTCGCCATGACGCTCGCCCTGGTCGCGATCGAGCGCCTCATGGGCATCGGCATCTTCGATCCGAGCCTCGGCGGCGATCCGCTGCTGTTCCAGCACATGTTCTGGTTCTACTCGCACCCGGCCGTCTACATCATGGTGCTGCCGGCCATGGGGGTGGTGAGCGAGGTCATCACCTGCTTCGCGCGCCGGCCGGTGTTCGGCTACAAGGGAATGTGCTTTGCGCTCGTGTCGATCGCCGTGATCGGCTTCTTCGTGTGGGGCCACCACATGTTCACGGCCGGCATCTCGCTGCTCTCCGCCGTGGTGTTCTCGATGTTGACCTTCATCGTCGCCGTGCCCTCGGCGATCAAGGTATTCAACTGGACCGTCACGCTGCACAACGCCCGCATTCACTTCGATGCGCCGATGCTCTACGCGCTGGGATTCGTCGGACTGTTCACGATCGGCGGGCTCACCGGGCTCGTGCTTGGCACGCTCGCCTCGGACATTCACCTGCAGGACACCTACTTCGTGGTGGCGCATTTCCACTTCATCATGGTCGGAGGGACGGTGTCGGCGTATTTCGCCGGCCTGCACTACTGGTGGTCGAAGATCACCGGCAAGCACTATCCGGAGACCTGGGGGCGGTTCGCGGCGATCCTGATGTTCGTCGGCTTCATCGTGACGTTCGCGCCGCAGTTCATCCTCGGCTATCTCGGCATGCCGCGCCGCTACTACACCTACCCGGCGGACTTGCAGACCTGGAACGTGCTCTCGAGCGCGGGCGCCTCGATCCTGGCGGTCGGCTACCTGCTCCCCCTGTGCTACCTCGGCTGGTCGCTGTTCTATGGACGCAAGGCGGGGCCGAACCCCTGGCGCGCGACCGGCCTTGAATGGCAGACCTCCTCCCCGCCGATCGGCCACAACTTCCTGCGCACCCCGCAGGTCACCGAGCCGCCGTACCAGTACGATCCCCGCGACGGCAGCTACATCTCGCAGGATGGCATCCGGCATGCCTAGTGCGCGCACGCTCCGTCCGGGGATGCAGTACGCCGACCTCGAGCAGCAGTCGGAGACCGCCCAGCTCGGCATGTGGCTGTTCCTCGCGACCGAGGTGCTGTTCTTCGGTTCGCTCATCTTCGCGTACACCGTCTACCGAAGCGCCTACGGGCACCAGTTCCAGCTGGCGGGACACGACTCGTTCATCCTGCTCGGCAGCGTCAATCAGGCGATCCTGGTCACGAGCAGCCTCACGATGGTGCTGGCGCTGCGCGCCGCGCGCGCGGGCGAGCAGCGCGCACTGGTGTGGCTGCTGTGCGCGACCGCCGCGCTCGGACTCGCTTTTCTCGGCGTGAAGGGCTACGAGTACGCCCGCGATGCCGCCTCCCATGCGCTGCCGGCGATCGACTTCGTGTTCAAGCCGGGCTATCGCGCCCCCGCTGAGATGTTCTGGACGTTCTACCTGATCTCGACCGGGCTGCACGCACTGCACCTCTCGATCGGGATCGTGCTCGTGCTCATCTTCGCGGTGCGCGCCGCACGCGGCGCATTCTCGCCCGCGTACGACGGCCCGCTCGAGGTGGTCGGTCTCTACTGGAGCTTCGTCGACACGGTGTGGTTCTTCCTCTTCGCGTGCATCTATCCGCTCGGACGGGTCATGACGTGAGCGCACGGCCGCGTGAACCGGTGGCGCCCTACTTCATCGGTTGGGCGGTGCTGCTGCTGCTGCTCGGCTTGAGCGTGCTCAGCGCATACGAGCCGATCGGCCCGTACCTTCACCCGATCGCGAACTTCGGCATCGCCCTGACGCAGGCAGCGATCATGTACATCCTCTTCATGCGCCTGCGGGGCCGCCCGACGCTCAAATGGATATTCGCCGGCGCGGGCTTTCTGTGGCTGATCTTTCTGTTCGGCCTCGGTGCCGTGGATTACCTCACGCGCAAGGGATTTCCACTGCGATGAAGCGCAACCTTGCGTCGAGGGCGAGGCCCGTGACGATGCTCCTGGCGGGAGTGGCCGCGCTCGCGCTCGGGGGCTGCCAGAATCCGGATCAACGCGTGACCGTCGGTTACCCGGGCTACCGTACGCTGCCGCCGGGCGACCAGGTGAGCTGGCCCTCGAGCGGCACCAGCAACGGCCGTGGCTGCGTGCCTCCTCCCGGTCAAGCGGCCCGGTGCTGAGTCGCCCGCGCGCGCACGGTGCGATCAGGCCGGCGCCGAGCGATCGATGAAATCGAGGAGCCGCTGCCCCAGGAACTCATCGGGCGTGTTGAGATGCATCGTGGTGCTCAGATGATTGTGTCCCAGCAGGTGCACAAAATTCGGCCAGCGACCGTGGCGGGCCACCCAGGCATCGAGCAGCTCGAGCCCTTGCTGCTGAAACTCCGGGGGATCCATCTCGGTGAGCACGAAGAGCAGCGGCACCTCGGTGGAGATCAGCCCCTCGAGCATCGAGGCCCGGCGGTGCTGCTCATCGTCGCTGCCATAATAGGCGAGCTGGAAGGGATTGCGCGGCACGCGCATCAGATCGTAAAGGCCGGAGCACAGCACGACCCCCGCGAGCCCCAGCCCGCTCGCGGGACGAAGCTCGCGCAGCGTGATGTACGAGGCGGCGTGCGCCGCGCCGGCCGAGCTTCCCATGAGGAATATCCGCTGCGGATCGCCCCCGTGCTCGGCGATGTTCCTGCGAACCCACGCGACGGCTGCGGCCGCATCCTCCGCTCCTGCGGGCCACGGAAATTGCGGCGCGAGCCGATACGTGATGTTGACCCCGATCAATCCCTGACGGACGGCCCAGAGCGCGACATTGTCGCTATAGGGCGAGCCGGGCATGCGCTTGTCGCCGGCCACGAAGCCTCCGCCATGCACGAACATCAACACCGGCGCCGGTCGCGAACCTCCCGGCGCTGGGACCGGACGGAAGACATCGAGCCTGTGACGCTCGTGCGCGCCATATGAGGCATCGCGCACGACGCTGACCGAGGCGTACGGCTCCCGCTCGTGAAAGGGGGCGTAGACGGCAGCGGTGCCCTGAATGGCCTCCGGGGAGATCTCTGTCCCCAGAGCACGCACGCGCCGCGAGACTTCCTTCAGATCGAACGACATCGCAGGCCCTCCTCGAGGCTCGACCTTCGGAGCTTACCCCGCCGGGCGGCAGGTGTCGTCCCGGGCGCTGGACTTGAGCTCGGCGAACCTGTCCAATAGCGTCATGAAGTTCTGTCCTCAATGCGGCGGCAACGTCTCGCTGCGCACGCCGCCCGGCGATCATCTGCCGCGCCACGTGTGCGATGCATGCGGAGTCGTGCACTATCAAAACCCGCGCCTCGTGGTCGGGTGCGTGCCCGAGCATGCCGGTCGCATCCTCATTTGCAAGCGCGCAATCGAGCCGCGCCGGGGCTACTGGACCGTGCCGGCGGGCTTCATGGAGAACGGCGAGACGCTGCAGCAGGCCGCCGCGCGCGAGTCGCGCGAGGAGGCGCGCGTCGAGGTCGAGATCGGCTCGCTGCTTTCGATCGTGCACGTGCTGCACGCCGAGCAGGTGCACGTGTTTTTTCGGGCTCAGCTGCAGCGACCCGAGTTCGCACCGGGCCCCGAGAGCCTCGAAGTCGAGCTCGTCGAGCCGGCCGGCATCCCCTGGACGGAGATCGCCTTCGCCAGCACCGAGTTCACCTTGCGGCGTTTCCTGGAAGACCGGGCGCTCGGACGCGATGGGTATCACTTCGCCGAGTTCAACAAGCGCCTGCCGCTGCCCTGAGCGGCGATGCGTGGCAAAATATCCGCTCCACGATTCGAGAGAACGGCATGACCTTCGTCGTCACTGAGAATTGCATCAAGTGCAAGTACATGGACTGCGTGGAAGTGTGTCCCGTGGACTGCTTTCACGAGGGACCGAATTTCCTGGTCATCGATCCCGACGAATGCATCGACTGCACCCTGTGCGAGCCTGAATGCCCGGTCGAGGCGATCTTCTCCGAGGAGGAGCTGCCCGCCGGTCAGGAGTCGTTCAAGGCGCTGAATGCCGAGCTGGCCAAGAAATGGCCCGTCATCGCGGAGAAGAAGGACGCCCCGCCGGATGCCAAGGAGTGGGAAGGCAAACCAGAGAAGATCAAGCTGCTCGAGAGGTGAGCCCCGAGCGCGCGGACCTCATTGCTGCACGGTTCGCAGCGTCTGTGCCAGCTCGATGGGGGAGACATAGCCGGGAAGCATCTCGCCATCCGCGAGCACGATGGCAGGCGTGCCGTCCAGGTCGAACTTGCGTCCCAGCTCGTACTCGCGCGCGACCGGAGTATTTGGACAGAGCTTGACGTTCAGGGCCTCGCCCCGCTTGGCGCGCGTCAACGCCTCGTTGCGGTTGGGCGAGCACCACACCTCCTCCGCCTTGGTCCACGATTCCGTATTCGGGCCCGTGCGCGGATAGAACACGTAGCGGACGCGAATCCCCAGGCGGTTGTACTCCGCGATCTGACTGTGGAATTTGCGACAGTACGCGCAATCGACATCGGTGAACACGGTGACCGTGTGACGGGCATCCTTCGGCCCGAAGATCAACATCTGGGACTCGGGGATCGTTGCCAGCAGGTGCCTGCGAATATCGCGGCGCTGGTTCTCGGTCAGGTTGACATTGCTGTGCAGGTCGTACAGATCTCCGGCGATCGCATACTTGCCGTCCGCGGAGACGTAGGCCGCGTCGGTGCCGCGCAGGATCTCGAACAGCCCCGGTATCGGTGTGGCATGCACATCGTCGGGACTGGTGCCGGGAATCTTGCTCGCGACGGTGACTCGCGGATCGGTGCTGCCGTCGGTGCCGGCGCCGAGCGCGAGCGGAGTCATGACGATTGCCGCAACGATGAGGAGGAGCAGTTTCATGTGCAACTTCGCAGGGCCCGAGCAGGTTCGACCTGTGAGGGGACGGAAGGTTCTCTGTCCGCGTCGAAGGCTGGAGTCTACCAGAGCCTGAGCGCATCCGCCGACCGCCGCATTGCGTCGCGGCACGCAGACGCCCCGCCGCGCTATGTCCAACTCACCCCCTGGGGTGGTGCTGGGAGTGCAGGTCCTTCATGCGCTCGCGCGCGACGTGCGTGTAGATCTGGGTGGTGGAAAGATCGCTGTGCCCGAGCAGCATTTGCACGACCCGCAGATCGGCGCCGTGATTCAGCAGGTGAGTCGCGAACGCATGCCGCACGGTGTGCGGCGAGAGCTCCTTGGCGACACCGGCCTTGCGCGCGTAGCGCTTGATGATGTGCCAGAACGCTTGCCGCGTCATGCGCTCACCGCGCCGGGTCGGGAACAAGTAGTCCGACTGACGCTCGAGCAGGATCTCGCCGCGCGGACCGCGCACGAACTCGTTCAGCCAGCGCATGGCCTCCTCGCCGAGAGGGATCAGGCGCTCGCGATTGCCCTTGCCGAGGATGCGCAGGACTCCCTGATTCAAATTCACCTGGGAGTGCTTGAGATTGACCAGCTCGGAGACGCGCACGCCCGTTGCGTACAGCACCTCGAGCATCGTGCGGTCTCGATGCCCCAGCGGGTCGCCCACCTGGGGGGCGGCCAAAAGCGACTCGACCTCCTCCTCGGTCAGCGATCTCGGCAGCGAGCGGCCGATCTTGGGCAT